>OLRU01000097.1_pt1 | contig 97876 bp, 81 predicted proteins | sample 1672961 | NCBI WGS metagenome assembly OLRU01 (sample SAMEA3136741, study PRJEB25190) | human gut metagenome | biome: human gut; feature: human-associated habitat; material: faeces | place: Austria | collected 2013
CTGATCGCCGGTACCAAGCCAGGTGATCGATGGTACCGCGAGAGGTTACTACTCAGCTTTGGTCGATATATCCGGCGCGAAGGTCTCCTTGTATAGTTTCAGCTTCCCGATTAGCTTCTGCGCGTCGCCAACGTCGTCGTACTGTACGGATCCGCTGATTGGGATAGCTTTTACGCGGCCCCGATCGAGGCCCTTTATGAGGCCGTCTATATTCCCCGAGAACACGCCGATGGTGTTTTCGACCGCCCTTTTAAGCTCAGTCGAATCGTTTAAAAAGAGTGCGTCTTCAAGTGCCTTGATATGTTCGTCTACCACAGTCATGTTGCCTACTACCTATTCTCTAAAGGGGATCGAATCGTGCTTTCTGCCGAAGCCCGCTACACTATTGGCCTAAAGTATTCAACAAGGTTTGGCTTTTCAGCAAGCGGGACTGCTCCGGTCAATACAGCGGTACTTTAGGACGAAACCTCACTTGACGAATCTGGATTGCGCTTAGCGCCTTTCGGCTGCTGGTGGTGGATGCATTCTTTGCCGAGCTGCCAGAGATATCGATCGATATCTCTCAGAGTGAATCCTTCCAAATGATAATAGTCCTGGAACTGTTCGATGGCCTCCATGAATAACTTGTACTGTCGCAAGTTATTGTTGCTGAATTCTGCAAATTTGTCGGCGTCTCTGAAATAGCGGAGCATCTCATCGACATAGCTGTCGTATATGGCGTACTTTTCCGGCTGATGATGGCTGCAGTATTTGGATGCGAACGAGTAAAAGCGGCGCATGCGGTTTCCAGGCAATTCAACACGCGCGATTTCTTCTATGAGCTTTAAGTCGCCCGCACGGAGCCTGTCGTCGATCCTTAACTTGCATATGTGCTCCGCGACAGCATAGGTGTTGAAAATGTTCGTGGTATAGAAGTCGTTCAGAGCTGAGGTTTTGAGTAGGACTCCGCTCATGGAATCGTTGTTGGGGAACAATTCGATGAACAAGAGATGCAGAGCGTTGTCTGTTTCCTCATACGTTTGGGTATTGTGCCACTTTTCAACATAAGTTTTGCAATGTTTGATGGACGGTGTTTCTGGGATGTGGTCTAGCATTTCTTCTCCTATTCGAAAGCAATTTCCTGTTGTGATTCAAGGCTGATCCTGATCTTCTCTTCGATCTTGATTTCTCTGACATCCCAGCCTAGGCGAATGCTTTGCTGGATGAAGTCTTCAATGCGGTTCCGGCCGTCGAGCGACTTGAGGGTGACGACAATGCCGAAGGGCAGGTTGCTTCCGCTGTTGTCGTCGAGGCGCTCAGTTTTTTTCACCGATATTCCCCAATAGCCGGTATCGGAGAGCTTCTTTTTGGGCCGTGACCCTTTGAACGATTCGGCGTGAATCTTGATGTTATCCCACTTCCTCCTGTACTTTCTCACTGCTTCCTCGAAGGGGACAAACTCGTTGGGCGCGGAGGTGAACTTATCGGAGATGGAGCGTATAGTCGTTCGCTTGACGCCCTTTTTGTTCTCTTTGTCCTCCTGTCGGCCGAACGACAGGGAGAGCTCGGTATTGGTGTAATCGACGCCCTGGCGCTTGTCGCACGCGGGAGCATAGCTCAGGACGGCTCTCGCAACGTAGGGATACTCCTCTTTCAGCAGGGGAACGGGAATGCCGTGCGTGTACGTTTCATAGCTTGTAGCCTTACTGCTCAGGTAGAAGCGGATCTCGTCGTTGCCCGCTTGGAGGATCTTTTCAATGCGCTGGGGGACGACTCCGTATCCCAGCTCGGCGGTAACGCCGCGCTTCAGGGCGTCGGCATCCCAGGAGAGGGCGGAGTCGATGATCAGTGCCTTTGCGACATCTCGAGGCAGATGGGCAATGTTGATGAGGTACGCCGCCTTTCTCGCTATCCACGGCGCGGCGAGCGATGTTCCGCGCTCGGAGATAACGCCATAAGTGTCAAGCACCTTAACGAGTTCGCCGGCGTCGCCACCCACGGCGCAGACGTCGGGCTTAGTGAAGAAGGAGAGAACGGGGCCGCGACGGCTGTAGGAGGCAGGCGTTCCGTCGAGTCGCGCGGAGTTGACAACCAGGGAGTTTATGGAATCTGCGGGCGCGCCGATGCGTCGGCGCCGTGAATACGTATAGTCGTTGGTGCCGGCCACGACGAACAGGATTTCCTTTTCGTTCTGCAGCTCATCGAGGCATGCGGCGAGGGGCGAGATAACATTCGGCGAGATTTCCTCGATGCGTCCCAAAGATAAGTTCCAGACGGCGATATCCGGATTTTCCTCAACAATGCGCCTTATGACGCGGAGGAGCCCGCTAACCGAGTTGCCGACCGTTTGGGCGACGCCGAAATGGCGAACCTGGAACCATCCGCATCCGTCATCGAGCTCTGGGTTGAGCACATGCCCGGCCACGATAAGCGACGTGACGCGCGTGCCGTGCTCGTAATCGGAAGAAAAGACAGGGAGATCTTCGGAAATCATAGGCCGGTAGTCAACCCATGAGGCGAGAGGCGAATTCCTGTCGAAGAGCGTGTCAATGACCCCGATGGTGGGCTCTGCGCCTGGTCTGGGAACTGTGAAGGGGGCGGTCTCTGCCCAATCGTCGTCCATGTCGTCGACATCGAATCTATCCTTGACGGTCATGGTGACCAAATAAGGGGCTTTTTTGGATAGGTCTTCTAGCTGGGTAGGGCCGAGCAGGAGCGTTGTGTCATCCACCACAAGTCTCCGGGCATCTTCGAGAGAGAGTGCCGACACGAGCGCCCCGGCGCTCACTTCCGTGGGAAATATCGTGACGAGACTCTCCTCGGTGACGGTTTGCTCGAAGTGGGGAATTGCGGCGGAAGAGACGTGGATGCAATCATGGATTAGCTGCTGGAATCGCGATTTGGATAGCCCGTGCGGGGGAGCGAGTCTCTTCCCGATCTCGGAGAAATCGCTTTTCCTGAAAGCTTCCGATCCGAAGTTATCTTCAAGGAAGTTGGCGATGACCTCTAGGTTCTCTACGGCGCCTTGTATCGCCGTTCTGGTTGAGTAGTAAGTGAGAACATGGTGGGGCTGCCCTACTTCGTTGAGCTCGTATCGGGCACCCACTATTCCATGGATGGTGTCGATGCGCGGTTCTTTCAAGATGAATTTCATGCGGTTTGTCTTGGATACGATGGTGTCGTAGGAAACGTCGACGAGGATGTCTTTCACGAGCGCATCGGTGGGCCAGCTTTTAAGTACGATTGTCAAATCGCTCAGAAAAGCTCGAACCTGCGATGCCGTGAGGGAGTCGGATGCAGCCATGGATATCCCCCCGCCTTGATCGACGGGTCGCCCTCGGTGGCGAATGCCTTTTCCCAGCGAAAGAAGGTCGTTCATTGTTGCGATGCTCATTTCTTCTCGGAGGTTTTTCTGCTGACGGTGCTTTTGGGTATCGAGGTTAGCTGTTCAATCTCACGTACTGTAAAGCCCTGGTGTTTGAGCAGGATGACGTCGTCGGGGTCTTTGCCTGTGGCTGAACGGTAAAGGCGGTTGAGGTAGTCGTAGGGATCGTTTGCATCGCTGAACGCTACGGCAACTTTGATCATATTTAGTAGGTCGCCTGGGGCGGGTAGCACGGGAAAGAGCTTCAGAATCTTGCGGAAAACGCGCTTATTGCTTGCGGCGTAAGGATTGCCAGAAAGCTGATTATCCAGTAGGGCAAGGGCCACGTTCTCCAGATCGGTACGCGTGTATTTATCGAAGGACACTGCAAGATCGAATCGCCGGACAAGGGCTCTGTCGATGGAGTCGAACAGGTTGGTAGTCGCAATCAGGAGCGCGTCGCTGTTGAGGTTGTCGAGTCCTTTGAGCATGGCCGTGGTGGCCCGCCCCATTTCTCGCACGTCGTTCGAGTCAATGCGGGTGAGGGCTAATGCATCGATCTCGTCGAAAAGGACGATCAGCTTTTCGGGATGAGAGGTGCTATTTACTTCCTGGAATACCACATCGATGTTCTTCGCTGTTCTGCCGAGGTGGCTGTCCACGATCTGCGACATGGCAACATAGTAGAGCTCGCGATGAGTCCTTCTTGCGATCTCTTTCGCTGCCTCGGTCTTACCCGTTCCGGGCTCGCCGTAAAAAAGAAACTTGTTTACGCCTGCTGCGCGATTGGCGACGCCGACAATGTCGTCTATAGCATGTGCGACATCCTGAGGAAGGAGGAGGGTCTTTTCGCGGTCGTCGGAGGGGGTTGTCTCCAAGGGGATGAGAAACTCCGACCCTCCGCCCAAGGATTGAGGCACAAAGGCGTTCGAGTTGTTAAGGAGAGCCATGACGTAGTCCGCAAGGCTTTCGCTACCATCGTTCTCGAATTCTCGAGCGATTTCGATGCTTTGGTGCCTGAAGGCGGCCTCATTGTTCTCGTAGTGGCTTCGGATCAAGGTGATGACATCGGCTTTTTTCATAGCAGCTCCCAGATGCGCATTGTTTGAAGTCAGTTCGTGAGATGATGGGACAGAATATAACATATTCGGGACAACGTTGGATGGAGATAAGCGAGAAAGCCCCGATTGTTCTGTGTGTGCCTGAGTTTTGCCTTTTGTGCACGTGGCTGGGATAAACCTGATCTTGCGACTTATCTTGAGCGGTGCTATGTTCACCTGCAGAGAGGCGTTGACATCGAATCAAGAAAGGGGATGATTGCATGGCTGGTGCTGTTGGAAGAGGAGGGCTCGCGCGCTTGCTGCAGTTGATAGCGATGACGGCTTTCGCAGCGTTGCTTGCGACGGGCATCGCGGCGTCCATGCCGTCGAGCGCATGGGCCGAGGAAGCTTTCGATGCAGATGCGGTGCCGCAAGTGCTTGGTGGTGCGGAGGTGGCAGGCGATGTGGAATTGTTTGCCGCTCAAGCGGAAGTTGATATGGTGGATGCTTTGGCTGCTCCGATCGAGCGCAATTACGATTTCGCGTTCCAGGTGCTCGATCTGGTGAACGAGGAGCGAGCGGCGGCAGGGGTTGATCCTTTGACTATGGACCCCCAGCTCCTTAATGCTGCCATGAACGTTCGCGCGGTGGAGTGCTCCGTGCTTTTCAGCCATGAGAGGCCGGATGGTCAAACGTGCTTTACGGCGGCTCCAGGCCTCATGTACGGCGAAAACATTGCCTTCGGGCAGCTCGATCCGGAAGACGTTATGGATTCGTGGATGAATTCGACGGGTCATCGTCAAAACATCCTAGATCCGGATTACAAGTCCATCGGCATCGGTTGCGTATATGCGGGCGGCTTCGGTCCCTATTGGGTGCAGTGCTTCGGCATTAACGAAGTTGCATCTCCGGCGAAGAATCCGGGCGACTCTGCCGTCATTCAGCGCATATCCGTTCCGAGGAGTTGGCTCACTGCGAGCAATTTCGTGTTCGAATACAACTATTACAGTGTGGAGCCGGGCGAGTCCGATGAGGCAGTCGTAGCTTTCCGCAATCAGGGAAGCGGCCAGGCTTACTGCATCCTCGACCCTTCCATTTTCCAGTGGGCGAGCGAGAAGCCCTCGGTGGCCACGGTGAGCGCGGCCGGTGTTATCACTGGCAAAGCACCTGGTACTACCAATGTCGTCGCCAAGCTTGGCAAACTTGTGTCTGTTTCGGCGCCTGTGCAGGTTGAGGGCGAAATGGGCACTTGGAAGAAGTCCGGCAGCAAATGGTGGTTCCAACTTGAGGACGGGTCGTATCCCTACAGCCAGTGGGCGCGCATCGATGGCGATTGGTACCATTTCGATCGCTCCGGCTATATGCAGACCGGGTGGTTGAAGCTGGGCAAGAGCTGGTACTACTTGAAGAGCTCTGGCCCAATGGCCGAGGGCTGGCAGAAAGTCGGCGGCGCTTGGTACTATCTGAACCCAGGCTCTGGCGCCATGGCCACGGGATGGAAGCAGGTCGGCGGAACCTGGTACTACCTGAAGGGCTCCGGCGCCATGGCGACCGGCTGGCAGAAGGTTGGCGGCTCCTGGTATTACTTGAAGGGTTCCGGGGCTATGGCGGTCGGTTGGCAAAAGATAGGTGGGACGTGGTACTACCTGAAGGACTCTGGCACCATGGCCACGGGATGGCGGCAAATCGACGGCCACTGGTACTTCCTTAGCGGTTCGGGCGCTATGGCCAAGAACAAATGGATCGGTGACTACTATTTGACCGGCTCTGGTGCCATGGCGACCAACACGTGGATCGGGAAATACCACGTGAACGCCGCCGGCAAATGGGATCAAACGCGGTAGAGCACGATAGGGATACACATTAGCGCTATCGCACGTTCATAAAAAGGGCGGGGATTCTTCAAGGATCCTCTCCCTTTGCTCTTTATGGGCAAAGGGAGGCTTGGATCTTTCAGCTTGGAATGTGCTCTCCCCGAAACCTTGCTTGGCTACACGAGCTGTTTGAGGACAGGGATTTTCTTCAAGATGCAGACGATGCCCAGAGAGATGGACAGGATGATCAGCGCGTAGAATGCGCTCCCTATCAGGTTCGAGCAAAGCTGCGTCAAAGCTCCGCTGGAATCGACCAGCAGATTGAGGGTCACGCGAACCATGTTGTGGACGTAGAGGATTCCAAGGGTGTTCTGCGACACGGCCAAAATGAACCGGTGGGGAGTCTTGGCCTTGCCCTGGTACGAGAGCCCGAGCACGAACAGCGCCAGAGTGTTGGCAAGCACGAATACCGTGTCGTATCCGTGGTAAACCGTGTCGAACAGCTTCCCGTTCACGCTGGAGGCGAGCCATCCCCAGGCGGCCAGAAGTGCGGACGAGATGACAAGGGTGGCCACGGCCAGGGCGACGCGCTTGTTCGGAGCCCGCTTCAGCAGGGCACCGCGCTTGTCCCAGAGCAATCCTCCCAGGCAGAAGTAAACGAACGAGTATCCGTGAATGCCCCTGAAGGGATCGAACGAGGCGAAGTAGTTGAAGTCGAAGAGGCTTCCCCGATTGAACAGGCCGCACAGCGCAACGGAGATGACCTGATTCAGCAGTACCACGCCGAATGTCATAATTGTGCAGACGGCCGCGAAGAACAGGAAGGCCGGACGATACTTGTCGTAAGCTACTTTCAAAATGGGGAAGAAGATGTAGATGCATACGAGGGCGCCTATGAACCAGAGCTGATCGTTCCAGCCCATGGTGCGGTACCAGCCCCAGCTTAGGAGCTCTTTGATGGTCGGCTCGTATCCTGTTATCGGGCAAAGGACAACGGGGATAATGAAAGACCAGATAATGGTGACGACTGTCAGCCTTACCGTCTTGATGATGTGTTTGCGGAGGTTGAGCTCCTTTCGGAAGAGCAGATAGCCGTTCACGAGGAAGAACATGGGAACGCAAGTGGATAGCAATCCGTTCAACAGGTAGTACGGAAAGGCCGAGGCACCGTATTCGACGAAATTGGTCGTATAGTAATGCGAGTGGTAAAGCACGACGAAGAACATGGCCAGGGCCTCGTCGAAGTCTATCGAGGGCATTCGCCGGGGCGCCGGCATGACTTCCGCGTCGAGATCCGACGTCAAGTTGCGTTCAGCTTCGCTCATGGAACTCCCTTCTTGTACGGCGCGCTGCTCATCGCCTTTCGGTATATTGCGCCTATTGAACCATAATTCGCAGGTCGGTGTTCCTTTTTTTCGCGGGTCTGGAGCAAATGACGGAACGGCTGGTGGTGCTGGTCGCTTGTCTGAAGATTTGCCTACGTCATGTTCCAAGGCTCGTCTTTCCCATACAATAACGGGAAAGGAAGTGAAGCATTCGATTTCAACCAAAGGGAGCGCCCCATGAAGGGAATAGTGCTGGCGGGCGGCTCGGGCACGCGGCTGTATCCGTTGACCACCGTGACGAGCAAGCAGCTTCTGCCCGTTTACGACAAGCCGATGATCTACTACCCGCTGTCGGTGCTCATGATGGCGAACATCCGCGACATCCTCATCATCTCGACGCCGACGGATCTGCCGAACTTCGAGCGGCTGCTCGGCGACGGCTCGCAATTCGGCATCAACCTCTCCTATGCGATACAACCGAGTCCCGACGGGCTGGCGCAGGCGTTCATCATCGGCGAGGACTTCATCGGCGGCGATTCCTGCGCGCTGGTGCTCGGCGACAACATCTTCTACGGCAACGGTTTGGGGCGCCATTTGCGCCAGGCGGTGGAGGCAGCCGAGTCCCATGGGGGCGCCACGGTGTTCGGTTATCACGTGGAAGATCCGGAGCGGTTCGGTGTTGTGGAGTTCGATGAGGACTTCAACGTGCTGTCCTTGGAGGAGAAGCCGGAGCATCCTCGCTCGAACTTCGCCGTGACGGGGCTGTACTTCTACGATTCCCGCGTGTGCGACTTCGCCAAGCGCGTGAGGCCGTCGGCCCGAGGCGAGCTGGAGATTACTTCGCTGAACCAGATGTATTTGGAAGACGGCTCCTTAAACGTGGTGACGCTGGGTCGCGGGTTCGCGTGGCTTGATACGGGCACCACCGAGTCGCTGTTCGAGGCGGGGGAGTTCGTCCGCGCCGTGCAGCGCAGCCAGGGGCTCTCTATCTCCGTGCTGGAGGAGATCGCCTTCAACAACGGCTGGATCTCCCACGAGATGCTGGCCGAGGCGGCCGCGCGGTACGGCAAAAGCGGCTACGGCAAGCATCTGAAGAAAGTGGCGGATGGGCAGATCGTCCCTCTGCGCTAGCGAATAGGATCGAGGTTTATAGATATGGCCCGTGAGGCTTTGGCGCCGCGCCGCATCATCGTGACCGGGGGCGCGGGATTCATCGGCAGCAATTTCGTCCACTGGGTGGTGGAGAACCAGTCCGAGGTGCACGTCACCGTGTTGGACGCGCTCACCTACGCCGGAAATCGTGAGAATCTGGTCGGCATTCCGGAGGATCGCCTGACGTTTGTCCACGGCGACATCTGCGACGCGGCCCTACTGGAGGAGCTGGTGCCCGAAGCTGACGCCATCGTGCACTTCGCTGCCGAGTCGCACAACGACAATTCCATCGCCGATCCGGCGCCCTTCGTGCGCACCAACGTGGAGGGCACGTTCCAGTTGCTGGAGGCGGCGCGGCGCCACGGCACCCGCTTCCACCACATCTCCACCGACGAGGTGTACGGGGACTTGGCCCTGGACGACCCGGCGCGCTTCACCGAGGAGACGCCATACAGGCCGTCGAGCCCCTACAGCTCCACCAAGGCTTCGTCGGACATGCTCGTGCGCGCGTGGCACCGCACCTACGGGGTGGACGCCACCATTTCCAACTGCTCGAACAACTACGGGCCGCGCCAGCACATAGAGAAGTTCATCCCGCGGCAGATCACCAACATCCTCACGGGCGCGCGGCCGAAGCTGTACGGCGACGGCCTGAACGTGCGCGACTGGATTCACACTGAGGACCATTCCTCGGCCGTTTGGGCCATTCTCACCCGGGGCGAGGCAGGGGAGACCTACCTCATCGGTGCCGACGGCGAGCGCAACAACCTGGAGGTGCTGCGCAGCATCCTCCAGCGCATGGGGCGCGACGCCGACGACTTCGACTGGGTGCGCGATCGTCCCGGCCACGACCGGCGCTACGCCATCGATTCCTCGAAACTGCGCCGCGAGCTGGGGTGGCGTCCCAGACACACCGATTTCAGCGAGGGGCTGGACGAGACCATCCAATGGTACCGCGACAACGAAGACTGGTGGCGCGGCCAGAAGGAGGCCGTCGAGGCCAAATACGCGAGCCAAGGACAGTAGGAGAGCGCAAGCAGCATGGCAGACCAGATCACTTCGGGCAACTTCACCTTCACGAAGACCGCCATCGAGGGCGTCGTCGTCGTTGACGTCAAGAGCTACGGCGACGAGCGTGGCTATTTCATGGAGACCTACAAGCGGGAGGACTTCGCCACCGGCGGCATCGATTGCGAATTCGTGCAGGACAACCAGTCCGCCTCGTCGAAGGGCGTGCTGCGGGGCCTCCACTTTCAGATAGAACATCCGCAGTCGAAGCTCGTGCGCGTCGTCGAGGGGGCGGTGTTCGACGTGGCGGTGGATCTGAGGGAGGGCAGTCCCACCTTCGGCCAGTGGGAGGGCGTCGTGCTGTCGGCCGACAATCGCCGGCAGCTGTTCGTTCCCCGCGGGTTCGCCCACGGCTTCCTGGTGCTGAGCGATCGGGCGGTGTTCTGCTACAAGTGCGATGACGTGTACCACCCGGGCGACGAGGGCGGCCTCATGTGGAACGACCCGGCCATCGGCGTCGCATGGCCGGCCATGGAGGGCGACGTGGCCTTCGATGAGACGAAGATCATACTCAGCGACAAGGATCGGGTGCATCCGCCCCTGGCCTCCCTGCGTCGCGCGTAGGCGAGTGAGGACTATTTCATGAAGACGATTGTGGTGACGGGCGCCGGCGGCTACATCGGGTCGCAGGTGGTGCGCGAGTTGGCCGGCCGGGGCGTGCAGGTTATCGCCGTCGACCGCTCGGCCGGCGCGGGTGCGGACGAGACGCCGGGCGTTCGGTGGGTGGCTGCCGATCTGTTTGACCCGCTGCTTGATTTGTGCGAGCTCATCGGGTGCGTGCCCGACGTGTGCCTGCACCTGGCGTGGCGCAACGGGTTCGCCCACAACGACGAGAGCCATATGGACGACCTTTCTGCCCACTACCGCTTCCTTATGAACATGGCCCGCGCGGGAGTGGGGCAGATCGCCGTCATGGGCACCATGCACGAGGTAGGGTACTGGGAGGGGGCCATCACGGCCGACACTCCCTGCAACCCCCAGAGCCTCTACGGCATTGCCAAGAACGCCCTGCGCCAGGGACTCGCGCTCTCGCTGGCGTCGATGCCAGTCGCCTTCCAGTGGCTGCGCGCCTTCTACATCTACGGCAACGACGAGAAGGCCCAGTCCATTTTCGGGAAGCTTCTAAGGGCCGCCCGTGCCGGGGACGAGCGTTTCCCCTTCACCACGGGCAAGAATCTCTACGACTTCATAACCGTCGAGGAGCTGGCGCGCCAGATTGCCACCGTGGTGCTGCAGGATAAGGTGACGGGCGTCATCAACTGCTGCACCGGAGCGCCGGAGAGCCTGGCCGATCGCGTAGAGGGGTTCATTCGCGAGAACGGGCTTTCCATTGCCTTGGACTACGGCGTCTTTCCTGACAGGCCCTACGATTCGCCGGGCGTGTGGGGCGACGCGACCGAGATTCGCGCCATTATTATGGCCTCCGAGGGCTCTTCCGGCACCGAGGGCGGCCGTGAGAGCGACGAGGTGAGCTAAATGACCTTTGCCCCTTCCGACCATACATTCGCCGTGTGCGCCTACAAAGAGAACCCCTATTTGGCGTCCACGGTGGAATCGCTGCTCGCCCAGGACGCGTGCTGTCCGATCATCATCTCCACTTCGACGCCCAACGACCATATCAGCGCCGTGGCGCGCCGCTTCGAGGTGCCCGTGGTGGTGAATCCGGATCCCCGCGGGGCCGCGAGCGATTGGAACTACGGCTACGATGCGGCCGAGACGCCGTTGGTGACCATCGCGCATCAGGACGACTACTACGAGCCGAACTACCTCTCCACGATGCTCGCCGCCGTTAACGACTACGAGAAAGACGGGCTGCAGCTGGCCTTTTCCGACTATTTCGAGATCCGCAACGGCGAGCGCGTGGCCGGCAATGCGCTTCTGCGCATCAAGCGCGTGCTGAACGCGCCCTTGGGGACGCGGGTTTTGAACGGGTCGCGATTCGTGAAGCGCCGTGCGCTTTCTTTGGGCAACCCCATCTGCTGTCCCGCGGTGATGCTCGTGAAGGAGAATCTGGGGCCGTCTGTGTTCGATGAGACGTACAAGAACAGCTGCGACTACAAGACGTGGGTCGATTTGGCCGGCGAGCCGGGGCGGTTCGTGTACGTGCCGGAACGCCTCATGGGGCACCGAATTTACGAGGAATCCTCGACATCGAAGAACCTGAAGGATGGCACGCGCCAGGCGGAGGATCTGGAGATCCTCTCGTCGCTGTGGCCGGCTCCCGTGGCGAAGCTCATCTACAAGGTGTACGCCTTGGGCGAGAAGAGCAACGAGCTTTAGGCGTCTGCGGCTTTGGTGTATCCCTTTGCCACGATCTTCTGGAGCAGGGGATAGAGCGGAGTTTTGAGGGCGAGGAATTGCCGGAGCTTGAATTTGCCGTAGGCAGAGCGGTAGGACGAGTCGTCTGGGTGAGCTTCATGAAGACGTCGATAGAGACGCTCGTGATCGGCGTACAGGCGCTTTCGAGATTCTATGCTTCCGCCTGTGGAGATGCCGGTGCCCCATTCATAAAGCAGAATAGGGCGGTGCAGATGATGCACGTCGCCATCGAGCAATGCTATGGTTTCCGCGAAATCCTCGCAGTAGCGTACTTCATAGGTTTCGGCGAGAAGAGCGAGCAGCTCCTCCAAGCGTCGTTTCTCGAAAAACTGGCAGCAGCCAGGAATCCAGTCGGCCGTTGAGAGCTGCATGAGAAGAAGGTCTCGATGGCCGCAGCAGCCTTCGGGGGGATAACACTCCGGCCGTTTCGGAGCGCCATAGGAGGGGCGATCGGGTAAGTCAATGACGATATCGCCGAAGCCGGCATGAACGTCGTTGTCCCTGCAGAATGCCACGATGGCTGCCAGCGTGCTCTCGTCGTAGAGCGCGTCTCCGGCCCCGAGGGCCTTGATGAACTGGCCCTCGGCGTAAGGCAGGGCGTGCAGTATGTTTCGAACAGTCTGCACGTTTTCGGGGTGGCGTACGTAGGTGAAGTTGCTGATACCCAGCTCGCTGGCGAGTGCCGTAGCTTCGTCCTCGAAGCTTTCGGATGAGTGGTCGTCGGCGACAAGGAGTTGGTAGGTGCATCCTGTTTGAGCCGCTACGGAGCGCATGGACGTCTCGATGCTCTCCGGCCGTTGGTTGTAAACGGTAAGGATGACGGTGATGTCGGTTTGGCTCATTGCTCTCCTTCGCCTTGGACTTACGCTCTATAATACCTTGTTGCGCTCAGGCGATGCGCAACTGCACTAATTCAACGATTTGGAGATTGGCTATGGCTTCGATGCTCAAAGAGCTTAAAATGCACTCCCTTTCCGACATCGTGTCGATGGGCTTCTCTTTCATTGCGACCAAGTTGTTTTATCCGGGAGCGACGCTCGTTAGGCGGCCTTTTCACATCCGCCAAAAGAGCAATTTGAGGTTCGAGCCCGGTTTTACCACGGGGCATGGCTGCCGATTCGAAATGTTCGACGAAGGCGTGATAGAACTCGGACGCAATTGCCGGATTGGCGACAACGTACATCTTGCCGCGCTGCACAAAATAACAATAGGTGATGACTGCCTCTTCGCATCGAAGATATTCATCTCCGATTTGAGCCATGGCTCCTATGGGAGGGAGGGTTGCGATCCGCGGACTCCCCCGAACGATCGTCCCCTCGTGGGATCGCCGGTTACTATCGGCGATAACGTGTGGCTCGGCGAGAACGTTGTCGTTCTTCAGGGAGTGACCATCGGGAGTGGCTGCATTATTGGGGCCAATTCCACGGTTTCGCGAAGCATTCCCGAGAACTGCATCGCTGTCGGCTCTCCTGCGCGCCCTATAAAAGCTTACGACGACGAGACGGGCAGCTGGGTTCCCTACCGTGCCGAGGGATAGCGGAGGGCGTTCTTAATCGCGGTCGATCCAATAGGCCTCGGTCGTGTGGCTATGCCTTTGGCTCTCGGGCAATGGCGTGCGCCAATCACCGTAATTGAGCGTGAGATACTCATCGTAGCTCCGAGGTATGAAATAGCGGCGGTTCTCGAAGTCGACTTCGTGGGGCTCGAACCACGAGGACGGCTGCACAATATCGGGGTCGGCCATTGAGACGATATCGAGATATGCCGCCTCGTCGGTCTTCTCGCAATGATGGGCGTTGTCATCGATCAGCCGGGAATAGTGTGCGGGATCCATTCTCTTCGCTATGGGGTCGAGCAGTTTCTTTGCGAGCTTGCGCAGGGGTGTTGTGCCGTTTGACGGATCGGACAGGGCGAGTGCCAGCGACGCGGTGAGCCGGGCATTGCGTCGAAAAACGCGTTTGGCGTCCTTGGGTATGCCGTCAAGGGGAAAGATATCGACCCAGACGCCCGTTTTGTATGAGGCGCTTACGTAGCGCTCCTTAACAGAGGTACGCGTGTCGATGATCTTCACGAATTGATACACCGATGTGTCGTTGCGACAGAACGTGAGCGCGTAGTTTTTGCTTGTACGCCACTTGTCGAAGTGAGCGATGAGCTGTTCGTAGTCGTCACGCGGCATGATGACGTCCATGTCGTCGTCCCAGGGGATGAAGCCGCCGTGGCGAACGGCGCCGAGGACGCTGCCGTAACCGAGGAAATAGGTGAGTCCGTGCTGGCGGCAAATGGCGTCAATCTCGTCCATGATCTCAAGCTCGACTGCCTTCATTTCCTCTAGCGTCATGGCCCTCATCGGTGTTGCTCCCTTAGGTTTTCTGCGCTTCGCCAAGCGCGGCCGGCAATTGTTTCGTAGGATATAGTATCGTATGACGGTGTCCTGCCGGTGTGCATTTGTTGCGACTTCGGTGTTCAAGGATCGAGAGAAGTTGGAGGATCATGTGAGCGGCGAGCAAGAGCCCCTGTCTATGAAGCGGAATATGCTGTGGAATTTCGCGGGGTCGTTCACGAATCTTCTGGCCCAATGGCTCATAACGGTCCTGGTCGTTCGCATCGCGAGCGGCTATGACGCCGCGGGGCTTTATTCCCTGGCTGTCTCGGTGTATGGAATCTTCGCCCCTGTGGCGCAGTACCGGATGTACACGTACCAGATATCCGATACCCACCACGAGAACACCGTCGGAGAGTACTTCACGCTGAGGGTTATCACGAACGGAATCGCGTTGGTGGCCTGCTTCGGATACGCGTTGCTCACGTGTCCCCTGTCGGCTGTGCCCGCGATTATGCTTTACGGTCTGTTCAAATCTGCGGCATTGCTCATCGATGTCTTCCATGCTTGCGACCAGCGGCACTACCGGATGGACTACATCGGCATATCTTTGGCAATGCAGGGCGTGTCGTCTCTGGCGATCTTCGCCCTTGCGTTCTCTTTGACGCAGAATCTGGAAATAACACTTGCGCTTATGAGCCTTGCGCTGCTGGTCATTGGGCTTGTTTACGACATGCCCCGCTCCAATGGGTTCGAGAAGCTACGGCTAGGTATCACCTGGAGGAAGACGCGGTATCTTCTCCTCAAGTGCCTGCCTATCGTTATCGGGGCCCTTGCGATGGCTGCGGCCGTGTCCGCGCCGCGGCAATATCTGTTCGACGCTATGGGGGAGGCCACCTTGGGCGTTTATGCCTCGGTGGCGGCGCCGGTGGCTATCATACAGACCGGCGCATCCTACATCTACTATCCGCTGATCGGGTATTTCGCCGATTACTACGATCGGGGTGAGAAGCGAAAGCTCATAGGGCTCTTGCTGCGAGTTACGGGCGGTATTGCCCTTGTCGGCGTTGCCTGCGCCGTGCTGCTTGAATTGTTCGGGGCTCCTATCCTCGAGATGTTTTTCGCCAACAATATCGGCCAATACGCCTACCTTCTTGTTCCCATGATCGTATCCGCGATGATCACGGCCTACGTTTGGTTTCTCAACGATCTGCTCATTGCTGTGCGCGATTTCAGGGGAAATTTGATAGGCAGCATCGTGCCCCTTGTCGTTGCGCTTGCTTGCATGGTTCCTTTCGTGCAATGGTGGGGCATGAATGGCGTGAGCTTTACGGCCATCGCCTCCTATTTGGCGGCGGCAGTGAGTATGGGGGCTTCGTTCCTAGCCTGCCTGAAAAAGTCAGGGGCCGTTCGCAACGCTGATTCCGTCGACGGCTCCGCTCTTTGACATGCTGTTAGTTAGTTCTCGATTTTGCCTAATGGGCATAGTAGAATACGAACAAGAAAGTTAAGCGAAGCCGTGCACAATGCGTTAAGGTGTTGGGCGCGGTTTCGCTGGATGGGTGTCGGCATGAGGAGACATCATGAACAAGACTGACCGCTCGATGTTCCGTCGGGCGCTGTGCATCGCCTTGTCCGCGCTGCTTGTTGTCACCGTAGCCGGCATTCCGGAAAGCTTTGCCGCTCCGTCGGGGGCAATCGGTGATACCGAAGTGCCTATGGCGGCGCTGGACGAAGCCGCAGCGGATACTAGCGAGTCCGCCAACGTTGGGGGCGGCGAGACCTATCCCGACGATGGTGATTACCTTGCCGGTGTGGAAGAGGCCGCATTGGCGGAAGAGGAGCGGTCTGCCGACATTGATGAGCTGGGGTATATCCCCGGTGAGATCATCGTCGTGTACGAGGAGTCAGCGTCCGATGCCGAGAAGCAGGCCGCTATCGATGTCGTGGAAGGGGAGGAGTCGGCGGCTGAGGCGACGTTTGAGGAGAGCGTCGCCGTTCCCGTGGAGATCTCGGATGACGTGACGGTGGAGACTGCTGCGGAGATGGTCAAGCAAGATCCGGCAGTCAGATACGCCCTGCCAAACTACACGGTGTCCACCTACGATGAGCCGTCGGCGGTTGCGCAAGGGGCCGCCGCTGTCAAAATTGACGACCTCCAAGCGCGGCAGTGGTACATCGATTACGTGAAGGCTCCAGCCGCTTGGGATGCTATTGCGACGAGACTTCCAACGGCCGCGCCTGCGAAGGTGGCCGTGATTGACACGGGTGCCTCGCTGAGCCATCCCGACCTAGCCAATGTGGTCAATCGCAGGCAAAGTGCCGAGGTTGTGCACGGGGAGGAGAAGGATCTCTCTTCTTGGACGACGAAGCCGCTTCGCGGTGATGGCTACGTGAACGGGAGCGCCGGCGTTGAGGAGTACGCGAGCCACGGCACCCATGTTTCGGGGATTATTGCTGCCGAAGCGGGCAACGGCGGAACGCTGGGCGTTGTCAGCGGGGGTTCTACGGTCGATGCAAACAACCTGATCGATCTCGTCGTCATTGATGCCTTTTCGAAGAAAACGCGGGATCCGCGAACAGGTGCATGGGTTGCTAACGGCACCGTTTACGACGTTGTCTACTCTTTGGAGTACGCGCGCGATATCGGCTGCAAGGTGGTCAACATGAGCTTGGGCTTCGACGTATACGATGAGGAGCTCGCACGCTACTTCGAAGAGCTCTGCAGCGAGCTAACTGACAACGACGATATGCTGATCGTGGCGGCAGCCGGCAACAGCGGCGTCAATCAGAAGAGCATTCCTGCCTCGTGTGACAGCGTGATCGGCGTCATCAGCTTGACGCACCGCGCCCATGTGAGCTCGGGCCGCAACAGCATCTCCTCCGCCACGTGGATGACGGGGGATATTACACGCTCATCGTTCTCGAATTATGGCGATTGGTGTGACCTGTCCGCCCCGGGAGAGAGCATCTACAGCACTCTCCTCCTTAATGGCTCAACGGATACCTACGGATACATGGACGGCACTTCTATGGCTTGTCCTGTTGTGGCGGCGGTTGCCTCTATGGTTCGTGTCGCGGCCCCCGAGCTTTCGGCGCGAGAAGTCAGGGATGTGCTCTGCAAAACGGCAGCCGATCTCACCGAAGTTCGCGGCAAGGACGATCAGAGCGGGTGGGGTGCGGTTGATGCTGAAGCTGCCCTAAAGAAAGTCCTATCGCCTGCTGCTGGGGACACGACGTCGAAGGGCGATGGGACGGAACCCTCCGAATCGCAGGCTCCTTCCGTGCAGCCGGCGCCTCCCGTGAAGCAGCCCGATCAGCAGGCGCAAAAGCAGCCGACCGTAAAGCCGGCGCCGCAAGCTCCCGATCGCCCTGCGACGACGAGCCAAGGTTGGGTGACGGTAGGTGGCAAATGGCGCTATGTCGGGAACGATGGAGCGTATGCCACAGGCTGGATTAAGGTGAAGGGCACTTGGTACTACCTCCACGGTAATGGCGACATGGCGACGGGCTGGCTCAAGCTGGGCAAGACGTGGTATTACCTAAAGGGTTCGGGCGCCATGGCGACGGGCTGGCTCAAGCTGGGCAAGACGTGGTATTACCTGAAAGGCTCGGGCGCCATGGCGACGGGTTGGTACCAGGTTGGAAGGACGTGGTATTACTCTAATGGTTCCGGTGCGATGCAGGCGAACCGTTGGATCGGAAACTACTATGTGAAATCGTCCGGTGCTATGGCTACGAGTCAGTGGATTGGTCGTTATCATGTGAACGCTTCGGGGAAGTGGGATAAAACGCGGTAGCTCTTGGTAGACTACCGCAGTTCTGATATTGCGTGTTATATGGGAGTTTGTGTTATGGAGAGGCGATTGGGTCTGCCGGGCGCAATGCTCGGCATACTGCTGTGCGCGTTTGTGATGGTTTTGCTGGGATCGTCTTTGGCTTACGGCGCGCCGAAAGACGGCGAAGTGCGCATTCATGTGATGCCCTACAACAATACTGACGCCATCATCGTCGAATGTGACGGTAAGTTCGGCGTTGTAGATTCGGGAGAAGACTCGCTGTCGCCCGATGGAGCCGATGAGCGCTACCCGTTGCGCGGCGGCATCACGGTTGGGCAGGGTATCGAATCCCAGGTCATTTCCTATATGGAAATGCTTGGCATCACCGAAGACAATCTTGAATTCTACATCGGTACGCATCCGCACAGCGATCATATCGGTTCTGCTGCGGACGTCATACGCAAGTTCCACCCCAAAACGGTGTACACGCCCCTTTACAGCGATTCCTTCATCAGCGAAGAGACGAGACTGTGGGACAATCGCTTCGTCTACGATCGTCTGATTGAGGCGGTGGAGAGTTACGACGGGAAGCTCGTACAATACCTCGATCCCGATTGGGCGGAAGTGCCGGAGCTTGGCACCGATGGTGACGAGGGGGGCGCCGAAAGCGATGGCAGCGTCGAAGGCGAGCTCAGTGGTAATGAGGCCGGACTCGACGAAGAGGGCGGTGACGGGGATGAAACGGAAGACGTGGTCGGCAAGCGTGATCTTCTCACTGGTCGTCCCATATTCGCGCTTGGGAGCGCGCAGATCGAAATCATGAACTACGACCCCGTCGACACCGATTATTCAACCTATCGTGTTCCCGATGCCAACCGCTTTTCCTATGCGGTGTTGGTGACGGCGGCGAATGGACGCAAGGCTTTTCTCGCCGGTGATATCGACGACTATTCGCAAGGGTGGTCGCTCGGGGGAGGCGATGAGACGAAAATTGCCCAGACCTTGCGCAATGTCGACTTCTTAAAAATGGCCCATCATGGGCGCCAGGGGTCGAACACCCCTAGTTTCCTGACCGCCATTATGAGACCGATGGCAAATGGGGTTCGCCCTGTTGCCGTGCAGACGGGTAGCTATCGTCTTCTGCCAGAACAAACTATCCAGGCGCTTCATCGCATTGGGGCGAAGCACTTCAATGCCACCAGTGCGTCAGATAATGGGTATTTGGCGCTTGTGGCTACGCTCGGCGATTCCGGCGTTACGACCAACGTCGATCATACTGGCCTCCTTTTGCAAAAGCGTTCCTCGGCGCCATGGGCCTTCTATTACCTCGATGGCGTGCCCCAGATTCAGCGGACAGGCTGGCAGATGGTGGATGGTGCGTGGCGCTATTTCGAAGGCGATGGTTCTCTTGCTATGGGATGGAGGCAGGTTGGTTCAAAAAACTATTATCTGCGTTGGTCGGATGGCTCGATGGCTACTGGATGGCACCATGAAGGTGCTAAGCACTACTATCTCCAAAGTGACGGCTCTCTATATGTGGGCAAGGGCTGGACGAAGTTCGGCGATCGCTGGTTCTATTATGCCGATGCGAGTGGAGCGGTGAAGGTTGGTTGGCTGAAGGAGAAAGGGAAATGGTACTACCTGTCTCCCGACAATGGCGCCATGGCCACGGGCTGGGCGAAGGCGGACGGCGCCTGGTACTACCTTGACGGCTCCGGCGCCATGCGGACCGGCTGGCAGAAGATCGGCGGCAAATGGTACTACCTCAAGGGCTCCGGCGCCATGGCCGAGGGCTGGGCCAGGGTCTCGGGCGCGTGGTACTACCTGCGGCCCGGCAGCGGCGCCATGGCCACGGGCTGGGCGAAGGCGGACGGCGCCTGGTACTACCTGGACGGCTCCGGCGCCATGCGGACCGGCTGGCTCAAAGATAAAGGCAAGTGGTATTATCTTACTGGATCGGGCGCCATGGCGACTGGCGAGAGAGTTATCGGCGGTGTATCCTATTCCTTCGATGACTCGGGTGCTTTGCGCTAACGAAGGTGTTGTTGAGTTATACTGAATGCCATTGGAAGTCAACGATCCCATGGGAGAAGAATTGAAGGTATTGGCCATCGTCCCCGCCTTTAACGAGGAAGAGAACATCGTATCGACTGTCGAGGATCTTTTGAGCAATGCGCCGGGGGTCGATCATGTGGTCATCAACGATGGCTCCTCCGACCGAACGGAAGCGATTTGCCTCGAGCACGGCTTCAACGTTATTACGCTGCCCGTGAATCTCGGACTAGCGGGCGGTTTTCAGACAGGCATGAAGTACGCCTTCGCTCACGGTTACGATTATGCTGTCCAATTCGATGCCGATGGCCAGCACTCGGCGGCCTATGTTTGGCCCATGGTGAATCAAGCTGAAGCAGACGGGTCGGACATAGTGATCGGCTCGCGATTCTGCGCCCAGAAGAAACCTATTTCGGCGCGTATGATCGGGTCGGCGCTCATTACGGCTATGATTCGCCTCACCACTGGTCAGAAAGTGCAGGATCCTACTTCCGGAATGCGCTTGTTCGACCGCGATATGATTCGCCGATTCGCGTTGAACTACGATTATAGCCCCGAGCCGGATACCATTGCGCTTTGCATCCGCAATGGTGCAAAGGTTTCGGAAATGCAGGTGGAGATGCGCGACCGTACGGCAGGGGAAAGCTACCTGAGCTTTACAAAGTCCGTAGCCTATATGCTTCGAGTCTGTATATCCATCATGTTCGTACAGTGGTTCCGGAAGAAGGGGAACTAGATGTATTGGATTGTTCTTATCGCCGGAGCCATTTTGGCGCTCATCTATGTTGTTGTGAAGATTCGGCATAACCAATTAGCGACATCAGATGCAGTGTTTTGGTTTTTGTTGGCGCTGGTGCTTATTGTTATGGCCCTGTTCCCCCAACTTGTCTATCTCTTCTCAAATGCATTGGGATTCGAATCACCCGCCAACTTTGTTTTTCTCTGCATGCTCGCCATTGTTATCTTCCGCCAGCTCACTGTTTCGGTGGAAAATGCGAGGCTTCGCAACAAGATCGTTCAGTTGACGCAGACGATGGCTCTTTCGCGCACTTGCGATAGCATAGAGGAAAGTATTGCTCGGCAGGAAGAGTTTTCTGATTAGGGCGAGACCACAATCATTGGGACTCTGATCACGCTCGGAAGCACGCTCTGGAAAGCTTTCGCGAAATTCGGTACACTTGTCATGACTTATCGACATGGTGACGACTGGGCTGTCGGGATGGTTGGAGGTTCTGCCGTGCGTGCCGAAATTAAGAGCGTTGCGCGTTGCGTGGTAATGATCGCATTGTCCATAGTTCTGGTGGCGGGGCTGGTGCCTCTGGCGCCGGGCTACGCTCCTGTGGCGCAAGCGGCCGAGGGAGACGAGACGCTCTCTTCTCAGCTTGCGGAGGAGGCCGAGCTGCTTGCGGCTGGCGTTGATGTTGATGAGAAACAGACCCCTGAGCTTTACGACACCAACATCGAGGATGCCAATTGCCATCAGCTCGTGCTCGTTGTTCGCTTCGCGGGCGATACGACAGGGGATGGGGATACTGGGCTTAATGCCGTGCCTACGGGCAGTTCGATCACGAACTGGCAGAGCGTTTACACCTCGTTGAATGGCCAGCCGCTGTCACGCTATGCTTCTCCGTCGCTCTATAGCTATCTCAAAGAGGTATCCGGTGGGCGCTGTCGTATCCAGAGCATCGCTCCTCAGATGAGCGATGATGGCAGAACGGTGGCTTACCTCACATTGCCCGGATCTCGCGATTCCTACGTGGCTCATAGTTCAGTAGTTGAGGCAGCTGTGAATGCGTTCAACGCTCGCTATCCTGAAGCTGATTTCAGCGGATTGATCGACAATGGCGAGGGGTACATAAGCAACGTGCTGGTGATTCCCGAGACGGGGGACGTCGTCCCCGAGGTGGGGACGACGCTGTGGCCGCGTCAGGATGATTATCCAGGCGAGCTGTGGGTGGGTGCCCGGGGTAAGGCCGCTCGAGTAGGCTCCTACACGATTGTCGACACTACGCACGTTCTGCATACGGGAACAATCGTTCACGAGGCTATCCACGCATTCGGTGCGAAGGATTTGTATCGGGCAGCAACCGTGCAATTGTCCAACCACGCTGTCGGCATGTGGGACATCATGGCCATGAACAGTGGATCGCGTTTGATGCGGCCGTTGTTTATCACTCTGCAGGATTGTGGATGGGCGGAAATTGAAGAGGTCGAGCCTGGGACGCACACTCTGGATGCGCCTTCTGCGTCGGGGCGCTCGGCGGTGAAGTTCAAGTCGCCCTATTCCGATTCCGAGTACTTCGTTGCGGAGTTTCGCTCTGCCAATACAGACATAGGGAATCTCTCTGCCCTCGATACGGCACATGACGGCTTCACGTACACAATCGGCGGGACGGGCTTAATTGTCTACCGCGTGAATCCCGCAGCTAAGGATGCGGGCAATAAAGGGGACAAAGACTACGTTTACCTTTTTCGACCGAACGAGACGGTGGCCGGTGGTGTTCGGGGGGACGGTGAGGGCGATTTGAAGCACGCCCAGCTGTCGGCTGCGGGCACAAGCTCTCTTGGCTCGCTTGATTTGGCGGACAGCCTTGGCGAGGGTGCCATTACCTTGTCCAACGGCGCAAATTCCGGCCTTATGGTGCGTGTAGTCAGCAACGACAACACATCACTGACATTCGAACTGCCCGTAGCGAAAGATGAGGGAGGGTGGAAAGTACCAGAGATCACGGGAGCTGCTTTGCCTGCATCCGGTTATTACGATACGAAGCTTGTGTCTGAGAATGGGAAAGTGTACCAACTTTGCTCAGCGTTCCGAAAAGCACCTCGGATTTTCTGTCTCGAAGGATCCACCCGCTCCGATTTGGGCGCGCCAAGCGATTGTTCTGAAAGCTTCTATGCTGTCGATTTAGCCGTTTGCGACGGGGTTGTATATCTGTGCGGTTCCGACGGCGTTCGTACGGTGGTTTGGAGACGAACGGGATCAAGCTGGTCGGTGGTAGACGAGGCCACAGTGCCTGCGACAACGCCTATCCTGGGCGTGGCTGGGCGTGGCGTCTATCTTTATGCCGACAATTTCGGCAGCGGAGGATCGCTTTATCGCGTAGGGGCTGACAAATTGTCAAAAGTCGGATCCGCTTTGGCTATCAATCAAGTGTACAATCCGCGAATTATCGACCGAGCGGGTTCGCCTGTGGTGGTTTTCGGCAGCGGTTCGGAAACGAAGATGGCATGGCCAGAGGCGGAAGCATGGAAGGCGAGCGTGCTTCATTCGGGAACTTCGTCGTCGATCTCGACGACCGAGAGCAACGGTGTCACTTATATTGCGAGTTCCGATGGCGAGCATATAAGCATCTCGTCAATCACAGCAGATGGCTTCGATACAGCTGAGGTAACTGAAGCTTTTCCGAAACCTTACAGTGTCGCCATTGCCGCGAGAGACAACATGTTGTATCTCGCTGTGGTGGAGTCGGGAACGCAATTGGTGCGCGTTTACAAGGCGTCCGCATCGAATCTCTCGCAATGGGAGCACCTTGGGGGCATTGTTATCACTTCCGCCACGGCGGTTGGCCTAACGGTGCGTGATGCGAGCCTTTTCTGCGCCACGGTGGACACGTTTGACTCGCCTGTTGGGCTAAGAAGTTTTGCGCTGCCATCTGAGATGGGTGGCAAGCCTGACGTTCCCTCCGGTAGCGGTGGGGCCGGAACGATAGTGCCCGGCGATGGCGGGTCGGGTAGTTCGGGCTCTTCCGGTGCGGGGGGCTCCTCAACGGGATCCGGTTCCGGCGGTACAGGCGGCTCTTCTATTGGATCGGGCTCAGGCGGAACGGGAAATGGATCATCGACCGGAGGCGCGACGGGGAGTGGCAGTGGAGTCGGTGGCTCTGGCTCGTCCTCGGCATCTTCGAAACCTGCAGCGGCAAAGCCTTCGGGTGTTTGGAAGAAGTCCGGAGGGCGATGGTGGTACCGGCATCACAACGGCTCCTACACACGCAACGGATGGGAGCTCATAGATGGCTCCTGGTATCACTTCGATCGCTCTGGCTGGATGCAGACGGGCTGGTTGAAGGTTGGCAGATCCTGGTACTATCTCTCCGCTTCGGGCGCCATGAAGACAGGTTGGTTCAAACAGGGGCGCACTTGGTACTACCTCAAGAGCTCTGGGGCCATGGCTGTGGGATGGTTCAAGGTGGGAGGCGACTGGTACTGGTCGAGCGCTTCCGGAGCCATGGGCGCCAACTGCTGGATTGGCAACTATTACCTGAAGGGCTCTGGGGCTATGGCGACTAACCAGTGGATCGGCCGTTACCATGTAAACGCTAGCGGCAAATGGGACAAGACGCGCTAGCGTTCCCAAAAACGGTACCCGCCTGAGAAACAAGTACAAAAATGGGCCGCTTCGTAAGCGGCCCATTTTTGCTTCAGAAGGGGTGTCTGCTTACCAGACGTAGACTTTGCTGCCGCGAGGGACGTTGTTGTAGATCCATTTGGCATTGGCGAGCTGCAGGCGCACGCAGCCGTGGGAGGCAGGGCGACCCATGGTGCCATCGGTCACGTACTTAGGGGAGGAGGTTTGCGAGTACAGCACGGAATGGAACAGGTAGTTGCCGCTGAACTGGGTGAAGTAGAAGCAGCGGGCAGAACCGGAATCGAAGTAGTAGCCCTTGCTCCCCACGGTGAATCGGCCCTTTTTCGTGGGGGTGGACGATTTGCCCGGGGCGCAATCCATCATGCGTTGCAGATCCCAGTTGCCTTTCGAGCCGTAGAACACCCCGACCTTGCAGCGCTTGGTGTCGACCAGGACGAGCCATTTTGTCGCGCTGCTTTCCGGTTGGGCCCATTTCGTGAAGAGCTCGTCTATCTTGTCAAGTCCCTGCCAAACGCCACTTTTGTTGAACAAATTCGTCTTTCCGTTGATAGTGCGGCTGCCGGTGGCCATGGCGCCCGACCCATCAAGGTAATACCAGGTTCCGTTCAGGTCGAGCCAGCCGGTCTTCATGGCGCCAGAGCCGGGCATGAGGTAGTACCAGGCTCCAGATGCTTTTGCCCAGCCTTCGGCCATGGCGCCTGAGTTCTTGAGGAGGTACCATTTGCCACCGACTTTCTGCCAGCCGGTCAGCATGGCGCCCGAACCGCTCATGCGGTACCAGTGCGACCCGTCGTGCACCCATCCTGTGGCCATAGCACCGCTTTCAGGCTTAAGATAGTACCAGGTTCCTTTGATCTTCTTCCACCCCTCGGCCATAGCGCCGGAGTTGTTCAGGTAATACCAAGTCTTCCCGAGTTTCATCCAGCCGCCTGACCGCATGGCTCCAGAGCCGTTCAAGTAGTACCATTTTCCGTCCACTTGTGCCCAGCCTTTAGCCATACGACCGTTGTCGTCGGGGTTGAGCCAGTACCACTGGCCGCCCGTTTTCAGCCAGCCGGTTTTAGGGGTGCCGTCACTTTTGCCCCAGTACCATGCGTTGCCGAGCTTGTTCCATCCTGTCTTAAGGGCGGGGAGAGCGGGCTTGGGCGGCTCGGGGGTGGGCTCAGGTTCAGGTTCCGGCTCGGGCTCCGGAGATGGGGTGGGGTCGGGGGAGGGGGTAGGATCGGGAATCTGGGGTGTGTCAGTGGAGGAGCTGTCCTTCGAGGTATCGTTGCCCGCGTCTGTATCCGCGCTGGCGGTCTGTGGCGCAGTTTCGTCTGCCCAAGCGTATTGTGCAGTTGCAAGAGCGGATGCGGGTATTCCGCCGAAAGCGAGCAGCGCTGCGAGACCGAAGGCGCTGGCAGGCTTTAAGAAGTGGATCGAACTCATGTGACTCTCCTTCTGAAAAATACCTGATGGATCAGATATAAATGTTCCTTGTCGTATCGTCAATACCTTGCTGCTTGCGTAACGCTGATGGTACCATAAACGGCCAATAGCTCCGAGGGACATGGAATTGATTATGAGAGGTTGGGCGGCGGGCTGCCCCATTAGCTTGGATTTGTTTCAGGAGGTAAAGTATGACTTCTTTTGCAAAAGCGAGGAGCGCATCGTCCTTCGCGATTGCGGCGCTTCTGGCGTTTAGCATGGTACCCGTCACGGCTTATGCAGCTGATGGGGCTGCCGCGACGACCCAGGATGCGGCTGAGGGCAATGACGGGGCTGCTGTGCTGATGGAATCCGGCGATACGGCCTCCAGCTGGCGTTTCGACGATGGCGAGCCCATCGTTTTTTCGGAGGAGGAGATTGTCGTTGGCGAAGGTGCGGCAGACGCTTCGGGGGACGAGGATTTCGGGAGCGAAAACCTTGGTATTTCGCTTTATGCTAATACGGTTGTTCCCGGTACGGGCATTACGATACCGAGCTACGTCCGCAGGCCTGTCGGCGCTACGCGCATCGGCATCGATGTGAGCGAGCACAACGGAAGAATCGACTGGCAAGCCGTAAAGCGTGCGGGCGTGGAGTTCGCGATCATTCGCTGCGGTTACGGCCAAGATTACGAGAGTCAGCATGATGATCGCTGGCTCGACAATGTTCGGGGAGCTACCGCCGCGGGCATTCCCTACGGCGTCTATCTGTACTCCTATGCCGATACGGTCGCGAAGGCGAAGGGGGAAGCGAGCCATATCATTCGCTTGCTGCGGGAGAGCAACTGCAAGCCCGAGTTCCCCATTTACTACGATTTGGAGGAAAGCTCGCTCGAATCTTCAAGGAAGGTGCCGTTGCTGGCGGAAATGGCCTTCACGTTCTGCTCTGAAGTAAGCCGTGCTGGCTACACGCCCGCTGTGTACGCCAATACGAACTGGTTCAACAACTATCTTACTGATCCGGTGTTCGACGCGTGGGGGCGTTGGGTGGCCCAATACAACAGCGTTTGCACCTACAAGGGCACCTATCAGATGTGGCAATGCACGTCCGATGGCTATCTGGCCGGCCTATCCGGAAACAACGGGCGAGTCGATCTCAATTACGAGCTGAATAACAGCTCGGGACATCTAGCGAGCAAAACTGGGCTGCAGATGATAAACGGAGACATGTATTACCTGGACGGTGCGGGCAACAAGAAGACCGGTTGGCAGACGGCTGGGCGCAATACCTACTATTTCGGCAGCGACGGTGTCATGCTCCGCGGCGAGCAGACCATCGACGGGAGAAAGCTGTCGTTCAATCAAGCGGGCGCGCTTGAGGGGTATTGGGCGAAAGCAGGAGGCACCTGGTACCTGCGCGACCAGAACGGCAAGAACAAGACTGGATGGCAGCACGTCAAGGGCTCTTGGTACTATCTCGATCCCGAATCTGGACGCATGAAAACCGGATGGCTGCAGCAGGGAGGCAATTGGTACTACTTGAACGGCTCCGGCGCCATGGTAACTGGATGGGTAAAAGCGGGTGGCAAGGACTACTACTTGCGTCCCTCCTCGGGCATTATGGTAACGGGCAAGCAGACGATCGGCGGAAAGGCGTACACGTTCGACAGCTCGGGCGCGCTGGTCGTGAACACCACCCCTCGATGGGTGAAGAGCGGCGGTGCCTGGTACCTGCGTAGCCCCGAGGGTAAAAATCTTACTGGTTGGCAAAAGGTTTCCGGCACCTGGTATTACCTGAACGGATCTGGCATCATGCAGACCGGGTGGCTCAAGTTGGGGAAGACCTGGTACTACCTCAAGGGCTCCGGCGCCATGGCGGAGGGCTGGGCGAAGGTTCGTGGTTCTTGGTATTACCTGAACCCCGGTTCGGGTGCTATGGCCACGGGGTGGAAAAGCGTAGGGGGAACGTGGTACTACCTCAATGGGTCGGGCGCTATGAAAACAGGGTGGCTCAAGTTGGGGAAGACCTGGTACTACCTCAAGGGCTCCGGCGCCATGGCGGAGGGCTGGCAGAAGGTCTCCGGAGCTTGGTATTACCTCAATCCTGGTTCGGGTTCCATGAAGACGGGATGGCTCAAACTAGGGAAGACCTGGTATTACCTCAGCGGATCTGGCGCCATGAGAACCGGATGGCAGAAGATTGGCGGAACGTGGTACTACTTCAGAGGCTCTGGGGCCATGGTGGCCGACGAGGCGGTAACGATTGGAGGAAAGACCTATCGCTTCAGTGCGAGCGGTGCCTGGATATAGGAGAACGGGCCTTTTTGCCATCTCGTCAATATCGAGTCTTTAATGTATGACTTTCTGATGCTACTATTGTGCTTCTAAAGAAGGCTTCAAACGAACCAGAACCGCACGCATGGCCCTCTTCTGCGCAATCGCGCCGGCTATGCCTCTTTTCAGGAGGTGCTCTCTATGGCGAAATCGTATCGTTCAAAGTCAGCTGCAGCCGTATTGGCGGTGGTCTTAGCGTTGGGGATGGTGCCATCTGCGGCGATCGGCGCACCTTCGGGCGCAGCTGCCGATGATGTTCCCGATAGCTGGCGCTATGACAAGGGCGAGTGGATCTTCGCGGAGCCAGAGCCGCAGGGCGATGTCATGGTTCTGTCATATCAGGAAGGCTGGAACTGGCCGAAGATAGAAGGCGGCTATCAAAGCAACGACGGCAATGTGGTCAATGCTGTTAAGCGCGGTATGGACGTCAGCTATTGGCAGGGCCTTATCAACTGGGAACGAGCGAAGGCTGACGGCATCGATTTCGCGATTTTACGTTGCGGCTATGTCAGAACCTTGGGGCAGCCTCAGGTTGATCAGCAGTGGAAGAGAAACGCCCAGGAGTGCGAACGTCTCGGCATTCCCTACGGTGTCTATATCTACTCGTATGCCAAAACCGTTGAGGCCGCCAAGGCCGAGGCCGACCACGTCATCAATACGCTGAAGGGCTTCAGTCCGACCTACCCGGTATATTTTGATCTGGAGGAGAAGAGCCTTGAAAGCACGAGCAATCGAATGCTGCTTGCCAACATGGCGAGTGCCTTCTGCGACAAGATCGCGGCAGCTGGCTATACTCCCGGAATCTACGCGAACACGAACTGGTGGAACAACTACTTGACTGACCCTGTTTTCGATCAGTGGGAGCGTTGGGTGGCTCAGTACAATAGTAAGTGCTCATATGCGCGTGGGAGCTATCGTTTGTGGCAGTGCTCTGCGTCGGGGAAGGTCGATGGCATCGTCGGCAATGTTGATCTCGATCTTGAGTTCGACGGGGCCTTTGCAAGCAACCCCGTGAGAAAGACGTGGGTCAAGGTTGGTTCGAACTGGTATCTGCGCGATTCGGGTGGAAACAATCTGATCGGATGGCAGGTGGTGGATGGGCAGCGCTACTACCTCGCCGCCAGTGGTGTTATGCAGACAGGTTGGGTGAGCTACGAGGGGTCTTGGTACTACCTGAGTGGCTCGGGCGCCATGAAAACCGGCTGGGCCCGAAGCGGGGGAAAATGGTACTACCTTGATCCGTCGTCGGGAAAGATGCTCACCGGCTGGCAGACGGTTGATGGCAAGCGATACTATCTTACGCCCGGCAATGGCGCGATGGTCACGGGCATGCAGACCATCGGCGGCGTGACGTACCGCTTCGACGATTCGGGCGCGCTTATCGAAGGGGGAGCGGGCAATGCGAATACGGGCGCGAGCGCTTCGGGCGTATCGGGCTGGGTGAGCTCGGGTGGCCATTGGTACCTCAAGGACTCGTCTGGTCGCAACCTAACGGGATGGCGGAAGGTGGGGGGAACTTGGTACTACATGGACGCCTCCGGCGTCATGCTCACCGGTTGGCAGAAGGTGGGCGGCACGTGGTATTACCTCAAGAGTTCCGGCGCCATGGCTACAGGTTGGCAGAAACTTGGTGGCACGTGGTATTACCTTAAGGCCTCCGGCGCCATGGCCAAGGGTTGGTATAAAGTGGGGGGCAAATGGTACTACTCCAACTCGTCGGGGGCCATGCAGGCCAATCGGTGGATCGGCAACTACTACGTGACGGGCTCCGGTGCCATGGCCACCAACACCTGGATCGGCCGCTACCACGTGAACGCCTCCGGCCTGTGGGACAAGACGCGCTGACAACACTTAACAACGGATTTGTTCAACGCCCGCTGTTAAACCACCATTGACATATAGCCGTACCTCTCCCCGATGCTGACGCGGTTGGCCAGGCTCAGGAAGGGATGCGACTCCAGGTGCGTCAGCTCGCGCGTGCACACGTAGGTCCCCGACGCCTCGTGGGCGAACAGCAGCTCGCGGCGGCCGCGGGCGCTGCGCCGGAACTGCTCGCGCCAGCAGAACCAGTCGAGGTAGCGCTGGAGGCGCCTGTTCGAGACCCCGTTGAAGCGCCCGATGAACGCCTTGAGCCTGGAGTGCAGGGAGTTCACCATCTCCAGCTCACGGCTGGGGCGCACCTCGTGGGGCCTGCCCCCGAGCGAGCCGGCGTAGGAGCGCCGCCCGTCGGTGGCCACCGAGCAGGCCGCCGGCAGCCTCCTCAGCGCGACGAGCGCCACCCCCGGCCCGTCCTCGGCGCCGTCGGCCAGCTCGCAGAAGCAGTCGCCGGTCTCGCTGACGCCGCACAGCACGCACACCGACCCGCCGAGCCCGGCGCGGGAGGCGTCGTGGCCGGTTCGGTGGGCGGGCCTCCCCAGGCCGAACCAGCCGCGGGAGTGGTTGCCCGGCATCGACTCCGGGAAGTACGTGCCGTCCATCTCGAAGGACTCCCCGCGCGCCGGCAGCAGGCGGCGCCCCATCACCTCGCAGACGCGCATCCTCATGAACCACGCCGTGTACAGCGACACCCCCACCCTGGCCGCCGTCTCGCGCAGCGGCAGCGCGTCGGCCATGCAGGCCGCGAACTCCATCCACGCGGCCGCGGGCAGCTTCGAGCGGGCGAGCAGCCCGAGCGTGCCGGCGCCGAAGGTCCGGCCGCACCCCCGGCACAGCCACCTCTGGCGGCCGGCCGCGTCGCGGCCCTTCCTCACGAAGGCGGGACAGCCGCACCTCGGGCAGCGGTCGGGCTCGCCCCCGCCCGAGGCGAGCTCCTCGGCTATGGCCTGCCGCAGGGCCTCGGCCAGCCTCCTCTTCTCCGCGAGCGGCATCCTGCGCACTTGATCTATAATCCCGTCCATGGGGCCTCCTCTCCGGTGCTTTCTCGACAATCGCATCGTAGCGGGAGGCCCCTTTCCGCGTGTACCGAAAGTGGGTCTATGTCAATGGTGGTTTAACAGCGGGGTTCAACGAAGAAGCGCCCCTCGATTACGAGGGGCGCTTGCATTGCAGGGGGAACGCTCAGGCAAGTGGAAAGGATATCCGTGTTTTCTACGCCCCCGCCTTCTTGCGGCCGAACAGCTCGTCCCAGTCGCAGGCGGCAAGAATCGTGCCGCAGAGGATGGCGATGCAGCAGACGATCTCCACTGGGCCAGGCACGGTGCCCAGAAGGATGAGCCCGAACAGCACCGCCCAGGCAGAGTAGGAGATGTTCAGCGCCATGCCGCGGGCGGCGCCGATGACCGAGATGCCCTTGTAGTAGAACAGGTACGAGCACGTGCCGGCGAGCGCCGCCAGCGCCACCACCGCCGTGCCCAGATTCGGGATGGCGTTCCACGTGAAGGCCCAGGCGCCGAAGATGGGCAGCACCACGATGAGGTACACGAGGGCGGACGTGGTCTCGCGGATCTGCAGGGCGGTCTCGTTGTCCACGGCGTCGTCGCGCATGCCCCAGGCGCACAGCACTGCTTCGCTGCCCCAGCCGAACACGGCGGCGAGAGCTCCCAGAAGGCCGATGATCGGGTCGCCCGTCACGGTGGTGTCCGCTGACAGGTAACCCATGGCGATGATGCCTGCCAACGCCACGATGAGGGCCACCACGCGGCCCGGGGTGATCTTCTCCTTCAGAAGCAGTACGGCCATAAGCGTGCCGAAGGCCGGATAGAACGACGAGATGATGGCCGTGTATCCGGCCCCGATGTTGTTGATGGCGATGACGTAGCCGGTCATGCCGATGGGTCCGCCCAGAAGCGCGCCCAGGATGACCACCTTGCCGCTGCGCGTCTTCAGCGCCGCCAGCGTGTCCTTCAGGCGGCCGCGCACGCCCATGTACAAAAGCAGCCACAGCGCGCAGCACACGTCGTGCAGCGCCGAGCTGACAATAGCGCCGAGCGCCAAGGCCTCCGCCGTGCCGATGAACGGCACCATGGTGAGGGCTATGCCCAGAATCACCGTGTCCAGGCCCCAGAGGCATCCGCTGAAAAGTCCGTACTTCATAAACCTATCCTTCCGTGTAGAACGACTCGTCGTACCAGCGCAGAACTTTGCCCAAGTATTTCTTCGCGTAGTTGTAGTAGATGTAGAGCCACTCGCCCACGAAGTCGCCCTCCGCCTCCTTCACGAGGCTCCAAACGTACCAGCACCAGCCGGCCAGGGCCACGTAGGCGAAATTGTGGCGCACCTCCTCGAAGGTGGGCTTGCGGTCGAAGTAGTGCTCCAGCGCCCGGAGCGCCTCCTCGTCGGAGCATTCGCAGCATACGACGTACGTGCCGAAGTCGCTCGCATAGTCTGCCATGCCCGAATACTCCCAGTCGATAAGGTAAAGGTGATCGTCTCCGTCAATGAGGAAGTTCAGGTAAAAGAAATCGTTGTGGGTAAGGCACACAGGCGCTCTGTCGGCGTTGGCGAACTCCTTTACGCGGCGGGCCATGTCGGCCATCTCGCGGTAGCCCGGCACGTCGATAGGCCCTTTCTCGCGCAGCAGCGCCTCGTAGTGGCAGCCTTCCTCATAGAAGTCGAAGCGGTTGTCGACGCTGGCGCCGGACTCGTGGATGAGACGCGCCATCTTCATCGCTCGGGCCACCTCCGCATCGTTGCGCGGATCGAGGTTGCGGGCATTGGAAACGAAACGCGAGATCTTCCAACCGCGGGGATCCTCGTGGATGAAGGTGTCGTCGAGCCCCAGCTCGTGGGCGATTTTCTGGGCTGCGCTCTCGCTTGTGCGGTCGATCATGGCCTCGGTGCCGATGCCGGGGTGGCGGTAGACGTACTCGCCGTCGTCGGTGGCGAAGTGGCAGGAGAGGTTCGTGAGTCCCTGCTTTAGCGGGTACACGTCACGGATGGAACCCTTGTCGCACCCGAGCACGGTCACGATGTTATCGAAGACCTCGGAATCGAGGTTCTCCAAGAACAGCGGGTCGAACTCGCGCACCTCGTCCAGGCTGTCGAACTCGAAGATGGTGCCGGCCGGGTAGCGACGGGCAACCATATCCAGCTGCTTGATGTTGTCCAGATAAATGTGCTCCCACAACTTGTCCACCGTGGCCGGATTATCGTAAACGGCGTCCAGCAGCGGCACGTAGGTCTCAGAGAAGGTGCGATCGAAGTAGACCTGGCCGATCATGTACCAGGCGTCCTCGCCTCCGATGGTCACGCCGGTGATGCGGTCGTGGGCGCCGGTCTGGACGCACCACTCTGCCGTGGGGCCTTCGGCGTATTCCACAGCGTAGTAGGCCTTCCACACGTAGGGCTCGAAGGGGTTCTCCGTGAAGTAGTCGTCCGAGGAGCAGATGTAGGTGTTGCCGAGGCGATCTTCCACGCGCTTGATGGAAGAGCTGTTGTTGCGCGAGGCATAGTCGGGGTTCACGACGATGGAGACGCCGAACTTGTCCTCAAGGTAGAAGAAGTACTCCTTCTTGTAGCCGACAACCACGGTGATGTCGGTGATGCCGGCGGCGAGCAGCTGCTCGATCTGGCGCTCGATGAGCACCTCGCCGCGCACCTTCAGCAGGCCTTTGGGCTTCTCGTAGGAGATGGGGGCGAACCGAGACGAGAGTCCCGCGGCCAGGATGATTGCGTTTTCCACGCGATAGGGCTCGAGCGCCGCCGCGCCTGCTTCTGTGGGCTCCCCGTCCGCGATGAGACCGGCCGCGGAGAGCGATTTCGCTGCGCTGTTCACGCTGCCGAGCGAGAGCCCCGTGGCTTCCACGATTTTGCGTTGGGCGCAGCCCGGGTGCAGGACGATTTCCCGCAATACCAGAAATTCGTTCTTGCTGAGCGACAAGATGTGACCTCATTTCTTCGAATATCGCAATGGTAGGAAGTATAGAGCAAGTTTGAACAAAATTGTTCAGAATTCTTATTGTAAATCCTTTTTTGAACATATTAAGCTACTGGGCGGATTGCCCGCAGGCGGAGCGGTGCGAACGCTGCTGTTCGCAACCTAATGAATATGGTAATATTTCAATCGCATCATCAAAAGTAAAGAAGGGCGATTGAGCTTATGAGGAGCATTTCGATGAGACTGAAGGTTCTGTCCTGCGTTTTAGTGGGAGTGCTGTGCTTCGGGGGATTGATCGGCTGCTCCGGGTCGTCGGGCGCCGAACAGTCATTGGCTAGCACGGGTTCTACCGAGCAGTCCGTCGAGGCGGCGAAAGCGGCCGAGGAGGCCAAGCGAGCTGAAGAGGAGGCGCTGGCGAAGGCTGAAGCGGATCGCGAGGCGGCCGAGGAAGCCGCAGCCAAGGCCGAGGCCGATCGCAAAGCCGCTGAGGAGGCAGCTGCCCAAGCGGAGGCAGAAAAGAAGGCGGCCGAGGAGGAGGCGGCTCACGTCGAAGCCGAGCGCAAGGCCGCGGAGGAAGCTGCCAAGGCCGAGGCTGAGGAGAAGGCCCGTCAGGAAGCCGCCGCCGCAGAAGCCGCCGCTGAGGCCCAGGCGCAAGCCGAAGCCCAGGCCGAGGACACCAACGGCTATACGGTCTACATCACCGAGACCGGCAAAAAGTACCACAGCGGCGGCTGCCGTCATGTTAAGAAGAGCAAAATTGCCATCGACATCAACGACGCCCGCGCCCAAGGCTACGAGCCCTGCTCGGTGTGCAACCCGTAGGCGAAGTGCGGTAACGTACTGGTCGGATTCGACATGCGGGATTTGCAGCGGCCACGCAGCGCTGTATCTACGATGCGCAGAAGTTCGATGTTTGAGTTACGCATAGGTCTCCTTGGGCGGTTTTGCCGGCGAGGCGAAGTATAATCGAGCGAGTCATCGTATCCAATGCCCTCGGGGCTTAAGGTCTCGGGCTTGCAGAAAGGACGTTTCATGATTGATCGCAAGGCATTTCGCTCCCTGTCTTCGGGGCTCTACCTCATTACGGCCAAGGCGGGCGATGCGCGCTGCGGCTGCGTGGTGAACACGCTCGTGCAGGTGGCAAGCGAGCCGGCCACGCTGTCGGTGTCGCTGAACAAGGAGAACGCCACCACTGCCGCCATCCTGGAGTCGGGCCGCTTCGCCGCCACGGTGCTCGCCGAGGACACCCCCATGGAGCTCATCGGCACCTTCGGCTTCCACACCTCTGCCGACACTGACAAGTTCGCCGCCTGCGCGAGCGCCCTCGACGGCGCGGAGGTGCCCTACGTGACCGAGCACGGCCTGGCGCGCTTCTCCGTCTCCGTCATCGAGACCATCGATGTGGGCAGCCACTACCTGTTCGTGGGCGTTGTGGAAGAGGCCGAGGTGCTTTCCGCTGGCGATCCGCTCACCTACGCCTACTACCACGCCGTGAAGGGCGGCAAGACTCCGCCCAAAGCCGCTACCTACAACAACGGCGACGAGGCGGCGGTGCCCGGGATCACCGAGACGGCCGCCGGTGCGCCCGAGGCCGGCAAGAAGATCGCCTGGCGCTGCACCATCTGCGGCTACATCGAGGAAGGCTACCCGGACGGCCTGCCCGAGGGCTACATGTGCCCCATCTGCGGCGCCCCCCGCGAGATGTTCGAGCGCGTGGAACTGTAGAAGGCGCCGCTCACCTTCCTTGCGTGGATCTGCAACGGGCCTGCAAGCCCATCGTAGGGGCCGATCTCGGTCGGCCCTCCCGAGCGGGGAGTCTCGCTTGCGGTGAGGGGCGACCGAGGTCGCCCCCTACGGAGGTTTCCGGGGCCCGATGAGTTGATCTCCGCCTGCTGCGCTCGAGTCTTTCCCTGCGCGCTATAATTGTTTGTCAAAGTGTCAATGAGGCGAAGCGCGCGCAAGGAGACCCTATGGAAGAGGAGCTGGCAGCGGGGGAGTTGGCGGAATCGGTGGAGGGGCCGAAGAATTTGAGCGACTCCGCCGAGGGCTACATCCCCGTTCAATGGACGCGGAAGAAGATCGCGCTGGCGGTGGCGGTCGGCGTTGTCGTGGCGGCGCTTTTTCTCGGCTGCGCGGCGGCGCTGTATCTGCACACCCTTGACTTGGCCCTTACCGGCGGCATGGACGCCGCCCAGCAGGACGATCTCGCCAAGGCGCTGCAGCCGCCGAAGCCCAAGGCCGCCGCGCCCGATGCGCCTGCCAAGGAAGTCGATGAGCCGGCTTCCTCCGCCTACTACGTGGCCATTCTCGGCTGTGACGCGCGTCCGAACGAGACCATCGCCCGTTCGGACGTCACCATGCTCGCCCGCGTCGACACGGAAACGGGCGCGGTGCACCTCGTCTCGGTGCCCCGCGACATGATGGTGGAAATCGAGGGCCATGGCACCCAGAAGATCAATGCCGCCTTGGCCTTCGGCGGCCCGGCCGGCGCCGTGCGGGCGCTGTCGGCCTTCGCCGGTGTGCCCATCACCCATTACGTTGAGCTGCGCTTCGAGCAGCTGGTGGAACTGGTCGATCGTCTCGGCGGCGTCACCGTGGACGTGCCCGAGGGCTTCACCTCCGACACGAGCGGCATCACGCTGGCCGCCGGCACCCAGACGCTGAACGGGGAAGAGGCTCTCGCCTTCGCCCGCGAGCGACACGCCGTTTCCTCGGGCGACTTCAGCCGCGCCGCCGCCCAGCGGGCCATTATTTCCGCCATCGCCGATAAGGTGCTCGCCTCGCCGCCGACGGAGATGCCCTCGCTGGTGGGCTCGCTCGCCGCCTGCGTGACCACCGACTACACCGTGGCCGAGCTGGCCGATACGGCCCTCGCCCTGAAAGACACGGGCGTCACGGTGTACTCGGCCGCCTGTCCCAGCTATTCCTTCGGCGAGGGCGGCATCAGCTACGTCGGCACGATGTACGACGAGTGGCGCGCCATGATGCAGCGCGTCGATGCGGGGCTCGACCCCGCCGACGAATCTGCGGAAATCCCCGAGCCCCAGGCCAGCGACGAGGACCTCGGCGCCGCCACCAACGCTCGCTCCCCGCGCGACTACTCCGGCCGCATCGACCAAGCCGGCTTTAAGGACAATTAGAAAGGGCCCGGCGATTGTGCCGGGCCCTCCGAATGGTCGGGATTGCGCCGCGCCTACAGCGTGCCGTCGCGCCAGTCTTCCAAACCCTCGATAACCAGCTTGTGGGCGCTTTCCACTTCGGGGAGGTGCTTGGCGGCCGCCTCATACTCGCCGGCGTACAGCGCGTCGGAGACGAGCGCCGCACACTCGTAGAGGTCTTTGAACGAGAGGTTTCCCGCCACGCCCTTCAGCGCATGGGCCTGGCTGTAGCCCTCCGAGTAATCCTTGGCCTCCATGGCAGCCTGAAGCGCCACCAGATGACCGTCGTCCAAATACTTCAGCGCCAGGCGCTCGTACAGCTCGGCATTGTCGCCGAAGCGATCCATGGCGTCCACGTAATCGATGCCGAAGGGACGAAGCTTGTCTGCGATCTGATCGGTCATGATCGCTCCTTTCCCGTGCATATTCCGGCGCCCGCGCCCCTCTCTCCTCTTTTTCGGACGGCAGTCGCGTTGGTAACTTTGCTCCACAGTGTAATCGCACGTCACGAAGCTGTCAGCGCACGGGCCTAGCCGTTTACGTTTCGTAGCCACTTGTCAACAAGCTGTAATCTGAATTTTGACGAATCGTCACCACTGCCGAGCCCGGATGTGGTATTGACGCCGGTCAATAACGTTTGCCGAAGTCAGATGCAGAAAACTTGCGTCGCTTCCTAGTAGTCCGCCGCTGCATCGCTTTCCATCCACTGCTCGAAGAACTCCTCGTAGGCGTCGGCGAGCACGGCTTCCCGCGCGCGGCGCATGAGATCCAGCAGGAAGTGCAGGTTGTGCACCGACAGCAGGATGGCGCCGAGCATCTCGTTCTGCTTCACGAGGTGCCGGATGTAGGCGCGCGTGTGGTTGCGACAGGTGGGGCAGTCGCAGGCCGGATCGAGCGGCGTGAAGTCGCGGGCGTACTTGGCGTTGCGCAGGTTCATGCGGCCGGCGCTGGAGAACGCCGTGCCCATGCGGGCCGTGCGGGTGGGCAGCACGCAGTCGAACATGTCCACGCCCTCGCGCACCGCGCGCACGAGCGTGGTGGGGTTGCCCACACCCATGAGGTAGCGCGGCCGGTCGTCCGGGCAGGCGCGGGCCACCTCTCCCAGGGTCTCGAACATGACCTCGTGGTCCTCGCCCACGGAGTAGCCGCCGATGCCGTAGCCGCCGAAGCGCCGGCCGCCCCCGGCGAGCGACTCCTCTTCGATCTCGCGCAGCCGCCGCACGCTTTCCAAGCGCAAATCCAGGTGCATGCCGCCCTGCACGATGCCGAAGAGCGTCTGGTCGGAGCGCGTATGCGCCGCCAGGCAGCGACGCGCCCAGGCGCTGGAGTAGTCCACGGCGCGCGCCACGAACTCGCGGGTGGCGGGGTAAGGGGCGCACTGGTCCAGCTGCATGGCGATGTCGGCGCCGATGAGCTCCTGGATGCGCATGTTCTCCTCGGGCGTCCAGTGGATCTTGCTGCCGTCGTAGATGGACTGGAACGTGACCCCGTCGTCGGAGAGCTTCACGGTGTCGGCGAGGCTGAACACTTGGAAGCCGCCGGAGTCGGTGAGCATGGGGCCGTCGTAGTTCATGAAGCGGTGGATGCCCCCGGCCTCGGCCACCAGCTCCGCGCCGGGGCGCATGGCCAAGTGGTAGGTGTTCGCGAGCACCACCTGGCTGCCGAGCTCGCGCAGCTGGTCGGTGGTGACCCCCTTTACCGTGGCGGAGGTGCCCACGGGCATGAACATGGGCGTGTGGAAATCGCCGTGGGCGGTGGTGTAGGTGAGCGCGCGGGCGTGCCCGCTTACGGCATCGCATGTGCAATCGAACAGTGCCAAGAAAGTTCCTAACATCGGGGGCGTCCGGGCTCGGAGGGGGTGCTCGCAGCCCGCTGAACGCTTTTTCCCGCTGCGAACGCGATAACAGAAATAGCGAAGATGACGCACATCAGCGGGTACCATCCCGGCATCGCTGCTGCTGAAGTGGAAGCTATTTCTTAACGATCGCGTTCTCCGCGGGGCGTTCAGAGGTCTGCGAGCACCCCCTCCGAGCCCGGACGACACATGGTCATCGAAGGTCATGGTAGTATAGCGCCTGCATGCATTCAAAGGAGCGCTTTTCATGAGAACCGATGATTTCGACTACAACTTGCCCGAAGAGCTTATCGCTCAGGAGCCAGCGGCCGTGCGCGACGAGTGCCGACTGCTCGTGATGGATCGCGAAAGCGGGGAAGTTGAAGATCGTATCTTCAAGGACATCGTCGACTACTTGAGGCCGGGGGATTTGCTCGTGGCCAACGAGACGCGGGTCATGCCGGCGCGCCTGCTCGGCGCCAAGCGGGGCACGGGCGGGGCGGCCGAGGTGTTTCTGCTGCGCGAGTGCGGAGGCCCCGAGCCGCGGACGAACCGCGTGGCCTTCTGGGAGGTGCTCGTGCGGCCGGGCAAGCGCCTGAAGCCGGGTGCCGGGGCCGTGGTGGATTTCTCGAACGCTGCAGGCGAGGTGGTGCTTTCCGCCGAGATCATCGATTGGGCCCGGGACGGCCAGCGCGGCGAACGTGTCGCGCGTCTTTCCACGACGCTGCCGTCGTTGGACGAGGCCCTGCATGCCGTGGGGCATACGCCGCTGCCGCCCTACATCCGCGACTACGCCGGCGACGAGGAGCTGTACCAGACGGTGTACTCGCGCCGGGAAAGCTCGGCGGCCGCGCCCACGGCCGGGCTGCACTTCACGCCCGAGCTCATCGAGCGTCTGCGCGAGCGCGGCATCGGTTGGGCCACAGTGGAGCTGGAGGTGGGTCTGGACACCTTCCGCGTGGTGGACGAGGACGACCCGGAGAAGCACCACATCCACACCGAGTTCTACACGGTGACCCAGGCCACCGTGGACGCCGTGAACGCGACCCATGCCGCAGGCGGCCGCGTTATCGCCGTGGGCACCACGAGCGTCCGCAGCTTGGAAAGCGCCTGGGATCCCGAGGCCGACGGCGGCCGGGGCGCCCTTGTCGCCCGCGACCGCGAGGCCACGAGCCTCTATATCCTGCCAGGCTATGAGTTCCATGTGGTCGATGCCCTCATCACTAACTTCCACGTGCCGCGCTCCACGCTCATGATGCTCGTCTCCGCCTTCAGCACCCGCGAGAACATTCTGGCCGCCTACCAGCACGCCATCGAAGAGCGCTACCGCCTCCTCTCCTTCGGCGACGCCATGTTCTTGCATTAAACGCGTTTGCAACTCGCCTGTTCATGTCGAGCGGTTCCCTGTTTCCCTTTGTCTGGCTTGCAAAATGCGATTTTAGGGACGGCCGTCCTTCGGCGAGGCGACCGCCCTCCTTCGGCGATGTCGCGTTGTGTGCAAATCCGCGGGTCCCTTCCCCCCACCACGCGGGGCATCTCGACCTCTTGCTTGCGTTGGCGCGCAAAACTGCGGGCGCTGCTTGCTGAAATGGCTTGAAAATCACGAAACATCGGCGTCGGAGGCGAAAAACGCGTTTCGTTGTAATACGCTACCTGGGAAAACTTCGCGAATCGAGGCGTAATCGTCCTTTTATGGGCGTCGACTGCTGATCTTTCGTGTTTTTCAAGCCATTTCAAGCGATTGAAGCGCCGATTTTCTACTGCATTCCGATCTTTCGTCATTTTCAAGCCATCATGCCAGCTTCGCGCGGAGAAGGTGGCATACGGCGAGGCGGGGCTCTGCGTTGTTCCGTGAAAGCAGTGCGGTTCCGCATCCCTTGCTTTGGGCGTTAAGCGCATGTGGCTCGCCCGGTCTTGCCTTCGGGCGCTGGACCCGCTTCTTCGCCTGCTTTTCTCTCGAGCGTTGCTTCTGGTCTCGTTCTGCGTCGGCAGCAGGGCACTCGCTCGGCAAAAGATGATGCATTTACTTTCAGCAGAGGATATTTCATGTATCGCGTTATTCCGAGAACACGTGGCGAGCAGAGGTCTTAGAATGCCGCGAATGCGGTTGATCCTCTTTGGCACATCGGCTTTCTCCTATTGGCTTTGCGCGCCGTCGGCGCCCGATGCCTCATGCAGGGTGTCGGCGAAAATTCTGAAGAATTGCGAGCCCGTCCTTGAAGCACTGCGCCATTTGGAAGGAATCTTCCCGTTCCTGCCCCGGCCGCATCATGTCTCTACGACGTCTCATACCAAAAGGCCGTTGTCGGAAGCGATCTGCCATCTTGTGGTTCGCATGCCGAAGGGAAAGGACTTCTGCCGCGTGGAAAGCGGCGTGTTCGTGTCCTGTCCCGAGCTGTGCTTCGTGCAGCTTGCGCAGTCGCTCTCCTTTCACGAACTCGTTCGGGCGGGCAATGTGCTTTGTGGGCGTTTCTACCTCGACGCCGGGAAGGGCGGCGAGCTTGGGCAACGCGAGCCCCTTACCTCGAAGCGGCGCATTGAAGCGTTCCTTCGCGCCAACCCCGGAATCAAGGGCGTGAAGGAGGCTCGTCGGGCGCTCCCGTGGGTTACGGAAGGTGCGGCCTCTCCTCCAGAGGCGTTTCTCGCCATGGTGTTTGGGCTGCCTCATCGCTATGGCGGCTTTCAGCTCTCGGGCCTTGCGGTAAACCGGCGGTTGCGGCCGAGCCACAAGGCCCAGCAGATAGCGCGGCGCACCACGCTCGTCCCCGATATCCTCTTTGCCGATGCGCGCCTTGCGATCGAGTACGACTCGACGGCCGAGCATGCCAGCTCCTCACAGTTGACGAGAGACGCCCAGAAGCGCCTGGCGCTGGAGGCAGACGGCTACAAGGTCGTCACCGTGACGGCGGGGCAGATTGGCAGCTCGGGCGAGATGCGGCGCATCGCCGAGCAGTGCTATCGCCGGCGGGGCAAAAGATTTCGCCCCCAAAGCAAGGAATTCGCGAATCAGCAAGCTCTCCTGTTCCGCATGGGCTGGTCGTTGGAGGATTACTGTCTCAAAGAGCAGCCTCGCTAGGTGCTTTTCAAGAAAATAGTTTCCCAGTTCAGAGTAAAGGATTAGGGAAAAGATTACGAGAATAATCTTTTTCTCGCTCGCTTTCCGATGCGCGATGGCGCGGCGGCGTCCATAGTGGGGATCGTCACGGGGCGCCGAGCCCGCACACCAGTTGAAGGTTGTCGCGGGGTGCCGTACTCGGGCGGCAGCTGGAAGGCTGCCCGAGTGCGAGAGCGGCGGTGAAGGCCGCGGTCGTGGTTCCCCGGACGGCATCTGTCAAGGAGGGCGCGCGGCGCCCGACAAAGCGCAGGGCGCGAAGGAGCGCCCGGCGCAAGGAGAGGCACGAGGGCGCATGAGAGGCGTCCCGCGCAACGGAAAGAGAGGGAGTTCACCATGACCACCACCGTTACTCGTCGCGATCTGTTCAAGTTCGGCGGCCTGGCCGCGCTCGGCGTGGCCGGCGCCAGCACGCTCGCCGGCTGCGGCCAGCCCAAGACCGTCGCCGAGGCCGCCGCCGAGAAGGGCCTGGCCGACACGGGCGCCGCTGCCGGCCCCGCGTTCCTCGCGCCCCAGGAGCCCATCACCGATTTCGCCGAGACCCACGAGTACGACGTCGTCGTGGTCGGCGCCGGCGAGTCGGGCCTGTCCGCCGTGCACACCGCGCTCGAGGCCGGGGCGCGCGTGGCCTGCGTGCAGAACATCAACGCCGCCCAGACCACCGGCAACATGGCCGCCTCCATCGACCTCACCCAGACCGACGAGGCCGCCGTCCAGGCCTGCGTGAGCTTCATCAACTGGAAGAGCGACTACCGCTCCAACCGCGACCTCGTGAACATCTGGGCCCACAATTCCCAGGAGGCGCTGGCCTGGTGGGCCGAGGAGGCGGCGAAGGGCGGCGTGGAAAGCAAGCCCCACGACGCGGTGCTCTCCTACAACGGCTACGACATCCACCTGCACGCCAACACCTACTTCCACGTGGAGGGCAACCACAACGCCGCCGCCACGGTGATCGCCGAGAATCTGGCCGCTGCCGGCGCCGAGTTCTTCTACAACATGCCCTGCAAGCAGCTGGCCACTGACGAGTCCGGCGCGGTCACGGGCGCCATCTGCGAGGATGCCGACGGGGCGCACCACCTGTTCACGGCGACCAAGGGCGTCATTCTGGCCTGCGGCGACTACTCCTCCAACCAGGAGATGCTCGATTACTACGCGCCGGACACCAAGGGCTTCTCGCTGTTCACCGACTTCCGCGACGGCAGCGCGCTTGTGGCCGGCATGAACGCCGGGGCCATCATGACGCCGCACACCCACACCAAGATGATCCACGGCGAGCCGGCGGCTGTGCGCCTGGAGATGCCCTTCCTCTTCGTCGACCAGGAGGGCAACCGCTTCATGGACGAGACCTGCTGCCGCATGGGCTACATGAATAACTTCGCCCGCCCGTACTTGGCGAAGGCTGGCTTCACCGACTCCACGGCAGCGAAGTTCTTCAGCCTGGTGCCCGCGAACTGGGAGAGTTTCTACGAGGAGTGGAAGGCCGCCAGCCCCTACGACATCTCCCAGTACAACGGCGACAACAAGGTGAACCCCGAGAAGTGGATCACCGCAGACACCATCGAGGGCCTGGCCGAGGCCATGAACGCCTACGCCGCCGAGAACGATTGGAAGCTCACGAACATCGACGCCGCCGCGCTGGCCGACACCGTGGCCCGCTACAACGAGCTGTGCGCCGCCGGCCGCGACGAGGACTTCGGCAAGGCCGCCAAGTATCTCGTGCCCATCGAGGGCGGCCCCTACTACGCCATCCCCCGCGGCTCCAACAAGCTGCCGGCCATTCTGGGAGGCCTTGTGGTCGATAGCAACCACCAGTGCCTGAACGGGGAGTTCGAGCCCATCAGTGGTCTGTACGCCGTGGGCAACGCCTCGGGCCAGTTCTTCGGCGGCGTGGATTACCCCATGGACATCGAGGGGCTCTCCATCGGCCGCGCCATCACCTCGGGCTACTACACCGGTCGCTTGGTGGCGAGCCTGTAGGCCACCCGCCGTCTCACCCTCCCGTGCCCGGCCGACGCTCCCTCCCCGTCGGCCGGGCTTTTGTTTGTGCGTTCGCGTCCCCTTGCGGTCCTCGAGTTTCTTTGCGGCCCCTTGCCCTCGATGTCGCAAGGCCCGGAACGCACCGACCTCCCCGCCAGCCGGTCCTGCCACCTGCTATAATGGCCGCCATGGGGAACCTGTTGAAGGACATACGGAAGGGGAGGGAAGACCGCTCCCTGTACCTGCGGGGCATCCTGCCCTATCTGTTCGCGCTCGGCTGCGCCCGCGCCTGGGTGACGCTGGCCGTGGCGGCGCCGGCCCTCGCGCTGCCGGCCGCCTTCGATCTGCACGACGTCTTCGATTACGCGTTCTGCCTGATCTCCATTGCAGTGGCGCTCGCCGCGCGCCGCCTTTTGCCCTTGAACGCCACGAGGCGCATGCGCGCAGCGTCGGCGGCGCTGATGGTCTCGGCGTCGCTCTGCCTCATCGCGGCCGGCACCGGCCTGGTCGCAGAGCCGGCGGCCATTGCGCTGGTGGCCGCGGGCGCGGCGGCGGGAGGCGCGGGCTTCGGCCTCTTTTTGCTTCTGTGGGCCGAGGTCTTAAGCTGCATTTCGCTCATCCGCATTTTCCTGTACACGACGGCCTCCCAGCTGGTGGCCGTTGTCTGCGTGTTCTTCTGCGACGGCCTGGACGATCTGCGCGTGGCCTGCGCTTTGGTGATCCTGCCGCCGGTGGCGTTGCTTTGCCTGCGCCGGGCGTTCTCGGCGCTGCCCGCTGCCGATCGCCCCTCGCCGGTCATCCCGAAGTTCACCTACCCGTGGAAGATCTTCGTGCTCCTGGCCCTGTACTCCTTCGCCTACGGGCTGCGCCAGCACCAGCTGGCCGCCGGCGCTGGTATGCACTCGTCGGTCTCGACGGCCATCGTCATGGCAGTGCTGTTCGCGAGCGCCTACTTCTTCTCGAACCGCTTCAACATCGGGACGCTGTACCGCTCGCCGCTCGTGCTCATCGTGTGCGGCTTTCTGCTCGTGCCCGTCGAGGGCGTCTTCGGCACGGCGGTGTCCAGCTACCTTATCTCCATGAGCTACTCGCTCGTGGGCATCATCGTGGCGCTGCTTCTGTACGACATCGCCAAGCGCCTCGGGGTCACGGTCGTCATCTTCGCCGCCATCAAAGGCGCCGAGCAGGTGTTCGTCATCTGGGGCAAGGGAGTCGCCGAGGCCATGGCCGCCGCCGGCATGAACGCCGGCGCCCAGGACGCGATCATCGCGGTTGCGGTGGTGGCCATGATGCTGGCGGCTACGCTCATCCTGCTGTCCGAGAAGGAGCTGGCGAGCCGCTGGGGCGTGCGCATTCTGGACGCGGGGGGTCTCGTGGAGAAGACCCCGGAAGAGCTGCGACGCGACGAGCGGGCGGTCGAGCTGGCCGAGCATGCTCGCCTCACCCCGCGGGAGACTGAGATCCTGTCCCTGGTGGCCCAGGGCAAAAACGGCCCGGCCATCATGCAGGAGCTGTTCATCGCCGAGGGCACCTTCAAGGCCCACATGAGCCACATCTACGAGAAGTGCGGCGTCGCGAACCGCCGCGAGCTCGTGGCGCTGTTGGGTGCGTGATAGGGCGTCATCGCCGCAACCTGCCGGCCCTCGGATGGCTTGGAAATCACGAAACATCGGGTTTAGGGGCAAAAGCGCATGTGCTTAGCCTTCAAATGGCTTGGAAATCACGAAACATCGGCGCTAAAAGCGAAAAAGGCGTTTCGTTGTAATACGTCACCTGGGGAAACTTCAGAAAAATGAAGGAAATAGCCTGCCGAGAGGCGCCAATCGCCGATGTTTCGTGATTTCCAAGCCATTTTGGACGATCGCGGTATCCTTTCTCCGCGCATTTCGATGTTTCGTGATTTCCAAGCCAATTTCCAAGCCAGATTGATAGCTTGCGGCCTTGAGGCGAAGGCGGGTGTATTCGTTTGGCGCGCTCGTCGCCGGGTGGAGGGGTCTTCTGGCGTTGGAGCACGCTCGTTTCACGGGTTCGCCGCCGAGCGGAGGAGCGTTGTCACGCTGGGGCGCGCCCCTGAGGCTCCCGAGGCACTCCCGATTATGCCGCATTAGTTGTCGTGATGTCAGAATTGAGTTTTGACCTTCGGTTCATTTGTGGCACAATAGGCAAGTTAACGCAAAAGCGCCGCTTCGGGGGAGGCTGGGGCGCTTATCGCGCGAGAAGAACCACCGCGCGAGAAAAGAACGGAAGCGCGCTAAGAGAACCAGGGCGCGCAGGAGAACGGAACGCGAAAGAAGAAGGTCGCATCCCATGGCATTGGAACGCAACGTCAAGAAGAAGCCGGCCCGCACGGCGGATCGCCGCAATGTGTGGCTGCTCATCCTCACCACTCTGCTCATCGTTGTGTCGGTGGTGCTGTTCACCCCGCCCAACGAGAAGATCAACCAGGGCCTGGACATCCAGGGCGGCCTGTCGGTGGTGCTCACGGCGAAGTCCACGGACGGCCAGCCGGTCACCCCCGAGGACATGGAGAAGTCCCGCGCCATCATCGAGAGCCGCGTGAACGCGCTGGGCGCCTCGGAGGCCACGGTGCAGGAGCAGGGAAGCGACCAGATTCTCGTGCAGATCCCCGGCCTGGCCGACACGGAAGAGGCGCTCGCCACCATCGGCCGTACCGGCTCGCTGGAATTCGCGCGCCTGGATTCGTTCACCGATGAGGACGTGAAGAACGCCATCGACTCCGGCCAGACTTCCGGTGAGGGCACGGTGACCGACGAGTTCGGCAACGCCTTCCCCTCGGGTCAGGTTGAGCACATGGCCGTGGATGCGGGCACCTACACGCCCATCGTCACCGGCGCCGACATCACCAACGTCACCATCGGCCGCGAGAGCGAGGGCAGCACCTACTACAGCGTGAACATCATGTTGAACTCCCAGGGCGCCAAGGCCTTCGCCGACGCCTCGCGCGATTTGGTGGCCGACCACGGCAAGATTGTCATCATCTTGGACGGCGAGGTGCAGTCCGCCCCGGCCGTGCAGTCCGAAATCCCCAACGGCGAGGTGTCCATCACCGGCCAGTACTCTTTGGAAGACGCCAAGGCGCTGCAGACCATCCTGGAGTCCGGCTCGCTGCCGGTGTCCTTCGAGTACGCCCAGTCCCAGGTCGTCGGCCCCACCCTCGGCCAGGACGCGCTCGTCTCCGGCGTCGTGGTGGCGCTGATCGGCCTTGCGGTCGTCATGCTGTACCTGCTGTTCTTCTACAAGGGCCTCGGTATCATCACCGCCGCGGCCATGGCCGTGTTCGCCGTGCTCTACCTCGGCATCCTGGCGGCCCTTTCCGCCTTCCACCTGTTCAGTCTGTCGCTGGCGGGCATCGCCGGCATCGTGCTGACCATCGGTATGGCTGCCGACTCCTCCATCCTCACGGTGGAGCGCTTCCGCGAGGAGATCCGCATGGGCCGCTCCGTCAAGGCGGCCTCCATCACCGGCGTGAAGCACGCCATCTTCACCTCCATCGACGCCGACCTGGTGACCATGGTCTCGGCGCTGTGCCTGTTCTTCCTCGCCGCCGCCTCCGTCAAGGGCTTCGGTATGACGCTGGCCTTGGGCATCATCTGCGACATCGCCATGATGCTCATCTTCAAGGCGCCGCTTATCCGCCTGCTCGCGCCGAAGGTCATTGCGAAGCACCCCGGCTTCTGGGGCATTAAGGACTCCATCGACGCGTCGAAGGGTTACGCCGAGCTGGCCGCCGCCGAGGGCGTGCCCGAGGCCGAGGCCGAGACGGCGGCCCAGATGAACGCCGCCGAGACCCACGTCGTCGCCGAGGGCGAGGGCGAGCCGGGCTCGGTCGCCGTCACTGCCGTGCGCAAGATCCGCGGCCGCTTCATCAAGCACGACATCAACTTCCTCGGCTACCGCAAGGTGTTCCTCACCGTGGCCGTCGTCGCCATGGTGGCTTGCCTCGCTATCGTCGGCATCCGCGGCCTGAACTTCGGCATCGAGTTCGTCGGCGGCACGTCGGTGGCCTTCCACGGCACCGGCGATATCACCACCGAGCAGATGCGCGAGGCCATGAACGACGCCGGCGAGCCTGACGCCGTCATCCAGACCACCGAGACTGGCGGCGAGCCCGGCTTCCTCGTGCGCACCACCACCACCTCGGCCGAGGACGCCACGGCCCATGCCAACCAGGTGGCCGAGGCCCTCGGCATGACCGCCAGCGACTTCGAAGTCACCACCATCGGTCCCGACTGGGGCGCGAGCGTCATCCAAAGCTCGCTCATCGCCTTCCTCGTGTCCATCCTGCTCATCATCGTCTACATCGCCATCCGCTTCGAGTACAAGATGGGCGTCATGGCCATCGTCGCGCTGTTCCACGACCTCATCCTGGTGGTGGGCATCTACGCGCTGGTGGGCCGGGAAGTGAACCCGAACACCATCGCCGCCCTGCTCACGATTCTCGGCTACTCGCTTTACGACACCGTGGTCGTGTTCCACCGCATCAACGACAACATGAAGGGCGAGGACATCCGCTGCACCTTCATGACCATGGCCAACCACTCCATGAACCAGGTGTTCATCCGCACCATCAACACGACGCTCACCTCGTTCATCCCGGTGTTCGCCATGCTCTTGTTCGGCGGCGAGACGCTGAAGGACTTCGCCTTCGCCATGGCCATCGGCCTCATCGCCGGCTCCTACTCGTCCATCGCCATCGCCTGCCCGCTCTACTGTATGTGGAAGACCCGCGAGCCGAAGTTCGCGAAGCTGCAGAAGAAGTACGGCACGGAAGTGGGCCTGTTCGAGTTCGACCACTCTGCCTCCACCGGCATCGCCCAGGTGCCTCTAGCGCGTCTTGAGGCCAACGCCCGCGCCGAGGCCTACGTGGCCGAGCAGACCGAGGCGACCGGTGAGGCGCCCGACGCCGCGGCGGTGGCGGCGGCCGCCAAGCCCAAACCGGTGAACAACAAGAAAAAGAAGCACCGCCACGGAAGGACGCAATAGCAGCTCTCCCGGGATCGGGCCACGGGGTACTGCTCAGTCGCGCGTACTGTCCTCGCTCGGCGAAACAGCCCACTGGGCTGTTTCGTTCGCTGCGGAACTCGCTTGGTGAGCAGCACCCCGTGGCCCTCTACGCTCTTCCACGCTTGAGAGAAAGGCGCGAACATGGTTCGTGAAGGTTCGGCTCCTAACTTTTGCCCGCCTACCGAAGAGGGCATCACCATCACGCTCGTCGATGAGAAGGGCGAACAGGTGGAACTAGAGTTCCTGGGGCTCGTGCTGAAGGGGGAGAGCTCGTTCGGGTTCTTCTTCCCGGTGGACGACGAGCATCCGGCTACCTCCTCTGGTGAAGTGGTAGTCTTGGAAGTGACCGAGGTGGACGCCGACGGCCAGCCCTGCTCCTTCGAGTTGGTGGATGACGAGGTCATCGCCGCCGAGGCCTACGCGGACTTCCAGGAAGCCGCCAAGGATCTGTACGACTTCGCCTAAGGGCGGCTCGTCAAGGACATCCGATGATCTTCGTCGCCGACCCCGATTCTGCATTTACCCTGCGCGAGCAGCAGATTCTCTACTACATCGCCGGCGGTCTCTCGAACAAGGAGATCGCCGGGCGCCTTACCCTCTCCGAGCAGACGGTGAAGGCGCACCTGTCCCACATGACCACCAAGTGCGGTCGTGCGAACCGCGCGGCGCTGGTGGCCTACGGCTTCGAAACTGGCCTCCTCTGCCGCCGCTGATTAGCCCGAACGGGGGATGGCGGGAAAGGCGCCCTCGGATAGACTTGAACCCTCAGGCTGGGAGGATAGCGCGCTCATGACCCTGTTCGTCTTCGAAATACTCTGCATCTTGTTCTACGGCGCGGCGAGCGCCTTGGGGGCGTTCGGCCTCAGGCGCGGTCACCGTCGGGCCGCGCGGGCGGCCAAGGGCGTTTATCTGACCGCCGTGGCGGCGCATTCCGCAGTCATCGGCATGGAGTCGGTAAGCACCGCAGGCACGCTGCTTTCGGGCCCCAACATCGTCATGCTGGCCTCGTGGGTGCTCGCCGTGGTGACGGCGGTGGGGCTGCTCGTCACCCGCCGTGGGCTCGCCTTCTCCACCGTCGCCGCGCCGGTGGTGGCGCTTCTGATCCTCGTGTCCCAGTGGCTGCGCATCCTCGACCCCGCGGGCGCCGACAACATGGCCTTCTACCACTGGCCGCTGCTCGTGCCCCATATCGTGCTCGTGTTCGTCGCCCTGGCCTGCTTCGCCACCTCGGCCGTATCGGCTGCGCTCGACTGGTACCAGCGCCGGCTTATGACGGCCCGCAGCGCCAAGGTGCTCGAGCTGAACACGCCGGCGCTGGATACGCTCGCCCTCATCTCGCGCTCGGCGGGGCTTGTGGGCCTTGCGGTGCTCATCGCCGCCATGCTCATCGGGTTCACGCACCTGGTGGCGCTCTACGCGGCCATGGCGCAGATCGGCACCGAGGGCAACCTGGGCTATCTGGTGCCGCGTGTGGCACTTTCCCTGGCGACGACGGCCGTGTGGTCGGTGTTCTGCGCCCTGTCGTTTCTGGCGCCCTGGGCCGCGTCGGCGAGAACCCGCGACGCTTTGGCCATTGCCGGCCTTGCGGCGGCAGTGCTGCTCATCGCGGTGTCGGCGGGGTAAGCCATGGGTCTGTTCGTTGCGGGCGTGAACCCGCGCCGCCCGGTGTTCCCATCGGCGAGCCAGCATTTGGCCGACGCCGCCGCCCGCCGCGCGCTGCTCGGCGCCGTCTCGGGGCACCGGAGCCTGAGCGAGGGGCTTCTCGTGGCCGCGGATGGCCGGCTGGAGCTGTACGCTGTGGCCGACGAGGGCTGCGACGCCTACGATATCGCCGCCGGACTTTTCGGCGCTGTGGCCGAGGGGGAGGCGGCCGGCGCGCTCTATTTCGCCGAGGGGATCGATGCGGCCTCTCACCTGTTCGCCGCCTTGTGCGGCCTGGACGAGTTCGCTCGGGGACCCCGGGAAGGCGCGTCGCTTCCCGGGGAATGCGACGGGCTCGCCGCTGCGGGAGAGCTGTCGCAGCCGGGAGGCCGCGGGGCTCTCGGCGCGCCGGGCTTGCCGGACGCTCTGGCCGCCTGTTGGGCGCGCGCCCTGTCGGAGGCGCGGAAGGCGGCCACGCTGGGCGATGCCCTGACCCGGCTCGCTGCGGCGGTCTCCGGTCTGTCCAGCGCCTTGTCCGCGGCGGATGCGTCCGCTTCGACGGCGGCGCTGGCCGAGACGGCCGTGGAGCTGGCCCGGCGCGTGTTCGGCCATCTCGAGCGCCGGTGCGTGCTTGCTGCCGGCGCGGGCGATTTCTCGCTGGCCCTCGCCGGCGCGTTCCTCGGCGCCGGCGTAGAGCGCTTCCAGGTGCTCTGCGATGGAGACTGCGAGGAGGCCGCCCGCGTGCTCGGCGCGCCCGTGGCCGACCCCCAGCTGCTCTCGGCGCTGCTCGTCGATGCCGATATCGTCTTGGCGGAAAGCGCCGTGGAAGGCGCCTCGCTCGATCGTCGCCTCATGAAGGGCGTCGTCCGCCTGCGCCGGGGCCGGCCGATGCTGCTCGTCGACGCCAGCGCGGATGGCTCGCTTATCGATCATCGCGTCGCCTCTCTCGATGGCGTCTTCCTCTACGCTGTCGCCGATCTGGCCGCCATCACCCGCGACGCCCCTTGGGCGCGCCTGGGCACCGACGACGCCCGCGAGCGCCTTTTTGCCGATGCGGTTCGCGCTTTCGCCCTGCAGATGGGTTAAGGCGCGCGTCCTCATCTCCCGCGGCGTCCTTCCAACCTAGCCCGTTCGGGCGATTCCTGCGGAAAGCGCTCTGGGTATCCTTGAAACCACCTTGCGGCCGAACGCGCGGCAAACCTGCCGTCGAGCCTGCGGCACGTGAGCCGTCAGCCTGAGGCCGCGTCCATGCGTGGGAGAGGAGACCCCGACATGATCGTATCGTGGATGACCACGAACCAATGCAACCTGAAGTGCGTCCACTGCTACCAGGACGCCGAGGAGGCCACTGAGCGTGAGCTTTCCACCGACGAGGCGAAGAAGATGATCGACGAAATTGCCCGGGCGGGCTTCAAGATCATGATCTTCTCCGGCGGCGAGCCCCTTTTGCGCCCCGACATCTACGAGCTGGTGGCCCACGCAGCCTCCCGCGGCCTGCGCCCGGTGTTCGGCAGCAACGGCACGCTCATCACCGACGAGGTGGCCCGGCGCCTGAAGGAGGCCGGCGCAGCCGCCATGGGCATCTCCGTGGACAGCCTGGATGCCGCCAAGCACGACAAGTTCCGCGGCCTTCCGAACGCCCATGCGCTCACCCTGACCGGCATCGAGGCCTGCAAGCGCGCCGGCCTGCCCTTCCAGCTGCACACCACCGTGGTCGATTGGAACCGCGACGAGGTATGCGCCATCACCGACTTCGCGGAGGCGATCGGCGCTGTCGCCCATTACATCTTCTTCCTGATCCCCGTCGGCCGCGGCGAGTACATCCAGGAGACGAGCCTGGAGGTGCTGGAAAACGAGGCGCTTTTGCGCGAGATCATGGAGAAGTCGGCGGAAGTGTCCATCGACGTGAAGCCCACCTGCGCGCCGCAGTTCACCCGCGTGGCGAAGCAGCTCGGCATCGACACGCGCTTCACCCGCGGCTGCCTAGCGGGGCTCACCTACTGCGTCGTGGGCAGCGAGGGTATCGTGCGTCCCTGCGCCTACATGACCGAGGAGGCCGGCGACGTGCGGACGCAGCCCTTCGACGAGATTTGGAAGACGAGCCCGGTGTTCGAGCGCCTGCGTACCCAGGCCTACTCCGGCGCCTGCGGCACTTGCGACTACAAGGACGGCTGCGGCGGCTGCCGGGCCCGTGCCGCCTACTACCACGACGGCGACATCCTAGCCCAAGACGACTACTGCGCCCACGGCCAACAACTCGACGTTCATTCGGCTATTGCCGAATGAACGTCCTGACGCTGCGGTTCCGACAGGCACCTGATCTGGCCCCTTGTTTTGGGCTCGGCGCGGCACGAAGGCCGCTTGGCCCAAAGGCGGGGCCATATCAGGCACCTGTCGCAACCTCGCTGACTTCCTTGGGCGAACCTGTGAGTTTTTGTATAGAAAGGATTTTGTTTTGAAGAAGTTTGTACTGTGCGCTGCCACCGCGGCGCTTGCTCTGGCGTTGGTCGGTTGCGGGCAACAGGGGAGTGAGGTTCCGGCGGGCAGTGCGCCCCAGCAGGAGCAGGCGACCGAGGCCCCCGCTGCCGAGGCTCCCGCAGCGGAAGCAACGGCGCCCGGTCCGGTCACCTTCACCGACGATGCGGGCAACGAGGTCACCGTGGACAACCCCCAGCGCGTGGTGGCCTGCATGGGCAGCTTCGCGAACGCCTGGGAGCTGGCTGGGGGCACGCTTGTGGGCGTCTCCGATGATGCGCTCCAGGCGGCCGGTTGGACCATCCAAAGTCCTGATGTGGCCACTGTGGGGGACTTCTCGGCAGTGAACTTGGAGGCCATCATGGCGCTTAACCCCGACTTCGTCATCATGACGAGCGGCACCGGCGGCCGCGGCGGCGATTCCAGCCAGGCCGATCTGCGCGACGCGCTCATCGGCGCGGGCATTCCCGTGGCCTACTTCGAGGTGACCACCTTCGACGACTACGAGCGCCTCATGCGCACCTTCACCGACATCACCGGGCGCGCGGACCTCTACGATCAGAACGTCGCGAAGGTGGCCGAGGCCATCGACGCCGTCACGGCCCAGGTGCCGGCCGAGAACCCGCCGACGGCGCTCGTGCTTACCACGTTCTCCGGCGGCACCCGCGTGCAGAGCTTCGGCACCCAGACCGGCGCCATGCTGGCCGACCTCGGCGTGAACAACCTTGCCGACGAGAATCGCAGCCTTCTGAAAGATTTCAGCCTGGAAGCGGTCATCGAGATGGATCCCGACTTCATCTTCGTCATCCCCATGGGCAACGACACCGAGGCGGCCATGCGCAACCTCGAGGAGGCCACGGCGGCCAATCCGGCGTGGTCGAGCCTGTCCGCCGTGCAGAACGGCCGCTACATCACCCTGGACCCGACGCTGTACCTCGCAAAGCCCAACGCCCAGTGGGATGCGGCCTACCAGGGGCTCTTCGATAACCTTTACGGGCAGAACTAGCGGCGGAAGATGCCTTGCGCCATGGGTTCTGTCTCCCGCAACATCATCGTCGTGGCCGCGACCGCCGTCCTTCTTGCGGCGGCCACGGCGGCGGCGGCCACGCTCGGCGCCTCCTCGGTGAGCCTGCCGGAGTTGGCGGCGTGGCTTGTCGGCGGCGATGTCTCCGATATGGCCCGCAACATCTTGGAGAACGTCCGCGTGCCGCGGGTGCTGGCGGCGCTTCTGTCCGGCGCGGCCCTGGCCACCTCCGGCGCGCTCATCCAGGCCTGCCTGGACAATCCGCTGGCGAGCCCCAACGTCATCGGCGTGAATTCCGGCGCTGGTCTCGCCGTGCTGCTGGCCGCCTCGCTCGTCCCCGGGGCGCTGTGGCTCACGCCGCTGGCGGCCTTCGCCGGGGCGCTGGCGACGGCGCTCATCATCTTTGCGCTGTCGCTGGGCACGGGCTTAAGCCGCCTGACCGTGGTGCTCGCCGGCATCGCCATCACCACGGTGTTCGGCGCGGGCATGAACACCATCCTCATCGTGGATCCGGACGCCTACGTCGGCTCGTCTACCTTCCTCGTGGGCGGCCTGTCCGGGGTGCTCATGCGCGATCTGGCGTGGCCGGCTGCCTACATCGCCGTGGGCCTGGTGGCGGCGCTGGCGGGGGCGGCGAAGCTGAACATCCTCTCGCTCGGCGACGAGGCCGCCCACAGCCTGGGCGTGAACGTGCGCGCCGTGCGCCTGGGGATGCTCGCCGTGGCCGCGGTGCTCGCCGGCGCGGCCGTGAGCTTCGCGGGGCTTATCGGGTTCGTGGGGCTTGTGGTGCCGCACCTTATGCGCTTCTTCGTCGGTCACGACAACCGCTGGGTGGTGCCGGTCTCGGCCTTGGCCGGGGCGGCCTTCGTCGTGGGCTGCGACCTTTTGGCCCGGGTGCTGTTCGCCCCCTACGAGCTGCCCGTGGGCATCCTTCTGGCCTTCATCGGCGGCCCCTTCTTCATCTACCTCATCCTGAAGAACAAAGGAGGCGGCCTTGACTGAGTGCGTTATCCGGGGCGAGCGGACGTCGTCGTGCGCGCGTCCCGCCGACGTTGGGGTGTGCTCGCCGGAGTGCGCCATCCGTTACGAGGGCGTCTCGTTCTCCTACAAGCCGGGCGTCCCCTTCATGGAGGGGCTTTCCGCCGCCATCCCCGCCGGCGCGGTGACGAGCATCGTCGGCCCCAACGGCTGCGGCAAGTCCACGCTCGTGAAGCTGGCTTCGGGCCTTCTGCGCCCGGCGGCGGGGCGGGTTGAAGTGGCCGGCCACGACACCGCTTCTTTGGCCTCGCGCGAACGGGCGCATCTGATGGCCGTGCTGGCCCAGAGCTCGCGCGTGCCTCCCATGACCGTGGAGGCCCTGGTGGCCTGCGGCCGCCATCCGCATCTGGGATGGGGCGGCCGCCTCGGCCCCGACGACCGCGCGGCCGTGGAAGCCGCTATGGAACGGGCCGGCGTCGCGCGCTTTCGCAGCCACGACGTGCACCAGCTCTCCGGCGGCGAGCGCCAGCGGGCGCATCTGGCCCGCACGCTCGCCCAGGACACCGACCTCATCGTGCTTGACGAGCCCACCACCTATCTGGACATCAGCGCCTGCCACGACCTCATGGCCCTCGTGCGCGACCTGAACCGTCGCGAGGGCAAGACCGTCGCCATGGTCATCCACGATCTGGATCTCGCCCTGCGCTACTCCGATTACCTCGTGGTGATGCAGAAGGGGAGGGTCACCGCCCAGGGCCCGACCGATGAGGTGCTCGCCTCGGGCGCCGTCGGCGACGCCTTCCATATGGACATCTGCCCCCACGACCGCCTCAGCTCCATGAGGGACGAGGCGGTCGCGGGGGCGCGTGCCGAGACCGACCGCGGCTACGTCCTCTACCCCCGTCGTCGCTAAGAGGCACCCCGAGGCATCGGCGACGGCTATGAACCGCCGCGCGCATCCAATGGCCCCAGGGGTTGCGCGCGCGGCGGCCGTCGCCTACAATGTGCCCCGTGAATTCTGTTTCAGGGCGAGGTGGAAATCCTCACTGGCGGTAAGCACGGCGGCGCCTTAGGCGCTCGGCAAGCCCGCGACCCTGTGCGAGAGCGCAGGCTGACCCGGTGAAAGTCCGGGGCCAACGGTTACAGTCCGGATGGAAGAGGCAGACGTTCGCGTTTCTGGCGCCCAGACCGACAGGGCCGATGCAAACGGAAACGCGACATCATGGAAGCCTGTATGAAAGGAATTCATACGGGCTCGTTTTCTTTTTGCGAGGGGAAGCGGCTCCGGAAGATACGCCTCGCGAAGAGAAAGAAGGTCCATCATGGCCAACAAACCCACGACTCATCCCGCTGTCGGTTCCTCCACCGTGCGCCCCGCCAAGGCGCCCACGGCCCAGAAGACCATGGCGAACACGAACCGCTGGTCCACCCGCGTGCTCGTGACCATCGCGCTTCTGTGCGCCATCTCGGTGCTTTTGTCCTTCGTCGAGTTCCCGCTGCTGCCCGGCGTGGCGTGGCTGTCCTACGACGCCTCCATCATGCCCGCGGCGGTTTGCGGCTTCGCCTTTGGCCCGGCGGCGGGTCTCGCCTGCGGCATCATCTCGGTGGTGGCCCACGGCATCCTGTTCGCCGACTTCACGGGCGCGCTCATGAACCTGCTCGTGGTCATCGGCTTCATTCTGCCCTCGGCGCTCGTGTACAAGAAGATTCACACCCTGAAGGGCGCCATCATCGGTCTGGTGCTCGGCATCGTGTTCGCCGTCATCATGGCCGTGCTTGGCAACCTCGTGGTCACCCCGGCATGGCTCGGCGTGCCGCTCGATGCCGTCGTGGCCATGATCGTGCCCATCCTCATCCCGTTCAACCTGCTGAAGGGGCTGCTTAACGCCATTCTGACGCTTATCGTCTACAAGGCCATCTCGAACCTCATCACCCCGAAGAAGGATCAGGTTAAGGGCTGCTAATGAGTTCAGACGTCTTCGTCGATTTCCGCGATGCCGCCTTCACCTACGATGGGGAGGCCTTCGTCTTCCGTCATCTGAACCTGACGGTGCCTCAGGGGCAGTTTCTGTGTCTGCTCGGTGGCAACGGCTCGGGGAAGTCCACCCTGGCCAAGCACATCAACGCGCTGCTTCTGCCCGACGAGGGCGAGGTGGACGTGTTCGGCTGCGACACCCGTGACGCGGAGCAGACCTACTTCATCCGCTCCAACGCCGGGCTCGTCTTCCAAAACCCCGACGACCAGCTGGTGGCGAGCCTCATCGAGAACGACGTCGCCTTCGGCCCGGAGAACCTCGGCATCCCCAACCCCGAGCTGCGCGAGCGCGTGACCCGGGCGCTCGCCGAAGTGGGCCTGCAGGGCTTCGAGGCCCACGAGACCAATGCGCTTTCCGGCGGCCAGAAGCAGCGCGTGGCCATCGCCGGGGTGCTCGCTATGGACCCGGCCATCCTCATCCTGGACGAGGCCACGGCCATGCTCGACCCGCGCGGGCGCGCCGGGCTCATGCGCGTCGTGCGCGAGCTGCATGAGCGCGGCATGACCGTCGTGATGATCACCCATTTCATGGAAGAGGCGGCCGCGGCCGACCGCGTGGTGGTGCTCGACGGCGGCGAGATCCGCATGGACGGCGCCCCGGAAGAGGTGCTCGTGCGCGCCGACGAGCTGCGCTCGCTTTCCCTGGAGGTGCCCTTCGCCTGCCGCCTTTCGCTCGAGCTGCAGGCCGCGGGCGTTCCCGTTTCCACCTGCATCACCGACGACACCCTGAAGGAGGAGCTATGCGCCTTGCGTTCGAAGATGTGAGCTACTCCTACGAGGGCGGCGAGGCGAAGAAGAGGCGCGGCCGCCGCAAGAAGGACGCCGCCCGCCAGGCCGATTGGGGCAACGCGCCCGATGCCGTGTGGGCCCTGCGCGATGTGACCTTCACGGTGGAGCCGGGGGAGTTCTTCGGCGTCGCGGGGCACACCGGCAGCGGAAAATCCACGCTCATCCAGCATATGAACGGACTCGTGCATCCCACGTGCGGCCGTGTTCTGGCCGATGGGCGCGACTTGGCGGAGAAGGGCGTCGCCACCGAGGTGCGCCGCCAGGTGGGACTCGTGTTCCAGTATCCCGAGAACCAGCTGTTCGCCAACACCGTCTACGACGACGTAGCCTTCGGGCCGCGCAACATGGGGCTTGGCGCCGAGGAGGTCGACCGCCGCGTGCGGGAGGGCCTGGCCTTGGTGGGGCTGTCTTTCGACGAGCTTTCCGAGCGCAGCCCCTTCGATCTGTCCGGCGGGCAGCAGCGCCGCGTGGCCTTCGCCGGCGTGCTCGCCATGGAGCCGGAGGTGCTCGTGCTCGACGAGCCGGTGGCCGGCCTCGACCCGCTCTCCCGCGAGGAGTTCCTGGGGCTCATCCGCGAGCTGCACGCCGGCGGCCGCACCATCGTCATGGTGTCCCATTCCATGGAGGATTTGGCGGCCCTAAGCGACCGCATCCTCGTGCTGTCCGAGGGACGCGTGTTCCGCCTGGGGACGCCGGCCGAGGTGTTCGCCGACGCGGCGGCGCTGAAGGCCGTGGGCCTGGGGGCTCCGGCGCCCGAGGCCTTCGCTGCCTCCCTGCGCGAGGCCGGCTTTACGCTGGGTCGCGACCTCTACGACGAGCGCACCCTGGCCGCCGACATCGCCGCTCAGCTTGAGGGCGCTCCGGCGGCTGCCATGCTCGGTGCGGCGCCCGACTTCGCGGCGCGGCAAGCTGCCGACGCCGTCGCCGAGGGCGGTGATGACGATGCCTGATCGCGCCATCATCGGCCAGTACTGGCCCGAGGACTCGCTGGTTCACGCCATGGATCCCCGGGTGAAGTTCATCCTGTCCTTCGTGCTCATGGCTGCGGTGTTCTGCGCGGCGACGCCCTTGTCGCTGGCGGTGGCGGCCCTGTTCATCGTGGGCTTCTACGCGGCGAGCCGCATCCCGCTGCTCCAGGCCGTCCGGGCCATCGGCCCCTTGCTTGTGCTCGTAGTGCTGACGGCGCTCCTGAACGTGCTCTTCGTCCAGGGCGGCCACGTCTACTTCGAGTTCGGCATCATCTGCATCAGCGAGAAGGGCATCCAGTCGGCCATCTTCATCGGCTGTCGCCTGCTGCTTCTGCTCATGGGGATGAGCCTGCTCACCTTGACGACCACGACCCTCGACATCACGGCGGCCTTCGAGCGTCTGATGGCGCCGCTTGCGCGCATCGGCGTTCCCGCCCACGAGCTGGGCATGATCCTCGGCATCGCGCTGCGCTTCCTGCCGCAGTTCATGACCGAGCTCGGCATCATCTACCGCGCCCAGAGGAGTCGCGGCGCCCACTTCAGCGCGAACCCCTTCCGCGGCGGCATCCAGTCGCTCACAGCTCTGCTCATCCCGCTGTTCACGAGCGCCTTCCGCCATGCCGAGACCCTAAGCGCCGCCATGGAGGCCCGCTGCTACCACGGTGGCGTCGGCACCACGCGTCTCGACCCGTTGCGCCTCACCTGGCGCGACGCTGTCGGCACCGGTGCCCTCGTCCTCATGATCGCCGCCGTCATTGCCACCAACTATGTTCCCTTGTCATAAAGAGTTGAGCAGCGGGAGGTCGGAGGCGGTGGTGCCGCGCGCAGTTCATTCAATGGCATGGGTAGAACGATGCGGCCCTCATCGAGCCCTGCCATTGAATGCTGTTTGAGCACGGCACTTCCGCCTCCGACCTCCCGCGGACAAGCCAGAATTTCAAGAAAGGAACCCGAAATGACCGGAAACGAGCTCATCGTCGACTATCTCACGAGCGTCCCCGCCTGGTACCTCGCCACGGTGGAGGATACCCTGGAGGGCGCCCGGCCCCACGTGCGCCCCTTCAGCTTCGCCGCACTGCAGGACGGCGAGATCCAGTTCTGCACCGCCACCACCAAGGACTGCTACCGCGAAATGCAGGCCAACCCCCGCGTGGAGCTGACCGCCTGGAAGCCCGGCCGCGGTTGGATCATCCTGCGGGGCCGCGCGAACCTGGAAGACCGCGCCAACGCGACCGTGCGCGAGGAAGGCTTCAAACACATGGTCGCCCTCGGCGAGGACTGGGACGATCCGGCAGACCCGCGCCTCACCTTCTTCACCATCGACGACGCCGAGGCCTGGCTCTGCGACATCGACGGCTCCTGGAACCCCATTGAGCTGTAGAGGTCTTGCCCATCACTTTGTTGACATTCGGCGCATTGCGCGCGGAAGGCCCCTCGATGCAGTACAATCGCACCCATGATTGAACTTCTTACAACCATCGACTCTGTCGTGTGGGGCCCGGCGATGATCGCGCTGTTGCTCGGCACGCATATCTATCTGACGTTCCGCACGGGGTTCATCCAGCGCAAGCTGCCCCAGGCCATTCGCATGTCGGTGCGCCGCGACCCGTCAGGCAAGGGAGACATCTCAAGCTTCGGGGCGCTGGCTACGGCGCTCGCCGCCACCATCGGCACCGGCTCCATCGTGGGTGTGGCGACGGCGCTCCTCGCCGGCGGCCCCGGCGCCATCTTCTGGATGTGGATCGCGGGCCTCTTCGGCATCGCCACCAAGTACGTCGAGACCTACGCCGCCGTGAAGTACCGCGTGCGCGATAAGTCCGGCGCCATGCTGGGCGGCGCCATGTTCGTGTGGAAGCGCGCCTTCGCGCGGCCGGACGGTAGCGTGCCGTGGTGGGCGACGCTGGGTGCCGTGTCCTTCGCCGCCTTTGCCATTATCGCCACCATCGGGACCGGCTCGGCGGTGCAGGCGGCGGCCATCTCCGGCATCGTCACCTCGTCGGTGCCCGCCATTCCGGCCGTGGCCGTGGGCGTTGTGATCGTCGTGGCCGTGGCGGCGGTCATCTTCGGCGGCGTGAACTCCATCGCACGGGTGTGCGAGTGGCTCGTGCCTATCATGGCCGGCGCTTATGCGCTCGGCTGCCTCGTTATCATGGGCATGAACGCGCCGGTGCTGGGAGAGGCGGTGGGGCTCATCCTGGAGTGCGCCTTCACGCCGAAGGCGGCCTTTGGGGGCGCCGTGGGCTCGGGCCTGATTATGGCCCTGCAGTTCGGTTGCGCGCGAGGGCTCTTCTCCAACGAGTCCGGCCTGGGCACCGCCCCCATCGTGGCGGCTGCGGCCAAGACGAAGAACCCCGCCGACCAGGCGCTCATCTCCATGACCGGCGCGTTTTGGTCCACGGGCGTCATCTGCCTGCTCACGGGGCTCGTGCTCGTGTCCACCATGATCGTGCACCCCGAGATCGGCGAGGACATCTTGGCCAACCCCTCCATCTTCACCGGGGCCGCCCTCGCGAGCGCCGCCTTCGCCGAGATCCCCGTGTTCGGGACGCCGGTGCTCGTGCTCGGCATGTGCGCCTTCGCCTATTCCACCATCCTCGGCTGGTCCTATTACGGCAACCGCTGCGTGGCCTATCTGTTCGGGCCCCGCGGCATCAAGCCGTACCAGGTGATCTACGTGGCCGTGGCCTTCTTCGGCGCCATCGGGGTGGGGGACGTGGTGTGGACCATCTCGGACATCGGCAACGCGCTGATGGCCATTCCCAACATTATCGTCATCCTGCTGTTGTCGGGTATGATCGCCCGGGAGACCAAGCACTACGTCTACGACGGGCATCTCGACGAAGAGTATGCCGAGCCCGTGCCCCGTGTGGACAAGGCGCAGCTGTAAGAAGGTGTCGCCCAGGCCGATCGCTTCCTCTGGCGGCCCGCACCGCCCGGCCCGGTGCTGCTGCAGCCGCCGCTTACGGGGAATTCTTCCATTGTTAACAAAGACGCTCAACTTCTCCCTCTATAATGCGGCTACTTTAGCACGTTAAAGTGCGAAGGCCCGATGAGCGCGCCTTGCCTCGCCGGGGCCGCCGCGCCGAGCCGCTGGCTTTAAAGTCCCGCCGCATGCTGCGCTCGCTGAGAGGAGAACCGCTACATGGACATGATTGTTGACGTCATCAACAGCATCGACGCCTTCGTTTGGGGGCCGCCGATGCTCGTGCTGCTTCTGGGGTCGCACATCTTTCTGACGTTCCGCACCGGCTTCATCCAGCGCAAGCTGCCCACGGCCATCAAGCTGTCGGTCACCAAAGATCCGGACGCCCCCGGCGACATCAGCCAGTTCGGCGCCTTGTGCACGGCTCTTTCCGCCACTATCGGCACCGGCAACATCGTCGGCGTGGGCACGGCCATCATCGCGGGCGGCCCGGGCGCGGTGTTCTGGATGTGGATCACCGGCGTGTTCGGCATCGCCACGAAGTACTCCGAGACCTTCGCTGCCGTTAAGTACCGCGTGAAGGATCACAACGGCGACATGCTCGGCGGCGCCATGTACGCGTGGAAGCGCGGCTTCACTGACAAGAACGGCAACACGCCCTGGTGGGCGCTGCTCGGCGCCGGGGCTTTTGCCCTGTTCGCGGCCATCGCGTCCTTCGGCATCGGCTCGGCCGTGCAGTCCTCCGCCATGACCGAGGTCATCTCCACGAATCTGCCCGGCGTGCCTGCCTGGGGCATCGGATTGGCCATCGTCATCATGGTGTCGGTCGTCATCTTCGGCGGCGTGAAGGTCATCTCGAACGTGTGCGAGAAGCTCGTGCCCTTCATGGCCATCGCCTACATCTGGGGCTGCGTTGTCATCCTCGGCATGAACTGGGAGCTCGTCTGGCCCGCGTTCTGCCTCATCGTGGAGAGCGCCTTCACCGCCAAGGCGGCCTTCGGCGGCGCGCTGGGGTCCGGCCTCATGCTGGCCCTGCAGTTCGGCTGCGCGCGCGGCCTGTTCTCCAACGAGTCGGGCCTCGGCTCCGCGCCCATCGTGGCCTCGGCGGCCGCGACCCGCAACCCGGCCCGTCAGGCGCTCGTCTCCATGACCGGCACCTTCTGGGACACGGTCATCATCTGCCTGCTCACCGGTCTCGTGCTCGTGTCCACGATGCTCGGCAACGCCGATTTGCAGTCCGAGATCATGGCCGGCAACATCACCGCCGGTGCGGCGCTGTCCTCCGCGGCCTTCGCGAGCATTCCCTACATCGGCACGCCCATTCTCATCTTCGGCATGATTCTGTTCGCCTACTCCACCATCCTGGGTTGGTCCTACTACGGCAACCGCTGCGTCACCTACCTGTTCGGCAAGCGCGCCATCCGCCCCTACCAGGTGCTCTACGTGGTGGTGGCCTTCCTCGGCGCCATCGGCGTGGGCGAGGTGGTCTGGACGGTCTCCGACATCACCAACGCTCTTATGGCCATCCCGAACATCATCATGGTGCTGCTGCTCTCCGGGCTCATCGCGAAGGAGACGAAGCATTACGTCTACGAGGGCAACCTCGACGAGCGCGACGAGGCTCCCATTCCGCAGCTGGACAGCAAGTAAGTTCTAGTGACATAGTGTGTCATGAGCGAGCGCCCTGCCATGCGGGGCGCTCGTGTTAGAATGGCCAGATGGCCGACGGGCCGTAAGTCCTGAGCGCCAGGCGGTGCCTTCTTTTGCGAAAGGAGGTGAATCGCTTGGACGTCTTCGTTTTCGTCGTGCGCCTGGCGACTGCGGTCGTCGGGTTGCTGAGGGAGGCGGTTGCGTTCTCCGAGACGCTCAGGAGGGGCCGACATAGGAAGGACCGCTAGCGCCAACTAGCGGTCCCGACTAAACGACGGTGCCGCCTGCATCCACCTCAGGCTGGTCCGTTGGTCGTATTCTAGCATATATTGCATTGGGAAGCGAGCGGATGGAAGCAGCATGGGCGAAGCGAAGACGATTGCAGTCATAGGCGGCGGGGCCTCGGGGCTGGCTTCGGCCGTGGCGGCCGGGGAGGCTCTACGGGATTTGGAAGGTGCCGGAGGTGCGGCCGGTGAGGTCGTAGAAGGTGACGCAGGCGCGGCGCGGGTCGTGGTGTATGAGGCCTCCGACCGCGTGGGACGCTCCATTCTGGCCACGGGCAACGGGCGCTGCAACTTCTCGAACGCGCGGCCCGACGAGGGTGATTATCGCAACGCCGCGTTCGTCAGGCGCGCGCTTTTCGAGTTCGAATGCCGGGCGAGCCGCTATGTGCTGTCCCAGGCCAAGACGAGCACCGCTTATCCGAACGGTGTGCTCGGCTTCTTCTCCGATCACGGGCTGATGTGGCGCGAGGAAGGGGAGGGGCGGCTGTACCCCTTGGCTAACAAGGCCGCATCAGTGCTCGATTGCCTGAGAGCGGCCTGCGCTGCGGCGGGGGTGGAAGAGCGCGTGGAATGCGAGGTCGTGGCCGTGGAGCCGCCGCGCGCCGAGGGCGCCCCGTTCACGCTGCGCTTGGCCGACGGGCGCTTCGAGCGGGCCGGTGTGGTTATCGTGGCCGTGGGAGGCACCGTCGCGCGCGAGCTTTTGCCCAAGGGCCTTTTCTTCCGCGAGCCGGAGCCGACGCTGGGGCCGTTGGCCACCGATCCGCGCATGCCGCGTCGCCTCGACAACATCCGCGTGCGCGGGGCGCTCGAGCTGTGGCGCCCCGGCGAGAAGATGACGCCCCAAGAGCTCAACCGCCACGGCTTCCCGATGGGCACCCACGAAGGCGAGCGCTTAGTGGCCCGCGAGGTGGGCGAGGCGATGTTCCGCAAGTACGGCGTCTCGGGGATCGCCGCTTTCAACCTGAGCCGCTTGGCCGAGCCCGGCGACGTGCTCGCCGTGGACTTCGTGCCCTGGGTGCGCCTTTGCGACATGGAGGCGTTCCTCAACCGTCGCCGCAAGCTGCTGCGCGCCTCGCTCGGGCGCGATGTGACGTGGAGCGATATGCTGCGCGGCATGGTGCTCGTGCCCGTGGCCGACGTGCTGCTGGAGGCGGCGGCGCTGGACGGTGCGCGCCCTGTGGCCAAAGGGGAGACGACCGTCATAGCGCCGGTGCTCAAGGGGCTGCGGCTTCCTGTGACGGGCCTCGGTGACGTGCGACAGTGCCAGGTGCACCGCGGGGGCGTGAGCGTCCGGGCGGTGGACGACCGCACGTGCGAGGTGCGCCGCGTGCCGGGGCTCTACGTCGTCGGCGAGGCGCTGGACGTGGATGCGGCGTGCGGCGGCTTCAACCTGCACTGGGCCTGGGCCTCGGGGCTGCTCGCGGGCTGGTCGGCGGCTGAAAGGTTACGTGCATGATTCAGGCTTCCAATGTTCCGGTTTCTCTTGATGCTCTCCTGCCAGAAAACGAATCGCTCTTCCGCCGAGAAATCACGCGGACGCTCGGGGTTAAGACGAGCGCTATCACTGAGGTGAAGCTGCTGAAGCGGTCGATCGATGCGCGGAAGAAGTCGAACGTGCATGGTGTCGTGACCGTGGCGGTCGAGCTTGCGGAAGGCGCTGATCCGCGGCCGGTGAAGGGCGTGGCGGTCAAGGCCTACGAGCCCCCTGAGCCTCTTTCGATACCGCACGTGGAACCGACTGGGCTGCGGCCCGTCGTGGTCGGGGCGGGGCCGGCGGGGCTGTTCTGCGCGCTGTATCTGGCGCGGGCTGGGTTGCGTCCGCTGGTGGTGGAGCGGGGCGCTTCCGTGGACGAGCGCGTGGAGATCGTCGAGGCCTTCAACGCCGGCGCGCCGCTCGATACGCGCACGAACATCCAGTTCGGCGAGGGCGGGGCGGGCACATTCTCAGACGGCAAGCTGAACACCGGTATCAAGTCGCCCCATATCCGCCATGTGCTGGAGGCCTTCGTGGAAGCCGGCGCCCCGGAGGACATTCTCGTGGACGCCAAGCCGCACATTGGCACCGACCTGCTCGTCGGCGTCGTGCGCAACCTGCGTCGGGCCATCGAGGAGGCGGGGGGAGAGGTACGGTTCCTTACGCGCCTCGACGGCCTTGTGCTTGAGGGCGGAGCTGCTGATCGTCCGGGCGTCGCTGATGCTGTGGATGAGGTTGGCGGCGAAGATGGCGAAGCGCGCGTCACTGCCGTTCGCCTCGTCGATGAGCGCACGGGAGCGGCGGAAGTCTTCGCCACCGATTGCGTCGTGCTGGCCTGCGGGCACTCCGCGCGTGACACCTTCCAAATGGTTTGCGAGGCCGGGGCGGACATGGCCCGCAAGCCCTTCGCCGTGGGCGTGCGCATTGAACATCCCCAGGCTCTCGTGAACGAGGCCCAGTACGGGCCAGCCGCTGGTCATGCGGCCCTCGGGGCGGCCGACTACAAGCTGGCGGTGAAGACCGACGACGGCCGGGGCGTCTACAGTTTCTGCATGTGTCCGGGCGGGGAGGTGGTGGCGGCCGCCAGCGAGGAGGGGCTGCTCTGCGTGAACGGCATGAGCCGCCACGCCCGCGCCGGGACCAATGCTAACGCGGCGCTGCTCGTGGAGGTGCGCCCCGACGATTTGCCCGGCGACGACCCCCTGGAAGGGGTCGCCTTCCAGCGTCAGCTGGAACGGGATGCCTACCTTCTCGGGCGCGGGTTGATGGCTGACGACGCGGAAGGTGCCGACGCTTCTTCGGAATCTGTCGGCGCACTTTGCCCGCCGTATACCGCCCCAGCCCAGACCGTCGGCGGCTTCCTCGCGAAAGCCGCGGACGTTCCGAGTGCCACGGTGGCGCCCACCTACCCGCGTGGCGTGGCCTGGCGCGACCTACGCGATTGCCTGCCACCGTTTGTGGCCGACGCCCTCGCCGAGGCGCTGCCGACCCTGAACCGCAAGCTGCATGGCTTCTCCGATGCCGGTGCTGTCATGACTGCCGTAGAGGCCCGCAGCTCGAGCCCCGTGCGCATCGTCCGCGACGACCGCTTTCAGTCGAATATCGGCGGCCTGTACCCTTGCGGCGAGGGCGCGGGCTACGCCGGCGGCATCACGAGCGCCGCCGTGGACGGCCTGCGCGTCGCCGAGGCCATCGTGACCGAACGGCTTTCAGAAACCGCAGCGCCCGTGATCTGCGAGGGGATCGCGTCGGCGCAACCAGTATCTGGCGAAACTGCTTTCTGCGAGAAGGAGGGCCGATGAGCAACTGCCCCTTCGATGGCGCCTGCTGTCCGCTCTCGCTCGGCGAGGCCGCCTGTGCCCTGGCCGCCGGCGAGGCTGTCGTCTTTCCGACGGACACCGTTTTCGGCTTGGGTGTCTCCGTGAAGGCGGCCGCAGGCCCCCGTCTCCTCTACGACCTGAAGCACCGTGACGCTGGCAAACCCGTGGCGTGGCTCGTGGAAGGCCCCGAGACGCTGGACGTTTACGGCAGGGATGTTCCCGCCTACGCCCGGCGCCTCGCCGAGACCTTCTGGCCCGGTGCCCTCACCTTGGTGGTGCGCGCGTCGGCGGCCGTTCCCGCTGCCTTCCGGTCGCCCGCGGGTACTATCGGGCTGCGCATGCCCGACAGCGAGGCGGCTCTCGCCCTCATCCGTGCCGTCGGCTGTCCCTTGGCCGTCACCTCGGCCAACCTCTCGGGAGCGCCCGATACGGCCCGGATCGAAGATCTCGATGGGGCTCTCATGGCGCGCACCGCCGGTGTGTACCTTCCCGATGATCTCCCGCCGTACTCGATCGCGTCCGGCGTCGCCGAAGCAGCTGAAGCTGTCGAAGCTGGCGAAGCAGCCGAAGCAGCCGAGGGCGCCGCCGCGCTCATGTCGTCGAGCGCTCGCGTCCGCGCCGACGTCGCGGCAGGAACCGCCGGCGATTCTGATGCCCCTTCTGCGGGCATCGCCTCCACCGTGCTCGACTGCACTGGCGACGTCCCCCGTGTCCTGCGCGCGGGCGCCCTCACCTTGGAAGATATGAAAGGATGCCTCTCATGAGCGCCGCAAACGATGCCTTCGCGACCACTGGCCGCACCGAATTCTCCTTCGATTCCGCCGACGGAAAAAGCCAAGTCCGCGCCGTGCTCTGGGTGCCCCTGGCCATGGAGCGGGCCGATGCGGCTGCCGGCGAGCCGTCGCTTGGCTGCTTCAAGCCGCGCGGCGTCGTGCAGCTCGTCCACGGCATGGCCGAGCATATCGACCGTTACGATGATTTCGCCCGTTTCCTCGCCGACGCAGGCTACCTTGTGGCCGGTCACGACCATATCGGCCACGGGGACACGGCCGCCGCGCCCGAATGCCGCGGCGTGATCGGTGCCGAGGGCGGTGCCGACGCCATGATCGACGACGTGGAACAGCTGCGCCTGCTCGTCTCCCAGCAGGTGGCGCCTGGCACGCCGTACTTCATCTTCGGGCATTCCATGGGCTCGCTCGTGCTGCGCAGCTATCTGCCGCGCTACGGGCAGGGCCTTGCCGGCGCTGTCATCTGCGGCACGGCCAACGAGGCCACCGCCGTCTCCCGCGCCGGCAACCTGGCTGCCCGGGCTATCGCGGCCGTGCGAGGCGACGGCTACCGCAGCGGCCTTCTGCACGCGCTCGCCGACGGCGCCTACAGCCGCGCCATCAAGGACGCCCGCACCCCCTTCGACTGGCTTTCCCGCGACCCGGCCGTGCCCGACGCGTTTATGGCCGATGAGGCTTGCGGCTTCATGTTCGGTGCCGGCGCCTACGCCACCCTAACCGAGCTGGCCTGGCGCGCCGCCGCGCCGGCGACCTTGGCCGCCACGCCCCACGACTTGCCCCTGCTCTACGTGGCCGGCGACGCCGACCCCGTCGGCAAATGCGGCCGCGCTGTCGCTGCCGCCGCCGAGTCCATGGAGGCCGCCGGCGTCGAGGACCTCACCTTGCGCCTGTTTCCCGGCATGCGCCATGAAATTCTCAACGAATTCGGCAAAGAAGAAGTCTACGATTTCATCCTGAACTGGATAAACCTACACGAATAGGCCAAAGTGCAACTCGACAATCTCGTCGAGCTGCACTTTGATGTCCTCGAAGGGCGTATCGAGATCAAGCGTCTTCACGCTAATCTGGTTCCCGCTCATTCTGTAAACGCCATCTGGCTGTATTTCCTCGTCGGTTTGCGCGTACAGCAACATCCCCGACACCTCGTGGGGCACGTCGGCGCGTGCGAGTTCCGCCTCCTTATTTTTCACATAGGTGAAAATCTGGTATAGATTGTGCGAATGGACGCTATGCGTGTTGTACTGATGCTGCGTAGCATGCGAGTAATATTTCGCGTCGATGATGAGCGTCGTGTGGCCGAGTGAGAGCACAACGTCGCTCTTCATGACAGGCAGCATATCGTCGAAGTCGTCGTCAAGCGTCCAGCTGATGTGAGGAGCGCCAACATGTAGCTTGGGATGCTCGCGCTTGAAGTATTCTAGGATGAACCGTTCATACAATCGGCTCATGCGCTGTTCGTCTAGAAAGTCCATGAGTTTGGTTGATCCGTCTTCTTGGGTCTGCAGCAGCCCTTTGGCAATGAGCCAGCACACATTTATCAGCATGCGGTAGGTCTGGTTATTTCGATTGAAGCGCATCTGCCAGTTCGCGGTTGCCAGATCGATGTCGCTCACGTCGTCGAAGTATGCGAGCAGTCGCTTGATCTCCCGCTTGCGCTCTTTGCTTAGGTTCGAGCGTACCAGCAGCATCATCGTTGCCTTGAGGATGCGATTCATGGGTGTGTCGATTGAGAACTCGTCGTAGCTGCACACCATTTGTCGTCGCAGTACGGATCTTGTTTTCACCGAATCGGTAATCTCGAATTTTCCTCGTAAAGTCGAGAGTGCATCGGTATGGTCTATGTACTCCCGTCCGAGGCCGCGTTTGACTTGAGAGTTTGTGCCGCGTATCAAAATAGCAGCGCAGAGCTCCGCCGCGTTGTCGAACTCTTCGGTAGCCATCTCGCGATACCCTTGCTCGCACAGCACCTGGAAGGCGTAGGCGAGCATATGATAGATGTTCTGGATGCGGATCATTTGATGGACTTGCGCAGAGCGTCGGTCCACTCGCGAACCTTCGATGGCTCGTCGAACCAGTACTCGCGCAGCATTGGTGCAAGTTCGTATTCCACGATGGCCGAGAGTTTTGCGTCTGTTACGTCGGCAGCTTTCATGCCGCAGAAATAGCTATGCCCGATGCAAAAGCCATCGCCCAAAGTGTCATCGTCGGAGATGGCGGCGTTCAGCTTTACTGTGCATGCGAGAAGGTTGTTAAGCTTCGGGTTGCCCAGGCTATCGCGGTAGGCAATGAACCCCTTGGAATCGAATCCAGGACGCAGGTCGAAAAATGCGAACCGTCGACGTAGCGCATAATCGAGCATTGCGAGCGAGCGGTCAGCGGTATTCATCATGCCGATGAGATACACATTGCTTGGCACGTAGAAGCGTTCGCGTGAATAGAGTAGCTGCAACTTGTTATTGGGCCCTCGCTTGTCGTTCTCGATGAGCATGAAGAGCTCGCCGAAGATCTTCGATAAGTTGCCTCGGTTGATCTCGTCGACGATGAAGAAGTAATCATTGTCGGTATCGTCTTGCGCCTTCTTGCAGAACGTGTAGAAGCTTCCCTTGATGAGGTCGAAGCCCGATGCGGAAGGACGAAAGCCTTCGATGAAATCCTCGTAGCTATAACTTTGATGGAACTGCACCATCATCACGCGATCGCGATCTTTTGCGCCCATCATCGAATAGGCCAAGCGCTTTGCAACGAAAGTTTTTCCCACGCCGGGAGCGCCTTGCAAGATGATGTTCTTTTTTGAACGAAGCACACCGACGAGCGTGTCGTAAGTTTCCTCGTCCATGTATGCCTCGGAGAGGAATTGCTCGCGGTCGTAAGGGAGGTCTGCGGGGAGCGTCCCCCCGAGGGTTTCCTCGGCATCCTCCTCGAAATAGCCGTTTACCTTCTCCACGAAGTCGGTATAGTCGGTGACGTCAGTGAGGGTCTTCATCGCGAACTGGTCGTCATGGGTCCAGTGACCCTTGTGGGTCCACTTTACTTCGCGTAGGTTGGGGTAGTGGCCAGCATCCGCATCGTATGCGTAGCCCCCTACAACCACTCCGCGACCAAGGATTTCCGTACGCCCCCGCTTAACAAAGACGATATCGCCAGGTTTGATGTCGTGGGTAAACTGCCACACTGCGTGTGCCGAGTTTTTCTGCGAGGTTTCATTACCACGTATCTGCTGAAGAGCGAGCCTCATGTCTTCTTTGGTCGAATACTCGCGCAGGTCGCCGAGTTCGTGCCAACCGAGGCCCATGACGCCACGGGTGTAGAAGTCCTCCCACATGCTTGCGCCTTCGCCGGGTGCATAGAGCCAATAATGGACGACTTCCACCCCCGCGTCGCCAAGTGCGTTCTCCTCTGCTTCTTGTTCAGCGGCCTTGGCTGCTGCCTTTCTCTCTCTATTGACTCGTTCCGATTCGATAAATGCCGCATTAGAGAGTGAAGGAAAGCCATTGTATGGGCAGTCGGCGCTGTTAAGCTCTGCTCGGATAGTGTCACAGATGGCAAGATAATGTTTGCCATCGTGAATAGGCGCGTCTTTTTCTTTTGGCATGATGCTTGCTATAGGGACACCGGCCTTTGCGGTATCGCCCATGAACCACCTATTGCGCGAGTCTAGATTGATGAACGCGAGCGGTCTGGCCCAATAAAGCCCCATAGTGAGTTTCCAGCCCAGGCCGAACTGCCCAACTGTTTTATCGAAGGCGGCCGCAAAGGCATTGCGATTTTCGGGGTTGTCTGCGTCAGCTAGAGCAAGTTCCGCTTCGAACAAATCCCAGAGATTGTCGATATCGGATTCGCCGCGCCTGCTGTCCCCAATGAAAGCGTAGAAGGTGGCATTCAAGTTGTTGAGCAAGGGGGTTCCAGCGAAATCGTTTGGTAGTTCAGCGGTGATGCAGAATACGTCTGCGAGAGCGGCAACGATCTTTCGTCTGTTCTGACTTGAGATACCTTTGTTGAAGAGTCCGAATATCGTAAAGGGGTCAATATCGTTAGGGACGCCGCCGTCATCAAGCTTAGGAAGCTTCGTGTCGATGCTCTCGTACATCGCTTGCAGCTTGTCGATCAAGGCAGCGCGGTCGTTCTTGTAAGGCAATAGCTTGTTTGCCAGCTCGGTGTAAAAAGGAACCCATGTGTAGAGTTCTTCCGCCATGTAATCGCCTCTCTAGCCGATCTCTTTTTCCGTTATCGTATCATACCGTGCGCCAGAAGGGCTGTTGGACGCACTGGTCAGTCCATACCCTTCGCACCTCGTTGCTGGAACGGGGTGCTTCGGCTAAAGTTGAGCGAAGCGGGATGCGGGGTGCCGCTCACCAAGCGAGTTCCGCAGGTGGTATCGAAGGCGCAATGATACGGGGAGGAGTAATCCTTGGTGCCTTCGATACCAACGAGGACTGTCTGAGCGACTGAGCGGTACCCCGCAGCCCGCCCCCGAAGAGCCACAGCAAGAAAGCGAGAAGAGGAGAAACGAACATGAAAAAATACGTCATAGCGCTCGATGCGGGCACCACCTCTTCCCGCGCCATGCTCATCGACCGCGCCGGCCGCCCCGTCGCCTCGGTTCAGCGCCCGTTCCCGCAGATATACCCGCAGCCCGGCTGGGTCGAGCACGACCCGCAAGACATTCTCTCCTCGCAGCTGGGCGCGCTCACCGAGCTCATCATGTCCTCGAATGTGGACACCGCCGAGATCGATTCCATCGGCATCACCAACCAGCGCGAGACCACCATCGTGTGGGACCGCGCCACCGGCGAGCCCATCATGAACGCCATCGTCTGGCAGTGCCGCCGCACGGCGCCCATGGTGGAGGCCATCGCGAGCGACCCGGCGACCGCGGCCGAGATCACCGCGCGCACGGGCCTCGTGCCCGACGCCTACTTCTCCGCCAGCAAGCTCGCCTGGATCTTGGGTGAGGTGCCCGGCGCCCGCGCCCGCGCCGAGGCGGGGGAGCTCTGCTTCGGCACCGTGGACAGCTGGCTCATTTGGAAGCTCACCGACGGCGCCGTGCATGCGACGGATGTGACCAACGCCAGCCGGACCATGCTCTACAACATCCACGAGAGGCGCTGGGATCCCTTCCTGCTTAAGCTCTTCGGCATTCCCGAGGCCATCCTTCCCGAGGTGCGCCCCTCTTCCGGCAGCTTCGGCATAACGGCGAACCCGGGGCTCGTCCAGGGCATCCCCATCTGCGGCGTGGCGGGCGACCAACAGGCGGCGCTCTTCGGCCAGTGCTGCTTCCATGCGGGCCAGGCGAAGAACACCTACGGCACCGGCTGCTTTCTGCTCATGCACACCGGGCACGAGGCCTGCGCGAGCGAGCACGGGCTCGTGACCACGGTGGCGGCCTCGGCCCCCAACGCGGGGGGCACCGAGTACGCGCTCGAGGGCAGCGTGTTCATGGCCGGCGCCCTCATCCAGTGGCTCCGCGACGAGCTCGGCATCATCGACAGCGTCGCCGAAACCGACGCCATCGCCCGCAGTGTGGCCGGAACCGACGGCGTCTTCGTCGTGCCCGCGTTCACGGGTCTGGGCGCCCCCTGGTGGGATGCCGACGCTCGCGGTGCCATTTTGGGTCTCACCCGCGGCGCCGGGCGCGCCCACATCGTGCGGGCGGCGTTGGAGTCGATCGCCTACCAGGTGTGCGACTTGGCCCGCGCCATGGCCGAGGACGCGCGCATGCCGCTTTCGGTGCTGAACGTCGACGGGGGAGCGGCAGCCAACGACTTCCTCATGCAGTTCCAAGCCGACATGCTCGGCGCGCCCCTGCGCCGCCCCGACAACGCCGAGACCACCGCTCTCGGCGCCGCCTACCTGGCCGGTCTTTCCACGGGCTTCTGGAAAAGCACCGAGGAGCTGGCGGCTCTGCGCGAAGGCGAAGACCGCTTCCTGCCCACCTTCGACGAGCCGATGCGCGCCGCCCGCCTCGCCGCCTGGCACGAGGCCGTCTCCCGCGTCCGCAGCTAGGACTTCGCCCGTCTCTCCCGATTTGGTGCGGAAAGCGTGAGCGAGGGGGCGCGGGGGCACTCGAGCGCCTACAATAGGCCTCAAGGCATTCGCGACGGAAAGGAAGTGGCCCATGCGCGTGAGCATCGGAAGCGACCACGCCGGCTTCGAGCAGAAGCAGGCCCTGGTGGATTACCTGGTGGGGAAGGGGTACGACGTCATCGACCGCGGCCCCGACAACGATGATCGCGTCGATTACCCCGACTACGCGGCCCCCGTGGCCCACGATGTGGCCGACGGCACCGCCGAGCGCGGCGTGCTCGTGTGCGGAACGGGCATCGGCATGGCCATGGCCGCCGACAAGGTGCCCGGCGTGCGTGCCGCCAACATCATCAACCCCGAGTTCGCCGCCTTGTGCCGCGAGCACAACGACGCGAACGTCATCACCCTTTCCGGCCGCTTCGTGCCGCTCGAGGAGAACGAGCGCATCCTCGACACCTTCTTCTCCACCGATTTCGGCGGCGGCCGCCACGCCGGCCGCGTTCAGAAGATAATGGAACTAGATTAGAGAAGACCAGGAAAGCTCAGAGAAGATTAGCAAAGGAGACGATAGATGGCTTTGGAATTTCTCGCCGCTGAAGATCCGCAGGTGACCGACTGCCTGCGCCAAGAACTCGCCCGCCAGCGGGGGAGTGTGGAGCTCATTGCGTCGGAGAACTTCACCTCTCGCGCCGTCATGGAGGCGGTGGGCAGCGTGCTCACCAACAAGTACGCCGAAGGGTACCCCGGCAAGCGCTACTACGGCGGCTGCGAGAAGGTCGACATGGTGGAGGATCTCGCCCGCGACCGCGCCTGCGAGCTGTACGGCGCGAAGTACGCCAACGTGCAGCCCCATTCCGGTGCCAGCGCGAACTTCGGCGCGTATCTTTCCATCATCGAGCCCGGCGACACGGTGCTCGGCATGAGCCTCGACCACGGCGGCCATCTCACCCACGGCAGCCCCGTGAACTTCTCCGGCCTTCTGTACAACATCGTCTCCTACGGCGTGAACCCCGAGACCGAGACCATCGACTACGACGAGCTCGAGCGCATCGCGAAGGAGTGCCGCCCGAAGGTCATCGTCGGGGGCGCCTCGGCCTACCCGCGCTTCATCGACTTCGAGCGCATGGCGGAAATCGCCCATGAGGTGGGCGCCTACCTCATGGTGGACATGGCCCACATCGCCGGCCTCGTGGCCGCGGGGCTGCACCCGAGCCCGGTGCCCCACGCCGACATCGTCACTTCCACGAGCCACAAGACCCTGCGCGGCCCGCGCGGCGGCTTCATTCTCACGAACTCGGATGAGCTGGGTCCGAAGATCAACAAGGCCATCTTCCCCGGTGCTCAGGGCGGCCCTCTCATGCACGTCATCGCCGGCAAGGCCGTGGCCTTCGGCGAGGCGCTGCGTCCCGATTACCGTGTTTATATGGAGCATGTGGTGGAGAACTGCCGCACCCTCGGCCAGGGCATGACCGACGGCGGCCTGCGCCTCGTCTCCGGTGGCACGGACAACCACCTGTGCCTCGTTGACCTCACGGCCTCCGACATCACCGGCAAGGACGCCGAGAAGCTTCTGGAATCCGTGGGCCTTACGGTGAACAAGAACTCCATCCCCAACGAGCAGCGCTCTCCCTTCGTGACGAGCGGCATCCGCGTGGGTTCCGCGGCCGCCACCACCCGAGGATTTACCGCCGAGGACTTCTACGAGATCGGCCAGCTCATCGCGACCACGGTGTTCAACGCCACCGACGAGGCCAAGCTCGCCGACGTGCGTCGTCGCGTGGACGCCCTGCTGGAAGCCCATCCTCTGTACCCAGGTTTAGAGTATTAAAAGAGGCATTGGGCTTGGCTGAGCAGGCTGCGAGGCGGGGGCGTCCGCGTGCAGGTTGCGCAGCGAACAGGCGACACGGATGTTGCTGCGATAGCAGTTGGGTAGGCGCGGGGGCGGACGGGGCCTCCGCGCGCAGGTTGCGCAGCGACTGGAACAGTCCAGTGGACTGTTCCACAAAGCGAGCCATTGCTTGAGCACGGAGGCCCCGTCCGCCCCCGCGCCGGACGAAAGGAACTAAATTATGGAATGGAACGACCGCGTCGTCGTCCTCGATCACCCCATCGTGCAGCACAAGCTGGCCATCCTGCGCGACAAGCACACCCCCTCCAACGAGTTCCGCGATGTCGTGCGCGAGCTCTCGCTGTTCGAGACCTACGAGGCCACCCGCGACCTGCCGCTGACCAACGTATTCATCCAAACGCCCATCGCGCCCTTCGACGCCAAGCAGATCACGGGCCGCAAGGTGGCCTTCGTGCCCATTTTGCGCGCCGGCCTCGGCATGGTGGACGGGGCGCTGGAAGTAATCCCCCGGGCCCGCGTGGGGCATCTGGGCATGCAGCGCAACGAGGAGACCCACGAGCCCGAGAGCTACTACGACAAGTTGCCCCGCGACATCGCGAGCCGCCGCGTCTACGTGCTCGATCCCATGCTCGCCACCGGCGGCTCCGCCGAGGCGGCCGTCAAGTACCTGCGCGAGGCGGGCGTGTCGGGCACCATCCGCTTTTTGTGCCTCGTCTCGGCCCCGGAGGGCATCGAGCGTCTGCTCGCCGCCGACGATGATCTCATCATCTACACCTGCGCCATCGACGACGGCCTCAACGAGAACGCCTACATCGTCCCCGGCCTCGGCGACGCCGGCGACCGCATCTTCGGAACGGAGTAGGACGACTAGGTGATTCAATGACGAAAGAGCAGGGAAGGGGCGCCGGATGCCCTCTGTCGGCACCCTCTGAACACTGCCTAGCCGCGACCGAAGGTCGCAACATAAAAGCATGAAGGAGCGAAGCGCCTGAGCCGAAGGCGAATAGCGTAGCGGGGCGTGCCGACAGAGGGCATCCGGCGCCCCTTCCCGGAGGGAGTAACCATGGCAGCAGATAACCGTCCCAGCTGGGACGAGTACTTCATGAAGATGGCCAACGACGTGGCCACCCGCACCACCTGCCTGCGCCGCGGCGTCGGCGCCGTCATCGTGAAGGACCGCCGTATCCTGGCCACGGGATACAACGGCGTGCCCACCGGCCTGACCCACTGCAGCGAGACTGGATGCCTTCGCGAGCAGCTGGGCGTGCCGAGCGGCCAGCGTCACGAGATCTGCCGCGGTTTGCACGCCGAGCAGAACGCCATCATCCAAGCGGCCCGCTACGGCATCAACATCGCCGGCGCCACCATCTACGTGAACACGCAGCCCTGCGTCGTGTGCGCCAAGATGCTCATCAACGCCGGCATCACCGAGATCGTCTACCAGAACCCGTACCCCGACGAGCTGTCCCAGGAGCTTTTGGCCGAGTCCGGCATCCTCGTCCGGGAGTACACAGGGGAGTAGATCAGGGAAAAGTCGGTGATCGAAGCGACGGACGCGCTGATGGGCTTCGTTTTAGTGCACCTGCACAAATTTTCCCAGATCAGGGGCGCAAGCCGCCGCCGCGATCATTTCACCGCTCACCCCAGAAATTGGTTGAGTTGGTCAGCTTTTGTGAACAAGACGTTATCATAGGCAACGGTTTACATTGGGTGTAACAGCGCGCAAGCGCCCCGACGGAAGTAGGTTATGGTACTGGCAATCGCACTCGGCATCTTGGCGGGCATCGCGGGGTTTTTGCCCCTCGTGTTCGGCTTGCACCGGGTGAAGCACATGACGGATTCGGGCAATCTGGGGCACATGGGCGTGCTCATGCTCTGCCTGCTCTTCTCATTTGTCCTCATGTTCGCCTTCGCCATCCTCTGCATCAACGTCAACCGGGATGCTGCGCTGCCCTTTGTCCTGTCGGAAGCCGGGGCTCTCTCCGTCACCGCCATCGCGTTCGGCGTGACGAGGCTGACTCGGAAAAGCTAGGAAAGGTTGATACGTGGACGCTCTTTCAATGCTCTCTGAAGAAGTGCCTCATCTTCAGGCATCCTTCGATCCCACCGTGGTTTTCGGCGGAGTCACCCAGTACATTGTGTGGATGGTCATCTGCTGGATCATCACGCTGGTGCTGATCCTCGTCGTGGGCCGCAAGCTCACGCTCATCCCGACGAACAAGTTCGTCAACACCGTCGAGTACGGTTACCAGTTCGTGCGCAACGACATGGGCGAGGGCATCATCGGTCACGGCTTCAAGAAGCACGTCCCCTTCCTCGCCACGCTGTTCTTCTTCATCCTCATCTCGAACTTCGTGGGTCTTATCCCCGGCTGCAAGACGCCGACGGGCACCATCTCGGTGACCTGGGCGCTCGCTACCATCTCGTTTATCTACTTCAACGTCTGGGGCATCAAGGCCAAGGGCGGCCTGACCTACCTGAAGTCCTTCGCTCCGGCGGGGCTTCCGAAGGTCATGGTGCCGATCATCTGGTTCTTGGAGCTCATCTCCACCTGCATCCGCTGGCTCACGCTCGCCGTCCGACTTTACGGCAACATGTTCGCCGGCCACATGGTGCTCGGCATCTTCGCGCTGGCCTCCAGCGTGTTCCTCACCTGCGGCATCCAAGCGCTCGATCCCATCAGCGGCGTGCTGTCGCTGCCCTGGTTCCTGCTGCTCATCGCCATGTACGCCCTGGAGACGCTGGTGGCGTTCCTTCAGGCCTACGTGTTCACGGTGCTCTCCGCGGTCTACGTCCAGATCGCCACGAGCGCCCACTAGGAACCGCTCCCGCGCGCCGCGCCACGCGCCCGCGCACCCGGGGTCGCCAAGGCCCCACCCCCCCATCTGGGTTAAGCCGGCTCCTCCAAAGCCGGAAACCATAATCCGTAAGTGTTTTTGGGAAACAGGCTCAAAAACGACCTAAAGGAGGAAACTGTGGAAACTGTATTCGTCATTGCTGCGCTGAAGCTCGTCGGCTATGGCCTGGCCACCATCGGCCCCGGCCTCGGCATCGGCATCGCCTGCTACGGCTGCTGCGTGGGCACCGCCCGCCAGCCCGAGGTGGGTGGCCGTCTGTTCACGAACTTCATCATCGGTGCCGCTCTGGCCGAGGCCCTGGCCCTCATCGGCTTCGTTCTCGCCTTCATCCTCTAGTTCTAGTCTTTAACTGGTTGTCATAGCCGTTATAAGGCTGGAAGGAGGAATTGCACGTGAAGACAAGAGCGAACAAAGCAGTTGCGAAGGTCGCCTTCGGCGCCCTGGCTCTCAACGCTGCTTTCCCGGCGCTCGCGTTCGCTGCTGAGGCGGAACAGGAGGGCGGTATCTCCGCCATCCTCCCGGACATGGCGGAGTTCATCCCCATGCTCATCGCCTTCATCATCCTCTGGATCATTCTCGCTAAGTTCGGCTGGCCGATGTTTGCCGGCATGCTGGAGAAGCGAGAGAACACCATCCGCGAGGCCCTGAAGAAGTCTGAGGAAGCTCAGATCGAAAGCGAGCGCGTGCTGGCTGAGTACAACAAGCAGCTGGCCGACGCCAAGGCCCAGTCCGCGCAGATCATTGCCGACGCCCGCTCTGTGGGCGAGGCCGTCAAGGCCGACATCACGGCCCAGGCCCAGACCGAGGCCGCCGACATGATCGCGAAGGCCAAGGCCGCCATCGAGGCCGAGAAGAAGCAGGCCATCTCCGAGCTGCAGGCCACCGTGGCCGACACCTCGGTCGATGTGGCCGCGCGCCTGATCGGCGAGGATCTCACCGAGGGTGAGCACCGCGCCATCATCGAGCGCTACGTTAAAGAGGCGGGTAGTTTCAATGGCAACTAATCGTCTCGTCGTGAAAGAGGAAGTCGCGGTTTACGCATCGGTGCTCTTCGATGCCGCCCATACCGCCGGCGGCCAGGAGGCTGTGCTTGAGGTGCGCGAGCAGATGGGCGAGATCATTCGCCTCATGCGCGCCGATCTCGAGCTCACCCAGAGCCTGTCGAACCCGGACTTCACCCCCGCTCAGCGCAGGGATTTGGTGGAGGGCGTCTTCGCCGACTGCCATCTGGCGCTGCGCGAGGTGCTCGCGGGTATGGCCGAGCGCGGCCAGGCGGACCTGCTGCCGCGGGTCTTCGATCGCTATCGCGAGCTTCTGGGCGACAAGCTGGGCATCTGCGTGGTCGATGTGACCACCGCCGTGCCGCTCGACGACGGACTGCGCCAACTCATTACGGAAAAAGCCGAGGCCGACCTGGGACGGAAGGCGGTGCTGCGCGAGCGCATCGATGCGTCCATCCTGGGCGGCATCATCATGGATGTTGACGGCAACTACATTGACGCGAGCATGATCTCGCAGCTCAATCGCGCCCGCAACGTCCTCAAGGACACAACAGATGGAGGTGAATGCTAGTGACTGAAATCACCGCACAGTCCATCGACGAGGCGCTGAAGAAGCAGCTCGACCAGCTGAACGTCAGCGTCGAGTCTCGCGAAGTGGGCACGGTCATCCAGGTCGGCGACGGCATTGCGCGCGTCGACGGCCTGCGCGATGCCATGGCCGGCGAGCTGCTCGAGTTCATCGGAGAGGGCGGCAAGACCGTTTACGGCCTTGCCCAGAACCTCGAAGAGGACGAGGTCGGCGCCGTGCTTCTGGGTGACGTCACCGCAATCAAGGAGAACGACCAGGTCCGCACGACCGGTCGTATCGTGGAGGTTCCCGCCGGCAAGGCCATGCTCGGCCGCGTGGTGAACCCGCTGGGCCAGCCCATCGACGGCAAGGGCCCCATCAAGGCCGAGGGCACGCGCCCCGTGGAGTTCAAGGCTCCCGGCGTTATCTCCCGTCAGCCCGTGAACGAGCCGATGCAGACCGGTATCTTGGCCATCGACTCCATGGTGCCGATTGGTCGCGGCCAGCGCGAGCTCATCATCGGCGACCGCCAGACCGGCAAGACGGCCATCGCCATCGACGCCATCATCAACCAGAAGGACACTGACATGATCTGCATCTATGTTGCGATCGGTCAGAAGGCCTCCACGGTGGCCGGCGTGGTGGAGACCCTCGAGCGCCACGGCGCCATGAAGAACACCATCATCGTGGCCGCCACCGCCTCCGACTCCGCTCCGCTGCAGTACATCGCGCCGATGGCCGGCGCCGCCATGGGCGAGTACTTCGTCTACAACGGCGAGGACGGCAAGCCCGCGGGTCCCGAGAACAAGGGCCGCGCCGTGCTCATCGTCTACGACGACCTGTCCAAGCAGGCCGTGGCCTATCGTCAGATGTCGCTGACCCTGCGCCGCCCGCCGGGACGCGAGGCCTATCCGGGCGACGTGTTCTACCTGCACTCCCGCCTGCTGGAGCGCGCGGTCAAGATGTCCGACGAGAACGGCGGCGGCTCCATGACGGCTCTGCCGATCATCGAGACCCAGGCCGGCGACGTGTCCGCCTACATCCCGACCAACGTGATCTCCATTACCGACGGTCAGATCTTCCTGCAGACCGACCTGTTCTTCCAGGGCCAGCGCCCGGCAGTCGACGTGGGCATCTCGGTGTCCCGCGTGGGCGGCTCCGCGCAGATCAAGGCCATGAAGCAGGTGGCCGGCTCTCTGCGTCTGGACCTCGCCAGCTACCGCGAGCTGCAGGCCTTCACCCAGTTCGGCAGCGATCTGGACAAGGCTACCCAGGATCAGCTGACCCGCGGTTCGCACATGACCGAGCTTCTGAAGCAGGGTCGTTACATGCCGATGCCCGTGGCCGAGCAGGTCATTGCCATCTTCGCCGGCAACGAGGGCTTCCTCGACGATCTGCCGCTCACGTCCGTGGTTCGCTTCCGCACCGAGCTGCTCGCGTCGCTGCGCGCCTCCAAGCCGGAGATCCTGCAGACGATCAACACGGAGAAGAAGCTCAGCGACGAGACCAAGGTCGCTCTGAAGGAGGCCATCGCCGCCTTCAAGCAGTCCTTCGACGCCGCAGCGTAAGGTAGGTAGACCATGCCCAACCTACACGACATCGAACGGCGAATCAAATCCGTCACCTCGACGAAGCAGATCACGCGCACCATGGAAATGGTCGCGGCTGCCAAGATTCGCCGTGCTTCCGAGCGCGTGGAGAGCGCGCTCCCTTGGGCGGTCGCCATCTCAGACATGCTCATCAGCACGGCAAAGTACGCTCACTTGGATAACGAGCCGCTGCTGCAGGTCCACGACGAGGTGAAGCGGGTGCTCATCGTAGCCGTCACCTCCGACCGGGGTCTCGCCGGCGGCTTCAACACCAACGTGCTTCGCTATGTGGAGAAGCTCTCGAAGGAAAAGCAGCGGGAAGGTGCCGAGGTGGAGGTGGCTGCCTGTGGCAAGAAGGCCATCGGGTACTTCACCTACCGAGGCATCGAGCCGGTGTTCTCCTTCGCGGGATATTCGGCCGACCCCGAGTTCGCTCAGGCGGCCGAGCTGTCCGGCTATGTGATGCAGGCTTACGCCGAGGGCAAGCTCGACGAGGTGTTCATCGTGTACAACCACGCGAAGAACGCCGCCGAGCAGACCTTGGTCGAGCAGCAGGTGCTGCCGGTGAAGGAGGAGTCCTACGCGGATCTTCTGGGTCTTAAGGCCAAGGAGGAGGACATTTTCAAGTCCTTCCGCGAGCGGGACGATTCCGCCATCCCGGGCGACATCGACTTCGAGCCGAGCACGGAGTCGGTCATGTCCTACATGATGAACGCCTACCTGAACAACGCGTTCTACTACGCGATGCTCGATTCCGCAGCGGGCGAACAAGGCGCTCGCCGCAACGCGATGAAATCGGCTACCGACAACGCGAACGAGATGGTCTCCACCCTGGAGCGCATTTACAACACGGTGCGCCAGGGCGCCATTACCACGGAGATCACCGAGATCGTCGGCGGTGCCGCAGCTTTGGAGGATTAAATGGCTGATAACACTTCTACTGAAGCGGCCAAGGGAGGCGCCATCGGACGCATCGTCCGTATCGTCGGCGCCGTTGTGGATGTGGAGTTCCCGGCAGACGCCATGCCGGCCATCTACAACGCCCTTACCGTGAAGGCACAAACCCCAACGGGTGAAGTGTCCACCGTGCTCGAGGTGCAGACGCACCTGCCCGGTGACATCGTCCGTACCGTCGCTATGACGTCCACCGACGGCATGGTGCGCGGCTTGGAGGCAACCGACACCGGTTCCCCCATCATGATGCCCGTGGGCAAGGCGACCCTGGGCCGCATTTGGAACGTGCTGGGCGAGCCCGTCGACGGCAAGCCCATGCCCGAAGACGTCGAGTGGCGCCCGATTCACCATCCGGCCCCGCCGTTCGATACGCTCGTGACCACCACCGAGACCTTCGAGACCGGCATCAAGGTCGTCGACCTCATCGAGCCCTACGTCAAGGGCGGAAAGACCGGCCTGTTCGGCGGCGCCGGCGTGGGCAAGACGGTGTGCATCCAGGAGCTCATCAACAACCTGGCCCAGGAGCATGGTGGCACCTCCGTGTTCACCGGCGTGGGCGAGCGTACTCGCGAGGGCACCGACCTGTACCTCGAGATGACCGACTCCGGCGTTATCGAGAAGACCTGCCTGGTCTACGGTCAGATGAACGAGCCTCCGGGAGCCCGTCTGCGCGTGGGCCTCGCTGGCCTCACCGAGGCGGAGTACTTCCGCGATCAGGGTCAGGACGTGCTGCTGTTCATCGACAACATCTTCCGCTTCACCCAGGCCGGTTCCGAGGTGTCCGCACTGCTCGGCCGTATGCCCTCCGCTGTGGGCTACCAGCCGACGCTGGCCACCGAGATGGGCGATCTGCAGGAGCGCATCTGCTCCACGCAGACCGGTTCCATCACCTCCGTGCAGGCCGTGTACGTGCCCGCCGACGACCTGACCGACCCGGCCCCGGCCACCACGTTCACCCACCTGGACGCGAAGACTGTTCTGTCCCGTTCCATCGCCGAGCTGGGCATCTACCCGGCCGTGGATCCGCTGGAGTCCACCTCCCGCGCGCTGGATCCCGAGATCGTCGGCCAAGAGCACTACGACGTGGCCATGGGCGTGCAGCAGATCCTGCAGCAGTACAAGGATCTGCAGGACATCATTGCCATTCTGGGCATGGACGAGCTGTCCGAGGATCAGAAGCTGACCGTGAACCGAGCCCGTAAGGTGCAGAAGTTCCTGGGCCAGCCGTTCCACGTGGCCGAGGTCTTCACGGGCCTGCCCGGCGTGTACGTCAAGGTCGAGGACACCGTGCGCTCCTTCAAGGAGATCCTCGATGGCAAGTGCGACCACATCCCGGAGCAGTGCTTCGTGAACAAGGGCGCCATCGAGCAGGTCTACGAGGCCTACGACGCCATGCAGAAGGAAGGTAACTAATGGCCTCCATGGGCTGCATTGTGGCTCTTCCCGACAAGGCCCTGTTCCAGGGCGAGATCACCTATGCCAACATCCCGGGCACCGATGGCTACTTCGGCGTGCTGCCCGGGCATGAGCTGACGGTGTCGCTGAACCGCGAGGGCGGCGTTGTGACGCTGACCATCGGCGAGAACGAGAAGCGCGAGTTCCTCGTGATGGGCGGCGCCACCTCCGTGCTCGACGACAAGGTGACGGTGCTGGCCCGCTTCGGTACGGCCGTTGAGGACATCGACGCCGAGGCCGTGCGCGCCGAGGCCGCCGAGTGCAAGAGCGCCATCGCCGAGCTGGAGCAGAAGAACGATCCCCAGGATCAGGCGACGCTGATGACCTGGCAGAAGAAGCTCGAGTGGTGCGAGGCCCAGCTCAAGCAGGTGGGTCAGGCCGCGTAAGGCGAAAGAGTCAGAAGGGGAGCCCCGCAAGAGCAGCCCCAAATTTTGAGCCTGTTTCGAGAGGCGCCCACCCGGGCGCCTCTCGTCGTTTAAAGGAGCATTCCGTTCGGAACGCCCCTATTTAGGTTTCAGGAGGAACTGAGCCGCTTGCTAAAGAGCAGCGGCGATTTTTGAGGCTTTCTCAACGGCTACTCCTCGCGGTCAACGAACACCCCCGTTTTTGCATGAAATCTCGAGTTGTTAGCGTCTAGGGTCACTGCACGAGAAGATCGGGAAGATACGCGCCAAACGCTCTCTCGCAAAACACCAGGTCAGGATCTTGCTCCTAAGAGATACCTCCAAGCTCGCCATTCGTCCGCACCCCCGAGACGCTAACAACTCGAGATTTCATGCGATTTCGGGGTAGTTCGTCGACCGAACAAGTGATAAACAGTAGTCTTGACTTTCTCAAAGGTTGTACTCAAAATGTTGTACATCGGAAAGGAGGTCACTGTGACCGATGCGATGGTGACGGGGCGGATGCCGGAGCGGAAGAAGCAGCAGGGGCTTCGTGTGCTCAAGCGAGATGGAATGAACGCCTCCCAGGCGGTGAACCTCTTGTTCGACCGGCTGATCGAGGAGGGGAGCGCCGACTTCCTTTTGCAAGATGGCGATACGTCTGCGGGCGAGCGGTGGGCATCGGCGGCGCACTTTGTCGACAGCCTCTCGCGCAAGCGCTCAACACGGTTCGACGATATGACGAAGGCCGAGATCAAGCTTGACCGTCTCGCCGCCAAGAGGCTGGTGTGACATGGCCCAAGCCAAGCTACTTCTCGACACCAACGTGGTTGTGGACTACCTGAATGAACGCGAGCCGTTCTACGAGAAGGCTCGGCTGCTGATGATTGGCGGTCGGGTGGGGGAGTTCGAGCTGTGGATCTCCTCGTCTCAGGTGACCGACCTCGTGTACATCCTTTCCAACGGAGGACGAACGAGCGAGATGGAAGTCGTCATGGGGCAACTGCGGGGCTTGCGCACCTTCGTCAACGTGTTTGCAGCGAGCGAGAGGGAAGTCGACCTGATGCTTGCCGCCTCGTGGCACGACCCAGAGGACTACCTCCTTTACGAAATCGCCCTGGCGCTTAGAGCCGATGCCCTCATCGCACGCAACCAGTCCGATTTCCCCCAGGGCCTCGTTCCCGTCATGGACTGCGACGAGTTCTTCCAATGGATGCGAGATACGCACGGTCTCGACTACGGCGAGATTGAATTCTAGGTTTGATGGTGCTTCCGATGGCTCGCGCTCCCAGGGCATTCCATGCAAAACTCACTGTTTGTTCGCACACCGTGGGGCGACAGGCTGGTATCATGGCAGCCGAGAAAATGACGGAACGGAAGAGCGGTCGGAAGGGAGGCGGCGCGGCGATCTGGGCTCGCGTCTGCCGCGCGCTTTCGACCCAGCATGACACGGCACAGCGCGCATAACCACACCACAACTGAAATCCGTGCGCCGCCGACCTTATCGAAGGGGCTGACGATGGCATTTGTCCATTTGCACAACCATACGGAATACTCGCTGCTCGACGGGCTCACCCACATCAAGGACATGGTGCGCCGCGCCGCCGAGCTGGACATGCCGGCGGTGGCCGTCACCGACCACGGCGTCATGTCCGGCATGGTGGAACTCTCCGACGCCTGCGACGCCGTCGAGAAGGAGACGGGCAAGCGCGTGAAGCCCATCTTCGGCTGCGAGGTGTACTTCACCCCCGACGAGTCGCTGCGCAAGGACGTGAAGCCGAAGCTGTATCACCTGCTGCTTCTGGCGAAGAACAACGAGGGCTACCATAACCTGCTGAAACTCGTCAGCGAGTCTCACGTGGACAACTTCTACTACAAGCCGCGCACCACCTTCTCCATGCTGCAGAAGTACGGCCACGGCATCATCGGCTCGTCGGCCTGCATTGCCGGCGTCATCCCGAAGCTGCTCGACGAGCGCCGCTTTGACGACGCCGTGGAATGGGCCCGTAAGTTCGCCAGCTGCTTCGATGAAGGCGACTTCTACATCGAGCTGCAGAACCAGGGCATCCGCACCGACGCCGGCTTCACCCAGACCGAGCTGAACCACGAGCTCACCCGCGTGGCGAAGGCCGCGGGCTTAAAGACCATTGCCACCAACGACTTCCACTACCTGCTGAAGGAAGACGCCGAGGCCCAGGACATCATGCTGTGCATCGGCACCGGTTCCACGGTCAACCAGACGAACCGCATGAAGTTCGAGAACGACCAGTTCTATATGAAGACCGAAGAGGAAATGCGCGAGGCCATGAAGGATTTCCCCGAGGCCTGCGACAACACGGTGGAAGTGGCGGCGAAGTGCGACGTCACGTTAGAGCGCGAGCCCATCCTGCCGAAGTTCCCCCTGCCCGAGGGTGAGACCGAGGAATCGTGGTTCCGCAAGCGCGTGCAGGAGGGCCTGGAAAAGCGCTACGGCACCCCGGTGCCCGAGCGCGAGCAAAAGCAGGCCGACTACGAGATGGGCATCATCATCCAGCAGGGCTTCCCGGCCTACTTCCTCATCGTGCAGGAGTACATCGAATGGGCGCGCAGCCAGGGCATCGGCGTGGGCCCGGGCCGCGGCTCGGCCGCCGGCGCCATCGTGGCCTACGCCATGGGCATCACCGACCTTGACCCTATGCCCAACGGCCTCATGTTCGAGCGATTCCTCTCGCCCGAGCGCGTGGAGATGCCCGATATCGACGTCGACTTCGAGCAGGGCCGCCGCGAAGAGGTCATCAACCACATCAAGGACGTCTACGGCGAGGACCACGTCTCCCAGGTGATCACCTTCGGCACGCTGCAGGCCAAGAACGCCGTGCGCGACTCGGCCCGCGTGCTGGACTACCCCTACGGCGTGGGCGACCGCATCTGCAAGATGATCGGCGACGAGCTGGGCATCACCATCGACAAGGCGCTGGAGACCAACCCCGACCTGAAGAAGGCCTACGACACCGAAGAGGACGTCAAGCGCATCATCGACGCCGCGAAGTCCATCGAGGGCCATGTGCGCGGCGAGGGCGTGCACGCCTGCGCCACCATCATCTGCCGCGACCCCATGAGCGATCACGTGCCCATGAAGCGCGACACCAAGGGCGGCGGTATCATCACGCAGTACGACGGCCACTACACGCCGGATCTGGGCCTGTTGAAGATGGACTTCCTGGGCCTGCGCACCTTGGACGTGCTTTCCATCGCCTGCCGCAATATCGAGGAGCGCACCGGCGTGAAGATCGTTCCGGAGGAGATTCCCACCGACGACGAGAAGGCCTTCCGTCTCATGCAGTCCGGCAACATGGACGGCCTGTTCCAGGTGGAGGGCGCCCTGTACGTGAGCCTGTTCAAGCGCCTGCCCCCCAAGCAGTTCTCCGATGTCGTCGCCTCCATCGCCCTGAACCGCCCGGGCCCGCTGGAGTCCGGCATGGTGGAGGACTACATCAAGGCGGCGAAGAACCCGGCCGCCGTGCACTACTACGACGACCGCCTGCGCCCCATTCTGGAAGAGACCCACGGCACCATGGTCTACCAAGAGCAGATCATGCAGATCTCCATGGCCATGTCCGGCTTCTCCGCCGGCAAGTCCGACAAGCTGCGCAAGGCCATGGGCAAGAAGAAGCTCGACATCATGCGCCAGCTGCAGGCCGATTGGGACGAGGGCGCCGTGGCCAACGGCTATCCGCTCGAGATCGCCCAGCAGATCTGGGCCGACGCCGAGAAGTTCGCGAAGTACGCCTTCAACAAGTCGCATTCGGCCGCCTACGCCATCCTCGTGATGCGCACGGCCTACCTGAAGGCGCACTACCCGAACGACTTCATGGCCGCCGTGCTCACCAGTTACATGGGCAACACCGACCGCCTCATCCGCTACATCGCCAGCTGCAACAAGAACGGCACGCCGGTGCTGCCGCCGGACATCAACGCCTCCCGCGCCGAGTTCACCCCGGTCGAGGGCGGCATCCGCTTCGGTTTGGTGGGCGTGCGCGGCGTGGGCAAGAACGTCGCCGACGAGATCATCGCCGAGCGCGAGGCGAACGGCCCGTTCACCTCGCTGCACGACTTCGTGAACCGGCTCGACGCGAAGTGCTACAACCGCAAGACGCTCGAGGCCCTCATCAAGGGCGGCGCTTTCGACTCCACCGGGTATACCCGCAAGCAGCTCATGTACTTCGTGGAGGAGACGCCGCTTCTGGAAGGCGCGGCCAAGCGCCAGAAGGATCGCGACGCCGGCCAGGTATCCATGTTCGACATGTTCGCCGACGACGCCGACTCCGGCTTCCAGGAGGACGTGCCCGCCCCCGACGGCGTGGAGTGGGACAAGCGCACCAAGCTCGCCTACGAGAAGGAGATCATGAAGATCTACGTGAGCGAGCACCCGCTGGCCCCCTTCGAGGGCACGCTGCGCCGTATGTCCCGCTACGACATGGGCATGCTCTCCGAACAGACCAAGGAGATCAAGAACGGCGTGTTCGTGGGCATGATCTCGAATGTGGCGACGAAGCTCACGAAGCGCGGCACGAAGATGGCCACGTTCACCCTGGAGGACACCACCGGCTCCATCGAGTGCATCTGCTTCAAGTACGACGACTTTGCCGAGGTCATCCAGGAGGACGTCATCGCGAAGATCAAGGGCAAGTTCGAGAGCGGTGACCGCGGTAACCAGATCATGGCCTTCGAGCTGGAGGCGCTGGAGCTTAACGAGGAAGATGCGCGGCCGAGCCACTTGGAGCTGCGGGTGCCCTCGCGCTCCTTCGACCAGAACCGCTCGGCGCACCTGAGTCGCATCCTGAACTCGTACCCGGGTCGCGACGGCGTGGTGCTCTTCGTGCAGCAGGCCGACGGCCGCCGCTTCCGCGCCGAGCTGCCGGTGTCGGTGGATGCCCAGTCCACGGTGCTGAAGGCGGAGATCCGCGACCTGTTCGGCCCCGAGGCCATGATTGCCTAATGGAAATCTCGCGACCGAGTCTGGAAGAGCGGGCGGCCGAGTGCGAGCGGGAGCTCACGTTCTCGGCGACGGTGGCCTATGATGGGGCGTCGTTTTCGGGGTTCGCCAAGCAGCCGGGACAGCTCACCGTGCAAGGGGAGCTGGAGCAGGCGCTCGACCTTTTGTTCCGTCGGCCAGTAGGCGTGGTCTGCGCCGGGCGCACCGATGCCGGCGTGCACGCCCGCGGGCAGGTGGTCTCCTTCGACATCGACGAGTGCGAGCTGCGCGGGCGCACGCCCTATAACCTGCGGCGCTCGCTGAACGCGCTCACCTGCGAGGGCATCGTGGTGCGCGCGGTGGAGGAGCGGCCGCGGGGCTTCTCGGCCCGCTTCGACGCCCAGTGGCGCGAGTACAAGTACTTCCTCGCCACGGGGGATACGCCGCCGGTGTTCACCGATCGCACCGCCTGGTATGTGGGTCCGAACTTGGACATCGCCGCCATGGAACGGGGCGCTACGCACCTCATCGGCGAGCACGACTTCAAGAGCTTTTGCTTGGCCGCCTCGGCCGTCGGCAAGCCGACCTGCCGCAACGTGGAGGAGATCTCCATCGCCTCCGAGGAGATTCTGGGCGAGCCGCACCGCGTCATCACCGTGCGGGGAAACGCCTTCCTCCATTCCATGGTGCGCACCATCGTGGGCACGCTTGTCATGGTGGGCCGCGGCCAGCGCGACCCCGACTGGGTCGCCGAGGTCCTCGCCGCCCGCGACCGCCAAGCCGCCGGCGAAAACGCCCCCGCCCGCGGCCTCATCTTCTGGTCGGTAGGGTACTGAGCGTTGTTTTGTTCAGTGCTCTCGTAATGCACGTAATGCACGTAATGCAGCATGTTTGCGCCGTGGCATAACGCGCCTACCCGACGTCGTATCTTCTAATCGGCGGGGCACTTGTTGCCCGCTTGCGTGGATCGCCTGCTGAGCGGTTGAGAGTGCTCCGCTCACTCGATTCGCGTCCTGCCGCCAAAAGTGCGTTGGTCAGCCTCATCCAAGGGCGCATTGTCCAAAAATGTAAGGAAATCGGCGTTTATCAGCGTCACCATCAGTGTTTTGACGCTGATAACCGCTGATTTCAATCATTTTCTGGCTCTCAGACGCTGATAAACGCCGATTTGCCTACGTTTTCAGGATCTTTGACGCTGCAATACGTCGGTTTGCCTACGGGGTCGGGCGGTGCCGACCATTCGAGAAGACGTTGGTCGATAAACACGAAAAGATCCGCACTAACCAATCGCCTCCTTCTTTTCCATCGCTTTCTTGGCTTGGCAACGTCTCGAAATGCTCCAGCATCGGTCTTCCTCAGGGGATGGCGGAGAATGGTATGCGAGCATCGTCCTATTTGCTATATCGGTAGACGGATTGATAAATAGGCTCATTGCTCATCAATGATGATCCCGTAGAGTTCTCGATTGTTCGACCGTCGCGCGGCTCTGCCTGATATCTTACGCGGCATGGATTTGACTTTCAGTCACATAACTGCCCTTGTGCTTTTGAGGATATGGTCGTGCAACCATCCTTTGACATTGCGCGCCTTCCACGATCTCCGTCCTCGCGATGCCGGGCACCTTCCTTTCCGCCATCTGCGTGAACCCAGGCCTATTGTCGGGTCGGCCGATACCGAAGCAGCCGTCAGGATGGCCATCGAAAACGTGAAGAAGCCGAGCATGCGCCACACGCTCGATAAGCTTTGGGACGAGGCCTCGGAAAAGAATCCGCTCCATGTTCTTGTGGGGCCTAAGCGCGGACGGCATTCAACTCAGCGCATACTGTTTCACCAAATATCCGCGCCCCTGCCGAGCCACGCGCTCCTGGAAATCGCTCCTGGCATAGCCGTTTGCTCTCCAGAAATGGTGTTCGTCCAGATGGCTGAGGCCCTTTCTGTCGCTGAACTCATCGCGCTCGGGTACGAGCTTTGCGGCTGCTACCCGTTGGATACTGAAAGATCCGAGGCTCTCGTGCGGGCGCCCCTCACAACACCCGCCCGCCTCAGCGCCTTCGTCGATCGCGCCGATCGCGTAAGAGGCGTTCGCAAGGCGCGGATCGCCGTCCGATATGTTCGCGCGAAATCGGCCTCACCTAAGGAAACGGAGATGGATGCGCTGCTCCTCACGCCGCAGAAGTGGGGAGGAATGGGCTTTCCGGAGGCTCTCGTCAACGAGCCGGTCTCCCTCTCTTCGCAAGCGGCTCGAATCCTCCGTGGCAATCGGGTGGTTTGCGATCTGCTCTGGCCGCAGTACTCTTTGGCAGCCGAGTACGATGGGCGTGAGGCTCACCTTTCGAGACACCAGCAAACAAGGGATTCCCGGAGGCGAGATGCATTGCTGGCCAATGGCACCGATGTTGTAACCATTACTTCGCCGCAAATAGACGGCGTCTCCGATTTCCTGGAAGTTGCTGATGCGATCTCGCGAAAAATGAAGCGACGGCCTCTCAAGCGTACGGAGACCTTTTGGGAGCGGCATCTGCAACTACGTCATGGCATAAGATCTTACCATTGCAATTACTTGTCGCGGCCATCCCGAAGAGACGATGCAATGCCTGATGGCCCCGCTCCTCGATAGGCTTTTGGCTCAGGGGCTAATTGACCACGACCACCCAAGCAGTTGTCGGTTGGTCCTGGAAGAGTCGAACAATGCTTGGCGACAGGTGGGTGGCCGGAGATTATTGAGCCGTCTCGACGGGTGTTCAAGCGTAGGTTTGGCTGAACTTACTTTTCGGGGGGTCGGATTGGCCGTTTCTGTATTCGAATCGGCGTTTATCAGCGTCACCACCAGTGTTTTGACGCTGCTAACCGCTGATTTCAATCATTTTCCGGCTCTCGGACGCTGATAAACGCCGATTTGCCTACAGGATTGGCTGGTTGAACCGTTCTGCGAGCTTGCGTGCCTGTAGCTACGGATTTCAGTGCGCAATCGATCGCTTCCTGCACGAACGGTCTGCATTTCTGCTACGATAGAAGCATCGTAATTTTGCGCGTGCGCACAAGAAAAGGGGAGCGCTATGGAGACTGCAGAGAAGTTGGCGCCGCTCGGGTTCGGATTCATGAGGCTGCCGTTGACCAATCCGGATGATCCGACGTCCATCGACATCGACAAGTGCTGCGAGCTGGTTGACATCTTCATGGAAGGTGGCTTCACCTACTTTGACTCCGCCCGTGGCTACCATGGCTGCAAGTCTGAGTGGGCGCTCAAGAAGGCGCTGGTGGAGCGCTATCCGCGTGAGTCGTTTACCATCGCCACGAAGCTGCCGGCTTGGCTTGCCAAGAACGCCGAGGAGGCTCGGGCCATGTTCGACATCTCCCTTCAGGAGTGCGGCGTCGATTACTTCGACTACTATCTGCTGCACAACCTGGGGGAGAGCCTCACGCCCGGTTTCGAGGAGTACGGTCTGTGGGAGTTCTGCGCCCAGAAGAAGGCCGAGGGCAAAATTAAGAAGTTCGGCTTCTCCATTCACGACAACGCCGAGGAACTGGAGAAGGTGCTCGATGCGCACCCCGAGGTTGATTTCGTGCAGCTGCAGATCAACTACGTCGACTGGGAGAGCGACATCATCCAGTCGCGTAAGTGCTACGAGGTGTGCCAGGAGCGCGGGCTTCCCGTGGTCATCATGGAGCCGGTGAAGGGCGGCACGCTGGTGAAGCTGCCCGAGGCCGTGGCTGATGTGCTGCGTGAGACCGAGCCCGGCGCGTCCATTGCCTCGTGGGCTTTGCGCTTTGCCGGGTCGCTGCCGAACGTGATCGCGGTGCTCTCGGGCATGAACACGCCGGAGATGGTGGCCGAAAACGTCGCCATTATGCGCGATGGCGTGCCGTTGACGGAAGGGGAGCACGCGGTCATCGAGCGCGCTCGCGAAACGCTGGCCGCCCTGCCCGGCGTGCCCTGCACCGACTGCCGCTACTGCATGAAGGGCTGCCCCGAGGGCGTGCACATCAACACCATTATGCAGTCGCTCAACATCTACGACCAGATGGGCGACGCCTACCGCGCCCAGGAGAACTACAACTGGAACACCGGCGCCGGCAAGGCGAGCGTCTGCATCCAGTGCGGCGCCTGTGAGAGCGTCTGCCCCCAGCATATTGAGATCGTGAGCCAGCTTGAGCGCGCAGTGAAGCTGTTCGAGTAGTTCTAGTTGAGGAGAGCGACTGAGCGCGCCCCGCATCCTCGCCCCCAGCGCCTAGCGCTCTCCGTTTCTCGGAAACATGGGGCGTTCAGGTTAATTTCACGTTATAATCACACAGTTTCAACGGGCGGCTGCACCGTGCGCGATGCAGCCGCCCGTTCCTTCAAGCTAGGCGAGGGCGCGCAGGCGCCTTGGAAATGGGAAAGGAAAGCTATGGCAGGAGAGATGAAGAAGCAGCGCGCTTCCTGGTCGGGGAAGTGGGCGTTTATTTTGGCCGCGGCCGCCTCGGCGGTGGGCCTGGGGAACATGTGGCGCTTCCCCTATTTGGCGGCGAAGTACGGCGGGGGCACCTTCCTGCTCACCTATGTGGTGCTGGTGTTCACGTTCGGCGTTTCGCTTTTGCTGCTGGAGACGGCGCTCGGCCGCAAGACGGGGCAGTCCGCTATCGGTGCCTTCAAGGCCTTCGGTAAGAAGTACGCCTTCATCGGCATTTTGGCCTCGGCGGTGCCCTTCATCATCACGCCCTACTACTGTATCATCGGCGGCTGGGTGACGAAGTACACGGCGGCCTACCTGGTGAACGGACCGGAGGCCTTGGCCGACGGCGGCGACTTCTTCACCGGCTTCATCACCTCCAACGCCGAGAGCTACATCTGGATGCTCGTGTTCATGGCCATCGTGTTCGTCATCGTGGGCCTGGGCGTGAAGGGCGGTATCGAGAAGGCGAACCTGTTCATGATGCCGGCGCTCATCATCATGGCCGTCGCCATCGCCATTTACACGCTCACCATGCCGGGTGCTGTGGAGGGCGCGCTGTACTACCTCACGCCGGACTTCAGCAAGTTCTCGCCGGAGCTCGTGATCGGCGCGTTGGGGCAGATGTTCTACAGCCTGTCGCTGGCCATGGGCATCATGATCACCTACGGCTCCTATATGCGCAAGCAGGACAGCCTCACCTCCTCGGTCGTGCGCATCGGCGGCTTCGATCTGGGCGTGTCCTTCATCGCCGGCCTGCTCATCGTGTCCGCGGCCTTCGTGGCCATGGGCTCCGGCGACGCGGTGGCCGCCAAGGCGGGCCCCTCGCTCATGTTCGTGACGCTGCCGACGGTGTTCGTCGACATGGGCGGCATGGCCACCTTCATCGGCTTCTTGTTCTTCCTGCTGGTGCTGTTCGCCGCGCTGACGAGCGCCATCTCGCTCGTGGAGACGCTCGTCTCCATCGTGCACGACGGCCTTCAGTGCACGCGCGCCAAGGCCCTCGGCATCGTTATCGCCTTCGTGGTCATCGCCGGCGCCATCATCAACGCGGGCTACAACGGGCTGTCGTTCATCGAGCCGCTCGGGGCCGGTTCCTCGATCCTCGATTTCGCGGACTTCATCTCCAACTCGGTGCTCATGCCCATCGTGGCGCTGCTCACCTGCGTGTTCGTGGGCTGGATCGTGAAGCCCAAGACCATCATCGACGAGGTGCGCATCTCCTCGAAGTTCTCGGCCGCCGGTGCTTGGACGATCATGATCAAGTACATCGCCCCGGTGTTGGTGATTATCATTCTGGTCGCCTACGTCGCGGCTCAGTTCGGCTTCTTTTCCATGTGAGTTAGAAAGCTTCGGCTTTCTAACTCACCTCGACGCTGCGGGTCCGACAGGCACCTGCACTTGACCCTTGTTTTGGGCGCGGCGTTGGCGAAAGCCAACTTGGCCCAAAGGCGGGCCGATTGCAGGCACCTGTCGGGCCCTCGCTGTCTTCCTTGGGCGAACCTGTGAATTGCAAAATAAAGTTCTATAATGGTTTAGCTTTGAAACGCTCTTTCTAGTAAGGAATTTGAATGGCTCTCTCAATCGGTATCGTGGGGCTTCCGAATGTCGGCAAGTCCACGCTGTTCACGGCGATGACCAACAAGGGCGGTCTGGCCGCCAATTACCCGTTCGCCACCATCGAGCCCAACGTGGGCATCGTGCCGGTGCCCGACGACCGCCTGCAGGCGCTGGCCGAGATCGACCATCCGGCGAAGATCGTGCCCGCCACGGTCGAGTTCGTCGACATCGCGGGTTTGGTGGCCGGAGCGAGCCAGGGGGAGGGCCTCGGCAACCAGTTCCTCGCGAACATCCGCGAGACCGACGCTATCGCGGAGGTGGTGCGCTTCTTCGGCGACCCAGACGTGACCCACGTGGCCGGCAAGGTGGACCCGCCCTCCGATGTGGACACCATCAAGACCGAGCTCATCTTGGCCGACATTGCCACGGTGGAGAAGGCCATTCCGCGGCTTGAGAAAGAGGCCAAGCGCGACAAGGCCGGTATCGCGAAGCTGGAGACGGCGAAGAAGGTACTCGCGGGGCTGAACGAGGGCCACCGCGCCCGCACCCTGGGGCTGACCGAGGACGAGGTCGCGGCCATCTACGAGCTGCACCTGCTCACTATGAAGCCGATGCTCTACATCGCGAACGTGGACGAGGACGCCGTGGACGCCGAGCTGCCCGAGATCGACGGCTGCACTCCGGTGCCGATTTCCGCGAAGGTGGAGGCCGACATCGCCGAGCTGGCCGAGATGGATCCGGACGAGGCCAAGGAGTACATGGAAGCGCTGGGGCTCACCGACAGCGGTCTGGCGCGGCTCATCCGCGAGGCCTACCACCTGCTCGGCCTGCAGAGCTACTTCACGAGCGGCGAGACCGAGACCCGCGCCTGGACCATCCCCGTGGGCGCGAAGGCTCCCCAGGCCGCCGGCGTCATCCACAGCGACTTCGAGCGCGGCTTCATCAAGGCCGAGACGGCCTCCTTCGAGGACTACGTGGCCTTGGGTGGCGAGAAGGGCTGCCGCGACGCGGGCAAGCTCCGCCAGGAAGGCAAGGACTACGTCGTCCAAGACGGCGACGTCATGCATTTCAAGTTCAACGTGTAGGTCGGGAGAACCTCGCTGACTTCCTTGGGCGAACAGGTGACGTAGAGGAGATTAATGGCTGATTTGCTTGAAGAATACCGTCGCCAGCGCCGCTTGAAGCTTGAGGGAAACATCTACCACAAGACTCAGGTGGAGTTGGCTTACAACTCGAACCATATCGAAGGATCACGCCTGACCGAGGAGCAGACCCGGCAGATATTCGAGACGCGGACCGTCGATGGTCACGCCCGTCTTGCGGACATCCAGGACGCAACGAACCACTTCCGTCTGTTCGATGCCATGCTGGACACGGCGGAGGAACCGCTTTCCCCGGAATTGCTCCTGTCCTTCCACGAGGTGCTGAAGCAGGGCACCGAGCAAGCGGCCTCCGATCCCATTTTTGCCCCTGGCGTCTTCAAGGCGCTGCCCAATGAGGTGGGCGGCCTTGTGACGACGCTTCCCGAGGAGGTTCCCGGACAGCTGGCGTCGCTCATCGAGCGCTACGAAGGCGGCTCACGCGCCTTTGAGGATATAGTGGATTTCCATTACCGTTTCGAACGCATTCATCCGTTCCAGGACGGCAACGGCCGCATCGGTCGCATGGTGCTGTTCAAGGAATGCCTCCGCAATGGTGTGTTGCCGTTCATCGTTCCCGACGATAAGAAACGCTTTTACTATCGCGGCCTAGCGAACTACGAAGACGAGCCCGGTTGGCTGCTTGACACCTGCCGCGCCTTCCAAGACGACTTCGCCGCCCGCTTCCTGCCCTTGGTGCCGCATCTGGCCTAGCGAGGTTTCTGCTGAGTCGAACTGTTTTGCGACTTGCGCTTGCTGCTGGAGCGCTGCTGCTCCAGGTTGCCCTGGTGACAAAAAGAACCCCTCCGATGCACAAAAATCGACTTATATAGCATCTCGGGGATGCGGGCATACGGATTTCGGGACTTATATAGCCAAAAATCGCCCCTCTGGTTCCCTCTGGATCTTTCGGTTGGCTATATAAGTCCGATTTTGTGCATTCGAAGGCCGTTCCGTGTCAGGTAACGTACAATCTCTTGCGCACTTTCACAGCAGCATAGCCTAGATACCAAAAGAC
>OLRU01000098.1_pt1 | contig 97767 bp, 81 predicted proteins | sample 1672961 | NCBI WGS metagenome assembly OLRU01 (sample SAMEA3136741, study PRJEB25190) | human gut metagenome | biome: human gut; feature: human-associated habitat; material: faeces | place: Austria | collected 2013
CCCGCAGGCACGCCTGCGGGCGCGGGCGCATCCGCCGGCATCGGCTCCGATACCGGCTCCAATGCAAGCGAGGATTCCGACATGTTCCCCACCATCGTCTTCGGCGACACCGTCATCGAACGCAAGGAGTACGTCGCGGCGCTCAAGGCGCAACACGGCGCGGCGCGGCTGTACTTTCGGCAGACGTACGGCGTCGACCCGGCCGAGGACGGCTGGGATAAGGCGCACGACGGCGAGGTCCCGTGCCGTTGGCTCGCGAGCCGTGCCATCGACGAACTGCGACGTCGGCACGCCGCGTACCTCATCGGCGTGGATCTCGGGCAGGTGGCCGACGACTCCTATGCGAGCATCGTCGCGCGCATGGAGGCCGTGAACAGCGGCAACGCGGAACTGAAATCGGACGGCGGCATCGTCTACGGCCGTACCGGCTTCGACATCGACAGCTACCTGAGCTACGAACTGTCCGCGTTGAAGAACGCCTATACGGGCGACGAGTCGAACCCCGGCATGAGCCTGTCCGACGACGAGGTGCGACGCTACTACGACGAGCACGACTGGACAAAGGACGGCGTCGACGGGAAGGCTCCGCTGGACGAGGTGCGCGGCAACGTGAAGGCGCAGATGCGGTCGGAACGTTACGACGAGCTCGTGAGCCAGCGCGCCGAAGCGATCGACGTGACCGACCTGCCATGGGACGCGCTGTACCGGTTCACGGCAGGCAGGCTCGGGTAGGACGGGTGTGACCGGTGCCGGCCGAAAAGCACCAGAACGAATAAGGCGGGTGTCCCGTTCCATACGGAATGGGACACCCGCCTTGTCGTAGGCCGCAGACCGGTTTGCCCGGTCTGCGCCGGTCTGGTGCCGACCGGGCGTCGGTTGGACGTCGGTTTGAGGTCAGTCGGCGGCAGTGAAGCCCTGCGGCTCGTCGCCGTCGGCGAACTTCGCCTTGTGCGCCTTCTTCGCGGCCGCGATCATCAGCTTGATGCGGTTGAGCTGGTTCGCCTCGGAGGCGCCCGGATCGTAGTCGATGGACACGATGTTGACCTCCGGGTGCAGGCGGCGGATCTTGCCGAACATGCCGCGGCCGGTCACATGGTTCGGCAGGCAGGCGAACGGCTGCGCGCAGATCACGTTCGGGCATCCCTGTTCGATAAGCTCGAGGATCTCGGCGGTGAGCAGCCAGCCTTCGCCGGCCTGCACGCCGATCGACGTGACCTCGGCAGCCTTCTCGACGAGTTCGGGCATCGGATCGTCTTGCTTGAACTTGCCGTGAGAGGTGGCGATGGCCGCCTTGATCGGCGCGTTGTAGCGGTCGAGGCTCCAACGCATGAGCGCGTACAACGTCTTGTTGCCGCCGGTGCCGAGATACTTCTCGTTCCAGTCGGTGATGTACGGGCGCGTGGTCATGAACTCCATGATGCCGGGCACCACGGCCTCGCAATCCTGCGATTCGATGACGTCGACGACATGGTTGTTCGCATCCGGCTGGTATTTGACGAGGATCTCGCCGACCACGCCGACGCGCACCTTGCGCGGCACGTCCTTCAACGGCAGAGCGTCGAAGCTCTTCACGATCTCTCGGGCGAGCACGGGGTACGGCAGGTAGCGGCGCTTGAGCCACGGGGTCTTCGCGGCCGTCTTCGAGAAGCCGTGGTGTTCGAGCGCCTCGCGCACGATCACGTCCCACTGCTCGTACAGGCGGTTCGCCGCGCCCTTCTCCACCTCGTACGGGCGCACGCGGTACAGGCACTTCATGAGCAGGTCGCCGAGGATCAGCGCCTTGACGGTGCGGTGCAGCAGCGCGGGCGTCACCTTGAAGCCCGGATTGTCCTCCAGGCCCTGCGTGGAGATCGCGATGACCGGGATCTGCGGGTAACCCGCGTCGATCAGGGCCTTGCGGATCAGGCCGAAGTAGTTGGTGGCTCGGCACATGCCGCCGGTCTGCGTAATCGCGAGACACACCTTGTCTGGATCGTATTTGCCTTCGAGAATCGCGTCGATGAGCTGTCCGATGACCATGATGGCCGGATAGCAGGCGTCGTTGTTCACGTATTTGAGGCCAGTCTCCACGTCTTCGCGCGAGGCGTGCTTGAGGATGTCGAACTTGTAGCCGCCGGAGCGGATCACCGATTCGACGAGGGAGAAGTGGATCGGGCTCATCTGCGGGGCGACGATCGTGTAGTCCTTCTTCATGTCCTTGACGAACTTCTCACGGTGCGCGTAACGGGACATGGTCGCGTTGTTGTGGCCGGACTTCGACTTCGCGGACTTCGACTTGGCGTTCGCGGCATCGTTCGTGGTGCCGTCGCCGAGCGCGGCGAGACGCACATCGGCGATGTCGCGCTTCGCGGCGCGCTTGGACGCGTCGCGCATCGCCTTGGTGAGCTTCGGGTTCGCGGCCATCGTCGCGTCGAGCAGGACCTGACGGCCCGGCGTGGGCGCCTTGGAGCCGGTCTTGCGGAATCCGGTGGACTTCGGCGCGTTCGCGGGGGCGGCGGCGTCGCTGCCGGCATCGGCCGCGTCCACGGGCCTGTCGGCGGCCTTAACCTTCGCTTCGGCGGCGGCGACGGCGGCCTGCGCTTCGGCGAGCGCGGCCTGCGCGGTGGCGAGATCGGATTCGGCCTGCTCCTGCGCCTTGCGGGCGGCGGCCTGCGCGGCGGCGTGAGCCGCGTTGCGCGGGGCGTCGGACTCGGCGGAACCGGACTCGTCGGACGTGGCGAGCGCGGCCTGCGCGGTGGCGAGATCGGATTCGGCCTGCTCCTGCGCCTTGCGGGCGGCGGCCTGCGCGGCGGCGTGAGCCGCGTTGCGCGGGGCGTCGGACTCGGCGGAACCGGACTCGTCGGACGTGGCGAGCGCGGCCTTGGCCATGCGCGCCTTGTTCGCCTCGCGTTCCTCGACGGCGGCCTTGAGCGAGCGCAGGCGGATCTTCGCCGCGCCGAGGTTGGAGACCTCGTCGATCTTGAGCAGCGTGTACACGTCGGCCTTGTCGGCCAGAATCTCGGCCACCTGATCGGTGGTGATGGCGTCGAGACCGCAGCCGAAGGAGTTGAGCTGCACGAGTTCGAGGCCCGGATACGAGGACACGAAGTGTGCGGCCGCGTACAGACGGGAGTGGTAGGCCCACTGGTTGGTGACGCGCAACGGCATCTTGGTGACTGTGCGGTCGCCTACGTGGCGGAATCCTGCGGCGTTCTTGGAACGCGGGTCGGCTTCGCCTTCCGAAAGGAATTCGGTGAGGTTGAGCTTCTCCCCCGGCTGCAGTTCGCAGATGGAATCCTCGGAAAGTACCACCATGCCCAGCGAGCAGATGGTTTCGGGGATGCCGTGGTTGATTTCGGGGTCGATGTGGTAGGGGCGGCCGGCGAGCACGATGCCGCGGCAGTTGTGCTCCTTCATGTAGGCGAGCGCGGTCAAGCCCTCCTGCTGCACGTCGTGCTTGAAGACCTTGTCTTCGGCGTATGCGGCCTTGACTGCGGTTTCGACTTCCTCGCGGGTCACGTTGGCCCAGGCGAACTCTTCGAGGATGCGGTCGACCATGAGCTCGTGGTTGGCGAGATTGAAGTACGGGTGCATGTAGCGCACGCCGTCCTCGCGCAGTTCGGGCATGTTGGCACCGACGACGAGCGGATAGTTGGCCACGACCGGGCAGTTGTAGTGGTTGTCCGTGTTGGGCACGAGGTTCTCCTCGTAGCTCACGCACGGGTAGAAGATGGTCTTGACGCCCTTGTCGAGCAGCCACTTGATATGGCCGTGCACCAGCTTGGCCGGGTAGCAGATGTTTTCGGAGGCGATGGATTCGATGCCGGTCTCGAACAGCTCGTGGGAGCTGCGGCCGGAGATCATCACCTTGAAGCCCAGCGAGGTGAGCAGCGTGAACCAGAACGGGTAGTTCTCGTACATGTTGAGGGCGCGCGGGATGCCGATTTCGCCACGGGTGGCGGCCTTGTCGGTAAGCCTGCGGTAGGCGAAGCAACGCTTGTACTTGTAGTCGTACAGGTTCGGGCGGTCGGAGCGCTTCTTCTTGGCGTCGCCGCCGCGTTCGCAGCGGTTGCCGGTTACGAAGCGCGAGCCGTCGGAGAACGTGGTGATGGTGAGCTTGCAGTGGTTCTGGCACAGCTTGCACACGTCACGCTCGGTGGTCATGCTCATGTTGTCGAGCGCTTCGCCGGTCAGGATGGAGCTGGCGGTGTGGGCCACGCCGTCCACGACAACGACATGGACCTCAGGCTTGGCCGGCTCGGTCTTCTTGAAGGCTGCGGCCTTGGGCTCGGACTTGGGTGCGGGCTCAGCCTCGGACTGTTCCTCGGACCCATCGGCCTTAACCACCACATCCAAGTGGTCGGCCTCATCCTGATAGTGCATGCGGGCGGTCAGGGCGGCGCCGAACGCGCCCATAAGGCCGGCGATGTTCGGACGGGTGACCTGACGTTCGGTGAGCAGCTCGAAGGCGCGCAGCACGGCGTCGTTGAGGAACGTACCGCCCTGGACCACCACAGTGTCGCCGAGTTCGCCGGAATCGCGCAGCTTGATGACCTTGTACAGGGCGTTGCGCACCACGGAGTAGCACAGGCCGGCAGCGATGTCCTCGATGGAGGCGCCTTCCTTCTGCGCCTGCTTGACCGAGGAGTTCATGAACACGGTGCAACGCGAACCGAGGTCCACCGGATGGGTGGAAGCCAGAGCCTTTTGCGTGAATTCCTGAATCGTCAGGCCCATGGACATGGCGAAGGTCTGCAGGAACGAACCACAGCCGGACGAGCAGGCTTCGTTGACGGCGATCGAGTCGATGACACCGTCAGTGATGGCCAGATATTTCATATCCTGGCCGCCGATGTCGATGACGGCGGTGACGCCGGGGCTGACCATTTCGGCACCACGATAGTGGGCCATGGTCTCCACCACGCCCTCGTCCAAGTGCAGTCCGGTGGTGATGAGGCCTTCGCCGTATCCGGTGGCGCAGGAGCGTGCGATCCACGCGCCTTCGGGCAGCTCAGACTGAATCTTCTTGACGATGTTGATGGCGGCGGTCAGCGGACTGCCTTCGTTGTTGGCGTAGCTGGACCAGACGATTTCACGATCATCGTTGACGAGCGTGGCCTTGATGGTGGTGGAACCAGCGTCGATGCCCAGGAAGTGCGGGCCGTGCGCGCCTTCAAGGGTGCCGATGTGGATGTGTTCCTTGTGGTGGCGCTTGTTGAAGTCCTCGCGATCGGCCTCGGTGGGAAACAGCGGCGGCATGGTAGGCGTGTTGGAAGGCAGGTTCTTCAGCTCGTCCAGACGCTTCAGGATATCGTCGCACGTGTGGGCCTCGAAATAATTGCCCTGATCGTCGGAGTCTACGTCGGCCTGCAGTGCCGAACCGTAGGCCACGTACAAGTGGGCGTCGGTCGGCACGATGAATTCGTCGACCTTGCCCTCAAGCGCGCGCTGGAATGCGGCGCGCAGCTCGGACATGAAGAACAATGGACCGCCGAGGAAGATGACGGTGCCGTGAATCGGGCGTCCGGAAGCCAGACCAGCGATGGTCTGCGTGGCCACTGCAGTAAAGATGGAGGCGGCCAAATCGGGCTTGGCCGCACCATCGTTGATGAGCGGCTGCAAATCGGTTTTGGCGAACACACCACAACGAGAAGCGATCGGATACAGGTTCTCGTAGCTCTTGGCCATCTCGTTAAGGCCTGCGGCGTCAGTGTCAAGCAGCGTGGACATCTGGTCAATGAACGCGCCGGTACCACCTGCGCACGAACCGTTCATGCGTTGTTCGGGCGTGGGTTTCAGGTAGGTGATTTTGGCGTCCTCGCCGCCGAGCTCGATGATGACATCGGCCTGCGGGTATTCCTTGTCGATTGCCTCGGTTTCGGCGATGACCTCCTGAATGAAAGGCACATGCAGATTGTCAGCAAGCGCCAGACCGCCGGAACCGGTGATAGACAGGCGAATCGGTTCGTCGCCGCGTCCGAGGTCCACAAGCTTCTTGTGGATGTCGACCAACAGGCCGGCCACGGTGGCACGCACGTTGGCGTGGTGGCGTCGGTAATCGGAGAAGAGGGTGTCTCCCAGGGAATCGGACTGATCAAGCACCACGGCCTTGACGGTGGTGGAACCGATGTCCAATCCCACACGCAGGGGCTTCGGGTGTGAAGCGGGCTTTACGCTCGCGTCAGTGGCGATGTCAACCATGTGTTCCTCTTAATTCCGACTTCCGGGAGTGCACGCTTTGAGGCATCATGAACCGTTTCGGGACGGCTGGCAGATACCCTGCGGACGGCTTCGCCCGGCTACTTCTTATGGAATATTAGTCCGACCACCTGCCCAACATGGCACGAGGCGAGGCGATTTCGCTCACGGGAAGGCCTTTTCCCAACAGTTCCAACGATATTGCTGAGTGCGGCATTCCAGAACTGCTACTACGAGGCCTGTTGGCCTTCGCCGGCTTCGCGGTCTTTCAAATAGATTTCGGGGATATCTCGTTCTTGATCGTGGAGCTTGGCCCAGATGACCGGTTCGCCGGCTTCCAGAGACTTGGGCACATCGAGGATGCGCTGGTTTCTGGAGCCGCGGAATTGCAGCAGCGAGTCCTTCTGGTCTCTGAGGTAGCGGCCGTCGACGAGAATGTCGATGAGATGTAGCAATTCAAGCTTGTCTGGGGTTTCTCCGGGGCGCATGAGTTCTTCCCATGTGTAGCCGGTCCACGACCAGATATCTTTGGTATGACCGAATTCCTGGCGGATACGTTGTGCGAGCGGCACCAGCACGGGAGTGTTGAGGAATGGCTCGCCGCCAAGGAACGTAATGCCTTGCACCCATGGGGCTTTCAGATCTTCGATGATTTTGTCTTCAAGTTTTTGCGTGTATTCGTGGCCGGCTTGGAAATCCCAGATGGAGGCGTTGAAGCAGTCGACGCAGTGGAAGGGGCAACCGGAGACGTAAAGGGAGTTGCGCACGCCTTCTCCGTCGGTGACAATGAAGGTTTTGTAGTCGGCGATCATCCGCTTGGACATGCGCCGGCCATCCCATTGACCGGCTTTCGGATCGTTGGCAAGACCGTTGGAGGGTACGGAGGGGCCACGCCCGGTCTCGCCGGCCGCAAAGTCATGGCGCTTGGGTTCGGGCTTGGTCGTATGCAGCTCCGGCATGATTCCCTCCTTACGGAAAGCATTAGCTCCCGCTGGCGGGAGCTGTCCGTCATCAGACGGACTGAGGGTGGTCAACACCATAAAGGATGACCACCCTCAGTCTCGCTTACGCTCTACAGCTCCCGTCAGCGGGAGCAAGTATAAACCCTACTTGGTCTCTTCGAACCACTCGCGAGTGGTTCCGTCATCCAGCGTCACACGACCGGTTTCGCCGCTCATGTGCTTGACTCGGTGGGCAATCTCCTCGTGACGGCCGTGCACCATCGGGCGCTGGACCGGGCTGCCGAGATAGCCGCAGGTGCGCTTGGTGACGTTGCACTTGTCCGGGTCGGAGTTACCGCACTCCGGGCACTTGAAGCCTTCCTCGGTCGGCTCGAAGTCGCCCTGGAAGCCGCACACGAAGCAGTGGTCGATCGGGGTGTTGGTGCCCAGGTAGCCGATGCCGATGTTGTAGGCGTAATCCCACACGGCTTCGAGCGCCTTCGGGTTGTCCTGCAGGCACGGGTACTCGCAGTAGTTGATGAAGCCGCCGGAAGCGTAGTACGGGAAGTCCTTCTCGTAGCTGAGCTTCTCCATCGGGGTGGGCTGCAACCACACCGGGTAGTGGAAGGAGTTGGTGTAGAAGTCGTGGTCAGTCACGCCTCCGATACGGCCGAACTTTTCACGGTCCATGCGGTTGAAGCGGTCGGTCAGGGATTCAGCCGGAGTGGAGTACACGGAATAGTGGTAACCCTCCGCTTTGCTCCACTGCTTGCACAGCTCGTTCATGCGCTTGACGATGGACAGCGCGAACTCCTTGCCTTCCGGATCCCAGCCGTGGTCGCGAATCCAGTTCTTGCCGTAGAAGACCGCGGTGGTCTCGGCAAGGCCGATGTAGCCGAGCGACACGGTGGCACGCTCGTTCTTGAACAGCTGGTCCACGTTGTCGTTGGCACCAAGACGACCAAACGCACCGAAGCGGAACAGGGTCGGGGCGTTGACCGGGGTGGCTTCCTTGCAGCGCATGATGCGGAACTGGAGGGCCTGATGGGCGACTTCCATACGCTCGTCGAACAGCTTCCAGAAGCGAGCCTTGTCACCGTGGGATTCGATGGCGATACGCGGCACGTTGACGGTGACCACGCCGAGGTTCATACGGCCGTCTTCTTCATCCTTGCCGGTCTCCGGGTTGATCCAACCCTGCAGGAAGGAGCGGCAACCCATCGGAGCCTTGAAGGAGCCTGTGATCTTGACGATGTTCTCGTAGAACACCACATCCGGGTACATGCGCTTGGTGGCGGACTCGAGGGCGAGCTGCTTCAGATCGTAGTTCGGGTCACCCGGATCGGCGTTCACGCCGTGCTTCACAGTAAAGACGAGCTTCGGGAAGATGGCGGTGTGGTGTTCCTTGCCGAGGCCGCGAATACGGTTCAGCAGGATTGCGCGCTGCACTTCACGAGAGAACCAGTCGGTGCCGAGACCAAAGCCGACAGTCACGAACGGGGTCTGGCCGTTGGACACACGGTTGGAGTTGATCTGGTATTCCATGGTCTGCATAGCATCATAGATGGCCTTGCGGGTACGAATCTTGGCGAGGATTTCACGCTCCTGCTCAAGTTCGTCAACGTCGGTGTGGAACGGGGTGTCCATCGGCAGCGGTTCGCGGGAACCGAAATGCAGCTTGGCAGGCTCGTTCTTCTTGGCGCTCTCGACCTGACGACGGGCGAATTCAACCGGCATGCCGTCGGGGATGGTCTCACGAGCTTCCTCAAGGAACTTCTCGTAATCCTTCTTGGCATACTGGGCAAGATGCTCGTCGGCACGGTTGGCGGTCTGGCCACCATACTGGCTGGAGGCCACGTCCTTCATGATCTGGGTAATCTGGGTGGCCGCAATGGCGATGGACTTCGGGGAAGCCATCGGAGCGTTGCCAAGAGTGAAGCCATTGGCCAACATGTCCCAGAAGTTCGGCAAGGAGCAGTTGGACTGGGCAGTGAACGGCGAGTAGTCGGCATCGTGGAAGTGAATGTCGCCCTTCATGTGGGCGTTGGACACCGCCGGCGGCAGCATGTTGAACGCGGCGGCCTTGGACACGGCACCGGCCAGCAGATCACGCTGGGTGGAGTAGACGTTGGAATCCTTGTTCGCGTTCTCGTGAATCAGGGTCGGGTCGTGGTTGATGAAGCGAGCAACGGCCTCGTTGACATCAGTGGCCTTGGCACGCTGAATGTCTTTGTCGAGACGGTAATTGGTGTAGGCGCGAGCCACATCGTACAGGTGGGCGTCAATGAGGGCGTGCTCCACGAGATTCTGGATGTCCTCGATCTTGGCGGGGCCGGCGTAACGCTCCTTGATTTCGCCTTCGACTTGGTTGGCGAAACCACGGATCATGGCATCTTCTTCGGGGCCGACTTCCTTGTTCAGGTCACCGAAAGCAGACTTGACCGCAGAGATGATGTTGATGGGGTCGAAGTCGACCACACGACCATCACGCTTCTCAACGAGCACGGTGGAGGCCTTGGCGGCCACCTTGGTCTCGTTATAGGTGACGGTTTCCTCCAGCACCTGTGCGCCCATCGGGCACCCCTTTCCTGTAAGGCGAACACTCTCCTGAGTTCCGCATTTTGGCCGCACTCGACGTGGGCCACACGAAATTATATTGATGTCGTTTTCTTGAACCTCTAGAAGAATACGGCATCCCCACCCCTATATCTAGTGCTCAACAGTGGTGTGTCGAACTATTTATAGGGTTTTCGGCTATTTTCCGCCAAAATCACAAGTGTGTGATTAGCGTAACTGTTTTCTGCTCGCGTGTCGTACAGCGAGCTCACCGACGACTCTCAACCGTCAGCGCAACGCATATCTCACTCCTCTTCATAGCACCCGTTTCTTCGCCATAATGACTCCTTTCTTCTGATGCACCAGACCATCTCCATCATCGGCTGATACATCGCTTCGTACGGTTCTTGCATTCATCATCACACCGTTTTCAGGCGACGGTAAATTTTTACCGTCATCAACCAACGCACTTATAGTGGAGTGCATGACTACTGCAATGGGCTACCCATCTACCGGCCGTCCACCGACCGCCGCTTCACTGGCCTCGGCTGGCTTTGAGCCGGGTCAAGGCACTTTCGCGCCCGATCGGGGCGCCATCAATCTGCCGAATGAGCCTCGACCTATCGATCAGCTGCCTGCACGCGCCGCTGAAACCACCGCGCAAAATCCATGGCCGGTAAGCGTGCTGAGCCAGAAGTTCTACGGTGCCGTGGAACGATGGCCGTCCGCGTGGGTCACCGGCCAGATCACGCAGATCAATACCCGTCGCGCCGGCTCGGCCTACATCACGCTGCGCGACGACTTCGAGGATATCGCCATGGAAGTCAATGGCTTCGGCAGGTTCGCGGCCGCGGCCAGCCAGTTCGTTCAGGGCGACCGCGTGGTGATTCACGGCAAACCGAACCTGTGGATGAAGCGCACTTCGCTGTCGTTGCGCGGGGACACGATTCTCAAGGTCGGAGCCGGTGGCAGCCTCAAGGCCATGATCGACGAATTGCGCAAGCAGCTTAAGGGCGAGGGCCTGTTCGACGCCGATCACAAACTGCCTCTCCCGGAGTTTCCGAAGACTATTGGCCTGATTTGCGCACCTCAGGCACGTGCGGAAGGCGATGTGATCACCAATGTGAACCTTCGTTGGCCTTCCGTAACCTTCAAGGTGGTCCATGTGCATGTTCAGGGCGAGCAATGCCCGGCCGAGGTGGTTCAGGCCATTGCACAACTCGATGCCGACCCGAGCGTGGATGTGATCATCGTGGCCCGTGGCGGCGGCTCGTTTGAGGATCTCATCGGTTTCTCGGATGAGCGTGTGGTTCGTGCGGCGTATGCCTGCACCACACCATTAATCTCCTCCATCGGGCATGAGGATGACTGGACATTGCTGGATCTGGTCGCCGATCTGCGCGCCTCCACCCCTACCGATGCGGCCAAGCGCGTGGTGCCGGATGTGCGTGAGCAGTCACAGCTCATCGAAGGTGCCATCGACCGTATGCGACTGCGGGTCCGTTCGCGCGTGGAGAACGAGATTCGACTTATCGAGGGATATGCGAACCGCCCGAGCCTGACACAGCCGCACACCATGCTTGAGCCTCATCAGCGCTTAATTGACGACTCGTTGCAACGGCTCGATATCGGGCTGCGACGCATCGTGGACGATGCCCAGCTCACCGTCGAGCGAGCTCACGCCTCACTGACCGCACTCAGCCCGCAATCCACGTTGAACCGAGGCTATGCGGTGGTACAGTCCGCCGATGGCCACGTACTAGACGATGCTTCGCAGGTAAGCCCTGGGGATGGCATCACCGTCACCTTGAAGAAGGGTGTCATTACCGCAACCACCACATCCGCAACCGCGTGACACGCCATACGCAGCCACGCATATATACCGTATATATAAGGAGAACATCATGACCGAAAACGCCACATCCACCGACAAGAACACCCCCGCCTCGTCCCTGACGGACAAGGAACGCGAGCTCATCGCCCAGATGCCATATGAGGAGGCGCGCGACAAGCTGATTCAGGCTGTCCAGGCACTGGAAACCGGCGGCCTCAATCTTGACCAGTCGATGCGTCAATGGGAGATCGGCGAGGCCTTGGCTAAGCGCGCCCAGGGTCTGCTCAACGACGTCCGTGCCAAGCTCGACCAAGCACAAGCCGAGCAAGCCGCCAACGAAGCCACCGCAGGCACGCAGTCCAACCTCGACTGAGTTGCCTCCCGGCGCGGCATCCCGCGGCTCGCACCTGAGTCCGGACTGGACTGAGTTCTGCTTCCCGGCATACGATAGTGGTGATTAGGCCACATTGGCAGCAGTTTATAGAAGGGAAATCCCATGTCAACGTTGATTCTTGTATTCCATCCGCATCTTAAGGACGGCTCGCGCGTGAACGCCCGCCTGCTCGCCGAACTCGCCGCACAGGGCGAGGACGACATCATCGTGCGCGACGAATACGCCGAATACCCGAACTTCTCCGTCAACGCCGACACGGAGCACGAGCTGCTGGAGGCTGCCGACCGCGTAATCCTTCAGTTCCCGTTCTATTGGTACTCCTCCCCCGCGCTACTCAAGGAATGGGAAGACGAGGTCATCACCGCCGGCTGGGCCTACGCCGGAGCCCATGCGTTGAAGGGCAAGGAGCTCAAACTGGTGGTCACCACTGGTTCCGACGCCGCCAAGTACCGCAAGGATGGCGAGTACAGCCACACCATGGAGGAGCTGCTAAGCCCGTTTGAGGTCGTGGCGTACAAGGTCGGCATGAACTATGCTGAGCCGTTCCTGGTGCAGGGCACCGCCACCATCGGCGATGCGGAGCTGAATCAGGCCGCCGCCGATTATGTTTCGGCGATTTTGGACTGAATAAGCTGAGGCCGGGTGCAAGTCGCACCCGGCCCTGTTGTTTTTTCGCGGGCAAGCCGCGGGGTCTCTCCCCTCAGTCAGCTTCGCTGACAGCTCCCCCGTCAGAGAGAGCTTATTTTTTGGATCAGAGGGAGTTGATGGTTACTTCTTCAGCGGGACGTAGATCACGTTGTCAATGAGCTCGCGATAGTGCTCAACGATTTGCGCGCGACGGGTCTTCAGGCTCGGGGTCAGCATGCCGTTGGCCTCGGTGAATTCGTCGGGCAGAATCTCGAACTTACGAATCGACTCGGCGCGGGAAACGCCCTCGTTGGCGGCGTTCACCGCACGCTCCACCTCGGCATGAACGATGGCGTTCTTGGCCAGCGAGGCCAGATCGGGTTCCGGCTTGGCGCCCTGGGATTCCAGCCATTTGTTGGCATCCGCCAGATCCAGCGTGACCAGAGCGGCCACGAACGGCTTCTTATCGCCAATAACCAAGCACTGGTTGACCACAGGCGAGGTCATTACGGAAGCCTCCAGCAGACCCGGCGACACGTTCTTGCCGCCGGCGGTGATGATGAGGTCTTTCTTACGGCCGGTGATGGAGATGAAGCCGTCTTCGGAGATATCGCCCAGATCGCCGGTGTGCAGCCAGCCATCGGTGATCTGCTGGGTGGTGACCTCAGGGTTGTTGTGGTAGCCCTTGCACACCAGCGGTCCCTTGACCACCAGCTCGCCGTCCTCGGCAATGCCGGCGGTGATACCGCACATCGGCATGCCGATGGTGCCGATGCGGTTGTCCTCTGGCAAGCTCACACACACCGGGCCGCAGGTTTCGGTCATGCCATAGCCCTCAAGCACCGGCATGCCGATGCCGTTGAAGAAGTGGGAAAGCTCAGAGTCCATCGGGGCACCGCCGGTAATGGCGAAGTCGGCGTTCGGACCGAAAATCGTGCGAATCTTCTTGTACACCACCTGCTCATAGAAGGCGTGGGCGATACGTCCGGCAATCGGCAGCTGTTCGCCCTTCTGCTCGGCCTTGGACCATTCGCGCGCGTTTTCGGCGGCGCGCATGAACATCTTGCCAGCGAATCCGGTGCCGGCGCGCTGGGAGGCGGCGTTGTAGACCTTCTCGTACACACGCGGCACGGCGAGCAGCAGCGTGGGGCCAAAGGTTTCGAAGTCCTTGACCATCGTCTTCATATTGGAGCTCAGGGCCAGCGAAATCGTGCCGCCGAAGCTGAAGAATTCCATGAATCGGGCGAACACGTGGCTCAACGGCAGGAACAGCAGCAGGCGGCGGTTGGGCCATGCGCCGGCGCGCGGCATGTACTGCAATGCGGAGAGTACCAGGAAGGCGAAGTTGCGGTGGGTCAGCTCCACGCCCTTCGGGGTGCCTGTAGAGCCGGATGTGTAGACGATGGTGGCGCGGTCGTCGCCGTGGGAGGCTTCCTTGTATTCCCAGAATTCGGCATCGGTGACGCTTTCGCCATAGGTCTTGATGGCGTTCAGGCCGCCGGCCTCGATTACGAACACGTTGCGCAGGGTGGGTACCTCGCTGCGCACGGATTCGATCTTGTCGCGCTGTCCGTCATCTTCGGCGATGGCGAGCGTGACTTTGGAATCGTTGAAAATCCAGCTGACCTGGCTGGCGGAGTTGGTCTCATACACCGGCACAGTGAGCGCGCCGATGGACATAATCGCCATATCCAGCGCGGTCCATTCCCAGCGGGTGCGCGAGACGATGGCGACTGAATCGCCCTTATTGACGCCAAGTCCGATCAGGCCCTTGGCCAGATCGATGACCATGTCACGGAATACTTGGGCACTGTACTGGTGCCAAGTGCCATCATCGCCCTTGTATTCGATCATGGCACCTTCGGGATCGCGCTTGGCGCGGTTATCGAGCAGATCGAACAGGTTGATGTCGCTGTCAATCGGCTCCTTGACGGGATTGGTGAACTGCTTGACGATACGAGTATCGTTTATGGCCTTATCAGCGATGTTTTCAGTCATACTCCCCATGTAACTCCACGGATGCTACAAAACACGCGCGAAACAACGGATTGTCCAGACCAAATGGCCCCGGCAATCCGTTATTTCGGGCAAACCAGGTAAATCTGTCGCACCGTACATTCAGCAGATTACTCGGCGGAGTTATTGGCCTTTTTCAGCTCGTCGCGAATCTCCTGCAGCGTGGCGAGAGTCTGCTCTTCAACGCTAGGCCCCTGTTCTTCAGCGTCAGCCTCATTCTGGGCAGCAGTGAGATCACGAAGCTTATTAATCGGCAAAATCACGCAGAAATACACCGCCACGCCAACAAGCAGGAAGTTAATCAGCGCGTTAAGAATCGCACCAAACGAAACGGTCGAGTTGTTGAACGTGATGGTCAGTAGTCCGGAAAGATCCGGTACGCCGCCGATCATGCCAATTAATGGGCTGATGAGATTGTCTACGATGGAATTGACCACAGCGGTAACGGCAGAGCCCATCACCACACCTACCGCCATATCAATCATTGATCCGCGCGACAGGAATTTCTTAAAGCCATTCAACGGACCTTTATCAGTCAAAGCAACAACTTTGCGAGCGGTTCCTCCCGTGGCCTTGGCAAAGTCGGCGGCAATATTCATGGGATTGTGGCTATTCATAACGGCACTCCTTACAAAATTCGGACACTTCACTTGTATCCGACTGGTTTCCCACGACTCCATTATGCCGCTTGTTGGAATACCCCTATACCACTGCGACGTACCCGTACATGACTATGTACGGGAACGCCGCCAACCCTGCTTGCAGAGAACCTGTTAGAGCTGTTTAGAACTGAATGTAATCGACTTCCGTATGTTCGCCGGTTTCCAAGTATTTCGCCACATCATCAGGACCGGCGAAAACCAGTTCGACCGCTTGCGCAATCATCAGATTGACACGATCCATTGGTGTAAGGTTCTCGAAATAGCCGTACACCGGAATTCCCAGCGCATGTGCATATCCGATTTCGAACATCGTGCCTGGGTCCTCGTCCATAAGATTGGCGACCACGGCCTTAGCAGCATTAATGCCACGGATATCGTCCGCAAAGCATCCTTCAGGGCCTGCTTCTTCGATCTGGCTGACAAACCGCGGCTTGAACAATACCTTGCCATGGTCTTCCAGTATCTTTTCCAAACGTTCCATACTTGCCGTTTGCTCAGGATCGAAGAACGGACCGGCCACATAGAAGTCATACTGCTTGTCTTCACTCATGGTCTCTAGTCATAGCGCAGCAACGTCGAACGTCAGCCGTTATTTTCACTGTATGGACAAGGGGTCGTATTGTGAACATTGCTACGGGATAACCGTCAACGAATACGTACGTTGCCCACGATTGGCGCATGCCGCCGCTCTTGCGCCGTCCGCACTGCCAGCCCGTCAGCCGCGATTGACGATTTGCATGGCGCGGCCATCGTCCATCAGGTGGAAGCCATGCTTCTGGTAGAACGGTGCGTTTTTGCTTTCCTCAGGCATGACTTCCAGCAAGAAGTAGTCGCGATACTTAGCCTTGACCAGTTCAACGAGATGGCTGCCGATATGCTGCCCGTGATATGCCGGATCTACCAGCACCCAATGCATATAGGCCACCATTTCGGTATCGTCGAGCACGCGAACCAAGCCGACCAAATGGCCGCCATCCCATGCGCTGATCACCGTATCCGAATGCTGCAATGCCTTGAACAACCGTTCCGGCCACTGCGCCGATTCCCAACCTACCGACTTGAACAGCGCCTCAACCTGCTCAACAGTAAACCGCTTCTCTTCCGTGTATTCGATACTCATGGGTCTCTACGATAACCGTGAAGTCTCGCATGGCTTCGCGCAGTTTCGTATGACGGGATGATGGTGCACCTATACGTTGCGCCTCATCACCGATAAATAGAGATTGAGGTACCGTCACACTTCCAAAGACAAGTGCCCGAGATCGGATTCGAACCGACGACACCCGCTTTAGGAGAGCGGTGCTCTATCCACTGAGCTACTCGGGCAACGACGTTTTATTGTACACGGCCGCACGCCCAGTCGCATCATGTTCGCGTGGCAGCCTGCGTAAGCCGCATGACAATCTATATAAGCCACCTGGCAGAACCCGGCACCAAGGCATGGCCGGTTTTCGTGCCGGTTTGGTGCGAACTGCTCTTACGCATGGCGAAAAGACACCGAACGACAAGCCGCACACGGTACAGTGGCAAATCGCATGAAAAGCAAGGTAACAACAGGCGAGCCAAAAGAAAGGGCAATATGGCAAAGGCACGGAGCACTACCACAGGCGCAAGCGTACGAGCCCGCGCCACTTCCAAGCCACGCTCTGCCAAAGCCCCGGCGCGCCCAGTATCCAAGTCTGCAGTAAAGCCACGTAAACGGCACCATCTGCTTGGTTTTCTTGCCGCGATATTCACCCTTCTTGCCCTTGCCGGTACTGCCGCCCGCGCGCTACCTGCCGATTTGCAGGAACTGCCGTTTGTGCCGATTGTGGTATCGGCAACGCCCTGGTTCATGTTGCTTGGTTTGGTCGCCTTGCTGTTGGCCATCGTGTCACGACGTATCCTTGCCGCATTGATTGCCGCTGCCGCAATCGCATGCAATGGCTATTGGCAATATCCGTTCTTCTACTCGACCGATCCGCTTCCCCAAGCCGCGCAGAACGCCGTGGCCGTAGCCTCCCCCAACACCAGCGACACCTATGCGCGCGTCATGACCTTCAACGTATATAAGGGGCAGGCCGACCCGCAAGCCATCGTCGAGCTGGTCCGCGATCAGCGCGTCGAAGTGCTTGCTTTGCAGGAGACCACCGAGGATTTCGTCAAAAAACTCAACGAGGCTGGTATTGAGCATTATCTGCCGTATGCGCAGGTCTCATCGTCTGACGGCGTATTCGGTAACGGCCTCTGGTCGGCCACGCCACTTGCCGATCCGGCCGACGATGACGTGAATTCCAGCGCCTCATTCATGCCCGGCGGCACGGTGGATATGGGTGGCCAGCAGATTCGATTCATATCCGTGCACACCACTGCACCTGTGCCGGGCTATTGGCGGCAGTGGAAACGCTCGCTGGATGAGCTGGGGCTGATGCGCGGGCATACGGATACGCGATACCTTTTTATGGGCGATTTCAACGCCACTTACGATCACACACCATTCCGTGATTTTCTTGGCGACCGGTTCGTGGATGCCGCACGTGAATCTGGGCATGGGTTTACGTTCTCATGGCCCACGAACCGTGCGGCTGTGCCAATGTTCGCCGGTATTGACCACGTGGTGCTTGATCAGGGCATGAAGGCCGGGCAATGCAAGGTGGTCAAAGTCGAGGGCTCTGATCATGCGGCGTTGCTGGTGACTGTGGCGGTTGGGTGATTCCCCTCAATAGGACTAGAAACCGAGGCGGGTGCGGCCGAATTGGTCGAGCCAGCGCAAAATCGCGCCTTCACGCAGGGCCCACGGGCAGATCTCGACTTCCTGAATATTCAAAGCCTTCATGATCTCATCGGCCACAACGCCGCCGCCCACAATCTGCATCGTGCGTTCAGGCGTGATGCCGGGCAAAGCCACGCGCTGCTCAGGCGCGATCGCCGCCAAACGAGGAATCCAGTCTTCCAACTGCTCACGAGTCATAATCCATGAATCTTCGCGGCCCGGCGCACGCATCACCGCACCGCACAGGCGAGCCAGCGAGCGGAAGGTCTTGGAGGTGCCAACTGCATGATTCGGGTGCTTGGATTGCGGGAAAACCTTGACCATCGGCTCCAGAATCTTGCGCACGTTCTTACGCACGTCTTCCAACTCGTCGGGCGTGGCCATGCCGGAAGGCAGAAATTCAGTGGTGACGCGGCCCGCGCCAGCCGGGGCGGAAAGCGCTACGGTCGGCTCTTCGTCGGAGCCCATCGCCACTTCGAGCGAACCGCCGCCGATGTCCAGCACCAGCAGTCGGCCGGCATCCCAACCATACCAACGGCGGGCGGCCAAGAAGGTCAGGCGAGCCTCATCCGTGCCAGACAGCACAGTGACGCCCTGACCAATCAGTTCCTCGATCTTGTGAATCACTTTGTTGCCGTTCGGCGCCTCACGCAGGGCGGAGGTGGCCATAACCAGCAACTGGGTGATTTCGTATTCCTCGGCCAGCCGCATGCACTGGGACACGGCTTCCAGAATCGCCTCGATGCCGGACTTCTTGATTGAGCCGTCGTCCTTTAAATACTTCATCAGGCGCACTGTGGATTTGGTGCTGGCCTCGGGGTCAGGGCGAGCGCCGGGGGCGGCGTCGACGATAAGCATGTGGATAGTGTTCGAACCGATATCAAGCACACCAAGTCGCGTGGTATGCGAACGCAGATTGACCATGATTCCTATTCCTGACCTTACCTAACCCGTGATGGCCGGACAACGGGCCGACCATCGCAATCAGCCAGCCGTGCGCCACCATGGCGAGTCGTTCGGCCGGCAACCAACACCGTGAGGCCAGCCGAACATCACACAAACTCGACTACTGTACAACAATCACACCGGCTGCCGCGCCGTTCACAGCGATTCGACGAACGTTCCGAGACGTTCCAGCCCCTCGGTCAGGGCCTCACGTGAGGCGGCATAGCTCAGGCGCACATGCGTATCCGCCGTGGCCGCGCCGAAGTCGCGGCCAGGAGTCAGAGCCACATGGGCTTCATCCAGCGCGCGTTCGCAGAACGTCCAGGCATCCAGACCAGTGCGGGAGATGTCGAAGTAGGCGTAGAACGCGCCATTCGGCTCCACCTCAACCGGCAAACCGATGCGCTTGAGCCCGTCAATCACAATGCGGCGACGGGCCAGCAATTCCTGACGACGAGCTTCGCATTCCGCCAAGCTTTCCGGCGTGAAGCAGGCGAGCGCCGCATGTTGCGTGGGCGTGTGGGCGCACAGGTAGTAGTTGGTGGCCAGATCGTCAACCGCTTCCAGCACGGTGGGCTCGTCCGGCAGAATCGCCCAGCCGAGGCGCCAGCCGGTCATGCCGAAGAACTTGGAGAAGCTGTTGCATACGATGGCATCGGGGTCGCAGGCCAGCACGGATTTGACTTCGGTACCGTCCGGCTCCCGGTCAGCCAAGTCGAGGTAGGTTTCGTCCACGATGCGCCATGCGCCGCGGCTGGCGGCCAACTTGCACACCTCGTCCAATACGTTGAAGTCGATGGTGGTGCCGGTGGGGTTGGACGGCGACGTGATCATTACGGCCTTGGTCTTGCTCGTCCAGTACTGGCTGCACAGGTCGGCGGTCAGGTGGAAGCGGGTGGCGGCCGAGGTCGGCACATCGATGACCCGGCCTTCAAACGACCGCACAAGTTCGCGGTTGCATGGGTAGGAGGGGTCGGCCACAATCACATCGTCACCGGGGTCCACGGTCAGCGCGGTGGCCAACAGCAGGGCGGCCGAACCGCCGGCGGTCACGCAGATACGCTTGGGGTCGATGTCAAGGTCATGACGCTCGCGGTAGAAGTCGGCGATGGCCTGACGCAGTTCAGGTAGGCCCATGGCGGCGGTGTACGGCAGGGCCCGGCCGTCGTACTGTTCGCGCATGGCGTCGCGTACGGCGGGCGGCGCGCCGAAATCGGGCTCGCCAAGGCTTAATTTGATGACGCTGGTACCTTGGGCGATCATCTTGTCTGCTTGTTCGCCGAATACCATGGCACGGAAGGGATTGGCCTCACGCGCTCGGCGGGACATGACTGGAGACGCGGCCGGAGATTTGGGCTGCTGCGCTGCTTCGTTTTCCATATTTCGGTTCTATCCGCCTCACGGGACAAGGTTTCTTCTTCTATAATCACTGTAGGTCGATTGAGTGCACCAACCCGCATTCAAGGAGGAATAATGAGTCGATTCAATGGCAAGCGCGCCGAGTTCGAGGCCAGCGGCGAAAAAATCAACGTCGCGATTCTGGGTGCGGGCCGCATAGCTCACACCATGGCCGGCACCCTGACCCAGATGGCTGAAGATTCACTGTATTCCTCATGGATTCACCCGTATGCGGTAGCGGCCCGTGATATTACGCGCGCACAGGCTTTTGCCGACCAATGGCATTTTGACAAGGCTTATGGATCGTATGAGGAATTGGTGGCGGACCCGGATGTGGATCTGGTGTATATCGCCACCCCGCACAGTCTGCACGCCGAACAGGCGATCCTGTGTATGAAAGCCGGCAAGAACGTGCTGGTGGAGAAGTCGTTCACCGCGAACGCCGGGCAGGCACGTGAGGCGCTGGCCGTGGCCGAGGAAACCGGCATGCTGTGCACGGAGGCCATCTGGACGCGCTACATGCCCAGCCGCAAGCTCATCAACGAAGTTATCGAGTCCGGCGAGATCGGCGAGGTGAAAGCGGCGAGCGCCAACCTGTGCTATCCGGTGTCCGGCAAGGCACGTATGACCGATCCGGCCTGTGCCGGTGGCGCGCTGCTCGATGTGGGCGTGTATCCGCTGAACTTCCTGGATATGGCGGTCGGCGCCGACCATGGCCGTACACTTGATCATTTCGATACGTCGATGGTGCCCGCCGAAACCGGTGTGGATGCGCAGAATTCCACCACGTTGTATTACAGCGACGGCACGATGGCCGTGTCCACCAGTTCGATGCTGGTTTCCTCCGACCGCGGCGGCTATGTGTGGGGCACCGAGGGTTATCTGGTGGTCACCAATATCAACAATCCCGAGTCCATCGACATCTATGACAACGCCCACAAGCCCGTGCGCAGCATTGCGGTGCCGCCGCAGTTGACCGGTTATGAGTATGAGGTGGCCGATGCGGCCAACGCGCTGCTGGACGGCAAGATCGAATGCGAGGCGATGCCGCACGCCGACACCATCCGCATCATGGAGCTGATGGATGCGATTCGTGACCGTTGGGGCCTGAAGTTCCCGTTTGAATCCTGATTTCAGCTCCCCTCCAGAGGGGAGCTGAAATTATTCCGCTGAATCTGCATCTCCTTCAACAATCTGCTCATACAGCCGTACGAGGCGTTCGTCGCGCACGGCTTTCGTTAATTCGCACTCCCATACGGTAATTACACGCCAGCCAGCGGCCTCCAGTTCGGCTCGCTGCGCGATGTCTCGATTGTGATTGCGCAGTAGTTTCGCCTGCCAGAATTCCACGTTCGATTTCGGCATCGAATGTTTGGAACATCCTTCATGCATGTGCCAGAAACAGCCGTTGACAAACACGATGGCGTGGTATTTCGGCAGTACTACATCCGGGTGTCCGGGGTAACGCTTGTCGTTCTTGCGGAATCGCAACCCCTTGCGAAACAGGTAGCTGCGTACCAGTACCTCAATTTTGGTGTCTTTGCCACGAATATGCGACATCGTGTACGAACGGGTACCCCGCTCATACTTCTCCACTGGCTGTTTCTTGCGATTCACGCACTCCAGACTACCGTGACGTTGCGGCGAGAATGAGAGCCTGAACGAACGATCACCCATCTTGCCCGTCCGTGTCTCTTATCGCGGGCAACAATCATCTGCCGGTCGAGACTGCCCGATTAGACTGAGTTCAATGGATGACATGACGATTCGTAGGGCCACGGCGGCCGATATTCCCCAGATCGACGAACTGCTACGGCAGGTGCTCGAAGTGCATCATGCCGGCCGACCGGATCTGTTCAAAGGCGGTGTCAAGAAATACACGGACGAGGAATTGAAGGCGATTCTGGCCAACGATCAGACCCCTGTGTTCGTGGCGGTTGCGCCATCTGCCAATGACGGCAATGACGCCGAACATAACGCCGACTCCCCCGCCACCGACCAAGTGCTTGGCTACGCATTCTGCGTGTTCCAGCAGCACCTCAACAGCAATATCCTGACCGATATCAAAACCCTGTACATCGATGATCTATGCGTTGACGAGCGGTCCCGCGGCCACCATGTAGGCTCCACCTTGTATCGCTACGTGCTCGACTTCGCCCGTCAATCCGGCTGCCACAACGTAACGCTCAACGTCTGGGCCTGCAACCCCAAAGCCCAAGCCTTCTACGAACGCATGGGACTCACTCCATATTACATCGGCATGGAGCAGGTGCTGTAGCGCCGCCGTGCACAGCAAAGTCGCCTGAACGGCGAGCAGAATCGCCCATTCCCAGAACATGGACGGTTCTTTAAGCAACGTGGTCTCCGGAAACATAGACACCACCTCATTGATAAACCACGGCGCCACAACAATCTCCACATATGCGAGCCCAATACAACACACGACAAGCACCACGGCAATGGCATAGCGCCAAGCGACGTCTGTTTTGCGAGATTTACGAGAAATGAATGCGATACCAGCGTTCATGGCTATGCTCCTTAATCCAATATCAATATCAATGGATGAACCTGCACTGCACCGTATGCCACCATCATAATATATCGAATATCGATATAAAAATATCGAAAAACACTTTCACCATTCACCTACACATCCGCAAACCCATGAATACACATGTTCTTAATCGGGATGGGGAGTGCACAAAGAAGCTCTGTCACCCCAGCAGATTGAGGAGATCGTCCTTGGTGAGGGTGGCGATGGAGGCGGGGGCTTCGGTGAGGGCGCTGGCGCCGGTGCCGGCTTCGTCGGCAAGCAAGGAAGCGTCGGTGAACTGGCGGGCGAGCTCGCTCTTAGTATGCTGAAGCTCCAAGATACGTTCTTCGATGGTGTCTTTGGCCACCACCTGATACACGTTGACGTCTTCGGTCTGGCCGATACGATGTGCTCGGTCGGTGGCCTGATCCTGTGCGGCGGCGTTCCACCATGGGTCGGCGTGGATGACCACGCTGGCACCGGTCAGGTTCAGTCCGGTGTTGCCGGCCTTCAGGGAAATCAGGAAGGCAGGCGTATCGTCCGCATTGAACTGGTCGACGAGTTCGAGACGCTTCTTCTTGGGCGTGGAGCCGGTGATGGTGTAGTAGCGCAGGCCTTGCGCGTCGAAACGTTCGGCGATCAGATCAAGGAAGCTGGTGAACTGGGAGAAGATCAGCGCCTTCTTGCCTTCGTTCACACAGGTTTCCACCAGTTCGGTGATGGCGGCAAGCTTGGCCGATTGATCCTTGGCATCGGCGTACAGCAGCCTCGGATCGCAGCAGATCTGGCGCAACTTGGTCAACTCGGCGAGGATGCGAATCTTCGACGTGTTGAAATCGGCTTCTTCGCTGTGTTCGAGCTGCATTCTGAGCCGCTGCTCGTGAGCCGCATACAGTTTGCGCTGTTCGCCGGCAAGCCGCACGGTCAGCGTGGTCTCTAGCTTGTCCGGCAAATCGGTCAACACCTGGGACTTCAGCCTGCGCTTGATGAACACGCCCACCAACGACTGCAATTGGCGAGATACCCGAGCGGCCTCAGGATTGACTTGTGCGGCGGCCCGACCTTCAGCCGTGCTGCCATCCGCGGCCCGGGCATTGGAGATGGGCAACTCATAACGCTCATGGAATCGCTTATATGAGCCGAGCAGCCCCGGCATCAGGAAGTCGAAAATGCTCCACAGTTCGGAGAGTCGGTTTTCGATCGGCGTGCCAGTCAAGGCGAAACGATGGTCGGCGGCCACGGCCTTGACCGCTTTGGCTATTTTCGTGGTGTGATTCTTGATGTACTGGGCTTCATCCAATGCCATGACATTGAAACGTTGCTCATTGGCGGTGTAATCATCGACATCTCGGCGCAGCAGGTCGTATGAGGTGATGAGCACGGTGGGTTCATCCGCCCGGAACGCACGGCCGATGGCGGTACGGCGCTCGGCTTTGGTACCGGCCACCACCACGGCATTGAAGCTCGGGGCGAACTTGGTGAATTCGGCACCCCAGTTGTACACCAAGGACGCCGGGCACACGATCAGCGATGGGCCAAGGCTGCCGTTGCCCATCTCGCCGGTATTCCGCTGATATCGAGACAGGAGCAACGCGATAAGCTGCACGGATTTACCCAAGCCCATCTCATCGGCCAGAATGCCGCCAAAACCCTTGTCACACAACGTGTTCAGCCATTGGAAGCCTTCGACCTGATAAGGGCGCAGAATATGCTTGAGACTATCCGGCACTTCATACGACTTAGGGTCGATGATCTTGAGATCGTCGATGTATTCGGTGAACGAAGCGTCCTTGACTACATCGGAGCCGTCATCCGGCAGCTCACCATCCAGTAGGAATGCTCGACCGCCCGGCAACTCGATCAGTCCGGAGTTGAGCTGCTGCTCGCTCAGATCGAGGTCGCTGGCCAATCGGTCCAACGTGCTGAGATTCGCGCCGCTGAGTTTGACAAGCGTGCCGTCCTTCAACTGATGGAATCGTTGACGCCGACGGTACGAAGATAGCAAGGCACCCACTTCGTCCGGCGGCACTTCATCAGCGAGGGGTGATATCTCCACCAAGTTGCCTTTGATGGACAATCCGACTTTGACGCTTGGTGGCTTGGGCGCGATCAGCCGGTCAAAAGCCGGTGTGGTGAAGACCTCCCCCACTTCCTTTAGTGCCGGCAATCCCTCGTCAAAGAGACGAACGATCTGCGTGGTGTCATCGCGATCGATAGTGGCCGCATCAGACACGAATTTTTTGGTGGCCTTTCGCGCGGCCGGCGTTCGGAACCCATTCACCGTCTGATGAGTGGCGGCCGCAACGCGCTTGCGCTGGTCAGGCATGGTAAAGAATTCACGCACTACATCAATCGCAAGATGCTCAGCGTCGAAATCACGCCCAATCACGCCCCGAGACAAGGGGATGGAACGCTCGCCCTCAGCATGCACCGTCGGGCCATCGGGTAGCAACGGGACAATGGCATCGCCGTAGCGTGCCTTGACCTCGCATTGCACACCATGCTCATCACGATCCAGATAAAACTGGAGGCTGCATTCCGTAGGACTTAATTCAGCCAGCTCGCGAGGAATCTCACTGGCCTCCAACAGTCCGGCACCAACCAGCTGAGGCAATAGCGTGCGTGCGAATAGGGCGATGTCATCGCCGGCAATGACCTGTCCCTCGCCATCGGGTTCAAACAGGTCTCCCAATAGTCCTCGCAACGGAATCAATCGTTTCGGGCAACGGACGAATCGGCATCCTGCTGCGCTTTTACGCTGAGAGCCCGCCACCATGGCGGATACCGCACCGGCCGGATTAGTGGAGGCGAGCAACAGCCATACATTCTTGCCGCCGTCAATCACGGTTTCCACCGCTGGCACTCCGGTAAGCAGGTATCCGGCATCCGGACCATACGTATTGAAATCACGCCGCGCAATGCGCATGAGAAAATCTGGCTCGCCACCATCAACTGGCACCGATGCAGGCTGCCCGGAGAACCATGTGTTCAGCACGAGCTGTACGCCTCTGCCCTCACGTACGGACAGCAACCGGGCCACTTCCGGTGCTGAAAGCGTCAGATGACGGTCGATGGCGATATGCCCGTAATACCTGTCCTGCTGCTCGGCCGCACGACGCACGGCCATCGCATCATCAAGGACGTCCAGCAGGGGGCGCGAATCATCATCGAGCATATCCGGCGTATGAATAAAGGCAAGCTTCTGCCCATAATCCGCATAGTCGCCGTTCGCCATGGCAAGCACAAATTGCGGAATCGATTTCAGCACATAGCTGGACCCATTGGAAGCCGAGCCGATCTTGAACTCCACGCTCCACACGCCGTCGATGAAACTCAATATCGGGACAAGCTGCACCTGCCCCAAGCCCACAGTCTCGCTGTCACCCTGATACCCGCCGCCTCGGGTGCCGGCACGAGAGCCGTATCCGCTTTTTGTACGCCGAGCATTTGCACCGTTTTTCCCTTGCGTGGCATCAAACCGACGCATAACCGCATTGCGACGACGAATTTTGGCTTGAGCGTCTTGCCTATCGGCGTGCTCCATATAGTCAATCAGCGTCCGAGACGGCCTCACAGCCCCGGCACGGTAGCCTTCAAAACGCTGCGGATCATCGCAGAATATGAAGGCGAGCGCAATCATGTGCTTGCACATGCCATAGCCACGGCCGTAAGCCGGGCATGAGCACTTGCCGCCGACCTCCTCCCCCGTATCGAGGTCGAATTGCACGCTGGTGCGATACCTACTTGATGGGCTGGTGGTGCCACGTAGAATACCGTCAAGTTCGGCATACCCGGTTCGATGATTTTCGCTGTATACCGGATTGATAACCATGGTGGCCGCTTTGCGCGCAATGCTACGGGCACGAGCGAGCACGGCATTCGACGATGACGATTCCACATCGTTGCGTAACGCAAGGATAGGGACGGCATGGGCTTCGGCACGCTTCGCAGACCCGGCGAAATGGCCTTCGTCCTCATCGTCGAACCATACGGAACGTCCTTGCCTGAAACGATAGGGCATCACCGCATCGGCGGCGGACAAACTGTCCGTTCCGCCAAACGTTACGTCTCTGCTGCCGGCCGCGCCTGAGCTACCAAGTATTCCACCCGTCTCACCAGAAATGCCGCCTACTCCGCCGTTTTTACCGGCATAGATGCCCCTGCCCCCATTAGTGTCATCAGTGTCATCTATGTCATACCGACCGTCGTCGTAATCGGCATCTTCGTCGTCTCCCCTTTTCCAAGGATTGCGACGACGCAACGCATGGCCCCAGGAAACGCCGGAATCATCATCCTCATAAGGCAGGAGGCCATCGTCATCCGCATTATCGGGAACATGGCCAAACACACCATACCCTTTGCTCATGGGCGAGCCTCCTTTCCAGCGAATGCATTTCAACCCAACGTTTCCATCCTAGACGAAGTGCGCGGTAGCCTTAACGTATGGATGCAGACAAGCCGGCGCAACGCAAATCCTATGCGGGGAACACCACCCTCGAAATCTTCGAGGTGCTATGGCGTCACAGTTACTTTGGGCATGGCCTGACCGTGCGGCAAATACTCGATGAGCTTGCCCGTAAACACCAGCTGGAAGATCCAAGCGAGCTGCCGACCGAGAAGACCATACGAAACCAGCTCAAAAAGCTTACCGCCACGGAATTTCTCGGCAGACATATCGGGCATCTCACCGAAAGCGACCTTGCCGGCATCGAATGCAAGAATCCACAACCCGGCTGGTATCTTGACGCATTCCTATCCACCGCCGAAATGCGACTGCTACTAGACAGTCTTACCCTATCTCGCATCAGCCTCGACACCATGGACGACCTCATCGGTAAAATCCGCGAGCTCGCAGGCGCCGCCGGGCAGGCAGTAGGCTACCTGGACCATGTGGCCACCTACACGCATATCAACGGTGAGTTCCTATCCACTATCGACCAGCTGAATCAAGCCATCGAAGAAGGCCACGGCGTAACCTTCCAATACCGTGATTACGGACCGGATGGCACCTTGATACCGCATAAAAGCCGTACGGGTGCAGGCCGAATTACCTACACCGCCGACCCGTACCAGATGGTGTACAAGAACGGACGCTATTACCTCATCTGCCACCTGCATGGCGAAGACAACCTCCGCATTTTCGTGGTCAACCGAATCGCCAACGTCAGCGCCAAAGGCAGGAACGGCACAGTGCCACTGGAAAAACCAGCACCAGCTGATTTTGACGCAGTGAACTTCATGCGCCACCGTCCATACCCCGTAGCCGATGCCCCGATTCGCATCCGCATGGCCGTACGAGACGAATCCATGCTCAACAACGTGTTCGAATGGTTCGACGACCCTCAAATCAAACATTCGCCGGACGGCACACAGTTCGAAGTCATCGTCGATGCTCCCGAACGCGCTGTGTTCTGGTGGGCATTGCAGTATTCCTGGGATGGCCGCGTAGTGATTCTTGAGCCCGATTCGCTCAAGCGCAAACTCTATGATGCCGGGCGTCGCATGGCCACAGCCTATGCTCCCGAATGATGCAACATCACATCGCACACCTCCTTGTCGAGTTGTTCACCAGCGAATTTCACCGGAGAACCTATCATCCCATCGCCAATCACACTCGGTAATTTTTTACCGGGAAATACGATTTCAAGCCATTTCGCGGGCATCGTCCCTCACCTAGGCGCACATAAGGCTAAGGTGGGAATCATTAATCGCATCGCGCGTCCACAAGCGTGCACTAGCGCGTACAACAATAAGGAGCAACTATGAGCGAAGAGCGTACCGCATGGGGCTGGGGTCTGGCCAGCGTAGACGCCGCCGGCACCACCCTGGACGTCTGGTACCCCGAACTGAATCTCGGTGAGGCACCGGCCGAGGCCGATCGCCCGAACCACAATTTCGGCACTTTGGCTCACGATGAGGCCGACGCCCGTGGCATTCGCCGCGTGCCGGTATTCGTCGTCAGCCAGTTGGACAAGCCGATCAGTAATGCCGCGGACGCTTACCTGAAGCTCCATTTGATGAGCATGCGCATGGCCAAGCCGAACACGCTGAACCTCGACGGCATCTTCGCCCAACTCGCCAATGTGGTGTGGACCAACTACGGCCCCTTCGCCGTTGAAGACTTCACGCTGCGCAAGGCCGACGTCGAACGCGCCTCCACCGAAGCCGCTCTCGCTTTCGCCTCCCAGGCCGGACTGTCTGCCGCAGCTCCTGCCGCCACTGTCAACGTGTTCGGTGTGGATAAGTTCCCGCGTATGATCGATTACGTAGTGCCCACCGGCGTGCGTATCGGCGACGCCGACCGCGTGCGACTCGGCGCTTACTTGTCTTCCGGCACCACCGTGATGCACGCCGGATTCGTGAACTTCAATGCCGGCACGCTCGGCGTCTCCATGGTCGAAGGCCGTGTTTCGCAAGGCGTGGTCGTGGGTGACGGTTCCGACATCGGCGGCGGCGCCTCCATCATGGGCACCTTGTCCGGTGGCGGCAAGCTGCGCAATTCCATCGGCGAGCACTCGCTGCTCGGCGCCAACGCCGGTATCGGCATCTCTCTGGGCGATAACTGCACCGTCGAAGCCGGTCTGTACATCACCGCCGGCACTAAGATCACCATCTGGGACAAGGCCAAGGCCGCCGCTGGCGAACCGCTGGAAGTGGTCAAGGGTGCTGAGCTCTCCGGCAAAGACAACATTCTGTTTATCCGCAATTCGGTGAACGGCCGCATCGAAGCCCGCTACCGCAAGGTGGGAATTGAGCTCAACGCCAAGCTGCACAAGAACTGAAATTGAAATAATGGAGCGTTATCTTCGTTGCCCCTCGGTCGACGTACTTTCGTACGCCTTCCCTCGGTGCGCCTCGATACCGCACACATTATTTCAATTTCAGAACTAGCCCTGCTAGTTCTTATGCAGCCGTCGCAGCATAGCTGGTTTGCGCTGTACATATAGAAAGCGCCTCACTGGAATCTCCAGCGAAGCGCTTTCTCAAACCAACAATCACCGCTCGTCCATCGGCACGAAATCGCGCTCGACCGGACCGGTGTAGACCTGGCGTGGGCGGCCGATCTTGGTATTCGGGTCGGCCAACATCTCACGGTACTGCGCAATCCAACCGGGAATGCGGCCCAGCGCGAACAGCGTGGTGAACATGGCCGGATCGAAGCCGATCGCCCGATAAATCAAGCCCGTGTAGAAGTCGACGTTCGGATACAGGTTGCGCGATACGAAATATTCGTCATTCAGCGCAATATCTTCAAGCTCGGTGGCCACGGCGAACAGCGCGCGCTCGTCAGACGGCAGCTTCTGCGTATCTTCGCGCTCCATGATCTTTTCCAGATACTTCCTGGCAATCGCCGCGCGCGGATCATACGACTTGTATACACGATGGCCAAGGCCGGAAATCTTCTGGCCATTCTCCTTGGCATCACGCACGAACTCGGCCACAGACTTGCCGGAATCACGAATCGCCTTCAATTGGCGCAGTACGGCCTCATTCGCACCACCATGCAACGGACCGGACAGCGCATTGACGCCAGCGGCCACCGCCGAATACAGGTTGGCGTGGGCGGAACCGGCGATACGCACCACCGAGGTCGAGCAGTTCTGCTCATGGTCGGCATGAATAATCAACAAACGACCCAAAGCATGCACATACAGCGGGTCGGATTCAAACGGCTCGTACGGCACAGCGAAGCACATGCGCAGGAAGTCGTCCACATAGCCGCGCGCGTAATCGGGGTACAGCATCGGCTCATCGCGACGACGGCGGAAGATGTACGACACAATCGTACGGGCCTTGGCCATGATGATCTTGGCGGCCTCATCAAGCTGGTCGTTGTCAGAAATATCGGTGGTGTCCGGGTAGAACGTGGCCAGCGCATTGATGGCGGAGGCAAGCACGCTCATCGGGTGAGCGGAGCGCGGGAACGAACCCATGAAGGTACGGAAGTCTTCGCCAACCATCGTCTTGTGATTGATGTCCGCACAGAACTGCTCATACTCAGCCCTGCTCGGCAGCTCGCCGTGGCGCAGCAGCCACGCCACCTCCAGAAAATCGGAGTTCTCGCACAGTTGCTCGATGGGGTAACCGCAGTAGCGCAAAATCGAATGCTTGCCGTCGATGTAGGTGATTTTCGATTCGCACTGCGCGGTGGTGAGGAATCCGGGATCAAGCGTTACCCAGCCATCGTTGCGCAGTTTGGAAACGACGATGCCATCCGGCCCTGCACTAGCCTTAACCACGGGCAGGTTGAACTTGTTCGAATCGACATCAAGTTGTGCCGTTGCCATTCGCGCACCTTCCTCTTCATGAACCACTTACCCCAAACATTAACGTTCACGCGTTCGCGAACACTAGTGTTCGGTACTCTATGTCTTCTGTGTTACCGCTGGCGAATGCCGGTCGATACACGAAAGCCGAAGTGCGCTCATGCTATCAAAGCAAACGCACTTCGGCTTGTTACGTCTCGAATTCGCGGGAAAACCGCGAACAGACGGACGGCTAATGAGACGCTGATCGCCCATCACAGGCCAATCAGGCACCTACCATACGCCAAACGCCGATCAGAGGTTGGTGCGATCGGTGAAGACGATCGGGCCGTTCTCGGTGATGGCGATGGTGTGCTCGGAGTGGGCGCCGCGCGAGCCGTCGGAGGCACGCAGGGTCCAGCCGTCCTTCGGATCCTGGAAGATCTCGTCGGTGGTCTTGAGGAACCACGGTTCGATGGCGATGACCAGGCCTTCGCGCAGCTTGTAGCCGTGGTGGGCGCGGCCGTCGTTCGGCACGTGCGGGTCGCCGTGCATGATGTGGCCCACGCCGTGACCGCCGAACTCGAGGTTGATCGGGTAGCCGTATTCGCGCGCGACGTCGCCGATGGTGTTGGAGATGTCGCCGAGACGGTTGCCGGGCTTGGCCACGTCGATGGCGGCGGCGAGCGCTTCCTCAGTGCACTTGATGATGCGCAGGTCTTCGGGGTCCGGGTCTTTGCCGACCACGAAGCTGACGGCGGAATCGGCCACCCAGCCGTCCACAGAGATGGCGAGATCGAGGGAGACGAGGTCGCCGTCCTTCAGGCTGTAGTCGTACGGCACGCCGTGCAGCACGGCGTCGTTGACGGAGGTGCAGATGTAGTGGGCGAACGGGCCGGTGCCGAAGTCAGGAGCGTAGTCAACATAGCAGGATTCGGCGCCCTTGCGGTCCACGATCTTCTTGTGGACGAACTCGTCGATTTCGAGCAGGTTGGTACCAACTTTGGTGGTCTCCTGCAGTTCCTTCAGAATGCCGCCGACAAAACGACCAGCCGGCTTCATTTCCTCGATTTCACGAGGGGTTTTCAGTTCGATCATGAGATTCTTTCTACCTTGTTGAGACTTGTTCTCAACTCTAGACCAGCCCGAGGTCAACCGCCAGAAGCCTACCTGAAATCCACTCGCAGCCCATTAATGGCCAAGGCCGAGAAAAAGCGCCCGGCAGCACATAGCCTGCACGGGCGCTTTGGATTGATTGTCTGGGGACTGGTTGCATGAAGCGTGAGATTACTTGCGACGCTTGCCGAAAGTGAACGCGCGAATCACTGAAGTAATCCCCATCACCACCATGGCGCATCCGCCGAAGATAATCATGAATACGGCGGAGCTCAGCGGGCTCATCAGCACCACGAAGCCGGCGATAATCGAGATGATGGCATAGGCGATGGCCCAGCCGGAATGCGGGATACGCCACGATTCAACCAGCGACAGCACGCCTTCCATAATCCATCCGAAACCGACCATCAAAGTAATGAGTAATGCCAGCGTCTGACCGGTCATGCCGTAGTTGCGCACAACCACCACGCCGCCAAAGGTCAGCAGAATGCCGACGAACACGTCCAGCACACGCCAGCCGCCCGGCAGACCCGGCTCCACGAGAGCGCTGACGATGCGCACCACGCCGGAAATCACGAAATACACGCCGAGCAACAATGCGGCCAAAGCCAGCGTCTTGTTCGGCACCAGCAACAGCGCAGCGCCCAAGGCGATGGCGGCCACGCCCACCACGCCGTAAATGATGCGAATCTTGGTCTTGGCTTTTTCCGGCAGCCATTCCTCGATCAGGCGGAATGGACTGAAATTGCCGACATACCAGTTGGTCTGCTGCCAGCCGGGTTGACTTTGATCGCCCCATGGACCATTCGGCTGCCCGTCCGCTTGGCTATTCGATTGGCCGTCCGCCTGATACCGCCGACCGTCCGGCCCCCATGCCGGCTGGCCGTTCGGGCCATAGTTCGGATTGTAGGCGTACGGGCCGTAGTACGGGTTCTGGTTCGGTTCGCCTTGTGGCTGGCCGTTCTGCGCATGCTGATTCTGAGTGTCTTGCGCTCCCGGCGCACCTTGCGGAGGATATTGGCCGCCATGATTGCTGTCATACGCACCATACTGCGGTTGGCCCGGTTGACCCGCCGGATTCGGCTGGTTCGGCTGGCTCTGGTTGGGCTGGCCCGTCTGGCCATTCCACTGGTCCTCGTTCGGATTGCTCATCGTAACTCCTTAGCTCAAGGTCCATGTTCAGATTCCACATACTATGATAGACAAGTTGTCTAATTTGAACCATCACCACAATTAGGCAATCTGTCTAGTTCACTGACAGCGCAATGCCCATAACGCAATATCTGCACCATCAACGCTTCTCCCCCGCCGCGATTAGGCTTAGGGCCATGACCAACGAAACCGAAACGCTGACGTCGGGCATCGACCCGGCATCGTTCTCCTCCGTCATCAAGCCGACCAACGACCTGTTCCGCTACGTGAATGGCCCATGGATCGACACCTACCGATTGCCCGACGATCGTTCGCGCTACGGCTCCTTCGACAAGCTTGCCGAAGACGCCGAAAACCAAGTACGCGACATCCTCGACGCCGACGACTGCCCGGCTGTCAAGTCTGAGGCCCTGTACCGCTCATTCCTCAACACCGACGCCATAGAGGCCGCCGGCCTTGACCCGATCCGCGATGAGCTTGACCTCATCGATTCCGCCATCGACAAGGCCGCTCTCACGCGCGTGCTCGGCACCATCAACCCAGCCGGCGGCCCCGACCTGTTCGGCTTGGCCGTTTACGGCGACCCCGGCGACCCGGACCGCAATATCGCCCACCTTGAGCAGGCCGGCCTTTGCCTGCCGGACGAAGCCTACTATCGTGAGGACCACTACGTCCCCGTGCGCGAAGCATACGTGGCGATGGTCGCCACCCAGCTGGTGAACGCCGGGTACGCGCCCGCCGCCGAATCCAACGGTGGCGATGAACTGCCGGCCAACACCGGCGATGACGAGAGCAATGCTCCCGCCACGGTTCCCAGCGAAGCCGCGCTCGGCATGGCCCGCCACTTCCTTGCCGTGGAAACCAAGATCGCCGCCAACCATTGGGACAATGTGGCCACGCGCGACTCGGTGAAGACCTACAACCCCACCGATTACGCCGATCTGGCCGCCACGCTGAAAAACTTCGATCTCGGTTCTTGGATCGACGCTTGGCAGACCGCTTATGACGCCACCGAAGCCGCCAAGGCTCAGCCGATTGATTTCAAGTCTGTGTTCGCGCGCGTCATTGTGCACGAGCCGAGCTTCCTCACTGGTCTTGATGCGTTCTGGGCCGAGGCCGATCTGGCCGACCTTAAGCTGTGGGCCCGTGTTCACATGATTCTGGGCTTCGCCTCCTCCCTGTCTCGCGACTTCGACACCACCAACTTTGACTTCTACGGCAAGGTGCTCTCCGGTGCCAAGAAGCAGCGCGATCGTTGGAAGCGCGCGGTGAGCCTGGTCAACGGCATTTGTGGTGAAGATGTGGGCCGCGAATACGTGCGCCTGCACTTCCCCGAAAGCTCGAAGCGCCGCATGGAAGAGCTGGTCGCCAATCTGATTGACGCCTACCGCGTGTCCATCACCAATTCCGATTGGCTGGGCGAGGACACCAAGGCCAAGGCTCTGGAGAAGATCTCCAAGTTCACGCCGAAGATCGGCTACACCAACCACTGGCGCGATTATTCGGCGCTGAGTGTTTCCGCGGATGCGCTGCCCGCCGAGAACGCCAAGGCCGCGAACCTGTACGAGACCGGCTATCAGCTGGCCAAGGTCGGCAAGTCGGTCGACAAGGACGAATGGCTGATGAATCCGCAGACGGTGAACGCCTACTACGAGCCGAGCATGAACGTCATCGTGTTCCCGGCCGCGATTCTGCAGCCCCCGTTCTTCGACCCGAAGGCCGAGGATGCGGCGAATTATGGCGGCATCGGCGCAGTGATCGGCCACGAGATCGGCCATGGCTTCGACGATCAGGGTTCGCAGTACGACGGCGACGGCAAGCTCAACAACTGGTGGACCGACGAGGATCGCAAGAACTTCGAGGCCCGTACCGGCGCATTGATCGCCCAGTACAACAGCTTTGTGCCGCTGCAGCTGGCCGAGAAGTACGCTGACGAGCCTGATAAGGCACCGCACGTGAACGGCGCGCTGACCATCGGCGAGAATATCGGCGATTTGGGCGGCGTGAACATCGCGCTCAAGGCGTATGCATTCGCGCTCGGCAAGGCGGCAGGTAAGTCCGACGCCAAAGAAGACGGCTCCCCCGCCGCCATCAAGGCACTGCTCGATACCGCCCCCGAAATGGACGGATTCACCGGCCTGCAGCGCTTCTTCCTGAGCTACGCCTCCATCTGGCGCACCAAGAACCGCGACGAGCTGGCCGAACAGTACCTGCAGATCGACCCGCATTCTCCGGCCGAATTCCGCACCAACGGCATCGCCAGCAACGTGGACCTCTTCTACGATGCCTTTGGCGTGACCGAAGGCGACGCCATGTGGCTCGCGCCCAAGGACCGTGTGCGTATTTGGTAATCCCCGTTATGTAAAGGAAAACCGCTGTGTTTGCCTCGATTACAGGCGAACACAGCGGTTTTTCATGATGTATGGTTGGCACTCAGAATTCGGAATCACTGGGATTGGAAGATTCGGCGAAACCGTCGACGTAGGTTTGTTGGGCCACGGGCTGTGGTTGATTGGTGTCGGCGTCCGGTTGCGACATGACGGCATCGGCCACGGCCGCGGACTCGGTTGATGGCGACGGCGATTGGCCGGAATCGGAGGTGACCCCAAATTCGACGGGGCCAGATTCCGACGAGGTCGCATACGGGTCAATACCCACACCGGATGCGGCACCGCCCGCGCCATATTGCGTTGGCCTAACGTACGGCGACGATGCTCGTTGCCCGTTTCCGCCATCCATACCTTCGACGGCACCGTTGGCATTGCCGTTACCGTTGCCACCATTGCCTCCGTTCCCATTACCGGCACGCTGTGGCTTGATCAGCGACGTGGTGCCGAAGGTCAGGTCATGCCCAATGTTGGTGGCTTCGAGAACGGTTCTACTGCGCGGTTCGCCTTGCTCATTGGTCCACTGCTCGGTGATGAGTGAGCCGACCACAATGATGCGGTCACCGCGGCGAACCGAACTGGCGGCGTTCACGGCCAAAGCACGGAACGCTTTGACGCCCACCCATGCGGTTCCGTAATCCTCCCATTGTCTGGTAGTCGGGTTGAGTCGACTGCGCGTGCTGCCCATACGGAATGTCAGCACGCGGAAGCTCTCGGTTCCGCCTAGTGTCGGATCACCGGCCACAAAGCCGGTGACGGTCACTGCTGCTTGTTGATTTGCCATGATCGGTCCTTTCCTCAGCCTGCTGGCCTGTTGTTTGGATGTGGACCGCCGGAGCCTGTCTCCGGCTTCATTGCCGGCTTGCACGCCCCAGCGGTACCTCCACTGTGAGGCATGACGTTTGAAGTGCACAAGGGCAACTGGCAAATGTGGATACTGTGACGCAGTTGAATTTTTAAGAATGTGGATAAGTTTCGGTTATCCACAGCAAAGCGCCATTCTGCGACTGGGCAGAATGGCGCTTGATGCGATTAACGCCGAGGCTGAGTAAGTGGGACTCAACTGAGGGCGGCGAAGCGCTCGGCGAGCGCGTCGGCGGCTTCGGCGGCGGGCACGGCGACCTTGTTTTCGCCGTTGCGGTCGCGCAGTTCGATGGTGCCGTCGTTGACGTAATCGCGGCCGACCACGGCGACCAGCGGCACGCCGATCAGCTCGGCATCCTTGAACTTGACGCCCGGAGACACCTTCTTGCGGTCATCGTAAATAACCTCAAGGCCCTTGGCTTCAAGCTCGGCGACCAGCTTCTCGGCACCTTCAAACGCCACGGCGTCCTTGCCGGTGGCCACCACGTGCACGGCGGCCGGGGCAATCACGGACGGCCAAGCCAGGCCGGCTTCGTCGTGGTGCGTTTCGGCGATGCAAGCCAGCACGCGGGAAACACCGATGCCATAGCAGCCCATCCACACCGGCACGGCCTTGCCGTTCTGGTCGAGCACCTTCAGGTCCAGTGCCTTGGAGTACTTGAGACCCAGCTGGAACACCTGACCGATTTCCACACCACGCTCGAAGCTCAACGGACCGGAACCATCCGGGCTCATGTCGCCGTGGCGAACCTCAACGGCTTCCACCACGCCGTCGGCCTTGAAGTCACGGCCGTACACCAGGTTGTAGTAGTCGACCTCGTTCTCATCGGCACCAGTGAACCAAGCGGAACCCTTGACCACGTGCGCGTCGATCAGGTAGCGAACCGGGTTCTTCACGCCAGCAGCCTCGGCCTGCGGGCCAAGCACCATCGGTCCGATGTAGCCGGGCACCAGTTCGGGGTGCTGCTTCAGGTCTTCCTCAGTGGCTTCCTCAAGTTCGGCGGGCGCGAACTGGGCTTCCAGTCGCTTCATATCCACCGTACGGTCGCCGGGCACGCCGACGACAATCACTTCACGCCACGGCTCGTCATGCTCTTCATCCTCAGGGTGCTTGACGGTGATCACCACGTTCTTGAGGATGTCGGAAGCCTGCCATTCACGGCCATCAGTACGCGGGTGGTCGGCGTTGGCACGCTCGATCATGTTATCGATGGTCTTGGCATCCGGGGTGGCTTCCTTGGAAGCGGCGGGAGTGGTGGAAGCATCGATTTCCGGCAGCTCCGGAGTGCTCAAGGCCTCAACATTCCATGCCTTGCCGGAAGGTGCCAGCGCGAAGGTATCTTCGCCGATCGGCATCGGAGCCAGGAACTCCTCGGATGCGGAGCCGCCCATCGGGCCGGACATGGCGAACACAGGTACGTACTTCAGGTCGAGACGCTGGAAGATACGCTCGTAGGCGCCGCGCTCGTCGTAGTAGGCCTTGCGCATGCCTTCTTCATCGATGGTGAAGGAATAGGCGTCCTTCATGACGAATTCACGACCACGGATCAGGCCGGCGCGCGGACGGAACTCGTCGCGGTACTTGGTCTGGATCTGGTACAGGGTGACGGGCAGGTCCTTGTAAGAGGAGTACATGTCCTTGACCAGAAGGGTGAACATCTCCTCGTGGGTGGGGGCCAGCAGGTAATCGGCCTCGTGGCGATCCTTCAAACGGAAGATGTTATCGCCGTACTCCTCCCAGCGATGGGTGGCCTCGTAGGGTTCGCGCGGCAGCAGGGCCGGGAAGTGCACTTCCTGGGCGCCGATGCCGTTGATCTCCTCGCGGATGATGGCCTCGATCTTGTTCAGCACGCGCAGACCGAGCGGCAGCCAGGTCCAGATACCAGGTGCGGCCTTGCGGATATAGCCGGCGCGCTGCAGCAGCTTGGCCGAATCGACATCGGCATCAGCGGGGTCCTCGCGCAGGGTGCGCAGGAACATGGTTGACATACGAAGGGTATTGGAAGTCATAGTTTAAAGATATTCAGTTGAACCGACAAGCCTGCATATGTCGGCTGCTCAACCTTCCGCGCTGTACCAACGTACAGGAATCACGGATAACTCATGCAGGATTCATCATCTTGGTTTTCAGCCCTCGCCATGCGCCAATGAAATGGCAATGAAGGGGCAGGGGCATACAATGGCGCAACCGCAATATTCTCCATTCCAGCCACAACCTGAGCCGGAACATCCGCCGATAAACAGTCAGACACAGCCGTCGCCATATTTTTCACCGCAGACGCAATTGGCACAACAATCAGTGCCGCAATCCGCGCCGCAACCTCTGCCGCCAACCGCGCAAGGGCCATTCCCGCAGCGGCCATCACAGCTAAATCAGCCAAATCAACCCAAGCATTCCAGCATTCAAAATTAGCATTCACCCTTCTTGATAAGCTTGTGATCATCACCATCGCACCCGAACAATAGCTGGGAATTAGCATTCACCCTTCTTGATAAGCTTGCACCAAACCTCTTGGAACACATCGACGAGCTGGGAATTAGCATTCACCCTTCTTGATAAGCTTGATCTTGAAATACTTGCGTTGCACGTCCTGCTGGGAATTAGCATTCACCCTTCTTGATAAGCTTGGTTTGCAGGAACGGAATCTGCACTTCTAGCTGGGAATTAGCATTCACCCTTCTTGATAAGCTTGTACTGCGACCAATGCGGCACGGAAACCAGCTGGGAATTAGCATTCACCCTTCTTGATAAGCTTGAATCAGGTTTGATACGGTTCCCCTCAACAGCTGGGAATTAGCATTCACCCTTCTTGATAAGCTTGTCAATGAGCATGTCCACCTTGTTACCCGGCTGGGAATTAGCATTCACCCTTCTTGATAAGCTTGGTTTGTTTTTGTTGTTGGCTACACCATAGCTGGGAATTAGCATTCACCCTTCTTGATAAGCTTGGCCACCTACAAGCACAGTACGCGCAAGGGGCTGGGAATTAGCATTCACCCTTCTTGATAAGCTTGGCCACCTACAAGCACAGTACGCGCAAGGGGCTGGGAATTAGCATTCACCCTTCTTGATAAGCTTGGTTTGTTTTTGTTGTTGGCTACACCATAGCTGGGAATTAGCATTCACCCTTCTTGATAAGCTTGTTGACTCGTTCTCGTGCGGCGGCGAGGCGGCTGGGAATTAGCATTCACCCTTCTTGATAAGCTTGATGTGCTGGAAAGTTGACGCGGAATTGAGCTGGGAATTAGCATTCACCCTTCTTGATAAGCTTGCTTAGTTGTTGAGTTCGGCCCACACTTGGGCTGGGAATTAGCATTCACCCTTCTTGATAAGCTTGGCCGATTACGTCCGTGTGCTGGAGAAAAGCTGGGAATTAGCATTCACCCTTCTTGATAAGCTTGGAAGGTGCCGAAGGTGAAGAAGCCACAGGCTGGGAATTAGCATTCACCCTTCTTGATAAGCTTGTTTGACAACTTGTTTAACAAGGTTTACGGCTGGGAATTAGCATTCACCCTTCTTGATAAGCTTGGCCACCTACAAGCACAGTACGCGCAAGGGGCTGGGAATTAGCATTCACCCTTCTTGATAAGCTTGGGACACTCGCGCCTACGCGTCGAACTGGGCTGGGAATTAGCATTCACCCTTCTTGATAAGCTTGCATCGCAGCACCTACCTCCGTTGGGCCGGCTGGGAATTAGCATTCACCCTTCTTGATAAGCTTGTGAGCAACAGGAAACTCGTCAGCGTACAGCTGGGAATTAGCATTCACCCTTCTTGATAAGCTTGGAAGCGGTCTTGCACGAAATGCAGGACAGCTGGGAATTAGCATTCACCCTTCTTGATAAGCTTGCGAACACGAGGGCCCAGAACACGAGACGGCTGGGAATTAGCATTCACCCTTCTTGATAAGCTTGAGAAACCGAGGTACAGAGATGGACGACGAGCTGGGAATTAGCATTCACCCTTCTTGATAAGCTTGGGAACGCCGGCTCCCCGTTAAGTTCGCGGCTGGGAATTAGCATTCACCCTTCTTGATAAGCTTGCGAACATCGTCCGCAACTTCATTGATAAGCTGGGAATTAGCATTCACCCTTCTTGATAAGCTTGCTGGAGATTTTCAATAATGGAAAGGAAGGCTGGGAATTAGCATTCACCCTTCTTGATAAGCTTGGTATAGGTGTTGCATCATCGAACCAACCGCTGGGAATTAGCATTCACCCTTCTTGATAAGCTTGACTTGACCCCGCATGACCCTACTTGACCGCTGGGAATTAGCATTCACCCTTCTTGATAAGCTTGGTGACGGTGACGGTGATACCGACACGACGCTGGGAATTAGCATTCACCCTTCTTGATAAGCTTGGTGACTTCGACAAAACGCCACCCTTTACGCTGGGAATTAGCATTCACCCTTCTTGATAAGCTTGCGACACCCCCGAAAAAGCGGCAACACTGGCTGGGAATTAGCATTCACCCTTCTTGATAAGCTTGTTCGCGGGCACTTCTACAGTTTCCGCGTGCTGGGAATTAGCATTCACCCTTCTTGATAAGCTTGGCGAAGAACATCACCGTTGACATCAAGGGCTGGGAATTAGCATTCACCCTTCTTGATAAGCTTGTGAAACAGATATCACCGATGCGCGTAAGGCTGGGAATTAGCATTCACCCTTCTTGATAAGCTTGAAAACGATTGATCTCCTCACGCCACTGCCGCTGGGAATTAGCATTCACCCTTCTTGATAAGCTTGTACTCGGGCGTCACTTTCTTGTCGGTCTGCTGGGAATTAGCATTCACCCTTCTTGATAAGCTTGAGTCGGCGGAGACAGCCATCGACGCGAGGCTGGGAATTAGCATTCACCCTTCTTGATAAGCTTGAGCTATTTATTGAATCGATTGGAGCAGGGCTGGGAATTAGCATTCACCCTTCTTGATAAGCTTGCATATATCACACATTGCATAGAAAGGATGCTGGGAATTAGCATTCACCCTTCTTGATAAGCTTGTTATCTGGAGAACAAGCTGAGCGGCAGAGCTGGGAATTAGCATTCACCCTTCTTGATAAGCTTGTGTCACCAGTGACACCCCTATAGTAAGAGCTGGGAATTAGCATTCACCCTTCTTGATAAGCTTGCCCATGACACGCTCCCGGCGACCGGCATGCTGGGAATTAGCATTCACCCTTCTTGATAAGCTTGAATCAGTGCTGAATAAGATTGTTCGGCGGCTGGGAATTAGCATTCACCCTTCTTGATAAGCTTGGCTTGCGATATACTCAACACAAGATTCCGCTGGGAATTAGCATTCACCCTTCTTGATAAGCTTGGATTTTTGATGAAGCCCACAGGGCTGAGGCTGGGAATTAGCATTCACCCTTCTTGATAAGCTTGGAAACCGGTAAAATCGGTGCATACCGAAGCTGGGAATTAGCATTCACCCTTCTTGATAAGCTTGTCGGGCAGCCAATCCCACCATTGTTCGGGCTGGGAATTAGCATTCACCCTTCTTGATAAGCTTGGTCTGCACGCTGTACTTGTTCCACTCGGGCTGGGAATTAGCATTCACCCTTCTTGATAAGCTTGACCCCGACCGCGACGCGAGCCGCATCGAGCTGGGAATTAGCATTCACCCTTCTTGATAAGCTTGGGGTAATGGGGTTGTCCTTCCACCACGCGCTGGGAATTAGCATTCACCCTTCTTGATAAGCTTGTCGTGTAGTTGTCCATCACGTCGGTGGAGCTGGGAATTAGCATTCACCCTTCTTGATAAGCTTGGGTCCCAACTCCTCCTCAATCGGCTTAAGCTGGGAATTAGCATTCACCCTTCTTGATAAGCTTGAGAGCACCCATACATGAGTCAGTGCAGCGCTGGGAATTAGCATTCACCCTTCTTGATAAGCTTGTAGGTCTTCAAGCCCAGCACACGGCCGCGCTGGGAATTAGCATTCACCCTTCTTGATAAGCTTGGTTCGGGTTTGAGGTTGGCGATATGAGAGCTGGGAATTAGCATTCACCCTTCTTGATAAGCTTGACAACACACAAACTAAACCCAAGAAAGCGCTGGGAATTAGCATTCACCCTTCTTGATAAGCTTGCCACGGCCTGTGTGGCGTCGCCGATGATGCTGGGAATTAGCATTCACCCTTCTTGATAAGCTTGGTGACACGGTGATACCAGCCAGAGCGAGGCTGGGAATTAGCATTCACCCTTCTTGATAAGCTTGGCACGTTCGAGGGATGGCAGTACATCACCGCTGGGAATTAGCATTCACCCTTCTTGATAAGCTTGAGCGTCCGCTCCTCTTCAGCGAATCGTTGCTGGGAATTAGCATTCACCCTTCTTGATAAGCTTGAACAGGTAAACATATTGTTGTAAAGGTTGCTGGGAATTAGCATTCACCCTTCTTGATAAGCTTGATAGCCTATCAAGAAGGGCTATTTTTCAATCTTTTCAGACTCTCCTACGTTCAAAAAAGCGTGAGAAAGTCAGGCGTTTCTTCCTCAATCTCACGTTTTCCAGAAGAAAATCGGGCCGCCGTGGACCACTGATGATCGCTAATATGCAAAATTCTAACTAAGCCATTAGCTGGCAGATTGTCTTTAATCATTTTGACCGTCGCCCTATTACCCGATTGCGTAGGCGTATACCGCACATATACGGAATACTGCACCATTCCATATCCCATGTCGAGCAACATATTTCTAAAGACAGTTGCAGCATGCCGTTGCCGTTTTGTCTTGACCGGCAAATCAAACATCACCAAGCACCACATGCCGCCACTGTCCTCATCGCGTTTCATGACTCGCCTACATATTCGGGAACCTGCAACCTGTCGATTTTGCCTTCGCAATATAAACCAAATTGCTGCGCAAAATCATTCAATGAGCTCGGTATAGTCAAACCGGAACCGTTGAATTGTTGATTCACAGCATCTACCAAATGCTTCTTTACTGCCTTCTCCTGCAACGAGTCTTCATCATTCAGCAGTGAGACTCTGTAATCCACTGCCGGCCTATATACCTCCAACAGATCATCTGCAAGACAGAAATAATTGCCGCGCCCGTGATGATTCACGCCTAAAGATGGAATTAATCCTGCTGCTATCACCGCTTTAACCGCGAATCCTCGCAGCACCATATAGGCATAATCCAACTGCGCATTCCGACCATAACCCTGCCCCGGAATCCTTCTGAATTTCTCATCTTGAGGAAACATTCGCCTCCAATATTCACGTGCAGCATGACCTTCGCAATTGGAAGGATCACCCGAACGAACAGAGGCTGCAATACCTCGTAGCAAGCCTCCACCTTCGAGTTTTGATGAATCGAGGCAAGCAGCTTGTCCACGAATCTTCATCTGTACAATACGCGCCCACGCACTTTTCTTGCGAGGAAGAGACATGTTCGACTGCGCCAATTGCCGCGTGGTAACTGTGGTAGGCATGTCAGTCCATGCATGCAGCGCAGCGTCAGGAACACCACGCCAATCGCAGAGCATGACTGACACGCCATACCGTGCCATCTCATGTAATACCGCAGCCGAACATCGCACATGCAATCCCAGTAGCACTACCGCAATCTGAGCAAGTGGCACATCCACGCACTCCCCTGTATCGTTCTTGACGACTCGCATCCTTCCCCGTTCATAGGAGATGGAGCCGTCAAGATCGGTACAGTCGATTACACGCCACTGGTTTTGCATGATTCACTCATGCCTCCACTGCCATGAGCACGGCATATGGTGTGCCGACGATAATCTCGGTTCGCCAAAAGCATTGCGTCTTACGATACGAACCGCAGTCTTACTTGCTGTATTAACCGGAGGTAGCCATCCTTGTTTTGTCACAATTTTCTGGACCCCATCTGGAACAACATCGTCAGAAAACGCTTTTGCCAATCCTTCCGCAGCAAGGTATCGAGGTCTTATCCTCAACTGCGTCTGGTTAAAGAATCCATCAACAACCCAATGTTTCCATGCAAGGTTCCCTCCACTAAACTGCGAGAAGAATTGTAAATACTCGCCAATCTGACCATCAACATCGAGACTGGAAAAATCCATCTCGATTTCATCACCGACAACCAACGACCCCAAGTACTGAGCATTACCGCTTTGCAGCGCCTGCACCACCCTAGGCTCGCCATACCGCATCGAAATAGACTGCGGGGGCAACGGCACGGTAAATAAATCATCATGGCAAGCGCGTAGCAGATCAGTTTGGAATACGCGAATCATGCCATAGAAATATTTACGAACTCCCTTGGCATTCGTCTTCCAGCACCGGTACACGCGGGCATGATGAATCGCCGAACCGATATCTGCAGACCCTTCCTGCACAGCAATCTGCGCAGCTTGCGACGCGAAGAATCCCATCTCATCGTCAGCGGAATACCGAGTATCATGCACTCGTATTTCACGATGTGAATCTTCCGGCAAACCCTCTTTTTCATCATAATCCGGCAAACGCGTCAAAGCACACCACAAGGCCGGTGTAGAAGCACGTCGAATAAGATCCGCGCTCATCGCCGAGCCCAACGGCACTTTTTCGAGCGGATGAATTGTGGCATCATGTGCTATGGAATTACCAAGGACATAACGCTGCGATTGCATGACAGCAATTCGATCATTGTCCAACGCATCATTAAGCAGCTCAAGCAAAACGTCCATATTATCCAACCAAAGATGGAACGATTCATAGCGTGAAGTGCCCTCATAGGGGTATTCCTTCCATGAACGTTCGCCTGGCATGAGACCAATCAAACGCTGCGATTCTCTCAATGATTCACGTTCCATCAACGTCTGCGCAGCAGCCGTGTTCATCATCGCGATAACGGAAGCGTCCACCGCATGATGACGACGATCCAGACGAGTCTTTGATTGCTGGCCAATAAAGTGTATCTTCCCTTCAATGCCAGCTGCACGTCTTGCAGATGCCGTGACACGGCCTTGGAACACCGACACCGTGGTTTTCATTGTCTCGGCTTCAGCATCATCGATTGAAGCAGAATTCACATACTGCTTCGCATTGAAATACCAATCGATACGGCGGTGGAGTTCATCAGCCATCCAAGCCACTGATTCGATGGAACGATTATCGATGGCAGCATCATCTTCCGTTTGCTGAAGCCTTGCGATTACCGCTTGCTTGAACGCTTTCACTTCCCGAGGAGCATATGACTTGGGATTGAAAGTAAACATTGTCACACGCTTTTTAGCTTCAGCAAGGCTTACCCCTCGAGTTTGGGCATCCTCGCTCCTTGCCCAAATCGCAAATGGAGTGTTCGATTTCATACGATTGCATTCGGCACATACCGCAGCGAAATTGGTCCTCGTGTTCGTAGAGCCGACGCCTTTCCGGGGAACGATATGATCCATTTCGCACGTACGGAATGTAATCGTACGGCCGCAATACAGGCACTGTCCATTTTGACGCTGAATGGCTTCCAATCTCCGTAAATCGGATTCACGCACTTTTTCCATCTGCTCATCCGCGCGAAGCTGTTCACTCAACGAGCTGCGGAATATCGAACGCTTCTCATTGTTCTTTTCATATTCACGCTTGTCTTTGCGGGCAAAGGCAACCGACGAGAACGAAGAGCGCACATGTTCAATGTTCACTGAGACGGGATTACCCCAGCGCTGCTGACAATTCATGAGATATCGGTTGACGTTTTTCAGCACACGGTCGACCGATGGATTACCCAGAGGCTCCCCAATTGGATCTGCCGGCGGACGCCAACTATCCGTAACGTTGAACAGCGTTTTACGTGCTTCGTGCAAATCATCATCAGTAGTCAGCATCTGACGAGTGAGTTTTTGCAAAGTTTCAACACTGTATGCAGCACGACCGGAGGGGAGATCAACGGAGTCAAGTTTGGTTAACGCATCATCATCTAATCCATCGATAAATTCAATCGCAGAAGCATACGCCACGTCTTCACGCACCTTATCGATATCCACCGTATTAGACAGCAGGCGAATCATTGCCTCATGCTCATTGTCAGACGCGGATTTCCACCAGGCCACCAACGGTTTACGAATCTTGTTGTCCGACTCGTAAATACGCTGGACTGAAGTCAATCGAGGCGGACGGCTGGATATACGTTCTTCTCCATCCTCGGTCAAGCTACCCACGCCTTTCAACTGGCTCCGCTTGAAGCCGAGGAAATCGCATAAATCAGACCATGTGATATCTTCCGAAGAAGGTGACACGAGTTGGTCATAAATGCTTTGCTTCTCATCAACAGTAAGTTTGCGAAGTTCTGCGGAAGCATCCTTGATTCTTAGGTTCGTAATCACATTCGCGATACGATACTCCTGAAAAGCCAAAGAAGCCTTTAATGCCCTAGCCTGTTCAGGAGCCAGAGGATCCTGACCGACACGCTGCTCTGCCGAACCTTTAGGAGACACCGCATAAAACACACTACGGAACAGCGGCTTCCACTCATCCGCGGGCACTCTCTGGACCCTGAATATTTGCTTCAGCTCGTTAGCATTATCTTCCTGCATCAAACGTACCGGCAAATAGCCTTCCGCATCCGGTTTTTTAGAACCGGTACGCCAACGCAGTCGAGGAGCTTCCGCATATCCAGCATCCAACATCGCCACCACTAACTGCGCGGGAGTGCTCTCTTCTTCCGCAGCAGTTGCGTCATCGTTGTACGCCTTCGCTTTTTCCTTCAGTTCGCCATATTGCTTCGAATATGGATTGTCGCTGATCAGCGAGTCCACCTGACGATAAGGATTGCGCCATCCGCGATGCCTTGCCATATGTCTCAATGCGATAGAAATACTCTCACGGCGAAGTTCATCATCTTCGATGTATCGTGTAGCCAGCTCAGCCCTTACATGCCATTCTTCAAAGGGCTTATCCAAGGACTCCGGCTCAATAACGGGGTATCCAAATTTGCCGAGGAGCATATCGAGCTTGTGCAAGCGCTCACGCTTCCGACGCCTCATACGCCGCGTGCGACGAGCGACACCCGACATATTCTTTCGCGTAATCGCTTCCTTATTCTTCTGAGGATCCACACCACCATCGTGGATTACGCTTTGCGCATTCAACAGACGCACTGGACTGTTCTCATCGGACACTTCTACTGCGGCAAGGCCCACAGAATTCAAACCGACGTCAATTCCTATCCGGTAACGCTTCCCCCGCATAAAACACCTTTCACCGTAGCTACAATGCACATCATTGTCTTGAACATTGTAACTGTACGAAACAGGGCGAGCCAAATGGCTCGCCCCTAGCAGTTGCCTGCTGAGCATTCAAAGTGGCTATCAGGTCCACTCTTACTGAGAATTAGCTGTATCAGTATAGCGCAAATCCTCTTAGCGACACAACATGAATCATGTCAGAATAACGCGTCTTGGGCGAAGTCATCGTCGGGATTGGCACCGAATTCGTCCGGCTCAGCAGGTTTGAACGCGCTTGCACCTTCATCGGCCAACTGGTCGGAGGCCGCGGCCGAGGCTTCGCGCAGGTCGCCGTCGAGCACCACGGCATCGGGCGAGACGAGGAACATGCGTTCGTTGACGCCGGCCAAATAGAGGCCGCCCAACGATTCGACTCGGGACAGCGCCACATACCCCATGCCTGGCGCGAAGGTGCGCTTCAGATCCATAACCGCACGGTCAAGCGTCATGCCTTGCGACTTGTGGATGGTGATGCCCCACGCGCAGCGCAACGGCATCTGGGAGACGGAGGCGAGCACGGTGTCGCCGTCCATCATCTCCCATGTGGCCTGTTTCATGGTGACGATGTTGCCGTTCTCGAATTCCACGATCGGCCAGCCGCCCTTGTTCTCCTGTGCGAAGCCACGCACGGTGCCGAGCGAGCCGTTGACGTACTGGCGATCGGTGTCGTTGCGCAGGGCCATGACAGCCGCGCCTTCCTTGAGTATCAGTCGCCCGGGGGCCAGCATGTTCTTTTTGAGTCGGTCGACCAGGTTGGCAGGGCCTGCTGTCTCGGCGTGGAACTCGTGCGGCTCAAGCATGATCTGGTTCAGGCGCATGTCGTTGAGATTGTCGGCCTGCCGGTTCACCGGGAACAGGTGGACGGCGACCTGGCCGGGCTCGGGCAGTTTGCCCAGACGAGTGACGAGCACGTCACGGTCGGACTGGGTCACGTCGCCTTCGCGAATGTCGGTGAGCACGGTCAGCAGTTCGCCGGTATCCTGACGGTGCTGTTCGGTCAGATAGCAGATCACCGGGTTGAGTTCGGGCCATACCAGCGATTCGGTGATGAAGCCTTCGGGGTTCAAGCCGGCACGGGCATACCGTTCGCGACTGGCGATGAATTCGGGCGTGGGGGCGATGAGGTCGCGGTTGCGCCCGGACACCGAAACCGGCGGCAGCTGGAAGAAGTCGCCGGACAAGACAACCTGGATGCCACCGAACGGGCGTGGATCACGGCGTACTTCGCGGCAGACTTGGTCGACCATGTCGAACAGCCAAGCGTGCAGCATGGAAACCTCGTCAATGACGAGGATGTCCGTGGCCTGAATCTTGCGTTTGCGCCGGGATTTGATGAGTTTGAGCAGGCTGGCGCTCAGGACGGTGGCCACGCCGACGCCGCTCCACGAATGAATGGTTTGGCCGTTGATATGCGTGGAGGCGATGCCTGTGGACGCGGTGACTGCTACACTGGCGCCGTCGGCCCGAGCCTGGCGGATGAACTCGTTCAAGACATAGGTCTTACCGGCACCGGGCGCACCGGTCAGGAACACGTTCGCGCCGGCGTTCAGAATGGCCAGGGCTTCGGTTTGGCGCATATCAACCTCTCTAGACTCCCCTCAGGGAGGGGAGCCAAGTACGGCGGACTACTTATTGAGGATGCTGGTGGCTACGATGTCGGCGGCGATGGCCTTGGATGCGGCATCGTCCGGGCCGGGGGCGGGAGCCATAAACGCCTTACGGTAGTAGCGCAGCTCGTCCAAGGACTCGATGATGTCTGCGAGAGCACGATGGCCACCGTTCTTTGGCGGGCGGTTCTCGTACACGGCCGGGTACCAGCGGCGGGCGAGCTCCTTGAATGTGCTCACATCCACGCTGCGGTAATGCAGGTGGCTCATGAGGTTCGGCATGTAATGGTCGAGGAACTTCTTATCGGAGCCGATGGTGTTGCCGGCCAGCAGCGGGCGCACGCCTTCCGGCGTGAAGCGCAGCACGTATTCGGTGACCTTCTGCTCGGCCTCGGCCAGGCTCAGGCCATTCTCCCACTCGTTGATCAGGCCGGAACGGGTGTGCATCTGGCGCACGAAATCGTTCATATGGTTCACGGCCTTCTCGGACGGCTTGATGACGTAATCCACGCCCTCGTCCAGCACATTCAGGTCAAAGTCAGTGGGCACTACGGACACCTCGACGAGTTCGTCGCCGCCGAAGATATCCAAGCCCGTCATTTCGCAGTCAATCCAAATCAGGCGCGAATCCTTTGCGCTGTAAGTTTCTGCATCATGGCTGTCGACCATGGTAAGCCTCTTTTCGTCATGTCACCCGTTATTACAAGAACAGTTCAGACTATACCCCAGCGCATACAAGCTATCTCGAGCCACATACGCGAAAAGGGCCTGCATAAGCAGACCCTTTTCACAAGGAATCAACCCCTAACTAGCGCAAGCTAGCGGGCATCAACCGATCAGTTGTTGTGGAAGCCGGAGTAGTTCGGGGCTTCGGTGGTCATCACGATATCGTGCGGGTGCGATTCGCGCAGACCGGCGTCGGTGATGCGGATGAACTTGCCACGCTCCGGCATCTCGGCGATGTTGTGGGCGCCGATGTAGAACATGGACTGGTGCAGGCCACCGAGCATCTGGTAGAGCACGGCGTTCAGCGGTCCGCGGTACGGCACTTCGCCTTCCACGCCTTCCGGCACGACCTTGTCGCTGGAGGTCACGTCGGCCTGGAAGTAGCGGTCCTTGGAGTAGGACTTCTTGCCGCGCGGGGCCATGGCACCGAGGGAGCCCATGCCACGGTACAGCTTGTACTGCTTGCCGTGCAGGAGCACCTTCTCGCCCGGGGCTTCCTCACAGCCAGCGAGCGTGCCGCCGAGCATCACGGAGGAAGCGCCAGCCACGAGGGCCTTGGCGATGTCACCGGAGTAGTGGATGCCACCGTCGGCGATGCAGGGCACGCCAGCGGCACGGCAGGCCTGGGCAGCCTCGTACACGGCGGTGAGCTGCGGGACACCGACACCGGCAACGATACGGGTGGTGCAGATAGAGCCGGGGCCAATACCGACCTTGACGGCGTCCGCGCCAGCCTCAATCATGGCCTGAGCACCGGAGCGGGTGCCGACGTTGCCGCCGATGATCTGCACGCCGTCGAAGGCGGAGTCGTGCTTCAGGCGGGAAATCATGTCGAGTGCCAGACGGGCCTCACCGTTGGCGGTGTCGACCACGAGCACGTCCACGCCAGCCTCCATCAGAGCGGAGGCACGCTGCCAGGCGTCGCCGAGGAAGCCGACGCCGGCGGCCACGCGCAGACGACCCTGCTCATCCTTGGTGGCGTCCGGGTACTGCTCGGTCTTGACGAAGTCCTTGACGGTGATCAGGCCGGTCAGGTGGCCTTCCTCGTCAACGAGCGGCAGCTTCTCAACCTTGTGCTGGGCGAGCAGACGGTGAGCGTCGTCCTTGGAAATGTTGGACGGGCCAGTGACCAGGTTCTCCTTGGTCATGACATCCTTAACCTTCAGGGTGTCGTAATCCTCGGAGGCGATGAAGCGCATATCACGGTTGGTGATGATGCCGACGAGCTTGTTTTCCTTGTCCACAACCGGCAGACCGGAGATGTGGAACTTGCCGCACAGCTTGTCGAGGTCGGCCAGAGTGACCTCGGGGTTGACGGTCAGCGGGTCGGTGATCATACCGGACTCGGAACGCTTGACCACATCGACCTGAGCGGCCTGGTCGTCGATGGACAGATTGCGGTGCAGCACACCGATACCACCGTTACGAGCCATGGCGATGGCCATCTCGGACTCGGTCACGGTATCCATGGCAGCGGAGAGGACCGGGGCCTTCATCACGATCTTGCGAGTCAGATGAGTGCTGGTGTCCACTTCGGAGGGAATGACATCCGTCTCGTTCGGCAGCAGCAACACATCATCATAAGCAAGGCCGAGCTTGGCGAAAATCGGAGGAAGGGGAGCATACGCCGATTGGGCGTTCAATTCATCGAGGTTTGTAGCCATACAAACACTATATGAACACGCGCTGACCTTCACGACACACGCTTGTGAGCGCTCACTTATCCGCTGCCGGGTCCTGCACCTCACCCGCCTGCGAGTCCCGCGAATCCGCAGGCGAATCAGTCATCGAATCCGCTGCCTGAGAGCCAATCGAATCCCGGCTCTCCCCTACTGCAGACTGCGACTTAACCGTAGCATGCTGCGCGTTCTTGCGTGCGGATTCGAGCGTCAGGTTCTCGGCTTGGATCTCGGGAATACGATGCCGCAGATAGGGGTACATCGTGGCTATGGTCAGCACCACCACGGCGATGGGCATGCCCACGGCCACATGCTGCGCTTTGAAGAACAGAATCGTCAGCGAACCGAATGCGATCAGCGCGGCCCATCCCCACAGGATCAGCACGGCGCCACGCACCGAATGCCCGATCTTCAGCATGCGATGGTGCAGGTGCATACGGTCCGGATGCATGGGCGACTGGCCTTTGGCCAAACGCCGCACAATCGCCAGACACATGTCGAGCACAGGCAGGAACAACACCAGAATCGGCAGCAGAATTGGCATGAACACCGGCAGATAGATGCTGGCATGAATCGAGGCCGGGTCAAGACGTCCGGTCATCACAATCGAAGCGCAGGTGATGAGATAGCCAAGCAGCATCGAACCGGAATCACCCATAAACAGTTTGGCGGGATGCCAATTATGCAGCAGGAAGCCCACGCAGATACCCACCATCATCACGTCGATCAGCGTGGCCAACGAAGCATAACTCGGGGAAGACCGGGCGATGATATACGAATAGGCGGCGAACGCTATGCCACCAATCGCCACGATACCGGCCGCCAGGCCATCGAGGCCATCAACGAAATTGACCGCGTTAATCGAGGCGACAATCAGGAATGCGGTGATCGCCATGGACAGACTCGGCGAGGCGGTAATCAGCGAACCGCCCAAAGGCAGTGAGATGATCTGCAATCCGCCCCAAGCCACGAATACGGAAATCAGCAGCTGACCGGCAAGTTTCAGCATCCAATCGAGATCCCACAGGTCATCGGCCATGCCCAGCAGACTGATCATGATGCCGCCGGCAAGAATCACCCACATCTGGTAATTGCCGTTGAACAATCCCGAGAGAAAAGGCAGCCGACTGGCGAATACGGTAGCCACGGCAAAACCGATCAGCATGCCAAGGCCACCCATGCGCGGCGTGGGAATGGTGTGCACGTCTCGGGCACGCACCTCGCCAACCGCACCGATTTCGATGGCGACGTGGCGAATCAGCGGAGTCACCAGCCAGGTGACGCCACCGGCGATGGCGGCAATCAGTAGGTAGATTCTCATGCGCCGAGTCCACCGCCGTTGAGGTGGAGGGCCTTGCGAATCACGTTTTGGGCGATGACGCCTTCACGCAGGATCTCGATGCCGTCGCGCGCGTACGGATCGGCTTTGACGACGGTGCTGGAGACATGGCCTTGGGTGGGACCGCCGTCCAGATACAGGTCGACTTCGCTGCCGAACGCGTCAACCGCCTCCTGGACGGTCTGCGCGCTTTCGTCGCCGGAACGGTTGGCGCTGGACGCGGCCAGCGGGCCAGTCGCCTTGAGAATCGCGAGGCACAGCGCCGAATTGGGGATGCGGATGCCTTGCGTGCCGGGGCGACCATCGGCGGTGTCGGCCAAAGTCTCCAACGTGCAGTCGGGCCGGGCTACGGCAATCGGCGAGAACGCGCCGGGCAGGAACGCCGCCGACAAACGATTCAGTGGAGACGGCAGGTCTAGACCGAGTTCATCAAGCTGGTCGGTGGATGCGAGCAGTACCTGCAACGCCTTATAGCGCGGGCGACGCTTGAGCCGGTAGATACGGTCGATAGCGGCCTTATTACGCGGATCGCACGCCACTCCATATACCGTATCCGTTGGAATGACGACCAATCCACCATCCCGGATGACACGCGCCGCCTGTGCCAGCGATTCATCCGTGACTTTCAGCGTTGTTCCGCCTTCCACGCTCACGCCACCTCCGTTCGCTTGTGTATTCACAATCTACCATTGCACCATTGCGCCCCGACTTGCATAGTTCATCATCGCTCGTTTGCCGTACTGCCGTTTTCCGATTCGCCCCACACGCACAGACCGTAGATACAATGAGTCCATCCATGCTCTTTCGCGAAATTACAGGAGTGTTCAATGAGCGAAATCAATGCTGAATCCACCACCATGCCTCCCGTCGAACTGCGTATGCCGCGCGCCAGCGAGCGCGAGGAGATGCTCGCCGGCAAACTGTACAATTCGGTAGACCCTGAATTGAATGCCCTGCGCGAGAAGGCCGGCGACCTGTGCGCGCGCTTCAACGCCGCGTCGCGTACCGATCATGCCGCCCGTGCCGCGATTCTCGATGAGCTGCTGCCCGGCCACGGTGCCGGCCTTGACGTGATGGGGCCGATTTTCTTCGACTATGGCTGCAACGTCACCATCGGAGAGCGCGTGTTCGCCAACTTCAACTTCACTGTGCTGGATTGTTGCCCGGTGACGATTGGCGACGACGTGCTGTTCGGCCCGAACGTTTCGCTGCTGCCACCGATGCATCCGTTGCGTTGGCAGGATCGTAACGTGAGGCAGGCACCTGATGGTTCCGCATACGACTGCGAGTATGGCAAGCCGATTGTCATCGGCTCGAACTGCTGGTTTGGCGGCAATGTGACGGTAATCGGCGGCGTGACGATCGGCGAGGGTTGCGTGATCGGTGCCGGCTCGGTGGTGACGCGCGATATTCCGCCGCACACCGTGGCCGTGGGTAATCCGGCCCGTCCGATTCGCGAGATTACGGATAAGGATGCTTCCGCGCTACAGTATTACGCGCAGTGATATATGAATGCTCCCGCTGGCGAGCTGTCAGCGGAGCTGACTGAGGGTGGTTGCCGGAAATCTCCGATAACCACCCTCAGCCTCACTTCGTGAGGTAGCTCCCGCCAGCGGGAGCATAGTAATGTGAGACGTCACGCGCCGAGGTACGCCTTGCGCACCTTCTCGTCGTGCAGCAGGTCGGAGGCCTTGCCCTCCATGGTGATCTTGCCGGTCTCGAGCACGTAGGCGCGATCCGCGATGGACAGGGCCATCTTCGCGTTCTGCTCCACGAGCAGCACGGTGATGCCACGCTTGCGCAGCGTGACGATGATGTCGAAGATCTCCTTGACCAGCAGCGGGGACAGACCCATCGACGGCTCATCCATGAGGATGGTCTTCGGATGGCTCATCAGGGCGCGGCCCATGGCCACCATCTGCTGCTCACCGCCGGAAAGCGTGCCGGACAGCTGGCGGCGACGTTCCTTCAAACGCGGGAAGTAGTCGAACACCATCTCAAGATCCTTACCCAGACTGGACTGGTCTTTGAGACTGAACGCGCCCATCTCCAGGTTCTCCTGCACGCTCATGCGGGTGAACACGTGGCGGCCTTCCGGCACATGGGCCATGCCCAGCGTGACGATCTTGTTCGCATGCGTTTTGAGCAGATCGTGGCCATCATAAGTAATGCTGCCGGATTTGGCCGGCACCAGACCGGTGATGGTGTGCAGGGTGGTGGTCTTGCCGGCGCCGTTGGCTCCGATCAGGGAGACGATCTCGCCGTCGTTCACCTTGAGGCTAATGCCCTTGACCGCGTCGATCGCGCCATAGGAAACGCATAGATCCTTGATTTCCAGCATCAGCGCGCTCCTTCCGTCAGTGTCTTGGCAATGCTTGGCTCCGGTTCCGCCTTGGTGGTGGAATCGCCGTCCGCGTCATCGTTGTTGTCGCTGCCCAAGTAGGCGGAGATGACCTGCGGGTTGTTGGCGATCTCCTCCGGCGTGCCGGATGCGATGGTGCGGCCATAGTCCAGCACCTGGATGCGCTGGCATACGCTCATCACCAGGCTCATGTCATGTTCGATGAGCAGGATGGCGATACCGAAACGGTCGCGGATCGTGTTGATACAGTGCAGCAGATCCTCGGTTTCGGTGGGGTTCATGCCGGCGGCCGGCTCGTCGAGCAGCAGCAGTTTCATGCCGGTGGCCAGGGCGCGTGCGATCTCGAGCTTGCGCTGCTGGCCGTACGGCAGGTTGGCCGCCTGGGTGGTGGCCAGTCCCTCGAGGTTGAAGATGCGCAGCAAGTCGATGGCCTTCTCGTGCATCTCGTTCTCCTGCTTCCAGAAGCCCGGGGTGCGGAAGATGGCGCTGCCCATGTGGTAGGTGAACGACTCATCGAAGGCGACGAGCACGTTCTCCTCGACGGTGAGCTGCTTGAACAGGCGGATGTTCTGGAAGGTTCGGGCGATGCCGGCACGCACGACCTGATAGGTCTTCTTGCCGTTCATCCGGGTTCCGTCCAGCCAGAACTCGCCTTCGGTGGGCTTGTACACGCCGGTCAGCAGGTTGAACACCGTGGTCTTGCCGGCGCCGTTGGGGCCGATCAGGCCAATGAGTTCGCCCTTGTTGATGGTCATGTTGAAGTTGGACACGGCTTTCAGACCACCGAAGGTGATGCCGAGATGTTCGGCTTTGAGGATGGGCTGGGTTGCGTCGCTCATCGTGAGGCCTCCTTCACGGTCTTGTCGTCGGACTGGTCATGCTGCTTGGCGCTGGCCGCGGGTTTCGCGCCCTTGCCGGCGGCGCCGCGGAACAGCATGCGGTTGACCAGACGCGGCAGTGAGAACTCCCAGGATCCGAAGATGCCCTGCGGGCGGAAGATCATGACGAGCACCAGCACCACCGAGTAGGCGAGCATACGGTAGTCGGCGAAGGCGCGCAGCAGCTCGGGCAGGATGGTCAGGCCGATGGCGGAGACGATCGAGCCGGTGAGCGAACCCATGCCGCCGAACACCACCATGATCACGTAGTTGATGGAGTTGAGCCAACCGGCCATGGTGGGGTTGAGCGAGCCGATGTACTGGGCGAAGATACCGCCGGCGATGCCCGCGAAGAACGCGGAGATCGCGAAGACGAGCACCTTGAGGTACGTGGTGTTGAGTCCGGAGGCGCCGGCGGCGATCTCGTCGTCGCGGATGGCCTTGACCGCACGGCCGTAACGGGAGCGGCCGAACATGAAGAGCACGACCACGGTGACCACCATGATCCAGAACACGACGTACAGGTTGGCGGTGCGTTCGATGCCGATCAGCGCCTGTCCGGCGGCGCCCTTGTCGAGGCCCATGCCGCCGGCTACCTTGAGGTTCTGGATGATCACGCGGATGATCTCACCGAAGCCCAGCGTGATGATGGCCAGGTAGTCGCCGTGCAGTCGAAGGGCAGGAATGCCGATCAGGATGCCGAACACGCAGGCCACCACGCCGCCGATCAGCGTGGTGAGCAGGAAGCGGGCGGTGGGGTCGATGGCAATGCCGGCGGCGACCATGTATTTGGAGGTCAGTGCGGCCACGTAGGCGCCGATGGCCTCGAAACCGCAGCATCCCAGCGTCAGCTGGCCGAGCACGCCGATGGTGAGGTTCAGGGAGGTGGTCATGATGATGGCGATGCACGCGGTCATCATGATGCCCTTGATGTAGGAGTCGGCCAAGCCGGATTCGCACAGCGCCATCACGATGCCGAACGCGGCGAGGATGCCGATGAAGCACACAAGATAGGACTGTTTGGTGGAAAGCATTGTCTTCTTCATCTGATCAGACCTTCTCCCCTTCGTTCTTGCCCATAATGCCGGACGGTTTGACGAGCAGCACGATGATCAGGATGGTGAACACGATGGCGTCGGAGAACGCCGAGGTGATGATGCCCGCCGTGATGGTGCCGATATACGCCTTGGTCAGGCTTTCGATCAGACCGATGGCCAGACCACCGATCATGGCGCCCGGGATGGAACCAATGCCGCCGAGCACGGCGGCGACGAACGCCTTCAGGCCCAGCATGGCGCCCATCATAGGCGAGACCTGCGGGTAGGCGGCGCAGTACATCAGCGAGGCGACCGCGGCCAGACCGGAGCCGATGGCGAATGTCAGGGCGATGGTGGAGTTCACGTTGATACCCATGAGCACGGCGGCCTCCTTGTCTTCGGAGACGGCGCGCATGGCCTTGCCCTGCCTGGTGAATTTGACGAACAGCTGCAGGCCCACCATGATGACCAGGCCGATGACGATGGTCAGCAGGGTGTCTCCCGGCAGCTTGAGCTTGCCGAACGCGATGGACGGCAGGTGGAAGATGGTCGGGACGGTCTGGAAGTCGGCGCCGAAGATGGCCTGTGAGCCGTTCTCCAGCAGCAACGACATGGCGATGGCGGTGATCAGGGCGGTCATGGAGTTGCCCTTTTCACGCACCGGCTTATAGGCGGCCTTTTCGACGATCACGCCGACGGCCACGCATACCAGGATGGCGGGAATGACCGCCACCCAGGCGGGCAGTCCCATGGCCACGATGGCCGGAATGGTGAGCATGAGCACGTAGGCTCCGACCATGATGAAATCGCCGTGGGCAAAGTTGATCAGTCGGATGATGCCGTAGACCATGGTGTAGCCCAATGCCACCAGCGCGTACACGCTGCCGATTTTCAGACCGTTGAACAGCTGGCTGATGAACATGATGATCTGATCGGTCATAGCTCCCCCTTTCTATCAATGTTGTGGTTCTCTACCGCTGCGCGCGTAGAGATATTCGTATGTCTTGCGATTGATGGCGCGATACGCCCGCGCCTGGCGATATCCGCATATCGACGGCTGTCCTTATGCATCCGAGCCCATGAAAACACGAAAGGGAGAGGACCGGCAAAACCGGTCGCTCTCCTGTTCATGCGGAAGTCATGCTAGGACATCGTGATTATGCGGTGGGAATTCATGGAATTCACTTGGGCTGCACGGTGGTGTTGTACACCGGCTTGCCGTCCTTCATTTCCAGCACGGTCACGGACTTGGTCGGCGAGCCGGACTTGTCCATGGTGAACTTGCCGGTCACACCGTCGAAGGTCATGCCGGCCACGGCGTTGCGCACATCCTCACGGGTGGCGTTCTCGCCAGCCTTCTCGATGGCCTGCTTGATCATGTAGATGGTGTCGTAGCCCAGAGCGGCGAACGTGTTCGGCTCGGCGTTGTTCTTGGACTTGTAGGACTTGATGAAGTCCTGCACCTTGGTGTTGGTGTTGTCGTCGGCGGAGTAGTGGGTGGTGTAGTAGGTCTTGTTGTACTGGGACTTGTCACCGGTGAGCTTGAGGCCATCGTATCCGTCGGGTCCCATCACGTAGCCCTCGAAACCCACGGAGCGGGCCTGCGGGATGATGTACGGGCCAGCCACGGAGTAGTAGTACGGAGCGTAGAGCAGCTCGGCGCCGGAAGCCTGGATCTTCTGCAGCTGGGCGGAGTACTCGGTGTCGTCGGCGGAGGAGGAGCTTTCCTTGTCCACCACTTCGAGGCCGAGCTTTTCGGCGGCCTTGGCGAAGGCCTCTCCCACGCCGGAGGAGTACGGATCGCCGGTGCCGTAGAGCACGGCCACCTTCTTGACCTTCAGGTTCTCGGCGGCGAAGCGTGCAGCCACCTCACCCTGGTAGGAGTCCTTGAAGCAGGTGCGGAACAGGTAATTGCCGGTTTCGATGGAGTCGGAGGTGGCGGCCGGGGCGATGGTGACCAGCTTGGACTGGTCGGCCAGCGGGGCCACGGCTGCGGTGGTGGCGGAAATGGTCGGGCCGGCCACGGCGAGCACGTTGTTGTCGCCGGCGAGCTTGTTGTAGGCGTTGGAGGCTTCGGTGGCGTCGCCCTTGTCGTCCATGGACTCGAGCTTGACCTTCTTGCCGTTGATGCCGCCCTTGGCGTTGATCTCGGAGACCGCCAGCTCGAAGCCCTTGACCTCGGCCTCGCCGTAAGCGGCGGCGGTACCGGAGTTGGTGGTCACGGTGCCGATGGTGATGGAGTCGCCGGAGGCCTTGGCACTGGAGCTGGAGGAATCATCCATGCTGCCGCCGGAGCAGCCCGCGAGGGACAACGCCATAACAGCGGCCGCGCTGGCCGCAACGAACTTAGTGGAGAACTTCACGTTCATCCTCTTCCTTCTTCCTTGGGATATTTCAACATCGTTCATCTGTCAACCAACGCGCGGGATGTGCGCGTGAGACGTTCCACTCACATAATTCGCATACCACAGAACTACATCACACGGCTTGTGACCGTCATTCACGTCTCTCTCATCCGATGTTTGTCGCGGACTGTTATAACCAGACCGGCTTTGAACCCGCAATAAATTGTTCTTATTATGAGACAGCGCAATTACGGAAACGAGAATACAATCCCAAGGAAATGTGGGATTCGTGGGGCTTAGGACACTGCAAACAGGTAGCGGTCGCGACCCGTCCAGTCCTGGCCGGTCGATGCGGCAGCGAATCCGGTGGCCCTGGCAAAGGCCACGAGACGATCCCCCTGGGTCACGTCATGTTCCATGACAAGCACGCCCCCAGGCTTGAGAAGACGGCAGGCCCGCTCGATAATGCGCTCGGGAATCAACGTACCGTCCATCGAGCCGCCATACAAAGCCAATTCCGGATCCCAATCACGCACTTCCGGCTGCTCGGGAATATCGGTCTGCGGCACGTAGGGGGGATTGGTGATGACGATATCGACGGTGCCGTCCAATTGGGCCAATGTGGCGAAGGACGTGGCATCCGCGATTTCCAGATGATAATTCGAGGCAATGGATGGGTACTTTTTCGCGGTTTCCGACAGATTCCTTCGCGTCCATTCGGCGGTGTTCGGCGACAGCTCCACCGCCCACACCTGGCTGCCGGGCACCTCGCTGACAACGGACAGCCCAATCGCGCCGGAGCCGGCGCACAAATCGACCACACAAGGATGGATCATGCCGTTTTTTGTCAGCCAGTCAAGGCCGGCCTGCACCACGGTTTCGGTTTCCGGACGAGGAATGAACACTCCGGGACCGACCTTCAGGTCAAGGTAGCGGAAAGGAGCATGCCCGGTGATGTATTGCAGCGGCTCGCGCTTGGCACGGCGGTCGAGCATGGCACGGAAGACGGCAAGCTGTCCGGTTGTGCCAAGTTCCTCCCCCATAAGCAGAGCCCTGTCGACGTCGCGCAGTTCAACGCCTGCCGCCTCGGCAAGGAGCAACTTGGCATCATGCTCAGGCGTCTCAATACCCGCTTCGCGCAATTGCGAAGAGGCTTGGTTGATGATGTCGGTAATAAGCACTGGCGGTCTCCGTTGATCGGACATTAGGCTCCCCTCAGTCAGCTTCGCGGACAGCTCCCCTCACAGAGGGGAGCCATCCGGCAAAGTCATTTCTGATTGGCCAGACGGTCGGCCTCGTCGGCTTGGATGTCGGAATCGATGACGGCCTGCAGGTCGCCGTCGAGCACGGCGTCAAGGTTGTAAGCCTTGTAATTCGTGCGATGGTCGACGATACGGTTTTCCGGGAAGTTGTATGTGCGGATTCGCTCGGAGCGATCAAGCGAACGTACCTGCGAGTGACGCATGTCGGCGGCCTCGGCGGCCTCCTGCTCATGCTTCATGGCCAGCAGGCGGGACTTCAGTACGCGCAACGCGGCGGCACGGTTCTGAATCTGCGACTTCTCATCCTGCATGTTCACCGTGATTCCGGTTGGCAGGTGGGTCATGCGCACGGCGGAATACGTGGTGTTCACGGACTGGCCGCCGGGGCCGGAGCTCATGAAGATGTCGATTTTCAGGTCTTTCGGATCGATCTCGATCTCGTCGTCATCCTCGTCGGCCTCGGGGAACACGATGACGCCGGCAGCGGAAGTCTGGATACGGCCCTGCGATTCGGTGACGGGGATGCGCTGCACACGGTGTACGCCGCCCTCGTACTTCATCGAAGCCCACACGCCGTCTTCGGGAGCGGGCGTTCCCTTGGCGCGGATGGCGATCTGCACGTCCTTGACGCCGCCGAGCTCGGTGGTGTTCTCGGACTGCACGTTCACGCTCCAGCCACGCTTCTCGGCGTAACGGGTGTACATGCGCAGCAGGTCGCCGGCGAACAGTGCGGCTTCCTCGCCGCCGGTGCCGGCCTTGATCTCCATGATGGTGTCGCGCGCATCATCCGGGTCACGCGGGATCAGCGCGGTGCGCAGCTTCTCCTCGACACCGGGCAGTTCGTCTTCAAGACGCTTGGCTTCCTCGGCGAAGTCGGCGTCCTCGCCGGCCATCTCCTGAGCGGCTGCCAGATCGTCCTTCACCTGCAACCAGGCTTTGTAGGCACCCACGATGGCACCCAGTTCGGCGTGACGACGACCCAGCTTGCGCAGCTTGTCCGGGTTGGACACGACTTCGGGGCTTGCCATCTGTTCTTCGATGGACTGGTACTCCTCAAGCGCGGTTGCCGCCGCCGGGAACTGTTCGTCTGCCATAACACACTTTCTTCTGTATGGTGCTGTTCTGTTCGATTATTCGATTGCGCAGGTCAATGCTGCAACAAAACTTGTCAAAGAATACAAAAAACGCCAGTCCTCGATCGGGTATGCCGGAGCATGCCAAATCGAATCGGACTGGCGTGAAGTATGCTACTTGCTCTTCTTGCCGTAGCGCTTCTCGAAGCGAGCAACGCGGCCACCGGTGTCAAGAATCTTCTGCTTGCCGGTGTAGAACGGGTGGCACTGAGAGCACACGTCAACGAACATGTGATCTTCCTTGCCAGCGGTGCGGGTCACGAAGGTGTTGCCGCACGAGCACGTCACCTCAACGGGGTGATAATCAGGATGGATACCCTGCTGCATTTTACGTCTCCTATGGATTCGGGGGACCCGGGTCGTCATGCCCCTATGGCAAGACGTGAACCGGAACCTAAGGGATTGTACACGCCTATCTGGACGTGAAGACGCGCTGCGCCGCCGCAGGAGACGACGCAAAAGAGTGGGGCCGCAGGGGCTTGAACCCTGGACCGGGCGATTATGAGTCGCATGCTCTAACCGACTGAGCTACGGCCCCACGTTCGCTGCGTAAAACAGCCAACTTGCCAAAGTGTAGCACGAGCCCGCTAATGCCGGCACGCGCGCCATGCACCCATACCATGCACCCGCCAGCAACAAGCAGCATCTCCCGGCGCTACTTCTCCCCCATGTACCCCAACGGGTTCTCGATGAACCGTCGCAAGCCCATTTCGGCCGCGCCATATAGCGAGGGATGCAGCGCCACCGGCGGCACAAACACGCGAATCTTCACATTCGGGTATCCCAGAATTTCCGAACGCAGCCGGCCTTCAAGCACGGTGGCCAGCTCGTCGCCGAAGTGCGTCCACAGTCCGCCCAACAGCACCGTATCGACATCCACCAGATTCACGGCGGAAGCGATGGCGGAAACCAGCGCATCGGCGGCCTGATCGACCACTTTGGCTACATCCGAATCCCCGGCTCGCCAACGCTGGAGGAACATATCGATGGCCTCGCTGCTGGTGGCATCCCCATCCTCGGCAATGCCGGCAGCCTCGACCAAAGCGCGACGGCCCGCAAACGCCTCAAGACACCCGTGACGCCCGCAGCTGCACAACGGCCCATCCATCGCCACGGACAGATGGCCGATCTCGCCGGCGAATCCGTGCGAGCCCATCACCACTTCGCCGTCGCGCACCACCGCGCCGCCGATGCCGATATCGGTAGACAGGTAAATAAAGGAGTCCGTGCGGTCCACCACATTCAGGAAGGGCGCACGTTCGGTGGCATACCCCGGAATCTGAGCGATGGCGGCCATCTTCGCCTCATTGCCGGCCACCACATCCAGCCGGCGCACCACGTTGAACCGGGTGAGGTTGACGTTTTCCCAACCCAGATTGCGGGCCACCAACAGCCACATGTCGTCGGTGACGATGCCCGGCAGCGCAAACCCGGCTCCCACCACCTTGCAGCCGCGTCGTTTGAGCCGGCTTTCCAACGGGAAAGTCATCGCATCGAGCTTGGCGAAGATCTCGTACGGGTCAGTGCCGGTCATATCCTCACTCACCCACTCCCGGCCGAGAGTGTCGCCGTTCAGATCGAGTGCCAGGCAACCGTAACCATCGGTGTTGATCTGCAGGCCGATGCCGGCGATGGATCCGCCGCGAATCTCCAGCGGCGTGCTGGGCCGCCCATATGTGGTGGAAACGACCGGCTCGCCTTCCTGCACCACGCCGCTTTCAATGAGCATCGAGGCCAACAGCGAGAGCGTGGCCTTGGTCAGGCCCGTCTCCTTGGCCAGATCGGCACGACTCATCGGTTTCTGCGCACGCAATAAGGTGTCGAGCGTCACCGACAGGTTATGGTTGCGCAGATCCTCCTGATTGATCCTGCGTAGATTTGCCATTGGCCCCTACCTCCTCGCACCCCTAGTCTCGAGCGCCGCACAGGCGCTCACATCCGTCTATCACACCATGATATTGTGCGTCAAACGATTGAATCGGACCGCACCTTCGCGTGTTTCCGTTTGCAATCGAACGTTGAGATACAGTATAGTTTAATCGTCTAACTTATTGGCTATGGCGCGCCGAAACTTTTGAGCGCGACCCTCATCGAGGAGGAATGCATGACGAGAGTACTGGTTGCCGGCGTAGATACGTCAACCCAATCAACGAAGGTCCGCATCACGGACGCCGCCACCGGCGAACAGGTTCGGTTCGGGCAGGCCAAGCACCCGGATGGCACCTCGGTCAACCCGGAATTCTGGTGGGAGGCCTTCACCAAGGCCGCCGAGCAGGCCGGCGGGCTTGACGATGTCGCGGCCCTCGCGGTTGGCGGCCAGCAGCATGGCATGGTCATTCTCGACAAGCAGGGCAACGTGATTCGCGATGCGATGCTCTGGAATGACACCAGTTCCGCCCCGCAGGCCGCCGCCTTGATCGACAAGCTCGGTGCAGCTCCGGCCGAGGGCGACGAACCGGACGACGTGACCGCCCGCGGCAAGCAACGCTGGGTCAAGGCCGTCGGATCCTCCCCCGTCGCCTCCTACACGCTGACCAAGGTGGCGTGGGTGGCCGAGAACGAGCCTGAGAACGCCAAGAAGATTGCCGCCGTCTGTCTGCCGCACGATTGGCTGAGCTGGCGTATCGCCGGCTATGGCCCGGTGGCCGAGGGCGAGGACGCTCATCTCGAAGCCCTGTTCACCGACCGTTCCGACGCTTCCGGCACCATTTACTACGATGCCGCGCATGACGAGTACCGCCGCGATCTCATCGCCATGGTGCTGGCCCCTGCCGAGGGCGAGGAAGCCGCCAAGGCCCACGCCGACGCCATTGTGCTGCCCACCGTGCTGGGCCCGCGTGAGGCAGCCGCCGTCAAGGCCGACCCCGCCATTGCCGGCAAGGACGTTGAAGGCGGCTGCATCATCGGCCCCGGCGGCGGAGACAATGCCATGGCCTCGCTGGGCCTCGGCATGGCCGTGGGCGATGTGTCCGTATCGCTCGGCACTTCCGGCGTGGCCGCGGCCATCGCTGAAAACCCGGTGTACGACCTGACCGGCGCCATTTCCGGCTTTGCCGACTGCACCGGCCACTATCTGCCGCTCGCCTGCACAATCAACGGTTCGCGCATTCTGGACGCCGGTCGCGCCGCCCTAGGCGTGGACTACGACGAACTGGCCGAACTGGCGTTCAAGGCCGAGCCGGGTGCCGGCGGCATCACCCTGGTGCCGTACTTCGACGGCGAGCGTACGCCGAACCGTCCGGACGCCACCGCCTCGCTGACTGGCCTGACCCTACACAACACCACCAAGGAGAATCTGGCCCGTGCGTTCGTCGAAGGCCTGCTGTGTTCCCAGCGCGACTGCCTCGAGCTGATTCGCTCGCTGGGCGCCGAGATCAACCGCATCCTGCTCATTGGTGGCGGCGCGAAGTCCGTGGCCATCCGCACGCTGGCCCCCTCAATCCTCGGCATGGACGTGACCCGTCCGGCCACCGACGAATACGTGGCCATCGGCGCCGCCCGTCAGGCCGCCTGGGTGCTGTCCGGCGAGGCCGAACCGCCGACCTGGCAGCTCACCATCGAGGGCGTGGAGACCGGCGAGCCCACCGAAGCCGTGTACGAGGCGTACGCCAAGGCCCGCGGCTGATACGCTGCCAGCAAATCCATGAGATAACAACTGAATAACGATTCCTGATGAATGCCGCCATGGCGAGCATCGCGAAGAGCCGCTGTTATACCGCGCTCCTCGCTGAAGCACACATGGCGGCATTTTTCGTTTCCCACGCAATCCACAAATACGGCTATAATCAAGTCGTTTGAACAAGTCTGGAGATGATCCTATGAACGACCGCTCCCGTATGATGCTGTACGCCCTGACCGCCGTCGCCTGCGTGATGTGGATATGGCAGTCTGTCAAAGAGTCGATGAACGACGGCACGATCATCAGCACTTCGAACATCATTTTTCTGGTATGCATTGGCATCGCGGCCATCTACTGCGCGGCCAACGCGCTAATCCTGTGGTGGCGCCAGCCCGGCAAGGATGACGCGGCTGATGACGACGAAACCGACAGCACGGACGCCGAGGCCGAAGCCGAACAAGCCGAAGAAAACGAACACGACGACGTTGCCGACACCGCAGACACCGACACCGCAGACGCCAAAGAAAACCACAACCCACAGCACTAAAGGAACATCATGGATGCAACCACATTGTCAATAACCCTCAGCGCGATATTGGCCGTCATCTGCATACCTTGCGGCCTGTTTCTGGGGCTTGTTCCCATGAAGGCCGACCTGGTGACCGCCAAGCAGTCAAAGGCCTCGCAGATGGTGAGCTTCATCGTTGCCATAGTGTTCATCGGCTTGCTGGTCGCAGGCCATGATCTGGAGACCTGGGCCATGGTAATCGGTCTGGTCATCGGCTTCGCCGTTGCCAAGATCCCCGCACTGCACGCCTGGGCTTTGCACAAGTGGCCGTTCTTCGAACCCAAGAAAATGGCTCCCACCCCCAAGCGCGTCAAGAAAGCCAGGAAGAAGTAAGCTCTGGCCTTACCTATTCGCTGAAAGCGGGATATCGACATCGGTATCCCGCTTTTTCATTGGCCGCACATATCCGCTGAGGCACATCGCCGAATCATATTGTCGAAATACACCCCAAGTCGGTAGGCCGTTGTCGAGAACACGGCACCCCCGACACGAAAGTGCCCATAGCGCACCCTTCCCCACTTCGACCTCGGTCAAAAGAAAAAGCCCGGCGAGCGGCCGGGCTTAAAAGGAGAAGAGAGGAAGAAGATTCATCAAATCATGCTTCGTTGAATAGAGCCAGGAATTTGGCGCGCCACGCATAGCGCGTCGAGACCAGCACCAGACCAACAACGGTTAGCGTGACGCCAATCGGCGCAGCGGCTGGTGAAACGAATAGCAGTACGGCGTAGGCTGCGGCCAACAGGCAGAGCGACAGCAGCAGAACATGATGTGCGCGCATAGCAGTATCTCCATTGACGTTGCGTAGGTATGCATGGACTTACAGTATTTAGTTTAATGATTTAACCATATATCATATTTGTTACCAATGCAAATCGAAAAGGGGCCGGCCTGCCAAATACTGGCAGCCCAGCCCCACTCAGTGCCACACAAAGGCCGAGGCAGAGGCAACAGTCGAAACCGCGATCCCGTCACTTCGACCAGATGAGCACTTCCCCATCGCCATACGCCGCCAATGGGCCTCGAGCCGAGCATGCGCCGCGCGCAGCACCGGTGATATCCCGGTCCACAACAATCGGCGAACCGTCAGGATTCTCGAAATACTCCTCGACAATACGCGGTTGGCCAAGATCAGCAGTGGAGATCACCGGTCCAGTTGCCGACCGAATCGATTCGGGCAACGAAACGGTCATCCATAGCTCATCATCGGTTTCGCGCAATGCCAACGAAGAGCCGTCACCACTCACCACGGCCTCGGCTTCGCCGGAAGCGGCCTTCGCGCCCGAAACATAGGCGTTCGAAGCCAGCAATACCGGCTGCTTCACGCTGCGATACAACTCCTCATCGCCAAGGCCAGCCTCTTCAATCAGCTGTTCATACTCCTCAAGCGAGCGCGGATAGCCGTCAAAGAACGCGGTTCCAGCTTCCGCCATACCGGCCGCACCGGCGGCATCCGCGGTACACAACGGTTTGGCGGAATCGTCCACAGCCAAGAACAGGTTGTTGACGTACCGATCATCGCCACCGTAGACGAATGCCTCGCCGGCCACATCGGTGACGTGCGGGAAATGGTATGGCGTGGATCGGTCCAAGACGGCGGTGTGACGAATGCGACCGGCGAACAGATTGTTGACGAACGCCGCGCCTTGCGCATAATCGTCGAAACTGAACTCGGAGGCAAACACGTTGTTCATAAACGTAATCGGCCCGTGGGTCACCTCGGTCATCACATCTCGCGTGTTGCGGTAGAACACGTTCGAATCCACCACGGTGCCCTGCGCCTGCCAGTCGAGCCACATACCCAGCACCGAATCATGCACCCGGTTGCCGCGCACCACCGTGTCGACGGCTGCGTGCATTTTAATGGCGGCCACTTCCCAGCCGAAGAACTCGCGCTTGGCGCCGATGCGGTATATGTGGTTGCCTTCAATCAGCGAGAAGGCGCAGCCCATATGACCAACCACACCATTCTGGCCGCAGTCGTAGATTACGTTGCCGCGCACCACGTGCCCGCCGACTACGCCTTTCTCCCAGCCGGCATGCAGCGCCTTGTAGACGGCCTCTTTTTGGTATTGGTACCCGGACTTACGATGGGTGCGCGTCGATTCGTTGTCGCCGGTGGAAATCTCCTTGCCCAGCGAGATCGCCGAACATTTCGCGTCATGAATGCGATTGTTTTCGATAACCCACCCGCGGGACCAATGCGGGCCCACCAGCCCGACCTGATCGGCAGTCGGCGGCGTGTAAGGGCAGGCCGCCTGCGCCATTTCAAAGCCGGAGACCGTAATGTAATTGACGAACGGGCGGCTCGGGTAGAAACAGGTCTCGCGCACGTTGATTTCGGTAAGTTCCGCATTCGGGTCGGCTTCATGGAAATTGGCCCAAATGGTTGTGGCCTCATCATCGACCGCACAGCACCACACGTTCACGGTGGCATCCGGATCAATCAGCGGCACGATGGAATCGGTGGCGGCGTCACGGCCGGTATCCCAACGCTGTGGGTTGCGCACCTTGTCCAGCGAGGCGACTTCGTAGAAGGATTTGCCATTCAGATACACATCGCCCAGGTGGCGTACCTCGACCTTTGGGTCCGGGTATACGGTCCAATCGCCGAATACGGTTTCCACGTACGGGTTGTATCCGTTGAAGAATGCGTTCGGGATTACGGCTTTCCACACGCCATCGCCTTCGGGCTGCCATGTGTCGATACGTTCGGAGCCGGTGATTACCGGGCGCGGTTCGCCCGCGGCCGCGCGGTAGACGATGCGGTTCGTGGCGCTCTCTCCGCCGAATCGGGGGTCGACAGATTCCCGATAGGTGCCGGCATGCACAACCACCTCATCGCCGGCTCGGGCGATGGCCGCCGCTTGGCCGATGGTCAGAAACGGGTCGGCCGCGCTGCCGGCGCCGTTCGTCTTCGCCGCCTGCGCGGAAACATGATATTGCGTCATTGCATTGTTCCTTTCTCTCCTGTATCCCGGTTTCGCCGTGACAGTTGGCCAGAGCAGCAAACCTACCGACCCTCGGCAGCGGCCCGCTCTTCAGGAGTCCAGTCATCCGGGACTTCGGCAATCACATGGCACGGATTGCCCACAGCGATGGAATCGGCGGGAATGTCGTGGGTGACGACTGCGCCCGCACCGATAATCGAGTTGTCTCCGATGGTGACGCCGGGGCAGATCACCACATTGCCGCCCAGCCACACATTGTTGCCGATGGTCACGTCGGCGTTGTGCTGCCAGCCTTCCAGTCGAGGCTTGCGGGCGATGGCGTGGTTTGGCGTATAGATGCTCACGCGCGGGCCGATCAGGCAATCGGAGCCGATGGAGATCGGGCCGCCGCCCACAATCAGCAGGTCCATGTTGATGAACGTACGGTCTCCGATTTTCAGGCCCAGCCCGTAATCAAGCCGGATTGGCGGGCGGAAGTCCACGCCCTCGCCGGCCTCGGGCACGAGTTCGCGGAACAGTCGCTCAGCTTCGGCGGTGTCTTCAAAGTAGATGCGATTGATGCGGTCGCACGTGGACTGCGCCTCGCGCGTAAGTTCCGGCAAAATCTCCGACTTACGGTACTGCAACCAGTCATCGGCGAACAGTTTCGCCACATCCGGGTGATCTTGCTTGAGTTGTTCGAGATCGTGCGCCATCGATTGCCCCCTTGCATTTGTTTAACGATTAAACAATATGATTGTACAATATTGTAGAGCGGGCTGAGACCATTACCGCCGTTTTACGCCGATCAGGCAACCCACGAATCCGCCGGCCCATTCGGTACTGAGGAATCGCGCATCACAATCTGCCATGATACGAGCATAAGTAACGTCCGCGTGCGCAATTAGTGCAATATCAGGCATTGTTCCCTCATCAATGCTGTCAGGTGCAGGCTGCCCGGCAAGGAATTCCAAACGATTGCCATGCAAGCGCAATCCGAACCATTCGTTGGCCCCAAGCGCTCCAAGCGCAATGCACCGCTTATCTCCCCTATCGGTGATTTCGGCCGTCAATTGGCCGGATTCCGCTTCCGCCATGACCATGACAGCATGGGTGGAATCCTGATGCATCATCATCGTGTATTCGGGCCGGGTGAACGCGGCATATTCCTGCCCGTCGACACGCAGGAACCGGTAATCGTCACGGCCTCGAACGCCGACTAGGCGGGTATCGTCGAGCTGGATGAGCTCAGCAGGGCATGCGGCATTATTACCAGCAGCGCAATCACACCCCGCAGAATCCACACCCCTCACTGCACATGGCAATCCATCCTCGTCAACGTCCACGACCAACTTCTCGGGAAGCCGGCCAAGCCCCGGAGCCACGACCGGCCAACCGGGATCGATGATATCGATACGCTTATTCGGCTCCCCACCGTCCAGCTTCCACGAGACCGGATTGTGCTGCCATACGACCGGTGCCACGAACGTTTCCCGGCCACAGTAGCTGAACGTTTCTCCGGGTTCCTCGCCCGGAGTCTCGCGTATGCCAAGACACGCGAGCAGCCAGCCGACGGTCGGATGCAGCAGCAGATCGGCGTGCCCAACGCATTGGACCGGCTCCCCCGCTCCCAAATGACGGTGTGTGAGGATCGGATTGCGTTTGCAAGCCTCAAACAGCCGGTTATCGTGACCCACCACGCTTCGTTCACCGTCACGCGCCGGCTCAATCCAGATATCTTGCGCGGCAAGGTTCTTCTCAAAACCGGCGAGCGCCGCCGCGAATCCGCGCGGTACGTGCGTGCGCATTATCATCTCACTGTGCTCGAAGCTGGTGCCGCCCTCGGCGGTCATCAGGTAGAGGTAATCGCCCACCCGGTACAAATGCGGCCCTTCAGCCCATACCGCATCCATGCCATAGCCGCGCCAAATCACGGTTTTATGGTCTTGCAACGTCCACGTGCCTGGGGCGATGGGCTGCGTCCAGATCTCGGTTTGACCATCCCACTGCGGATGTAATGCCGGGCGCGTTTGCGTCCACCACACTGTGCCATCGCCGTCTTCAAAGATGTCCGGGTCAATGCCTTCGGCCCCGGCCACCCAGTACGGACCGCGCCATGGTCCGGTCAACTCATCGGCCTCGATGACGAAATTGCCTTGGGCGGCGCGACAGCCATCGACATCCTTCTGCGAGCATCCTGCAGCGAGCGCCTTCACCTCATTCACGCGGGCCACGGTGCATACGATCACATATCGCCCGCCGATACGGCGAATGGTCGGCGCGTACAGGCCGCCGGAATCCTCGACGCCATCAATGAGCAGTCGATGAGACATCGCCTCATCCACCGCATTCGCCGTGTGCGTCCACGTCACAAGATCACGGGTCGTATGAATGGGCAACCCCGGCACCAATTCAAACGAGGAGTTGACCAGCACGATTTCCTCGCGCGTCGCATCCCAGATCCAGGACGGGTCCGGGTACATGCCGCGCAGCACCGGGTTGGAGACGGTTATGGTACATTCGCGGCCACGGTCGCCGCAATGTTCATTGTCGCTTGCCACAAGTGTCGCCTTTCATTCCCCAGTGCCGAATAGTCAGGCGACTTTCCCTGATTATCAGGAAAGCCGCCTGGCGTCATCATATTTCCATGTAATCGAAATGGCTGAAAATGGCTTCTTTGCCGTATCCGGAAAGGTCCACGGCCACCAACCCGACGAACGCGCCGGTAAAGAATCCGCCATAACGTTGGGCCACATGATCATCGGAGAGCACGGCGGCGTCCAGCGTCACCGGAATCTCATGCCATGTCTTGCCATCGAACGAATACTCGTAGGTGTAGGTACGAGTACGCACTTTGGTTCGCAACCATACGGATTCGATGTCATCAGGAATGGCGATGGCTGTGTCTTTGAGGAACGACGTGTACGTATCGAAATCGTTCTGGGCGACTTCGATTACGCGCTGCCCTCGCTTCTCGTCCCAGGTGATGAATGCCCATGACCAGCACAGGTGGTTGTAGAAGTTGGTCAGGCCGGCCATCTGCATGTAGTTGCTCGGCTCGAACGTCACCTTGGTTTCGGCGTTGAAATCGAACGCCTGCCAACGGCGTCCTACCAGCGACAGTTCAAACAGGTTTGCCAGCGACCCTTGACCACGCAAGGTCAGCGAGCCGCCGCCCACGCGGCCCATGGTCTCGGTGAATGGCACACGCAGGGTGTTCCAGTTGAGGTCGAGTTCGCTCGATTCGAACTCGTCATGCTGGCTATGATCCGTAGGGGCCTCAGTTGCGATGGCGTCGGCCGGGGCTTCGACATAACGCTCTCCCCCATGGCCGCCGACCACATACGGCCAGCCATCGCCATCCCACTCGACCTTCTGAATCGAAGTCTCTCGGCCGAGCGTGCACCAGCCGCGCACGCCATGAGCCGGCTCGTTCTCGTGCCGCCAGGGCCTGCCGCACAGTGAAGCGTAATACCATTCGCCGCCGGGCGTATCCACGAGTGCTCCATGCCCCTGCTTTTGCAGGTAGGTGCCGGGGGTATCGAAGTTGGAGATGAACGGATTGCTCGGCATGCTTTCGAACGAAAGCTCATCCAAGGTTCGCGAACGGGCCACGGACTCCTGATGCTCGTATTGGGTGCCGCCTTCCGCACAAAACAGGTAGTACCAGCCATTGATGGTGTAGAGGTGCGGCCCTTCGACTAATTTCACATCGGTGCCGCGCCAGATGGTGCGGGCTGTTTCCGGCTTCAATTGCATGGTCTTGACATCGAATTCAGTCAAGGTGATGCCGTCGAACGGATGATGATATTCACGGAAGTCCCAGGTTTGCTGCACCAGATACTTGCGTCCATCGGTATCATGGAACAGGCTGGCGTCGAAGCCCACGCCATTGACACGGATTGGCTCGCTCCACGGGCCGCGGATGTCCTCGGCAGTGACCAGATAGTTCGCGCAATCCTTGAACGCGCCGTTGACGATCTTCACATCCGTGTAGATGAGCCAGAATTTGCCGTCCGCGTAGGACAGGTCAGGCGCCCAGATGCCGCCGCCAGACGGGTTGCCCTTCATGTCCAACTGGGAAACGCGGTTTAAGGGCCCGGGCAGCAGATTCCAGTGAACCATGTCGCGGGATTCGTGCAAACGGACTCCCGGCCACCAGTCAAATGTGGAATTGGCGATGTAGTAGGTGTCGCCGACGCGAATCATCGAGGGATCTGCGTTGAATCCGGGGAGTACGGGATTGGAGATCTTCATGGTTTTCTCCTCATTGAAAAGAATGGGTGCCGTGGGAAGGAGGAAAGGAAGAGGTTGAAAGGAATCGGCCCAAAGAGCCATGTACCTTTCCACGGCACGTTTATGGTTGCTGCGACTAGCCCTTGACAGCACCGGTCAGGCCGCCAACGATCTTCTTCTGGAAAATGGTGAAGCAGATCAGCGCGGGGATCATCGACAGCGAGGTGAAGGCCAGTACCTGAGCGGTATCGACCGAATGCTGGGAGCTGAACATCTGCACGCCGAGCGGCAAGGTGTACTTGCTGGAATCGTTGAGCAGGAACAGCGGCAGCATGTAGGCGTTCCAGCTGCTCACGAAGCTCAGGATGCCGACGGTGGCCACGCCGGGCCAGCTCAACGGCAGCACCATACGGCCGAAGAAGCCGATGCGAGAACAGCCGTCCAGCTCTGCCGCTTCTTCCAGTTCCTTAGGAATGGACTTGAGGAATGGCACCAGGATGATGATGGCCTGTGGCAGGCCGAATGCTATCTGGGGCAGAATAATGCCCAGATGCGAGTTGATCAGGTGCAGATTGCGCAGCAGCAGATACAACGGGGTGATGGCCACGGTGATGGGGAACATCATGCCGGCGGCGAACAGCGAGTACAGCAGTTTGTTGAATTTGAACTCGTATCGGGCAATGACGAAGCTCACCATCAAGGCCAGCACCACGATGCCCACCATTGTGCCAATGGAGACGATCAGGGAGTTGACGAGTTCCGGCCAGAAGATGTTCGAAGTGAACACCGTCTTGTAATTCTCAAAGTTCCATGGATCGGGCCAGCCGGCCGGGTCCCTCGTAATCTGCGCATTGGTGCGGAAGCCGCCGATAATGATGTACAGCACCGGGCCAACGCACAGCGCCACAAGCAGCAGTGAGAAGAAGTAGACGACCGGGTTGCCCCACGGGGTCTTTGCGGATTTTCTCAATGCATACGGATCATAGGTCTTGTTCTTGCCCTTGCCCACGGACGGGGAGACTGCGGTCGTCATTGTGAAACCACCTCATTTGCAACTGCTGCGGCATTGCCATTGGCCTTGGCAAGCTTGGCCGCTTCCTTCGCCGCACGCTTGGCACGACGCTTGGCATCCTTCTCGTCGGTGAGCGCACCTTCGAGATCTCGGTTAAGTACGAACCGCTGGTAGGTCAAGGCAATGACCAGCGAGATGATGAAGATCACCACGGCCACGGCGGAACCGTAACCATAGTTGTTGGCGAGTCGACCTTCGCGCACCATGTAGGTTGCCATGGTGGACGTTCCTGCGGTAGACGACACGTACTGGCCCCAGATGATGTAGACCAAGTCGAACAGCTGAAGAGAACCGATAATCGACATGAATGCCCAGATACGAATGGTGGGGCCGAGCAGTGGCAGGGTGATGCTCCACTGCTGACGCCAGAATCCAGCACCATCCACCTTCGCGGCTTCATAGAGGTCTTCGGGAATCGACTGCATGCCGGCAATCATCAGGATGACGGCGAAGCCGATGTACTTCCACGAAATGATGAACATCAATGTCCAGATGGCGATTTTCGGATCGGAGATCCAGTCCGCCCCGCCAAGTCCTATTTTCTTGAGTAGCGCGTTCAATGCGCCTGTGGTCTGGAGGATGAGACTCCAGCCGGTGCCAACGATGACTTCGGAAACGACGTACGGCACGAAAATCAGGGTACGAATCAGTGCGCGGCCCTTGAATTTCTGGTTGAGCAGCAGGGCGAAGAGGATGGCCAGCGGCCCCTGGATGACGAGCGAAGCGACGACCACGAATAGCGTGTGTCCCAATGCCTGCTGGAAGTTCGGGTCGGTCAGAATGACCTTGTAGTTTTCAAAACCGATGAACTGGCCGTTGACGGTGGGCTTGCCATAGCCCTTCCACTTGAAGAATCCGTAGTAGCCGGCCATGAACACCGGCAGGATGACGAATCCGAGGAACATGATCAGGGCAGGAAGCGAAAGGATGGTGATTTCGATACGTTTGCGAACCTTGTCGCTTAAGCCCGACGTGCGGCGCTGTACCTTCGCGCCTGCTGAAACTGACATTGTGTTGAGGCCTTCCTAAGAAAAACAAATTGGGCCGCGGTTGTTGCTGTGCAAGCATTCGCCGCGGCCCGGGAATTACGGTCGGGGCAGAGCGAATCAGCCCTTGGCCGCAGCGGTTTCAACACCCTTGACGATGTCTTGGGCGGAACCTTGACCGGCCATCATGTTGACCACGCCTTCGTTGAGTGCGTTGCCGATGTTCTGGCCGAACACGGTGTCGAGCCACATGGACACGGAGGATGCGTCGTTGTAGACGGTCAGCACCTGCTTCAGAGCCTCGTTGGTCACCACGTCCTGGGCTTCCTTGTTGGCCGGGATGGTGGAGAACGCCTCAGCGTACTTCTCCTGCCATTCCTTCTCGGAGACGAAGTTGAGGAAGTCCACAGCCTCTTCAGGCGCCCACGCGCCCACGGCCATGCCATCGGAACCACCCATGATGGCGGTTGGATCGCCTTCGCCACCGTCCATGGTCGGGAATGCGAAGTAGCCGAGGTCGGCCATGTCCTTCTTGTCCGGAGTCAGGTCCCTGATCACGCCGGGCTCCCAGCCGCCCATGAGTTCCATAGCTGCCATGTGGTTGGCGAGCAGGCCGGCGGAGGAGCTTGCGCCCTGCTGGGCCGGAGTGGTCAGGAAGCCATCGTTAAAGGCATCGAGGTCGAGCAGCGCCTGCACATCATCACCGGCACGGGCCCAGCACTTATCGTTAAAGTCCTTATCGGACTGGGCCTTGTCGAAGGTGTCAGCGGAGCATTCGCGCAGTGCGAACCAGTACCACCAGTGGGCGGCCGGCCAGGCGTCCTTACCGCCTACGGCAATCGGCGTGATGCCGGCGTCCTTCAGCTTCTGCACCACAGTCTTGAACTCATCCCAGGTCTTCGGAGTTTCAGTAATACCGGCCTTCTCGAACAGATCCTTGGAATACCAGATGCCGCCGGGAAGCACTGACTGCTGCACGCTGTAGATCTTGCCATCGATGGTGCCGGTGGCTTCAGCAGTGGCCATCTGGTTCTTGACGGTATCGGAGATCTTGTCGGTCAGGTCCATGGCTTGCCCAGCTTCGACCACATCACGTAGCTTCTGGCCACCACGCGCCATAAAGATATCGGGGGCGGAATTCGGGTCCTGCAGAGCGGTCTGCAGCTTGCCATCCATATCCTCGTTCTGAATGGCTTCAATCTTGATGGTAACGTTCGGGTTTTCCTTCTCGAACGCCTTGGCGGCGGATTCCCAGTATGCCTTGCCGTCGCCAGTGGTGGAGTTGTGCCACATGGTGATTTCCACCTTGCCATCGGCATTCGTGTCGCCGCCGCTCCCGCAAGCGGCCATGCTGACACAGGTTACCGCCGCCAGAAGTGCGGCGGCCACGGACTTGAACTTCATTATCGTCTCCTTATTGTTCTTGACCAGCATGAAACCGATCCGCGATTTACGAAAGTTTCGAAAGGTATATCAGCCGGTTACATATCTAACAGCTGGTAATTAATGATGTTTTCAGTGAAACCTCGCCGTTTCACCTATTCCATCAACCTTCTTTACTTTATCGAAAACTCGCTTTATGTTTTCGATATCTCTATCATAGAGAGCCTTAGTTTGACGGTCAAACGAAATTTATATCGGCTTTTTTACTATCAAAATCGTTGAAATTCCAACCTTTTTCACTTATGTACACCATTCTTTATCGTCAAATTTACTTTACGAAAGTTTCGAATATACTGATACCAACATTCTCTGATGAAGGCGGTCAATGATGGCGTCGACAGAACAGCGCAAAAGCAACGGCGAGAACAAGGTCAAACTTGCAGACATCGCCAAACAGACTGGCTACTCACTGGCCACTGTGTCCAAAGCCCTGAACGGCAAGGCGGATATTTCGGAAGCGGCCCGGCAGGCCATTGACAAAGCCCTGAAAGACAACGGCTACATTCGCCGCGTCTCCCCTTCCCGCAAACAACGCACCATCGAGGTGGTATTTCGGGATTTCGAGACCATTTGGGCGCTGGAAGTGCTCAGGGGCATCATCACGGAGGCCAAGCCGCACAACATCAATGTCATGGTTGCGGAAAGTGGCGACCGGCAGCACCCCGACTCTTCCTGGGTCGAAAGCATCATCGACCGACAGCCCATTGGCGCTATTCTGGTGTTCTCCAACTTGACGGACAAGGAACGCAGCATGTTCCAATCACACGGCATTCCTTTCGTCGTCTTCGACCCTTCCGGCAATCCGGCACTAGATGATCTCTCCGTACAGGCGGACAACTGGATGGGCGGCGTCATCGCCACCCGTCATCTGCTGGAACTCGGCCACAAGCGCATCGGCATCATCACCGGACCGGATGAAATGCTCTGCTCACGTGCCCGGCTTGACGGCTATTCGGCGGCCCTCGCCGAACGCAATATCCCCACCTCTCCCGAACTCATCACCGAAGGCGATTTCACCACGCCAGGCGGTTACGAAGGAGCCATGGCGTTACTTGAAGACGAACAAAGTCGCCCGACCGCCATCTTTGCAGGCAATGACCTACAGGCCATGGGCGTTTACGAGGCGGCCCGTCAACTGAAAATCCGTATCCCCGAAGATCTGTCCGTTATCGGATTCGACGATATACAGACCGCCGCGTACATGGGCCCGGCGTTGACCACGGTCCGCCAGCCATTGCAAGACATGGCCGCCACTGCAGCCCGCATGGTCATCGATACCAATGAAGGACGCAAGATTCAGAAGCGCGTGGTTCTTTCTACGTCTTTGGTGGTGCGGGACAGCACGCGGCGGCTCAAATCACGGGATTAGTCCAACCGTCAGAACGACACCGGTTCCTTGCATGCCTCGAGAATCGCTCGGGCATCGTCACGGTGAATCTGCACGAATGAGCCGCCGGCCTCACCGGCATGATCGGCGTACTTGTCGAGAGAGGCGGGATCGTCGGGCACGCCGGCCTCAGAAAGAGTCAGCGGCGCACCTACGCGACGCAGGAAATCGACATAGCGATCAATGCCTTCCTCGGCCACCGTGCGATCGGTTTTGCCGGTGGGCGTCACACCCCACACGTCGACCGCCCAGCGGGCAAAGCGAGCCGTCACCTCATCGTTGACCAAATACACGTATGCCATCCAATGCGGGTGGACCACAGCCAGACCAGCACCGTGAGCGATATCGGTGTATGCGGACAGCGCGTGCTCGATGCCGTGCGTCGCCCAATCCTCTTCCTTGCCGCGCGAGATAATGCGGTTCAGAGCCAACGTGGAATCCCACATTGCATTGGAGCGAGCCTCATAATCTTTCGGATCGGACAAGCACGCTCGCCACGAACGCAGAATATGACGTTGGATTCCCTCGGCGATTTCGTCGGAAAGGTTGTCGTCCACCGGATAGGAGAAATACTGCTCACACGTGTGGCAGAACATGTCCTCGAAGCCATACACCGTCTGTTCGGCGGGCAATGTCATCAGGTAGCTTGGATCCAGCACGGAGAACCTGGGCATCAGCGGGAACGACGTATAGCCGAGCTTGCGGTTACGTTCCCAATTGGTGAGCACGGCCGCATCTCCCATTTCCGAGCCCGTTGCCGCGGTGGTGAGCACCACGCCAACCGGAATCAGCCCTTCAGGTGCCGGTTTGCCGGTTTCGATGTAGTCATCCCACAAATCCTCATCGTCACCGATGCCGGAACCCAACGAAATAAATTTCGCGCAGTCGATTACCGAGCCACCGCCAACGGCCAGAATCAGGCCGACGCCATGCTCCTTGACCAGTCGTACGCCTTCCAGCGCTTTGTCCAATCGCGGGTTCGGCGTAACGCCGGGCAGCTCGATGATTTTGCGCCCGGTTCCTGCCAGCGCAGCCATCACATCGTCATAGGCACCGTTGCGTTTAATCGATCCGCCGCCATACACCACCAGAACGGCGCCCTCGACACGCTCCACCTCCTGTGCGATATGGCGCGCCTGCCCTTTGCCGAAGTAGATCTTCACCGGGTTATGGAAAATGAAATCTCGCATGCGTAACTCCTTTGTTGTGCTGATGTTCCCCTGAGAACAGCTTATCTTCTCCTGCCGCCGATATGTTCACCGTCGCCAACACGTCACCGTCAACGCACCCCTCCGCGAACATATTCGCCCCCACCCCAATCCACCCCCCAGCCCCGCCACAACCAGAAAACCGCCCTTGGCGACGTTGCCTCAGGCGGTTTTCCAGCGGAAGGAGAGAAAGGAGAAAGAAGGAATGGAAAGGTGCCATGCGGGCATAACACAACACCGCACATGGCGAAACTATCGAATCAGCCCATCGGGCGCACTGGCATCATAATTGATGTGTACACGCCCGATGGAGCGAATTCAATCGGTCAGACCGATGGTCACTCGACCTCAGCCAGGGCATCAATGATGTAGTTGTTGATGGTGGCCTTGACGGACTCGAGGTGATCGGACTTGGTGGCGGCGATGAGCTCGGACTGCGGCTTGTCGAGGCTGTAGGCTTCGAGGTCGGCCAAGGTGACGTTGCCCTCGTCGATGTCCTTGCCGATGCCGGAGTCGTAGGAGCTGTAGCGCTCGGCCTGAAGATTCTGGATGAAGCCGTCCTGGTTCATCTTGTCGGCAACCAGCAGGCCGGCGGCGTAGGCATCCATGCCGGCGATGTGGGAGCGGAACAGGTCCTCCTCGTAGAAGGAGGTACGGCGCGGCTTGGCGTCGAAGTTCAGACCACCGTGAGGTCCGATGGAGCCGGCCTGCAGGACTTCCCACATGACGGCGACGGTCTCGTACAGATCGGTCGGGAACTCGTCCATATCCCAGCCGATGAGCTTGTCGCCCTGGTTGGCGTCGAGGGAACCGAGGAAGCCGGACTCGCGGGCCACGCGGATCTCGTGCTGGTAGGTGTGGCCGGCCAGGTTGGCGTGGTTGCCTTCCAAGTTCAGCTTGAAGACGTCGGTCAGGTCGTGGTTGCGCAGGAACTCGATGGCGGTGGCGGCATCGAAGTCGTACTGGTGCAGCGTCGGCTCCTTCGGCTTCGGCTCGATCAGGAACTGGGCCTCAAAGCCGATTTCCTTGGCGTAATCTGCGCACATGTGGAAGAACTTGGCGATGTGGTCGGTCTCGCGCTTCATCTCGGTGTTCCACAGGTTCTCGTAGCCTTCGCGGCCACCCCAGAACACGTAGTTCTCGGCGCCCAGGCGCTTGCCGATCTCCAAGCTCTTCTTGAGCTGGCCACCGGCGTAGGCGTAGATGTCGGCGAACGGAGAAGTGGCGGCGCCGGACACGAAGCGCGGGTTGGTAAACAGGGAGGAGGTGTTCCACAGCAGCTTGACGCCGGTGGACTTCATGTTCTCCTCGATCTTGTCGACGACCTTGTCGAGGTTGGCGTTGGTCTCGCGCAGGGTGTCGCCTTCGGGGGCGATGTCACGATCATGGAAGCAGAAGTACTCAACACCCAGCTTCTGGAACAGCTCGAAGGCGTAGTCGACCTTGGCCAGAGCCTGGTCCATCGGATCGGTGTACTTGTAGTACGGGCGGTGCGCGGTGCCGGTGCCGAACGGATCAACCAGTTCCTGGTTGAAGGTGTGCCACCAAGCGACGCCGAAGCGCAGCCAATCCTTCATCTTCTTGCCGGCAACGACCTTGTCGGCATCGTAGTAATGGAAGGCGAAGTCTTCCTTCGGCCCCTTGGCGCGGCCGACGTACTCGATCTTGTCAACATCCCACAGACCCATTTGGGCGCTCCTTTGCAGTAGGCGATATTACGGATTGCAGGACCAATAATAAAACGAACGAACTAAGTTTGTCAAATGATTGAATTAATAGGCCGCCTCTCAGCGTGTTGCCAATCATCGCAATGGTTTTCGAATGCAGTCAAGGCACAAGATAGTATGGGCAAGCCAAGAAAGACAACTCAGCCAAGGAAACGAGACTTGATAATTGACGTCACGCAATTCCTCGCCGGCCACCGCTGAGGCCGGCTCCACCACCCCGCCAACTCCAACAGCACCACCCCCGCCAACACCACCGCCATGGTCATCACCCTGATGATCGGCTCGTTTGTGGCCATCCTCAACCAAACGCTGATGATCTCCGCCCTGCCCACGTTGATGCACGAGTTCGACGTGCCCAGCAGCACCGTGCAATGGCTGACCACCGGATTCATGCTTACCAACGGCATCATGATCCCGATCACCGCGTTCCTCATCGAGACCTTCACCACCCGCCAGCTGTTCCTGTACGCGATGGGCATATTTGCAGAATGATCTTGGCGTTAATGCACTGGTGTCCGGTCTGGTGATGATGCCGAGCGGCATCGCCATGGGCATCCTGAACCCGGTGGCAGGCAAGATGTATGACCGTATCGGTGGCCGGCCGCTCGCCTTACTGGGCTTCGCGATCATGACGTCTGCGGCTGTGCTGCTGGTCACCATCATGAACACGCACACCGCGGCGGCCATGCGCACCGGAGTGCCGAAAGCGGCGGCATCGGCCATTGGCGTGCGGGCTTCGTTCCGCACGGTCGCCATTGTGTGCGCGGTCTGTTTGGTTGCGTCACTCTTCATTCGTGATCGCGGCCGCCGACTTGGACAGCAGCGTTAGGCGAATCCTTCACCGATTGCTGGCCTTCTTGATCAGCGCGTCCAAAGTACCGGCTTGGCGCGCGGCTTCCACATCTTCCCAGTCGAGACCGGTGTCTTTGGCCCTCCCGTAGAAAAACCGCACCAGACCGGCAAAGTCCGGTTTATATCCGGTTTCCCGGAATGAACGGGCCAGCGAATCACCGATTTGCGGGTCATCAGGCCTTCGTGCCTCATAGATCGGGATGGAACAGGATCGCCACACGCCTCTCACATGTGCGATGCGATTGACGATCATGCCGCCGTGCGCACCATCGTATTGCGAGGCGGCATGTACGTCCGCCACCTCGTAGACACCACCATGAATGATGTCCTCAACTGTCAGACGACCTTTGACCGCGCTGGCATCGCGAATCCAGAACATCGAAGCGAAATTGGTGTCATCAAGTTCGCGAAAATCACGTATCTCGCGTGTGCCGATACGTTCGTCCTTGTCATACATGAATTCGGCCAAGGCTAGGAATGGCGAGATACCTGCGCCCGGACCGTACTGCAATTCGATACGTAAATCTTCGGATTCATTGCCGGTCAGTCCAATACCGCTGACGGCGCAGTCATAGGCAAACCAATCCCAGAACCACCATTCGATCCTTTGCAGCACCTGCTTCGGATACTTTTTGCATGGGTTCAGATTCACTTCGCGATAATATATGCGTCTCGCTTCGGCATAGACGGCGAGATTGCAGCGTTTGAACATCTCGGCTACGTCTTTGGTGTCCAGCATTGCTGGCAAACCGGCATTTTCGGCAGTAGTAGTGATTGCGGTGCTCATGGTGTTTCCCCTTCATGTGATGTGGACGGCGGGCTACGTTGCCCGCCGTGAGGCACACTGTATGACGTTCGTGCGGTGGCTCGCAAGCCCACATGGCGAGATGGTGGATAAGTGGAAAACCCAATGATTCCAAGGGGTATGGAATGTGCATAACAGTGGCTACCGTCGGTGGATAACCGCACTTTCTTGCAGGTTATCCACTGACCGCGCAGCTGTTATCCACCGTCTCTGGGTTATCCACATCGTCTCTGGCGTGTCGTCCACTGTCAGCAGTCGATTTCTGCTTCGTTTGGCGTGTATAAGTGCACGGTGAAGTGTATAACTCCGCGCATTAGGCATATTTGCTACTGAGAAAGGTCCCGAAATCGCCTTCGAACGCATAGCTACACTCAGCAGATGTATTCAGCATGGCAATAGACCCACTTAGGCACCGGCGAATGATTTTCCCTCGCTTATAGAGTCGGCAAAGGCCCAACACCTGTCCCAACGCCGACGCTACTGCACTGGCAGCGTCGGCAGAGGACCACAACTTGGCACAGCAACGACGCTAAAACCGCCCAGCATCGTTACACGTCCAAGTTTTGGCCGCTAACGACGCTTAATGAACGCTTAGCGTCGGCAGCAGGTCACGCACTGGTTCTCCACCGACGGTAGCGCTCCTTAGCGAAGCCAGCCCGCCACTCTTTGGCACATCACCGACGCTTAGAACCTCCAGCGAACCCAACCAGCCAACCGCTGGCAACATGACACCACCCACACCCCTCAGCGAAGCCAACCTGCCAGCGCATGGCACCCCAACACCGCTGAGAACACCCCCACCAGTGCACATAAAAAAAGGCTGGTCATAGCGGTTGCGATGTAATCGCATCGTAATCGCGATGACCAGCCTCGGGGGTTGGGCTGCAACGAGCACCGATATGAATCAGATAATGATGCCGTTGCAGTGATCGACTTCATGCTGGATAATCTGCGCGGTCCAACCGGCGAAGGTGGCGTGGCGGGCGCGGAACCGACGGTTCTCGTAGTTGACCTCAATACGTCGATAACGCAGCGTGCGGCGTTCGCCGGTCAGGGACAGGCATCCTTCCTGGGTATCGAAGGCACCGTCCGAAGCGGTAATCACGGGGTTGAGCATCACCGTTATGCGCCCGCCAAGGTCTTCATCCACAAAGACGATGATGCGTTTGCCTACGCCAATCATGTTGGCGGCCATGCCCACGCACCGTGAACGGTTGGCCTCCAGCGTGTCTACGAGGTCTTCGATCACCTGCTCGTCGCCGGGCCCGGCCGCTTCGGACGGCGTGCGCAAAAACGACCGCGAAGTCATAATAGGACGTTGCATGCTGGAATCACGCTTCTTCGTGCCAATGGGGGTTCTGGCCGAAGGTGTGACCTTCGGGGTTGTCCATTGCGGCGATATCGGCCATGTCCTGATCATCGAGTTCAAAAGCGGTCAGGTCGAGGTTCTGACGCTGGCGCTCCGGGTTCAAGGACTTCGGGATGGCCACGTCGCCGTACTGGAGGTGCCAGCGCAAAATGGCCTGGACCACGGAAATACCGTGCTTGGCGGCGATACGCTTCAGGTCCGGGTCGCGCAGCATCTGGTTGGCGCGGCCCAGCGGGCTCCATGCCTCGGTGATGATGCCGTGCGCGTTGTCGTAGGCCAGCTGTTCGCGCTGCTGGAAGTACGGGTGCAGCTCAACTTGGTTGACGGCCGGGGTCACGCCCGTATCGCGAATGAGCAGATCAATATGGCCGGGCAAGAAGTTGCTGACGCCGATATGCTTGACCAGCCCACGTTCACGGGCTTCGACCAGCGCCTCCCATGCCTCAACGAACTGGCCTTGGCTCGGGTTCGGCCAGTGGATCAGATAGAGATCGATGTAGTCGAGGCCCATACGGCACACGCTCTCCTCAATGGTGAGCAGCGCCTCGTCATGGGCGTGGTGGCGGCCGGGCAGCTTGGACGTGACGATGATGTCTTCGCGCGGCACACCGGATTCGCGGATAGCGCGGCCCACCACGCCTTCATTCTCATAGTTGAAGGCGGAATCGATGAGTCGGTAGCCCTGATGAATGGCGGACTTGATGGCGTCCACGCCGGCCAGGCCGTTGACCTTGTAGGTGCCGAATCCGGTGGCTGGCAGTTCGAGGCCGTCGTTGGCCTTGCGGATCGGAGTGACCGGTGGTTCAAGCATGATAGTTCTCCTGCTTCTCCTGTGATGGCATATCTGTTCCATCATAAAGCCAACCAATCCGCTGCGGGCATACTATTTGACTTCCCTCATTTCCGGCGGGCGGCGAGTGGAGAATCGGAACATGAGCGAGGCGAGGATCACGCCGAGCACGGCCATGCCGGCGAACACCATCATGCTGCGTGGGAAGGCGATCATATACGAACCGGCGGCGTCTGCCCCATCGTTCGCGGCGATGGCCACCACCCACACATTGCCGGACAGCGTCACGAACACCGCGTCCATGATTACGGTGCCCGCGAAGCCGATGATGATGAACTTGGGCGGGAAGTGGCTCTTCAGCACGCCGCCGAATACCGGGCCGATGGCCGGTGCAGCGCAGGTGACCAGACTGACGATGCCGAGCATCGAGCCGCGCTGTTCAAGCGGCGCTTTTCCAGAATGATGCTGGTGATGAGCGACAAGGAGATGCCGGTGCCGAGCGACATGACCAGTCGGGCGGCGAGCAGCATCGGGAAGTTGACCGCGAGCGCGCCCAGCAGTGTGCCGGCGGCGAAGATCACGACGGCCATGATGAACAGGGTTTTGGTGGCGAACTTGCGCACCATGAACGGCGAGCTCGAAATCGATACTGACAGCAAGAGCAGATAGCCGGTGGTGAGCCACTGCACCACCGAAGCGCCGATGGAGAACTCCTCCATCAGCGTGGAGTAGGCGATGTTCAGTGAGGTTTCCGACAGGATGCCGAGGAAGGTCAGAATCGCAAGCGAGACGACCGCGATGACGAGCTTGCCGGAAAAGGGTTGTTTGCCGCCGTGAGGTAGTTGTGTTGCTGAATCAGTCATAATCGTTGCTCTCCTCCATTCATTCACATGCTTTTGCGATGCTGCGCGTCTTCCTGCATAAGCCGCAGGGCTTCGGTCAATGTGCGCACAGTGGTTTCGCATTGTTCCACGGTCAGCCCGCCCAATAGCTGGCTAAGATGCGCATGGTATTCCTCTACGTAAACGCGGCGGATATCTAGTCCACGCTCGGTGAGCGTGAGCGTCACCGCACGCCGATCGGCGGCATCCATATGCTTGACCACCAGACCAAGCTCCACCATCTCGCCAACGAGTTTGGTAACGCTCGGCGTAGTGACGCCGAGAAAGGCGCTGACATCGCTTACCCGTGCGGTGCCGATTTCCTGCCCATTCGTTTCGTTGATATGCCAGACGGCATCAATGACGTGTACGTAGCGCGGTTTCAGGCCTTTGGGCAGTGCCGGCATCAGCTCGGTGATAGCCTTCGCTTTCCAGCAGACATCCAGGAGGCTCCGCACCTCATTCACCGGAAGCAAGCCGGTCTTGGTATCGGTTCGGGAATCGCACATCGCTGGCCCAACCTCCAATTAGTTACCAATAGTCATTACCATAAGTAACTATATGCAGGCTCTAGACAAACCCAACGGCCTGCGCGCCCGTGTCGAGTTCCGTTTCGACATAAAAAAGCCAGGGAATCCCTGGCTTGCAATGCACATATCGCTGCAGATTTGCCGGGACCTATATGTCCCCGGCAACAACAGCCGTATATACGCTACCGATCAGTGCTGCCCTCATCATCCTTGGCACCTGCCGTGGCGGCCTCAGTCTCCTTGGCGTTCCACCCGGCGACGGCATTCCAACCACTCCATCCGATGACCACTAGCAAGCACAGCGAGAAGACAATAGTGGCCCAATTGAACAGCGAGCCATCGTTATTGGCCTCGACCAGTGACTGCCAGAGCCAGATAACGCAGGCCAAGCAGATCAATGCATACATACGGGAGGTGGAGCGCGCGGTGAGTTTCATGGCGGAAAAAGTCCTTTGATTACAAGAATGACGGCAGATAACAGCGTGGGATCCGCACCAGCGGCACCGGCACGAATCCCACATCGAGGAGGAGAAAGGGGAAGGTCAGCTCTTCTTGCGCTTGGACATGATGTCCACGGCGACGGCCAGCAGGAGCACGAGGCCCTTGATGGTCTTCACCACGGCGGTGTCAACACCCATGATCGACAGACCCTGGTTGATAACACCCATCACGAATGCACCGATCACAGCGCCCGGGATGGTACCAATACCACCGGTAACGGCCGTGCCACCGATGAAGCAGGCGGCGATGGCGTCCATCTCGAACTCCATACCGGCCTGAGCAGTTGCGGAAGCCAGACGGGAGAGCATGCAGACAGCGGCCACTGCGGACAGGAAGCCCATGTGGACGAACAGCAGGAAGTCCACGCGGCGGGTGTTGATACCGGAGAGGATGGCGGCCTTGCGGTTGCCACCAACGGCGTACACGTGGCGACCGAACACGGTCTTGGTCAGAATGAAGTTGTAGATGAAGACCAGCACACCGACGATCACCAGCATGATCGGGGTACCACCCTGATCAGCGTTACCGGAGGAAGCCAGCAGGTAGGTGACGAAGGCGATGACGACCGCGGCAAGCACAATTTTGAGGACGGTCAGGCTCATCGGCTCGGGCACCAGGCCGACCTTGGCCACACGGGCGCGCTTGCGCAGCTGGCTCCAGGCAAAGCCGACGATGCACAGGATGCCGAGCACAATGGTCAGACCATCGAACGGACCCCACCAGCCAAGGATGTTGGGCAGGTAGTTACGGGCAATGCCACGGAATTCGAGGGAGGTAATCGGCACGGATTCGCCGACGATCACGGTGGCGAGACCACGGAAGATCAACATGCCGGCCAGAGTGGTAATGAAGCCCGGGATGCCGATGACGGCGACCCAGAAGCCCTGCCAGACGCCGACGATCAGGCCGACGACCAGAGCGATGACGATGGCGAGCATCCAGTTGACTCCGGCGCGTTCCATCAGCAGTGCACACACACCACCGATGAAGGCTACCAAGGAACCAACCGAAAGGTCGATGTGGGTGGCGATGATGACCATCACCATACCAATGGCCAGGATGATCACGTAAGCGTTCTGCTGAATCAGGGACACGAAGGAGTTCGGCTTCAGCAGCACGCCTCCGGTCAGGACCTCGAAGGCCACGACGATGACCAGCAGTGCGCCGACAATACCGTATTGACGGGCATTGTTGGCAACCGTGGCCAGCAGGCCGGTCTTTTCTTCTTTCTTTGCAGGTGTTGCAGTTGCGGCGCTCATCAGGCTGCCACCTCCCTTTCCTTGGTCATACCCTTCATCAGGTATTCCTGGGTAAATCCATTCTTCTCAACATTGTCGGTGACGACACCGTAGGACACCGTGTAAATGCGGTCACAGATACCGATGAGCTCGGGCAGCTCGGAGGAAATCACGATGACGGCCTTGCCTGCATCGGCAAGCTTATCGATGATTTCGTAGATCTCATACTTGGCGCCGACGTCGATGCCTCGGGTCGGCTCATCGAGGATGAGGATGTCCGGCTGCGAGATAACCCACTTGGCGAGCAGCACTTTCTGCTGGTTACCACCGGAGAGGGTGGAGACATTCACATCGATGTCATGGCACTTGATGTTGAAGTCCTTGCGGTACTGTTCGACTTCCTTGCGCTCAAGGTTGTCGTCCACAACCCCGCCCTTGCTGATCTTGGTCAGGGAGGCCAGGGACGCGTTCTCTCGGATGTTCTGCAGCAGGTTCAGACCGTTGCCCTTACGATCCTCGGTGGCGTAGGCGAGACCTGCGTCAATCGCGGACTGCACGTTGGGCATCTTGACTTCCTTGCCCTTGACGAACACCTTGCCGGAGATGTTGGAACCGTAAGAGTGGCCGAAGATGGACATGGCCATCTCGGTACGACCCGCACCCATCAGACCCGCCAGACCGACGATCTCGCCGGCATGCACGTTGATGTTCGCATGGTCTACGATCACGCGCTCCGCGTCGAGCGGATGATGCACGGTCCAATCCTCGACGCGCAGGTATTCCTCGCCCGGGGTATTGGAGGGGTGGTTCGGGTACAGGTTGTGCAGCGGACGACCCACCATCTTGCGGATGAGTTCTTCCTGGTCGAGCGGCGTCTCCGGCGTCACGTACATCACACCGACGGTCGAACCGTCTCGAATGATGGTGACATTGTCGGCGATGGCGGCGACCTCGTTGAGTTTATGAGTGATGATGATGCTGGTCACGCCCTGCTCGTCACGTAGCTGACGAACCAGGTCAAGCAGGTGGGCGGAATCCTCATCGTTCAGTGCAGCGGTCGGCTCATCGAGGATGAGCAGCTTCACGTCCTTGGACAATGCCTTGGCGATTTCGACGAGCTGCTGCTTGCCGACGCCGATGTCCATAACCTTGGTATCCGGGTCTTCGGGAAGTCCCACACGATCGAGCAGCTTCTTCGCCTCGGCACGGGTCTTGTCCCAGTCGATTACGCCACCCTTGGCCTGCTCGTTGCCGATGAAGATGTTCTCCGCAATGGACAGGAACGGGCTCAACGCCAGTTCCTGATGAATGATTACGATGCCGTCGGCCTCGGAATCATTAATAGTATGGTATTTGCATTCCTTGCCATCAAAGGTGATTTTGCCGGAATAGCTACCGTATGGGTACACACCCGAAAGCACGTTCATCAGGGTCGATTTGCCTGCACCGTTCTCGCCGCAGATGGCGTGGATCTCGCCGCGATCGACGGAAAGATTCACATCGGTGAGGGCTTTGACCGGACCGAACGTCTTCGTGATGTTTTCCATCGTCAAGATGGTGTCATTTGATGACATGTCACCACTCCTCGTCACAGTTCTGTGTTCATGGACATGCGGCGCATATCGGCTATGCGCCGCATGTCATTGTGTTTGTTTACGGATTGCCTGATGAGGACTACTTAGTCAGCTCGTCGAAGCGATCCTGGGTGATGTAGTTGGCCGTGACCAGATCCTGGAGGTTGTCCTTGGTGATGTTCTGGGGGTCAAGCAGCTTGGACGGGACGTCGATGTTGTTGTTGTTGAACTTGCCGTTCAGGCCGGAGACTTCCTTGCCCTCGGCGATCTCGACGACCATGTCGTACACGGCGTCAGCCAGCTTGTTCACGTCCTTGAACACGGTCTCGCCCTGCTTATCCTTGGCGATGTTGGCAACTGCGATCTCCATGGCGTCCTGACCGGTGATATACGGCCAGGAGTCGGTGCCCGGCTTCATGTCGGGACGCTTGGATTCGATGGCGTTGATCACACCCTGGGCGATGCCGTCGTACGGAGTGAGGACCGCGTCGAGCTTCTCGCCGTGGGCGTAGGTGGAGTCAAGGATGGATTCCATGTCCTTCTGCGCCTGCTCGGTCTTCCAGCTCATCACGGAGATCTTCTGCCAATCCTCAACGGTGAAGTCCTTGGTCACGCCACCCTGACCGTGCTGGGACGGGGAGACGAGCACGCCCTTCTCGAAGTACGGCTGCAGCAGATCCCAAGCGCCCTTGAAGAAGTACTTGGCGTTGTTGTCATCCGGGGAACCGGTGAACAGCTCGATATTGAACGGGCCGGTGGCGCCATCCTTAAGCTTGAGCTGGTCAATGAGCCACGTGGCCTCGAGCACGCCGACCTGCTCCAGCTGGAAGGTGGCGTAGTAGTCGACGGCGTCGGTGTTCATGATCAGTCGATCGTAGGCGATGACCTTGGCGCCTGCATCGCGGGCCTTCTCAACGGCGGGGCCCACTGCGGTGCCATCCTTGGAGGCGACCACGACGATCTTGGCGTCGTTGTTGACCATGTTCTCGATGTCAGCGTTCTGCTGGGCCGGCTTATCGTCGGCGAAAGACAGGATGACCTTGTATCCGGCCTTCTCCAGCTTGGCCTTCAGGTTGTTGCCGTCCTTGTTCCAACGCTCTTCGGACTTGGTCGGCATCGAAATGCCGATAGTGGCACCCTTTTCGATCTTGGCATCACCGCCAGTTGCCTGGCCGCTACGGCTGCCACCACAGGCCGCGAGGCCCGCGCACATGGCAACGCCTGCCACCACGGCGACGATCTTCTTAGTGAACTTCATTTGCTCTCCTTCATCTTCGAGGGGATGGCGAACCCTCCTTGGTCGCCCGAACCTGAGAATAACCTCAGGTTCATCTCATAGAATACCGTATTAAGTTAAGTTGTCAAACTCAAGAAAGCGAATTTCCTGTCGTTTGCGTTCGACCAATGAACGCAATGGCGATTTTTTCGCGCATCACAAGGCGACACGCCGAAAAATCCACGCTCTGCGCCTCGCTGTGCCTCATGCCGGTAACGACTACACTGGATTCTTATGGCAACAAGGCTTTTCGGTTCGCAGACCTCGCTTCGCGAGGCAAACCGCGCCAACTTGCTGGCCAGCATCCACAAGTTCGGCGCCATGACACAGGTCGAACTCGCAGAGGTGACAGGACTGTCCACTGCGACCGTGTCCACGCTCGTCCATCAGCTCGTCGACGAAGACCAGCTGGAGACCAAAAGCACCGTTCGCAACGGTCGCAGAGCCACTCTGGTGACCCTTGCACGGCATCAGGGCCTCGGCGTCGGGCTTTGGATCGCGCGACGTCATCTTACGCTTTCTATCGTTGACTTCTCGAAGTCAATCATCGCTGAGCACACGCTCCCCCTGCCGTTGGGCCACAAGGCGGACACAACGCTGGAACGCGCCATGCTGCTCATCAATGAGACCCTGAGCAGCATCGACGCCGAAGCCAGCGAGCTGGTCGGCATCGGCGTGGCCGTGGCCGCACCGGTGGCCACCAGCGACCACACCATAGCGATTCCCGGCATTCTGCCCGGATGGGACGGCGTCGATATCACGTCCCCGTTGCGCACGGCGTTCAACGTTCCCGTATACGTCGATAATGACGCGAATTTCGCGGCATACGGCGAATCCCGTATGGGCGTGGCGGCAGGCAAACGCAATTTCGTATATATCTCAGCCAGCGACGGGGTTGGCGCAGGCATCGTCATCAACGGCGAAATCATGCATGGCGTGACCGGCCTGGCCGGTGAAATCGGCCATATCCAGGTCGACCCGCTGGGTGCCATCTGTTCGTGCGGCAACCGCGGCTGCCTTGACACCGTCGTGGCGGAAAACAGGCTGGTGCAGTTGCTCAGCGTCACACACGGCAATATGACGCTGGATGATCTGGTGTCCTTTGCCAACGAAGGCGACCCCGGTTGCCGTCGCATCATCGCCGACGCGGCCGTGCGTATCGGTCAGGTGGCGGCTGATCTGTGCATCAGCGTGGATCCGGAGGTCATTGTGCTCGGCGGCAAGCTGGCCATGACCGGCGACGTATTCATCCAACCGTTCAATGAAGCGTTGCAGCGCATGCTGTTCCCTGATGCCGTGGCACCCATCGATGTACTCGTGTCATCCCACCCGGACGACAATTGCGCGCTAGGCGGCGCATTATGCGCCATCGAGTTCTCGGTTCGCAATGACGTCAGCCAGTGACCGGTACCAGGAGAAGAGTGATAAGAAGGAACACACCATGAGGAATTCGAGCACACCTCCTCTGCTGCGGCTGGAGGACATCTGTGTGAAGTTCGGCTTCGTCGAGGCGTTGAAATCGGTGAATCTGTCCATCCAGCGCCAGGAGGTCATCGCCATCGTGGGCGATAACGGCGCAGGAAAGTCCACTCTGATCAAGGTCATCGCGGGATTTCTGCAGCCGGGATTCGGCCATATTTATCTCAACGGCGAACAGGTGACCATTCCCTCGATCAGGGAGGCGGACCGCATGGGCATCGCATCGGTGTTCCAGGGGCAGGAGTTCTGCGACAACCTGGACGTGGCCTCGAACCTGTTCCTCGGCAAGGAGATCAATCAGATTGGCATACGCGATGACGATTCGATGAACTCGCGTGCCCGTTCCGTGCTGAAGACCCTGAGCTCGGCGATTCGGGTCGGCTCCCCTATCGCATCCTTATCCGTCGGCCAGCGCCAGACCGTGGCCATAGCGCGCACGCTGCTCAATGACCCGCAGCTTATTCTGCTGGACGAACCGACCGCCGCACTGTCGGTGATGCAGTCGGCGGAAGTGCTCGCATATATCAAGCGACTGCGCTCCGAAGGCCGGTCCGTGGTGATGGTCTGCCACGATCTGCCGGATGTGTTCGCGGTATCTGACCGCATTGTCGTGATACGTCAGGGGCACGTCACCGGCGTGCATCGAACCGTCGAAACGTCCTATGAGGAGATTATCGCCGAAATCGCCGGCGTGACCACCGAACACGAGTATGAGGAAATCGCCGAGAACCCGAAATTCGATTCCATGGTCAGGCAGCGGAAACTCATCGACCGCACTATCAGCGCGGCAGTGAGCCATGGCACCGGCCATGACTCACCATTAGACTAACGCCCCGTTGCCGGAGCGGCATCGTCAGCGCAGAGCCAGGTTGGCGGCACCGATGAGGCCGGCGTCTTGGCCGGCGGTGGCGGCGACGATCTTGGCATGGCCGCGGTAGGCGCTGCCTTCCAGGAAACGCTGGTAGTTGTAGCGGGCCGGCTCCAGCAGAATGTCGCCGACGGCCACCACACCGCCGCCGATCACAAACAGGTCCGGATCGAGCACGGCGGAGACTGCGGCCATCGTGCGGCCAAGCCATTCGCCGATCTTGCCGAATGCGTACAGGCCGAGCACGTCGCCTTCCTGGGCGGCCTGGGAGACCATCGGGCCTTCCAGCTTGGAGATGTCGCCGCCACACAGCTCCATGAGACGCTTGGCATCCTGCGGACGACGGCGCACGGCGGACTTGGCGAAGTTCTCCAGCGAAGTGCCCGAGGTGTAGCGCTCGGCGCAGCCGCGCAGGCCGCAGCCGCAGTGGTCGCCGTCCGGGACCATCGGCAGGTGGCCGAGTTCGGCGGCCATGCCGAAGGAGCCGCGGTACAGCTGACCGTTGATCACGATGGCGCCGCCGAGGCCGGTGCCCACGGTCAGGGCGACCATGTTGGAGCTGCCCTGGCCGGCACCGTGCACGTATTCGCCCCAGCCGGCGCAGTTGGCGTCGTTCTCGACAACGACCGGCACGGCATGGTCGATCAGCGCGCCGACGTGCTCGGACAGGTCGTAGTTGATCCAGGCCGGGATGTTGGCGGAGAAGGTGAGCGTCTTGCGGTCGGCGCTCACGTTGCCGGCGGCGGAGATGCCGATGGCCTCGATATCGGTGTGTCCGGCGGCCACAGCCTCGCGGTACACCTCGGCGATGTGCTGGTTGATGGCGTCGGCATCCATCGGCGTGGGGACGCGCCAGCGCTGGATGATGCTATCGTTTTCATCGCAGACGGCGGCGGCGATCTTAGTTCCTCCGATATCAATGGCGAGCGTGGTCATGGCTTACTCCTTGAAGGCTTGTGTGGCGTACGAGACAGCGAAAATAGTAACGAGTTGCCATGACCTCCCATAGCGTATTTTTCATGATTTGTCATATCTCGCGCACGTTCTGCCAATGTGACCCTGCACACGTTTTTCACCATTTATAAGCACTGTTAACGCTAACGTTGTCATTCAATAGCAAACGTTGTCATTCAGACTATCGGCGTGTCGAGCAGAGCCCCAAGGCCAGCACGAAACCTTCGGTATTTCCATGCGATACGGCATCGGCATCGACTGAAACAGCTTCCATGCCAGAGTCGAATGGCCATCAAACGACTAAACACCAGACACACATTTTGGCCTATAACCCCATATTTCGCCCTACACCACGAAATACGGCAAAAGAACAAAAAAGCTCCTGACATTTGTCAGGAGCTTGGTGGCGACCCCGGCCGGACTTGAACCGGTGACCTCCGCCGTGACAGGGCGGCGCTCTAACCAACTGAGCTACGGGGCCATCTGTACCTCAATGAAGCACAAGAGGATATACTACAGCATCACTGGACCACGGCGCGCCGCCCGGCGCGTCGCGCCACGGCAATGTCAGGCCCATCCATTACCCCTCCAAGCCATAGCGACGCCCGCCATTCCAGCCCTTCCGATACCATGGTGGGCGGTGGTTTGGCGTGGATTCGATCGTTATGCGGACAGGGCGGCACAGGCCTGACGCGGCGCACCGCGATCCGTGATTCGGGGGGCGTGCTCCGCGCTGCACACAGCGTATCCATCACAAACTAAAGACTAAAGAAACAGCGGAATTCCAACCCCTTTTTAAGGAGTAACTGCACAACATGGCAGAGTTTATTGTTCAGATGGGTCAGCCTTCGTAATCATTGCTATTTCAACGTTTCTTCGGCGTGTCTCGTGACACAAATTTGTGTTACCATCGTTTGAGGTCGGCACTTGTGTCAAGTCTATGTCATCTACTTGTGTCATCGATCGTCATCAATCGCGATAGTTCTATTCAGATGAACGAGCGATTCCCTATGCTCCGGACGGCATCTGCCCATGCGCACCCGTGCCCCTTAGCCCGTGAATCCGCAGCATCGCGCCAACATCTGAAAACGGAAACCAATCACACGCAATCCATTCGATTGAGGCACAGCCAGCAGCGACAGCAATGAGATTACCATGGGGACAGTTGATGTGATTCATGCCGTAGTTGGAGCGGCTATTTCTACCTCAAGCCGTTGAACAACGGCCCCAATCACGACCTGAACGGATCAACCGCTCCAAAGACAACATCAATCGCCGAATGCGGCTGCCACGCGGAACAACACAAGCGATGAAGTCAGCATGTGATCACGGTAGAAGAAAAACCCACGTTACAACGACTACCATAACCTCGTAGGATGTCAGTAGTCGCACGAGCAATGGAGATGAATCCTCATGGAAACAGGGATCATCATGGTCGGCCCTCGAGCAGGCCAGCGCACCGAGTGCAATAGCGGAGAGCACACCTGTCTGGTGCACAAAAAAGGTTCTCATCGTGAGATGTCCCCCAAAAACCTGGACCGTTTCAACCGTTCAGTGGCTGCCCGCAACAAGACCTCGAACCAAGGCAACGACCCGGGAACACATGACGACGAATCCAACGGCAAAGCCGTCAACGGTGCCATACCGAGCACAGGCGAACCAAGCAGCATCATTGACGTGGCTCACCTCGCGAACAAGCTCGACCAGGCTCCGGTAATGACCCCACGCACCGCAGCCGAACTGCAGAATTCTCGGCGGGCATATGACAAAGCCGTAGATATTGTCCTTCATTCCCGGGGCGTGTACCACGGACAGCGCGCACTGAACCGACTCGTCAAGCAGAATGAATCAACCAAGCGACAGACCACACATCTGTTCACCACCAACCACGGAGACTGGCTCACCGATCAGGAAATAGGACCGCTTGCCGTCATGCCCGGCGACGAAGTGCAACTCACATCGGCTGACGGCACGACGATCACCATCCAACTGCAGGCTGGTTTCGTTGCAGGAGAACTTACCGACGATAACGGCAACCCCATCTTCAAGAACGGCCAACTCGTCAAGCCGAATTGCGAATTCGTGCGCATTTCCTCCCTCAACGGTTATCGATATAGCACCATCAACGACCCTTCTTCCCCCTCGTCTGCCATGGAAGCCTCACAAGAGCTTCCCGCCGGAGCCGAGATGTACGCACAGGTACCGGGAAGCTCGAAGTCGGGAATAGTGATGATTGATGGCAATGGAAGCGCAATAGACGAGACCACGAAAGAACTTCACCGAATCTGTGATTTGAAAAGCCTGAACATAATCCAATGGCGCTACCCCGCAAGCTATGAAGACAGGCAACTGCAAATCGAAGAGAATATGAAGCGTATGGCCTTCCCCGAGTACATAGCCGACATCACGAGGGAGAACGAGAACCGGACCGTCGCATGGGAGTCCCGTTCGAGAGCACGAAAACTGATCGATAACGCACGGCACAACGAGCTCACACTGATCCCCCTCCCCTCCGAGCAGCATATACAGGAGTTGTCACCTGAGTTATTACTGGTATTTGCCAGCAATCATCCACAGCTTACGGAACGCATTGGCAATCTGAACACGCACAGGAACAAGTCTCCAATGAAAAAGGTTTCCCGATAACGCGGAGCACGCTACGAAGCAATGGACCAAGACAATGTTGGTGATGATACTCCAATCATTGACGGTAATGAGCCGGATTTGCTTCGCATTCTCGCCAAATCGTTGTTCGGCCGGTTCATCGATGCAGCCGAGTGTTCGAAAATCTATTCGCTCAGGAATCTGACCGGTAAGCTGCCGCCATTGTTCACCCTTTTTCGTCAGATCGAAGACAGCATTTCGAAAACGTCATCATCCTCGACGACGAGGCTATCGATTTTGCGGCGGCCGAGTTCGCGCAGCCATTCGTCGGGTTCCGTGTCGGCGAGCGCACGGATATCGAGATGCAACGGCTTGTGACTTCCGGCCACCGCCTCGTTCGCATCCACAGCTTGAACCGGCCCGTCGAAATAGGCAAAGGCACCGTCCGAAACATCCAGCCGATCCGTCCAGTCTGGAAAGCGTGCGGCGCTTCCCGCCGACCCTTCCGTACCGTTCGAATCACCCGGGGCACCCGCACGGTCACCAGTCGGACATGTGCCCAACACCGCCGCATACGTGGCATATAGCCCGCGTCGACGTACAGCGTATTCGGCATCAGATTCCTCCGCATGTTTTCTGCCGTCCACAATGTACGGCATTCCTGTGGTGATGTAGTGGAAGAAATGGCGATTGATGGCGTCGCATTCCGCC
>OLRU01000103.1_pt1 | contig 96799 bp, 83 predicted proteins | sample 1672961 | NCBI WGS metagenome assembly OLRU01 (sample SAMEA3136741, study PRJEB25190) | human gut metagenome | biome: human gut; feature: human-associated habitat; material: faeces | place: Austria | collected 2013
TATGAAGCGGATGGGAAAATATCTGTCCGCAAAGCAGTGCCTTTCGGTCTCCAGCACGTTCTTGCCATGTTTGTGGCAAATATCGCGCCGATCCTTATTGTAACGGGCGTGGTAAAGGTGCCTGCCTCAGAAGCGGGCGCTGTTGTGCAGGCGGCCATGATCATTGCAGGCATCGGCTCCCTGCTCCAGATGTATCCCGTCTTCCGTTTGGGCAGCGGACTTCCCGTCATCATGGGGATCAGCTTTACCTTTGTTTCTGTTTTTTGTGTAATCGGATTGAAATACGGCTACGGGGCTATTCTCGGCGCTGTCCTTATAGGCGGTGTTCTGGAGGGGATCCTCGGTCTCGGCGCGGCATGGTGGCGGAAACTGGTACCGCCCATCGTTTCGGCGACTGTCGTGACAGCTATCGGGTTTTCACTGCTTCCCATCGGAGCGAATTCTTTCGGCGGCGGTTTCGGCCATCCTGAGTTCGGTGATGCCCGGTTCCTCATTGTCGGAACGGTTACCCTGGTTTCCTGCCTTATTTTCAATATCCGCGCAAAATCTTTCTATAAGCAGTTATCTGTTCTTTTCGGGCTTTTTGTGGGGTACGTTACGGCATACTTCTACGGTATGGTTGATTTGAGCCGCCTGACGGAAGTATCCTTTGTGTCTCTGCCGGTTTTCATGCCTTATTCTCTGGAATTTCATTATGACGCCATTTTCTCCGTATTCCTTATTTTCCTGGTGTCTGCCACAGAAACGCTGGGCGACACCTCGGCGCTTGCCGCTATGGGGTTCAATCGGGAGGCGAAAGACAGGGAAATATCCGGATCCATTGCCGTGGACGGGTTTGTTTCTGCCGTGTCTTCTCTCTTCGGGTGTTTGCCGATTACATCTTTCAGCCAGAATGTGGGGCTTATCGCCATGACACATGTGGTGAACAGGAAAGCCATCGCCAGCGGCGCCGTTATCATGGTTCTGGCAGGACTTATTCCCGCGCTGGGGGTCATTTTGGCGTCACTGCCTGAGGCCGTCCTCGGCGGCTGTACGCTTATGATGTTCGGCTCCATCGTGGTGTCCGGTGTGCAGATGATCAGCCGCTGCGGATATTCACAGAGAAATATGAGTATTGCCGCCCTGTCTCTTTCCATCGGACTGGGATTCACGCAGACACCGCAGATTTTCCGCATATTTCCCGAACTGCTGCGGAGCGTATTCGCAGAGAACTGTGTAGCGGTGGTTTTCATCGTGGCGGTTCTTCTGAATCTTGTGTTTCCCAAAGGGGAAGAGGAAAAAGCAGCGGCAGGAGCTGCCGAATGAAATACAGGCGCTGACCGGCAATCGGCGCTTTTATTTTGCCATGGTAATGGAAGCATATATTTCCTGTTGTAACAGCTGATTTGCGTATGCTAAAATGAGTTTAAATTATAAAAAAGGGGGCTGGTTTATGACAAAAGATGAAATGAAGAAGGCTGTCTGTCAGGCGATTGACGAAGCGGCGGAAACGATTCATGAAACCGTTCTTCAGATTGAAAGCGAACCGGAACTGGGGTACAAAGAAACGAAAACGGCGTCAAAAGTGGAAAGTTATATGAAAGAATTAGGACTTATGCCGCAGACGGGACTTGCTCTTACCGGTGTGAAGGCCCGCGTCGATGGCGGGAAGAAAGGCCCTGTCGTAGCCGTTCTTGCGGAACTGGACGCGGTGGGAACCCCGGACAGTCCCAAAGCGGATCCTCTCACGGGAGCGGCCCATACGTGCGGACATTTCCTCCAGATGGCGTCCATGCTGGCGGCATGTACGGGGATTGTCAAGTCGGGCGTTATGGAAGAGCTGTCGGGGAGTGCCGTGTTTTTTGCCGTACCGGCGGAAGAGTATGTGGAAATTGATTACCGCAAGCGTCTGGTGAAAGAGGGGAAAATCCATTTTCTCGGCGGCAAGAGTGAACTTGTCTACGAAGGACATTTTGACGATATCGACATGGCGATGATGATGCATTCCCAGGGAAACGCTCCTGAAAAGGCGGTGTACATCGGGAAATCAAGCAACGGTTTTGTAGGAAAAACAGTGCAGTATGTAGGAAAAACCGCTCATGCGGCCAATGCTCCTCATGAAGGCATCAATGCGCTGAATGCGGCATGTCTGGGGATTATGGGGATCAATGCCCTTCGTGAAACGTTCAAAGAAGACGATATGGTCCGTGTCCATCCCATCATTACCAAGGGGGGCGACCTGGTTAATAATGTTCCCTCCGATGTGCGCATGGAACTCTACGTCCGTGCGAAAACCATGGAGGCCATCGATTGCCAGCACCGCCGTGTTGACGAGGCGCTCAAAGCGGGCGGCGCGGCTGTCGGAGCAAAGACTGTTATTGAAACGCTGCCCGGGATGTTTCCTTTGGCATGCAGTCCCCGATTGAATGATCTGTTTGTGGAAAATATCAAAGAATACTTTCCGGAAACGAAAATTGAAGATGCGGGACATTTTACGGCATCTACTGACATGGGTGATATTTCTCATCTCATGCCGAGTATCCACCCGTTTATCGGCGGCGTGGACGGCGGACTTCATACAAAGGATTTTTGCGTCACCGATTTCGATGCGGCGGCTATCCTTCCGGGAAAGGTTTTTGCCATGAATATCATTGATCTGCTCTATGACGAAGCGGCGATGGCAAAAGAAATATTGGAAAAAGAAAAACCCATTCTTACCAAGGAAGAGTACCTGGCGAAACTGGAAAGCTATTTCCAGAGTTAATTAAGAAGAGTATGTAAGAAAAGGAAAGGGGACTGCTATGAAAAGCATTAAGCTGCACCTGATCGTTCTGGTGATTATCGTCATCGCCGAACTGATCGGAAACATCGTCATCAACGTAGGAATAGGGAAAATCGTGCTTCTGCCCATGATGTACGCTCTGATTATGGGGGTTTTGACGGCGCCAAAGTTCACGAAGATTTCAGGAGAAAAGGAAATTCATGCTGCCAGCGGACTTTTGGGCGTCACTCTTGTGCTTCTCATGGCGCGCTACGGCACGCTTGTCGGACCGACACTGCCGAAAATCCTTGCCGCGTCTCCCGCCTTGATTCTGCAGGAGTTCGGTAATCTGGGAACTGTCCTTATCGGTATCCCGTTGGCCGTCCTGATCGGTCTTAAGCGGGAAGCCATAGGCGCGGCGCATTCTGTGGCCCGTGAACCGAATGTCGCTCTCATCGGCGAAAGATATGGCCTTGACGCGGCAGAAGGACGGGGCGTCATGGGCGTCTACATCTGCGGGACTGTCATCGGTACCATTTTCTTTGGCCTTATGGCCAGCGTGGCAGCTTCTTACCTGCCTTTCCACCCTCTGGCGCTCGCCATGGCGGCAGGCGTGGGGTCAGCAAGCATGATGACGGCTGCGGTAGGTTCTCTTTCCGCCATGTATCCACAGATGGCTGACCAGTTGGCAGCTTTCGGTGCGGCAAGTAATATGCTTTCAGGTTTGGACGGTATTTATATGAGTATCTGGCTCGCCCTCCCCATGTCGGAATGGCTCTATAAAATCTGTTATCGGATTAAGTACGGCGAAGCTCCGCCGAAGCGGGAAGAGTGCGATGTGGCAGAAGCGAAAGAAGAGGAGGGGACAAAATGAAACTGACAGAAATATTTCAAGTTCTTATTATTACAGGCGTGATGTCCCTCGTGGCAAATACCGTAGGCACCAAGAATGATCTTATGCAGGCGATTCCGGGTATGGGTATCCTCATCGCCATCGCTTTTGTCGGCATGTGGATGGGCCGCGTCCTTCCGGGGAAAATCCCCGGCGTAGCCTATGTGGTCACTCTCGGATGTATCCTGACCTATCCGGGCTTCCCCGGCTCCGATTTTATCAATGCGTCCGTTAAGAATGTAGGGTTCCTCCAGCTCTGCACTCCGATCCTGGCTTATGCAGGCATTGCCATCTGCAAAGACCTGGATGTCTTCGCCAAAAGCAGCTGGCGCATCGTTCTGGTGAGTGTAGTCGTCTTCATCGGCACCTACATCGGCTCCGCGATTATCGCCCAGGTGATTTTGAAGAGTATCGGACAGATTTAAAAACTTTCTTATTATAGAGCAATGAAGATAAACCCGTTTTTGTTGGTCAGTAAGATTGACGGAAACGGGTTTTATTGTAAGGAAATGGAGAGAAGTTATCATCCACATGTTGTTACATAAAAAAGGCGCTGTCTCTGACAAGGAGAGATAAGCGTCTTTTTATGCTGTGCCTGTTTTTTTATAGTTCATTTCCAGTTTCAAACTGATAAAGTAGATAAAGATTGTGAAATAATCTATTTATAAAAAACTACCAATTTGACATTTTTAATTATTAATATAATATAAATGTATCAATATAAACTAATGTAAATTCAACAGGGGGGTTCATATGCACTGGAAGAAAAAAATGACGTATGTTTTTTTAGGGGTGATGGTTTGTCCCATATCGGTTTTGGCACAGGTATATGATTTGAATCCAGTTGTTGTGACGGCAAATCGGGAAATCATGTCTGAGATGGAAACGCCTGCATCAGTGCAGGTTATTGAAAAAGATAAGATAGAGTCAATCGGTGCAAGGAATATATATGAGGCTATGCGGATGGTGCCTGGAGTGTATTTCAACGGTTGGGGTGCCAAAGGGATTGATTTTGGGGATCATAATACAACATTGAGCGTAAGGGGAGTAGATCAAGGAGCCAGTGTACTGCTTAATGGTATTCCTGTTGCCGCTAATAATTTTACGCAGCTTAGCAGTATTGATATTTCCAGTGTGGAACGTATTGAGGTGGTGAAAGGGGCAGCAGCAGTATTGTATGGTCCTGAAACAATGACAGGGGTTATCAATATTATTACCAGAAATGGTAACAGCAGTAAGCCTGAGGTTATGCTGGAGGGCGGATGGGGAAGCCGGGGAAACAAGGATTTCCGCATCAATTATTCTGACAATCGTTTCCAGGTGGGATATACTAAGGAATATATAGGTGCTTATGCGCCTACGACGGATGTGTATTATGGTTGGTATACGGATACGGATGTATACGGACACAGAAAATCAAGCACGAAAGAGAATATATATGTAAGTGCTAAACTCAGCAAAGCAGTTTCTTTTTTGTATAACCGTTTTATGTCAAAGCCGATCTGGGGAGAAACGGCATCTGATGAAGCAGAGAGGCTTACCCATTCATATGATGATATATACAGAGTTAGAGGAGACCATTGGCTGGTTATGTATGATCAGAATGGAATCAAGGGAAAGGCATTTTATTCTGATAGAACATCGAATCTGTATAATCGGCTATGGGATGGTACCGGAAGCAGCAGTGATGAAGACTATAAAACGAAGCGATATGGCTTTGATTTACAAAAAAACTGGTATATGGACGAGCGGCACCGATTCATTGCCGGCATGATGGCAGAAAAGGAAAAATATACGGAATTAGTAGGATCTCATAAAGGTGACAGAACCCAATATGCTTTGTACGGGCAGTATACGGTACAGGTGAATGACCGTTATAAAAACATATTCGGATTACGGTACCAGTATTCTAGTGATCAAGTAAAAACGTATAATGAATGGATTCCACAGTGGCAGCAGTTATATAGTCTCTCATCTGATGAAGTGATTTATACGAACATTGGGAAATCGTTTATCCTTCCTAGAATTTATGATTATTTTTATACGGTTGCAGCTGTTGACTTGAAGCCGGAATGTGGATGGAATTATGAACTTGGATATAAAAAGAATTTCGCGAATGGATATCTGCGGGTTTCTTCTTTCTATATTGATGTGGATAATAAGATCAAGGTTGTAAAAGAAACACCGAAGAAAAAGATTAAAAATGTGGGGCGTTTTAAAAATCCGGGGATAGAAATAGAATATGGACACATAGTTAATGACGCATGGAATTGGAATGTAGGACTGACCTACGCCAATCCGAAAAATAAACTGGAAGATGGTACTTGGGAACAAACCTTCCCTAAACTGCAATGTTCTGCCGGGATCACATATAAAAAAGACAAATTGGACTCCTCATTGACTCTGCAGTGTGCCGCCAAAAGACCTCATCAGATAAAAAACTATTTAGATCTTTCTTTCCATGCAGGATACAAGGTGTCAAAAACGGATTATTTTGCCATAGATGTGTATAATGTACTGAATCGGAGAGATGTCACGACAGAATATGATTGGATTTCTTACTATGGAGATCCACGGACTGTTGTTGTCCGATATCGGCATACATTTGGTTGATAATAATTTCAGTATGTTGTGTATTTGGAAAGGAAAAAAACATGAAAAAGAAACTGATTGCGTGGATTGCTGTTGCTTCTGCAATCATGCCTTTAACCGCAAGTGCTCATTCCATATGGATCAATATGTCAAATTGGAATCCATCTTTCGGTTATGAAAATAAAGCTTGGTCTACAATGTATATCGGCTGGGGTCATCGTTTCCCGGTGGATGGGTTCACTAATAGACAAACCTTTGATTTTATTGATCTTATTACACCTGATGGAAAAAGAGAAAAGGTAGAATTGGATTACGAAGGCATATCCGCTTCTGAATTGTCAAGAACAGAAGAGGGGGCATATGTCCTTTCTCTTACAAGAAAACCGTCTGTATATAATACATATAGAGAAAACGGACAAATTAAAAGAGGATATGGAAACCGTAGCGATTTTCCCAATGTAATTGATTCTCTGCGCACCCAACAGTTCAGCACGGCTCATTTCCGTGTAGGCAGGAGAGTGAGTGGTTATAAACCTCAACCAGCAGGAAATGTATTAGAACTTTTACCGCTGGAGGATCCTTATGCTGCAGACAAAAATTATATAGGAGCCCTTCTCCCCGTGCAGCTTCTTTTTGATGGCAAACCGGTTCCCTATGAACAGGTAACAGCAACTTATGCAGGTTTTTCTTCTTCTGATGCGATGGCAGAGCGGCTTCTTACTGATAAAGATGGAATTGCTTACGTGAGGATTACCCATTGGGGAGAATGGCTGCTGAAAGCAAAGGCGGAAAGACCGGCCTCTGAAAAGTTTGCAAAAATAGCGGATAAAGAAGTGTATTATACAACCGTGACTTTTGAGATATAAGGCTTGCTGCGTAAAACGGTTTTTCCTTAAACTGATGACTGATTTCTGACGACATTCCTTGGACAGATTTAAAACATAGGGGAAATATCCGTACGGTATAGATAAAAACGCTTCCTTTATACGGGGAGCGTTTTTACATGGGAAATGCGGTATCCGGCGGCCGGATTTCCTGCTCTTTGCATACCCGTTTTTGCATACAACGGTTCGCTCGTCTATTTCTTTATGAGTATTTCCTATACAGTTTAAGGCAAGCTATACATTGTGCTTATAAGGTGTAGACACAGGAATGAATAATGGTACAATATACATGGTATTATTTAAATAGGAAGTTTACTTACGATGAAAGGCAAGGAGGATTGTCATGAAAAGATTGAAGAAAGCCGCTTTGGCGGTGGCATGTGCTGCTGTGCTCTGTTCCGTATTTTCCGGCTGCGGCGGAGATAAAAAGGATACCGCCAAGGCCGCTCCCGCAGAGGAAAAGGTGCTCACCGTTTATACGGCGCGCAGCGAAAGCTTAAACAATCTTGTCATTCCCGCTTTTGAAAAAGAAACGGGGATTAAAGTCAATGTCATTGTGGCGGGGACAGGCCCCCTCGTAAAGCGTGTGGCGTCTGAAAAGGACAATCCTCAGGGTGACATTCTCTGGGCAGCTGACCAGACGATGCTGGATTCCCAGAAGGAACTTTTTGAGAAATATGTATCCCCGGAAGACGCGAATATGATTGATGCCGCCAAAAATAAGACAGGATATTTCTCTCCCGCATTTGCCGATCCCACTGTTTTCATCGTTAATAAAAAACTGGCGGGCGATATGAAGATTGCCGGGTTTGACGATCTTCTCAATCCGGCGCTGAAAGGCAAGATTGCCTGCGGCGACCCCGCCAATTCCAGCTCTGCGTTCCAGGTGCTCATGGCGATGCTTTACGCCAAGGGAAAGGATGGAGATCCCATGTCCCCCGAAGCTTGGGCGTATGTGGATAACTTCATTAAGAATGTGGACGGGAAATTTCTGAACAGTTCCGGCGCTGTCCATAAAGGCGCTGCCGACGGCGAGTATACCGTAGGGCTTACCTGGGAAGATCCGGCTGCTACCTATGTGAAAAACGGTGCTGCCGTAGAAGTCGTATTCCCGAAAGAAGGAGCCATTTTCCCGGGCGAATCCGTACAGATCATCAAAGGCGCGAAACATATGGAAAATGCGAAGAAATTTGTCGATTTCATGCTTTCCCAGAAGATCCAGGAAGCGGCAGGAAAGACGCTCACTGTCCGTCCGCTCCGCAAGGGTGTGAAGCTTGCTGACTACATGACACCCCAGGACACAATCGCTTTGTTCAAGAATTATGACGAAGGCTGGGTAGCTGCCCATAAGAAAGAAGTCGTGGCGGAATGGAATAAACATCTGGAAAATTCCAGGCAGTAATAAGTAATCAGGTCATCAGAGGGCGTCGGGCATTTCGCCTGACGTTCTTTTTTTATAGATGACGATTGAAGCGCGGGGTTATGAGGTTATTATGAGTGTTTCTATCAATATAGACAAAGTAGTGAAGAAGTACGGAGATACGGTGGTGGTGAACGGCCTGTCCGTGGATATTATGCCGGGCGAATTTTTCACCCTTTTAGGGCCGTCGGGCTGCGGTAAAACGACACTGCTCCGTATGATTATCGGATTTAATTCCATCGAGGGCGGTACGATTTCCGTCGACGGGAATGTCATCAACGATGTGGCGACAGATAAAAGAAATATGGGCATGGTTTTCCAGAATTACGCCATTTTTCCCCATATGTCGGTGAAAGACAATGTGGCTTTCGGTCTGCGGATGCGGAAAGTGCCTGAAAAGGAAATCGAAGAGCGGGTGGATAAAATCCTCAAGATCGTGAAGATCGACCACCTGAAAGACCGTATGCCCACAGCGCTTTCCGGCGGGCAGCAGCAGCGTGTCGCCCTTGCGCGGGCGATCGTCATCCGGCCGCAGGTACTTCTGATGGATGAACCGCTGTCCAACTTGGATGCGAAACTCCGTATCGAAATGAGGAATGCCATCAAGCAGATCCAGCGCCGGGTGGATATAACCACGGTGTATGTCACCCACGACCAGGAAGAGGCGCTGGCGGTGTCCGACCGTATCGCCGTCATGAATGGCGGGGTCATCTGCCAGATCGGCAAACCGGCGGATATTTATAAAAGGCCGAAGAATGTTTTCGTTTCGACTTTCATCGGGCTCTCCAACCTGCTGGACGGACATATCGTGAAAAAAGGAGATAAGACAAGCATTTCCTTTAAAGAAAATGAAGACTGGCTTGTAGACATGGATAACTTATCAGGCGGCGTAGAGGACGGAGAAGAAGTCATCATTTCCGTCCGTCCGGAAGAATTTGATATGGAGCCCGGTACGAAAGAAGGGATCCGCGGCGTGATCCGTTCTTCCGTCTTTCTCGGACTCACCACCCATTACTTCATCACCACCGGCAGCGGGCAGGAATTGGAGATTCTCCAGACCCAGGAAGGCCAGGATATTCTTCCCGACGGCAGCGCCGTCACGCTTACCGTCAAAGCCGGGCGGATCAATGTCTTCCGCCGGGCAACGGAAGAAACATTGATCAGAGAGGAAGGACTATGAAAAAGAATCTGACCGTCTGGAACCTTTTCAGTGTCGTCATTCTTGCGGCTTTCGCCCTTTTTATCATGTATCCCATATTCCTCATTTTGTACCGGAGTGTCATTCATGGGGATACAGGGGCGCTCACGCTTCAGAATTTCGCTCATTTCTTTGCCAAGAAATTCTATTGGGGAACGATGGTAAACTCGCTGAAAGTGACTGTCGTTTCCACGATCTTATCGGCGGCTCTCGGGCTCCCCCTGGCATACCTCATGAGGAGCGTGAAAATAAAAGGAAGCAGTTTCCTGAATATTCTCATTGTTATCTCCTACCTGTCGCCGCCTTTCATCGGGGCATACGCATGGATACAGATGCTCGGGCGGCAGGGCGTCATCACCCAGTTCCTGAACGACACCTTCGGACTCCATTATGGCGGTGTGTACGGCTTTGCCGGCATTGTCCTCGTCTTTACGCTCCAGTCGTTCCCCCTCGTTTACATTTACGTATCAGGAGCGCTGAAAAATCTGGACAACTCTTTGAATGAAGCGGCGGAAAGCCTGGGGTGCAGCCGCATGGGGCGCATTTGGAAAATCATCGTGCCCCTTGTCATGCCCACACTCCTTGCCAGCTCCATGCTCGTTTTCATGCGTGTCTTTGCCGACTTCGGTACCCCCATGCTCATCGGCGAGGGGTACAAGACACTCCCCGTCCTTATTTACAACCAGTTCATGGGAGAAGTATCGGGGGATGACGGCTTCGCGGCAGCCATCTGCTGCATCGTGATCGGGCTCACCATCGTCATGTTCTTCGTCCAGCGTTTTCTCGCAGGAAGAAATACCTACGCCATGACCGCTCTGAAACCCATGGCGGCAGAATCACTCAGCGGTCTGCGGAATATCCTTGCCCATCTGGCCGTCTACATGACCGTGGGATTGGCAATCCTTCCCCAGTTCGTCGTCGTGTACACCTCTTTCCTTGCCACAAACGGAGGACAGGTATTTACCGGCGGCTTCGCTCTTCAGAGTTATGATGCGACACTCTTTGCCAAGGACAATGACGTCATCTGGCATACCTACTTCCTGGGGCTTTGCGCCATTGCTGCCGTTCTCGTCTTAGGCGTTCTCATCGCCTACCTTTCCGTGCGGAAAAGAAATACACTGAACAGCATTCTTGACGTCATTACGATGTTCCCCTTCATCATTCCCGGTTCCGTCCTCGGGATCGCTTTCGTCTTTGCGTTCAATAAATCGCCGATTATCCTTACCGGAACGGCACTCATCATGATTATTTCCTTCGCGGTGCGGAGAATGCCCTATACCGTCCGTTCCTCCACTGCCATTTTGGGAAATATCAGTCCCAGCATCGAAGAAGCGGCCATTTCCCTGGGTGCCTCCGACATGACGACCTTCCGTAAGATCACGGTTCCCATGATGATGCCCGGCGTTCTTTCCGGCGCCATCATGAGCTGGGTCACCATCATCAGCGAGCTGTCATCATCCATTATCCTGTATACGAACAGCACGCAGACACTCACTGTATCCATCTACACGGAAGTCATCCGCGGCAACTACGGGAACGCTTCCGCGTATGCCACCATCCTCACGGTGACATCTATCCTGTCGCTGCTCCTTTTCTATAAAGTGACAGGCCGCCGCGACGTGTCGGTGTAAGTACGAAGTCGTTTTTCCATAAAAAGGGAAACAGTTTTGCTATAGAAAATATGTACGCAGCACAATTCTTTTCAGCGTAAAAGCAGCTATGCGAATGTATCATGGCTGCTTTTTTTGTGCTTTTTGAAATTCCAGGCAATTAACCTGGTATAATAAGGCATACACGATTTCATGATGAGGAGATTGAAATGGCAGAACACATCGAACATATGAAAGATGGCATTTATGAAAAAGTCATGTCGAAGGAATTTGCCGACAAACTGATGGAAGCGATAGAAGCGAAAAAAGTTTGGGCAGAACGAGATGACGCAGACGCTTATGAAGCGACGGGATATTTATCGTCATACCTTGAAAAGCTTATTCGTCTTTGCTTGAAAGACATTGCAGACAGAAATACAGAAGCCGTGCTTTCTGATGAAATAGAATTAACAAATCAGCTGGTAGAAATGCTTGCAGAACGTTTGCCTGATTTAGGTCACGGTCACAGCGTGGTGAAAAATCAGTTTCTTTTAAAATCTCTTGAGCATGTAGCAAATAAAACCAGTCCAAGGAAATGGGAATCTCCTGATACATCGCTGACGAAAAGTTTCCTTTTTACTAACAGCCATAACGATACGTCCATGGTTTCTGAATTGCGTAAAGAAATCATGTCTGCGGACAGAATTGATTTTCTCGTTTCCTTTATTCGTTTTTCGGGGTTAGCGCTTCTTTTACCATACTTACGAGACTTTACAAATAAAGGCGGGCATTTAAGAGTTATTACAACGACTTACATGGGCGCGACTGACCCGAAAGCGGTGGTGGAACTTGCCAAATTGCCAAATACGGAAATTCATATTTCTTACAACGTAAAAGAAACACGTCTTCATGCAAAATCCTATATTTTCCATCGAGACAGCCAGTTTTCTACAGCTTATATAGGTTCATCCAACTTGTCTCACGCTGCCATTGCGGAAGGCCTGGAATGGAATATGAAAATCACGGAGCAGGATATGCCGTCTATTATGGAAAAAATGACGGCTACTTTTGAAACGTACTGGAATTCCGACGAATTTCAAGAGTTTCATGAGGAACAAAAAGACGAGCTCATCAAAGCCATTGATCACGAGCGAGGACGGGAGGGTAGCGGAAAAAATCAGGTCGTCTATCAATTTGACATCAAGCCCTATCCGTACCAGCAGGCTATCTTAGATGCGTTGGAAGCGGAACGAAAACAGAAAAATCATTGGAAAAATTTAGTGGTCGCTGCGACAGGTACAGGAAAAACAGCGATTTCTGCTTTTGATTACAGAAATTTTATGGGAAGCAGATTGCCACAGACCACAAGATTGTTATTTGTCGCACATCGGGAAGAAATATTAAAACAGAGCCAGGCATGTTTCAGACAAGTTTTGAAAAATGCAGACTTTGGTGAACTGGCAGTGGGTGGAAATAGAGAGACCTCGGCAGAACATCTTTTCATTTCTGTACAGACCTTTAACAGTCAAAAACTTTGGGAACGTATGGACGCAGACTACTATGACATGATTATTGTCGATGAATTTCATCATGCAGCTGCGGACTCCTACCAAAAACTGCTGTCTCATTTTAAACCAAAAATTCTGTTAGGACTGACAGCAACACCTGAACGAATGGACGGAAAATCCATTTTAACCTACTTCGATAATCGTATGGCAGCGGAAATTCGACTGTCTGATGCTATTGAGCGGAGATTGCTCTGTCCATTCCATTATTTTGGTGTACAGGACACCACCAACTTGGAAAATGTAAAATGGACTTCTGGCGATTACAATATAAAAGAGCTTACTGACCTGTACACGACTTCTTATGGGGCAGACAAAAGAGCCTATGCCATTATGAACGCCATAGAGCAGTATAGCGCCGATCTGCGTGATGTAAAGGGCATTGGGTTCTGTGTTTCGCAAAAACATGCCGCTTTTATGGCAGACTATATGAACAAACATGATTTGCCGTCGATAGCACTTGACGCAAACTCAAAAAAAGAAGATCGCGATGGTGCCAAACGAAAATTGGAAACAGGGGACATCAAAGTTATCTTTACGGTAGATATATTTAATGAAGGCGTAGATATTCCTGCGGTGAATACCGTGCTTTTCCTTCGTCCGACGAACAGCATGACCGTCTTTATTCAGCAATTGGGGCGCGGACTTCGATTAGATAGGGGGAAAAATTGCCTCACTGTTTTGGATTTTGTGGCTCAGGCAAATAAGAAATATAATTTTGCAGGTCGTTTTACGGCACTCCTTGGGAAGAAAGATGTTTCCATCAAAAAAGAAATTGAAGGTGGATTCCCTCATGTGCCGAAAGGTTGTGCCATTCAGCTTGAAAAAGTTGCGCAGGAACGGATTCTTGATAATATAAAGAAACAGCTTAGCCGTTATGATTTCTATAAAGAACTTGTCCTTGAGCTGAGAGAGACTTTAGGAAAAGTGCCGACAGCAGCAGAATTTTTTGAGGCATCAAAAGTAGAGCCCCATGTTTTTTACAATGATAAACGAACCTATGCTCGTCTTTGTGCTGACGCCGGTATTATTCCAAACTTTGAAATAACAGAAGAAGAAATATTTCTTCAAAAAGCTGTTCCAAGAATGCTTTCCATAGATTCAACGGACTGGATTTCCTTCTTGCTGTCACTTTTTGACAATGATCAGGAAGAAAGAGACTTAACAGCCTTGCAAAAGAAATACCTCCGTATGTGGCAGTGGACGATATGGGGAAAAGACCATGATGACGCAGGAATGGAATCTCCTTTGGATGCTGTACATCGATTATCCAAAGTGACATATATAAAAGAAGAAATAATAAGTCTCCTTACCATGCAGAGGGAAAGTGTGGAAATTGTACCCCAAAAAGTGAGTGTTCCTTATATTTGTCCTTTGGACGTCTATGCAAACTACACAAGAGACCAAATTTTTGCAGCCTTAGGGTTTAAAAAGCCAAATAGTATTCGTGAAGGCGTGAAATTCCTGAATATGACGAATACCGATTCCGTCACAACGGACACCGACGTGTTCCTGGTGACGCTGAATAAATCAGAAAAAGAATTTTCTGACACGACCTTGTACGAAGATTATTCTATCAGCAAAACACTTTTTCACTGGCAGTCTCAAAGCACAACTTCTGATCACTCTAAAACAGGGCAAAGGTATATACAGCAAAATAAAAAAGGAAATATTGTATTCCTCTTTGTGAGAAAAAGTAAAAAAGATGCTTATGGAAAATCAATGCCGTACACTTTTTTAGGAACTGCTCATTTCGTAAATTATGAAGGTTCTCAGCCCATGTCCATTATTTATCGTTTGGACCATCCGATTCCAGCGAAGTATATACGAACCACAGACACAGCAGGCGTGCTGTAAATGTAATTAAGAAGTACCGCTTAACGGCGGTATTTTTTTATTGCATTGTCGGGATAAAAATGGGAAGAAATGGGAGTGCAGGAAAAGTATTTCAAAAAAATTTCAAATTATTTTTCCTGTTTCAGCAAATTTAAACTCGAAAGGGATACTATAATGACAGCGCTAAGGACTGTTCCTTTCCGGAGAGGGGGCAGAGAAAGGAGAAAAGAGTATGGCTAAGAAGTTGGAACTTAAATTCCTGACTTCCGCGAATACGGAGCTTATTGTGAGCATTGCCGATCCGAAGGACGGGCTCGCTTTGGCCGCCGTGCAGGCGGAGGCCGCGAAAATCATGCCGGTGCTGGCAAACGGCAAGGGCGTCGGGGCGGCTTCTTTCGTAAAGGCTGTCATGGTGACCACTACGGAAGAGGAAATTCATTAATTTTAAAAGAGGTATATAACAAAGATATATATGGAAAAGGAAAGGAGGGATACTTATGGCAGTTTCCAAATCTGTGGAAAAAACAAGGCTTCTGGTACGTGTTGAAAATACGGACGGTTCTTTAAAGAATCTGGCTTTCAACAATATCAGGGAAAGCGCGTCTGATGAAGAGCTGCTTCATGCGGGGAAGGCGATCGCCGGACTGCAGGTGAAGGCGCTTGATTCTGTCCGCCGCTCTGATGTGGCTGTTCTGACTGACGGCGACTAATCAGCCGGAGTCGAGCAGGGAAGGGTCCGGGGTACGTTCCCGGGCTTTTCTTTTTAGGATAGGACGCTCTCCCGTCCGGTTTTGAAAATAGGGTTCGCAGGGCTGCGGAAACGCCTATTGACAGACGGGGGAGAAAGTTCTATTCTTAAATCAATATAGAACATATGTTCTATAAAAAGGAACAATATTTTATAAAAGATGCAAAAACGAGGAATTTCTTGTGACGGAAGTGAATATTGCTTGAATGAAAGTGAGGATTGGGAATGCATTTTGATTATATCAGGCTTCGGGCACGGATCCGTGAGAAGCTGGGGTCTGACGTTGTTTTTGCGGCAAGGCTGGGGATCAGCAAGACGTCTTTGTCTCTGCGGCTGAATAATCAGCTTCATTTTTCCCAGCGGGATATTTATAATTCCATGCGGATTTTGCAGATCAGGCCGGATGAGGTGGGGGCGTATTTCTTTGAGCGGCCCCGTTGTGAGGAGTTTTATTTTTGACGGAAAGGAGGGCCTATGGATGCAGGTTCGTGGATGGAGGCTTTTGAGCGGGCTTCAGAGCGGCTTGTGGAGGACTGGCAGGTGAAGCTGGTGACGACGGGTCTTTTGGCAGAAGGGGTTTTTCCTGTGGAGCTGATCAGTTTATTTGCACTGGCGGTATTTATTGATCTGGTGACGAAGTGGATGGCGCTTGCCCACAAGTATCTGGAGGCGAAGGGGGAAGAGGATCGTGATATGGTATCGTGTATTCTGGCGATTCCCTCGGCGCATCGGGCCGGACTGATTTCCAGCAGGCAGATGAAGCGGCAGTTCGCCGGAAAGATGGTGCTTTACATTCTGCTGACCGTCGGCGGCGGTGCGGCAGACCGGCTTCTGGCAAGTGTGGGACGGCCGGATCTGTTTATGGAAATGTGTGTCAGTTATCTGGCGGCGTCGGAGATGCTGAGTATCGTGGAGAATCTGAATGATGCCGGTGTCGGGGTGCTGTCGGGGCTGGTAAGGAAGTTGAAAAGGAAGTGATGAGGGGAAGGAAGTATTTCTTTCCGTAAAATATGGATAAACGGATTATGACTTTGGATGAAATAGGAACGCGCCTGGAGGCCGCCCGCGGTAGGATTGACCGGATTTACTGCCACTGGACGGGGGCGCCGTACCAGCTGGTGGAGTGCCTGGCATATCATGTGGTGATTGACCGGGGCGGGTACTGCCATGTGATTCATGAGGATTTCACGGAGTGCCTGGCGCATACATGGCACAGGAACAGCCGGTCGATCGGTGTAGCCCTGGCGTGCTGTCGTGACGCATGCTGCTACTATGACGCGCCGAGCGGTGTGGATCTGGGGCGTGAGCCGCCGACAGAGGCGCAGGTGGAAGCGCTTGCGATGTTCTGCGCAGAGGCGGTGGAGAAGCTGGGACTGTCGGTAGCAAATATTTACACGCACGCGGAGATGGCCGACTTTGACGGGTACGGGATCGGAAGCGGTGATCCGGATATGCGCTGGGATCTGCTCTATGTCCCCGATTACGGTGACGGCGGCCGGCTGGTTCCCGGCGGTGAGCTGATTCGGGGGAAAACGAAATATTACAGGAAGCAGAGGAGCGGGCTCCTGTGTTTATGAGGAAAGACGCTGTCTTGGCAGGAGACGGCGTTTTTACGTGGGCGTAAAAGAAAATATGGAAATGAAAAAGAGTATCTTCTCCGCGCAGGAGTGAAAATACTCTTTTCTTTTGTCATATATCCCGCCGTGGAAAACAGGCGGTATTTATTTTTCGGTATTTACACAAGACTTGAAATTTGCTGTTTTATTGGTCCACATATCAGTAATTTCTGTAAACAGGCTTCCAGATCACTGATTTCACGGCTTTTTTAACATCATTCGTCTGTACTCTGTTCAAGCCCTGTTTTACGGCACATTCTGCTACTGCAGCAGCCACTGTTTCAGAAAACTGCGTTAATTTGGATACCGGCGGCAGAACAGCAGCTCCTTCCACATTGATTTCAAGAAATTCACCGAGAGAATGTGCAGCGGACGAAATCATTTCATCTGTGACCAGAGAGGCATTAACAGAGATACTTCCCAGTCCCAGTCCAGGATATATCAGGGCATTATTTGCTTGTCCGATAATATAAGTCACCCCATTGTATTCAACAGGTTCCGCAGGAATACCGGTTGCGACCATTGCTCTGCCATCAGACCATTTGATGATGTCTTCTGCGGTTGCTTCTGCCAATTCTGTTGGATTACTAAGCGGGAAAATAATCGGGTGGTCACACCATGATGCCATGGCTTTTACTATTTCCTTGGTAAATGTTTTCGGAGCGGTTGAGGTTCCCACGAGGATCGTAGGTCTGACAGCCATCACTGCTGCAGTTAAATTATTCAGTTTTTCCGGATTATCGAACTCAGAACGTGCTCTTGCAAACGGTTTTTGCTCAGGTGTCAAGTCATCCATATCGTCAAAAAGCAATCCCTGTTTATCCACCATATAAAAGTGATTTCGTGCTTCTTTTTCAGATAATCCCTGTGCGACCATTTCCCTGAATATACGGTCGGCGATACCGGCTCCGGCCGTGCCCGCTCCAAAACACATGTAGGTATGATTTGTAAGTTTCTCTCTATTGATTTTCATTGCTCCAAGAATACCGGCTAATGTTATTATGCCGGTTCCCTGACAATCATCATTAAAAACAGGATAGGTTTTTTGATACTTCTTCAAGATGGTTGCAGCATTAGACCGTCCAAAGTCTTCAAAATGCAGATACAGATCGGGAAATAGATTTTCAGCCGTTTCAACAAATCGATTCACGAAATCATAATAATGATCACCATATATCCTCTTGTGACGGTTTCCAAGATAGAAAGGATCTTTTAATAAGGATTCCCGATTAGATCCGCAGTCCAAGACAACCGGAAGTACTGTCTGCGGATCTATACCGGCAGCGGCAGTATAGACCATCAATTTTCCGACAGAAATATCTACACCATTGGTACCCCAGTCACCAATGCCAAGAATGCCTTCTGCATCAGTAACAACAATAAGACGGATCTTTCTGTCTCCGGCAGCCTGTTTAAGCGAAGTTTCAATAGATTCCGGATGATCGATGGAAAGGAACGCTGCATACTGTGGGTTGATAAATTGTTCACTATACTGTTCGATGCTCTCCGCAATAACCGGATCATAAACAATTGGCATTAACTCTACCAGATGTTCACTGAATACATGAAAGAACAGCGTTCGATTGAAGTTAAAGACTTCCATCAGAAAACGTCTTTTCTCAATCAAAGAAGTTTTTCTTTCCATTTGGCGGTAGATACGCTGTGCCTGCGTTTCTATATCTTCCACACAAGGCGGAAGCAACCCCTCCAATCCAAGTTTTTTTCTTTCCGATTCCGTAAATGCGGTTCCCTTGTTCAGGAATGCATCGTCCAATAGCTCAAATCCTGTCTTCATCGCATTCGTCTCCTTTTTATATTTAAAAACACGTTGCCTTTAATATAAATATCTTATCATGAGGCTATATTTTTGTGAAATAATGGTATTTGCAGAGTTAAGATTGTCCGGATAATCAATAATTTGTAACATCCATCAAAAAATTTAATATTTTATCCGGGGTTTTCTTCTGTTGTAATTGCTTTCATAAGGGATGCTTCTGTGGTTATGTTTTTGTCCAAAACGATTTTAACAAAAAGGTTTTCTATTTCTGATTTCTATATGCCGTTCCATGAATTACAATTCTATATGCCGTTCCATGAATTACAATTTTAAAATATATAAAAATAAAAAAGTAAGGGGAAAACAGAATTTCCTACCTTACTTTTTCTTTTAATCTGTGATGGTTCCGATTCCCGGCTGATCCATTTTTTCCACTTTTACCGCTTCCAGATGGTAGAAGGGGGCGGTGAGATGGTCGTTCAGATGGACAGTGGCTTCGCGGAGGATGCCATACACTTTGATCCATGTGACGCCGTCTTCATAGCCGGTGAAGTCGCCGTCAGAGGTAAATTCAAAATCCACATAGCCGCCTGTACAGTAAGGACAGGTGGGGCCGTTTCTTCCTACGAAGTAGTGGCCGTTGATGGAAATAAAATAGCCTTCAATGAGGACAGTTTTGTCTTTGTAGTCGCGGAAGTTCATGAACCAGTCGTTGATCTGTGTCATATACCGCTTATCGCCGACGACGATGTCTATGTTGTTGTAATCAAAGTTTTGCCGGTCCGTTTCCAGATTGTAGGGATATTCAAAGACAGGATACTTCGATTTTTTCCCTTCAGGAGCAGCCGGTTTAGGCGCCGGCTGTTCTTCTTTCTGCGGAGCCGGCTCCGGTGTTTCTGCCGGCGCCGGTGTTTCCTTGGCCTCCGGAGGAGTTTCCGCTTTTTTTGCTTCCTGCACGGTTTTCCTGGTAATGATCTGCGGCGGATCCTGCGCTTTTTCCTGTGTGCCGCAGCCGCCTAAGAGAAGAAGCGGCAGGCAGAGAAGCCATATTTCTTTTCTCATTCAAAAGCCTTCTTTCATTTTCCGTATGCCCGCGGCGATAAAGAGGAGGACAATGTCAGTGACGACAATGGATGCTCCTGTGGGAATCGAGCCCATGTAGGAGATGGTGAGTCCTGCCATGAATGTGGCCACGGAGAAAACGGAGGAGAGGATGATCGTCGTCTTGAACTGCCGGCAGAGCTGCATCGCGGTGAGCGAAGGGAATACGATCAGGCTGGAAATAAGGAGCGCGCCCATCATGCGCATGCCAAGGACGATCGTGATGGCTGTGAGAAAGGCGATGATCATATTATAGAGCCTTGTCCGTGTGCCGGTGGCGGAGGCGAACGGTTCATCAAAGGTGACTGCAAATATACGGTTATAAAACAAAATGAAAAGGAACACGACGGAGATGCCGAGGATGACGGAAAGGCGCACGTCATCGGCGCTCATGGCAAGGATGCTGCCGAACATGTAGTTGCACACGTCGGTATTCATTCCCGTACTTAAGGAAATCGTCATGACGCCGATGGCAAGAGCGCCGCTGCAGAGAAGAGCCGTGGCAGAGTCGCCTTTGATCTTCGCGCTGTCTTTCAGCTGGAGAAGGAAAAAGGCGGCGGCGATGCAGGCAGGGATGGAAATGGTGAGGGGCTCTGCGTGGAAAGCATAAGCGATGGCGAGGGCGGCAAATCCCACATGGGAGAGTCCGTCGCCGATCATGGAGTACCGTTTCAGTACAAGGCTGGTTCCTAAGAGGGAAGCGCAGAGGGAAACAAGGCAGCCCACAATGATGGCACGCACCATGAAGGGATAGCTGATCATTTCAATAAAGATATCCATCATAGCCCGCCTCCTGCAAATCTCTGCCCCACGGGGCTTCTGAGATACTCTTCCGTCGTCCCGAAGAACTGCTGTGTCCCGCCGGACAGGTGGAGAATACGGTTTGCCTGTCCCAGTGTGCCGCGGATATCGTGGGAAACCATGATGACAGTGACGCCGTACTTCTCTATGCAGTCCTTGAAAATATGGTAAAGCTCACCGGTCATGATGGGATCAAGGCCGGTCACCGGCTCGTCCAGGAGCAGGAGTTTTCCCGTGGCGCAGAGTGCCCGCGCAAGGAGTACACGCTGCTGCTGGCCGCCTGAAAGATCGCGGTAGCACCGTTTCTTCAGGTCGGCGATGCCGAGCATTTCCATTTTTTCTTCCGCGTCTTCCTTATCTGATTTTCGATAAAAAGGATACATGCCGCAGCGGTTCAGACGGCCTGAAAGGACGACTTCCCAGACACTGGCGGGAAAATCTTTCTGCACGGGGGTCTGCTGGGGAAGGTATCCGATTTCCGTAGGCTTGAAGCCATCGGCAGTTACGATTTCCCCGCCCGATATTTTTTTCAGGCGCAGAAGCGCTTTCACCAGTGTGCTTTTTCCTGCGCCGTTTTCACCGACGATTCCAAGGTAGTCCCCTTCATCGACAGAGAAATTCAGGTCGGAAAGAACCGCTTTTCCGTCATAAGATACGGAAAGATGGCGGCATGTAAGCAGACTCATCAGTTGAGCGCCTCCTTGAGAACTTTCACATTATGGTTCATGAGGTCAATATAAGTTACGCCTTTTTTGAATTCTTCATCGCTTACGTTGTGGACGGCGTTCAGAAGCTCATTTTTTGCGCCTGTGGCTTCCGCGATGGCTTTGCTCATCTGTTCATTGGACATTTCGATGTGGAATACGACGGGAATATGGTCTTCCTTCACCTTATCCACGAGAAAAGCAATAGTTGCCGGATTGGCTTCCGTATCGGTGGAGCAGCCGGGGAAAGCGGCGTAGTAGGTCAGGCCGAATTCTTTGGCGAAATAAAGGAAGGGGAAACGGTCACCGACGATGATTTCTTTTCTCTTCGCGTGATCAATGACGTCATGGAAATCCTTATCCAGTTTTTCCAGTTTCGCAATGTAAGCCTCAGCGTTTTTCTGATAAGTCTGGGCATTGTCCTTGTCGAGACCGGAAATGGTTTCGGTGAGGGCTTTTACGATCTGGATAGCGTTGGCGGGAGAGGTCCAGACATGCTCATCCATTTCAGGGCCTTCTTCGCCGTCATGGTGGTGGTGCTCCTTGTCATCATGATGATGCTCTTTATCATGGCTGTCCTTGTCATCGTGGTGATGGTCCTTATCTTCATCATGGTGATCTTTGTCGTCGTGATGGTGTTCATGTTCTTCTTCCTGCATGCCTTCAGACATTTCTTCTTCATACAGTTTGACGGTATCCATCATTTTGAGTGTTTTGAGCTTGCTCTTGTCTATGGAGCTTAACATGCCGTCCACCCATTCATCAGAGTCGCCGCCGGTGTAAACGAAAAGGTCACTCTTGCCGATGGCCTGGATATCTTTCGGCGACGGTTCATAGCTGTGGGCTTCCGCGCCCGGTTTGAGAAGCATAGTGACCTCTGCTTTATCGCCGACAATCTGGCGGACGAAGTCGTAAGAGGCGAAATTGGTACAGATGATTTTCAAAGGTTCTTTTCCCTTGGAATCGGGAGCGCCGCTCTTGTTTAATGAACAGGCGGCAAAAGCAAAGACGGCGAAGCATGCCATCAGGCAGGCAATTATTTTTTTCATGGAAATCCTCCTAACTAATACAATGGAAATAAAAATGCAAGCGCCGGTTTTAATCGGTGAGCTTGACACGGAGGGTGACCAGCGTGGAGGAAACCGTGAGAAGAGAAACGGCGGAAAGGGAAAGAACGGCGGAAAAAAGATGGGGGATGGAAACGGATTCTCCATTGTCCGCCGGGAACGTGACAGATGAACAGACGGAAAGCGTCCGGAGGCACAAATCGATCTTTTCGCAGATTGGGCAGGGATCGCCGCCGTGGCCGTGGTCATGAGACAGTTCTTCCGCAATAAAAAAGAAGGATAGAGCCAAAGTGAGAACGAAAGCGGCACTGATGAAGAGCGCTGTCAGTTTTCTGCGGTATGCCATGATCCCTCCTTTTAATGATGGAAAATAAAAAAGCGCACGTTTTAAAGGCGGTGCGCAGTCCCGTAAAGTTTCTCAGCGGCAGTCTTTGCAGACGCCGTAGACCGTCGTTTTTGATAAATCAATGTCAAACTTGTCGCCGCGGAGGACGTCCCTGAGCAGTTTGTCGGAAATTTTCTGTGTCATATGGGTCGTCCGGCCGCATTTCAGGCAGGTGATGTGAAGCTTGTCATCACAGGTTTCCGATGAGACATAGCGGTACACATTTTCCCGGTTGTTCTTGCCCGGCGAGCGGAGAATAAGGCCTTCCCGCTCCAGCATGGCGAGATTCCGGTACACTGCGCTGACGCTGATTTTCGCGTGCTCTTCCGCAACAAGCTGCGCCGCCAGGTCCCGCGCGGAAATGGTCATGTCAGGGTGGCTTTGGAAAAATTCAAATAATTTTTTTCTCTGTTCGGTCATATACATGGGAGCACACTTTCTAAATATGCGATTTTCTCGCAAATCATTATAACACAGTGGAAACGAATGTCAAATAAATAACGGAATGGAAAAAGAATTTTTTAAGAAATATTTTCGCCGGATCGGGAATGGGAAATCATTTTTTCCAGCGCCCTCTTCACCACCTTTTGGAAGCGTTTTTCCGCTTTTTCATAAACCTCATGGGGAGCGACGGATTCGCTGTCCGTCCGTTTGGCGACGACGCCGCAGATGGAAGCGGCTTTCAGTCCCAGCACGGCACAAAGTGTAAAAAGGGTGGCGTTTTCCATCTCATAATTTGTGCATCCCAGATGCCGGAAATCTTCCAGAGAACCTTGCAGCCGTTTCAATACATAGCCGCCGAAGCTGTCATACCGTTCCTGTCCCGGCCAGAAGCTGTCGGTGCTGATGGAAATCCCCGTTTTGAAAGGGATGCCCGATTCTTCTGCCGCTTCGCGGAGCGCAAGGACAGTATCCATGTCAGCTGCTGCCGGAAATTCGATGGGGGCGTATGCACGGGAAGCGCCGTCCATGCGGACCGATGCCGTATTGATGACCACATCGCCCAGGTGCAGATCCTCCTGAATGGAACCGGTCGTGCCGACGCGGATAAATGTTTCCACGCCGAGGCGGGCCAGCTCCTCTACGGCAAAGGTGACGCAGGGGCCGCCCATGCCGGTGGACATGACAAGGACAGGCGCGTTTTCCACCCGGGCGAGCCATGAGGTGTAATCTCTGTGGGAGGCGACGAACAAAGCGTTTTCATCCAGTGCTTTGGCAAGACCTTCCACGCGGCCCGGGTCGCCGGGGACAAGGGCGTACTTCGCGCCGCGGATCATGCCGGCGGAAAGCCCCGTGTGATACATGATGTCTGCGGGACCGGCGTAATTTTTCACATGGTGCTCCTTTCATAAAACCTGTGCTTTTTTCTATTATAGCACTCATCAGGTATATAAAATAAGAAAAATAATTATAAGGTTTGAAAGGTGACGCTGGCGCACATAGTGCGATTGAGGTACTTGCTTGTCGTAATAATTTAAATCGTAAAAGAATATTTAGCTTGCAGCTTACAGCTCACAGCTGGTAGCTTTTATCTTCTTACCGTCTTCCCTCATCACGGTAACAGATCCTTCATTGGCGCTTTGAATGACGCCTTACCGTCCTTCGTCATTCTGAACGGAGGTAAGAATGCTGTATAAGAATGAGGGAAACCCACAACATGACACAGAGTGAAGAATCTATTACCCTAGATGACGCCTTACCGTCTTCCCTCATCACGATAACAGATCCTTCACATTCGTTCAGGATGACGTTTTACCGTCCGTCATCACTCAGAACGGGGGTAGAAAAAGAATCTTCATTCTATTCTTTTACGTCGTTCCCCCAAGCCAGTATCCTCCGTCCGGCTTCGCCGGCCACCTCCTTATAAACAAGGAGGCTTACCCAATTCCTATTCTTTCCGTCAGAATCCCTTTCCTCAACACAGCAGCAGATCCTTCGCTCATGTTCAGGATGACGCTTAACGTTTCCCTCACTACAACAGCAAATCCCTTGCTGTTGTTTCGTATGACACCTAACGGAAATCATATGCTTCGGCTTTTAACTCACAGCTAAAAGCTAACAGCTTATAGCTGACAGCTCACAGCTGATAGCTTTTATCTTCTTACCGTTAGTGACATTTTTATCAGCCGATAAAAAAGAGCATCCGTAGCAGCGGGAGAAAATGCTTTTCTGTTTCACCGCACTATTCTGTGTCTATCGTTTTCGATGCAGAGGGGAATGTATGGTACAATGGAAAAAATACCCTTTATTTCATGAAGGAGCAGAGTATGTACGAAGAGACAACGATTGCCGCCATCGCTACCGCGCCCGGTGAAGGGGGAGTCGGCATCATCCGCCTGAGCGGCGTTTCCGCGGCGGAGATCGCGGATAAAATATTTCATACGGGAACAATTAAAACCTTTAAAGAAGCTGTGCCTCGCATGATGTATTTCGGCCATGTGACGGACGGCGGAAAGAGGATTGACGAAGGTCTTGCGGTGTACATGAAAGCCCCTCATTCCTACACGGGAGAAGACGTGGTGGAAATCCAGATCCACGGCTCGGCGGAGGCGCTCCGGGAAACACTGTCTCTTGCTTTGCGAAGCGGCGCAGTTCCCGCCATGCGCGGCGAATTTACCAAACGGGCTTTTTTGAACGGCCGTCTTGATCTGGCGCAGGCGGAAGCCGTCATGGACATTATCAGCGCGAAAGGGGAAGCGGCACTTACCCAGGCGGAAAGCCATCTGTCCGGCGCGCTTTCCGGTTTTGTCCATGAGGTCATGGAAGAACTCAAAGACCTCATTACGAAATTGGAAGTGACCATCGATTATCCCGAAGAAGATTTGGAAGACCTTACCATGGAAGAAACAGGGGACGCTTTGGAGAAAATTGACAAATCCCTGTCGGCGCTTCTGAAACGCTCCGAAGAGGGGCGGGTCATCAGGGAAGGACTCCGCACCGCGATTATCGGGAGACCGAACGCGGGGAAATCATCCCTGCTGAATGCCCTTCTGCAGGAAGAACGGGCGATTGTCACCGATGTGCCAGGCACGACGCGGGACACCATTGAAGAGGCGGTTCGCATATCGGGAGTTTCCCTCCTTCTTATGGATACCGCTGGTTTGCGGGAAACAGACAATAAAGTGGAACAGATCGGGATCGAACGGGCGCGGGCATCCATGGAAAAAGCAGATCTCATTCTTGCGGTCATTGACGGTTCGTCGCCTCTGGATGAGGAAGACAAAGAGATTCTTCACAGCCTCGTCGGAAAAAAGGCGATTGTCATTTTAAATAAATATGACCTCACGCCGGAAGTCAAGGCGGAAGATATATGGGAAATCGCGGGACATGTTCCTGTCGTTTCTCTTTCTGCCCGTTACGGGAGCGGGATGGACGAACTGCGGGAAGAGCTGCGGAAGATTACCGAAAAACAGGATACCGACGCGGGTCGTATTCTCTTCCTGACCAATCTTCGCCACGTGGAATTGGTACGGAAAGCGCTGGACAATGTTCTCCGCGCGAGAGCGTCCGTCCGTGAAGGCCTTCAGGCGGACTTCATCGTCATCGATCTTACAGAAGCCTGGAAAACGATGGGGGAAATCACGGGCGATACTATGGATGATGAACTGATCCATTCCATTTTCAGCCGCTTTTGCGTGGGAAAATAAAGTACTTCCATAAATCATGGGGCAGAGAATCAATCGGATATGTTTGGATAAGGCGGCGGAGCTGCCGGGCGTTTTCCGGCGGGCTGCCGCTTTTTACATTGACTTTTATTTTTTCTTATGGTAATAATGAAAACATCTATCATTATCATATTTTACCTGAAACGGGGTGCTTATAAATGAGAAAATATGCGGGAGGGTTCATTCTGCTTATCTTGAGCCTTCTTTTTGTCATCGGGGAGCAGACGGTGGCGGGACCATGCCCTGTTATGCCGGACGGCAGATTTATGGTGTGCCATTGGGCGGGGCAGGCGGTTCTCGGCGTGGGGATCGTGCTTGTGGTTCTTTCGCTGCTTCATCTGGCCTTTAAAAATGACGGTATGAAATTGGGCTTAGATCTGGCAGTCATTGCCGATGCCGCCCTTTTGATGTTTATTCCCAACCGCCTTATTCCGCTTTGTATAAAAAACCATATGCGCTGCCATACGGTCATGGAGCCTTTTGTTCTGATTATGGGGGTATTGATGATCGCGGCGGCGCTGGGTGATTTCTTTTTCCGGCGCCGCGTCGTGAAGAAAGAGGCTGCCCATGGATCTTAACCGGCTGCCCTGGAGGAATCTGTCCCGCAGGCCGCTGCGGACGGCGGCTCTCCTCGTGCTTACCTTTTTCCTTTCCTTTGTTATTTTTGCCGGATCCATGGCGGTCGTGAGCCTTCAGAACGGGCTGGAAACATTGGAAAATCGTCTTGGCGCGGATATTATCGTCGTACCGAACACGGCAAAACGGAAAGTAGATCCTAAAACGATGATACTGGACGGGACACCAGGCTATTTTTACATGGAGCGGGAAAAGATGGTGCTGATTTCCCATATCGAAGGCGTGGAAAAGGTGTCGCCCCAGATATTTCTCGCGTCCCTTTCCGCTTCATGCTGCTCCGTTCCGGTGCAGATTATCGGGTTTGAACCGGAAACGGATTTTATTATCCAGCCGTGGATCCGCGAAAGTTACGGCAGAGAACTTGCCCATGGCGATGTGGTGGTGGGATCGGCAGTCAATGCGGACGTGGGCGATACAATCCGTTTTTACAATAAAGACTGCCGCATCGTAGCGAAACTGGCGGCGACCGGTACGGGGCTTGATACCGCGGTCTATACGAAAGCGGAGACCATACGGACGCTCATCGAGGCATCGTCGAAGATGGGGCTGAATCCGCTTTTTGAAGGCGATGTGGAAAACGTTATTTCTTCCGTTTACATCAAAGTAAAAGACGGTTATGACATTAAAAAAGTGACGGAAAATATCAATCTCCGTGTACGCCGTGTGAAGGCGGTCCAGATGAAAGATATGCTTTCCGAAATAGCGGGCAGCCTTTCAGGGGTTTCAAAAACGATCACCCTTCTTTTCGCGGCGGTCTGGGTGATGGTGTTCATCGTTCTGGTCGTTTCCTTCTCCGTCCTTGTGGGAGAAAGGAAAAAAGAATTTGCCCTGCTCCGCGTGATGGGAACGTCACGAAGAAAACTGGCAGGGATTTTATTGAAAGAAACTCTTATCCTGAGCGTTTCCGGCGGCGCGGCAGGCGTGATCATGGGACTCCTTGTGGTGATTCCTTTCAGCGGGCTTATTGAAACGGGACTGAAACTGCCCTTCCTTCTTCCCGGGATCAGGGAAACGGGATGGCTGGCGTTTGCCGCGATGGCGGTCATCTGCCTGGCGGGCCCCGCGGCATCGGCATATGCTGTGCTGCGCCTGTCTCGTGTCGATCCTGCAACGATTTTAAGGGAGGGTGAATAAATGCGTCTGGAAGCGGAACAGGTAACGAAACAATACCAAACGGATCCGAAAAAAGCACGGTTCACTTATGCCCTTTCCGGAACCGATCTGGTGGTGGAGAGCGGAGAATTTGCCGTCATTACAGGAAAATCGGGAAGCGGGAAATCCACGCTCCTCCATATCCTTGCAGGGCTGCTTCAGCCGACATCGGGCTACGTGCTGGCGGGAGGAAAAGATTTGTATCGCATGGCGGACGGTGAATTGTCAAAGTTCAGAAATGAAAATATCGCCGTCATTCCCCAGGGCGGCGGAGCGATTTACAGCCTGACGGCGGAAGAAAATATCCGTCTGGCCCGGAATATCTATGGAAAGAAAGAAGAGCAAGACATCCTGCCGCTCATGAGAGAATTGGGGATCGAACTGCTGAAAGACGCGTATCCCTCCGAACTTTCCGGCGGCGAGCTGCGCCGCGTGGCCATTGCGAGAGCGCTCTTTCAGGGCACAGGGATCCTTCTTGCCGACGAGCCGACATCCGATCTTGATGAAGAGAATACGGATATCGTTGCAAAGCTCCTCCGCCGGGCGGCGGACAGCGGGAAAACGGTTTTTGTCGTCACCCACGAGACGGACATACTACCCTATGCCGATTCCCACTACATTATGAAAGAAGGCGTTCTGAGGAAGGCCGATGAGAAGATAAAAGCTATCAGCTGTGAGCTGTCAGCTATTAGCCGTTAGCTGTGAGCTGTCAGCTAAAAATGCTGAATGACGATTTTGGGAAAGCGCGTCATTATCAATGGGGAACAGAAAACGTCATGATGACGAAGACCGAAAGACATTGCCCAGAGCGATAGCAAAGAATCTGCTGCCGTGGTGAGGGAAACGGTAAGAAGATAAAAGCTATCAGCTGTGAGCTGTCAGCTGCAAGCTAACTATTCTTTTACGATTTAAATCATTTGTGATGCGGGAAAAGAGGAGTTTTTGTATAATATGTTTATTGAGAAATAGATGTGTTGAAGGAGGACTCATCGTATGTGTGGCGGATTGAAGAAAAGATACATTTTGGCGGTATTGGTGTGTTTCGGCGCTGTTATGTTTGGCGGGGGTTTTGTGCAGGCGGAAAGCACAACGGCGGAAAGCCGCAGTGAGACGCGGACGACAGTGGACAGGAATGGAACGATTGCCGAGCGTGTCCGGCGGACAGAATCGCGCACAACGGTTTCCAGTGAGACAAAGGACAGTGATGCGATTCGGAATATGGCCGCGGAACAGCGCCGGCAAATGGAACGTATGGGATTGCCTCATACGGGAGACCGGGAGCTTAATGAGAAGGTGGAATATCAGTATGAGTCCGGCGTGGTGCTGAATGAACTCCTGGCGCCGCTTGTGGTACCTAACCGAAACGTTCCCAAGTCGATTGGGACATGGGCAGGAATGACTTTCCAAAATGATAGGATTATAGAGCAGGGGATCCTGGCGAAATGCAAATCCGGCGGCAAGTGGGGTATTCTTGGCACAGATGGGAAAGAGCTGATTGCTCCTGCTTATAAGGAAATCCTGGATGTGAATGACCGCACCGGTGTGATTCATGTCATGGTGGATAAGAAAACCACCCGGTTCATTTCCAAAACAGGCGAACAGTTGACACCGGAGGCCGCCGATGAATCGGACCGCCGGAGCAGGACGGATGCTGCCGGGCAGGAAGACAGCCGGGAGTATTATGACAGCGACGGCTATACGTCCTTTAAAGAAAAAGGGAAATACGGTTTCAAAGACGGCATGGGGAAGGTGGTCATCTCGCCGCGGTATAAGGATGTGCTTGCCGAGTTCAGTGAAGACCGTGCTTTCGTGAAGAATGAGAAAGGGAAAATCGTTGCTGTTGACGGCAGCGGCAGGGAACTGTTCCAGGCGCCGTCCAATCAAATGTATGCGTATGAAGGCGGTTTGGCCGAGTACCGCCGTAAAGTAGGGGGCTTCAATGTGGGCAGTCTGCTGGGCTTTGTGACCGGCGGCCTGATATACGGAGGATTCGGCTATAACGGCATCGGTCTTGGCGGTTTTACCTATGACGGAGCCAAGCGCGGTTACATAGACCGTGACGGAAATATCGTCATTGACAGCAAGAATGATAAAGTATGGCCCATGACCTGGTATGGTACAGTCATTAAAAATGACGGGAAAACCGGCTTTGTAAATCGGAAAGGAGAGTACGTTATCCGTCCGGGAGATTATGATGTAGGTGATCTGGACGAGATTAACGGTCTTTTGGTATTGAAAGACGGAAAGACCGGAAAAAGCGGGATTTTCAGTGTGGAAACGGGACAGCAGGTGATTCCTTTCCGGTATGATGGTATCACCTTTGCCGGTTCCGACCGTCTGGTTGTGGAGAAAAATGGGGTCCGCAGCTTATACAATATGAGAACAGGGTATTCTGTATTTTCCGTATCTACCGACATGACGATCGATCCTTTCCTTCATGACCGGCTGACATGGGTGCACCAGGGAAGCAGCAATTACGAGGTCATCAATGACCAGGGACAAATCCTGTTTGCCGATAAAGAAGGCCTTATTGAAGAGGCACGCCCGTTCAGCCACGGATACAGCGCAGTGAAAGCCAAGGGAAAGTGGGGAATCATGGGTGCTTCCGGAAAATGGCTTGTACAGCCTGTTTATCAGGATCTCGATATATTATAGAAAAATAACTTTATATAAAGAATGTTTGTCAGAATGACAGCGGACGGCAAGGCGTCATAGTGAGGGAAACGGTAAGGTGTCATCAGAGTAATAGATTCTTCGCTCCGTATGACATAGCCGTCTCCCTGTTTTCTCATACAGCATTCTTACTTCCGCTCTGAATGACGGGATACGGTAAGGCGCTATAATGAGGGAGATGTTAATCGTTATCCTAAACAAACGTGAAGGATCTATACCCGTGGTGAGAAAAGCGGTAAGAAGATAAAAGCTATCAGCTGTGAGCTGTCAGCTGCAAGCTAAATATTCTTTTATGATATGATCCTTGTATAAAACGTTAATCGTCATCCTGAACGAACGTGAAGGATCTGCTATTGTGGTGAGGAAGCCGATAGGATCACTTCCTCCATTTGGGAGTCTTGGAAAATTCTTCACGCCGTCCGTAAATGACATGGTATAATAAAAATAAATTTGCAATGGAAAAATCAGGGAGGACGCATGAGCCGGGCAGATACACAATACCTTGGAATTATAAAGAATATACTGGACGCAGGGAGCTTAGGCGATAACCGCACGGGAATGCCGGCGTATAAACTGCCGCACCAGATCATGCAGTTTGATTTGGAAAAGGAGTTTCCGATCCTGACCACCAAGTTTGTGGCATTCAAGACATCGGTGAAAGAAATCCTTTGGATATGGCAGAAACAGTCCAATGATGTGCGTCTTCTCCAGCAGTGGAACTGCCATGTGTGGGATGAATGGATGCGGGAAGACGGCACCATCGGAAAGGCTTACGGCTACCAGCTTGGCAAGTATCATCAGGTGGATACGCTTCTGGAAACGTTGAAAAAAGATCCTCAAAGCCGCCGTATGGTGGTAGATCTGTGGAATGTGAAGGATCTGCCCGATATGGCGCTGTATCCCTGTGCGTTTCTTACGATGTGGGATGTTTCTGACGACGGCCGCTTAAATTGTATGCTCGTCCAGCGCTCGGGGGATATGGGTCTTGGCGTTCCTTTTAATATGGCGCAGTATGCGGCTCTTGTCCACATGATTGCCCAGGTGAGCGGACTCCGCGTCGGACTTTTTACGCATGTTATCAATAATGCCCATGTGTATAAAAACCACGTGGACGCTATGAAGACACAGCTGGCCCGTCTGCCGAAGGCTTACGACGCGCCTGTCCTGAAACTGAATCCCGATGTTCATGATTTCTACGACTTCAAGCCGGAAGACATTGTGCTGGAAAATTATAAGCACCATGAAAAGATTGCCATGGAGGTTTCCGTATGAGCCTGTCCATCATCGTTGCCCGCGCGGCGAACGGCGTCATTGGTAATGATAATAAACTCATCTGGCATTTATCGGACGATTTGAAAATGTTTAAATCCCGCACGATGGGACGCCCCATCATCATGGGAAGAAAGACCTTTGAGAGTCTGCCGAAAGTGCTTCCCGGCCGCGTCCATTATGTGCTGACAGGAAACAAGGCATACAGCGTGCCGGAAGGGGTCTATGTGTTCCATACTGTAAAAGAGTTGCTCTCTGCTCTTCCTGAAGGGGAGAACTTTATCATCGGCGGGGAAAAGATGTACGAAGCCATGTTTCCCTATGCGGATAAAATGTATATCACGGAAATAGAAAAAGAGTATGACGGCGACGCGGTATTTCCTTCTTTCCGCAAAGAAGAATGGAAAGAGACGGAATCCGTCATGGGGAAGGGCGATCCGGTCCATCGCTTTGTCACTTATAAAAGGGTGAGAGGATAAGCGCCGCGGAAGCGGATAATAAGATTGAGCAAGAGTGGTTGCGGTTTGCAGACGGGGAGGATGTATGCGGAAACGTCAGGGGTTCACCTTGCTTTGGGCGGTATCGGCGGTAAGCATCGTATTTCTTCTCGGAGGGACCGCTTTTTTTATGCTCCGGGCAGCGCTGCGCTCTGAACAGGCCATGGAGATTGAGGCGGATGAAGCTTTTCTGGTACAGGAAGTCATGGAAACGATCAAGTATAACAGCCGCCTGCAGGGCGCGCTCCCTGTTCCTTCCGGAGATGTGGCGCGGAACGGACGGCAGTACCATATTTCAATAGAGGAAAATCATCGAATGATAGAGGGCGTGGAAATGCGGGAGGTCTCCTGCACTGTCACCGATAAGACAGGCACGTCCTTTTCTGCTGTCATGCTTTTGGAGGCGCCATGAAGCGGAAAGGGTTCATTTTTATGGAAGTCCTGCTGGCACTTCTGCTCCTGTCAGCGCTGGCGGCGGCTGTTTTTCCGATTCTCGGGCAGACGGCGGGAGCCATGGCATTTATGGACCGGCGGGGGCGGGCAGTGAACGAAGCCGTTTTTGCTGCCGATTTCATGATAGAGAAGATACGGAACAATCTCAGGGGAAGCGCGGCGCAGATGAGCGGGAACGTGTACAGGTACGAAGCGTATATATGGGTGAAGGATGGCAAGGATAAAAAGAAAAAAGTACGGGCTCCTTACAGTTTTTTCGTAGAGGGAGAAAAACTCAAGGTCCGTCTTCATAACGGCATGAGTGAGCCCGTGACAGGAGAGAATACGGGGAGCACGGAAATGACGGCGTTCCTCCCGCCGGAAGGAGGATCCGTATTTCAAGTGCAGCCGAAAGGGCTGGTGAACGTATCTTTCCGGATGGAAAGCCGGAATCCGAAAGAAGTATATGCTGTGAAAACGGCGATCCTTCCTTATCGTGACTTTTACGGGGTGCAGTAATGAGCAGGCGGAAAGGATTTATGGCGGTATCGCTTCTGCTTCTTCTGTCGGCGCTCACGGCGGTGCTGGGAGGGCTTCTCTTCTCCCTTTCGCGGGGGCGCGGCGGGAGCCTGGCATATAGAAACGGACTGTCTGCCATATACGCGGCGGAGAGCGGAGCAAACTGGGCGCTCGCCTCTTTAAAACAGGGACCTGTAGAAAATAAAGAAAGAACCATCCCCTTGGATGGCAGAGAAGCGCGTGTCCGTATTTCTTCCGTGACAAAAGAAGGAAATACATGGAAAGGAAAGATTTCTTCCGACGGCGTGGATTTACAGACGAAGGCGATGCGCTTCGTGAAAATTACTTTTACTGTAGAAGACGGTGGAGAACGGAAAATTATGGTGGAAAGCGTGGCGAGTGACCGATGAGGTTGTGGACAGAAGGCATAGTATCACAGGTGAAGGCTTTCCTGCCTGCAGGAGGACGGAAAACCGTGGTCATGGCGGCGGCAGGGCGGTTATGGCTGGCGGAAATGGAAAAAGGAAAGTACCTTGTAAAGAAAAGCGCAGCGCTTCCGAAGATAACGGAAGAATCCCTTGCGGAAGCGTTTTCCTCCCTCAGCGGTATAGGGGAACGTGAGATAATCTTGATTTATAATTCTCCTGATCTTCACACGGCGTGCAGAACATTTCCCGCTATGTCAGAAGAAGAACTGGCGGAAACCATGTACTGGGAGCAGGACAGGATTTTTGGCGTCCGCGAGGATTTACGGCTTTCATGGAAAGCGCTTTCGGAAGATGCTGCCGACTGGACAGTATCTCTGGCAGGAGTGCGGGAAGACTCGGTGGCATGCTGGCAGTCAGCAGCGGAAAAAGCGGGGAGAAAAATAACCCGGTGCATACCTGTGACGGCGGTGGAACTTCCGCGGGAGCGGCGGCCGCTGTATTTGTATGGGAAAGGAAAGTCTGCACTCTTCCTCTTCCGTGAAGAGCATGTGCAGGAATCACGGATACTGAATACAGCCGACGCTGATAAAAAATTACAAGTATTTCTCCGTCATCTGTCAAAATCCTATGATATGGAAGGGCGGGATATCGTTTTCATCCCCATGAGCGGCGGAGTGAAAGAAATGCCTTTCTGGAAAGATTTGGCGGAAAGATGGCGGGAGAAAATTAAAACTTTATCCCTGTCGGACGAAATAGAACCGGAACCGGATGATTTTACGGATCCGGCTGATGAAAGAGAAGCCTTTTCTGAGGAAAGCGGAGAAGAGGATCATCTTGTAAAAACTTTTGCTTATGGAGAAGAAATGGAAGAGGGGTTGTGGACGATCCTTCTTCCTGTCATGGAAGCGGCGGACGGAGCAGAGATGGATTTTCTTGCCGGGAAAAAGAGGAAAGTACTTCCGGCCGGTGAAGTGAATTGGCTCCGCGCAGGCCAGGGGATGTCGGCACTCTTTGCCGCTGCGGGGATTCTCTGCGCTATTTTCCTCGGATATACTTTTCTTGAAGAAAGGGAGGCGGAAGCGAAACTGGCGGGACTGTCCGCCGTACGCATCGAAATGGATGCGGAACGAAAAGAACGGGAAAAAGAAAATCAGCTCCTGTCGGAATTGAAATCCCTGGAAGAAAATGATCTCCGGTGGGAACAAAAATTGGTAGCACTGTCGGAGTGCACGCCGCAGGGGATCGTCCTGTCCGAAATAAACGCCGGCGAAGGAACGGTCCATATCACGGGTACGGCGGATTCCCCGGTGACGGCCATGCGTTTTCAAAAGGAACTGGAAAAGGCCTGGGGCGGTAAAACATATATCGAAAAGCAAAAACGGGAACCAAACTTAAAAATGGCGGCGTTCACTCTTTTGTGGAAAGGCGGTCAGCCATGAGCCTCAATGAATTTCTGAATGATAAAAAATATACTGCCGCCTTCTTTCTGCTGGCGCTGTGTTTCTTTCTCCTTGACTGGTATCTTTTTGCTGCCGTGGGGGAAAAGGAAGAACACATCCGCCGGCTGGAGACAGAAACCGCTCTTCTGGAAAACCGGGCCAAACTTCCGAAAAGAAGCAGCCGGATGCCCTTTCTGGAAACTCTTCTCGAAGATACTGCGGCAGATACGGTTTTCTCCGCCTTTATGGAAAGCGGCTGCGCTGTGGAAGAAATAAAGGAAGAAGAAAATGAAAAGTTCCATGTATTTCATGTAAAAGGGAAAGGTTCTTTTTCACAAATCACCGCGGCCTTTGGTATAATAAAAAGCAAAGAGAGATGGTCGGCGGCGGAGCTTTGCGCCCTGAAACGGGAAGGAAACTTTCTTGCCTATGAAGTAGAAGTCCGCGCCGTCCGAAACCGAGGTACGTATGAAAAAGAGAAATATAGTCCTGATCGGGCCTATGGGGACGGGAAAGAGCCGGGCGGCCAAAATACTCGCTGACGGTTTTGACTGGCAGCTTGCCGATACCGACCGCATGATGGAACGGGAAACAGGAATGCGGATTGCCGACTATTACCGCGCAGCAGGCGCCGAAGCCTTTGAAGAAAAGGAAATGGCGCTGATTAACCGCGTCCGGTACTACCATGAGGCTGTCATCGCTATGGGCGGGAATTATCCCATGACGGAAAAGAAATTCAGGCTGCTGTCCGAGCATGGCCTTGTGATTTTGCTTTTTGCCAAACCTTACCGTCTGGCAGAGCGGGTACGCCGCCGTGTCGGGAAACGGCCGACTATGGACTATTCCGACGTCGACGGTTACGTTCGGCAGATGCTCCGCAAATGGACAAAATGGAAAGACCGCGTCGATCTCGTCATCAACACGACAAATACCCATCCCGAGCAGACCGCACTCCTCGTGGCCAGATACATTGACCGCCATCATGTGGAATTTGTAGAAAGAAATTAAATTAGCATACAGAAATCAGCTGACAGGTTACATAAAAGGCTCCAGATATCTTATTAATGAGGGGATTCATGAATTATCGAAATCTTGAAGTTTGGAAGAGATCTTTAGATTTAACTGCAGATATCTATCGTTTAACTAAACAGCTGCCTAAGGAAGAATTGTTTGGATTGTCGGATCAGATGAGAAGAGCAGTCGTATCGATTCCATCAAATATTGCAGAGGGAGCAGGTAGAAACTCTGACAAAGAATTCAAAAGATTCCTGTTCATTGCAAATGGTTCAATTGCGGAATTAGAAACGCAATTACTTATCTGTGAAAAACTCGATTTTGCAGATCAAGCAGATATATATAGTTTATTAAGACGAACAGAAGAAATACGAAAAATGATATTTGGTCTGAAGAATCGGATTGATCTGAAATCTGAAATCTGAAATCTGATAGCTGATAGCTGACAACTGGTAACTGATAGCTGACGACTGACAACTGACAACTGACAGCTGACAACCATCTTTATCAAAGGAGAAACTATGAAAAAAATAGCTGTGCTTACCTCCGGCGGGGACGCGCCGGGCATGAACGCGGCCATTCGAAGCGTGATACGGATGGCGATTTTTCTGCATTGCGAAATAGTGGGAATCCATCGGGGGTACTCTGGACTTTTGGAAGAAGATTTCCGACAGCTGATGAATCGTGATGCCGGCGGAATCATTCTCCGCGGCGGAACGGTGCTGAAAACCGCCCGCTGTCCTGCTTTTTTTGATGAAGATAATCAGAAAAAAGGCGCGCAGATTTTAAGAAACCACGGGATAGAAGGACTTGTCGTCATCGGCGGCGACGGTTCCGTCCAGGGGGCGGCGGCTTTGTCCAACCTGGGCATACCCACGGTAACCATACCCGGCACCATAGACAATGATATGCACGGCACGGATGAAACCATTGGTCATGACACAGCGGTTAATGCCGTGGTGGGCGCGGTCAGCCGTATCCGTGATACCGCATCTGCCCACGACAGGGCAGCCATTATCGAGGTGATGGGACGGTTTGCCGGAAATATAGCCCTTGATGCGGGAATTGCCTGCGGTGCCGAATACATCCTTGTTCCCGAAGTTCCCTTCAGCCGTGAAAAGCTGGCAAGGAGCCTGATCGGGCAGATGAAAGAAGGCAGAACAAACAGCATCATCATCTGCGCGGAAGGCGCCGACGATGGCAGAGCTTTGGGAGACTGGCTGAAAGAACGGACGAATATAGATATCTGCACCACCATTCTGGGATTTATCCAAAGAGGCGGACGTCCCAGCGCCAGAGACAGCATCCTCGGCTCCCTCCTCGGTGCGGCAGCCGTGAAAGCCCTCTTAGACGGACAAATCACTTCTCTTATCGGGATGAATAAGGGGGAAATCCGTATTCTGCCGTACAGCGAAGCGGCCAAAGAAAAAAAGATATTCAAAAAAGGACTCTACACCCTGGCCGGTATACTGGGCGCCGCGCAGGAAGATGAGGATATAGCGGAAAGCGGACTGTAGGAAATGTTTTAAATATGCGAGTGTGTATGATATTATTTAGTACAAATAAAGTTTAGGGAGCATAAGTTTAATCTTTGTTTTATTGTAGTTTATAGTAAGTTATATAAGGCGTGGAAAGGATAGAAACGTGAAAGTTGTTATATTAGCAGGCGGATTTGGAACAAGGATCAGTGAAGAAAGCCAATATAGGCCAAAGCCAATGGTTGAAATTGGTGGAAGGCCGATTCTTTGGCATATTATGAAGATCTATTCTCATTTTGGGTTTAATGAATTTATTATTTGCGCCGGTTATAGGCAGCATATGATTAAGGAATATTTTGCTGATTATTTTCTCCATACATCAGATATTACTTTTGATTTTACCGGGGGCAAAGATGATGTGATTGTCCACCATAACTCTTCAGAGCCATGGAAAGTAACTGTGGTGGATACAGGGCTGAACACCATGACTGGTGGGCGTATCAAAAGAATTCAAAAGTATGTGGATAATGCATCATTCATGCTTACCTATGGAGATGGGGTAAGCGATGTAAATATTGATAAATTGGTAAAGTTTCATAAAGCACATGGCAAGATTGCTACGCTGACGGCAGTGAACGTGGGACAGCGTTTTGGTGTGCTTGGGATCAATAATAGCGATGTCATAACCTCTTTTCGTGAGAAAAAAGATAATGATGGGGCGTCTATCAATGGGGGGTTCATGGTTTTGGAACCGGAGGTTTTTGATTATATAGATGGTGATGATACCGTTTTTGAGCAAAAACCGTTGGAAAAAATGGCAGAGGAAGGAGAACTTATGGCGTTTCATCATGATGGATTTTGGCAATGTATGGACACGCAACGTGATAAAATGCAGCTGGAAGAAATGTGGGAAGCCGGAAAGGCACCGTGGAAATTATGGTAAAAGGGTTGGAATTTTTCAAGGCAAAGCGTATTTTTATTACCGGACATACCGGGTTTAAGGGAACATGGCTCTGTAAAATTCTGGAGATGGCCGGTGCTGAAGTGACCGGCTATTCATTACCGTCTCCTACAATAGAAGGGGAAAAGTTTTTTATATCCTCTGGTGTGAGTTCGCATATAAATTCGGTAATGGGCGATATCTGCGATTTTACATTTATGAAAAAAATATTTGAACAGGCGCAGCCGGAAATTATAATACACCTTGCTGCGCAACCTTTAGTACTTGAAAGTTATAAAGATCCTGTGGGAACATATTCGACAAACGTTATGGGAACGGTGCATATTCTGGAATGTCTCCGCCGGGGAATGAGCGCGAAATCTTTTTTGAATGTGACTACGGATAAAGTGTATAAAAATAATGAATGGGTATGGGGTTATCGAGAAGAGGAGCCTTTAGATGGTTTCGACCCGTATTCAAACAGTAAAAGCTGTTCTGAACTGGTGACGCATAGTTATAAAAACAGCTTTTTTTCAGATGGAAAAATAGCGATATCAACGGCAAGGGCAGGTAATGTTATTGGCGGAGGAGATTTTGCTGATAACCGTATTATTCCCGATTGCATCCGTGCCGCATACAGAAAAGAAGAAATTAAGGTCCGAAATCCTTGTTCAATTAGACCTTATCAGCATGTCTTGGAGCCTTTGTATGCTTATTTGATGATTTGCAGGGCACAATATGAAAATGGGAAGTATGCTGGATACTATAATGTGGGGCCGGATGACTGTGATTGTATAACAACGGGGGATTTAGTCACTTTGTTTTGCCATAAATGGGGAGACGGATTGCATTGGAACAATCAATCCAAGGAAAATTCACCGCATGAAGCAAATTTTTTAAAGCTTGATTGTTCTAAACTGAAATCAGTTTTTGGGTGGAAACCCCGCTGGCATATTGATCAGGCTGTTGAAAAAACGGTGGAGTTGGCGAAAATTTACCAGAAAAATGAGGGCATTGCTACATGTATGGAAAAGCAAATTGAAGAATTTATGTCAACGGGAGAAAAATGATGACAAAAAAGGAACTGCATGATCAAATTCTTGAATTGGTAAAAAAATATTGTGATACATATCATAACCAAGAAACACAATTTAAACCGGGAGACAGGATTCCATATGCGTCCCGTGTGTACGACCATGATGAAATGATGAACCTTGTGGACAGCGCACTTGAATTTTGGCTGACAGCGGGAAGGTATACTGCTCAGTTTGAAAGAGAATTTGCCAAGTATCTGGATGTAAAGTTCTGTTCTCTTGTAAATTCAGGTTCTTCTGCAAATCTTTGTGCATTTATGGCGCTAACTTCCCCTTTGCTGGGGAATCGGGCTATCCGGCGCGGAGATGAAGTGATTACAGTGGCAGCCGGATTTCCGACGACTGTGGCTCCTGCGATCCAGTATGGTGCTATTCCCGTTTTTATTGATATTACCATCCCCCAGTACGATATAGATGTCAGCAGACTGGAAGAGGCTTTTTCAACTAAGACCAAGGCTGTTATGGTCGCACATACATTGGGGAATCCATTTGACATAGCTGCTGTAAAAGCATTTTGTGATAAACATAAGCTTTGGCTCGTGGAAGATAATTGTGATGCGCTCGGTTCTAGATATACCATTGATGGGAAAGAAAAGTTTACCGGTACTATTGGCGATATTGGCACTTCCAGTTTTTATCCGCCTCACCATATGACTATGGGTGAAGGTGGAGCCGTATATACGAATAATCCGCTGCTGAATAAAATTATTCGTTCATTCCGTGACTGGGGAAGAGACTGCATCTGCCCGCCGGGACGTGATAATTTCTGTGGACATCGTTTTGATCGTCAGTATGGAGAGCTTCCCCTAGGTTATGATCATAAATATGTATACTCCCATTTTGGCTATAATCTGAAAGCAACGGATATGCAGGCAGCTGTCGGATGCGCGCAGCTAAAAAAGTTTCCGTCTTTTGTAGAACGCCGTCGCCATAATTTTGAGCGAATGCGCGCTGCATTGGAAGATGTGCAGGATAAATTTATTTTGCCGGTTCCATGCCCTCATTCAAAGCCAAGTTGGTTTGGCTTTCTTCTTACTTGTAAAGAGGGGGTCGATAAGGTTGCTGTGACACGTTTTGTAGAAGCGCATGGAGTACAGACGCGTGCCCTTTTTGCCGGAAATTTGATTAAACATCCCTGTTTTGATGAGATGCGTGCTTCCGGGAAAGGATACAGAGTTGTTGGAGAACTAACAAATACAGATCGTATTATGCGGGATACTTTTTGGGTAGGACTTTATCCGGGAATGACTGATGAGAAAATCGATTATATAGCTAAGGTGATTAAAGATTCGGTGAAATAGGAGGGTAACCGGAAATGGGAAACAGATTTCTTCTTGACTGCACTCTGCGAGATGGGGGTTACGTTAATGACTGGGAATTTGGACATGATAAAATTATTGAAATTTTTGAACGCCTTGTAAGTTCCGGTGTTGATTATATTGAGGTTGGTTTTTTGGATGATCGTCGCCCTTTTGACATAAACCGCACAATCATGCCTGATACCCAGGCTGTCAATAAGATATTTGCCGGTTTAGATAAGGGAAATGCGATGATATTGGGGATGATTGATTATGGTACGTGCAGCATAGATCATATCCAGCCATGCAAAGACACATTTCTTGATGGGATCCGCGTTATTTTTAAAGAACATCTGATGTATGAAGCCCTTGCCTACTGCAAGCAGTTGAAAGATTTAGGGTATAAAGTATTTGCACAGATGGTATCAGTTACAACATATACTGATGAGAAACTCAAAGAATATGCCGAACTGGTTAATTCTGTCATGCCATATGCCAATTCGATGGTGGATACATATGGTTTGCTGGATGCGGACCATCTTATGCATATCTTCAGCGTTTTAGATAAGTATCTTGATAAAAAGATTAAAGTCGGTTATCATGCGCATAATAATTTTCAACTTGGCTTTGCAAATGCTGTGAGATTCCTGGGGAGCGATACAGAAAGAGATATATTGGCAGACGGAACACTGTATGCCATGGGAAAAAGCGCCGGCAATGCAGCTATTGAGCTTCTGATGATGTACATGAATAAGAAGCAGGGATGTCATTATGATGTGGATCAGGTACTGGAAGCCATAGACAATGTGATTATGGATATATACAGGAAGCAGTACTGGGGATATAATATGAAATTCTATATTGCTGCTTCTGCCCAATGCCATCCAAATTATGTATCCTATTTTTTGAATAAAAAAACATTATCTGTGAAGCAAATCATGGAAATCCTACATGATTTGGAATTTGAAAAGAGGCTGATGTATGATTCCAAATATGCGGAACAAAAGTATCTGGAATACCAAGATATCCGCTGTGATGATACAAAAGCAATCAAGATATTAAGAGAAAAATTTAAAGGTAAAACGATTCTTTTGATAGGGCCCGGAAATAATATCAAGCGGAAAAAAAGAGATGTTCAAAAGTTTATTGAAAAAAATAATCCGCTTATTATTTCCGTTAATTATGTCCCCAATGATATAAAAGTTGATTTGGTTTTCCTTACGAAATCGAAAAGATATACGCAGCTTTTAAATGAGATGCAGGAAAGTGTTAACGGCGAGGCGGATGTCATAGCAACATCCAATGTTACTAAAACAAATGGAAAGTTCCGGTATGTTTTAAATTACAGTTCGTTGATTGATCCGCATACGGATATTATTGATAATTCTTTGGTTATGCTTTTGAAAGCAATGATGGAGCTTAGCGTTAATTCTGTTTATCTTGCTGGATTTGATGGATATTCAAAACGTAGCGACAACTATTTTGATACCAAACGGGAATATAGTTTTGCGAAAGAAAAAGCAAAGTATTTGAATGAGTATGTAATCGAATTTTTGACATCTGTTAAAGATAAAATTCAAGTGCAGTTTATTACGCGGTCTTATTACGATATCAAAAAAGGTGAGAGTTAAGATTTATGAGACGCAATTTAATTGTTTTTGATGTAGATGGGACACTTTTGGATACATCTGAAGGGGTTTTGTCTTCTGTAAAATTTGCAATTAGAAATACGGGGCATGAATTGCCGTCGGATGCTGTTTTAAAAACTTTTATAGGGCCACCTGTGCAGGATTCTTTCTCGCGAGTATTTGGCGTGGTAGGCGATGAAAGAAATAGAATGGCGGATCTTTTTAGAACTCGATATAAGAATATTGATCTGTTAAAAGCTGAACCGTATGAAGGTATATTCGATCTATTTGAAGCGCTTGCCGATAAAAACATTGCTATATCTATTGCCACTTACAAGAGACAGGATTATGCGGAGACTATTGTTAAATATTTCGGGTTTGATAAATATACGAATATTATATGTGGTGCTGATTTTAATGGTAAATTAAAGAAGAGTGATATTATTGCTGAGGCTGTCAATTTATCAGGATCTAGTGTGGGTAGTGCTGTTATGGTAGGGGATACAATCCAGGATAATATAGGTGCAGGAGCTGTAGGTATGGATTTTATTGCGGTTACTTATGGATTTGGATTTAAACACAGGCGAGATATTGATAGTATAAGGGGAACTAATGTAATAGGGATAGCTTATAACCCCCTTGATATTTTATCTATTTTAGAGAGGGGAAAAAATGAAAATTAAGGTAGCCCAATATATTGCGGATTTTTTAGTGGAAAATGGGATTACGCATAATTTTACAGTGACAGGTGGCGGGGCAATGCATCTGAATGATGCTTTAGGCCATCATCCGGGATTGAAGAGTATTTACAATCATCATGAACAAGCCTGTGCTATAGCAGCAGAAGGGTATGCCAGATTAACTGGCCGGATCGCTGTTGTATGTGTGACAAGCGGTCCCGGAGGGACGAATGCCATTACAGGGGTGTTAGGTGGTTGGCTGGATTCAGTTCCTATGTTTATAATTTCAGGACAGGTGAAAAGTACTACCACGACTTGGTCGACAAATGTGCCATTACGCCAATTGGGGGATCAGGAATATAATATTGTTTCTTCTGTAAAGCCAATGACCAAGTATGCGCATATGATTACAGAGCCTGATGAGATTAGATATCATCTTGAGAAAATGATATATTTGGCTCTTCATGGGAGGAAAGGGCCTGTATGGCTTGATGTACCGCTTGATGTTCAAGGTGCGATAATTGATACTGATCATTTAAAAGGATTTGTACCTTCTGAGCTTAATGGGCAGGAGGAACCGGTATATGATCATTTTCTGACTGCTAAAATAATGGATAAACTTCAAAATGCCAAGCGTCCGGTGATTTTATTGGGAGAGGGTGTGCGATTTGGCAATGCTTATGAAGATATGTTGAGATTGGTTGATAAATTGAAGATTCCTGTTGTTACGGCTTGGAATGCTAATGATCAGCTTTGGGATGATCATCTGTGTTTTTGCGGCAGGCCGGGAACAGTAGGGACCCGCGGTGGAAACTTTGTGGTGGAGAATAGCGATGTCCTTCTTGTTTTAGGTTGTCGGTTGAATATTCGGCAAATCAGTTATAATTATAAAGATTTTGCGAAAAAATCTTATAAAATTGTTGTTGATATTGATGAAAATGAACTTAAAAAGCCAACTCTTACTATTCAGATGCCGGTACATGCTGATGTGAAAGATGTTATTAGTGATATGCTGAAGTTGGATTTTAATCAAACGGAGGAACAAATTCGGTGGTTAAAGTGGAGTAGGGATATTAACAGAACATATCCTGCGACTCTTCCATCGTATTATGATAACAAATCTCCTATGAATCCATATGCTTTTATAACAGAATTATCGAAGGAGCTTCGAGAAGAAGAGAATATTATCTGCGGTAATGGAAGTGCTTGTGTAATTACTTTTCAGGCGTTTCACGTAAAGAAAGGCCAACGGCTGTTTACAAACTCGGGGTGTGCAGCAATGGGATACGGATTTCCGGCAGCTATAGGCTGTTCAGTAGCTAATGGAAAGAAAAGAACAGTTTGTATTGATGGAGATGGAAGTTTCCAGATGAATATTCAGGAGTTGCAAACTGTTATTTATAATCATTTAAATTTGAAGATTATCTATTTAAATAATAATGGTTATCACTCAATTCGCCAAACGCAGACAAATCTTTTTGCCCCGCCGTTAGTAGGTGTTTGTGATGGGAATGGATTAAGTTTTCCGGAAATGGAGAGAATTTGTTGGGCATATGGAATTCCATATGTAAAAGCAGATAATATTGATACCGTCCATAAAGCAATCCAAGATTTTTTAAATATAGAAGGCCCTGCGTTTCTTGAAGCCATTCTTGACCCAAGTCAGAATTTTGAGCCGAAGCTTTCTTCTCAAAGATTGCCTGATGGAACAATAGTATCACCACCTATTGATGACATGTTTCCTTTTTTGCCAAGGGAAGAGTATAAATCAAATAAGGATTTAAATAAAATTTGACTGTTGGAGTAATTTTTTATGAAAAAAGCAATTATTACCGGTCCTACTGGTGCGATAGGTCATGCACTTATTGATGAATGCATAAAAAATAAAGTTGAAGTGTATGCTCTTTGTCACCCCGGCTCTAAACGTGTGGAGGGGTTTCCTTCCAATAATTTGTTACATGTGGTTTATGTGGATCTTTCGCAGTTATTAGATGCGAGAAGTATGCTTCCTGAAGATATAGATACTTTTTATCATCTGGGATGGACAGGTACTTTTGGTGATGTCCGGAATGACATGTACCTTCAAAATTATAATGTTATATATGCATTGGATGCGGTAGAACTTGCCCATTGTTGTGGCTGTCGTACTTTTGTGGGTGCCGGTTCACAGGCAGAGTATGGTCGTTTTGAAGGAAAACTTCGACCGGATACACCTGCCTTTCCTGAAAATGGTTATGGGATGGCAAAACTTTGTGCAGGTGAGATGACGAGGATACAGGCTCATAAATATGGAATAAAGCATATTTGGGCACGCATTCTTAGCGTGTATGGTCCATATGACAGAAAAGAAACGATGGTCATGTCAACGATTATAAAGCTCCTTCATGGAAAAAAGCCGTCTTTTACCAAGGGAGGACAGATATGGGATTATCTGTATGCGAAAGATGCAGGCGGTATACTATTTTCTTTAGGTGGGGATAAAAGTATAAACGGGAAAATTTATTGTTTGGGCTCCGGGGTGGCTAAACCTCTAAAAGAGTATATAGAAGGAATCCGTGATTCTATTGATCCAAACTTGCCTGTTGGATTAGGAGAGTGTCCTTATCCACCTGAGCAGGTGATGTATCTTTGTGCTGATAATACGGATATCATCGATGATCTGGGATATAAATACAGGTATTCCTTTGAAGAAGGAATCAAAGAAACTGTAGAATGGTGTAAAAGTAGGATGATGGCTCATTAAGGATATTCTCATGATACAGGGAGAAAATCAGAAACGAACGTTCATACAATTCATTAAATTTGGAATCGTGGGGTTGTCTAATACCGCGATAGGCTTAGGTACATATTACTTATTTCTTTTTTTGGACTTTCATTACATGATTGCGAATATATTATCTTGGGTTATTAGTGTATTTAATGCGTTCTACTGGAATAACCGATATGTGTTTCCCAATCATACCGTATGGTTTAGAGCATTGACCAGGACTTATATGTCATATGGTTTTTCTTTTCTTTTAGGGTGTGCCGTTTTATATGCTCTGGTTGATTGGTGTGGGATTTCTGATAAAATAGCCCCTCTATTGACTTTGCTTGTTACAATACCATTAAACTTCGCATTGAATAAATTTTGGGCATTTAAATGAAGGGGAATATTTAATGAAAAAAATTAGCGTTCTTATTCCGTGTTTTAATGAAACAGATAATATTATTCCTATGAGTGAAGCCGTAGTTAATGAATTTAATGCGCATCTCCCGGAGTATGATTATGAACTGGTATTTATTGACAATGATTCTACTGACGGGACCAGGCAGAAGTTGGAACAGATCTGTGCTGGAAACCAAAAGATCAAGGCGATTTTCAATGCAAAAAATTTTGGACAGTTTAATTCTCCTCTTTATGGAATTTGTCAAACAACAGGTGATTGTACTATTTCTATGTGCTGTGATTTTCAGGATCCGGTAGAACTTATTCCGCGCCTTGTTCATGAGTGGGAAAAGGGCTATAAAATTGTAGCGGCCATTAAAACGGCCAGTGAAGAGAATAGACTTTTGCGTTTCTTGAGATCCTGTTATTACAAAATAATAAAAAAAATGTCTTCTGTGGAACAGATTGAGCATTTTACTGGAACTGGATTATATGATAAAAGTTTTGTTGATATACTTCGCCAATTGGATGATCCGATGCCATTCATGCGTGGCATTGTTGCCGAGCTTGGATTTAAGCGGAAAGATATCTCCTATACACAGGCTAAACGACGCGCCGGTAGTACACATAATAATTGGTATACTTTGTATGATGCGGCTATGCTTAGTTTTACTTCTTATACGAAAGTAGGGCTGCGGATAGCGACTTTTTTGGGATTTATTTTTGCCGTATTGGATATGATGTTTGCCCTTGCCTATTTGGTCGCCAAACTGATTTGGTGGGATCGGTTTCCGATGGGGACGGCGCCTCTTCTGATAGGGATATTTTTTATGGGATCGATTCAACTGATTTTTATGGGGCTTCTTGGAGAGTATGTGATGAGCATCAATACCCGAGTGATGGACAGGCCTTTGGTTATAGAAGAGAAACGAATTAATTTTTAGAATTGTTTCATGTGCTTGCAGGAATGGAGTTATTATAGTCATGCGGTGGGTAGATAGCTATTTAAACTTGAGAAAAAGAAAGATCGGGCTGTTTTTGCTGATTTACATGGTGACCCTTATCCTGGATTATGCATTGGTATGGGGAATAGATTCTTTTTTTTCTGCGTTTTTAGTTAAGTATAGGATAAACGTCGTATATTTCGGCGTGCTTGCTGCGATTTTTGATTCGTTGTTTTGGATCATGCTCTATTTTTTATCTGAAAAGAAGCAGTTGGCTTGGTACCAGTACCTCTATTATGGGGGTATGTGCTTTTTTATTCTGCTGATGCTTGTAGCAGGCTATGTAAGTCACGGAGAAAGCATACGGACCATTTTGTTGAATGACAAGCATGATGTCTTAATGGATTTTTACAATAGCGTTCAGTATGGAATGAAACCCTATGCAGCTAAAGTCATTTATCCACCGCTCATCAATGTGTTCTATGGATTTCTCGGACGGTTCATGGTTATTCAGGACGGAGATATCCGCGCATTAAGGACTACGCAACTGGGCGCATTAGTTTTTGGAATGTATATCATTTTTGTCTACAATGGTTTAATATATTTCTTTTTTCGATTAAAAAATGGAACGGCAGCGGAACGCATGTTGTTTATTTTTACAATGTTGTTTTCCCTCCCCTTCCTGTACAATTATGACCGTGCCAATTCTGTGATTATCGCACTTTTGGGACTTATGATTTTTGTATATTTTCATCATTCGGAATATAAGAAAAAGCGTATTTTTTCTTATATTTCTTTAGCAGTAGCAGCAGGGGTAAAGATTTCCCCTGCTATTTTTGGGCTGCTGCTTTTGCGGGAACGAAAATATAAGGAAGCTGCCGTGGCGATGGTGATTGGGGTAGTCATCTTTATGGGGCCTTTTATATTAACTGATGGAAATATATTCATCCTGCTTGAAAATATTCAGTATACTACAACAATGTTTCAGAATATTGTATTAAATCTGGATACATTTGAAATGATCGATGTTGGAAACGGAGTGTTTGTTAATCTGCTTAGTACAATAGCCTATATGGGAAGATTATTTAATTTCAATGGACAGAGTCTGGCGGAAGCAATTAATCTAATCATATTGATTTTTGGACTGATTATTGTTTTATTAGCGAGAAAATTGAAACAGTGGAAGGTCATAGCATTATTAAGCATTTTGCTGGTTTTGTGTCCGGGATTTTCCAATATTTATAATATACTTTTTATGTCGCTGCCTTTGGTATTATTTTTGAATACGTGTCCTGCTCCTTCCAAATTAAATGTAATGTATCTGCTTTTGTTTATCGGAATGTTTATGCCGGGGATCAATGCCAAAATAGGTGTATTATGGATTTTTGCTGATGATTGGCATCCGCTAACGATTATGACTATTATTGAAAGCTGGAGCATTCTGTTATTTACGGTACTATTGCTTATGGAGGGGGTATATTGCTTCTATCGGGAATATCTGTATGGCAGACCGATCGTTCATCAGCTCTGCGGAGCCTGTTTCTTTGTTTTGCTTGCGGGTGGAATCATCTTTACCAAAGTGTTTGTTGATAGGCCTGTAGAAGCCTTTTTCCCTGAAAATATGAAGGTTCAAAATGCAGGGAAGGGATTTATCATGGAACATGGGCAATACACTTTTATGAAGCCTACTGCACAAATTTTGCTGAAGTCTGATAAATTGCTTGAAAGAGGGCTTACCGTAAATTGGAGTGCATTGTCTGGCGCTGCGGGCGAGGAGAAATACAGAATGAAAATTTATGCAGACGATTTCTGTGTTGGCGATTATGATTTTGATAATAGCGGCGGATTTATCTATATTCCACAGCAGACATTTAGAAATATAAAAAGGGAAAAGACGTTTTTTGATATCAAAGTGGAAATAACCGGAAATAAAATGGAAAGACAAGGGTTTCCTTTCTTTTATATCGGATATGCGGAACCTTTAGAAAAATTGGTGTACAATGAGTACATAACAAGGTCGGCAAGCGGGTTTGTACGCGAGAAGAAAAGGCTCCGTATGAAAGAAAATGTAAAAATTCTATTGAAGTCAGAAAAGATCAGCAACGGAATTAAAATCAGAGGAAATGTTGCTGCGTGTCATCTTAAAGATACGGTTCCTTCTCCAATCTTTATGCGTGTGATCGTTAATGAGCATCTCGTCAAATCTATTCAAATAAGCGGGCAGGGAAGATTTGAAGGGTTTATCAGTTCTGAAAAATATCCTGGGGAACTGGTACAGGAATTGAAAAACAGATATGGCGCGGAAGTGCAGCTTTGTTTAAACAGTATAGGCTTCGAGATAGTTACTGTTGATTATGTAGGAAGTCCGTCTGATTTGGATATCTTAGTCAGGAAATAGCATCGTCAGAGAGTGTGGTAGACAGGAGATTGATATATGTGTATCCATAGAAAATATATCTATTTATCAACCTTTGTATATTTGATGGTTCCCCTATGTTTATTTCTGCTGTCATGGCTTCATGTATATTATGGAGCTTTTTGCGCTGCCGTTTTATTATTTTGCATGTGTAAGGTTTTCCGGAGTATACAGAAAACGGCAGCTGCTTCCTCTTTATGTATCGGGAGATATCATATTTTTTCCCTTCTGCTTATTTTATTGTTTCTTTTATCTACGGGGCATGGTGGATTTATTGGCGCCAACGGGGTGGATACTCCATGGAGGGATGCGATTTATCATGATCTGGTCACCTATCCATGGCCGGTCATTTATAGATATTCTGACACGATGCTTGCTTATTACCTGGCATACTGGCTTCCGGCGGCAGGAATATCCTGGCTGTGCGGGCTGGGTATATGGGGAAGTCATGTCATTTTATTTATATGGACCTATTTGGGCTTGGGGCTGATTTTCCTACTTTTGTGCGAGTACTTGCAGCCATCTAGGAAACAGGTGCTTTTGGTTTGTATGATTTTCCTTTTGTGGAGCGGACTTAATCTGTTTGGCATGCTGCTGAGGAGTTTGTTTAGTGCAGAAGCTTTCCGAATCGATGATAATCCGGGATTTCTTAGTTGGCTGTATTCTGCACATTCGTATGATGGATATTTTATAGGATATTTTCTGCGTACAACTTTTGATTCTGTAGCCAATGTATATAACCAGTATATTCCCGTAGCTCTGGTTACTCTTTTATTTCTACAGCTACGGCATATGTATGGCATATATGCTTTCTTAGGACTATTGGCATTACCATACTCTCCATTGGGTTTTGCAGGAGTGGCATTCCTCATGCTGGGAGATGGAGTAAATCAGACAATTCACGATATAAGACAAAAACAGTCTCTTGTGTGGCAGCTTGGGAAAGAATACGCTTCTTTGGAAAACCTGCTGCCATCCGTGACAATTTTGCCGATATTTTATTTTTACTTCATGATGAATTCCATGTCACAAAGGGCTGTGGATACAGGAATCTGGGCTGCGCCCCTGTCCGCTTATGGCCTGTTTCGTATAGGACATCTGTTGCTGTTTTATGTTCTGGCGTTTGGGATATATCTATTTCTGCTCCATAAAAAACACAAATCGGATTTTCTATATAGATGGGTGGGAGGAGTTTTACTGTTGCTTCCCTTTTTTCGCATTGGAATGACAGGGGACTTTTTATGGAATGCTTCTATGGCGCCTTATATAGTTATCATGACATTTGTGATGAAACAGGTTTTATCTGCGTGGGATCGTAAATGTTTTTGGGGACGGGATTTGATTTTGGTCATGTGCCTAGCTGTTTCCGCGATTACACCTTTGATGCAGATGACAACCTCACTTCGAGCTTGTATTCTTCAAAAGAAACTATCGGTCTATATAGATGAACCTGGAATAAACGGTACGTTTGCAGATAAAAAAATCGATAATTTGCAAAATTTTCTAGCTAAGGACTATCAAAATAGTATTTTTTATAGATATTTGTCAAGAAGACAATGAAGTATTTCTTATATGTCTGGTAATGAAGCGGGCATTTTTATACGGTCATTCTTTATTCTCTTAAGCAGGAATAATTTCATGATTTGTCGTATAGTAAGAAATAAGGTTATTTTGAACGTAAAGCGAAATTTTTATTATAGGGGCTTGTGAGATGAAACATGGTAGTGGTACTGCGGTAAGAAGGAACAATGGTCTTGAGACGGAAAGAGAATTCTTGACTGGTCTTATATTTGCAACGGGCGATTATATGGCATTAGTGGTTTCCGCCTATTTGGCGGTGGCACTTAGAAATATAATTATGACTTATACAGTGTATCATGTCGGATTGTTGTATATATTCTTTTTTATTCCGCTTGTTTTTATGGCTTTTATTCTCTACAGCGGCCTATATACCAAAAGAATGGTAATGTATAAAATGGTGGAGAAATTATTTTATTCTTCGCTGTATGGGACGATATTTTCTATTATTCTTATGTTTATCGCGCAAGTAGCTGGAGAAGTATCCCGTTTATTTGTTGCTTTTTTTGCCATGTTCAATTTCGTGTTTCTTTTGGGAATCCGTTTTCTTATTAGTAAAATTCTCCATAGGTTTCGACTTTTTCAGATTCCCATACTTATTGTGGGTGCCGGACGTTCCGGAGATGCCATTGTTCGTGAGATGCAGAAAGACAGGGGAAGGGGATATAAAGTCATCGGTTTTTTGGAGGATCATACACCAAAGACGGCCTATGTCAATGAGTATCCGGTCATGGGAGGTTTTTCCGAGCTGGAAAAGGTGGTAAAAGAAACCGGAGTTGAATCTGTTATTATTGCAGCGCCGGGGCTTTCACAGTCTGATCTTTCTGAATTGATTTACCGTGCACAGTCTTTGGTGAAAGACGTAGGTGTGATTCCTAATCTGGTAGGAGTTCCTATGGCGAATGTGGAGGCGGAATCTTTCTTTGATGAGAAAATCATGGTTCTTCATATCAGGAATAATCTGGGGACTGTCTCCAATCACGTGATTAAACGTTTTTTTGATGTTATGGCGACAGTTTTAGGTGGAATACTCCTGATTCCTTTTTTACTGCTGATTGCATGCTGGGTCTACTATGATTCTCCCGGATCGGTTATTTATAAACAGAGACGTGTAGGAAAAAATGGGAAAGAATTCAATTGCTATAAATTCCGGAGCATGTATATCAATGCACAGGGAATGCTGTCTGAAATTCTTGCATCCGATTCAGAAATGAAACGAGAATGGGAACGGGAATTTAAATTGAAGAAGGATCCTCGGATTACCCGGAGTGGGAGATGGCTTAGAAAAAATAGTTTGGATGAGCTGCCGCAGCTGGTGAATGTACTTAGAGGGGAAATGAGTCTTGTCGGACCTCGGCCGATTATACCGGAAGAAGTGCCTCGGTATGGGGAACTGATTAGGGAGTACTATAGTGTACGGCCCGGAATTACAGGATTGTGGCAGGTGAGCGGAAGAAGTGACATAGATTATCCCGAACGTGTTCGCATGGACAGCTGGTATGTTCATAACTGGAGTATATGGCTGGATATAGTATTGCTGTGGAGGACGATAAGGGTAGTTTTACAGCACAAAGGAGCCTATTGAAGAACAAATATCAAAGTGTGGGAAACGACTCGTAAATATTGGATGCTGCATAGTGATATACATGCTCGTTCATGTGGAAACGGAGTTATTTGTGGGTGAAAGGGAATTTACAATGTCAGAACCGATGCGGGTTTTGCAGGCTTTTATTACAAACGATAAAGGTGGCTTGACTGGATATATTGCACAAAATTACCGATATATGGATAAAACAAAAGTTCAATTTGATTTTTTGACGTATGATACAGATAAATTGGATTTTGAGGATGAGTTTATTAATATGGGGGCTAAATTTTATCATATTCAACAACCCAGCCACCCGATTGATTTTTATAAATCGCTTAAATATATTTTGAGACGGGAAAACTATAAAGTTATTCATTTTAATTTATCTTATGCCAATTTTGTACCGGTTATCTTGGCAAAGCTTGCAGGCGCCCATAATATAATTATCCATTCCCATAGTACAGATATTGATGATCGGAGAATATTCATCAGAAAAATAAAGACAGGGATCCATTTGTTGGGAAAGATGATTTTTCCTTTTGTGGGGAATTCTTTCTGGGCTTGCAGCTCAGACGCGGCGAAATGGATGTTTTCGAAAAAGATATTAAAAGGGAATAAATGGTTTTTTGCCCATAATGCTATCAATGTAAAGAAATATGTATACAATCCCGACAAGAGAGACTTATTGAGAAAAAGTATTGGAATAGCGCCTAATACTTTTATCATTGGACATATAGGCAGGTTTACATACCAGAAAAATCATGAATTTCTTTTAGATATTTTTAAGACTGTAAAAAAGAAAAAGAAAGATTGTAAGCTAATGCTTATTGGCGATGGACCCGAAAAGCAACATATTAAGGATTTGGCGGAAATGTTCAGCTTAAATGAAGATGTGTTATTTTTAGGCCGAAGGACTGACGTTCCTGATCTGTTGCAAGTAATGGATTGCTTTGTTTTGCCGTCAAGATTCGAGGGGTTGGCGATAGTTGGAATTGAGGCGCAGGCTGCCGGAATACCGTGTGTATTTTCTGACAGGGTTTCTAGAGAAATAAATATAACCGGGCTTGTGACATTCTTATCCCTTAATGCTGGCTTGACTGAGTGGGGAGAAGAAATTTTAAAAAAATTTGAATTAGGTAAAAGTGATCAGCGTGCCAATATTTTTACTGCCGGATATGATTTAGAGCATGAGATAGAATGGATACAAAGATTTTATCTGTCATTGTCGATATAAGATGTTTAGATGTAATAACATAGAAATAGTATTTTTACCAATTATATTAGCGGAAGCAGTTTATTGAGATATAGTACTTTACAAAGGATAGGGCATGATGAAGGTTTTAACGGTTTCTATAGCTGCATATAATGTTTCAGGTGTAATAGAAAAATGCTTGTTTTCTTTTTCCGAATGTAAAAGGTTAAATGAAATTGAAATCATTGTTGTAGATGATGGTTCACAAGATGATACTGCTGCCATCGTAAAGGAGTATGCCAGACGCTATCCGGGGTCGATTCGACTTGTTTCTAAAAGGAATGGAGGGCATGGGTCAACTATTAATACGTCTTTGGTTCAAGCGACAGGGAAATATTTTAAGGTGGTTGATGGAGATGACTGGGTATCACCTGTAGCACTTGATCATTTAGTTGATTTTCTTTTGCAGGTGAATGCCGACCTGATTCTTAATAATTATAATGAAGTGTATTTAGGTAAAATGGTAAAAGTGGATGTGGTGGGGAAGCATGACCTAGGGATAGTATATGACTTTGAAAATGCAGGTTTACCGAAACGAATTCAAATGCATTCTGCCACAGTCCGAACTGAACTCCTAAAGCAACTGCGTTGGGCAATATCAGAACATCGATTTTATGTAGATACAGAATATGTGTTTTTTATTTCTATGAGAGCGAAGTCAGTGGTATTTAATAAAGAATACGTATATCAGTACCGTTTGGGTGAAATGGGACAAAGCGTGAGCCCTGGAGGTATTTTTAACCATATTGAGGATTTGATGTTTATAGAGAAAAGATTAATACATATATTTTATTCAAAAGATGTGCAAGATTATATGTCCCGATACAGACAGATCTATTTATTGGGATTTTTAAGGGAAACGTATAAGGTCATAATCAGTTGGTATTTGTTAATGAAAGATAATTCCAAGGACATGGATTTATGGAATTACCATGAGGAAATTATTGCTGCGTTTCCTTTATTTTCTGATAGTCTGCATTTAAGCTTATATCAAAAGATGATACTATTATGGCCTAAAATCTTGGTAGTGTTCAGGTGGCTTAAGAGGATACAGTTATTTTTTAAAAAGCAATGAGTAATAAAATTTGTCAAATAAATGAAAATTTTATGATATGAAAGGTCTAGTTTGAATAGATTAAGCGGGCGACTTATAGAAAATATCTTTTCTATGGTGACCTTACGGGCATTGGAGTATATCCTTGCATTTATTTTAGTACCCTATCTTTTGCGCGTCCTGGGGCCGTCAAATTTTGGCGCGGTAGTATTTATGCAGGGGCTCATGGGATACCTTGTCTTAGTGGTGAACTATGGATTCAATCTGACAGCTCCGCGGGCTTTGGCGCGGGCAGATGAAGAAGATATATCTTTTGTCTTTTCTGTATATATGTGGGCTCGCATTTTATTGTGGATCAGTGTTACTAGTGTGTTTTTTTTCATTTATGAAGGACTGCGTGTATTTTTCCAAGTTGAGATGGATATGCCGCTGTTTTGGGCTGTTTATATGATGGTCATTGGAGCAGTTATTTTTCCTGTCTGGTTTTTCCAGGGGATACAACAGATGCGGTATATTACGATATTGAATCTGATTGGACGATTGGTAACCATGATTGGGATATTTGTTTGGGTGAAAGGTCCCGAGGATTATGTTTTATCGGGCTTTTTGCAATCTTGTACTCCGGTATTCGCAGGGATATGTTCCTTATTTCTGATTCATAGGAAATTTCCGGGGATTCTGCAGCTGCCGCGGTGGAGTGAACTGAAAAGAGTTTATGGGGAAGGCTGGCAGATTTTTCTTTCTACTCTGGCCATTAATTTATATACTGCCAGTGATGTGGTTGTATTAGGACTTTTAACGAACCATACGATTGTGGGATATTACAGCGGTGCCGATAAACTGATTAATTGTGTCAAACTCGGAGTTGGCGCAATTAATGATGCAGTATATCCGTACATAAGCAGACTAATGAAGGAATCACAAATAAAGGCGTTTTCCTTTTTACGAAAACAGTTATTTATTTATACAGGGTTCGGTGTTATTGGCGGATTCCTGATTTTATTTGGTGCTCCGCTTGCCATTCCTTTCCTTTTGGGAGATACATATATTCCATCCGTTTTGCCACTGCAGATTATGGCTTTTGTACCTTTAGCAGTAGCAGTGAGCAATGTGCTGGGGTATGAAACAATGCTTCCTTTGGGAATGGAGAAAACATATAGTAGAGTCTTGTTTTGCGCATCTGTTTTGAACGTAATGATTATTGTCCCGTTTATTTATTGGAAGGATGCTTCCGGTGTTGCTGTCACGATGCTTGTAACGGAAATATTTGTGACACTGATGATGGGATGCGTCTTGTGGAAAAAACATATATTATTGAGGAAATAATTATTTTTAATGGGGAGGTTGATTATGGCAGAGTATGATTACCTGATTGTCGGCGCCGGTTTATTCGGCGCGGTATTTGCCCATGAAGCGGTGAAGGCGGGGAAGAAAGTTTTTGTGGTGGATAAGCGCAGTCACATCGGAGGAAATGTATATACGGAAAAGGTAGAGGGCATCCATGTCCATGTGTATGGCGCCCATATCTTCCATACAAATAATAAAACAGTCTGGGACTATGTGAACCAATTTACGGTGTTTAACCGTTTTACCAATTCTCCTGTGGCGAACTATCACGGAGAATTATATTCCCTGCCGTTTAATATGTACACCTTTAATAAAATGTGGGGGGTGGTGACACCGGAAGAAGCGGCGGCAAAAATTGAGGAACAGCGGAAAGCAGCCGGTATTACGGAACCGAAAAATCTGGAGGAACAGGCTATTTCTTTGGTGGGAACGGATATTTATGAAAAGTTGATCAAAGGATACACGGAAAAGCAGTGGGAACGTCCCTGCACGGAATTGCCGGCTTTCATCATCAAAAGACTTCCTGTGCGCCTGACCTTTGACAATAATTATTTCAATGCGCTTTATCAGGGGATCCCTGTCGGCGGTTATACGAAGATGGTCGCGAATATGCTGGATGGCATTGAAGTCCGTTTGCAGACGGATTATCTGAAAAATAAAGCGGAATTGGATGGTCTGGCGGAGAAGGTAATTTATACCGGGCCGATTGACGCTTATTTCCGTTATGAATTAGGAACATTGGAATACAGGAGTATCCGGTTTGAGACGGAAGTGCTGGATATACCGAATTTTCAGGGAAATGCCGCCGTGAATTATACAGACCGGGAAACACCGTGGACAAGGATCATAGAGCACAAGTGGTTTGAGTTTGGGAAAGATGTCAAAGGACAGGACTTGCCGAAAACAGTCATCAGCCGTGAGTACAGTTCGGAATGGAAAGCGGGAGATGAACCCTACTATCCGGTGAATGATGAGAAAAACGGGGAACTGTACGAAAAATATAAGGCGCTGGCAGACAAAGAGAGCAAGGTCATTTTCGGCGGACGTTTAGGGGAATACAAGTATTACGACATGGATGCCGTTATTGAAAGTGCGCTTGTCATGGCAAAGAAGGAAATATAAAGTGGATATCAAGATACTCGTGGCGACCCATAAAAAATACTGGATGCCCGATGACGATGTATATGTACCGCTTCATGTGGGGGCGGAAGGGAAAGAATCGCTGGGATATCTTCCGGATAATACGGGAGACCATATTTCCTCTAAGAATCCGAGTTACTGCGAACTGACAGGACTTTACTGGGCATGGAAAAATCTGGACTGTGAATATATCGGTCTCTGCCATTACAGAAGATACTTTGGCAAGAGTATTCATACAAGAAATATAGACAAGAAAAAAGAAGCTATATTCCATAGGGAAGACTATGAAAACTTGCTTCAGACATATGATGTGCTGCTGCCGAAAAAGAGAAATTATTATATAGAAACCGTGCGCAGCCAGTACGAGCATGCCCACTGCAAGTCGGATCTGGACGAAGCGGAGCGGGTGGTAAAAGAAATGTATCCCCCGTACGCGGAAGCATTTTCCAAAGTCATGAGTAGGAAGAAACTTCATATACTGAATATGTTCGTTATGAAGAAAAATCTTTTTGATACCTATTGCGCCTGGCTTTTTGCGATTCTTTCCGAGCTGGAAAAGCGGATCGATCTGACAGGTCGCAGTGTATATGAAAAAAGAGTGTTCGGGTTTCTTGCAGAACGTTTATTCAATGTGTGGCTGGAAAAGCAGGATATAAAGATTTATGAGGCGGATGTGGTCATGCTGGAACATGTAGACTGGATGAAAAAGGGTTGGCATTTTTTAAAACGGAAAATATTGACAGGAAATGATACATGAGAAGATGGTAGTGGTACCATCTTTTTTCTTGCAGCAAGAAAATACATTTGGCAGAAGAGAGACTTTTCAGATTTTTGTGTCGTATAATGGTTTTAAAAGACAGGGACAGAAAGGAAGTGTTATCGTGAAAACAGCGCGTAAGGAAATAGGGGACAAGCCGATACTGGCCATTTGTTATGATTTCGATAGGACTTTATCGCCGGAGGATATGCAGGCACAAGGATATATTCAATCTATTGGTTATGATGTGGCAGACTTTTGGAAAGAATCCAATAGTTTAGCTGCGGACAATGATATGGATCAAAATCTTGCATATATGTATACGATGGTTACGAAAGCCAGAGGAAGGCTGGTGTTTAATAAGGAAATATTGAAAGCGGATGGCGCAAAAATTAAACTTTATCCAGGGGTTGATACTTGGTTTACACGTGTAAACCAATATGGACAAGAAAAAGGAATTACCATTGAGCATTATATTATTTCTTCCGGATTGAAGGAAATGATAGAAGGCACGATGGTAGCTAAGTATTTTAAAAAGATATACGCTAGCTCTTTTTATTTCGATGATGTTGGAGTTGCGGTTTGGCCGGCACAGGCGGTTAATTATACAAATAAAACACAATATTTATTTAGAATAAAGAAAGGAATTTTGGATATAAATGATCAAAAAGTAAATGATTATTTTGATCCTGACAAGGTTGTTGTTCCTTTTAGAAATATGGTGTACATTGGCGATAGTGATACAGATATTCCTTGTATGAAACTGGTGAATAGCAATGGGGGTTATTCTATTGGCGTATATGATTCGGAAACGCAAGATAAGACTAAAGTTTTTAAAATGCTTAGGGAACATAGAATTAAGTATTTTGCTCCAGCTGATTATAGGGAAGGCTCATCTTTGGAGGGCTTAATTAAAAATATTGTTGATAGAACTAAAACAAATGAGGTTTTGGAGAGAAAATACTTTAAGTGTTTTGATGAAATGAGTGAAGAACAGAAGAACAAAAGTATAGAAGAAATTCATAAGAACGAACTGATAATTCAGTTGGAAGAAAGTCGTTCTTTTGCTAATACCCATGAAATTATTAAGCAACTGGATATGATTGAAGATTGGGATAATAAGCAAAAAGATAAGTTGATACATATAGCAATAACAAATACACAGGTGAAATTCATCTTATCGGATAATGATATTCAAAAATTTTTTAAAAGGATAATTGGTGAGATAGAGACCGAAGAAATTAAGGAGGTTAAAGAGTTGATGGATATGTAATTTAATGAGATTCGAGAATGTATGATAGATAAAACAGTTAGGGAGGCTCCGTTATGAAAAAGAATTTTAAACCGAATACCTGGCTGTACCCGCAGCCGGTACTTGTGATTGCTTCTTATGGTGCGGATGGTACGGCGGATGGTATGGTGGCTGCCTGGGGCGGGATTTATGATACGAACCAGGTGGGATTCATGCTGGACCATACCCATAAGACCGTGGCGAATCTATTGGAAAAGAAAGCCTTTACCGTAAGCATGGCGACCGTTTCCACGATGGCGGAAGCGGATTATCTGGGGATTGTGTCGGGAAATCGTGTACCCGATAAGGTGGCGCGCGCCGGACTTCATGCGGTGAAGAGCGAGTTTGTGGACGCGCCGGTGCTTTCGGAATTTCCTTTGACCCTGGAATGTAAAGTGTCCAAGGTGACGAAGGTGGGCGAGGATTACCATTTCGTCGGGGATATCGTGAATATTCTGGTCGATGAGGACATTCTGACCGATGGAAAGATTGACGTGAAGAAATTACAGGCGATTACTTTTGATCCGGCCGGCGGGAAATATATTGCTCTCGGTGACGCGGTAGGAAACGCGTACCGGGAAGGGAGAAGGTATATGGAGTGACAGAAATTATCTATCGTGACAAGGAAGACGGTAAGATGTCATCAAAGTAATAGATTCTTCACTCTGTGTCATGTTGCTGTTTCCCGTTTTTTCCACAAAGTATTATTACCTCCGTTCTGAATGACGGGATACGGTAAGGAATCATAATGACGGAGGGACGCTAAGCATCATAATGACAGAGAACATTAAACGTCATTCTGAGCGCCAGCGAAGAATCTGTCACCGTGGTGGGGAAGCCGGTAAGAAGATAAAAGCTATCAGCTGTGAGCTGTCAGCTATAAGCTAAATATTCTTTTACGGGTTGAATCATCTTGGCATGCGAGTATCCGTTTCGGCTTCGTTGGTCATCGGGCGCATAATAATAAGTGCACTGAATTGGCAAGAAAAGCGCCGGCTTGATTTGCCCCAAAATTTGCTTTCTAAAGAAGGGGAGTTTCTGAATAGGAAAGTACCGGTTGATTTGATCCATTACCGATGGTATGTCTGAATTTGCGAAAAATTATTGGCACAACCCATATTGTACATATAAGGTATAAAAACAAAAACGTTTCTTCCTGATTATATATCCGGGAAGGAACGTTTTTGTATTGCGAAGATATATTTCTGACGCCTGGGGTGCGTCTATTTGTGGAAAGCTTATTGCCCGTGATTCTTTTATAATGCTATGCGGAAATCATGGTACAGCCTCCAACCGCTGGATAAGGCAGAAAACAAATAATTACATCGATAAGGTAAATGCATGAGTACATAGGAAATGAAGGCGAAAGTGCTATGTGTGTTTACGCCTGCCGGTTTGGATGAGATAAGCTGGTAACGCTGTTATTTGCCAAGAAAAATACGATGCGGGAGCTACTGTGTTTTTTCGCTCAGTACAGCTTGAATGATTTGAGACAGCATATCCTGTTTTTCCTCTGAGAGAGTATACTTCGTTCCATTGAACAGAAATGTGCTGCTTAGGATGGATCTCAGATCCGGTAGTTCTTTTGTACTGTTCGTACTTCTAGCTTCCTGTAGAATATAATTCCGGGGCTTTTCTATCTGAGATAGTTCGTTAGTGGAAATGTGCAGGCCACTGCAAATTTTTACTATATTGTACATAGATCCGCCATCTACATTTTTCAGAATGGAATATAGAGTTCCATATGGCATATTGATTTTTGCGGCGAAATCTTTCAGTGTCCATCGTTGGAGGATCAGCCCTTTCAAATATTCCTCTTTTGTCATAATCGCCTCCTTACTGTTGATTTTACATAAATAATATCGAAATTTCAATGAAGCAGGAGTGGGATGTGGATTTTTGAATAATAAAAAGTTATAATAATATAATATAATTTGAGATTTCAAATTAAAGGGAGAGAGGAACGTGTATAAAAATCTGATGGCAGAATTGGCAAAACGGGAAATGAGCCTTGAAGAACTGTCAAAAGAAATGGGGATCAAGCAGGAAATGCTGCTGCTGAAAATGGAAAGCTGTCATGGAATTAATTTTAGGGAAGCTATGAAAATTAAAACGATTCTAAAAACGGATATGCCGTTGGAGCAGCTTTTTTTTGGGAGCCGATTTGAAATTTAGAATTATATGATTGGGATATTTTGTATGTTTGCTGTTACAGTGTGTAACGACATACACATGACGGGAAATAAGGAAACTCTTTTATTAAAGCGGACTTGAACAGAAATATGGAGAATAAGGTAGCTTTTTAGGAATGCCTCGGAAATAATCGATCGCTCCGAAAATTATCTCCATTCTTAAGAAATATCGATATGAATCATATTCATAAAGGCATTTGGAATTGAATAAAAAACAGCTGTACTGTTATTTTAAAAATTGAGAGCACGGCTGTTTATTATATAAATGAAATGGCACTGAACCGGTAGATAAATATTCATCAGTGAAAAATCTTGTATTTTTATAAAGGCTGGTAAATATGATGAGAAGTATAGAAGGAGGTGTAGGAGGTCTGCCGGATCATATAAATAAATTTTTGATATAGCATTATATTTTTTGGGTATGTAGAGAGGAAGGGTTATATGAACAAAATTTACAAAGTCATTTGGAGCAAAGTGAAGAACAGTTATGTGGTAGTTCCAGAAATTGCCGTCAGCAGCAGCAAAAATAAGGGGAATAAAGCATATAAATCTGCGCTGGCTGCGGTTTTAACGGCGATGCTGGGCTTTGGCGGTTTTGTCGGCAGTGAGGCGGCTACAGTCAATGATGGGGATACATTGAACGGCAGTACCCATGTCACTGTAACTAAGGATCCGGCAACCAAGACGATTACCATATCAACGACCGGGCTGGCTACAACTGGTGACCTGACTACATTAAGTACGCAGGTGAATACCAACACCGGTAATATCAACAATAATGCTACCCATATCAGTACGAATGCTACCAATATCAGCACAAACGCCGGCAATATCAGCAATAATATATTAAAAATCAACACGCTCACAACACTGACAAATAGCCTGGGACTTGATGCTACAAAACCGGGGATTAAGTATTTCCGTGCCAATTCCACGGGGGCAGATGCTTCAGCTGTTGGCTCGGATGCTGTCGCGGTAGGGACGCAGGCCAGCGCCACCAAAGATAATGCGATGGCAATGGGGGTAGAGGCCAAAGCAGAAGCCGAAGATTCCGTGTCGGTAGGGCATGCTTCCAGAAACGTTTCTAATGCAGTAAATGGCGTGGCCATCGGCCATGGGGCAATTAACGGTGCTGTCAGCGGTATGACACCGGATGGAGACAGCACGGTCGTACTTGTCGGCGGCGGCAAGAATAGTGTGTCTGTCGGGAATAAAGCCAATGCCCGTGGTAATTCTTCTATTGCGTTGGGAGATGGAGCGGTTGTTCAAAATGATGGCGGCAATCGTATAGTTAATAACAACAGTATGGCGATTGGAACAGCGGCAAAGACGGTGTCTTCTGATAATGCGACAGCTATCGGGCACGGTGCTTTTGTTGCCAAAAACAGCCACAGTGCGATTGCTGTCGGCGAAAGTGCCCAGGCCGGTAAGGAAGCCGCAACGGCGATCGGCAAAGAAGCGGCTGCTAAAGGTAAGAACAGTCTGGCAGCCGGTACTTCTGCTGTGGCCGAAGGAGAAAATGCCGTATCTGTTGGTCAGGGAACGGAAGCAAAAGGAAAAAATGCGGTCGCTATTGGGAATGCCAGTCAGACAGCCGGTTCCAGTTCTGTTGCTGTTGGTGATGAGGCCGGCGCGGCAGCCGGCAGATCTGTGTCTGTCGGTATTGGTGCCGGTAAGGGCATGATTGGCGATGTATTGGGAACGAAGGGCTCGCATGTGTCTATTGGTGACGAAGCCGGACAAAATGTGGATGGACAGCATGATATTGCCATCGGCACCAAGGCGGGCGGAAATGTATCCAGCAATTATAATATTGCCATTGGTGTAGAGGCAGGGACGAATATAGGTACTGCCGGTAACCCTTCTATTGGGAAAAATGTATCCATCGGATATAATGCCAATAAGAATGCTACCCTGGTGTCCCGCCTCCAGGCGACAGCAGTCGGCAGTGATACGAAAGCCGCTGATGACGCGTTGGCGCTTGGTTTTCATGCGCAGGCAGCAGGAAATGGATCCATAGCTGCCGGGTTTAATGCATTGGCGGAAGACGCGGCCAGCATGGCGCTGGGACAAGGGGCAAAGGCTTCCGGCGGGAACATTGCTATCGGTAATGGTTCGGAAGCCAGCGCGGCCATGATCAGCGGTACTGGTTACCTGACAGGGACTGCTGCTCCTTCCACAGGTGTTTCAGTCGGTACGGCGGCAGCATTGCGCCGTATTACGAATGTGGCGGATGGCGCGCAGGATCAGGATGCCGTTACCGTGGCACAGCTGAAGAAATCCATCGATGAAACGGTCCGGCAGGTGAATGCCAGTATCACCAGTACGACGGCTACAGGAGTTTACTATGATACTGTAACTACCGGGCAGGGAGAGAGTATCACTTTAAAGAATACCAATAACAAAGGAACCGTGATTCACAATGTGGCTAAGGGTACATCGGGAACAGATGCGGTTAATGTTAATCAGTTGAATGAAACAGTGGATCAGGCAAAGACTCATTATTACTCTGTGAAGTCCACAAATGCGAATAATTACAATAATGACGGGGCTGCCGGCGAAGATTCTATGGCAGCAGGAGTTGGCGCCAAAGCGTTGAAAAAACGCAGCGCGGCCATTGGGAATAATGTGGAGGCACAGGGAGAAGGCAGCATCGCCCTGGGAACCGGCTATGAGGAAATAAATGGTGGTACACCTACCATTACGCAGACTGTGGCGGCTTCCGGTTATAAATACAATATGGCCATTGGTGCAGGAGCACAGTCGGAAGGGAATCATTCTATTGCCATGGGTACCCGTGCCGTCACCACCATAAAGAATGGCGGGACCAGTGTGGATAAGGCAGTGGCTATCGGTTATGCCGCCGGAGCCTCTGATGATAAAGCAGTAGCAATAGGCAGTGAAGCTAAGAGTAACAGCCGGAGCGCGGTAGCTTTGGGTGATCGGGCACATGCATTGGCGAATGATGCTTTGGCTATAGGTACAACGGCAAGTGCTACAGGAGAATCTTCCGGTGCAATCGGTACTGCCAATACTGTCAATGGAGCAGGGACATATGTCATCGGCGCACGGAACAGTGCCCCCACAACTCCGGTAGCAAGCAATGGTTCAAATATCACGGCGGTCAATTCCGGTGTGTTTGGAAATGAAAATACGTTGGACGGTGAGAATAACAGAGTAACCGGAAACAGTAACATCGTCAAAAAAGAAACGGCAACAGGGCTAACGGATATCATGCTGACAGGGAATAATAATACAGTCAGCGGCGATACGGATACAACGACGCAGGATGATGCCGGCAAGGTATCCGGTATCACGATTACCGGTTCAAAGAACACGGTAAAGGCAAAAAATAATACAAAGAATCTTACAGATGTCCAGATTGTCGGGAATAATAATACGATAGACACATCAAATAAAGCGCTTGATTTGTCCAATACCCAGATATTGGGCAGCAATGTGAATGCCACCATGGGGAATTCCGTATATCTGGGGAGCGGCTCCGCTTATGTGGCAGATAGCGCGTCCACCAAAGGCATGGCAGTTTATAACAGTGATGGCACTTATGCCTATGCAGGCGGCACACCGGCAGGTGTTGTCACGGTAGGAGCTAAAGGCAAGGAACGCCGTATTCAAAACGTGGCGGCCGGATTGGTTGCTCCGCAGAGTACGGATGCGGTTAATGGCAGCCAGCTTTATACCATGACTCGTCCGCTCCGTTTTGGCGGAGACAATTCCACTATCGGGGCGACAAGCGCGGCAGACGTCAATGTGGTTAAACGGGGATCTGACCAGGCGATGTCCATCTTGGGCGGCGCTGACGGCAGCAAACTGAGTGATAACAATATCGGCGTGGTAGCCGATGCGGCGAATAATAAGTTCAACGTCAAACTTGCTAAAGAGCTGAAAGATCTGACCAGCGTAACGACAAAAGACGCGGCAGGAAATACGACAGTAACTAACGGAGCCGGTACGACTGTGACCGACAGCACCGGAAATAAGACGGAAGTCACCGCCGGAGGTGTCACCATTACGCCGAAAACACCGGGAACCGGCAAGACGAATGTTTCTTTAACCGCGGACGGCCTGAATAATGGCGGCAACCAAATCCATAATGTAGAAAAAGGCACAGCCGATACGGATGCGGTCAATGTCAGCCAGCTGAAGGCTCAGTCTTCTGATCTTATTCAAAAGGGCTTCGGTATCCAGGCGGAAGATGGACAAAAAGTGCATAAAGACCTCGGTAGTGATGTGGAAGTTGTAGGTGATGGAAAAAATATTACCACCAAAGTCGAGGGCGGCAAGGTCAAAGTGGCATTGAAAGACGATATTAATGTCAACAGTGTGACGACAAAAGACGCGGCAGGAAATACGACAGTAACCAACGGAGCCGGTACGACCATTACCGACAGCACCGGGAATAAGACGGAGGTCACCGCCGGTGGCATTACCATTACGCCGAAGACACCGGGACCCGGTAAGACAAATGTTTCTTTAACCGCGGACGGACTGAATAATGGCGGCAACCAGATCCATAATGTGGCAAAAGGTACGGCCGGTACAGATGCGGTCAATGTAGATCAGCTGAAAGACGAGATCGCAGCCAATGCGACCAAGCTGGTAGACGGAAAGAATACCACCGTTGAAGGCGACGGAACAGCAGCCAATCCGTATAAAGTCAATGTAAAAGATAACATCAATCTTGGTGAAAAAGGCGCGAACGGCAAAGACGGATCCATTGGAGTCAACGGTAAAGATGGCTCTGCTGTGGTCATCAACGGCAAAGATGGCTCCATCGGTTTGAATGGCAAGGACGGCGCTAACGGACTTACCATTAAAGGTGGTGATGGTAAACCCGGCGTTGACGGAACGAATATCACACGTCTGATCATCGAAGAAAAGAATGGTGATAAACATGACGTAGCTACCCTGGATGATGGGCTTAAGTTCGCAGGAAATACCGGTACCGTAGCTAAAAAACTGAACAGTACCATGACGATCAAGGGCACCGGTGCGAAGGCGGATACGGAATATGATTCTTCCAACATCAAGACCATGGTGAATAGCAACGGTGAAATGATTGTTGGCTTGGACAAGAACCTGAAAAGCGAAACTATTGTTGCTACAGGTAAAGACGGCAAAGATGGTAAAATCGGTATTAATGGTAAAGACGGCGTAACGACAAATATTTCCGTTACCCGTGACGGCAAGCCCGGAGTAGACGGCGCGCCGGGTACGACCACGACCCGTATCGTATACGAGAAACCGGACGGAAGCAAAGAAGAGGTGGCTACCTTAAATGATGGCATGAAGTATGGCGGTGATACAGGAGCGGTCATCAAGAAGAAACTGAACGAACAGGTGAACGTAGTCGGAGGCATTACAGACACAAACAAACTGACCACAGAAGACAACCTTGGCGTCGTATCCGACGGCAATAACAACCTGAAAGTCCGCATGGCCAAAGACCTGAAAGGTTTGGAAACTGTGATGACAAAGACAGTTACTGCCGAGACAGGAAATATCACTACGGTAAATTCCGATACAGTGAATGCCAAGACTGTCAATGCCACGACCGTCAAGACGGGAGATACCACGATTAATGATAACGGACTGACTATCAATAACGGGCCTTCCATCACCAAAAACGGTGTAGATGCGGGAGATAAGAAGATCACCAATGTGGCGCCCGGCGATATTAGCCCGACCAGCAAAGACGCGGTGAACGGTTCCCAGCTGTTCCAGACAAACCAGAGCATCAGCAAGCTGGGGGACCGTGTGAACAAAGTTGGCGCTGGGGCAGCCGCCTTGGCATCCCTCCATCCGCTGGACTTCGATCCCGATGATAAATGGGATGTGGCAGCCGGTTATGGACATTACAGAAATGCCAATGCGGGGGCTATCGGCGTATTCTACCGTCCGAATGAGGATACCATGTTTAGTGTGGGAGGTTCCTTTGGCGGCGGAGAGAATATGGTGAATGCCGGCGTCAGCTTGAAACTGGGACAGGGCAACAATGTATCCACATCAAAAGTGGCAATGGCGAAAGAAATCAAAGATCTCCGTAAGGAAGTGGAACAGCTGCGCGGCGCGCTTGGCCAGGTCGTTCAGGGACAGGCGTTGGATCCGATGAAGATCAAGCTCTTCCCTGATGTACCGGAGAACCACTGGGCTTACGAATATATCGCCACCCTTGCGGGGAATGGTATCCTTGAAGGGTATCCTGACGGAAACTTTGGCGGTGACCGTATGATGACACGTTATGAATTCGGTGCTATTGTATACCGCGCGATGCAGAGAGGATTCGAAGTACCTGCTAGAATGCTCAAGGAATTTGAACCTGAACTGGAACGGTTCCGCGTGGACACGATTGCGCAGAACAAAGCAGGACAGCCGACAATCGAACGTGTACGTGTCATTCACAACAGATAATCCTGTAAAATAATTTCCGTGTAGTATGAAATCATGCCTCCATGAATATGCGATAGAATTCAGGAGGCATGATTTTTCTATTTTCTATAAAGAAAGCAGATGAACGATTTCGAAAATAAATGAAGTGTCTTGCCCTTGCGGGTTTAGGAAGGCGCCGATTTCAAAGACGCTAAGCGGCGCATGAAGTTGTGATCATCATCGATGCTGTAGATCTGGGGATACTCACTTGCGGGAGCGGGATGAAGAATACGGAATGAAATGTTTTCCTGTGTAACTGCCCGATTTGCTGTTGCGGTTTAGTGTCTGATTTCATTTTACAACTAACCTTGTTTCTTAATTATTCATGATAGTTTTTAAAAAAGTGGAAATAAGATAAATTCTCTGCTATAATATTTAATTATTAGAAAAGCAGTTTTGTGTAACCTGCGGAATTTGTCTGTTAAAATCTGAAACCGGTTGTGTGACAGGGAGAGGTGAGACGGAGTACGAAGGGGAAACAGCGTCAGGAAAACATAGTGGTTCTTTTATATTTTTATTTCTTTAATATTGGGAGGGAAAGTATGAACAAAATTTATAAGGTCGTATGGAGTAAGGCAAAACATGCCTATGTAGTCACTTCTGAAGTGGCAAAGAGCCACACGAAAAGCGCTTCGGGAAAAGCAGTGAAAGCCGCTCTGGCAGCAGCTGTGGGGATGGGAGTCCTCATGGGTGGATACACGGCGAATGCGGCGGATACAACGACAGGTTCCGGCAGCGGCGTGGCATATGGCACGGGCAGTGACGCGCCGAAAGCAGAAAATGTGGCCATTGGCAAAGGGGCTTCAATTGTCTATTCCAATGGTGCAAGTGCGGCAACCGGGGATGTTGCGGTAGGCAACGGTGCTAATATCAATAACTATGCCAGCCAGGGCGGCAGCATTGCCATCGGCAAAAACGCACACATAGAAAATATGGCTGGCGGCGGAGAAGCCAGCTTTGCCTTTGGACAGACAACATTTAGCGGAAGTTGGTTCTCTTCTGCTAGAATTCCTGCTGATCCGACGAAGGTCGTAGGCAGTGTTGCTATCGGTGATAATACATTTGCCCGTACCGGTAGTACGATGATCGGTTCACATAATTACAAAGGCGCACTGGGGGATACCACGGTAGACAGCGCTTCTACGCGGACAGACGCGTTGAATGTCTATGCCACCACCATCGGTGCCAACAGTTTCAGCAATGGCGCTTTTACGACAAGTACCGGTGTCTATAATATTATTTCCAGCGAGTATAACGGTGGACGACTGGCAAATCCGGTAAAGAATTTAGGAGCCACCATTACAGGTTCTTTGAATAGTATTGAATCGAAAACATCAAATAATCGTTATGCTGGTATCGCTAATACTGTTACTGGTGTGGCAAACCGCACCTTTAATTCCAATGGATCTCTCATTTACGGTGCCGGAAATGAAATTACCAATTCCATCACCAATATTTCTGCACCATCTGATAGTGGTTCTTCTGCAAAAGAATTTGCTGATAAATTGAGAACTGCGATTACAGGTTCTAAAAGTGGCGGTGCCACTTTAGCTATTGGCGGTGGCAACAAAGCGGATTATACCCAGAAAACATCCATTATTGGCGTTAACAATACCGTGACCGGTACCAGCGGCAGTCCGAGTACCTACAACTCGATCACCGGTTATAATAATACAGCGACTAATATCAATCACGTCTCCGTCATCGGTTCTGAAAATAATGTGACCAATACAAATGGCGCTGTTGTCTTTGGGGATAATAGAACACTGACAGGTGCCGACGGCAGCGTTGTCATCGGTTCGTCTCAAAACGGTACCAGTACCAGTGTCAAGAATGCCGTAGCCATCGGCAGTGAAGCCAACGTGACCAAAGAAGGCGGTGTAGCGCTTGGCGCAGGTTCTGTGGCGTCCGTGGATAAAGGCGCTGCGGGCTATGATCCCGGAACAGGTACGAATTCCACGGATACATCTTCGGTATGGAAATCTACGCAAGCAGCTGTTTCCGTAGGCGATACGTCCAAAGGTATCACCCGCCAGATTACCGGAGTTGCAGCCGGCACAAATGATACTGATGCTGTCAATGTAGCGCAGCTGAGGAAAGCAAAAACATCCATCGTAGCGGCTGCTTCCACAGAAGTAAGGGCCGGGACGAATATTACGTCGGTGAATAAGACGGCAGATCCTGGGGATGGACATGCTATATACACGGTCAATGCCAAGGATACAGTAGTAACCGGCGGCACGGTGACCTATGCCTCGAACGGTACAGGCACTGCTACGCTGACAAACAGTGATGGAACGACAGCAACCGTTACCGGATTGCAGGACAGCTATACATCATCTGCTTCACTCAGCGGGGATACGTTGAACTTCACCCGTAATGACGGCAGCACTTATTCCGTTTCCGGCATCGCGTCTTCGCAGGATATCAAAAATGTAACCAATAAAGTAGGCGAACTGGGAACCCGTGTGAACCGTGTAGGAGCGGGCGCTGCAGCATTGGCAGCCCTTCATCCCCTTGATTTCGACCCGGATGATAAGTGGGATTTCGCAGCCGGCTACGGCAACTACAAAGACGCTCATGCCGTATCGGTAGGCGCATTCTACCGCCCTAATGAAGATACCATGTTCAGCGTGGGCGGTTCCTTCGGTGCCGGTGAAAACATGGTGAATGCCGGAGTCAGCGTGAAGCTGGGACAGGGCAACCATGTATCCACATCCAAAGTAGCCATGGCAAAAGAAATCGTCGATCTCCGTGATGAGAACAAGGACTTGAAGAAACGTCTGGATACCATGGAGCAGAAGATGAATTCCATTCTTGGCATCCTGGATATGGGTAAGAAGAAGGATTTCCCCGATGTGCCGGAAAACCACTGGGCTTATGAATATGTGGCTACATTGGCAGGAAACGGTATTATCGAAGGTTATCCGGACGGTGAATTCAAGGGTGACCGTTCCATGACCCGCTATGAATTTGCGGCGATGTTCTATCGTGCATTGAAGAATGGAGCGCCGGTAGATGACAATATGGATAGAGCCATGAATGAGTTCGAACCGGAACTCCGCCAGATCCGTCTGGATCGTATCCGTGTCGACCGCATTTCCGGCAAGGACAATGACAGAAACAAGGTAGAACGTGTCCGCGTCAACAGCGAAGACGATAAGGCGAAAAATGATTACCGCGATGTGTACGGTTCTCATATTTCCCCGAAAGCGTAACGGAAAGCAAGGGTAAGGAAATAACTTAAGAAGCATAAAATACGGTACTCGTCAGATATGATGGGTACCGTATTTTTGTATGAGTGAGGATAAGCTGACAGTCAGACGTCATCCGAAGCGAATGTGAAGGCTCTGTACCTGTGGTGAGGAAAGCGGTAAGAAGATAAAAGCTATCAGCTGTGAGCGGTCAGCTACAAGTTGTTAGCCATTAGCTGTTAGCTATTAGCTGTGAGTTAAAAGCCGAAGCATATGATTTCCATTAGGTGTCATACGAAACAACAGCAAAGGATTTGCTGTTGTAGTGAGGAAAACGTTAAACGTCATCCGAAGCGAACGTGAAGGATCTATACCCGTGGTGAGGAAAGCCGTAAAATGCCATTCAAAGTAATAGATTCTTCACTCGGTGTCATGTTGTTGTTTCCCGTTTTTCTTGAACAGCATTCTTGCCACCGTTCAGAATGACGATTGGAGGAAGAAGATAAAAGCTATCAGCTGTGAGCTGTCAGCTATAAGCTGTTAGCCATTAGCTATTAGCTGTGAGTTAAAAGCTGAAGCATATGATTTCCATTAGGTGTCATACGAAACATCAGCAAAGGATTTGCTGTTATAGTGAGGAAAACGTTAAACGTCATCCGAAGCGAACGTGAAGGATCTATTGCCGTGATAAGGAAGACGATAAGTGTCATCCGCAAAATGGTGAGGCTGGGTGAAATATACCGCAGCAGCAAAAAAGAAACACGATCTCCCGCGGCAGAGAAATTTATGGGAGAATTGGTAAAAACCGTAAAGCGTAAAATATAAAATAACAGGGTGCGGTCTTGTACTGTTATTAAAAAGGAAAAAGCAGGAGGGTTCTATGCTGGAGACATTAAAAGAAGCGGTGTGCGCCGCCAATCTGGAACTTGTGAAACGGGGTGTCGTGATCTATACATGGGGGAATGTGAGCGGTATCGACCGGGAGAAAGGCCTTATGGTCATCAAACCGTCAGGTGTGCCTTATGAGAGCATGACAGCGGGCGACATGGTAGCAGTCGATGTGGAGACGGGAGAAACAGTGGAAGGGAAATGGAAACCGTCTTCCGATACGGAGACCCACTTGGCGCTGTACCGCGCGTTTCCTGAAATCGGCGGTGTGACACATACCCATTCCGTCAATGCCGCAGCTTTTGCCCAGGCGGGACTCGATATTCCTGCCCTCGGTACGACCCATGCGGATTATTTTTATGGGGATATCCCCTGCACAAGGGCGCTTACGGAAGAAGAAACGAAAAGCGCTTATGAGAAAAATACGGGTGCCGTCATTATAGAAACCGTGCGCTGCCGCGGATACGAGCCGCTTGCCGTGCCCGGCGCCCTTGTACGGAACCACGGGCCTTTTGCCTGGGGAAAAAACGCGGCGGACGCTGTGTACCATGCAGTCGTCATGGAGACTGCGGCGGAAATGGCGCTGAAAACAAAATTATTGAATCCTTCGGCCTCGCTTCCCGTATACATCCTTGATGAGCACTACCAAAGAAAGCACGGTCCGAATGCGACGTACGGACAAGGGAAATAAGTGAAAAACAGAAAGGAAATGTTCTTGCCGGTATGAAGTTTCATTTTATTTTTCCGGCCGGAAATTTTTACAGCTCATGGCGGCCTCTTTGTGTATGGAGATTTGACACGGATCTGCTGTGAGTTTTTTATTGTGCAGGGGATATGGCTGATTTTGCCATTCAATGTACAATCTGCGTGAATTGTCCATTAATGAACTTTATTTTGCAAATGATTATTGAATGTAAATACCCATGTGGGTATAATGAGGCCAAGAAAAGGAAATGGTACAAGAGCGGATGATAAAGGAGATGAAGTTCATGACAGCAGCCAATCATTATACACCGGCAGAATCAGAAAGAAGAGGCGCAGCAGGGAGCAGGCTGCCGATGAAAAGATTCTTCGGAAGGATGACGGCGGAATTGAAGGAGAGCAAGGGGGTTCTTCTCGTATGGGAAGCATTCTGCACGATGCTTACCGTATCATCTGCCATCGATCCGCTGGGAGGAGAAATGGTCCGGCAGGATCGCTCTGTTCCTGTGGTGACAGGAAATACATTCATTAAGGAATAAAACGGTTATCAGAAAAGCAGCGGGTTTTTATCCGCTGTTTTTTAGCGGATGGATGCCGGCAGATGAGCAATCGGGATGTTTCCCCCAATCAGAAAAGACAGAAATAGGAAAGCACAGATTCTTTTTACGGTTGAGGGCAGGGATGCTGCAGGCACGGCGGAACTGTTAAGCGTTATTCTGAGCAGTGAAGAATCCGTATCTATGATGAAAGGAGAGGGGAACCCGGGCGGTTTCTCTCTTTTGCAGTACGAAAAAAGCTTCCCGGTGAAAGGAAGCTTTTCATAGAGGTTGTGTAAGAAGCAACAATGAGCAGAAACGCCACGGCCAATGGCTGTCTCTTCTGTTTACGCTTCTATTGTATCTTGATGGCAATTATTTGTCAAGCGAGAAAGTGACATGAGATTAACAATCAAAGCGCAGAAATTTTATAAAGCTATATAGAAATATGTAGAAATGCAGATGAGGATGTGCTATAGTATAAAAAATTAATATATTTGCGAATGAAAAGGAGAAATAAGATGGGCATGATGAAAGAATTCAGGGATTTTGCTGTCAGGGGCAATGTGGTCGATATGGCAGTCGGCGTCGTTATCGGCGGCGCTTTCGGAAAGATCATATCTTCCCTGGTGGAAAATGTCATCATGCCGCCCATCGGAATGATTATGGGCGGTGTTGATTTCTCGAATCGATTTATCAATTTGGGAAAAACACCGGTGGCTACACTAGCGGAAGCCAAAGAAATGAACGTGCCTGTCATCGCTTACGGACAGTTTTTCAATACAATCATTGATTTTCTGATCATCGCTTTCGTGATTTTCCTTGTGATTCGCCAGATGAACAGGGCTTTTCCGAAAGAAGAAGCTGCACCGGCGCGCACCTGTCAGTTCTGCAAAGAACCTATTGCCGATGATGCGACCCGCTGTCCACACTGCACAGCTGTTCTTGATGAAACAAAGTAATTTTTCTGCAGGATGCCTTCTCTGTTTTTGCGGAGAAGGTTTTTAACCGGTCTTTTCTTGACCCTGTTTCCGTTACAAACTATAATAAGAAAATATGCGAGCGTGGCGGAATTGGTAGACGCACAGGATTTAGGATCCTGCGCCTTGCGCATAAGGGTTCGAGTCCCTTCGCTCGCACCATTTTCCCTCAGTCAAAAGACCGATGGATTTTTTTATTGCAGTGAAAACCCCTTTTGACAATGCTTTGCCGGCAAAAGGGGTTTATTTTAAAACGGGATATGATTTTGAAATAGGATACAAAGAAATATTATAACTGCACCGGGACAATCAATTCCTGGGGAATGGGTTCTCCGTCAGGATTCACGGCCGGTGTGAAGCTCCATTCTTTTACGGAATTTTCCGCATACTCGGAAAGGATTTTGAAATCGCTGCCCGGCAGATTTCCATCGTTGTCCGCTTTCGGCTTGCCGTCAGTTTTCCCATCCGCCGTGATGTAGACGGAAACACGAATCACAGGATGGTTATTTCTTTCTATGGCTTCTTTCACTTCGGCAGACGCCTTCTTCATCGGGCGGTCGGACGGAGCAGCAGATGTGGAAACCATCATGGAAAGGAAGCGCACAGGAATGGATACGGCAGCGCTCACTGGCTTGTCTCCCAGTTTGGCGGGGTTGAAGCGCCAGCCTTCTACGCATCTCATGGCATATTCGTCAAGAACGACGGATCCTGCGCTTTGGGTGACAACGGTATCAGCGGGGATCCCGTCTTCCGTGACGGTCATCCGGATGACTGTGGCGGAAGAATGAGGAAGGGATTCCATGGCGGCATGGACGGCACCGCTCTGAGGAAGCATGGGATTGCTTTTCAGACTTGGCTTTGTCTGCATTTCTTCCGTGAGCGGAACGCCGTCCTTGTCAAGGAAATATCCTCCCTGCGGAACCGCTGCCTGGGAAATGCCGGAAGAAAGAAGGAGTGCTGCGGATAATGAGATTAATATTCTTTTCATAGTGACCTCGTTTTCTTTAAAATAAAGTACATTTACATTTTAATGGATGGAGCGGAAAAAAGAAAGTTAACCACGGCAGAAAAAATGAAACGGAAAAAGGACGTTTTTCCTTCCAAAAAAGTATCTTTAGATGATTAAAGCAGTGAATTATGATACAATATACATAAGTATAAAACGGTTATTTTTTATTTTTCAGCAGTGTTTCTGTGAATTTTTGGGGTTTACGGAAATTTTTGCAGTTCCCTCTTTATGTATTGGAAATGCGGAGAACTGTTTTCGTATTTCTTTGGTCGTGTTTTTATTTGGAATCAGGTTTTGCGGGATTGAGGGAGGATAGATGACGGAGATAGAAATGTTTCGCGGCGCGATGATCGGCGGCGCCTGCGGAGATGCTCTGGGGTACCCTTTGCAGGAGCTTTCTGTCTGTCGTATTCAGCACAAGTACGGGCCCTTTGGCCTGCGTACGCTTGTGCGGAACGGGCAGTGCGGAAATCTGGCGCCGGTGACGGGAAATACGCAGATGGAACTGGCCACGGTAGACGGACTTCTGTGGACAGATGCAAAGAAATTGGAAGAAGCAGAAGGGCTGTACCGCGGCTATATGCGCTGGTTTTACAGCCAGACGGGGGAGGAACCGCGGCGCGGGCAGCGTACGTGGATGAGACGGCAGCCTCATGAACGGGAGATCTGCCTTGTGCGGGAAAAGTTCATGCATGCCCGCCGTAAACCGGAAGAAGGTCTTTTGAATGCGTTTTCCGGGGAAACGATGGGGACAACGAAAAATAAGGTAAATGAAAGCAAAGGCGGCGGCGCGCTGACAAGAGTGGTACCTATCGGGCTCCTTTATGCCGGCGACAGTAAGACAGCTTTTAATGCCGGCGTAAGGGCGGCGGCTTTTTCCCACTCGACTCCTGTCGCCTACTATGCGGCAGGGGCGGTATCGGCACTGATTGCCTGCCTTGCTGACGGAATGACGCTTCCCAAGGCTATTGAACGGATTCACGGGCTTTTGAATAAAACCCATCGGACCGACAGCATTACCACGCTTCTTTCTGCGGCGCAGCAGCAGGCTAACGACCAGCCTGCCGGAAAGGGGAATGTCTGGGCATACATCGACAGTATCCATTCTCTGGGAAGCGGCGATCAGGCAGATGAAGCTCTGGCGATAGCCGTATATGCTGCCCTTGCTGTGGATGATCCTGTAGATGCGATCATCGCCGCGGCGAACCATAATGGAAACAGCCCGATTACGGCAGCGCTGACAGGAGCCATAGAAGGTGTCCGCTTTGGCGCAGATTTTCTTCCGAATTACTGGAAGGATCTGGTGGAAGGGGAAGAAATCATTGCCGGTCTGGCGGATAAACTGTACCACCTGTATGAAAAACGCCTGAGAAGAGAAAAGGCAAAACAGAAAACAAAAGTTAAAACGGCCGGATCTGAAAAAGGGAAAATAAAATCCGGAAAACTGGCAGAGGAAAAGCCCGCGGAAGAAAAGCCGAAAAGAAAGCGCACAGGAAAAACGGAAGCGGCCGGTGTGAAAGAAGCGGAAGAAACGGTAAATCGGAAGGCCAAAAGATCACGAAAGGCGAAAACCGCAAAAGCATAAAAATAGAAAAGGGAAGAAAGAGAACATTCCTGCTGCCGGCAGCGAGTGTTTTTCTTTTATGGCAGATAAGAGTTTCCTTTGCGGGGGCTCTTTTTTGACGGGCAAATTTCTTTTCCTTGTTATTTCTTCTTCCATCCCTTATACTTCTTTCATGGTTTAATGAAAGGGGACTGTAATGAAGAGGATTTTTATTTCTCTTTTCTTTTTTGCTTTTATGTGGACCGCTGCCGGGGCGGATGCTTCTCCGGAACTGCTTTTTGTCCGCTGGCCGGCGAATCCGGACGCGGTGTGGTATTCTTTCCGCATCGTGCCTGTAACACAGCATTTCGGACGGAAAGAAATGCGCCCGCCGATTTATGAAGACGGCCATGTTTTCCGTGACAGTGTGATGATTGAAAAAGAAATTACAGACAGCTATGACGGACCGGGGATCCTCTGCTGCCAGGTGAAAGCCATCGGTCTGGACGGGCAGAGCATTTCCGCCTATTCGGCACCTGTGCCGATGGAAAAGGCCGCGCAGGAAATGGAACGGTACGCGCCGAAGATCCGCGTGAAATACCATGAGCAGAACGGTACGGTTCTTCTTTATCCGGCCTATTCTTTTGTGAAAATTCCCCACGCGGTTTCTTATGAAGTGGAAATCACTGATGAAGAACCGGAAAATCCTGACGGCTGTGAACCGTCTGTCCATCGCATTTCGCAGGGGATTGTTACAATCCCCGAACTTTTTGACGAGCTGCCACGGCAGGGAACGGTCTGGTGGCGTGTCCGCGGTCTTGATGAAAATGGCGGGCCTGTAGGTGTATGGAGCGAAGCGGAAAAGATCGTGAATGATCCCGCGGAAAACTGGGAAACCGGCATTCTTGGAGACAGTATCAGCCACGGCGGCGGGCGGATGTCTTACAGTCCGGCGGATTGGCCTTACAATTATGCGTACTATCTTGATTTTCCTACGATGAATATGTCCCGGAGCGGTGATAAAACGGAGGACCTTCTCCGGCGGTTCGATGCGGATGTCCTCCCTTTCCATGTACGGTACCTTCTCATTATGGGCGGAACAAACAATCTGCGCTGCGGGGGAACGGCGGAAGAGGTCATTTCTGACCTGGAAGCTCTTCAGGAAAAATGCAGGGCTAACGACATCGAGCCTGTCCTGCTTACCATTCCCCCGATCGCCCCGGATCGGATTTGGAAATATTACCAGCAGCCGACGGCAGAAAACTGGAAAGCGGAATTTGACAAAGTGAACGGCTGGATACGGACGCAGACCCATATCGATACAGCAGCGCCCTTTGCCATGTATGAAGACATGCCGGAAAATCTTGCGGCGGACGGCCTTCATCCCGACAAAGAAGCAAAAGAAAAAATGGGGAAAATAATCAATGAAAAATTTCCTGAAATAAGAAAAAAGATCTCTGACACGAAAATACAAAAATAAAATAAAAGAAAGACTCCGAAAAGAGTCTTTTTCTTATGAAAGGAAACAAACGGATAGCCGGATTCTATCATCTGTAAGCGGATAGTTTTTTCGTCTTTTGATAAAAGCGGCACTCACGGTAAGCTGTCATCGAAGTAACAGATTCTTCACTCCGTGTCATCGTTCCGCTTTCCTGTTTTCTTATACGGCATGCTTGCCTCCATTCAGAATGACAGGAAACGGTAAGACGTCATTTAGAGTATCAATGAAAGGCCTGTAACCCGTGGTGAGGAAGACCGTAAGGCGTCATAATGAGAGAAAACGTTAATCGTCATCCTGAACAAATGTGAAGGATCTGTTACCGTGGTGGGGAAAGCGGTAAGAAGATAAAAGTTATCAGCTGTGAGCTGTGAGCTGTCAGCTGTCAGCTAAAAGTGCTGAATGACACCGAACGATAAGACGTTATCCAGAGTGGCAGCGAAGAATCTGTTGCGCAAATGAAGGAAAAGGAAACCATACTGCTTAGCACATACTGCATATTATATGTATTATAGATATATAGTAAGATATTTCTTGGGTATCTATATGGGAACCGTAGATTTCAGGTTTGAAGCAATTAAGAAATAAAAAGACTGAAATTTGTCAAAATCTAATAATTGTGGTACACTGAAGTTGCTAAAAAGGCAGTCCTTCTTTTTTAGTGCGGAGATTCAGAAAACAGGCAGAGGAAACACGGTCACTCGAGCGAGATTTTCTGATTCCTGCTGAGCTAAGGACGCAAAGTTTTTTCTCAAAGGAGGAAGAATCATGAAAAAGATTCTCGCAATCGCAGCAGCAGCTGCACTCACCGCAGGCGTATCCGCATACGCTGCAAATCCATTCTCTGATGTATCCACCGATGATTGGGCCTACCAGGCAGTGTCCGATCTCTCCGATCAGGGCGTTGTAGAAGGCTATCCGGACGGTACATTCAAAGGCGAAAGAAACATGACCCGTTATGAATTGGCGCAGGTTATTGCCCGTCTGATGGCCCGCGAAGACCAGCTGAATGCAGAACAGAAAGCAACCTTGGACAAACTGGCAGGGGAATACGCAGATGAACTGGCAAACCTTGGTGTCCGCGTAAGCAACCTGGAAAAGAAAGTCGGCAACATTTCCTGGTCCGGCGATGCCCGTATGCAGTACCAGCATAACCTTGACGGAGCTAAAGATCATACGGATGCTTGGACAGGCCGTCTGCGCATCAATGCGGACGCCCAGGTCAATGACCAGGTCGTTGTTTCCGGTCGTTTCGTATCTGAAATGAATTTCAAGGATAATAAAGATGCCAATACTATCATGGACCGCATCCATGCCCGCTGGACACCGAATGACGCTTTCTACATGGATCTCGGCCGCCAGGGTGTGGCACTGGACCAGACCGGCGTGTTCTGGGATGAAGATGGAAGATTTGACGGCGTTGTAGCAGGTTATGATAATGGTAAATTCGGCGCTGAATTCGGTTATGGCCGTTTCCAGGACGCTGAGCGCAGCATGGATACCTATCACTGGGAAAACAGTGCGTCCATTGAAGCCTGGTATGGCAAGCTGACCGGGCACTTTGGCGAGTCTTCCATGCTTTCTGCTTTCTATTTAGACAATGTACAGGGACTCAATGGAAGTAGTGTAGCTCCTGCTTACAAGGGAGCACATATTTATGCTTGGGGTGCCGGCGCAACCATCGGACTGGGCGATTCCGGTCTGAGTATTGACGGTGATTTTATCCAGACCAAGGGTAATCACGAGTTCGGACATGGCAATCTGTGGACAGCCGGACTGAATTATGGCGAAGTGGATTTGAATAAACCGGGCAGCTTTACCCTCGGTGTTCACTATGTAAGAGCTGATGCAGGTTCTTATCTCCTCGGCAACTCCGCTTTGGACATGACGGATCAGCTGGAATATGGCTGGGACAATGGTGCAGGCGTGAAGTTCTGGACAGCAAAAGCAGGTGTTGCTGTACAGAAGAATGTAGAACTGGACGCTTACTACAACTTCGGCGCGAAAACATATGACAGCCAGGCGGAAAATCCCGCGAATACATGGGGCGTTGAACTGAACTACGCTTTCTAATTCGTGATTGTAAGCTAACAATAGAAGACCTCTTCGGGGGTCTTTTATTTTGCGAAAAATGGCTGTCGGACAGGAACGCCTGTTTCCATCCGTTTGTAGGACGTTTTTCATTCTTCGGAACAGCCTGTTTCCTTTTTATTTCATTCGAGTAACAGATTCTTCGTGTTCGCTTCGGATGACGCTTACCGTCTGCCGTCATTCAGAACGGTGGTAAGAATGCTTTGTGGGAAGGACGGGAAACGGAGCAGTGGCATGGAGTGAAGAATCTGTTACCTTGAATGACATCTTACGGTTTTCCTCACCACGGGTATAGATCCTTTGCTGTCGCTCTGAATGACGCCTTGCCGATGTCCTCACTGGAGGTACAGATCCTTCATGTCCGCTTATGATGACGCTTAACGTTTCCTTCATTATGACGTGTTTTCCCAAAATCGTCATTCAGAACGGTGGTAAGAATGCTTTGTGGGAAAGACGGGAAACGGGACAGTGGTACAGAGTGAAGAATCTATTGCGCTGATGACGCCTTACCGTCTTCCTCACCACAGGCATAGATTCTTCGCTGGCGCTCTGAATGACGCTTAATGTTCCCGTTATTATGACACTCTTTCCTTCAAGCGTCATTCTGAACGGAGTCGAGAAAGCCTTGAGGGAAAAACGGGAAACGGAGCAGTGGCATGGAGTGAAGAATCTGTTACCTTGAATGACATCTTACGGTTTTCCTCACCACGGGTATAGATCCTTTGCTGTCGCTCTGAATGACGCCTTGCCGATGTCCTCACTGGAGGTACAGATCCTTCATGTCCGCTTATGATGACGCTTAACGTTTCCTTCATTATGACGTGTTTTCCCAAAATCGTCATTCAGAACGGTGGTAAGAATGCTTTGTGGGAAAGACGGGAAACGGGACAGTGGTACAGAGTGAAGAATCTATTGCGCTGATGACGCCTTACCGTCTTCCTCACCACAGGCATAGATTCTTCGCTGGCGCTCTGAATGACGCTTAATGTTCCCGTTATTATGACACTCTTTCCTTCAAGCGTCATTCTGAACGGAGTCGAGAAAGCCTTGAGGGAAGGACGGGAAACGGAGCAGTGACATGGAGTGAAGAATCTATGACTCTGATGACGTCTTACGGTTTTCCTCACCACGGTAATAGATTCTTCACATTTGCTTCGAATGACGATTAACGCTCCCCTTACTACAACAGCAAATCCTTTGCTGATATTTCGTATGACACCTAATGGAAATCATATGCTTCGGCTTTTAACTCACAGCTAACAGCTTGCAGCTGACTGCTCACAGCTGATAGCTTTTATCTTCTTATGGTCTTCCTCACCACGAGTACAGATTTTTTCGCTGCGTTCCGGGTGACATCTGACCGTTCTCTGTCAATAAGGCACTATACAGGGTATGTTATAATAAGTATATATAAATATATGAATAAGCTTTAGCTTTGAAAGAAGGTGTTCTTATGTGGAAGAAAACAATACTTGCCGCGGCACTGCTTGCAGGTGGCGTAGTTGGCGGTTTTGCCGCGTATGATGGCGGAGATAATCCGCCGCAGGATGAAAACGTACAGCTCTGTCCCATCGGAGAAAACGGTGAGCGGGGAGTCTGCGGTGTTCCGGAGAGAAGCGGTGATGACCGGGAAGCTTGCAGGGGTCCGCACTGCAATAGGTGGTACGGAAGAAAATAAGGGAGACGGGAGACCGTTTCCTTTTTTCTTTATCCGGAAGCAAGAGGGGAAAGGGCGGTACTGATTTCTTCGTGAAAAGCGGAGTGTGTGAAGTGTTTTTGTTTGACATCTGATGGCCGTTTAGCTATAATTAGCATGTTATGGTGTGTGAATACACAGGACGCAGTAAGGAGGTGTTCACTGATGGCAAAAATGACATTCCAGCCTAATAACCACTGGAGAAAACATACCCACGGATTCCGCGCCCGTATGAAGACGAAAGCCGGCCGTATTGTTCTGAAAAGAAGAAGAGCCAAGGGCAGAAAGGTATTAAGTGCCTGAGTCAGAATCGAAGCAGGAGAAGAAGTATCCGCTTCACCGTGATTTCCGTATCCGGCAAAACAGGGATTACCGGCGTATATACTCGTCCGTCCGGCGTTTCAGCAACCGCGCGGGACTTATGTACGTGGTCAGGACGAAACGGGAACCTGTCCGGATCGGGTTTGTGACGACGAAGCGCATCGGCAATGCCGTGGCGCGCAACCGGGCAAGGCGCCTGATGAAAGAGGTTTATCGCCTCCATCGTCATGAACTTTCTTCCCATTATGAAGCCATATTGCTTGCCGCCGCTTTTCTGACGACAGCGACGTATAGCGAGGCGGAAAAGGCTTTGCTTGCGCTGTGGCGTAAAGCGGGCATGCTGGAGGGGGCATGATGAAGACGGTGCTGATCGTTCTTATTCGATTTTACAGGAAATATGTTTCTCCCCTGAAACCGCCATGCTGCCGTTTCACTCCCACCTGCAGCACTTACGCGCTGGAAGCGGTGGAGAAATACGGCGCGCTGAAAGGCGGATGGCTCGCGTTAAAGCGGATCTTGAAGTGCCATCCTTTCCATAAGGGCGGTTATGACCCTGTTCCATAAGGCTTTTCCGATAGGCAATGTACGGCGCTTTTGATAAGGCGCCGCTTTTTTCATCTTTCGCGTTTTGTTATCCTGTCACGCCATGAATTTAGCAGAGTTTCTGCATTCCTGTCTCATCCTGCTTTTGAAATTCAGAAAGCGGGAACATTTAGGCGGCTGAAATAGAGGCCGTATAAGGAGAAATTATGAATCTTGGCTTTGGCGGAGGCGGATCTGAGTTCCAGATTCCCGTACTCTCGGCTATTGTAGGCATGATTGCCGATCTGATGCGCATCGGCCTGCAGATTTGTTATGAATTTACTTCCGGTCTTGGATTTCCCAATTACGTCATCGCTATCGTCGTTCTGACGATACTCATTAAGACGCTGCTGCTTCCCCTCGCGGTGAAACAGATCCGTTCCATGAAAGCGATGCAGGCAATACAGCCGGAGATCCAGAAAATCCAGAAGAAGTACAGAAATGACCCTGCCATGATGCGGCAGGAAATGGGGCGTCTGTATAAAGAGCATAATGCGTCCCCCATGGCAGGATGCCTGCCCTTGCTCATACAGATGCCTTTCCTTATCGCGATGTACTATGCGATACAGGGGTTCAGTTATGACCCTCTCCACGCGGGTTTCCTCTGGATTGAAAGTTTGGCGTCGGAAGACGGCACATACATCCTGCCGATTCTGTCCGCCGCGTCCACGTTCCTTGTTTCCTGGCAGACGACGCCGAAAGACGCGCCGGGCAACCAAAAGACGATGCTTTTCATGATGCCTCTTATGATCGGCTGGATGTCTCTTCATTTTCCGAGCGGTTTGGTGATTTACTGGGTGGTGAGCAATATTTACCAGTTTTTCCAGCAGCTTATCATGTTCCGCGGGGAAAAGGGAAAGGAAATGATAAACGGGCCTTCGAAAAAAGGCGTAGTCACTGTCCATACCGATGAAGAGGCTGTGGCTAAGACAAAGAGGAAAAAGATTATCCGCAGAAAAATTATTAAAAAGGTAGCAAAGAAACCGGCAGCCGATGAAGCACCGAAGGTCGGTGATGAAAAAGAAAAAACGGCTCCTGCTGAAAAGACGGCAGAGGCCGGGGATAGTTCCGGGAAAGCGGAGGGATAACTATGAAAACTGTCAGAATTACCGCAAAAACCGTTGACGAAGCAGTGGAAGAAGGATTGAAGAAGCTGGGGCTTTCCCGCGCAGAAGCAGTGATCCGTGTCATTGAACAGCCCTCAAACGGACTTTTCGGTTTGTTCAACAAGAAAGATGCCGTTGTCGAGGTCGGCGCGGCAGGATCGGAAACGGAAGATGCTGCGGAGACTGCCGGGGACATGACTTCGGCTGTTGCCGGGGCTGCAGACGGAGAGGAAGAAACCGTTTCCGCTGCGGAGGAGCCGGGGGAAAACGTCATGGCCGGCGGCGATACGGAAGAAGTTCTTACGGCGAAAAAGGAAAAACGCGGCCGTGAGGAAACTCCGTTTTCCGCGGAAGAGCAGGAAGAGGCCGCTGAAGAAGCGAAACGTTTCCTGACGGGCGTTTTCAAAGGAATGAAGATGGAAGTGCAGCTTGAAAAGATGGTGAATGAAGAACGCATTCTTTTCAACCTTCACGGCGAGGGTCTGGGCATCCTTATCGGAAAGCACGGCCAGACGCTGGACGCGCTCCAGTACCTGACAAATCTGGCGGCAAATAAAAATTTCCGCCACCATTACTTCGTACTCCTTGATGTGGAGGACTATCGGCAGCGCCGCAGACAGACGCTGGAATCGCTGGCGCACCGCCTGGCGGATAAGGTGAAGCGTACAGGGGAAGAAATCCGCCTTGAACCGATGTCGGCGGGCGACCGCCGCATAATCCACCTGGCGCTCCAGAGTGACGGCGCGGTGTCTACAGAAAGCGACGGAGAAGCGCCGTACCGCTGCGTCGTGATTCGCGCGAAACAGTAAAAATAAAAAGCCTCATGGCGGAATGATTTCAATCAGACGGCTGTGAGGTTTTTTACTGCATGGTACGGAGGTCGGAAATGCTGTGTTCCGTTTCCTGTGCTTTTCTTCTGCGGTTCCTGTTTTTTGTCGTCCTGCCTTATTTCATTTGCGACGGACGGTCAACAATATTTCGTCAGTTGTGCTAAAATAACCATATATATAGAAAGGGGAGGTGGTTCGTTGTTCGCTTACGCGTTCACGTTCCTTGCCGCGCTTGCCGTGACGTTTATTCTCACGCCGGCCGTAAAAAATTTCGCGGTGCAGATCGGCGCCGTGGATAAGCCGGATGCACGGAAGGTGCATCACGGACTGGTCCCCCGTTTGGGCGGGCTTGCCATATACGCAGGGTTTATGGTATCCGTCATTCTTACGGTGGGCTTTACTTATGAAATGACAGGGATTATGATCGGCGCGACCTGTCTTGTTTTCGTGGGGATTGCAGATGATATCGTATCTCTTCCCGCCAAGGTGAAACTTCTCGGGCAGATCTTATCCGCCGCCGTGCTTGTGATATTCTTTGATGTGAATATTGACTGGATTGATCTTCCCTATATGGGGATCATTGAATTTCCTCTCTTTATTTCCATACCGCTTACTATTTTCTGGATCATCGGATTTATCAATACGGTTAATCTTATTGATGGTCTTGATGGGCTTGCTGCGGGGATCGCCACGATAGCGTCTATTGCCATTGCCTTTCTTGCATTCCAAATGGGGCAGTGGATATCGGCTGCCGCTATGGTGGCCATGACGGGGGCGTGCCTCGGCTTTCTGCAGTATAATTTCAATCCGGCTAAAATTTTCATGGGCGATACAGGATCCATGTTTCTCGGGTATGTGATTGCCGCGGTGTCGGTCATGGGATCTATGAAGACGGCGGCTGCCGCAGTCCTTATCGTGCCTTTGGTGGCGCTGGCCGTGCCCATTACCGATACGGTACTTGCTATCGTGCGGCGCAGGCAGTCAGGGGTGCCGATTTTTTCACCGGACAAGAATCATCTCCACCACCGTCTTCTGGCGGCAGGCCTGTCGCAGAAACAGGTGGTGCTGGTGATGTACGCGCTGACCGCTTTTTTCTCGGCAGCGGCGCTCCTTGTGGTGAAGCTGAATCCATTTCTCGGTGTGGCGGTGATCCTTTTCGCACTCGGGGTGTTTATTTTCTGGGCGAAGAAACTCGGCGTCATGAGAGAGGTCATTCTTCCGCCGTCGGAAAAGGATGAGAAATAAAAAAGAATTGGCAGAAATATTTCATTGTATCAGCTTGTTTTATGAAAAGGAGTAGTCCTGTGAAAGTCATGACGGTTTTCGGCACGCGGCCTGAAGCGATAAAGATGGCTCCTGTCGTGCAGTCGCTTCTGGCGCATCCCGAAATAGAAACAAAGGTCTGCCTCACGGCGCAGCATCGGGAAATGCTCGATCAGGTGGTGGATCTTTTCAAGCTGCCCGTCGATTACGATCTGGATATCATGAGGAGCGGACAGTCCCTGTATGACATCACTTCCCGCGTCCTTCGCGGACTGGAAGAAGTACTGGAAAAGGAAAAACCGGACTATGTCCTTGTCCATGGGGATACAACGACGACATTTACCGCGTCGCTTGCCGCTTTTTACAAGCAGATCAAAGTCGGACATGTAGAAGCGGGGCTGCGCACGGGAGATCTGGCGTCCCCTTTTCCTGAAGAGGCGAACCGCCAGCTTACGGGCGTCCTGGCCAGTCTTCATTTTGCCCCGACAGAAACAGCGCGGGGAAATCTGCTCCGTGAAAATAAAAAGGATGAAAATATTTTTGTTGTGGGGAATACCGTCATTGATGCGCTCCTTTCGACGGTAAAGAAAGATTATACTTTTGAAGATGAAGAAATACAGGCGATTGAAGAACACAAGCGCGTCATCCTTGTGACCACCCACCGCCGTGAAAATTTGGGCGCGCCCATGCATCATGTGTACCGTGCGCTCCGCCGGCTGGTGGAAACCGTACCGGATACGGAAGTGGTATTTCCTGTCCATCGGAATCCTCTTGTCCGTGAAGCGGTGGAGGAAGAGCTGGACGGCGCGGCGGGCATCCATCTTGTGGAACCGATGGAGTATGAGCCTTTCACGAATCTGATGGCGCGGTCCGCCCTTGTGCTGACCGATTCAGGCGGCATACAGGAGGAAGCGCCGAGTCTGGGGAAACCCGTCCTTGTCCTTCGCGATACGACAGAGCGCCCCGAAGCGGTAGAGGCGGGGACGGTAAAACTGGTAGGCACCGGGGAAGAGAAGATTTATCAGACGGCATACCGGCTGCTGACCGATGAGGCGGCATATCATGCGATGGCGGAAGCAGTGAATCCTTACGGTGACGGCAGATCCGCCGGGCGCATCGTGGAGACGCTTTTGTATGCGGAGGGGATTTCTCATAAAAAACCGTCTAAATTTATAGCTAAGTAAATCCGCATATGTTACAATAACTTTGTATGGGTAGAGCTGTACGTATTTTGCGTGCAGTTTTTCATGATATGCACATGCCGGAGATGGCCATGAAGAATGCCGGGGAACAGGGAGATAAAGGAAAAGAGTTCAATCCGATGCGCAGTATCGCTGTGGCAGGCGGAGCGGGCATGACCCTTCTTTCCTGTATCGGCCTCGGTATCTGGGGCGGACTTAAGTGTGATGAATACTTGGGGACGTATCCTTTCGGCCTTATCGGGTTATCCCTTTTGGGCGCCATATCCGGATTGTGGGCCATAATTAGAAAAATGATAGGAAAGTAAGAAATGAAGTATGATACGGTATTCCCTGCTTTTGCGGATAGAATGGTCAGCCGTCTGGCAGCCATAGGCGCTGTCGGCGCGGCCGCCGCGTTTTTGAAGTGGGAATGGACTGTAGCGGCAGGATTTGCCGCCGGCGTCGTATTTCATATTCTTTTTTTCTTGTACATGAAACAGCGTTACATCCACTGGGAGAAAGAAAAGCGGGACGCGGCCTACATAGGCCAGATGGGCGCCGCGCTTGCAGGCTTCCGGCTTTTTGTGGAAGCGGGGCTGGCGGCGGCGGTGGTTTTATGGACACCGCTTTCCATTCTTGGCTTCCTGGCGGGCTTATTGTCACTGTTCCCTGCTACTATCTGGGCAAGGCAATAGTGTGGAATAAGAATAATATTTTCCTGACGTCCAAAAAAGAGAGGGGGTGAGACTATGCATTTTCATACAGGTACACATGTGGTTGCACAGCTTTTCGGAATGTCGGTCAATCTGGATACGATTTTTACACAATGGCTTACTGCCCTTATAGTATTTATTATCGTCTTTGCTGCGAGCCGGGGGCGTTCGCTCGTTCCAAACGGTATCCAGAACGCGGTGGAAATGGTCATTGAGCCGCTATGCTCCCAGTTTGAAAGGAATATGGGATCGCATTATAAAAAGGTTGTTTATTTCCTGTTGACACTTTTTCTGTTCATCTTTGTGGCCAATGAAATAGGACTTCTGCCGACAGCCCATCTGACAGCGTCTCCGACAAATGATGTGAATACAACCTTGGGGCTGGCGCTGACCGGTACATTATGTATTCATTTCGTTTATATCAGGAACAGGGGATTCGGCAAATGGCTGAAACATTTCTTTGAACCGATGCCGCCGTTCGTCATCATCAATATCGTGGAAGAACTTTCCCGTCCGGTAACTCTGGCGATGCGTCTGTTCGGTAATATTTTAGCAGGGGAAATTCTGCTGGAAATCCTCTACGCGCTGGCACCTGTGCTTGTACCTTTGCTCTGGGTCGTATTCAGCCTTGTGGTCGGATTGATCCAGGCATACATTTTCACTACGCTGACGTCCATTTATCTCAAGGAAAGTGTGGAATAAGTGAAGGTGTGCAGGTGAGTGGGAGCGGCACTCCATAAAATGCCGGGCGCCGCCCGTAAAAACGGTACCATTATATCCGGAAAAACCGGGACATTATATTCTTAGGAGGAATTATTACCATGGATCAGACTATTGTTGTTCAGTATTCCCTTATCGCATCTGCGCTGATTGCGGCAGTTGCCGCATTTGCAGCAGCATTTGGTGATTCTAAATTGGCATCCCACGTTATCGACGGCATGACCCGCCAGCCGGAAATCCAGGGGCAGCTCTTCACTTCCATGCTCGTCGGCATCGGCTTGATAGAATCTATTCCGATTATCGCTATCGTTATTTCTCTCGTCCTCGTATTCGCCAATCCTTTCCTCGGCTAATTCCAATTCATTGTTAGCCTAAGGAGGGGATTTCATTGGTAGAATTAAATGGTACGCTGCTGATTTCAATCCTCAACTTTATCATTCTCGTTGCCGTTTTGGCACATTTCTGCTATAAGCCGGTGCTGAAGGTCATGGATGACCGCAGGAACAAGATCCGGAATGACCTGGACAGCGCGGCCCGGTCCAGCGCGGAGGCGGCCAAGCTCAAATCCGATCTGGAAGCGGAACTTGCCAATGCCCAGGTCGCCGCACAGGGGATCGTGGACAAGGCCGTAAAAGAGGCCAAGGTACAGGCCCAGGCGCAGATCGATGAGGCCCATGCGGCTATTGAGAGGGAAAAAGTCCAGGCTGCTAAACAGATCGAAAGGGAACGCAAGGATGCCCTGGAGGATCTGAAGACGCAGGTGGCCGCTCTTTCCTGTGATATTGCATCGAAGATCATCAGCAAAAATATGACGCCGGATACGAATGACCGGCTCATAGCGGAAAGCATCGCAAGACTGGATGCCGGGCAGGCAGGTAAGTAATCATGGATAAGAACGTAATCCTTGCAAAGAAGTACGGACGAGCCATCTATGAAATTGCCGCAGAGCAGCACTGCCTGGAACAAACGGAAGAAGATCTCCGCCTCATTGCCGATACCATAGGGAAAAGCAAAGAGCTCGGGGAGATTCTGAACCATCCTCTGCTTGCTAAGGATGTCAAGAAAGATACTATAAAGAAGTTATTTGCAGATAAGGTGCAGCCGATAGTTTTACAGTTCTGCTATGTTGTTATCGACAAAGGCCGCATCGCTGATTTTGCTGCCATGGCGGATGTCTATGCCAATCTTGCGCATCATGGGATGGGCATGGAGGAAGCCGTGGTAACCTCTGCGTTTCCATTGACCAAATCCCAGGTGGACGCTTTGAAAGCCAAACTTGCGGAAATCACGGGAAGCAAAATTATCATGAAACAGAAAGTAGACGCATCTTTGATAGGCGGATTCACGGTCCGGATGGGAGACCGTCTGATTGACGGATCCATAGCCCGCCAGCTTGCGGCGCTCCGCTCGCAAATGATGCAAAGAGATTGAGGTGACTTACAGGATATGAAAATCAGTTCAGATGAAATCACATCTGTCATTAAAAAACAGATTGAAAATTACAAAGTAGACCTCAATGTCGATGAAGTAGGTACGGTTCTTGAAGTCGGCGACGGTATCGCCCATGTATATGGCCTTGAAAACTGCATGGCCGGTGAATTGCTGGAACTGCCGAACGGCGTTTACGGCATGGCCATGAACCTGGAAGAAAGCAATGTAGGTGCCGTTCTTCTGGGGAATGCGGAAACCATCAAGGAAGGTGACGTAGTAAAGAGAACGGGCCGTCTGATGCAGGTTCCCGTAGGCAATGCGGTCATCGGCCGCGTGGTCAATGCGCTGGGACAGCCGATTGACGGCAGAGGCGAAATCAAGACTGACGCTTATCGCGACATTGAAATCAAAGCTCCGGGCATTGCCGACAGACAGCCGGTAAACGTCCCGCTGCAGACCGGTCTGAAATGTATCGACTCCATGGTCCCGATCGGCCGCGGACAGCGTGAGCTGATTATCGGCGACCGCGGTACAGGCAAGACCGCCATCGCTATTGATACCATTCTGAACCAGAAGGGGCAGGATGTCATTTGTATTTATGTTTCCATCGGGCAGAAGAACTCCAATGTCGTCCGTGTATACGAACGGCTGAGAGCTGCCGGCGCTATGGATTACTCCATCATCGTACATGCCGGTGCTTCCGAAGGGTCTCCGATGCAGTACCTTGCACCATACTCCGGTGTATCCATTGCGGAACATTTCATGCACCAGGGCAAGGATGTCCTCATTATCTATGACGACCTCTCCAAACATGCTGTCGCTTACCGCGCCATGTCGCTTCTGCTGCGCCGCCCGCCGGGACGCGAAGCTTACCCCGGTGACGTATTCTATCTGCATTCCCGTCTGCTGGAACGTGCGGCACGTCTGTCCGATGCACTGGGCGGCGGATCCATCACCGCGCTGCCGATCATTGAAACACTGGCAGGCGATGTCGGTGCGTACATTCCGACAAACGTCATTTCCATCACGGACGGACAGATTTATCTGGAAACGGCACTCTTTTATTCCGGGATCCGTCCGGCCATCAATGTCGGTCTGTCCGTATCCCGTGTAGGCGGTTCCGCGCAGATTAAGGCCATGAAACAGGTCGCAGGCACGCTGCGTCTGGATCTGGCACAGTTCCGTGAATTGGCGGCATTTGCCCAGTTCGGTTCCGATCTTGACGCTGCCACCAAAGCGCAGATCGACCGCGGTCAGAGGACGACGGAAATTCTGAAGCAGCCGCAGTATTCCCCCTATCCGGTCGAAGACCAGGTTATGGCGATCTACACGGCCGTCAAGGGGTATCTTGATGACGTGGACGTAGACCAGGTTGTCGGGTTTGAACAGCAGGTTCTGAATTTCCTCCACAGCAGCCATCCGGAAATCGGCGCTGATATCGTGGATAAAAAGAAGCTGACAGATGAAAATGAAGCGAAACTCAGAGAAGCTCTTGATGAATTCAAGAAACGTTACAAGGCACAAAACGAAACAGAAGAAAAGTCTGAAACGGTAGAGGGGTGATCTGATTGGAAAGTACGCGTGATATAAAAGGGCGCATAAAATCCGTCACCAACATCCAGCAGATCACGAAAGCCATGAAGATGGTAGCCGCCGCCCGTCTGCGCAAAGCGGAGGAAAAGGCAAACGGCTCCCGTCCTTATGCGGAAAAGATCGGAGAGCTCCTGCGCCGTGCTTCTTCGGTGACACCCGGATTTACAAGCCCGCTCTTCAGGACAGGCGAAGTAAAGAAGGTCGGATATCTCGTCATTTGCGGCGACAAAGGCCTTGCCGGCGCTTATAACTCCAACGTGATGAAGCGTACCCTGCAGGAAATCTCCGGAAAGGATCGTTCTGCATACGCTTTATATGTCTGCGGGAAACAGGCGAAGAATTATCTGAAATTCCGCGGGTATGATCCCGATACCTATCATTTCGGCTTTTCTGATAAGCCGTCGGCTCAGGATTCCATCGATCTCTCCAAAGAGATGGTGGAATACTTCACAAAAGAAGAAGTCGATGAAGTTTATATTATTTATACCAAATTCATCACCGCCCTCCGCCAGCAGGTCCGGGTAGACCGGCTGCTCCCCATTGAAGCGCCGGCTGAGGGAAAAACGGAAGAAGCAGCAAAAGCGGCTGCCAGCGAATGGGAAAAAGAAAGACAGGATTTCCTCCGTATCGAGGAAGATCCCTATATTTTCCTTCCCGATGCGGCGGCAGTGCTTTCCAAACTGCTTCCTGAATATATACAAGTGCAGGTTTATAATGCGATGCTGCAATCCGCGGCGTCCGAGCTGGGCAGCCGTATGGCGGCCATGTCCGCTGCCACTGACAACGCGACGGAAAGAATTGCCGACCTCAACCTTACGTACAACAAAGCGCGTCAGGCACAGGTCACCAATGAAATTTCCGAAATTGTCGGCGGTGCGGCAGCTCTCGAATAAACCGGCTTAATTTGATTAAGGAGGAATGCTTCTTCATGGCAAATGAACAGCAGGGACAGGTAGGCAAGGTCGTACAGGTCATGGGCGCTGTCGTCGATATCGCTTTTTCCGACGATCAGGAACTTCCTGCCATCTATAACGCAATTCATGTCAAAGATGAAGAAGGCACTGTTCCGGTAGATGTTATCTGTGAAACCATGCAGCACTTAGGTGACGGCGTAGTCCGCACCGTTGCGATGAGTTCCACCGATGGCATGGTACGCGGAATGAAAGCAGTAGATACCGGCCGTGCTATTGCGGCACCGGTCGGCGACGGATGCCTGGGACGTATTTTCAACGTACTCGGACAGACCGTCGACAATGACGATACAAAAGTACCGGCATCCGACTACTGGCCTATTCATCGTCCGGCACCGGCCTTTAAAGACCAGTCTCCGGCAACCGAAATTTTTGAAACCGGCATCAAAGTCGTCGACCTCATCGCTCCGTATGCAAAAGGCGGTAAGATCGGGCTCTTCGGCGGTGCGGGTGTAGGTAAGACCGTTCTTATCCAGGAATTGATCCATAACGTGGCGACAGAACACTCCGGCTGCTCCGTATTCTGCGGCGTCGGCGAACGTACCCGTGAAGGGAACGATCTCTGGGGAGAAATGAAAGACTCCGGCGTTCTTTCCAAAGTTGCGCTGGTATACGGCCAGATGAACGAACCTCCGGGAGCGCGTATGCGTGTAGCTCTCACCGGTTTGACCATGGCTGAATATTTCCGCGACAAACAGGGACAGGACGTCCTGCTCTTCGTAGATAATATTTTCCGTTTCGTACAGGCAGGTTCCGAAGTATCCGCGCTGCTCGGGCGTATGCCGTCCGCCGTAGGTTACCAGCCGACCCTGGCCACCGATATCGGCGAACTGCAGGAACGCATCACTTCCACCAAAGACGGTTCCATCACATCCATCCAGGCCGTATACGTACCGGCCGATGACTTGACAGATCCGGCTCCGGCAGGCGTATTTACACACTTGGATGCTACCACCGTACTGAGCCGTTCCATCGCGGAACTGGGCATCTATCCGGCGGTAGACCCGCTGGACTCCACCAGCCGTATCCTTGACCCGAACGTTTTGGGTGAAGAGCATTACGAAGTGGCCCGCGGCGTACAGGCTATTCTGCAGCGCTACAAAGAACTACAGGATATCATCGCCATCCTGGGCATGGAAGAACTTTCCGATGATGACAAAGTCATCGTAGCCCGCGCAAGAAAGGTACAGAGATTCCTGTCTCAGCCCTTCTTTGTAGCTGAACAGTTTACGGGCTCCCCCGGCAGATACGTATCCCTGAAGGAAACCATCCGCGGCTTCAAGGAAATCCTTGCAGGCCAGCACGATGATATGCCTGAAGGCGCGTTCTACATGGTCGGCACAATTGATGAAGCGATCGAAAAGGCTGAAAAGATGAAGAAAGGGGAATAAGCCATGGCTGATACCCTTACGAATCCCATGCACGTGGAAGTCATCAGCCCCGACGGACCGATTTATCGAGAAACCGGCGTGGAAATGGTGGTGGCCCGTGCAGCAGACGGCGAATTTGCCGTCATGAAAAACCATCTGCCTCTGGCAGCCGCTCTTGAAATGTGCCCCGTGCGCATCATTAAAGGCGGAAAGGAACAAAAGGTGGCCGTATTTGGCGGTTTCCTGGAAATAAAGGACAATCAGGTAAATATCGTAGCCCCCCTGGCGGAGCTGGCGGACACCATCGATATTGCCCGTGCCCAAGCCGCGAAGAAACGTGCGGAAGACAGGCTCGCGTCCAAGAGCAAAGAGATTGATGTCGACCGTGCTAAACTCGCTCTCCAGCGTGCGCTGACACGGCTCAAAACGACAGGAACCCTTTGATCCCAACAAAAGAACCGATCCATACAAATAATGGGTCGGTTTTTATGTTGGGGGAAGACGTTAAGAAGATAAAAGCTGTCAGCTGTGAGCTGTCAGCCATTAGTTGTTAGCTGTTAGCTGTCATCTGTTGGCTATTAGCTATAAGCTAATAGTTCTTTTACGATTTAAATCATTACGACAAGCGAGTATCCTCAATCGCACTGCGTGCGCCAGCAGCTCCTTCTGACGGCCGGCTCCATGATCCTTGTATAAGACGTTAAGGCGTCATCCTGAACGAATGTGAAGGATCTGCGCCCATGGTGAGGAAGCCGGTAAGACGTCATCCGGGTAATAGATTCTTCACTCTGTGTCACTGTCCCGTTTCCCGTTTTTCCCACAAAGCATTCTTGCCACCGTTCAGAATGACGATTTGGGGAAAGCACGTCACTAGTAATGGGGAACGGAAAGCGTCATAATGACGGAGAACGAAAGGCGTCATTCTGAGCGCCAGCGAAGAATCTATGACCGTGGTGGGGAAAGCGGTAAGAAGATAAAAGCTATCAGCTGTGAGCTGTGAGCTGTCAGCTGCAAGCTAACTATTCTTTTGCGGTTTAAATCATTACGACAAGCGAGTATCCTCAATCGCACTGCGTGCGCCAGCAGCTTCTTCTGACGGCGGACGGTCAGGTATCACCCGGAGCGATGACGAAGGCTCGCTGTCGTGATGAAGAAGACCATAAAACGTCATCCTGAACGAATGTGAAGGATCTGCTGCCGTAGTGAGGAAGCCGGTAAGACGTCATCAGGGTAATAGATTCTTCACTCCGATTCATCGTTCCGTTTTCCGTCTTTCCCACAAGGCATGCTTGCCCCCGTTCAGAATGACAATTGGAGAAAAGGCGTCATAATGAGGGAAGCGTTAAGCGTCATAGTAAGGGAAATGTTAAACGTCATCCGAAGCGGATGTGAAGGATCTGTACCCGTGGTGAGGAAAACCGTAAGGTGTCATCAGAGTAATAGATTCTTCGCTCTGTGTCATGTTGTGATTTTTCCTCATTCTCATACAGCATTCTTACTTCCGCTCTGAATGACGGGATACGGTAAGGCGTCATTCAAAGCGCCAGCGAAGGATCTGCTACAATGTTGAGGAAAGGGATTCTGACGGGAAGAATAGGGATTGGGTAAGCCTCCTTATTTATAAGGAGGTGGCCGGCGGAGCCGGACGGAGGATACTGGCTTGGGGG
>OLRU01000121.1_pt1 | contig 91791 bp, 43 predicted proteins | sample 1672961 | NCBI WGS metagenome assembly OLRU01 (sample SAMEA3136741, study PRJEB25190) | human gut metagenome | biome: human gut; feature: human-associated habitat; material: faeces | place: Austria | collected 2013
GAGCGCTTAAAGCGAGCATTCAAACCGCCGCGACTAAAGTCACAAATATAGGGGTTAGACTCTCTTCGGGGGCGTTTCTTTGCCTGCGGCAAATCCTATTCAGCTACAATCTTGATGAATTTCTTCTTTCCTCTCTTTAAGACTTTTCCTTCGCCTTTAAAGTCATCAAGTGTATAAGCAGCCTTAAAGTCCGTTACCTTTTCGCCATCCAATGTTACACCACCCTGTGTTACATTACGTCTTGCTTCAGAACGTGTTCCTGCTAAACCGGATTTTACAAGAAGTGCAAGGATATCTACTGTGCCATCTCTTAAGTCTTCTTCTGTAACTGCACATGCTGGCATATTTGCTGTGTCTCCGCCGTTGCTGAATAATGCTCTGGCGGCATCCTGTGCTTTCTGTGCTTCTTCTTCGCCGTGAACTAATTTTGTAAGTTCAAATGCAAGGATTTCTTTTGCTTCATTTAATTTGCTGCCTTCCCAGCTATCCATTGCATCGATTTCTTCTAATGGAAGGAATGTGAGCATACGGATACATTTCATAACATCAGCATCAGCTACATTTCTCCAGTACTGGTAGAAGTCGAATGGAGATGTCTTATTAGGGTCTAACCATACAGCACCAGACTGTGTTTTACCCATTTTCTTTCCTTCTGAGTTTAAGAGAAGGGTGATTGTCATTGCGTATGCATCAGCATCTGGTCCTAATTTACGACGGATAAGTTCTGTTCCACCGAGCATGTTGCTCCACTGGTCATTACCACCAAACTGCATGTTGCAACCGTATTTCTGGTATAACTCATAGAAGTCGTAGCTCTGCATGATCATGTAGTTGAACTCTAAGAAAGATAAACCTTTTTCCATTCTCTGTTTGTAGCATTCTGCACGAAGCATGTTATTTACTGAGAAGCATGGACCTACTTCACGAAGTAATTCTACATAGTTTAAGTCTAAGAGCCAATCTGCGTTGTTTACGAGCATAGCTTTTCCATCAGAGAAATCAATAAAACGGCTCATCTGCTTTTTGAAGCACTCTACGTTATGGTTAATTGTCTCTTTTGTCATCATCTGACGCATATCTGTACGTCCGGATGGGTCACCGATCATGGCAGTACCTCCACCGATTAAGGCAATTGGCTTATTTCCTGCCATCTGAAGACGTTTCATCAGGCAAAGTGCCATGAAATGTCCTACATGAAGGCTGTCTGCTGTTGGGTCAAATCCAATATAGAATACAGCCTTTCCGTTATTGACAAGTTCCTTAATTTCTTCTTCATCTGTTACCTGTGCAATCAATCCTCTTGCAACCAGTTCGTCATATACTGTCATAAAAACCTCCATATATTTTGTTATTTTTCATTTTTATAAGAAAACATATTCCAACGTGTGTTTGAAAAACGCTCTTCACAAGATAAAAAGCTTCCTTATAATTATAAATATCTTGCTATAAAACTTAAAATATTTCTTATAAAATAAAAAAATCCCGTCCTAGTAAAAGGACGAGATATAACTTCGTGGTACCACCTTTTTTCGCAAAGCAAAAGCTCTGCCTCAATACAAGCGTCTGACAACGCCTCTGCGGATAACGGCCGCTGCTCCGTCACAGCCTACTAAAAATAAAGATTCTGCGCAGATTCGCTCTCCATATAATTTATCAAAAATTCCTATGCGGTATTCTTAAAAATACTGCAAAAACATTGATAAACTCTATAAGAATCTTCGTTCCATTCGGTGTGCAACTCAGGAATGTATTCGCTTATTATCTGGCACATGACCTCCCACCAGCCGGTCACTCTCTGGAATGCATCAATAAAAGTTACTTCTTTCCGTCTTCGTCTTTCTCTTAAATTCATAAATAACTGATGCCGCTATGCTGAAAATTATACATAGGCCAGCATATCCGTCTACCACGGACAGACATCATGTTTCTTATTGTAGTAAAGTTTCAAAATTTTGTCAAGAAGGATTTTTAAAACACGCTCTAATACTCTGTAAAAAACAGATAACGCCTTTAGTTAATCAGGATATATCCCCCTGTGTTTTTCTTCCTGCTAAAATATACATGCGTATCCTCTGTATTTTTTTGTGGAAACATATAGCAGATTAATTCTGATAGTTCAGCCCGCTTCAATCGCTGGACTTCTCCTGCCCAGTCCCTTGTTGCCGAATCTGTAAAAACAACCTGCCCTTCCTCATCAATTCCAAGTAAAATCATCGTATGATAGGAACCGGCATATTTTTTATCAAAAAAACGGACGATTCGCTTCCCTTTTCTACGCATTCGGCTTGTTTCTATGATAACAGGCTTCCCCTTATACAAATGCTCCATTATCTGTGTTTGTGCCGCCACATCTTCAAAATTTCCTATGTACTGGCAAGACACGCCTTCTTTTTTGAGAATAACAGAAATCCCATAAAGAGAAACTGGCATCTGCCTTGCCATCACCTTTCCATAGTTTTCTTCATACACTTTTTCAGGAAAATGTTTCCGCTCCGCCTCAGAAATTGTTCTATCTGGCGTCAGTTCCCTGTACCTGTCCACAAAAGCAGCCAATACTGTTGTCAATGAGCAGCAGGCGCATCCATGCCTTGTCATATATTCACTATACTTCCCATAAATTCCTGCTTTCTGCTGAAAAACCGGATAAATTCTTCCAAAATTCTCATCCGTAATCTCAACATCTAATCTAGATTCATTTAATCCGGATTCAGGTAACACAGGGGAAAGAATCTTTTTCCCTTCACTATCTTTTTGAAACTTCAAATCTATATGATTCATAAAAATCCTTTCTATTTTCAGACAATTATTTGCCAGGCTTTCTAATATAACTTCTAGAGCGTGTTTGCACAGGCAAACGAGACGAAAAAATCAAAGAACCATATATCCATCTGCTCTATAGTCACTTCGCTTAAGATGCTCACCCGCATCTTAAACTCGCTCCGAAGCCGCATCTGGGATATATGGTTCTTTAATTTTTTCTGTTTGTTGCAATCCAACTAATAGCGGACGATAGGCTTATTTGTTCCAGACAAAGGAAACACCCACCGAAAGAGTTAAATAAGACAAACTAAATACTCATTCCATATTCTGTAAAAATACTGCATTTGTTTCTAGCTAATATTTTTTACTCTCAATAATTCATGTAATCTCCTCGTTCATACATATCTGTTATTATTTCATCCCAATGCTCATAATAATAAATTTCATTATCATTTCCTGTAAAAAAACATCTCTCATCTCCGTGTACCGCACTATTAATCGTCCTATTTTCTGGCTTAGCTTTATCCCATTCTTCATCAAATTCTTCTTTTGTAACTTTGACTGTCTGATATCCAGTATTATAAAATCCAATTCTTTTACCATATGCCGAAAGTTTATAGGAAGTCTGCTTATGTATATCATCAAATCGCCTTGAAGTGCATAAGTTCATTTTTATTAACATTCAATATTTTATCAAAATACATATGATTAGTTACCTACCCACAACTCAAACTTATTTTAATACATATTTTTACAGATCATGGAATAGATATTTCTGTAATATAGCTACGGCAAAGTTAGAATTTTTGTTAGGAAATTTGAAGAAGAATATAGTAGAAGCAGACATTTCGGAAAACTAAATTTTAAAGAATTGACAACTGGATTTCTGAAACTTTTCAAAGGCTCTGCTGTTTGTACTTTTCAAATTACAGGATAGATGGAATCATTGTAGACAATCCAATCTTATCGTCCACCACTCCTCGGATTGCAACAAAACAGCCCCAGAGACGTTCCTATACTGTCAAAATGCGATTCGGAGCGCGTGAAAATGCCGGTCTGGGCATTTTGCTCGCGGCGACTACTAAGCATTTTGGCAGTATAGGAACGTCTCTGGGGCGTCTGTTCATTCACCCTTCAGTGGGCGTCTCCCCTGCCTTCGGCAAATTAGAACTTAAACACTGCTACCCCATATGCTGGCAATTTATATTTAAAGGAATATTTTCTTCCATCGCACTCTTTCTTCGCTGGTTTATATTCTTTTGGTCTTCTCTTACCAGTTCCGCCAAACTTTTTATCATCACTGCTGAGTACAAGTGTGTGCTTTCTTCGGCAAGTTGTTCCGACACGGTAATCTGGACGTTCTACTGGTGTGAAGTTGATGATGAAGAGCATATTGCTCTTTCCTCTTTCGGAATGTCTTACGAAAGAGAATATACTTCTGTCACCGTCATCGGCATTGATCCATTCGAAGCCTTCTGGATAGCAGTCGTATTCGTAGAGACATTTATTATTTTTATAAAGATGAAGTAATTCTTTTACAAATGCCTGCAAATGGCGGTTCGGCTCTTTATCTAAGAGGAACCAGTCAAGTTCTCTCTTTTCACTCCACTCTCTATGCTGTCCAAAATCCTGTCCCATGAAGAGAAGCTTCTTGCCTGGGTGTCCTGTCATGAACGCATAACCTGCCATAAGATTTTTGAATTTATCCTCGTAGCTGCCTGGCATTTTCTCTATCATAGAGCATTTCAGATGAACGACTTCATCGTGAGAAAGGACGAGCATATAGTTTTCGGAGTATGCATAAACCATTGCGAAGTTCATCTTTGTATGGTTATATTTTCTAAAGTAAGGATCAAGCTTCATGTACTCTAAGAAATCGTGCATCCAGCCCATGTTCCACTTAAGGCTGAAGTCTAATCCGCCGTATTCTGCTTTATCCGTTACTTTTGGCCATGCGGTAGATTCTTCTGCGATCATAACGATTCCTGGATTTCTCTTCTTTACGATTGTATTCAGGTGCTTGAAGAATTCGATTGCCTCAAGGTTCTCGTTACCGCCGTAAATGTTTGGAACCCACTGTCCGTCTTCACGTCCGTAGTCAAGATATAACATAGAAGCAACCGCATCTACACGAAGTCCGTCTACATGATAATGTTCTAACCAGAAAAGCGCGTTACAGATAAGGAAATTCTGCACTTCTGTCTTGCCGTAATCAAATACCTTTGTTCCCCAGTCTGGATGTTCTCCTTTTCTTGGATCTGCGTATTCATAGAGGCAGGTTCCGTCAAACTCTGCTAATCCGAAAGCATCTCTTGGGAAATGTGCTGGCACCCAGTCAAGGATAACACCGATATTATGTTCATGCATATAGTTCATGAAATACTGGAAGTCTTCTGGTGAACCATGACGGGATGTTGGAGCAAAATAATTTGTTACCTGATATCCCCAGGAACCATCAAATGGATGCTCTGCAATACCCATCAGTTCCACATGAGTATATCCCATATCTTTCACATAAGCTGCCAGCTCATGTGCAATCTCTCTGTAATTATAGAATCCATCCTCATCTTCTTCTGTCTGTTCATGCTTTTTCCAGGAACCCGGATGTACTTCATATACAAACATTGGATTCTTTTTATCATCAAATTTCTCTCTCTTCTTCATCCATCGGCTGTCATGCCACTTAAAATCAGAAATGTCTGCCACAACAGAAGCATTGTTCGGACGGAGTTCTGCCTGAAATCCATAAGGGTCTGCCTTTAATGTTTTTTTGCCATCCTGTGCAGTAACACAATATTTATAAATATCTCCCACTTTTATCCCTGTAAGAAATATCTGATAAATTCCAAGTGGGTCTAAACGTTCCATCGGTGTCGCATTCTCATCCCATTCATTAAAATCACCAACAATGGAAACCGCTGCCGCATTCGGTGCCCACACAGCAAAATATACTCCCTCTTCCTCATCAACTGTCATAGGATGCGCGCCAAGTTTATTATATAAGTCATAATGTGTCCCCTGACCAAATAAATACTGGTCAAATTCTGTAATAAATCTGGTATCTGGCATAAACAGAGTCCTCCCGCTTTCATAATCATTCATAAAATATTTTTGTTTATTATATCATAAACTGGTAATTTTTTCATCATTTTGTTTGAATTAAATAGTAGTTGTGGGTATCTGTAAGATTCATAAAATCTAATCTGCAGGCTTTAAAGGAAACAGAACCCAAGAAATAACATAGTCCATATTTGTGGCCCCGAAGCAACGTTTAGATGCGAGCGCATAAAGCGAGCATTTAAACTGCCGCGACTAAAGCCACAAATATGGACTATGTTATTTCTTGGGTTCGTCTGTTTTATCTAACCCTACAATTAGCATTCACCATGTTTACAGATTGTTTTAATCCATCCCTCTGGTGCTTCAATATGTCCCATCTGGATTCCTGTAAGTGTATCATATAACTTCTTAGTTACAGGACCCATTTCTTCCATTCCGCTTGGGAAGCAGATTTCTTTACCATGGTCAACAATCTTTCCAACTGGAGAGATTACGGCTGCTGTTCCGCAAAGACCACATTCTGCGAAGTCTTTTACTTCATCGAAACGTACTTCTCTGTGTTCTACTTCCATTCCAAGATAATGTTCTGCAATGTACATCAAAGAACGACGTGTAATAGATGGAAGGATACTGTCTGACTTAGGAGTTACAAACTTGCCATCTTTTGTGATGAAAATGAAGTTTGCTCCACCTGTCTCTTCAACCTTTGTTCTTGTCGCAGGGTCAAGATACATATTCTCATCATAACCCTGATTATGTGCATCTACGATAGCATGTAAGCTCATAGCGTAGTTAAGTCCTGCTTTGATATGTCCTGTTCCGTTAGGGGCTGCGCGGTCAAAGTCTGAAACTCTGATTGTGATAGGTTTTGCGCCACCTTTGAAGTATGGTCCTACAGGTGTTACGAAAATACGGAACTGATATTCATCTGCTGGTTTTACACCGATAACAGGATTGGAACCAAACATATATGGACGGATATATAAAGTAGCTCCTGAACCATAAGGTGCTACATAGCCTGCGTTAGCTTTTACTGTCTCTACAACAGCTTCAACAAACTTATCTTCAGGGAATACTGGCATTTCCAGTCTTCTACAGGAATCTGCCATACGGGCTGCATTTAAGTCAGGACGGAAACAAACGATATCTCCGTTCTCTGTTGTGTATGCCTTTAAACCTTCAAAACATGTCTGTGCATACTGAAATACACCGGCACACTCGTTCAGAGTGATTGTAGCATCTTCTGTAAGAGTGCCTTCATCCCATGCACCATCTTTGAAATTAGCTACAAATCTTTTCTCTGTCTGCTGATAGCCAAAGCCCAGCTCGCCCCAGTTAATATTTTTCTTTTCCATTACGAAAACTTCCCTTCTAAATATGAAATAAATCTTATAGAAAACTTCATTTCATCTTGTTATAAATTTTGGAGTTATTATAACACATCATTTTTTAATTTTCCACGAAATTACAAAAAGAAATGTGAGAAAATTGCGTTATTTCTGTTATTTCATGATTTTGCACAAAAAAAACGGCTTTTCCCTCTTTATTTCTCCGCATTTTTTCACCTTTCCCAATCGAAATATCTTGCAAAGAAAAAGTGTGAAAAAGAATGGAAACTACATTGAGGCTTCATATTAACAAATACATATTAATGATTCAAGAATGCCCCGGCATTATGGATTCGGATTTACGAGGATATAGCCACCACCGCTGGAACTTCCAAAATAACAGTTCGCAGACTTTGCACCGGATACTGAACATGCAAACATGTGCTCTATGAGATTAGACACGGATTCGTACTTCACTCGCTGCTTACTACCAAATCCTGTCCTATTTGCTGAATCTGCAATGATTGCTTTCCCTGTATCCGTTAAGCCAAGAAGTACCATCGTATGATAGCTGTTCGCCCATTTACCCTTTTTGGCTTCTATGACAACAGGATTACCTGTTTTTAAATGGCTGATAATCTGCTGACATGCCTTGGCATCGCTAAATCGTCTCACATATTCTGTCTGGATACCGTTATTATTTAAAATCTTATTAATACCGTAAAGAGATACGGGCATCTGATCTTTTAATTCTTTTTTATAATTTTTCTTCCAGATTTTTTCCCCAAATGCTTTATATTCTAAACCATTCTTATCCGTAACCTGTTTCGGTGTAATATTCTTTCCAAAACCAGTCAATACTGTCGCTGCTGCACATGCCGCGCATCCATGGTATGGCATATAATTTTTGAAACTGCTGGCATTTATCGATGCTGACTGCCTGTATACCGTATAATGACGTACATTTGGATAACTGTTTACTGTCACAGTAAATCGGTCCTGATTACTGCTTGTTGGAAGTGTACTCATATTTGTAATAATGTTATCTGGGCTTACTACAGTTAATTTACAGCTAAGAACCGCTTTTCCACTCTTACAGGTAAGCACAGAAGTTCCTGAAACTGGTAATGTTGTAATATTTCCATTAGAATCTACTTCTGCAACTGACGGATTTGAAGATGTCCATGCTAAAACATCTCCGGCATGTTTTATAGAAAGATGATAGGAACTTTCTGCTTTTAGGCGAAGTGTACTATGCTCTAAAGAAGCCACATATACTTTACATTTTAACTTTCTTCCATTTGTGCGGCACACAATTGTTGTGACTCCGCTTTTTTTAGCCTTAATCACACCGTTCTTACTGACCTTTGCAATCTTTTTATTCTTGCTTGTCCATGTAGTTCGGTATCCATTCTTCACCTTTAACTGAAATTTATCTCCCTTTGCCAGAGTAATCTTTGTCTTATTCAGTCCGACAACCCGTACTTTACAATGAAGTTTCTGAGACCCCACCCTCGCTGTGATCGTTGATGTACCGCCCTTTAAAGCCGTAAGCTTTCCATTCTCTACCGAGACAACTCTGGGCCGGCTACTCGTCCATACTACTTTACGGCCTCTTCTTCCATAAATTCTAAGTTTCTCTGTCTTTCCTGGAACAACCTTAAGAGAGGTACTGCTAAGTCGTGTTCTTGAAGCTGCCTCTGCATTTCTGCCTTCCTGTGGCATGAAAAGAAATCCCAGTGCAAAAATAAGACAGAGTGCAAAAACTATATTTTTCTTCTTCATAAAAATAATTCTATCCTTCCTGTCATTCATTCTTATTTACAAATGAACTTTTTCATTTCCCTGATCCACATCTGGGCAAGCGTATGCATTCCTGCTTTATTCGGATGCACTCCATCCACTGTTTCATATTCTTCCTGAACATTTGCAAGATCCGCAATATATACTTGCGCTTTTTGGGCATTCTCTCTGATAATATCAGAATACACTCTCTTAGAAATTGTACTGTCAATATTAAAAAATGTCTCCCCCTGCGGCTGTTTTCCTTCTGGAAGTGTCGCACAATAGATATCTGTGTGTGGATATTGCTCCTTTATTCTGTGAAGCATCGTTCGATACGCTTCCTCAAATTCTTCTGGAAGAACACAAAATCCCCAGTCATTACAACCTGCGCTGATAAGAATAATATCCGGTATACCATTGGCGCCCAGCTTCTCTATGCGCTCATAAGACATCGCCGATGTTGATAAATTACCAGATACCATACTTCCAGCCAGTGAATGATTCGTTCCAAGCTCTCCATCTAAAGCCTTTATTACCTGCATCCACCATGTATCCTCCACAGATTTTACTCCTGTCTCCCACTGTACATACGAATCATAAAAGACAGCTTCTTCTGGTGTATAACCTGCAAAGGTACTGATAGAATCTCCCAGAATGGATATTCTTCTCTTCTCCATAAATGTACCCCCGTATTACGTCCCTTCTACTTTCACAAAGTCTTTTACTCTGTAAAAATTATTTCTTAACATCAAATGCAACACCGACAACTCTTGGGCCTGCATTCGCTGCAACTTCCGCACCAATCTGGAAATAACCTGTAGGGCCATATCCAAGCTTCTCTGTCATCTTTGCTGCCATCTCTTCCTTTATCTTCTCATCATTGCCATATTCAATCTGATACTCGGAACCTAGCTCCATATCTGCAATTGCCATATCGCAAATCTTAGATACGACTTTCTTCTCTCCTCTGCATTTACCAGCAGTAGTAATCTCGTGATCCCAGATTTTCATGATTGGCTTAATACCAATCTTGTCACCGATAAAAGCAGCAGCACTTGGAATACGTCCGGACTTTCCAGCATATTTGAGGTTGTAAATTCCAAAATAAATGCGGCGGCGTGCAATGCTTTCTTCCAGATAAGCGTTAATCTCTTCTGCGGACCTGCCTTCCTGGGCCATCTTTGCTGCCATTACTGCAGGCTGTCCGTAACCAGCACTGTAACTTCCACCGTCATGACTGTAAATGTGAATCTTTCCTTCACATTCTGGATGTTCCTCGATAAGCATATCCATCGCCATTAAAGAGTTATTATATGTTGCAGAACCCTTTCCATTAATCAAAATAAAAATAAGATCTGTACAGCCTTTCTGATAGTAATCATAATATAATTCCATAAACTGGAATGCTGTGATCTGTGATGTCATAGGAAGGCTCTCACTTGCCTCCATTAACTCATAACATCCCTCATTATCAAAATCTACACGGCTTGTATAAGTCTTATCTCCTATCACAATGGAATAAGAAATAACATCTAAATTGTATTTCTGTTCCATCTCTTTTGAAATGTCACTTGCGGAGTCTGTGATAATCTGTATTTTACTCATAAAAAATCTTCCAATCCTCTCAATAAATAGTTTTATTTTTAATTGATTCTTAACAGATTTATTATAAACAAGCTTCAGAATCCTGTCAACTTATGCAGCCTTTTCCTGCTGTATCTATCAAGTTGCTAGAGCGTTTTTCAAGCACGCTCTAGAACATCATATCACTGAAATATGCTGCAAATATGTTCCTTGTAAAAATCATTTTCTGACAAAATGCAAATAATCCCACAAGACTTGCTTTCACTTATCCTGCGAGATTATTATGTAGATTACTTTGTGACATCCTCCCCACCTATAGAGATGGGGCTTCCCGACCTCGGCAAGTTTGGTTCTCGTTCGATAGCACCTCTGTGCTAAGCATAAGCGAGCTAGCCCCGTGTGTCCCACGGTTGTTTAAAATATACTGAAAAATGCTTTCTGCAAATTATGGCATGCAGATTGCAGGAATGATTTTTCAAACACATTCGAATCCAAATTCTAGTTTTCCTGCTCAACACAAGCCATAGCAAGACCTGTAGCAACTGCATTACGAGGACCTTCACAACCACGGATATTACCACGGCCGGCAACGATCTCATAATCAGCTAATGCATCTGTTACAAAGTTTGGAATCTCAAAATCAAGAGCCGAACCGCCAACCATTACAACGAACTGGATATCTCTTGGATTGCCTGTAGGACTTACCTTTGATAAGGAACGAATCGCATTGGTAACAAATACTTTCTTCTTTGCTTCCATACGAACTGCTTTAACCTTTTCTAAAGATTCCACACCGTCTAACGGTACAAGCTCATCATTCTCTTTTACAAGAACAACTTTTGCAAAAATGGATGGATCTAACGGTTTATCAAAGAACTGTACAGTTCCATTCTCATGACGGATATGGAATAAACTCTCTACCTTAGCCAGTGTATACTTCTTAACATCTTCTGCGAGTTCAAAGTCATCTAAACCAAGTTCAGACTGAATTAAGAGAGAAACCATATTTCCGGCACCTGCCAGATGAATCAGCTTAACCTTACCTTCTCGGTTGATAATAGAAGCATCAGTAGAACCAGCCCCCATATCAACGATAGCTAATGGAACGCTTGTACCAGGAGTTGTCAATGCGCCCTTGATAGCCATGTCTGCTTCTACTCCGCCAACATATACAGGAACTCTTAACTTCTCAGTAAGCACCTGTGCGATCATCTCCATCTGAAGGCGGTCAGACTTAACCATTGCAGCGATTCCAACCGCATTCTCTAATGCAAATTCATCAGCAATACCACCAACAACCTTCTGTGGATTAAAAGTATCTACTGCAAGTAAATCCTGAATCTTAATATCCTGTGGACTCTTATTCGTAAGACCAGCCATAACACGGCGAACCTTATTCAACATGTTACCAACATTCGTGCCTGTCTCACCCTGAATATCGTCAATCTCCTGAATAGAAGAAATGGCTTCCATAATCTTATCTGCACCTTCGTCAACGTCAACATCAACTTCCTTTTTAAGACCGATGATATTGATTGTTCCCGCTTTGATGCTTCTTTCCTGTACATCACCTGTAGGTGTTTTAATCACTACTCCGGAACGTGCACCAATCAAAGAACGCGCAATCGGTACCACGCGCTTTGTCTCTTCAGAACTCAAATCAAACACTGTTGCGATTCCATATGGATTAGAAAGAGTTGATAATACAGTTCCCTGCTCTGCTACTTCAATCGCACAGGTCATTCCCAAAGGAACTTTTTCAATCATGGCAACTTCATCAATAATTGGAATCTTTTTATCAAGACGATTGTTCAGTAAAACACCATCATCTGCCTGCACGATCGCACCTGTAATATGTATATTCTCCTTTGCCTGATTCATAAGAGCCGCTGCCTGCGCAAATCTAACTTTATTTGGAACAATTACGATAACATCCTTTGCCTCACGAATCTTAGAAAGCTCTGTTACAAGGACAGAAGTTCCAACTCCAATTCCTGTTCCTCCCGGTGTACTTGGATTATGGCCAATTACTGTTGACTCTGTAATAACAGTCTCAGAAATCGTCTCCATCGCTACATCACCGATAACTGGCGCAGCCTCATTAATACGAATCTCTGCCAAATCACTGTAATCCATGCCTGCCTTCTCAAGAGCATTCTTTAAAGACATGAAAACCCCGCTGATATTCTGCAAAGTTCCTTTGATTCCGGTTGTAGGTCCAATACCACTGGTCAAAAACTCAATGTCCTGCCCGTCAATCTTTGCAAGAGCGACTTCTGTGGTAGCGTTACCTATATCTACACCCGCTACATACTTCATATCTCCCATCCTTTCTTCCACCCAAATCATCTCTGGATCACCGGATATATTCCTCAGGCGGTCTTTTTATAATTCAGCTATCGTGCACTTGTAAAATCACACAATATTATGTATAAATTATATCACTGGCCAAAAAGAGGGTCAAACACAACCATTACGACTTTCTTGATATTATTATGTAATATTTACAACAATTTATGATATTCCAACTTTCTATTGGTAATATTTTGCTTACTTCTTTCTTTTCTTGACATTTGACTTATAAGCGATTAAGATTTAGTATGCAAGTTTATTAAATAAAAATACAGGAGGAATCATGAAAAAATTTATAAGACAACTTACTATCTTTTCCCTCATATTTATTATGACTTTTGGCGTAGGTTTTTTCTCACAAAAGGGAATAAATGTGCAGGCAGCAACAACACAGACTACAACCACAAATGATGGAAAGCTCCGTAAGAACGGCGTTTTATTTACCGGTATCTCAGATAATAAGTATTATAAACGTGGTGTTTTCACCAAATATACCGGATGGAAAAACTGGAAGGGTAACCGCTACTACTTGAAAAAGGGAAAGGCTGTTACTGGCTGGAAATATCTCCGCGACTACAGCGGCAGCAGAACAAAATACAAATATTATTTTAAGAAAAATGGCCGGCTTTCCAAAGATCTTTTCAAAACATTTGGTTCCAGCTACAAAAAGAAAAGAATGAAACTCGAATTAAATCTGGTAACTCACAATATCACTTTCCTTCTCTACGATGGAAAAACAAACAAATATGACATTCCAGCCAAAACTGTTGTATGTTCTACCGCAAGAGACGGCCGCAGTACTTATGTTGGAAACCACTATCTTTCCAAAGGAACTGCCCGCTCCTGGTTCATTTACAAAAAAAGCAACCCTTGGCATTACTACCAGTGGGGAGTATTCGTAAAGGGAACACGCAGCTGGATTCATTCCGAGATGTACCGCGGCACAAGCAACAAGAAACTTATCGCAAGTACTTATAACGGACTTGGAACAAACCAGACCACTGCATGTATCCGCGTTCAGGCAGGTAATGCAAAACTTATCTATGATATTGCAAAAACAAACCGCTATAGTATCCCTATCCGCATTTACCGTTCTTCTAATAAGGGACCATTCGGAAAGATTACTTTAAAAGATACTACTGGAAAAATTCCTGGCAACCAGAATTACGACCCAACGGACCCTGCTTTTAAAAACAAGAGGTAATTTCTGGGGAGTCTAAAACAGACGCTCAATAGAAAACAGCTGCTGCCTATTTGTGACTTTAGCCGCTGCGAGTAGAAAGCTTCTATGAAAAGTTCCGTATTAAATTATTGATTTTGACACCTTTGTGTTTTGTACAACTGAGTCAAAATCAATAATTTAATACGGAACTTTTCTAACATTATGTATACTCTCGCAGCTCCCCGGTCACAAATAGGCAGCGGCTGTTTTCTATTGAGCTGTTTTTTTGATAAAACCAGAAGTAATTTATATTCTGAACTTTTGTTTTTATAAGATTTATAAGAATTGAAGTTTCTCCAGTTGGTTGTGATTAAACTACTTGATGATCTGCAAGGTACAGAAATCCACTTGATTGAGAATTCTCCAGTTGGTTATGATGAAATCCTTCTGTCCGTCTTCTTCCCCAAATCCCTTCAGCTAATTTACCGGGGGTTAAAACTAAACAGAACCCGCACCAGTTGTAATATGTAAAAATGCGCCTTTGAGCAAGTCCAAACTACGGTCGAGTAGTTTGGAGGCAGTGAAACGAAGCATTTTTGCATATTACAACTGGTGCGGGTTCGTCTGTTTATCTATCCCCCTGCAAATTAGCCAGCATCCCCGGTATTAACACACATGCCGGATAGATGTAGCGGAGATTATCATTTCGCGGTGATAACAGGCACACGCATACGATGAGAAATACCGGCAGGAATGCTGCCATGTCAAAGTATTTTCTTTTTATCCATAAGGCAAAGAATGCGATAAGGATAAGCCATGTAATAACTCCCGGGTTATATAGCCAATTCATGATTGGAATTTTGTAGGATATTCCCATTAAGAACTTCATCCTCTCCCGTATTGGTGACAGGATTTTAGGTTCTTTAAAATCTACTTTGTCACAAAAAGATTCTGGAACTCTTTGTGACTTTCGTTGCGGAGTGTTGAATGCTCGTTCCTATGCGCTCGCATTTAACACTTGCTCCCAGGGCACAAAGAGGGATTATTTTATTTACTGAGGGCGTCTTAATGTCTCCTTTGCCTGCGGCAAATTAGAAGTATACCAACTCCTCTTCCGGTGGTTCTGCCGCTTCAATTCGTTTTGCATAAAGCACCGGACCTTTATCCTGATATTCTTCATTATATTCCACTTTCACTTCTGCAGTAAGTGTCACCCACATTTTATTTTTGAGGGATTTAATCGTGGAAGACTTTGCATGATTTGTGTGACAAAGATAACCGATAAACTGGATATCATCTGCACAACAGGTCATAGCATGACGGCCTGGAACGAAAGTTCCCTTCGGCATACGCATTGCCTTAAAGATTCTTGTTTTCATTACCATAGTCTTTCCGTCATAAAGTTCCGGACGTTCCATCGCATCGATGAACCATACACCGTAGTCATCATCTTCGAGATGAATTTCATCTCCGCTGATATCAAATGGAAGTTCATCCTCTTCTTCCTCCATGTCCTCACCTGGAACCATAGAATCAAAAACGACCTGTACACGACGGTTAACAGCTTTGATACTTCTTCTGTAAGTTGCTCTTGGTGTTGCCTTTGTACAACGGTTAATGATAACAAGTTCTGCCATCTTAAACATTTCTACAGCAAGAGAACGCATATTGTTCATATACAGATCAAATGTTTCCGCATTGGCACTTACGATTGTCTGGAAAATCATAAGTGGAGTTCCCTCCATCGCCTCTACTAAATGATCAATGGTCCACATACCATTATATTCTATAATAACACGGTCTGGATAATACTGTAAAAGCTTGCTTGTCAGGAATTCTGTATTGAAATCTTCCTGCTCTTCTACATAAACAACAGTTGTATTTGTTCTCTTTAACAGTTCTTCGTCGTATTCTTCCATTCCCTCTTCACAGGCAAATAAAAGTGTTCTTTCTCCGTCGTTAAAATAATCTTCTTCCAGTGTTTCCTGAATAAAGGTTGTCTTTCCGGCTTCTAAGAATCCCATAAATAAATATACAGGAATCTCCAGCTCCTTTTTCTTACCTAACATAAATTTTCCTCCTGTGGGGTTTCAAATACACTCTCAGAATTTTCTTACAAAAGCAAATGCAAGAAAGACTCCGAAAGTACATTTTCTATAAACCAAAAAGTTCTGCAAGTTTGTCCTCATTAAGTTTAGAACCGATAACACAGATTCTTCCCGTGTATTCTGCAGAACCATAACGTACCTCGTCCTCACCTGGCACGAGGTCAAAGTGAATCCATTTACCGTTTTCATCTGGAACAATACCTTTTGCTCTTAAGATAATACCGTACTCATCGGAACCCTCTTTAGATAAGGTATCAAGAATTGCACGAATTCCTTCTTCTGTAAATTTCTTAGGAGTTTCCTTACCCCAGCTTGTAAATACTTCATCTGCATGGTGATGATGGTGATCATGTCCACAGCAGTCATGATCATGATGATGCTCATGTCCTTCATGGTGATGCTCATGCTCTTCATGGTCATGTTCATGATGATGCTCATGCTCTTCGTGGTCATGGTCGTGATGATGCTCGTGCTCCTCATGATCGTGATGGTGATCATGACACTCTTCGCCATGTTCATGATGATGTCCACATTCAGGGCAAACCTGTGCTGCTTCCATTAACTCTTTTGCGAAGTCATTTTCCCCTTCCATTACTTCAAGAATCTGTGCTCCGCTAAGTTCTTCCCAAGGAGTTGTCACAATAGGGCATTTATCATTCAGGCTGCGAAGTAATTCTACTGCCTTCTCTAACTTATCTTCCTTTACATTCTGGGAACGGCTTAAAATTACTGCACTGGCAAATTCAACCTGGTTACGGTAGAACTCACCAAAGTTCTTGAGATACATTTTTGCTCTCTGTGCATCTGCAACAGTGATATGGCTGTTTAATACAACATTCGCCTCTGCATCTACAACCTTCTGTACCGCTTTCATAACATCAGAAAGCTTGCCAACTCCTGAAGGCTCGATGATGATGCGGTCTGGTGTATACTGCTCTAAAACATCTTTCAATGCTGTATTAAAATCACCAACTAAAGAACAGCAAATACATCCAGAATTCATCTCATTAATCTGAATACCGGATTCTTTTAAAAATCCACCGTCAATACCAATTTCGCCAAATTCATTCTCGATAAGAACAACTTTCTGTCCTTTCAGTGCCTCTTCGATAAGTTTCTTAATTAAAGTCGTTTTTCCAGCTCCAAGGAAACCAGAAATAATATCTATTTTTGTCATTGTTCCATTCCTTTCTTCATAAAAAAATAAAATGAAATTCTACCATCTGCTATCTCATTGATGCTTCACTTCTCGATAAAATAGTAAACCAAGTTAATCAATCTTATATTATACAGTCCTGACTTTAAAAATGCAAGTAATGTGCACTTTCTTTTGCATAAAAAAATCTTCCGAAAGCGATCACTTCTTCGGAAGACTCTCTTACTGTTTTGGGGATTTTCAATATGTCATTTTGGGAAACTAACATATCTTGAAATAAAACAGTTATTTATATAATACGCCCCCTATCTATATTTGTCAATTTATGTCCTTGTCAAATTTTTAAGAGTTTTTCTGGTGACATTGCAACATTATATATAAAATATTATATTTGATAAAATAAATCCATTAGGAAAGACACCCAGGAAGAAAGTCACAATATAGGCTATCTTCTTTCTTTGAAATCATCTGATCTTATGGACATTTCAGGCTGCTTATCATATATATAACTATATAAACTTAAGGAGACACCACCATGATGGAAAATCATTCTTCCTGTTCATATAAGCAGGAAAAAGAAGTGTTAAAATTAGATTCCATGCCGCTTGCTATGGCCTATGTTCCATGGCAGAAATGGCAGAATATATATAAACCTGAAAATGCTCTTTACGCCGGAACAATCTTTCAGGACCTTGACCTGCCTTTTACTGGAAGGAGGTGCCAGAAATGATGCAGAATATGCATTCTTCTCAAAACTGTAACATGAACTCCTGTCAGCATCGTTCTATGAACTGCAATTTTAATGGTAATTCCGGTTGTAATTCTAACTCTGGCTGTAACTCCGGCCGCAACTCTAATTCTGCCTGCAACAATAACCGAAACCAAAATTGTAACTGTAACATGAATCAGCAGAATTTAAAATGTTATATTGATTTTGTAAGCTTTGCTGCCTTAGACTGTGCCATGTTTCTTGATACACATCCTAAAAATGCTGAGGGTTTAGAATATTTTGAATATTATACAAACGCAAGAAAACAGGCATTAAAAGAATATAGCAGCCGCTTCTCGCCTCTGACGCTTGACACTGTACCTAAAGGTACTGACTTCTGGGCATGGGCAAATGAACCGTGGCCTTGGGAAATGGAGGGATAAGATTTATGTGGAATTATGAAAAAAGATTGGAATATCCGATTAATATAAAAAGAACCGATGCTGCTATGGCAAAAGCAATCATCAGTCAGTTTGGGGGCCCTGATGGTGAGACCGGAGCGGCAATGCGTTATCTCTCCCAACGCTTCGCCATGCCATACCGACCGGTAATGGGAGTGCTCACCGATGTAGGTATAGAAGCATCAAATAGGAATTTGCCGGGGTGAGTAGACAAACGAAGTCTGAGAATCAAATCATCTATATTTGTGATTTTCGTCGCTACGAGAAGTCGTCTTCTAAGAAAAGGCCGGCATGAAAAGTTATTGATTTTGACTCAGTTGTACAAAACACAAAGTCGTCAAAATCAATAACTTTTCATGTCGGCCTTTTCTAATATTTTATTATAGTCTCGTAGCTCCCAGACCACAAATATAGATGATTTGATTCTCGAACTTCTGTTTCTTGGCTGCCCGGGCAAATTAGCAGAAAGATTTGGGGAAGAAGTCAGGAGAGATAGAAGTAATTCGAGTCAGTCCTTCAAAAAACAACTCCACAGAAAGCCACATCCTTCTGGAGCCTATTCAAATCCCTCCAGCAATAAATAGAATTTTCCTCCACAGCCAAAACACAGCCCTCTGTAAGATAAATAAAGCATATTTGTGGCCTCGGAGCAAAGGTTGGATGCGAGCGCTTTTACGCGAGCATTCAACCTGCAGCGACTAAAGTCACAAATATGCTTTATTTAGCTTACAGAGGGCGTCTCTTTTGCCTGCGGCAAATTCCTATTTATTCAAACGCAATTACTGCACCATCATATTTCTCATCGATGAATTTCTTGATATCATCAGATTTGAGAACTTTTACTAAGGCTTTGATTGCATCACTGTCTTCGTTGCCTTCTTTTACTGCGATGATGTTTACATATGTTTTTGCAGCTTCAGAATCAGACGCTTCGTATGCAAGTGCATCTTTCTTTACGGAGTATCCTGCCTGAAGTGCGTAGTTACCGTTTAATACAACAAATGCTGTTTCGCCTGTTACACGAGCTACCTGTGCTGCTTCTAACTCAACGATTTTGATGTTGTGTGGGTTTTCTGCAATGTCATTTACTGTTGCTGTGAGTCCGGCACCATCTTTTAATTTGATAAGTCCGTTGTCCTGAAGAAGAAGTAATGCTCTTGCTTCGTTTGTTGTATCGTTTGGTACAGCGATTTCATCACCATCTGCGATTTCGTCAAGACTCTTCTTTGTTCCTGGGTAAATTCCAAATGGTTCGTAGTGGATGTCTCCTGCATCTACTAACTTAGTTCCTTTTTCTTTGTTGAACTGTTCCATATAAGGAACGTGCTGGAAATAGTTCGCATCGAAATCTCCACTGTCTACAACTTCGTTTGGCTGTACATAATCATCAAATACAGTTACCTGTAAGTCGTATCCTTCTTTGGCAAGGAGTGGCTTTGCCTCCTCTAAGATTTCTGCGTGTGGTGTAGCAGAAGCAGCAACTTTGATTACCTGTGTATCTGTGCTTCCTGTTGAACTTTCTGCTTTCTTGTCTGTGCTTCCGCAGCCTGTTAAAGCTCCGATTGCAAGTACACCTGCTAATAAAAATGCTCCAAATTTTTTCATTTTTGTTTCCTCGCTTTCTCTTTTTTGATAGTGTCAAAAACTATCTCTTTTTTCTTTATTATAACTATTTAGAAAAGTTTTCAATTTATAAGCGTAAAACACTTGACAATTGAATTACTAATGTTTTCACTTAATTTTCTAAATAGCCGATAATTATAATTTATACCATTTGCAATCAACTTCGGATAGTTTTGTAGAATTCTATCTAATTACTTTTCCATTTTTACGAAACTCTATAAGTCTATTTTAAGCTTTGCAGTGAAAAATATTCAAGAATGCCTCGGCATTCTTGCTGCGAGGTGCGCGTCATGCAATTGCATGACATACTTCCACTGCGCACCTCTGCAATCCTGCCGGAGGCTATATCAACTGGGGGATTGACTCCCACCACTGATACCAGCTTGTTTCTCATCACCTATAGAGGTGGGAGTCATCTCCCAACTGATATACTATTTTCTCTTATCGAGCTTGGCTGCAAGGAACATACCAATGCTCTGGAAAATCTGTACGAGTATGACAAGCAGTACAACGGTTACGATCATAATACTCGTCTGATAGCGGTAATATCCGTAACGAATGGCAATATCACCAAGTCCGCCACCGCCGACACAACCTGCCATTGCAGAATATCCAAGAATGGTTCCGATTGCGATAGTTGCTCCGGTAAGTAAAGAAGTTCTTGCTTCTACTAAAAGGACTTTCATGACAATCTGCATATTACTTGCCCCCATAGAGCGGGCTGCCTCGATAACACCTGGGTCTACTTCTTTAATAGAAGATTCTACCATTCGTCCAATAAATGGAATCGCCGCAATAACAAGTGGAACAATGGTTGCAGTGGAACCATAACTCTGTCCAACAAGAAGTCTCGTAAATGGAATCAGTAAAATAAGGAGAATCAGGAAAGGAATGCTTCGCACGATATTTGCGATTACATCCAGTATCTTATATACAACTGCATTCGGTGTTAATCCTTCTTTATCCGTGATTGCCAAAAGCACACCCATCGGAAGGCCAAATACATATCCTAAAACCGTAGAAGCTACTGTCATGTAAAGTGTCGCCCACACACCGTTGATGATCATATCTGTGATTTCTTTAGTCCACATGCTCACTCACCTCCTCGATTTCTAATCCTCTGTCTAAAAGATACTGTTTCATTTCTTTATTCTTTGTACAGTCTGGAGCAAATTCAAGAACCATCTCGCCCTTTGCCACGCCGCCGACATTCTTTGTATCTGCCTTTAAAATATTTACCGGCTCGTTAAAGTTGAGAATCAGATTTGCGATAACTGGCTCAAATGCAGAGTTTTCAGAAAAGACAATCCGAATCTTTTCCCCGCTCTTAATAATTTCTTTGCCGCCTGCTGTCGTTCCTCTTTTTTCCTCTCCGTCATCACCGACATCATTTTTAAGAAGTTCTCTTGCCACAGCAGTTTTGGGATGTGTGAAAATGTCTTCCACTGTTCCCTGTTCTGCAACTTCACCACCTTTTACGATTGCTACATGAGAACAAATCTCGCGAACAACGGACATCTGATGTGTAATAATTACAATTGTGATATTGAATCGCTGATTAATGTCCTTCAACAATGCTAAAATCGAAGAAGTAGTCTGAGGATCAAGTGCACTGGTTGCCTCATCACAAAGTAAAATCTTCGGATCAGAAGCTAATGCTCTCGCAATCGCAACTCTCTGTTTCTGTCCACCAGATAACTGAGCCGGAAATGCTCCCATTCTGTCACCGAGTCCAACGATATCTAAAAGCTCTTTCGCTCTCTTTCTTGCATCCTTCTTGGACTTACCCTGAATATACAGTGGAAAACAGACATTTTCTAAAACATTTTTCTGCATGAGCAAGTTAAAATGCTGGAAGATCATTCCGATATCTTCCCTCTGCTTTCTTAACTCTCTTGAAGTATAATCGCCTAACGACTTTCCATTAATAAGGACACGTCCCTTTGTCGGCACTTCAAGGAAATTGATACATCGTACCAGTGTACTCTTACCAGCACCGGACATACCGATAATCCCGTAAATATCACCAGATTCAATGCTTAAATTGACATTCTTAAGAGCTTCTACTTTTCCATCTTTTGTGTCAAAAGATTTATACAGATTCTCTATTACAATTTCTGACATTGCCTTCCTCTCTTTCTTGAAAATATACTCTCTGCCTGAACATTTTGTACATCTATTCTATGTCTGACTGTTACACTTGAGCTATTAACATATTGCATTTTGCAGAAAAGAACTTAATATAAACTTCTATCAGATTTAGAGTACATTAAAACTTAATGTTAACTATTATAAGGTCATATTGAAGCATTGTAAACCTAAAGAAAAAAGCAGGTATCGCTACCTGCTTAAAACTCATCTTTAGTGCTGTGTAAATGCAATTCTTATTAAGGTGAGAATCTTTCTTATTTCTTAAATTCCCTTACCCTTTCAAAAAACTTCATCTAAAATCTATGAACACGCATTCTGATAATTATGTGCAGGCAAGCCAGTCTCCTTCTCAGAAGACATATACATCTGCGAATCTTCGCAGCTACAAGTTATGCAATTCATTGGCATGACACACATCATCATCATAATCTTGCTCCTCAATTCCCATTTTCTTACTAGAATTCATCATATATTACTCTTTTTCATTTGTCAAGAGTTTCTTTTGTAAATAGGAATTTACCGCAGGCAAAGAGACGCCCCCGAAGAGGGGCTAGACTCTCTTCGGAGGCTGTGCTTTGGCTGGGGAGGGAAATTCTATTTTCCCCTGTACACATGCTGCCAAAAGTGAACAAATTGGTACCGTCAGGATGACTCCCATACTTGAGGCTACTCCCTGTATGATTTCAATCCCTATATCAAACATATTAATCATTTGTAAATATTCGTAATTGTATGCATAAATAAATACAAGTGTGTTAATGGAACCGCCTGCAAAGGCAAGGATTAATGTATTTGACATGGTTCCCATCATATCTTTTCCAACACGCATTCCTGAAAAAAACAAACCTTTTACTCCTAATTCTGGATTCTGGTGGGATATTTCTTCTATTGTTGAAGAAATGGACATTGCTACATCCATGACTGCTCCTAATGATGCAATTAAAATTCCTGCAAATAAAAGCTGGCCTACGTCTATTCCCGTCTGGTCTCTTACGTAGATAAGACTCTCGATGGATGATACATTATAACCGCTGATATCTGTCATTTTACAAAACAGGAATGCAAAAAGGGATGATATCAATACTCCGGAAATTGTTCCGATAATTGCCACAGCGGTTTTACCAGAGACTCCACCGACTAAATACATTGTCACGATTGTCGTTAACGCAACAACAAATACTGCAGAAAGGATTGGAGAATGTCCTTTATAAATCATCGGTAAAAATAAGAACAGAATGCATATCGCGGTAAATGCCAGCCCAATCACTGATGCAAATCCCTGTTTTCCTCCGATAATAATTAGAGTTAACAGAAAAATCGCGATAATCAGATAGACCTGCATCTCTCTGTCAACACTATAAACTGAAGCAGAAAATGAACCATTTGCCTCACTTACTAATGCGATAACTTTACTGCCTTTTTTGCAATGTGCTCCGTATAAATATGCAGAAGAGCTGTCTGCATCCATTGTTTTTCCTTTCCATTTTCCAGAAGTGATTTTTAATTTTACAAGCTGCCTTCCGATGTAAATTCCGTCTTTGGTTTCGTTGTCCTGTAAGACGTTCATTACAGTAGCTTTGGCAAATGTCCGCCCTTCCGTATCATATAGGGATTCTTTTTTTATCTGATTATACCGGCATAAAAAAATGAGAAACAGGATGCCCGCTACAATCAGGCATCCCCTTCCTGCAATCTTTTTTATGTCAGTTTTCTTTAATTCTTCTGACATAAGATCTCCTGTTATTTCTTTACTGTTACTTTTTCACTGTTGCTTTTTTGATGTTACTTCTTTGCGGCTACTTCTTTACAATAACTTTTTTCACTGTGCTGTAATTTCCGTAAATTTTCTTGTTACCCACCTTCTTGAAGGCACGTACTTTTACGAAATATTTCTTGCCAGCTTTTAATTTTTTCACTGTTACTACATTTTTCTTTGTTGTTATTTTCTTTGCATTTTTGAAGTTTTTCTTTATGGATAAGATAACTTCATATCCGCTTACCTGTTCAGAAGATTTTTTAACTGTTATTTTGATTTTCTTTTTGCCAAGAGCTTTTACTTTTTTAACAACTGTCTTCTTTGGAGCAACTGCTTTTTCAGCCGGTTTTGTTGTATTTTTCTTTGCTGTTGTTGGCTGTTTTTTGTTATCTGTCTGTGTATTATCCGTCTGATTTTTATTATCAGATTCATTTACTTTTGCAATACTGAATGTCTCGTCAATCTTTTCTTCTGTGTCTGTACGGTAGGTATTGATCGTAAATGTTGTATCTGTAATATCAATTACGGAATATGTAGGTACATCCTGCTGCCAGCGGTTTGCGATATAGCTCTGCTGTCTTGGCACTAAGTCATAGTATTTACTACCTGATGAAGAACCTGCTGTCATGTAAAGAATACCCGTTGGATTAAATACGGTTGTACCCTTCTTTGTTACCTGCTGAATCGCATCTTTATCCATCACCTGATTTAAGTAATTAAGATATGCTTTTTGAGATGGATCTGTCGTGTCTGCTTTAATATTTTCTTTTGCTGTATATACCGTATCTGGATTCTCTCCTGCATCCATATCTTCATCTAACATTGGATCAAATTCATCATCTGTATATTCTGTTGTTTTATGTCCGCCTTTTAAAATCTGTGTACGAGAGTAAGCATGATCATGTCCGGTAAGAACAACATCTACTTTGTTATCTTCAAAAATTGGTGCAAGCTGATATCTTAAATTTGTGATTTCAGGCTCATTGGAATGTTCTGCAGAACCATAAATATCCTGATGGAGCGTAACGATTCTCCACTTGCAATCTTTATTTGCTGCTACCGTCTGCTCGATAAACTGTCTATGTTCTTCTACATTGGTGTCCTGTGTATTTAACATAATAAATAAAGCATTATCATGTTTAAACCAATAGTCACCGCCTACCTTTCCATTTGAACCAAGTTCACTGGCATTTGCTGTATTAAAATGATAGGTGTAGTTTGCATTATCTGCATCATGATTACCTACAGTAGTTGCTACCGGAAGATTCTTTAATACATCCGGGCTTAAATATCCACTGTATTCGATTTCACTTCCCCACGCTGCCTTATTCGGAGACTTTTTCTTTGTACTCTGAATCTGGTCACCGGAAGACAAAACAAAACTTGCTTTATTACCTGTCTTTTCCATTGCCTGATTCAATGTAGTATTCCAGTTAAATGCATCATTTGCCACTGCAGCAGACTGTGCATTATAAAACTCTTCTGTAGCTGCTCCTTTTAATTCATTTGAGGAACCAATCTGAGGGTCACCTACAAAAATAAAACTGAACTTACTGCCATTATCTGTTGTATATTTTTCTGGTGCAGTCCACTGTCCATCTTTCTGATAACTGTAATAATAGGTTGTGTTAGCCTTTAAATCCGTTGCTATTACTTTATTTGAAACATATTCTGTCTCATCTTTATCAGTAACTGCCTTTGTCTGCTCTGCCTCATATACCTTTGCATTTGTCAGTCTTTTATTTTCCGCGATTTTTAACTTCTGTACACCGGCAGATTTTTTTGTATACCATGCGAAATTTACAGAACTGTTATCACTTCCTGGAGAAAGAGAAATCTGCTCTCTGTCTTTACTGATTGTACTGTTCCATTTTGTCATCCAATTACTGTAGGCTCCACCGTAAGCCTCTACGGTATCTTGTGCATTCGTATATCCGTCTGGTGGTGCAGCAGCTTGGAGAACCGTTGCGCTCGTTGCTAAAATCGTTGCAGTCATTGCTGCAGCAGCAGCTTTTTTCCACATGAATTTTCTCATAATAACCTCTTTTCTTTAGAGCGTGTTTGAAAAATGCTCTAGCTCTGTTCCTTGCTAAAATTTAAAATCTACGTTATATAAAATAGCAAGGTTTTGTGAGGTCTGCTATCAGGGAAAGGTGGAATTCTGGTAAAATTGTGGTAAATTCTGATTGAAACAAAACGGACGAAACCTCGAAATCCCCACAATCACTATTCTAATTCAAGTAAATCCAGCCACTGCCAGCTCACGAATTTAAAATATATTTTGTATTTCCCGCTTTACCTTGTTTTTTCAAAAAATAAATTCATAAACACACTCTAGTTAATAGGAAAAAATAGTGACCATAAATAACTATACGATTATGGCACTGATTCAAGTGTCAATCCTATAGAATTTCATTTCCCGGAACTTCTACATCTCCTGTCCTCTTCCCCAAATCTCTCCAACTGATTTTCTGTCTTGTCCGATATAATCAATATAAAGACAGCGACACTGAGATCACGAGATTACACATAATTTAAGGAGGAGAAGATTATGAGTATTTTGGGATTAATTGCTGCTTTTGGTGGAGGCGTTTTTGCTGCCGCAATCGGAGCTGTTCCGGCATTTATTATGACAGGTGTATTTTCCAGTTCTTCACCAGCTGTTTCTTTTGCCTTTTTTATAATATTTTTTCTTTTTCTGCTAACGGGTTCTCCCGTTTTATGACTGCACATAACGGCTCTCTTCCTACAATTACATGTGATTCTAAATACTTTGGAATTGGCGCATACATAAAAGCTACATCCGCTAAACCTTCCCTTAATAAATGAATACCCATTTCTTCACTTTCTTCCATTACCGAAATCTCTATTCCCGGATTTTGCCCGGAAAAGGTCGCATATTCTTCCTTTTCACAAGATAAAGCAAAAAACTCCGGCCACACGATACTAAGAACACCATTTTTTCTCATTTCAATATCGTTTACTTTCTTTTGCAGACCTGCATAACTTTTCATTACCGTGCGAAAATAACTATATAGCTCACCTGCTTCTGCTGTCGGCTTCACTCCAGATACAGACCTCTTAAAAAGAGGAAAGCCCACCTCTTTTTCAAGATTTGCGATGGACTTGCTCATACCTTGCTGTGAAATATATAAATTCTGACTTGCTACAGTAATATTTCTATCTTTATACAATTGTAAAAAAAATTCTATCTGACGTAATTCCATTCCCCTATACCAAAATTTCTGCGTACTATTCTTAATTCTGTTATTGCAGTAAACTGCTCATTCCTAATGAATTTAATTATATCGCAGCGCCGTAAATGGTGCAATACCTTTTGGATTGTCACAAACAAAGCTTACACGCTCCAGTGTACTGTCTCATTGACTGAAAGTCAATGAGACAGTACACTGGGAATAACCAGACCTACAAAAAGCCAGATATTTCCATGCATTAATATCATGAAAACATCTGGCTTTTTATGTTAGAAAATGTATGAAAATTGAATAGGTAGCAACTACAATTTCTAACTTAGAGAAGGTAAGTATTTTATTATAATTATGAAATGTCTTAAAAAATGCTTTACGCTAATAAGTTAATATTTAACTTTGTACAATCTGTACGATTTTATTCACGTTTTCCTGTCCCCGCTTTAAGGCTAGTCCAATGACTACACAGCCAATCACGCAGGCAGTTACAAGAACGATACTGACACCACCTATAATATTGAACATCAATCCTTCCTGAATTTTTATTGCCCAGTATGCGATTCCCATACCACAGGAAGAAAGAATAATCAGATTACGAATCCATTTTTTCAGGTTATTCAACATACGGGTCTGGTATTCGATTTCTTTTAACTGCTGCTTTTTTGTCTGTGCTGCCATTTTTTATACTCCTTTTTTAATACTGTAATCCTGGATTAAAGAATCCAACTAATACACCAACAAATGCTACTGCAACTAAGATTAGCATTGTAATAACAGGGGAAACTTTTTTCTTAGCCATAAGCCACCAGCAAAAGATAACTACTGCGGCTGTAAGACATCCTGGATATACAGAATCTAACTGTTTCTGAAGATTCAGGAATTCTTCACCTGCATCATTTACTAAATGGAAAGAGGTTGTTACTGATACCCATGTTGCTGCAACAGAACCAACTACCATTGTACCGAGTGTAACAACGGCTTCACGTATCGCCGTAGCTTGTTCACCGACCAGTACGTCTACTGCTTTTCCACCAAGTTCATATCCTTTGAAGTAAAGGAAGCGCATTCCTAAAGTTACGATTAAGTTCCATGCTACGATATAGAAAATAGGACCTACGATAGAACCACCAGAAGATAACCCTAATGCAATACCTAATAAGATTGGAATCAGAGTACCAACTAATAAGGAATCTCCGATACCAGCGATTGGTCCCATCAAACCTGCACGCAGACCATTGATTGTCTCACTGTCTACATCTTCATTTCCGTTTGCTCTTGCTTCTTCAAGACCTGCTGTGATACCTACAATTACCGAACCAACCTGTGGCTCTGTATTAAAGAAAGCCGTATATGTATCCATTGCTTTCTTCTGTTCTTCTTTTGTTTCATATAATTCTTCTACTAGTGGAAGCATTGCACATAAGTAACCAAATGTCTGCATATGCTCCTGGGAGAAACAGGTTAAATGTCCATAATACCAGTTCCGAAATGATTTATTTAAGGCTTTTTTAGAAAGCTTTTTCTCTGCCATGATTATATTTCCTCCTCGTCATCGTCATCATCAAAAGACCCGCCGCTGGCAAGAGCTGCTTCTTTTGCACGAATTCCAACCATCTTGATGTTGTAATGGATAATTGCGAACATTCCTGCTACAACTGTAACGGATACTAAGTTTAATCCAACACCGGCTGCTAAAGTAAATCCAACAAAGAATGGTACGAAGTCTGTTACTTTGTTTACTACCTGTTTTAAAAGAATGGCAATACCAACACAAGGTAACATACTACCAACTGTGAATAAAGTCTTCATTGCAAGTCCATCCATAGGTAATGTTGCTTTGATTGTTTCTACTACAGGAACACCTAATTTACACATTACAACCGTTGGGATGAAACTACAGATTAAATGAGAAATCCAAGGTAATACCATATCTACAAAATATAATTTCTTGAATTCTCCTTTTTCTACAGCTCTCCATCCGATATGCTGCCATACAAGGTTGATTGTTGCTGTTCCGTAAAATAATACTGTACCAAGAGTTCCTACCATTGCACCGAAAGAAGTTGCCATTGCAACACCTTTTGTAGATGCAGGGTCTAATCCATAAGAATTTAATGCAAGCATTGCTAAAGGAATACCGATATAAGATACGGCACGTACATCGGCGGATACAGTTCCACCTGGTGTTACTAACGCAATATATACAACCTGCATTGCTGCACCTACCATAATTCCGGCAGGAACATTTCCAAGAATAATACCGCAGACGAGACCGGCTACTAATGGACGGCCTAATGTATAGTTACCAATGGCACTACCACCCATACCAGGCATACTGGCAAGACAGGCGAAGATACCTAAAATCACTGCTTGTATCCAACTAATTGTCATGACTTTTCCTCTCTTTTCTTATCATGTACCCACTGAATCTTTCCGTAGCTGACTTTGTGAGTACACCATTTTAATTTTAATTGAAACCGAACTGTCCTCTGAATTTACTCCAGCTTCCGATAGAAGCTTCTTTTATCAGCGCAAACTCGATTTCATATCCAGCCTGATAAATTGCCTCAAGAGCTTCTGCTTCTTCCTGAGTGATAGACTGATTATTTCCAAGTTTTGTAGCTCCTGGACGATCATTACATGGTCCAACGATTACTTTCTTCACATCACTTGGAACAAATCCATCATCAACCAGAATCTTTTTCATCTGAATTGGATCTTTTGTAATCAGGAAATACTGGTCTTTACTATCAAGTACTTTCTGATTTTTCTGTTTCCATGCTTCATAAGTCCACACGAAAGTTTTCTTTGTGCTGGCACTCTTATATGCCATTTTTAATGCTTTTGTGTTGGCTGCTCTGTCATTAACGGCGATCAGTCCATCACATGGATATTCTAAAGACCAACGAGTTACTGTCTGACCGTGAATCATACGGTCGTCAATTCTTAAAAATGATACAGACATGTTTTTTCCTCCCTCTCATGCTTGTAATTTTATGCTTATTTCATATTTATAATATTGAATATAAGTCAAATATAGAAAATAAGTTAAATGCAATATGCACAAATACTAAATCTCATCTTCCTCATCATCAGCTCCATTGTCTAATACAAACTCTTTAATTGCATTTTTTGCTTCACTGATTAAACTGTCTTTTAATAACTCTGTGTCAACATCATCTTTCATAAGAGTTGCTGTTAAGGCCATTGCAAGGTTCATTCCGCCAAATACTACTGTCTGTTCTTCCAGTCCTTTTTTAGAAATCTGCTCTAATGCGTTTGTCATTGGAGAACCTCCAATAATATCTCCTAAAAGAATGATTTCGTCCTCAGACTTAATACCACTGATTGCATTTCGGAAATTCTCTGCAAATGTATCTGCGCTCATTCCATCCTCAAGTCCTACGCTGATAACATCCTCTCTCTCCCCGCCTGCAAGCATTGCCAGAACACTTTTCAGACCCGGTGCAAAAGTTCCATGACTGACTAATACTACATACTTCATATTGCTCTCCTTTGTTTGTTTTTTTTGATGTATTTATTGTAACAATTACACAAAAAAATAACATCTGCAAATTGTCACTATTGACCTTTTGCAGATGTCACCACTTCAAATTACAATTGTATATTGTTTAATATTTATAAATGACAAATGTCATATATAAATTTATTCTAAATTTTCTTTCAACATCCTATCAATTTTCTTTTTCAGATGCAGGAGATTCATATCAAAGTCTCCCTCTTCCTGAAAAAGTCGTAGAATTTCTCCATCCATATAGTCGATTACGGTATCATATTGCTGAAATTTTTCTTTTCTTGCTGCACTTTCCATAATCTGATTCAGCATGGAAACCTGTACGGTCGTATCATCTCCTATACTATTTTTCAGGATTTCCTCTGTCTTTTCAGAATCAGTCACCTTCTTTAGTGGAGAAATTCCTTTAGAATACTGAAAAATCTTCTGTTGCACTTCTTCATCATAGGTTAGTTTTTTTAGAAAATTCCATGCCAGTCCACCATGCTCTGACCTCGCATTAATTCCCATTAACATTGTCTCTGTTTCTGACAGATTTTTACCATCCGGTCCTTCTGGAAGTGGAATACAATCCCATTCAAAATCAAAATATTTATTGATTCTCCACGGATATGGTTTATATGTACGAAATTCAGAAAAAGTAACTGGACGGAAAGCAATATTCCCTTTATCAAAATCTTCTGAAGTCGGACTTTGTCTCCCTGATAACTGATAAATATTTCTGGCAAAAAGAATCGCATCTTCTACAGAAGGATTTGTAATATTGCAGGAAGTTCCGCTTCCATTAAAAATTCCCCCTCCATTACTGTAAATAGCATCTATCCAGCTATAATCATACACACCAAACTGGTCTGTTTTTCCATCGCCATTTGTATCTTTTGTAATTTTTTTGCAAATATTATAAAAGTCGTTCCATGTCCATCTGTTATCTGGCAGAGAAATATTATTCTTCTTAAGTAATGTCTCATTCACAAGCATGAGGCTCGGAACACTTTCATATGGAAGAGCGTATTGATTCCCTTTATATGTCCCTGCATCATAGCAGCCCTGATAAAATGCATCCTTTTTCAAAGATGCGTCTGCCTTTAACATTGTCTCCAGATTTTTCAGTATTCCTATCGAAGCAAATGTAGTAAAGTCTTCAGGAAGAACCATAAATACATCCGGCAATGCACCATTTAAAGCCTGATTAGAAAGCCATTCTGAGTAATCTTCCTTTAATATTCCGCTGGTATACTTCACTTTAACATTCGGATATTCTTTTTCAAATTCTTTTATTGTTTCGTCAATAATCTTATAGCAGTCATCATTAGGCACATCGGATTGATTCCCAGAAAACATACCAAACGTCAAAACTATTTTCCCTTGTTTAGGTACTAGAAAAGAGACTCCCAAATACAGACTAATTAATAATCCTGCCAGACAAAGCGTTCCCCATACTTTTGTCATTCTTTTCATTTATCTTATCCTCTACGCTTCTGTGCACCGGACTGCACTTCCCAGATAGCTAACTGTGTGCGGTCACGCAGTCCGATTTTCTTTAAAATAATACTAATATAATTTCTCACAGTTCCTTCTGTCAGTCCAATATGGTCTGCTATTTCTTTATTGGACATTCCATGTCCTACATCCTTTATAATATCCCATTCCATATCGTTAATCTTCTCAACATTCTCTGCCTCAATCATAACATCATAATTTTGCTGTGCCATTTCCGAAAACAACTCTACTACCTTGCTGGCAATTTCCGGATTAATCATCGCTCCTCCGCTGTATACCACATGAATTGCTTTTTCTAATTCATCCACAGAAATACCTTTTAACAGATAACCACTTGCACCATACTTTAATGCACTGAACACATATTTATCATCATCAAAAGTTGTCAGCACGATAATTTTTATCTCTGGATATTTTTCCTTTACTATCTTGGTACACTCTACACCGTCCATAGTCGGCATACGAATATCCATCAAAATAATATCCGGCTTTTCTTTTGCTATAAATTCTAAAACTTCTGTTCCGTCACCTACACCTCCAACAACAGAAATCTCTTCTTTTAAGCCAAGAATAATACTCAGACTCTGCCTGATTAATTCCTGATCATCTGCAATAAGTACCTTTATCATCTTTCCTCATTCCTCCATCGAATTGGCAGCTTTGCTACAACCTGAAATCCATTATTACTGCTATATGTTACTGTTCCATGCAGCATATCCACTCTTTCCTTCATATGTGTAAGTCCAAAACCTTTGTGAATATCTTTACATCCTATTCCATTATCTCTGATTCTTATCACCAGCCAGATATCTACTTTTTTAAAATTAATAAAAATCCTGCTGGCATGGCCATGACGAATGGCATTTGTAATACCTTCCTGAACAATTCGATAAATGGTATCTTCTTCATCATCTTCAAATACAAGCGATGGTAAAAATGATTGAAATTCTATAGAAACCTTGGAAGTACTCATCGTCTCTGTAATCAGCTTCTCAATCGCACTCTCTAAAGACTCTCTCTCTAATGTATCTGGGCGGAGTTTTTTCATAGAACGTCTTACATCTTTAAGCCCCTGCCTCGCCACGCCGGAAATAATACTTAACTGCTTTTTTGTCTCATCTACCGAATAGTCAATTAATGCAATACAAGCATCAATTCCTGCAGAAAGCCCCGTCATCGTATGTCCTAATGTATCATGGATTTCTCTTGCAATACGGTTTCTTTCCTCAATCTCTCCCATCTGTTTTTGCATTGCTGCATAATCCTTTAACTGATTATTCATTTCAGAAAGCTGTACATTTGCCTCCGCAAGCTGCTGATTTAAAATCGTAACCCGCTCCTTTTCTTTTATCTGGCTTCTCATATAAATAATCATATATGCTATAAATGCAATCGCATTCACTGATGAGAAAAAATTCAATATTCCCGTCATCAGCATATGCTGACGCACTGTATAGACATTTAACAGTTCCCGAAAAGAAACCATCTTTATCCCCAATGATATAATGTCATAATCCGCAAAAATATAAATAAGTCCCATAATAACTAAAAATACCTTCTGACTTGTTTTATCACGAATTAAAACGACAATATCCGCTATAACTAAAAATATAATTCCTTTATATTCCATATAGACACAGCAAATAATTATACCGCAAAGAATAACTTCTAAAATGTAAATCGTCTGATTCAAAATGCTATTTTCTGACTGCTGTCTTAAATTAATAATTGCCACTAAAGTAAATAATGCCACATACATCACTATGACTGTTTTTACCGGATTCATTGGTAAATATGTAATATGATTTAAAAAGCTTCGTGCAGTATAAGTTGCCCTCACCATACCTATTGTATATAAGATGATAACTGCCAAAAAAGTCAAAATTGCAAAATTTAAAATTCCCATCAGCATCTTTAAAAGAATTAAACTTTTCTGCTTACTCATACATCTCTCCTACTGCCACCGTTCAAGGTCATATTCACTCACATTGTCTTTTGTAATTAGCTTTACCGGAATCGTTACTGTTTTATCTACATCTTTTCCTGCTAAAAGCTCATAAGCTGCTTTTATGGCAGATGCTCCCATCTTACGAGGATACTGGACTGCCGTGCCTGTCATTTTACTTTCTGTAATCAGTCTCTTCCCTTCTGGTGAACCATCAACCCCATATACAAGTACATCTTTTTTATAGCCTTTACTGTCTAATGCAGCTAACGCTCCCATCGCAGTCGGGTCATTTAATGACATAATCACATCAATATCTTCATGTTCTTCTACCATTTTTTCCACTTTAGGCAAGGAACGCTCAATCTGTCCCTGTGTATCTTCCATTGCAATAATCTTATATTCATTATGGCTTTGTATAGTATCAATAAATCCCTGTATTCTGTCTCTTCCCGACTTAGTTTTATCATGCGTAAGCAATAGAATGTTGGCTTCTTTTTGTCTATCCATCATATCCTTCGCACATAACACACCTGCCTGATAGTTATCTGTAACAATCGTAACATCTACCAAATCTGTATCATATACTTCCGTATCTACGACAATAACCGGTATATTTTTCTTTTTCGCTGCCTCAAGACCTTTTTTCACGCCCTTCCAGTCAACAGGATTCAAAATAATTACATCTGCTCCCTGTTCAATCAGATACTCAATCTGTTCATTCTGTTTCTCCTGATCAAGTGCCGGATCAAGGGTAATCAAATGATCTCCTTTTTCCTCCACACGCTGCTGGATTTCACTGTTTAATACGTCATAAAACTGATTATTTAATGTCATATAGGTCACACCAATAATCTTATACTTTCTTCCAAACTGACTTCCATATAGAATAAAACCTTTTAGATAAAAAGAAAAAAACATCCCGACTAAACATAATACACTGCCTGCCAGGAAAAATCTAACTACTTTGCCTCTATCTGTTTCATCCATTCACTCACCTGCTTTATATCTTACTTACCTTCTTTTTCCATTATACACTGGAAATTCTTACATGGGAAGTGGAAAATGCTATCGAATTTTTTAGGAACAACAGACGAAAGCTTGAAACCAAATAATCCATATCTGTGACTTTAGTCGCTGCAGGTGAATGTTTGCAAAAATGCTCGCATCCAACCTTCACTCTGAGGTCACAGATATGGATTATTTTACTTCAAGTCTTCTGATTTTGATAAAAATTTTGATAAAAATTTTATAGTACTTTCTAAAAATAATTGATTATATTGAAAATTCAAGAATGTTGCTCGCCACCTACAGATGTGGGAGTCATCTCATATCTGATATACTGTAAAATCAAATTAGCTACATAACAAAATGATAAACAAATGCTAATAAGAATATCATTAGGACTACTATTCCGAACAAAGCCTGTGATTTTCCGTAGCCTTGCCAGTCCTTCTGGAGTTCTTTGGTTCTGTTTTCATCAACAAATCGAAGTTTACGTGTTTTTTCTGTCATATTGATACACCTCATTTCTCTTGTTATGATGTATTACAGCGTTTCTTATGGAAATATTATATCATAAAATTTGAATCTAAAAACAGATAATCTCTAAGCATTTGCAGCATTTCTTCTATCGTCCCCAACAGACTTAAAAATTCCTGCATATTAATCTTAATCACATCATATTGATTTAGATTTTCCCTATATGAACTATCTTTACTAATCATAAGATTCTGAAATAATACTTCTGCTCAGTGTAAAGAACTTCGTTTATCTTTGCAATCAATTCGCTTTTGTCTACATATATTTTAGAACGCAGACTCCCACGAAATGAAAAGCTTCCCAGGCGTCTGTTACTTAATGAATCAAATAGTAATTCTCAAACAGCCAGTCTTCGAGTGTATTCAAATTATTGTCGGAGTGTTCCACCTCTCTCGCATATCTCCAGGAAATTTCTTCCACGTCTTTCATGGAGAGTGTTTTTCCATTTTCCAACCAACGTACAATCAGGAATTCCTGTACCCAGCGAATGGAAAACAATGCCATTTCCATTTTGGAACAGACCATATCGTCATAGACTGCTCCACAGAAATAAGTATAGACAAAGAACATCATAAGCTGCTCACCTACGTTCTCCCATTCTTCTTTGTAGTTACTCAATGCTCCATACATTTGATGAAATTCTTTGCAAATATTTTTATAAGTTTCTTCGTTCTCCTGATAGAGCCACTTTTCGGCTCCATCGAGTATCTGATTCCACTCTGGCCGAAGACGTTCTAAGCCTCGAAGTACCTGCAATTCTTTTTTCTGTCGATTCCATTGATGGAGAGAGGCTGCATCTGCTCCTTTTTCAGAAAGATGTTTTGAGATAAATTCCGAAAGGCTGCCTTCTTTCTGGTGGCGTTCACATTCTCGGAGAAGGTCATCAATATCAAACTGCCGTCCTTCTTCTATACAGTTTTGATAGCTTTCTGTTAGTTGTTCGGATACAGATATTCGCAGTGTCAGTGGAAGCGAACGGTCCTGCAAAACAGCAAAGAGAACATCGCGGGTATCTTCTAACTGAGAAAACATCATAAAATCAAATTCTTCAAAGTCATCTTCTTCCTCAGTTTCCTCTTCTAAAAATCGAACTGGTTCTTTGCAGGACAGAATAATTTTTGCTGCTTTAGGACAGGATAAAGACAGGGATAATTCTCTAAGTCCTTCATATTCTTCTGTGTGTCTTGGATACATGCGGCAGGTATCACAGAGTGCATCTGGTCCCAATGCCTTGTAGAGATCACACAAATTTTCATCATTTAAAAATGCACAGCGGCGGTTATTCTGATAAAAACATTCTTCTTCCCAGTCAATCGAATTGCGCAGAATTTTTCCAAACTCTCCCGGCTCGTTTTCATATCGCTCCAGAGACTCTTCATCTATCATAATCTGCCATCCTGCACAGCAGGTATCTGGGCAATCTCCTGCTGTACAGACAAAACTGTCATAAAAATGTGGTTTTACGTATCGCATTATTTTCTTTCCTTTTCTTTGTCTTTTTTAAATGTTTTCAAATTACCATTTTTTTATTCTTTCCCTTGTGTTATGTCATTCCACTCGTACTTATGGACTTTGATAACGGAAAATTATATAAAACAGTATAACACAAAATAAATGCGACACAGCGAACAATTGATTTCCCAATTCTCCCTGTTGCGCCAAGTATTAATATATTTTTCAAACGCCCTCTGGAAAGCAATTCTATTATGAATATAAAGTTCTTCTACATTCTTCTGTTTCAACTCTTTCATAAAGTTACTATGAAGCAGATTTCCTGACAAATTCGCCAATATCTTCAAATATTCCGTTTATTTTTATGTATTCTCAGAATCTTTCTGTGCTTTATTTCGAGAAAAAATCTTTTCCGCTTTTTCAAACATTTCTCTCGAAATAATCGGCTCATGATGATTTTTAATAATCACAAACTCCTCCTCACCCCGATTATATTTTTTCTCATGAGAAAGATAATCCGGTGTAAATGTCTTCTTCTGCACCAAATCCCCACAATATTTTTCATTCTGCAAAATACGCAAAATCACTGTATTTCTCCACTTTTTGCTCCGCATCGGGTAAATACCTTCCTCTAGTAACTCCCTTGCAATAGTATGTGTACTTTTCCTCTCCTCAACAAACTTATAAAATATTTTCCGAACTACTTCAGCTCCTTCTTCATTTACATACATTTTTCCATTTCTCACATCATAACCAAGCATACTCCTGCCAAAAACAACACCCTCTTCCATTCGGCGTTTTTGACCCCATTTCACTCGCTCTGATGTTTTCCGGCTCTCTTCCTGGGCAATCGATGCCATAATCGAAAGACGTAACTCCGCATCTCCATCTAATGTATTAATCCCATCATTTAAAAACAAAACCCCGACTCCCACCTTGCGAAGTTCTCTTGTATAATAAATACTGTCAAGCGTATTTCTCGCAAAACGGGAAATCTCCTTTGTAATAAGCAAGTCAAACTTCCTCTGCTTCGCCTCCGCAATCATCCGATTAAACTGTTCCCTCTTCTTCGTACTCGTCCCCGAAATCCCTTCATCCGCAAAAACTTTATAAAACTCCCATTCTTTCTTTTGCTCAATGTAACATCGAAAAAAATCGCACTGACTCTCAAAAGACTGTGCCTGCTCCTCCTTCTCTGTCGAAACACGACAATAAGCCGCAACTCGCTTTTTACCTGAAAAGGATTTTTCGCTGCTATATTTCTTTTGCTGGTTTAGACGCTCATACTTATTCATATTCATAAAGCTGAATGCTCCTGAAGATGTTGCTCATCCAAATATATGAGGGCAAACTCTAATTGTATTCCCTCTTTGATGCTTCTGTAGGTACTGAAGAGTTAAATCATATTGAGATGGTTTGTACAATTGTTCATCAGCTTACCCGCAATTTGACGGTACAGCAGATTAAGGAACAGGGATTTGCGGATTATTATGTTGACCATACAACTGGTATCTACCCAGTTGCGTCAAGTGGTACTCCATGGAGTGCAGATACAATGCAGTCCACCGGTGATCCAATTACTGACCTTATGGAAAATATGGCTGCGGAACAAAAAGCACGTACTACTTACGACAATATTCTTCGCCTTGTAAAAGATGACCCAGATGTTTATGATGCGATTAAATTCCTGCGTGCAAGAGAAATTGTACACTTCCAGCGTTTCGGTGAAAGTTTACGGATTGTGCAGGATAACTTGAACAGTAAGAACTTCTATGCATTTAATCCGGCCTTTGATAATAAGAAGTGCTAATTTAGCTGATACGAAAAAAGCAAGCCATTCTCCGGCTTGCTTTTTACCATACTGTTTTTTATTAATAAATTGCATTTCTTACAGAAAAACGTCAGCAATTTCTTTTTCGTCAGATTATCGTTATTTTTTTCTCACAGACTGTTCACAAATTCTGAGTATTATAGAGACATCAAAAAACAATAACAAATTTTTTTGATAGATTTTTTTCATACTTTCCTCTCTCGAAACCGACCAGTGGCCGGTTTCTTTTTTGTATTGCATCACAATCACGTTATTGCGTTGACTTTATGACATGATTCTTTTATTTCAAAGTGATTTCTGAAAAAATAAAAGCAATTTACTTTTTTAAGGCAACAAAAAACAGAGACTATTTTCTAGAGCATATTTGAAAATAATCTCTGTCCTGTTTTGTTTACTTATGGTATTTTTCCCGGTAACGTGAGATTGCGATAATCAGCAATCCTGTTCCTGAAACGAGAAGTAAAATGGCAAACAGGGTCGCATTGCTATTGTCACCTGTTTTTACTTTATTTTTACTTTTCTTTATTGAAGTTTTGTTGCCTGGTTTTGTTTCAGGCTTTCTCTTCGTAGTTGGTATCGTTTCTGTTGTGCTTTCCGATGTTTTCTTTATAGGTTTATAGTAATTTGTAAATGTAATATCGCATTTTGCATCGGTCATATCTGCATCCGTATGCGCAGCTATCACAGTCTCCAAATTACCATTTTCCCCATTTGTTACAGAAACTTTTACATAATAAACTGTCTGGTCGTAATGCCCACGTTTGTGTGTGCCAGACTGCTGTGTAATGGTGTAATAGTAAATGCCGGGAGTTGTATATTGAATTGGTGAAAAAAATGCTTTACCACTTCCACTAATCTCCAATACATTTTCTGACGGCATCGGTGTATCGTCCACTGCCTGAAGCTCAACCGTATAGTTTTCCTCCGGAGAAGGTGTCTCACCTGAGGTTTGTATACTGACAGGAATTTGTACTTGAACAGCGTCTGCTGCAAAAGTAGAAATCGGAAAAACTGCCAGGCACAACACTGCAAGCAATAACACTGCCGGAATTTTTCTTATTTTCGTTTTAATCTCCTCCTTACTTCTCCGGCGAATAAGGCTTCATTACCGCCAGAATAACGGTTCTTGCATCTGTGTAATCTGACGAACAGGTTGACATGGCAAGAATCTGTGAAAAGTCTTTTGAGGTTCCTATTTTTTTCATTGTATCCTGATGAATATACTTTGCACTCTTTTCTGCATATTTCAGCAGACCGTCTGTGCTTTTCTGCCATTTTTGAGGAATGAAAATGTTATCCTCATTCGCAGAAGTTTTAATACATGCAAAAATTTCAAGTTTATAAGAACGGTCAGGCAGGACAAGAGTTCCTGTCTGGTTCTTATCAAAAAATTTCTGCTTTTCGTATAAGTCAAGATCACCAAACATTTTATGTTCTGCCATATGATGACCATATAGCAGCGAATACTTTTCCTGAAATGACCGGTCACAATTAGAATCAAGAAATATACTTCCTGCCAGAGCAAAGTTTCCATACACATCTTTATTGATGTAGGTAAGATTATCTTCTCCCTGAAGAACCGGATAATCAATCTTTGTTCCATCTAAGGTAATCCAGGCACATACATCTGGGTTAATTGCCCGAAGTTCCTCAAATGTCGGGCCGTTATCCTCGCCCGGTGTCGGCTTATATTTCAACAACTGCGACTGTATATCATCTACAGAAGCATACACCTGCATATTGTCCCAGAGGGCATATGCAGAGTAGGCTCCCGCAACAACAAGAAATAGCACAATCACTGCGCTGAGAAGAGAGTTGGCTGTTTTTAAAAATATTCTTGAAACATCCATACAGCCACCTCCTTTCTACAGCATATTTTTGTTAAAATGCTTCTTTATCTAGAGTGTGTTTGAAAAATATTTAAAGTTGTTTATATTGCCAAAATCAATTATTATATACTGCATATATGTCTTTAAAATATGTCAATTATGATATAAATAATATTTATTTTTGATATTTTCAGTATCAACAAGCAGTAATAATTCTTGTGTTTTGTATAACTTTTATTTTTCAAATACACTCTAGTATTACTTCGTTTATATTATTATATTCTTTTGATAATTAGTCTTCGAATCTGCGTCTTCTTACAACGAATACTGCTGCGATTGCTAATACGCCTGCGAATACTAAGATATATGGAAGGTTGTCTAAGTAAACGCCTGTATCGATTTCGCCAGTTTTAGTGTTTGTGAATGCTGCTGTTTTAGCTTCTGCATCCATAGTACCTTCCTTATCCGTTGCATTCATTGTATAATCTGAAGGAGTTGCTTCTTCTACTTTGTAACTAACACCTGCTGGCAAGTTCTCAATTGTGATTGTATCACCATGTTTTAATTTGAATGTTGTTGTTCCACCGATTTCAACATTTTCCTCTTTTCCACTTCCATCGGAACCACCTGTTATTGTAGCTGGAAGAGTGTATGTTTTTCCTTCTTCTCCTGTTAATGTTACTGTGAAATCGAAATATTTAGATTTATCACCAAGATTACCTGCTACTGTTTTACTAATACTAAGTTTATTAGCTGTATAAGTATTGTTGAATGCAGCTTCATTATCAGCAAGTTTCTTTCCAGCTTTTGTAAAGCTAACTGCTGCAATCTCAATAGTACCATTATTGTCAACAGCAGTAACTTTCATTGTAACTGGTGTGCTATCATAAGTAACACCTGCTGTTGTACCTGTTTTTTCTGTAATTGTATAGGAATATACACCTACACTTGTATAAGTTGGTAATTGTACTGTAATCTCTTTCCTATTACCTGCTGTTGTTGCTTCATTCTGAGCATAAACAGCTGTTCCTACAGTTGGCGTGCCCTGATTTTCTGCATCCACACCACCATTTTCTACTCCTGCTTTTGCAATATTAAACTCAAATGTTTCTGCAGGTGAGATTCCCTCTCCAACTAATTTATACTCTTTTTCAAATGTAACTGTTCCTCCATTCTCAGGTATCTGAACTTTTCCTGCTGTCTCTGCTGCAAACGCCGTTGCACTTAACCCAAGCATCATTGTCAGTGCTAATAAGCATGCAAATAGTCGTTTTACTCTTTTCATAATGTTTCCTCCTTAATATAATAAGTAAATTTGTTATTTCTAAACCCCTTTCGGTAGTTTATTCAAGATAGATTGTTTATTGTGGCAGATTATTGAGTATGTCTGCCTGTTTCTGATGTGCTATACTAATACATATGTCTTTGTATACTGTAAAGGTACTGTCATGTTTTTGTTTGTAAATACTACGAATACTGCAGTATTTTAGAGTTCCCGCCTGCGGAGTACTGTAATGACTTTGGCCTTTACATCCTCCATTTTAATTGGGCCGTAATCGCGGCTGTCTTTTGTCTGTGTCCTGTAATCTCCTAATAGAAAGACACAGCCTTTAGGCACTCTATATGGATATTTTTTTATTCCTTTTTTTGCATATGTAGGAAATGCGATTTCTCCTGTTTGGGGAGTTCCATTGACAAGAAGTTGCCCGGTGTCATCTATGGTAATGACATCTGTTTCTTGTCCCAGTATTCTTCCTGCCTGCAGTTTCCCATTTGCCTTGTATACAACAACATCATTTTTCAGGAAATTTCTCTGTAAACGGAATCCTATAAGCATGTCACCGCCTTTGATTGCCGGGAACATTCCATTGTCCGGCGCTCTCATAAGTAAAAATCCCTGTGTGAATAATAATCCGCCGCATACGATTACTAATATGATTCTTGCGAGTAGCTGTATGTAACCATTTCTGGTCTCTGCTTCTCTTCTTCGTCTGCGGATTATTTTGGAACAGCTCATATTTTTTGCAGTCCGCATCACCTCCGCACCTCATTTCTGGTTTCTGGTGGCACTTCATTTTCTGTATTGTCCATCTCAGTCTGCTCTGTCGTGCCCTCATTTTTCATCAGTTCTTGTTTATATTTATAAATCAGGGATTCATATGTTTTTTCATGGTCTGTCAGCAAAATGTTATATCTTTCCCGCTCTGCCCGAATCGCAGATTCATAAAGCTGGTTCAGCTCCTGGAGCTTCTTCCAGACATCATTCTCATCCACGCCTCCAAATAGCGTCCTGCGGAACTTTACTGTCTGAAACCACTTGATTATTTCTTTATGTTCCTGATTTATTACCTCTGTAGAAGTACTCTTTTTTGTGTTTGGCAAAACTTCTCTTCCTTTATTTTTTGCTTTGCGCCCTCTATTTAATTTAGCCTCTCTTTTATGTCTTTCTGCCATCGCTGTTACCTTTTAAACAAAGCGCTTTTTATATCTGCAAAACAGGTAAAAGATTCCTCCTGCAATGCTAAGAGCAAGTAATGCGATAAATGGAAGAGAATCTAAGGTAATTCCTGTGTCTGGGATGGCTTCTTTATTATTTGTAAATACAATCTCATGTGCACTTACATCATTTTTCGCCTGTATATTGGATATATTGACCACTCTTTCTGGCGCACTGTTTCCATTATCAATAACGTAAGAAGTTGTATATCTGTTTCCTGAATAATCCTCTTCTGTAATGCTGACATCCGCCCCGACAGGAATTTCTGTTAAAGTACTTTCCTCATCATTTGCTAAATCCACTGTTGCGGAACCTGTTTTAGAAGTATTACCAACTTTAAATGTTACATTTTTATTTTCCTTTTCTATAGAAATAGTAAAGTGGAATTTCTTTTGCTTATCTCCCATACTTCCTGTTACCAGTTTTTTAAGTTTAATGGACGTGGTAGTTGGACTGTAGTGGGCGTAAAAGTTTACTGTACCATCTGCCAGTTCATCAGGTAATGGGATATAACTATTCCATCTATTATCTGCAATTTTTGTACTGCCGTAAGCTCCACCCATAACATTCTCTGGGTACCAGCCATCAAGGACATAGGTAACACCATTTACTGTTTTTGTAGAACCGATTGTTGCTTTTGTTGTTCTAGCAACAGGATGTCCTGTTAAATAATTTTTCGCATCAACCTGTGTATATTCACTATCTCCTGGCTCCTTCACCCAAAACTTTGCAGTAAAAACTTCTGTGCTTTTAATACTGAGCGCACAGTCGATGTGATATGGGTAATTTCCACCATTAGCTCTTGAAATTTTACGTGGAGTTAATGTTATTTCCGTAATGTTTGATTTATTTAATTGAGCTTCACTAATTCCTAAATCAGTTGCCACCGAAGATTTATACTTATCCCATATAGAATTTAATATAAATGTAAAATACCTTGCTGTGGAACTATCTTCTTTTTTTACTGTCCAGGTACTTCCTGTGGAACCGTCTGGCCATGAAGTAATATAACTTGCTACATTTGATTTAATATTTTTATTTTCATAAACAGTATCGCCTACATAACCATTCTCCCAGGTTGCACCACTTGTATTAATATTTGCCAGAGTATTACTTGCGTCTTGGTCTGGTGCCCAGGTTCCTGTATCGTTTGTCCATGGATCCCCAGCAGGGTTAGCGAGATAGTATATAGCTGCTTTTCCGCTATAATTATCTGCAAATTTAGTTACTTTTACCTGATATGTTTCTGTTTGTTTATTACTCCATCGGGAATAATATGTATGTGTGATTGTAACAGTCCCCACAGCCACTCCTTTAACCACTGCTGTTGAACCATTACCTGTTACGGTTGCTATTTTTTCATCACTGCTAGACCAACTATGAGAATCTCCATACTTACCCGATGTTCCCGTTAACTCAATCCTCTCTCCGACCTGCACTTCCGTAGGTCCACTAATACTAGTTACCGCAATCTCTTTATTTTTATCATCCTCTGCCTGTGTCTCTTCCTCAGCCTTTTCCTCGCTTGTTGCTTCTTTGCTGTCTTTCCCTTCGGGTGTCTTTTCTGTTACGGCTTCTGTCTTCTTCTCTGCAGCCTCTGTTGTTGTTTCTTTCGCTGCCGTTGTTGTTGCCTCGGATACATCTGTTGTCTCTTCAGACTTTTTCTCTGTGTTTTTTTCCTCTTTGGTAGATTTCTCTTCCTCGGAAATGTTCTTTTCGGAGTCCTCTTTCGCATCTTTTTCTGTGCTATTTTCTTTGGCTCCTTTGTTGTCTGCGTCTTTTGAATCTTTCTTTTGTTCTTCTGAATTGTCTTTTGTTTTCGATTCAGAATCCGATTTTTCCATGTTTTCCTGTCTCGTTTTTGTTTGTGCTTCGGACGATTTCTGTCTGGTTGCAGCAGCTTCGCCCTTTTGATTGTCTGTCATCTGCACAGATTGTGTTGTTTCATTCTCTGCCCAGCCGATACGGTTCACCGCAAATGCCGAAATAGACATGCTGCAGACAAGTATCAAAGACAGGCACATCATGATGACCCTTTTTAATAATCTGTACTTCCCAGATGAATGATGATGTTTCATACTTAACCTCCTTACTCTGCCCGGCATAATGGTCGGGATTCAGATTTATATTTCCCTTATAAATACTTTCCTGAAATTCCTCTACAAAAATAAAATGGCAGGCAGACAGCTTGGGGATGTGTACTGCCTGCCCTGTCAGATATTTTTCAAAAACAGCGGGGAAAGTTGCTTTCATTTCTGAAAAACACCTGACATCTATCAACAGACATATGCCTTGGGGACGCATTCTGTCTGTCTCTATCAAATGCCTTTCCAAAAATAGCGGGGAAAGATGCATTTTTGAAAATAACATATGATATTCCTTCTCACGCAGCACCTTCATTATGCAATTCTTTACCTACCACATAATGCTTATTATGCGGTAAAAACGGCTCTTTTCATTAGAGCGTGTTTGAAAAATGCTCCAGCAAAACAAAAATTTTATCAATAAGCGCAAGAAAAAAAGCGCGAAAAACAACCTGACTGATTTTCAAAATTTTTGTCAGTTGTCTTTTTGCACCTTTTTTTATCTGTATACAATTATTTATTACAAAAAGATTGATTTTTTCTAATTTTATGATATAATATGTAAGCAAGTAGCACAGATATGTCTAATAGTTTTTACCGCATAATAAGCATTATGTGGTAGGTAAAGAATTGCATAATGAAGGTGCTGCGTGAGAAGGAATATCATATGTTATTTTCAAAAATGCATCTTTCCCCGCTATTTTTGGAAAGGCATTTGATAGAGACAGACAGAATGCGTCCCCAAGGCATATGTCTGTTGATAGATGTCAGGTGTTTTTCAGAAATGAAAGCAACTTTCCCCGCTGTTTTTGAAAAATATCTGACAGGGCAGGCAGTACACATCCCCAAGCTGTCTGCCTGCCATTTTATTTTTGTAGAGGAATTTCAGGAAAGTATTTATAAGGGAAATATAAATCTGAATCCCGACCATTATGCCGGGCAGAGTAAGGAGGTTAAGTATGAAACATCATCATTCATCTGGGAAGTACAGATTATTAAAAAGGGTCATCATGATGTGCCTGTCTTTGATACTTGTCTGCAGCATGTCTATTTCGGCATTTGCGGTGAACCGTATCGGCTGGGCAGAGAATGAAACAACACAATCTGTGCAGATGACAGACAATCAAAAGGGCGAAGCTGCTGCAACCAGACAGAAATCGTCCGAAGCACAAACAAAAACGAGACAGGAAAACATGGAAAAATCGGATTCTGAATCGAAAACAAAAGACAATTCAGAAGAACAAAAGAAAGATTCAAAAGACGCAGACAACAAAGGAGCCAAAGAAAATAGCACAGAAAAAGATGCGAAAGAGGACTCCGAAAAGAACATTTCCGAGGAAGAGAAATCTACCAAAGAGGAAAAAAACACAGAGAAAAAGTCTGAAGAGACAACAGATGTATCCGAGGCAACAACAACGGCAGCGAAAGAAACAACAACAGAGGCTGCAGAGAAGAAGACAGAAGCCGTAACAGAAAAGACACCCGAAGGGAAAGACAGCAAAGAAGCAACAAGCGAGGAAAAGGCTGAGGAAGAGACACAGGCAGAGGATGATAAAAATAAAGAGATTGCGGTAACTAGTATTAGTGGACCTACGGAAGTGCAGGTCGGAGAGAGGATTGAGTTAACGGGAACATCGGGTAAGTATGGAGATTCTCATAGTTGGTCTAGCAGTGATGAAAAAATAGCAACCGTAACAGGTAATGGTTCAACAGCAGTGGTTAAAGGAGTGGCTGTGGGGACTGTTACAATCACACATACATATTATTCCCGATGGAGTAATAAACAAACAGAAACATATCAGGTAAAAGTAACTAAATTTGCAGATAATTATAGCGGAAAAGCAGCTATATACTATCTCGCTAACCCTGCTGGGGATCCATGGACAAACGATACAGGAACCTGGGCACCAGACCAAGACGCAAGTAATACTCTGGCAAATATTAATACAAGTGGTGCAACCTGGGAGAATGGTTATGTAGGCGATACTGTTTATGAAAATAAAAATATTAAATCAAATGTAGCAAGTTATATTACTTCATGGCCAGACGGTTCCACAGGAAGTACCTGGACAGTAAAAAAAGAAGATAGTTCCACAGCAAGGTATTTTACATTTATATTAAATTCTATATGGGATAAGTATAAATCTTCGGTGGCAACTGATTTAGGAATTAGTGAAGCTCAATTAAATAAATCAAACATTACGGAAATAACATTAACTCCACGTAAAATTTCAAGAGCTAATGGTGGAAATTACCCATATCACATCGACTGTGCGCTCAGTATTAAAAGCACAGAAGTTTTTACTGCAAAGTTTTGGGTGAAGGAGCCAGGAGATAGTGAATATACACAGGTTGATGCGAAAAATTATTTAACAGGACATCCTGTTGCTAGAACAACAAAAGCAACAATCGGTTCTACAAAAACAGTAAATGGTGTTACCTATGTCCTTGATGGCTGGTACCCAGAGAATGTTATGGGTGGAGCTTACGGCAGTACAAAAATTGCAGATAATAGATGGAATAGTTATATCCCATTACCTGATGAACTGGCAGATGGTACAGTAAACTTTTACGCCCACTACAGTCCAACTACCACGTCCATTAAACTTAAAAAACTGGTAACAGGAAGTATGGGAGATAAGCAAAAGAAATTCCACTTTACTATTTCTATAGAAAAGGAAAATAAAAATGTAACATTTAAAGTTGGTAATACTTCTAAAACAGGTTCCGCAACAGTGGATTTAGCAAATGATGAGGAAAGTACTTTAACAGAAATTCCTGTCGGGGCGGATGTCAGCATTACAGAAGAGGATTATTCAGGAAACAGATATACAACTTCTTACGTTATTGATAATGGAAACAGTGCGCCAGAAAGAGTGGTCAATATATCCAATATACAGGCGAAAAATGATGTAAGTGCACATGAGATTGTATTTACAAATAATAAAGAAGCCATCCCAGACACAGGAATTACCTTAGATTCTCTTCCATTTATCGCATTACTTGCTCTTAGCATTGCAGGAGGAATCTTTTACCTGTTTTGCAGATATAAAAAGCGCTTTGTTTAAAAGGTAACAGCGATGGCAGAAAGACATAAAAGAGAGGCTAAATTAAATAGAGGGCGCAAAGCAAAAAATAAAGGAAGAGAAGTTTTGCCAAACACAAAAAAGAGTACTTCTACAGAGGTAATAAATCAGGAACATAAAGAAATAATCAAGTGGTTTCAGACAGTAAAGTTCCGCAGGACGCTATTTGGAGGCGTGGATGAGAATGATGTCTGGAAGAAGCTCCAGGAGCTGAACCAGCTTTATGAATCTGCGATTCGGGCAGAGCGGGAAAGATATAACATTTTGCTGACAGACCATGAAAAAACATATGAATCCCTGATTTATAAATATAAACAAGAACTGATGAAAAATGAGGGCACGACAGAGCAGACTGAGATGGACAATACAGAAAATGAAGTGCCACCAGAAACCAGAAATGAGGTGCGGAGGTGATGCGGACTGCAAAAAATATGAGCTGTTCCAAAATAATCCGCAGACGAAGAAGAGAAGCAGAGACCAGAAATGGTTACATACAGCTACTCGCAAGAATCATATTAGTAATCGTATGCGGCGGATTATTATTCACACAGGGATTTTTACTTATGAGAGCGCCGGACAATGGAATGTTCCCGGCAATCAAAGGCGGTGACATGCTTATAGGATTCCGTTTACAGAGAAATTTCCTGAAAAATGATGTTGTTGTATACAAGGCAAATGGGAAACTGCAGGCAGGAAGAATACTGGGACAAGAAACAGATGTCATTACCATAGATGACACCGGGCAACTTCTTGTCAATGGAACTCCCCAAACAGGAGAAATCGCATTTCCTACATATGCAAAAAAAGGAATAAAAAAATATCCATATAGAGTGCCTAAAGGCTGTGTCTTTCTATTAGGAGATTACAGGACACAGACAAAAGACAGCCGCGATTACGGCCCAATTAAAATGGAGGATGTAAAGGCCAAAGTCATTACAGTACTCCGCAGGCGGGAACTCTAAAATACTGCAGTATTCGTAGTATTTACAAACAAAAACATGACAGTACCTTTACAGTATACAAAGACATATGTATTAGTATAGCACATCAGAAACAGGCAGACATACTCAATAATCTGCCACAATAAACAATCTATCTTGAATAAACTACCGAAAGGGGTTTAGAAATAACAAATTTACTTATTATATTAAGGAGGAAACATTATGAAAAGAGTAAAACGACTATTTGCATGCTTATTAGCACTGACAATGATGCTTGGGTTAAGTGCAACGGCGTTTGCAGCAGAGACAGCAGGAAAAGTTCAGATACCTGAGAATGGAGGAACAGTTACATTTGAAAAAGAGTATAAATTAGTTGGAGAGGGAATCTCACCTGCAGAAACATTTGAGTTTAATATTGCAAAAGCAGGAGTAGAAAATGGTGGTGTGGATGCAGAAAATCAGGGCACGCCAACTGTAGGAACAGCTGTTTATGCTCAGAATGAAGCAACAACAGCAGGTAATAGGAAAGAGATTACAGTACAATTACCAACTTATACAAGTGTAGGTGTATATTCCTATACAATTACAGAAAAAACAGGTACAACAGCAGGTGTTACTTATGATAGCACACCAGTTACAATGAAAGTTACTGCTGTTGACAATAATGGTACTATTGAGATTGCAGCAGTTAGCTTTACAAAAGCTGGAAAGAAACTTGCTGATAATGAAGCTGCATTCAACAATACTTATACAGCTAATAAACTTAGTATTAGTAAAACAGTAGCAGGTAATCTTGGTGATAAATCTAAATATTTCGATTTCACAGTAACATTAACAGGAGAAGAAGGAAAAACATACACTCTTCCAGCTACAATAACAGGTGGTTCCGATGGAAGTGGAAAAGAGGAAAATGTTGAAATCGGTGGAACAACAACATTCAAATTAAAACATGGTGATACAATCACAATTGAGAACTTGCCAGCAGGTGTTAGTTACAAAGTAGAAGAAGCAACTCCTTCAGATTATACAATGAATGCAACGGATAAGGAAGGTACTATGGATGCAGAAGCTAAAACAGCAGCATTCACAAACACTAAAACTGGCGAAATCGATACAGGCGTTTACTTAGACAACCTTCCATATATCTTAGTATTCGCAGGCGTATTAGCAATCGCAGCAGTATTCGTTGTAAGAAGACGCAGATTCGAAGACTAATTATCAAAAGAATATAATAATATAAACGAAGTAATACTAGAGTGTATTTGAAAAATAAAAGTTATACAAAACACAAGAATTATTACTGCTTGTTGATACTGAAAATATCAAAAATAAATATTATTTATATCATAATTGACATATTTTAAAGACATATATGCAGTATATAATAATTGATTTTGGCAATATAAACAACTTTAAATATTTTTCAAACACACTCTAGATAAAGAAGCATTTTAACAAAAATATGCTGTAGAAAGGAGGTGGCTGTATGGATGTTTCAAGAATATTTTTAAAAACAGCCAACTCTCTTCTCAGCGCAGTGATTGTGCTATTTCTTGTTGTTGCGGGAGCCTACTCTGCATATGCCCTCTGGGACAATATGCAGGTGTATGCTTCTGTAGATGATATACAGTCGCAGTTGTTGAAATATAAGCCGACACCGGGCGAGGATAACGGCCCGACATTTGAGGAACTTCGGGCAATTAACCCAGATGTATGTGCCTGGATTACCTTAGATGGAACAAAGATTGATTATCCGGTTCTTCAGGGAGAAGATAATCTTACCTACATCAATAAAGATGTGTATGGAAACTTTGCTCTGGCAGGAAGTATATTTCTTGATTCTAATTGTGACCGGTCATTTCAGGAAAAGTATTCGCTGCTATATGGTCATCATATGGCAGAACATAAAATGTTTGGTGATCTTGACTTATACGAAAAGCAGAAATTTTTTGATAAGAACCAGACAGGAACTCTTGTCCTGCCTGACCGTTCTTATAAACTTGAAATTTTTGCATGTATTAAAACTTCTGCGAATGAGGATAACATTTTCATTCCTCAAAAATGGCAGAAAAGCACAGACGGTCTGCTGAAATATGCAGAAAAGAGTGCAAAGTATATTCATCAGGATACAATGAAAAAAATAGGAACCTCAAAAGACTTTTCACAGATTCTTGCCATGTCAACCTGTTCGTCAGATTACACAGATGCAAGAACCGTTATTCTGGCGGTAATGAAGCCTTATTCGCCGGAGAAGTAAGGAGGAGATTAAAACGAAAATAAGAAAAATTCCGGCAGTGTTATTGCTTGCAGTGTTGTGCCTGGCAGTTTTTCCGATTTCTACTTTTGCAGCAGACGCTGTTCAAGTACAAATTCCTGTCAGTATACAAACCTCAGGTGAGACACCTTCTCCGGAGGAAAACTATACGGTTGAGCTTCAGGCAGTGGACGATACACCGATGCCGTCAGAAAATGTATTGGAGATTAGTGGAAGTGGTAAAGCATTTTTTTCACCAATTCAATATACAACTCCCGGCATTTACTATTACACCATTACACAGCAGTCTGGCACACACAAACGTGGGCATTACGACCAGACAGTTTATTATGTAAAAGTTTCTGTAACAAATGGGGAAAATGGTAATTTGGAGACTGTGATAGCTGCGCATACGGATGCAGATATGACCGATGCAAAATGCGATATTACATTTACAAATTACTATAAACCTATAAAGAAAACATCGGAAAGCACAACAGAAACGATACCAACTACGAAGAGAAAGCCTGAAACAAAACCAGGCAACAAAACTTCAATAAAGAAAAGTAAAAATAAAGTAAAAACAGGTGACAATAGCAATGCGACCCTGTTTGCCATTTTACTTCTCGTTTCAGGAACAGGATTGCTGATTATCGCAATCTCACGTTACCGGGAAAAATACCATAAGTAAACAAAACAGGACAGAGATTATTTTCAAATATGCTCTAGAAAATAGTCTCTGTTTTTTGTTGCCTTAAAAAAGTAAATTGCTTTTATTTTTTCAGAAATCACTTTGAAATAAAAGAATCATGTCATAAAGTCAACGCAATAACGTGATTGTGATGCAATACAAAAAAGAAACCGGCCACTGGTCGGTTTCGAGAGAGGAAAGTATGAAAAAAATCTATCAAAAAAATTTGTTATTGTTTTTTGATGTCTCTATAATACTCAGAATTTGTGAACAGTCTGTGAGAAAAAAATAACGATAATCTGACGAAAAAGAAATTGCTGACGTTTTTCTGTAAGAAATGCAATTTATTAATAAAAAACAGTATGGTAAAAAGCAAGCCGGAGAATGGCTTGCTTTTTTCGTATCAGCTAAATTAGCACTTCTTATTATCAAAGGCCGGATTAAATGCATAGAAGTTCTTACTGTTCAAGTTATCCTGCACAATCCGTAAACTTTCACCGAAACGCTGGAAGTGTACAATTTCTCTTGCACGCAGGAATTTAATCGCATCATAAACATCTGGGTCATCTTTTACAAGGCGAAGAATATTGTCGTAAGTAGTACGTGCTTTTTGTTCCGCAGCCATATTTTCCATAAGGTCAGTAATTGGATCACCGGTGGACTGCATTGTATCTGCACTCCATGGAGTACCACTTGACGCAACTGGGTAGATACCAGTTGTATGGTCAACATAATAATCCGCAAATCCCTGTTCCTTAATCTGCTGTACCGTCAAATTGCGGGTAAGCTGATGAACAATTGTACAAACCATCTCAATATGATTTAACTCTTCAGTACCTACAGAAGCATCAAAGAGGGAATACAATTAGAGTTTGCCCTCATATATTTGGATGAGCAACATCTTCAGGAGCATTCAGCTTTATGAATATGAATAAGTATGAGCGTCTAAACCAGCAAAAGAAATATAGCAGCGAAAAATCCTTTTCAGGTAAAAAGCGAGTTGCGGCTTATTGTCGTGTTTCGACAGAGAAGGAGGAGCAGGCACAGTCTTTTGAGAGTCAGTGCGATTTTTTTCGATGTTACATTGAGCAAAAGAAAGAATGGGAGTTTTATAAAGTTTTTGCGGATGAAGGGATTTCGGGGACGAGTACGAAGAAGAGGGAACAGTTTAATCGGATGATTGCGGAGGCGAAGCAGAGGAAGTTTGACTTGCTTATTACAAAGGAGATTTCCCGTTTTGCGAGAAATACGCTTGACAGTATTTATTATACAAGAGAACTTCGCAAGGTGGGAGTCGGGGTTTTGTTTTTAAATGATGGGATTAATACATTAGATGGAGATGCGGAGTTACGTCTTTCGATTATGGCATCGATTGCCCAGGAAGAGAGCCGGAAAACATCAGAGCGAGTGAAATGGGGTCAAAAACGCCGAATGGAAGAGGGTGTTGTTTTTGGCAGGAGTATGCTTGGTTATGATGTGAGAAATGGAAAAATGTATGTAAATGAAGAAGGAGCTGAAGTAGTTCGGAAAATATTTTATAAGTTTGTTGAGGAGAGGAAAAGTACACATACTATTGCAAGGGAGTTACTAGAGGAAGGTATTTACCCGATGCGGAGCAAAAAGTGGAGAAATACAGTGATTTTGCGTATTTTGCAGAATGAAAAATATTGTGGGGATTTGGTGCAGAAGAAGACATTTACACCGGATTATCTTTCTCATGAGAAAAAATATAATCGGGGTGAGGAGGAGTTTGTGATTATTAAAAATCATCATGAGCCGATTATTTCGAGAGAAATGTTTGAAAAAGCGGAAAAGATTTTTTCTCGAAATAAAGCACAGAAAGATTCTGAGAATACATAAAAATAAACGGAATATTTGAAGATATTGGCGAATTTGTCAGGAAATCTGCTTCATAGTAACTTTATGAAAGAGTTGAAACAGAAGAATGTAGAAGAACTTTATATTCATAATAGAATTGCTTTCCAGAGGGCGTTTGAAAAATATATTAATACTTGGCGCAACAGGGAGAATTGGGAAATCAATTGTTCGCTGTGTCGCATTTATTTTGTGTTATACTGTTTTATATAATTTTCCGTTATCAAAGTCCATAAGTACGAGTGGAATGACATAACACAAGGGAAAGAATAAAAAAATGGTAATTTGAAAACATTTAAAAAAGACAAAGAAAAGGAAAGAAAATAATGCGATACGTAAAACCACATTTTTATGACAGTTTTGTCTGTACAGCAGGAGATTGCCCAGATACCTGCTGTGCAGGATGGCAGATTATGATAGATGAAGAGTCTCTGGAGCGATATGAAAACGAGCCGGGAGAGTTTGGAAAAATTCTGCGCAATTCGATTGACTGGGAAGAAGAATGTTTTTATCAGAATAACCGCCGCTGTGCATTTTTAAATGATGAAAATTTGTGTGATCTCTACAAGGCATTGGGACCAGATGCACTCTGTGATACCTGCCGCATGTATCCAAGACACACAGAAGAATATGAAGGACTTAGAGAATTATCCCTGTCTTTATCCTGTCCTAAAGCAGCAAAAATTATTCTGTCCTGCAAAGAACCAGTTCGATTTTTAGAAGAGGAAACTGAGGAAGAAGATGACTTTGAAGAATTTGATTTTATGATGTTTTCTCAGTTAGAAGATACCCGCGATGTTCTCTTTGCTGTTTTGCAGGACCGTTCGCTTCCACTGACACTGCGAATATCTGTATCCGAACAACTAACAGAAAGCTATCAAAACTGTATAGAAGAAGGACGGCAGTTTGATATTGATGACCTTCTCCGAGAATGTGAACGCCACCAGAAAGAAGGCAGCCTTTCGGAATTTATCTCAAAACATCTTTCTGAAAAAGGAGCAGATGCAGCCTCTCTCCATCAATGGAATCGACAGAAAAAAGAATTGCAGGTACTTCGAGGCTTAGAACGTCTTCGGCCAGAGTGGAATCAGATACTCGATGGAGCCGAAAAGTGGCTCTATCAGGAGAACGAAGAAACTTATAAAAATATTTGCAAAGAATTTCATCAAATGTATGGAGCATTGAGTAACTACAAAGAAGAATGGGAGAACGTAGGTGAGCAGCTTATGATGTTCTTTGTCTATACTTATTTCTGTGGAGCAGTCTATGACGATATGGTCTGTTCCAAAATGGAAATGGCATTGTTTTCCATTCGCTGGGTACAGGAATTCCTGATTGTACGTTGGTTGGAAAATGGAAAAACACTCTCCATGAAAGACGTGGAAGAAATTTCCTGGAGATATGCGAGAGAGGTGGAACACTCCGACAATAATTTGAATACACTCGAAGACTGGCTGTTTGAGAATTACTATTTGATTCATTAAGTAACAGACGCCTGGGAAGCTTTTCATTTCGTGGGAGTCTGCGTTCTAAAATATATGTAGACAAAAGCGAATTGATTGCAAAGATAAACGAAGTTCTTTACACTGAGCAGAAGTATTATTTCAGAATCTTATGATTAGTAAAGATAGTTCATATAGGGAAAATCTAAATCAATATGATGTGATTAAGATTAATATGCAGGAATTTTTAAGTCTGTTGGGGACGATAGAAGAAATGCTGCAAATGCTTAGAGATTATCTGTTTTTAGATTCAAATTTTATGATATAATATTTCCATAAGAAACGCTGTAATACATCATAACAAGAGAAATGAGGTGTATCAATATGACAGAAAAAACACGTAAACTTCGATTTGTTGATGAAAACAGAACCAAAGAACTCCAGAAGGACTGGCAAGGCTACGGAAAATCACAGGCTTTGTTCGGAATAGTAGTCCTAATGATATTCTTATTAGCATTTGTTTATCATTTTGTTATGTAGCTAATTTGATTTTACAGTATATCAGATATGAGATGACTCCCACATCTGTAGGTGGCGAGCAACATTCTTGAATTTTCAATATAATCAATTATTTTTAGAAAGTACTATAAAATTTTTATCAAAATTTTTATCAAAATCAGAAGACTTGAAGTAAAATAATCCATATCTGTGACCTCAGAGTGAAGGTTGGATGCGAGCATTTTTGCAAACATTCACCTGCAGCGACTAAAGTCACAGATATGGATTATTTGGTTTCAAGCTTTCGTCTGTTGTTCCTAAAAAATTCGATAGCATTTTCCACTTCCCATGTAAGAATTTCCAGTGTATAATGGAAAAAGAAGGTAAGTAAGATATAAAGCAGGTGAGTGAATGGATGAAACAGATAGAGGCAAAGTAGTTAGATTTTTCCTGGCAGGCAGTGTATTATGTTTAGTCGGGATGTTTTTTTCTTTTTATCTAAAAGGTTTTATTCTATATGGAAGTCAGTTTGGAAGAAAGTATAAGATTATTGGTGTGACCTATATGACATTAAATAATCAGTTTTATGACGTATTAAACAGTGAAATCCAGCAGCGTGTGGAGGAAAAAGGAGATCATTTGATTACCCTTGATCCGGCACTTGATCAGGAGAAACAGAATGAACAGATTGAGTATCTGATTGAACAGGGAGCAGATGTAATTATTTTGAATCCTGTTGACTGGAAGGGCGTGAAAAAAGGTCTTGAGGCAGCGAAAAAGAAAAATATACCGGTTATTGTCGTAGATACGGAAGTATATGATACAGATTTGGTAGATGTTACGATTGTTACAGATAACTATCAGGCAGGTGTGTTATGTGCGAAGGATATGATGGATAGACAAAAAGAAGCCAACATTCTATTGCTTACGCATGATAAAACTAAGTCGGGAAGAGACAGAATACAGGGATTTATTGATACTATACAAAGCCATAATGAATATAAGATTATTGCAATGGAAGATACACAGGGACAGATTGAGCGTTCCTTGCCTAAAGTGGAAAAAATGGTAGAAGAACATGAAGATATTGATGTGATTATGTCATTAAATGACCCGACTGCGATGGGAGCGTTAGCTGCATTAGACAGTAAAGGCTATAAAAAAGATGTACTTGTATATGGGGTTGATGGTTCACCAGAAGGGAAGAGACTGATTACAGAAAGTAAAATGACAGGCACGGCAGTCCAGTATCCTCGTAAGATGGGAGCATCTGCCATAAAAGCAGCTTATGAGCTTTTAGCAGGAAAAGATGTAGATAAAACAGTAACGATTCCGGTAAAGCTAATTACAAAAGACAATGTGAGTGAATATGACCTTGAACGGTGGCAGTAGGAGAGATGTATGAGTAAGCAGAAAAGTTTAATTCTTTTAAAGATGCTGATGGGAATTTTAAATTTTGCAATTTTGACTTTTTTGGCAGTTATCATCTTATATACAATAGGTATGGTGAGGGCAACTTATACTGCACGAAGCTTTTTAAATCATATTACATATTTACCAATGAATCCGGTAAAAACAGTCATAGTGATGTATGTGGCATTATTTACTTTAGTGGCAATTATTAATTTAAGACAGCAGTCAGAAAATAGCATTTTGAATCAGACGATTTACATTTTAGAAGTTATTCTTTGCGGTATAATTATTTGCTGTGTCTATATGGAATATAAAGGAATTATATTTTTAGTTATAGCGGATATTGTCGTTTTAATTCGTGATAAAACAAGTCAGAAGGTATTTTTAGTTATTATGGGACTTATTTATATTTTTGCGGATTATGACATTATATCATTGGGGATAAAGATGGTTTCTTTTCGGGAACTGTTAAATGTCTATACAGTGCGTCAGCATATGCTGATGACGGGAATATTGAATTTTTTCTCATCAGTGAATGCGATTGCATTTATAGCATATATGATTATTTATATGAGAAGCCAGATAAAAGAAAAGGAGCGGGTTACGATTTTAAATCAGCAGCTTGCGGAGGCAAATGTACAGCTTTCTGAAATGAATAATCAGTTAAAGGATTATGCAGCAATGCAAAAACAGATGGGAGAGATTGAGGAAAGAAACCGTATTGCAAGAGAAATCCATGATACATTAGGACATACGATGACGGGGCTTTCTGCAGGAATTGATGCTTGTATTGCATTAATTGACTATTCGGTAGATGAGACAAAAAAGCAGTTAAGTATTATTTCCGGCGTGGCGAGGCAGGGGCTTAAAGATGTAAGACGTTCTATGAAAAAACTCCGCCCAGATACATTAGAGAGAGAGTCTTTAGAGAGTGCGATTGAGAAGCTGATTACAGAGACGATGAGTACTTCCAAGGTTTCTATAGAATTTCAATCATTTTTACCATCGCTTGTATTTGAAGATGATGAAGAAGATACCATTTATCGAATTGTTCAGGAAGGTATTACAAATGCCATTCGTCATGGCCATGCCAGCAGGATTTTTATTAATTTTAAAAAAGTAGATATCTGGCTGGTGATAAGAATCAGAGATAATGGAATAGGATGTAAAGATATTCACAAAGGTTTTGGACTTACACATATGAAGGAAAGAGTGGATATGCTGCATGGAACAGTAACATATAGCAGTAATAATGGATTTCAGGTTGTAGCAAAGCTGCCAATTCGATGGAGGAATGAGGAAAGATGATAAAGGTACTTATTGCAGATGATCAGGAATTAATCAGGCAGAGTCTGAGTATTATTCTTGGCTTAAAAGAAGAGATTTCTGTTGTTGGAGGTGTAGGTGACGGAACAGAAGTTTTAGAATTTATAGCAAAAGAAAAGCCGGATATTATTTTGATGGATATTCGTATGCCGACTATGGACGGTGTAGAGTGTACCAAGATAGTAAAGGAAAAATATCCAGAGATAAAAATTATCGTGCTGACAACTTTTGATGATGATAAATATGTGTTCAGTGCATTAAAGTATGGTGCAAGTGGTTATCTGTTAAAAGGTATTTCTGTGGATGAATTAGAAAAAGCAATTCATGTGGTATACAGCGGAGGAGCGATGATTAATCCGGAAATTGCCAGCAAGGTAGTAGAGTTGTTTTCGGAAATGGCACAGCAAAATTATGATGTTATGATTGAGGCAGAGAATGTTGAGAAGATTAACGATATGGAATGGGATATTATAAAGGATGTAGGACATGGAATGTCCAATAAAGAAATAGCAGACCATATTGGACTGACAGAAGGAACTGTGAGAAATTATATTAGTATTATTTTAAAGAAAATCGGACTGCGTGACCGCACACAGTTAGCTATCTGGGAAGTGCAGTCCGGTGCACAGAAGCGTAGAGGATAAGATAAATGAAAAGAATGACAAAAGTATGGGGAACGCTTTGTCTGGCAGGATTATTAATTAGTCTGTATTTGGGAGTCTCTTTTCTAGTACCTAAACAAGGGAAAATAGTTTTGACGTTTGGTATGTTTTCTGGGAATCAATCCGATGTGCCTAATGATGACTGCTATAAGATTATTGACGAAACAATAAAAGAATTTGAAAAAGAATATCCGAATGTTAAAGTGAAGTATACCAGCGGAATATTAAAGGAAGATTACTCAGAATGGCTTTCTAATCAGGCTTTAAATGGTGCATTGCCGGATGTATTTATGGTTCTTCCTGAAGACTTTACTACATTTGCTTCGATAGGAATACTGAAAAATCTGGAGACAATGTTAAAGGCAGACGCATCTTTGAAAAAGGATGCATTTTATCAGGGCTGCTATGATGCAGGGACATATAAAGGGAATCAATACGCTCTTCCATATGAAAGTGTTCCGAGCCTCATGCTTGTGAATGAGACATTACTTAAGAAGAATAATATTTCTCTGCCAGATAACAGATGGACATGGAACGACTTTTATAATATTTGCAAAAAAATTACAAAAGATACAAATGGCGATGGAAAAACAGACCAGTTTGGTGTGTATGATTATAGCTGGATAGATGCTATTTACAGTAATGGAGGGGGAATTTTTAATGGAAGCGGAACTTCCTGCAATATTACAAATCCTTCTGTAGAAGATGCGATTCTTTTTGCCAGAAATATTTATCAGTTATCAGGGAGACAAAGTCCGACTTCAGAAGATTTTGATAAAGGGAATATTGCTTTCCGTCCAGTTACTTTTTCTGAATTTCGTACATATAAACCATATCCGTGGAGAATCAATAAATATTTTGATTTTGAATGGGATTGTATTCCACTTCCAGAAGGACCGGATGGTAAAAATCTGTCAGAAACAGAGACAATGTTAATGGGAATTAATGCGAGGTCAGAGCATGGTGGACTGGCATGGAATTTTCTAAAAAAACTAACCTATGATGAAGAAGTGCAACAGAAGATTTTTCAGTATTCTAAAGGAATTTCTCCACTAAAGAAGGTGACTGATTCTGAAAAGACAGAGGAAATCCTGAAAAATAGTATAGGAGATGATACGACCGTACAGGTTTCCATGCTGAATCAGATTATGGAAAGTGCAGCAAGAAAAGAAAAATTTCAGCAATATGATACCGTAATCGACTATATGGATGGAGAAATTCTACGACTTTTTCAGGAAGAGGGAGACTTTGATATGAATCTCCTGCATCTGAAAAAGAAAATTGATAGGATGTTGAAAGAAAATTTAGAATAAATTTATATATGACATTTGTCATTTATAAATATTAAACAATATACAATTGTAATTTGAAGTGGTGACATCTGCAAAAGGTCAATAGTGACAATTTGCAGATGTTATTTTTTTGTGTAATTGTTACAATAAATACATCAAAAAAAACAAACAAAGGAGAGCAATATGAAGTATGTAGTATTAGTCAGTCATGGAACTTTTGCACCGGGTCTGAAAAGTGTTCTGGCAATGCTTGCAGGCGGGGAGAGAGAGGATGTTATCAGCGTAGGACTTGAGGATGGAATGAGCGCAGATACATTTGCAGAGAATTTCCGAAATGCAATCAGTGGTATTAAGTCTGAGGACGAAATCATTCTTTTAGGAGATATTATTGGAGGTTCTCCAATGACAAACGCATTAGAGCAGATTTCTAAAAAAGGACTGGAAGAACAGACAGTAGTATTTGGCGGAATGAACCTTGCAATGGCCTTAACAGCAACTCTTATGAAAGATGATGTTGACACAGAGTTATTAAAAGACAGTTTAATCAGTGAAGCAAAAAATGCAATTAAAGAGTTTGTATTAGACAATGGAGCTGATGATGAGGAAGATGAGATTTAGTATTTGTGCATATTGCATTTAACTTATTTTCTATATTTGACTTATATTCAATATTATAAATATGAAATAAGCATAAAATTACAAGCATGAGAGGGAGGAAAAAACATGTCTGTATCATTTTTAAGAATTGACGACCGTATGATTCACGGTCAGACAGTAACTCGTTGGTCTTTAGAATATCCATGTGATGGACTGATCGCCGTTAATGACAGAGCAGCCAACACAAAAGCATTAAAAATGGCATATAAGAGTGCCAGCACAAAGAAAACTTTCGTGTGGACTTATGAAGCATGGAAACAGAAAAATCAGAAAGTACTTGATAGTAAAGACCAGTATTTCCTGATTACAAAAGATCCAATTCAGATGAAAAAGATTCTGGTTGATGATGGATTTGTTCCAAGTGATGTGAAGAAAGTAATCGTTGGACCATGTAATGATCGTCCAGGAGCTACAAAACTTGGAAATAATCAGTCTATCACTCAGGAAGAAGCAGAAGCTCTTGAGGCAATTTATCAGGCTGGATATGAAATCGAGTTTGCGCTGATAAAAGAAGCTTCTATCGGAAGCTGGAGTAAATTCAGAGGACAGTTCGGTTTCAATTAAAATTAAAATGGTGTACTCACAAAGTCAGCTACGGAAAGATTCAGTGGGTACATGATAAGAAAAGAGAGGAAAAGTCATGACAATTAGTTGGATACAAGCAGTGATTTTAGGTATCTTCGCCTGTCTTGCCAGTATGCCTGGTATGGGTGGTAGTGCCATTGGTAACTATACATTAGGCCGTCCATTAGTAGCCGGTCTCGTCTGCGGTATTATTCTTGGAAATGTTCCTGCCGGAATTATGGTAGGTGCAGCAATGCAGGTTGTATATATTGCGTTAGTAACACCAGGTGGAACTGTATCCGCCGATGTACGTGCCGTATCTTATATCGGTATTCCTTTAGCAATGCTTGCATTAAATTCTTATGGATTAGACCCTGCATCTACAAAAGGTGTTGCAATGGCAACTTCTTTCGGTGCAATGGTAGGAACTCTTGGTACAGTATTATTTTACGGAACAGCAACAATCAACCTTGTATGGCAGCATATCGGATGGAGAGCTGTAGAAAAAGGAGAATTCAAGAAATTATATTTTGTAGATATGGTATTACCTTGGATTTCTCATTTAATCTGTAGTTTCATCCCAACGGTTGTAATGTGTAAATTAGGTGTTCCTGTAGTAGAAACAATCAAAGCAACATTACCTATGGATGGACTTGCAATGAAGACTTTATTCACAGTTGGTAGTATGTTACCTTGTGTTGGTATTGCCATTCTTTTAAAACAGGTAGTAAACAAAGTAACAGACTTCGTACCATTCTTTGTTGGATTTACTTTAGCAGCCGGTGTTGGATTAAACTTAGTATCCGTTACAGTTGTAGCAGGAATGTTCGCAATTATCCATTACAACATCAAGATGGTTGGAATTCGTGCAAAAGAAGCAGCTCTTGCCAGCGGCGGGTCTTTTGATGATGACGATGACGAGGAGGAAATATAATCATGGCAGAGAAAAAGCTTTCTAAAAAAGCCTTAAATAAATCATTTCGGAACTGGTATTATGGACATTTAACCTGTTTCTCCCAGGAGCATATGCAGACATTTGGTTACTTATGTGCAATGCTTCCACTAGTAGAAGAATTATATGAAACAAAAGAAGAACAGAAGAAAGCAATGGATACATATACGGCTTTCTTTAATACAGAGCCACAGGTTGGTTCGGTAATTGTAGGTATCACAGCAGGTCTTGAAGAAGCAAGAGCAAACGGAAATGAAGATGTAGACAGTGAGACAATCAATGGTCTGCGTGCAGGTTTGATGGGACCAATCGCTGGTATCGGAGATTCCTTATTAGTTGGTACTCTGATTCCAATCTTATTAGGTATTGCATTAGGGTTATCTTCTGGTGGTTCTATCGTAGGTCCTATTTTCTATATCGTAGCATGGAACTTAATCGTAACTTTAGGAATGCGCTTCCTTTACTTCAAAGGATATGAACTTGGTGGAAAAGCAGTAGACGTACTGGTCGGTGAACAAGCTACGGCGATACGTGAAGCCGTTGTTACACTCGGTACAATGGTAGTTGGTTCTGTTGCAGCAACATGGGTATCAGTAACAACCTCTTTCCATTTAGTAAATGATGCAGGTGAAGAATTCCTGAATCTTCAGAAACAGTTAGATTCTGTATATCCAGGATGTCTTACAGCCGCAGTAGTTATCTTTTGCTGGTGGCTTATGGCTAAGAAAAAAGTTTCCCCTGTTATTACAATGCTAATCTTAGTTGCAGTAGCATTTGTTGGTGTATTAGTTGGATTCTTTAATCCAGGATTACAGTATTAAAAAAGGAGTATAAAAAATGGCAGCACAGACAAAAAAGCAGCAGTTAAAAGAAATCGAATACCAGACCCGTATGTTGAATAACCTGAAAAAATGGATTCGTAATCTGATTATTCTTTCTTCCTGTGGTATGGGAATCGCATACTGGGCAATAAAAATTCAGGAAGGATTGATGTTCAATATTATAGGTGGTGTCAGTATCGTTCTTGTAACTGCCTGCGTGATTGGCTGTGTAGTCATTGGACTAGCCTTAAAGCGGGGACAGGAAAACGTGAATAAAATCGTACAGATTGTACAAAGTTAAATATTAACTTATTAGCGTAAAGCATTTTTTAAGACATTTCATAATTATAATAAAATACTTACCTTCTCTAAGTTAGAAATTGTAGTTGCTACCTATTCAATTTTCATACATTTTCTAACATAAAAAGCCAGATGTTTTCATGATATTAATGCATGGAAATATCTGGCTTTTTGTAGGTCTGGTTATTCCCAGTGTACTGTCTCATTGACTTTCAGTCAATGAGACAGTACACTGGAGCGTGTAAGCTTTGTTTGTGACAATCCAAAAGGTATTGCACCATTTACGGCGCTGCGATATAATTAAATTCATTAGGAATGAGCAGTTTACTGCAATAACAGAATTAAGAATAGTACGCAGAAATTTTGGTATAGGGGAATGGAATTACGTCAGATAGAATTTTTTTTACAATTGTATAAAGATAGAAATATTACTGTAGCAAGTCAGAATTTATATATTTCACAGCAAGGTATGAGCAAGTCCATCGCAAATCTTGAAAAAGAGGTGGGCTTTCCTCTTTTTAAGAGGTCTGTATCTGGAGTGAAGCCGACAGCAGAAGCAGGTGAGCTATATAGTTATTTTCGCACGGTAATGAAAAGTTATGCAGGTCTGCAAAAGAAAGTAAACGATATTGAAATGAGAAAAAATGGTGTTCTTAGTATCGTGTGGCCGGAGTTTTTTGCTTTATCTTGTGAAAAGGAAGAATATGCGACCTTTTCCGGGCAAAATCCGGGAATAGAGATTTCGGTAATGGAAGAAAGTGAAGAAATGGGTATTCATTTATTAAGGGAAGGTTTAGCGGATGTAGCTTTTATGTATGCGCCAATTCCAAAGTATTTAGAATCACATGTAATTGTAGGAAGAGAGCCGTTATGTGCAGTCATAAAACGGGAGAACCCGTTAGCAGAAAAAGAAAAAATATTATAAAAAAGGCAAAAGAAACAGCTGGTGAAGAACTGGAAAATACACCTGTCATAATAAATGCCGGAACAGCTCCGATTGCGGCAGCAAAAACGCCTCCACCAAAAGCAGCAATTAATCCCAAAATACTCATAATCTTCTCCTCCTTAAATTATGTGTAATCTCGTGATCTCAGTGTCGCTGTCTTTATATTGATTATATCGGACAAGACAGAAAATCAGTTGGAGAGATTTGGGGAAGAGGACAGGAGATGTAGAAGTTCCGGGAAATGAAATTCTATAGGATTGACACTTGAATCAGTGCCATAATCGTATAGTTATTTATGGTCACTATTTTTTCCTATTAACTAGAGTGTGTTTATGAATTTATTTTTTGAAAAAACAAGGTAAAGCGGGAAATACAAAATATATTTTAAATTCGTGAGCTGGCAGTGGCTGGATTTACTTGAATTAGAATAGTGATTGTGGGGATTTCGAGGTTTCGTCCGTTTTGTTTCAATCAGAATTTACCACAATTTTACCAGAATTCCACCTTTCCCTGATAGCAGACCTCACAAAACCTTGCTATTTTATATAACGTAGATTTTAAATTTTAGCAAGGAACAGAGCTAGAGCATTTTTCAAACACGCTCTAAAGAAAAGAGGTTATTATGAGAAAATTCATGTGGAAAAAAGCTGCTGCTGCAGCAATGACTGCAACGATTTTAGCAACGAGCGCAACGGTTCTCCAAGCTGCTGCACCACCAGACGGATATACGAATGCACAAGATACCGTAGAGGCTTACGGTGGAGCCTACAGTAATTGGATGACAAAATGGAACAGTACAATCAGTAAAGACAGAGAGCAGATTTCTCTTTCTCCAGGAAGTGATAACAGTTCTGTAAATTTCGCATGGTATACAAAAAAATCTGCCGGTGTACAGAAGTTAAAAATCGCGGAAAATAAAAGACTGACAAATGCAAAGGTATATGAGGCAGAGCAGACAAAGGCAGTTACTGATAAAGATGAGACAGAATATGTTTCAAATAAAGTAATAGCAACGGATTTAAAGGCTAACACAACCTATTATTACAGTTATCAGAAAGATGGACAGTGGACTGCACCAGAAAAATATACAACAGATAATGGCAGTAAGTTCAGTTTTATTTTTGTAGGTGACCCTCAGATTGGTTCCTCAAATGAATTAAAAGGAGCAGCTACAGAAGAGTTTTATAATGCACAGTCTGCTGCAGTGGCAAATGATGCATTTAACTGGAATACTACATTGAATCAGGCAATGGAAAAGACAGGTAATAAAGCAAGTTTTGTTTTGTCTTCCGGTGACCAGATTCAGAGTACAAAGAAAAAGTCTCCGAATAAGGCAGCGTGGGGAAGTGAAATCGAATACAGTGGATATTTAAGCCCGGATGTATTAAAGAATCTTCCGGTAGCAACTACTGTAGGTAATCATGATGCAGATAATGCAAACTACACCTATCATTTTAATACAGCAAATGCCAGTGAACTTGGTTCAAATGGAAAGGTAGGCGGTGACTATTGGTTTAAACATGATAATGCTTTATTTATTATGTTAAATACACAGGACACCAATGTAGAAGAACATAGACAGTTTATCGAGCAGACGGTAGCAGCAAATAAAGATTGCAAGTGGAGAATCGTTACGCTCCATCAGGATATTTATGGTTCTGCAGAACATTCCAATGAGCCTGAAATCACAAATTTAAGATATCAGCTTGCACCAATTTTTGAAGATAACAAAGTAGATGTTGTTCTTACCGGACATGATCATGCTTACTCTCGTACACAGATTTTAAAAGGCGGACATAAAACAACAGAATATACAGATGATGAATTTGATCCAATGTTAGATGAAGATATGGATGCAGGAGAGAATCCAGATACGGTATATACAGCAAAAGAAAATATTAAAGCAGACACGACAGATCCATCTCAAAAAGCATATCTTAATTACTTAAATCAGGTGATGGATAAAGATGCGATTCAGCAGGTAACAAAGAAGGGTACAACCGTATTTAATCCAACGGGTATTCTTTACATGACAGCAGGTTCTTCATCAGGTAGTAAATACTATGACTTAGTGCCAAGACAGCAGAGCTATATCGCAAACCGCTGGCAGCAGGATGTACCTACATATTCCGTAATTGATATTACAGATACAACATTTACGATCAATACCTACCGTACAGACACAGAAGAAAAGATTGACGAGACATTCAGTATTGCAAAAGTAAATGAATCTGATAATAAAAATCAGACGGATAATACACAGACAGATAACAAAAAACAGCCAACAACAGCAAAGAAAAATACAACAAAACCGGCTGAAAAAGCAGTTGCTCCAAAGAAGACAGTTGTTAAAAAAGTAAAAGCTCTTGGCAAAAAGAAAATCAAAATAACAGTTAAAAAATCTTCTGAACAGGTAAGCGGATATGAAGTTATCTTATCCATAAAGAAAAACTTCAAAAATGCAAAGAAAATAACAACAAAGAAAAATGTAGTAACAGTGAAAAAATTAAAAGCTGGCAAGAAATATTTCGTAAAAGTACGTGCCTTCAAGAAGGTGGGTAACAAGAAAATTTACGGAAATTACAGCACAGTGAAAAAAGTTATTGTAAAGAAGTAGCCGCAAAGAAGTAACATCAAAAAAGCAACAGTGAAAAAGTAACAGTAAAGAAATAACAGGAGATCTTATGTCAGAAGAATTAAAGAAAACTGACATAAAAAAGATTGCAGGAAGGGGATGCCTGATTGTAGCGGGCATCCTGTTTCTCATTTTTTTATGCCGGTATAATCAGATAAAAAAAGAATCCCTATATGATACGGAAGGGCGGACATTTGCCAAAGCTACTGTAATGAACGTCTTACAGGACAACGAAACCAAAGACGGAATTTACATCGGAAGGCAGCTTGTAAAATTAAAAATCACTTCTGGAAAATGGAAAGGAAAAACAATGGATGCAGACAGCTCTTCTGCATATTTATACGGAGCACATTGCAAAAAAGGCAGTAAAGTTATCGCATTAGTAAGTGAGGCAAATGGTTCATTTTCTGCTTCAGTTTATAGTGTTGACAGAGAGATGCAGGTCTATCTGATTATCGCGATTTTTCTGTTAACTCTAATTATTATCGGAGGAAAACAGGGATTTGCATCAGTGATTGGGCTGGCATTTACCGCGATATGCATTCTGTTCTTATTTTTACCGATGATTTATAAAGGACATTCTCCAATCCTTTCTGCAGTATTTGTTGTTGCGTTAACGACAATCGTGACAATGTATTTAGTCGGTGGAGTCTCTGGTAAAACCGCTGTGGCAATTATCGGAACAATTTCCGGAGTATTGATATCATCCCTTTTTGCATTCCTGTTTTGTAAAATGACAGATATCAGCGGTTATAATGTATCATCCATCGAGAGTCTTATCTACGTAAGAGACCAGACGGGAATAGACGTAGGCCAGCTTTTATTTGCAGGAATTTTAATTGCATCATTAGGAGCAGTCATGGATGTAGCAATGTCCATTTCTTCAACAATAGAAGAAATATCCCACCAGAATCCAGAATTAGGAGTAAAAGGTTTGTTTTTTTCAGGAATGCGTGTTGGAAAAGATATGATGGGAACCATGTCAAATACATTAATCCTTGCCTTTGCAGGCGGTTCCATTAACACACTTGTATTTATTTATGCATACAATTACGAATATTTACAAATGATTAATATGTTTGATATAGGGATTGAAATCATACAGGGAGTAGCCTCAAGTATGGGAGTCATCCTGACGGTACCAATTTGTTCACTTTTGGCAGCATGTGTACAGGGGAAAATAGAATTTCCCTCCCCAGCCAAAGCACAGCCTCCGAAGAGAGTCTAGCCCCTCTTCGGGGGCGTCTCTTTGCCTGCGGTAAATTCCTATTTACAAAAGAAACTCTTGACAAATGAAAAAGAGTAATATATGATGAATTCTAGTAAGAAAATGGGAATTGAGGAGCAAGATTATGATGATGATGTGTGTCATGCCAATGAATTGCATAACTTGTAGCTGCGAAGATTCGCAGATGTATATGTCTTCTGAGAAGGAGACTGGCTTGCCTGCACATAATTATCAGAATGCGTGTTCATAGATTTTAGATGAAGTTTTTTGAAAGGGTAAGGGAATTTAAGAAATAAGAAAGATTCTCACCTTAATAAGAATTGCATTTACACAGCACTAAAGATGAGTTTTAAGCAGGTAGCGATACCTGCTTTTTTCTTTAGGTTTACAATGCTTCAATATGACCTTATAATAGTTAACATTAAGTTTTAATGTACTCTAAATCTGATAGAAGTTTATATTAAGTTCTTTTCTGCAAAATGCAATATGTTAATAGCTCAAGTGTAACAGTCAGACATAGAATAGATGTACAAAATGTTCAGGCAGAGAGTATATTTTCAAGAAAGAGAGGAAGGCAATGTCAGAAATTGTAATAGAGAATCTGTATAAATCTTTTGACACAAAAGATGGAAAAGTAGAAGCTCTTAAGAATGTCAATTTAAGCATTGAATCTGGTGATATTTACGGGATTATCGGTATGTCCGGTGCTGGTAAGAGTACACTGGTACGATGTATCAATTTCCTTGAAGTGCCGACAAAGGGACGTGTCCTTATTAATGGAAAGTCGTTAGGCGATTATACTTCAAGAGAGTTAAGAAAGCAGAGGGAAGATATCGGAATGATCTTCCAGCATTTTAACTTGCTCATGCAGAAAAATGTTTTAGAAAATGTCTGTTTTCCACTGTATATTCAGGGTAAGTCCAAGAAGGATGCAAGAAAGAGAGCGAAAGAGCTTTTAGATATCGTTGGACTCGGTGACAGAATGGGAGCATTTCCGGCTCAGTTATCTGGTGGACAGAAACAGAGAGTTGCGATTGCGAGAGCATTAGCTTCTGATCCGAAGATTTTACTTTGTGATGAGGCAACCAGTGCACTTGATCCTCAGACTACTTCTTCGATTTTAGCATTGTTGAAGGACATTAATCAGCGATTCAATATCACAATTGTAATTATTACACATCAGATGTCCGTTGTTCGCGAGATTTGTTCTCATGTAGCAATCGTAAAAGGTGGTGAAGTTGCAGAACAGGGAACAGTGGAAGACATTTTCACACATCCCAAAACTGCTGTGGCAAGAGAACTTCTTAAAAATGATGTCGGTGATGACGGAGAGGAAAAAAGAGGAACGACAGCAGGCGGCAAAGAAATTATTAAGAGCGGGGAAAAGATTCGGATTGTCTTTTCTGAAAACTCTGCATTTGAGCCAGTTATCGCAAATCTGATTCTCAACTTTAACGAGCCGGTAAATATTTTAAAGGCAGATACAAAGAATGTCGGCGGCGTGGCAAAGGGCGAGATGGTTCTTGAATTTGCTCCAGACTGTACAAAGAATAAAGAAATGAAACAGTATCTTTTAGACAGAGGATTAGAAATCGAGGAGGTGAGTGAGCATGTGGACTAAAGAAATCACAGATATGATCATCAACGGTGTGTGGGCGACACTTTACATGACAGTAGCTTCTACGGTTTTAGGATATGTATTTGGCCTTCCGATGGGTGTGCTTTTGGCAATCACGGATAAAGAAGGATTAACACCGAATGCAGTTGTATATAAGATACTGGATGTAATCGCAAATATCGTGCGAAGCATTCCTTTCCTGATTCTCCTTATTTTACTGATTCCATTTACGAGACTTCTTGTTGGACAGAGTTATGGTTCCACTGCAACCATTGTTCCACTTGTTATTGCGGCGATTCCATTTATTGGACGAATGGTAGAATCTTCTATTAAAGAAGTAGACCCAGGTGTTATCGAGGCAGCCCGCTCTATGGGGGCAAGTAATATGCAGATTGTCATGAAAGTCCTTTTAGTAGAAGCAAGAACTTCTTTACTTACCGGAGCAACTATCGCAATCGGAACCATTCTTGGATATTCTGCAATGGCAGGTTGTGTCGGCGGTGGCGGACTTGGTGATATTGCCATTCGTTACGGATATTACCGCTATCAGACGAGTATTATGATCGTAACCGTTGTACTGCTTGTCATACTCGTACAGATTTTCCAGAGCATTGGTATGTTCCTTGCAGCCAAGCTCGATAAGAGAAAATAGTATATCAGTTGGGAGATGACTCCCACCTCTATAGGTGATGAGAAACAAGCTGGTATCAGTGGTGGGAGTCAATCCCCCAGTTGATATAGCCTCCGGCAGGATTGCAGAGGTGCGCAGTGGAAGTATGTCATGCAATTGCATGACGCGCACCTCGCAGCAAGAATGCCGAGGCATTCTTGAATATTTTTCACTGCAAAGCTTAAAATAGACTTATAGAGTTTCGTAAAAATGGAAAAGTAATTAGATAGAATTCTACAAAACTATCCGAAGTTGATTGCAAATGGTATAAATTATAATTATCGGCTATTTAGAAAATTAAGTGAAAACATTAGTAATTCAATTGTCAAGTGTTTTACGCTTATAAATTGAAAACTTTTCTAAATAGTTATAATAAAGAAAAAAGAGATAGTTTTTGACACTATCAAAAAAGAGAAAGCGAGGAAACAAAAATGAAAAAATTTGGAGCATTTTTATTAGCAGGTGTACTTGCAATCGGAGCTTTAACAGGCTGCGGAAGCACAGACAAGAAAGCAGAAAGTTCAACAGGAAGCACAGATACACAGGTAATCAAAGTTGCTGCTTCTGCTACACCACACGCAGAAATCTTAGAGGAGGCAAAGCCACTCCTTGCCAAAGAAGGATACGACTTACAGGTAACTGTATTTGATGATTATGTACAGCCAAACGAAGTTGTAGACAGTGGAGATTTCGATGCGAACTATTTCCAGCACGTTCCTTATATGGAACAGTTCAACAAAGAAAAAGGAACTAAGTTAGTAGATGCAGGAGACATCCACTACGAACCATTTGGAATTTACCCAGGAACAAAGAAGAGTCTTGACGAAATCGCAGATGGTGATGAAATCGCTGTACCAAACGATACAACAAACGAAGCAAGAGCATTACTTCTTCTTCAGGACAACGGACTTATCAAATTAAAAGATGGTGCCGGACTCACAGCAACAGTAAATGACATTGCAGAAAACCCACACAACATCAAAATCGTTGAGTTAGAAGCAGCACAGGTAGCTCGTGTAACAGGCGAAACAGCATTTGTTGTATTAAACGGTAACTACGCACTTCAGGCAGGATACTCCGTAAAGAAAGATGCACTTGCATACGAAGCGTCTGATTCTGAAGCTGCAAAAACATATGTAAACATCATCGCAGTAAAAGAAGGCAACGAAGACAGTGATGCAATCAAAGCCTTAGTAAAAGTTCTCAAATCTGATGATATCAAGAAATTCATCGATGAGAAATATGATGGTGCAGTAATTGCGTTTGAATAAATAGGAATTTGCCGCAGGCAAAAGAGACGCCCTCTGTAAGCTAAATAAAGCATATTTGTGACTTTAGTCGCTGCAGGTTGAATGCTCGCGTAAAAGCGCTCGCATCCAACCTTTGCTCCGAGGCCACAAATATGCTTTATTTATCTTACAGAGGGCTGTGTTTTGGCTGTGGAGGAAAATTCTATTTATTGCTGGAGGGATTTGAATAGGCTCCAGAAGGATGTGGCTTTCTGTGGAGTTGTTTTTTGAAGGACTGACTCGAATTACTTCTATCTCTCCTGACTTCTTCCCCAAATCTTTCTGCTAATTTGCCCGGGCAGCCAAGAAACAGAAGTTCGAGAATCAAATCATCTATATTTGTGGTCTGGGAGCTACGAGACTATAATAAAATATTAGAAAAGGCCGACATGAAAAGTTATTGATTTTGACGACTTTGTGTTTTGTACAACTGAGTCAAAATCAATAACTTTTCATGCCGGCCTTTTCTTAGAAGACGACTTCTCGTAGCGACGAAAATCACAAATATAGATGATTTGATTCTCAGACTTCGTTTGTCTACTCACCCCGGCAAATTCCTATTTGATGCTTCTATACCTACATCGGTGAGCACTCCCATTACCGGTCGGTATGGCATGGCGAAGCGTTGGGAGAGATAACGCATTGCCGCTCCGGTCTCACCATCAGGGCCCCCAAACTGACTGATGATTGCTTTTGCCATAGCAGCATCGGTTCTTTTTATATTAATCGGATATTCCAATCTTTTTTCATAATTCCACATAAATCTTATCCCTCCATTTCCCAAGGCCACGGTTCATTTGCCCATGCCCAGAAGTCAGTACCTTTAGGTACAGTGTCAAGCGTCAGAGGCGAGAAGCGGCTGCTATATTCTTTTAATGCCTGTTTTCTTGCGTTTGTATAATATTCAAAATATTCTAAACCCTCAGCATTTTTAGGATGTGTATCAAGAAACATGGCACAGTCTAAGGCAGCAAAGCTTACAAAATCAATATAACATTTTAAATTCTGCTGATTCATGTTACAGTTACAATTTTGGTTTCGGTTATTGTTGCAGGCAGAATTAGAGTTGCGGCCGGAGTTACAGCCAGAGTTAGAATTACAACCGGAATTACCATTAAAATTGCAGTTCATAGAACGATGCTGACAGGAGTTCATGTTACAGTTTTGAGAAGAATGCATATTCTGCATCATTTCTGGCACCTCCTTCCAGTAAAAGGCAGGTCAAGGTCCTGAAAGATTGTTCCGGCGTAAAGAGCATTTTCAGGTTTATATATATTCTGCCATTTCTGCCATGGAACATAGGCCATAGCAAGCGGCATGGAATCTAATTTTAACACTTCTTTTTCCTGCTTATATGAACAGGAAGAATGATTTTCCATCATGGTGGTGTCTCCTTAAGTTTATATAGTTATATATATGATAAGCAGCCTGAAATGTCCATAAGATCAGATGATTTCAAAGAAAGAAGATAGCCTATATTGTGACTTTCTTCCTGGGTGTCTTTCCTAATGGATTTATTTTATCAAATATAATATTTTATATATAATGTTGCAATGTCACCAGAAAAACTCTTAAAAATTTGACAAGGACATAAATTGACAAATATAGATAGGGGGCGTATTATATAAATAACTGTTTTATTTCAAGATATGTTAGTTTCCCAAAATGACATATTGAAAATCCCCAAAACAGTAAGAGAGTCTTCCGAAGAAGTGATCGCTTTCGGAAGATTTTTTTATGCAAAAGAAAGTGCACATTACTTGCATTTTTAAAGTCAGGACTGTATAATATAAGATTGATTAACTTGGTTTACTATTTTATCGAGAAGTGAAGCATCAATGAGATAGCAGATGGTAGAATTTCATTTTATTTTTTTATGAAGAAAGGAATGGAACAATGACAAAAATAGATATTATTTCTGGTTTCCTTGGAGCTGGAAAAACGACTTTAATTAAGAAACTTATCGAAGAGGCACTGAAAGGACAGAAAGTTGTTCTTATCGAGAATGAATTTGGCGAAATTGGTATTGACGGTGGATTTTTAAAAGAATCCGGTATTCAGATTAATGAGATGAATTCTGGATGTATTTGCTGTTCTTTAGTTGGTGATTTTAATACAGCATTGAAAGATGTTTTAGAGCAGTATACACCAGACCGCATCATCATCGAGCCTTCAGGAGTTGGCAAGCTTTCTGATGTTATGAAAGCGGTACAGAAGGTTGTAGATGCAGAGGCGAATGTTGTATTAAACAGCCATATCACTGTTGCAGATGCACAGAGAGCAAAAATGTATCTCAAGAACTTTGGTGAGTTCTACCGTAACCAGGTTGAATTTGCCAGTGCAGTAATTTTAAGCCGTTCCCAGAATGTAAAGGAAGATAAGTTAGAGAAGGCAGTAGAATTACTTCGCAGCCTGAATGATAAATGCCCTATTGTGACAACTCCTTGGGAAGAACTTAGCGGAGCACAGATTCTTGAAGTAATGGAAGGGGAAAATGACTTCGCAAAAGAGTTAATGGAAGCAGCACAGGTTTGCCCTGAATGTGGACATCATCATGAACATGGCGAAGAGTGTCATGATCACCATCACGATCATGAGGAGCACGAGCATCATCACGACCATGACCACGAAGAGCATGAGCATCATCATGAACATGACCATGAAGAGCATGAGCATCACCATGAAGGACATGAGCATCATCATGATCATGACTGCTGTGGACATGATCACCATCATCACCATGCAGATGAAGTATTTACAAGCTGGGGTAAGGAAACTCCTAAGAAATTTACAGAAGAAGGAATTCGTGCAATTCTTGATACCTTATCTAAAGAGGGTTCCGATGAGTACGGTATTATCTTAAGAGCAAAAGGTATTGTTCCAGATGAAAACGGTAAATGGATTCACTTTGACCTCGTGCCAGGTGAGGACGAGGTACGTTATGGTTCTGCAGAATACACGGGAAGAATCTGTGTTATCGGTTCTAAACTTAATGAGGACAAACTTGCAGAACTTTTTGGTTTATAGAAAATGTACTTTCGGAGTCTTTCTTGCATTTGCTTTTGTAAGAAAATTCTGAGAGTGTATTTGAAACCCCACAGGAGGAAAATTTATGTTAGGTAAGAAAAAGGAGCTGGAGATTCCTGTATATTTATTTATGGGATTCTTAGAAGCCGGAAAGACAACCTTTATTCAGGAAACACTGGAAGAAGATTATTTTAACGACGGAGAAAGAACACTTTTATTTGCCTGTGAAGAGGGAATGGAAGAATACGACGAAGAACTGTTAAAGAGAACAAATACAACTGTTGTTTATGTAGAAGAGCAGGAAGATTTCAATACAGAATTCCTGACAAGCAAGCTTTTACAGTATTATCCAGACCGTGTTATTATAGAATATAATGGTATGTGGACCATTGATCATTTAGTAGAGGCGATGGAGGGAACTCCACTTATGATTTTCCAGACAATCGTAAGTGCCAATGCGGAAACATTTGATCTGTATATGAACAATATGCGTTCTCTTGCTGTAGAAATGTTTAAGATGGCAGAACTTGTTATCATTAACCGTTGTACAAAGGCAACACCAAGAGCAACTTACAGAAGAAGTATCAAAGCTGTTAACCGTCGTGTACAGGTCGTTTTTGATTCTATGGTTCCAGGTGAGGACATGGAGGAAGAAGAGGATGAACTTCCATTTGATATCAGCGGAGATGAAATTCATCTCGAAGATGATGACTACGGTGTATGGTTCATCGATGCGATGGAACGTCCGGAACTTTATGACGGAAAGACTATGGTAATGAAAACAAGAATCTTTAAGGCAATGCGTATGCCGAAGGGAACTTTCGTTCCAGGCCGTCATGCTATGACCTGTTGTGCAGATGATATCCAGTTTATCGGTTATCTTTGTCACACAAATCATGCAAAGTCTTCCACGATTAAATCCCTCAAAAATAAAATGTGGGTGACACTTACTGCAGAAGTGAAAGTGGAATATAATGAAGAATATCAGGATAAAGGTCCGGTGCTTTATGCAAAACGAATTGAAGCGGCAGAACCACCGGAAGAGGAGTTGGTATACTTCTAATTTGCCGCAGGCAAAGGAGACATTAAGACGCCCTCAGTAAATAAAATAATCCCTCTTTGTGCCCTGGGAGCAAGTGTTAAATGCGAGCGCATAGGAACGAGCATTCAACACTCCGCAACGAAAGTCACAAAGAGTTCCAGAATCTTTTTGTGACAAAGTAGATTTTAAAGAACCTAAAATCCTGTCACCAATACGGGAGAGGATGAAGTTCTTAATGGGAATATCCTACAAAATTCCAATCATGAATTGGCTATATAACCCGGGAGTTATTACATGGCTTATCCTTATCGCATTCTTTGCCTTATGGATAAAAAGAAAATACTTTGACATGGCAGCATTCCTGCCGGTATTTCTCATCGTATGCGTGTGCCTGTTATCACCGCGAAATGATAATCTCCGCTACATCTATCCGGCATGTGTGTTAATACCGGGGATGCTGGCTAATTTGCAGGGGGATAGATAAACAGACGAACCCGCACCAGTTGTAATATGCAAAAATGCTTCGTTTCACTGCCTCCAAACTACTCGACCGTAGTTTGGACTTGCTCAAAGGCGCATTTTTACATATTACAACTGGTGCGGGTTCTGTTTAGTTTTAACCCCCGGTAAATTAGCTGAAGGGATTTGGGGAAGAAGACGGACAGAAGGATTTCATCATAACCAACTGGAGAATTCTCAATCAAGTGGATTTCTGTACCTTGCAGATCATCAAGTAGTTTAATCACAACCAACTGGAGAAACTTCAATTCTTATAAATCTTATAAAAACAAAAGTTCAGAATATAAATTACTTCTGGTTTTATCAAAAAAACAGCTCAATAGAAAACAGCCGCTGCCTATTTGTGACCGGGGAGCTGCGAGAGTATACATAATGTTAGAAAAGTTCCGTATTAAATTATTGATTTTGACTCAGTTGTACAAAACACAAAGGTGTCAAAATCAATAATTTAATACGGAACTTTTCATAGAAGCTTTCTACTCGCAGCGGCTAAAGTCACAAATAGGCAGCAGCTGTTTTCTATTGAGCGTCTGTTTTAGACTCCCCAGAAATTACCTCTTGTTTTTAAAAGCAGGGTCCGTTGGGTCGTAATTCTGGTTGCCAGGAATTTTTCCAGTAGTATCTTTTAAAGTAATCTTTCCGAATGGTCCCTTATTAGAAGAACGGTAAATGCGGATAGGGATACTATAGCGGTTTGTTTTTGCAATATCATAGATAAGTTTTGCATTACCTGCCTGAACGCGGATACATGCAGTGGTCTGGTTTGTTCCAAGTCCGTTATAAGTACTTGCGATAAGTTTCTTGTTGCTTGTGCCGCGGTACATCTCGGAATGAATCCAGCTGCGTGTTCCCTTTACGAATACTCCCCACTGGTAGTAATGCCAAGGGTTGCTTTTTTTGTAAATGAACCAGGAGCGGGCAGTTCCTTTGGAAAGATAGTGGTTTCCAACATAAGTACTGCGGCCGTCTCTTGCGGTAGAACATACAACAGTTTTGGCTGGAATGTCATATTTGTTTGTTTTTCCATCGTAGAGAAGGAAAGTGATATTGTGAGTTACCAGATTTAATTCGAGTTTCATTCTTTTCTTTTTGTAGCTGGAACCAAATGTTTTGAAAAGATCTTTGGAAAGCCGGCCATTTTTCTTAAAATAATATTTGTATTTTGTTCTGCTGCCGCTGTAGTCGCGGAGATATTTCCAGCCAGTAACAGCCTTTCCCTTTTTCAAGTAGTAGCGGTTACCCTTCCAGTTTTTCCATCCGGTATATTTGGTGAAAACACCACGTTTATAATACTTATTATCTGAGATACCGGTAAATAAAACGCCGTTCTTACGGAGCTTTCCATCATTTGTGGTTGTAGTCTGTGTTGTTGCTGCCTGCACATTTATTCCCTTTTGTGAGAAAAAACCTACGCCAAAAGTCATAATAAATATGAGGGAAAAGATAGTAAGTTGTCTTATAAATTTTTTCATGATTCCTCCTGTATTTTTATTTAATAAACTTGCATACTAAATCTTAATCGCTTATAAGTCAAATGTCAAGAAAAGAAAGAAGTAAGCAAAATATTACCAATAGAAAGTTGGAATATCATAAATTGTTGTAAATATTACATAATAATATCAAGAAAGTCGTAATGGTTGTGTTTGACCCTCTTTTTGGCCAGTGATATAATTTATACATAATATTGTGTGATTTTACAAGTGCACGATAGCTGAATTATAAAAAGACCGCCTGAGGAATATATCCGGTGATCCAGAGATGATTTGGGTGGAAGAAAGGATGGGAGATATGAAGTATGTAGCGGGTGTAGATATAGGTAACGCTACCACAGAAGTCGCTCTTGCAAAGATTGACGGGCAGGACATTGAGTTTTTGACCAGTGGTATTGGACCTACAACCGGAATCAAAGGAACTTTGCAGAATATCAGCGGGGTTTTCATGTCTTTAAAGAATGCTCTTGAGAAGGCAGGCATGGATTACAGTGATTTGGCAGAGATTCGTATTAATGAGGCTGCGCCAGTTATCGGTGATGTAGCGATGGAGACGATTTCTGAGACTGTTATTACAGAGTCAACAGTAATTGGCCATAATCCAAGTACACCGGGAGGAACAGGAATTGGAGTTGGAACTTCTGTCCTTGTAACAGAGCTTTCTAAGATTCGTGAGGCAAAGGATGTTATCGTAATTGTTCCAAATAAAGTTAGATTTGCGCAGGCAGCGGCTCTTATGAATCAGGCAAAGGAGAATATACATATTACAGGTGCGATCGTGCAGGCAGATGATGGTGTTTTACTGAACAATCGTCTTGATAAAAAGATTCCAATTATTGATGAAGTTGCCATGATTGAAAAAGTTCCTTTGGGAATGACCTGTGCGATTGAAGTAGCAGAGCAGGGAACTGTATTATCAACTCTTTCTAATCCATATGGAATCGCAACAGTGTTTGATTTGAGTTCTGAAGAGACAAAGCGCGTGGTACCGATTGCGCGTTCTTTGATTGGTGCACGTTCCGGAGTAGTGATTAAAACACCTACAGGTGATGTACAGGAAAGAAGCATCAAAGCGGGAACAATCAATATCATCGGTCTTAAAAAGGAAGTTGATGTTGACGTTGACGAAGGTGCAGATAAGATTATGGAAGCCATTTCTTCTATTCAGGAGATTGACGATATTCAGGGTGAGACAGGCACGAATGTTGGTAACATGTTGAATAAGGTTCGCCGTGTTATGGCTGGTCTTACGAATAAGAGTCCACAGGATATTAAGATTCAGGATTTACTTGCAGTAGATACTTTTAATCCACAGAAGGTTGTTGGTGGTATTGCTGATGAATTTGCATTAGAGAATGCGGTTGGAATCGCTGCAATGGTTAAGTCTGACCGCCTTCAGATGGAGATGATCGCACAGGTGCTTACTGAGAAGTTAAGAGTTCCTGTATATGTTGGCGGAGTAGAAGCAGACATGGCTATCAAGGGCGCATTGACAACTCCTGGTACAAGCGTTCCATTAGCTATCGTTGATATGGGGGCTGGTTCTACTGATGCTTCTATTATCAACCGAGAAGGTAAGGTTAAGCTGATTCATCTGGCAGGTGCCGGAAATATGGTTTCTCTCTTAATTCAGTCTGAACTTGGTTTAGATGACTTTGAACTCGCAGAAGATGTTAAGAAGTATACACTGGCTAAGGTAGAGAGTTTATTCCATATCCGTCATGAGAATGGAACTGTACAGTTCTTTGATAAACCGTTAGATCCATCCATTTTTGCAAAAGTTGTTCTTGTAAAAGAGAATGATGAGCTTGTACCGTTAGACGGTGTGGAATCTTTAGAAAAGGTTAAAGCAGTTCGTATGGAAGCAAAGAAGAAAGTATTTGTTACCAATGCGATTCGTTCCTTATCAAAGGTAAGTCCTACAGGCAATCCAAGAGATATCCAGTTCGTTGTAATGGTTGGCGGTTCGGCTCTTGATTTTGAGATTCCAAACTTTGTAACAGATGCATTAGCTGATTATGAGATCGTTGCCGGCCGTGGTAATATCCGTGGTTGTGAAGGTCCTCGTAATGCAGTTGCTACAGGTCTTGCTATGGCTTGTGTTGAGCAGGAAAACTAGAATTTGGATTCGAATGTGTTTGAAAAATCATTCCTGCAATCTGCATGCCATAATTTGCAGAAAGCATTTTTCAGTATATTTTAAACAACCGTGGGACACACGGGGCTAGCTCGCTTATGCTTAGCACAGAGGTGCTATCGAACGAGAACCAAACTTGCCGAGGTCGGGAAGCCCCATCTCTATAGGTGGGGAGGATGTCACAAAGTAATCTACATAATAATCTCGCAGGATAAGTGAAAGCAAGTCTTGTGGGATTATTTGCATTTTGTCAGAAAATGATTTTTACAAGGAACATATTTGCAGCATATTTCAGTGATATGATGTTCTAGAGCGTGCTTGAAAAACGCTCTAGCAACTTGATAGATACAGCAGGAAAAGGCTGCATAAGTTGACAGGATTCTGAAGCTTGTTTATAATAAATCTGTTAAGAATCAATTAAAAATAAAACTATTTATTGAGAGGATTGGAAGATTTTTTATGAGTAAAATACAGATTATCACAGACTCCGCAAGTGACATTTCAAAAGAGATGGAACAGAAATACAATTTAGATGTTATTTCTTATTCCATTGTGATAGGAGATAAGACTTATACAAGCCGTGTAGATTTTGATAATGAGGGATGTTATGAGTTAATGGAGGCAAGTGAGAGCCTTCCTATGACATCACAGATCACAGCATTCCAGTTTATGGAATTATATTATGATTACTATCAGAAAGGCTGTACAGATCTTATTTTTATTTTGATTAATGGAAAGGGTTCTGCAACATATAATAACTCTTTAATGGCGATGGATATGCTTATCGAGGAACATCCAGAATGTGAAGGAAAGATTCACATTTACAGTCATGACGGTGGAAGTTACAGTGCTGGTTACGGACAGCCTGCAGTAATGGCAGCAAAGATGGCCCAGGAAGGCAGGTCCGCAGAAGAGATTAACGCTTATCTGGAAGAAAGCATTGCACGCCGCCGCATTTATTTTGGAATTTACAACCTCAAATATGCTGGAAAGTCCGGACGTATTCCAAGTGCTGCTGCTTTTATCGGTGACAAGATTGGTATTAAGCCAATCATGAAAATCTGGGATCACGAGATTACTACTGCTGGTAAATGCAGAGGAGAGAAGAAAGTCGTATCTAAGATTTGCGATATGGCAATTGCAGATATGGAGCTAGGTTCCGAGTATCAGATTGAATATGGCAATGATGAGAAGATAAAGGAAGAGATGGCAGCAAAGATGACAGAGAAGCTTGGATATGGCCCTACAGGTTATTTCCAGATTGGTGCGGAAGTTGCAGCGAATGCAGGCCCAAGAGTTGTCGGTGTTGCATTTGATGTTAAGAAATAATTTTTACAGAGTAAAAGACTTTGTGAAAGTAGAAGGGACGTAATACGGGGGTACATTTATGGAGAAGAGAAGAATATCCATTCTGGGAGATTCTATCAGTACCTTTGCAGGTTATACACCAGAAGAAGCTGTCTTTTATGATTCGTATGTACAGTGGGAGACAGGAGTAAAATCTGTGGAGGATACATGGTGGATGCAGGTAATAAAGGCTTTAGATGGAGAGCTTGGAACGAATCATTCACTGGCTGGAAGTATGGTATCTGGTAATTTATCAACATCGGCGATGTCTTATGAGCGCATAGAGAAGCTGGGCGCCAATGGTATACCGGATATTATTCTTATCAGCGCAGGTTGTAATGACTGGGGATTTTGTGTTCTTCCAGAAGAATTTGAGGAAGCGTATCGAACGATGCTTCACAGAATAAAGGAGCAATATCCACACACAGATATCTATTGTGCGACACTTCCAGAAGGAAAACAGCCGCAGGGGGAGACATTTTTTAATATTGACAGTACAATTTCTAAGAGAGTGTATTCTGATATTATCAGAGAGAATGCCCAAAAAGCGCAAGTATATATTGCGGATCTTGCAAATGTTCAGGAAGAATATGAAACAGTGGATGGAGTGCATCCGAATAAAGCAGGAATGCATACGCTTGCCCAGATGTGGATCAGGGAAATGAAAAAGTTCATTTGTAAATAAGAATGAATGACAGGAAGGATAGAATTATTTTTATGAAGAAGAAAAATATAGTTTTTGCACTCTGTCTTATTTTTGCACTGGGATTTCTTTTCATGCCACAGGAAGGCAGAAATGCAGAGGCAGCTTCAAGAACACGACTTAGCAGTACCTCTCTTAAGGTTGTTCCAGGAAAGACAGAGAAACTTAGAATTTATGGAAGAAGAGGCCGTAAAGTAGTATGGACGAGTAGCCGGCCCAGAGTTGTCTCGGTAGAGAATGGAAAGCTTACGGCTTTAAAGGGCGGTACATCAACGATCACAGCGAGGGTGGGGTCTCAGAAACTTCATTGTAAAGTACGGGTTGTCGGACTGAATAAGACAAAGATTACTCTGGCAAAGGGAGATAAATTTCAGTTAAAGGTGAAGAATGGATACCGAACTACATGGACAAGCAAGAATAAAAAGATTGCAAAGGTCAGTAAGAACGGTGTGATTAAGGCTAAAAAAAGCGGAGTCACAACAATTGTGTGCCGCACAAATGGAAGAAAGTTAAAATGTAAAGTATATGTGGCTTCTTTAGAGCATAGTACACTTCGCCTAAAAGCAGAAAGTTCCTATCATCTTTCTATAAAACATGCCGGAGATGTTTTAGCATGGACATCTTCAAATCCGTCAGTTGCAGAAGTAGATTCTAATGGAAATATTACAACATTACCAGTTTCAGGAACTTCTGTGCTTACCTGTAAGAGTGGAAAAGCGGTTCTTAGCTGTAAATTAACTGTAGTAAGCCCAGATAACATTATTACAAATATGAGTACACTTCCAACAAGCAGTAATCAGGACCGATTTACTGTGACAGTAAACAGTTATCCAAATGTACGTCATTATACGGTATACAGGCAGTCAGCATCGATAAATGCCAGCAGTTTCAAAAATTATATGCCATACCATGGATGCGCGGCATGTGCAGCAGCGACAGTATTGACTGGTTTTGGAAAGAATATTACACCGAAACAGGTTACGGATAAGAATGGTTTAGAATATAAAGCATTTGGGGAAAAAATCTGGAAGAAAAATTATAAAAAAGAATTAAAAGATCAGATGCCCGTATCTCTTTACGGTATTAATAAGATTTTAAATAATAACGGTATCCAGACAGAATATGTGAGACGATTTAGCGATGCCAAGGCATGTCAGCAGATTATCAGCCATTTAAAAACAGGTAATCCTGTTGTCATAGAAGCCAAAAAGGGTAAATGGGCGAACAGCTATCATACGATGGTACTTCTTGGCTTAACGGATACAGGGAAAGCAATCATTGCAGATTCAGCAAATAGGACAGGATTTGGTAGTAAGCAGCGAGTGAAGTACGAATCCGTGTCTAATCTCATAGAGCACATGTTTGCATGTTCAGTATCCGGTGCAAAGTCTGCGAACTGTTATTTTGGAAGTTCCAGCGGTGGTGGCTATATCCTCGTAAATCCGAATCCATAATGCCGGGGCATTCTTGAATCATTAATATGTATTTGTTAATATGAAGCCTCAATGTAGTTTCCATTCTTTTTCACACTTTTTCTTTGCAAGATATTTCGATTGGGAAAGGTGAAAAAATGCGGAGAAATAAAGAGGGAAAAGCCGTTTTTTTTGTGCAAAATCATGAAATAACAGAAATAACGCAATTTTCTCACATTTCTTTTTGTAATTTCGTGGAAAATTAAAAAATGATGTGTTATAATAACTCCAAAATTTATAACAAGATGAAATGAAGTTTTCTATAAGATTTATTTCATATTTAGAAGGGAAGTTTTCGTAATGGAAAAGAAAAATATTAACTGGGGCGAGCTGGGCTTTGGCTATCAGCAGACAGAGAAAAGATTTGTAGCTAATTTCAAAGATGGTGCATGGGATGAAGGCACTCTTACAGAAGATGCTACAATCACTCTGAACGAGTGTGCCGGTGTATTTCAGTATGCACAGACATGTTTTGAAGGTTTAAAGGCATACACAACAGAGAACGGAGATATCGTTTGTTTCCGTCCTGACTTAAATGCAGCCCGTATGGCAGATTCCTGTAGAAGACTGGAAATGCCAGTATTCCCTGAAGATAAGTTTGTTGAAGCTGTTGTAGAGACAGTAAAAGCTAACGCAGGCTATGTAGCACCTTATGGTTCAGGAGCTACTTTATATATCCGTCCATATATGTTTGGTTCCAATCCTGTTATCGGTGTAAAACCAGCAGATGAATATCAGTTCCGTATTTTCGTAACACCTGTAGGACCATACTTCAAAGGTGGCGCAAAACCTATCACAATCAGAGTTTCAGACTTTGACCGCGCAGCCCCTAACGGAACAGGACATATCAAAGCAGGACTTAACTACGCTATGAGCTTACATGCTATCGTAGATGCACATAATCAGGGTTATGATGAGAATATGTATCTTGACCCTGCGACAAGAACAAAGGTTGAAGAGACAGGTGGAGCAAACTTCATTTTCATCACAAAAGATGGCAAGTTTGTAACTCCTAAGTCAGACAGTATCCTTCCATCTATTACACGTCGTTCTTTGATGTACATTGCAGAACATTATCTTGGAATGGAAGTAGAACACAGAGAAGTACGTTTCGATGAAGTAAAAGACTTCGCAGAATGTGGTCTTTGCGGAACAGCAGCCGTAATCTCTCCAGTTGGAAAGATTGTTGACCATGGTAAAGAAATCTGCTTCCCAAGCGGAATGGAAGAAATGGGTCCTGTAACTAAGAAGTTATATGATACACTTACAGGAATCCAGATGGGACATATTGAAGCACCAGAGGGATGGATTAAAACAATCTGTAAACATGGTGAATGCTAATTGTAGGGTTAGATAAAACAGACGAACCCAAGAAATAACATAGTCCATATTTGTGGCTTTAGTCGCGGCAGTTTAAATGCTCGCTTTATGCGCTCGCATCTAAACGTTGCTTCGGGGCCACAAATATGGACTATGTTATTTCTTGGGTTCTGTTTCCTTTAAAGCCTGCAGATTAGATTTTATGAATCTTACAGATACCCACAACTACTATTTAATTCAAACAAAATGATGAAAAAATTACCAGTTTATGATATAATAAACAAAAATATTTTATGAATGATTATGAAAGCGGGAGGACTCTGTTTATGCCAGATACCAGATTTATTACAGAATTTGACCAGTATTTATTTGGTCAGGGGACACATTATGACTTATATAATAAACTTGGCGCGCATCCTATGACAGTTGATGAGGAAGAGGGAGTATATTTTGCTGTGTGGGCACCGAATGCGGCAGCGGTTTCCATTGTTGGTGATTTTAATGAATGGGATGAGAATGCGACACCGATGGAACGTTTAGACCCACTTGGAATTTATCAGATATTTCTTACAGGGATAAAAGTGGGAGATATTTATAAATATTGTGTTACTGCACAGGATGGCAAAAAAACATTAAAGGCAGACCCTTATGGATTTCAGGCAGAACTCCGTCCGAACAATGCTTCTGTTGTGGCAGACATTTCTGATTTTAAGTGGCATGACAGCCGATGGATGAAGAAGAGAGAGAAATTTGATGATAAAAAGAATCCAATGTTTGTATATGAAGTACATCCGGGTTCCTGGAAAAAGCATGAACAGACAGAAGAAGATGAGGATGGATTCTATAATTACAGAGAGATTGCACATGAGCTGGCAGCTTATGTGAAAGATATGGGATATACTCATGTGGAACTGATGGGTATTGCAGAGCATCCATTTGATGGTTCCTGGGGATATCAGGTAACAAATTATTTTGCTCCAACATCCCGTCATGGTTCACCAGAAGACTTCCAGTATTTCATGAACTATATGCATGAACATAATATCGGTGTTATCCTTGACTGGGTGCCAGCACATTTCCCAAGAGATGCTTTCGGATTAGCAGAGTTTGACGGAACCTGCCTCTATGAATACGCAGATCCAAGAAAAGGAGAACATCCAGACTGGGGAACAAAGGTATTTGATTACGGCAAGACAGAAGTGCAGAATTTCCTTATCTGTAACGCGCTTTTCTGGTTAGAACATTATCATGTAGACGGACTTCGTGTAGATGCGGTTGCTTCTATGTTATATCTTGACTACGGACGTGAAGACGGACAGTGGGTTCCAAACATTTACGGCGGTAACGAGAACCTTGAGGCAATCGAATTCTTCAAGCACCTGAATACAATCGTAAAGAAGAGAAATCCAGGAATCGTTATGATCGCAGAAGAATCTACCGCATGGCCAAAAGTAACGGATAAAGCAGAATACGGCGGATTAGACTTCAGCCTTAAGTGGAACATGGGCTGGATGCACGATTTCTTAGAGTACATGAAGCTTGATCCTTACTTTAGAAAATATAACCATACAAAGATGAACTTCGCAATGGTTTATGCATACTCCGAAAACTATATGCTCGTCCTTTCTCACGATGAAGTCGTTCATCTGAAATGCTCTATGATAGAGAAAATGCCAGGCAGCTACGAGGATAAATTCAAAAATCTTATGGCAGGTTATGCGTTCATGACAGGACACCCAGGCAAGAAGCTTCTCTTCATGGGACAGGATTTTGGACAGCATAGAGAGTGGAGTGAAAAGAGAGAACTTGACTGGTTCCTCTTAGATAAAGAGCCGAACCGCCATTTGCAGGCATTTGTAAAAGAATTACTTCATCTTTATAAAAATAATAAATGTCTCTACGAATACGACTGCTATCCAGAAGGCTTCGAATGGATCAATGCCGATGACGGTGACAGAAGTATATTCTCTTTCGTAAGACATTCCGAAAGAGGAAAGAGCAATATGCTCTTCATCATCAACTTCACACCAGTAGAACGTCCAGATTACCGTGTCGGAACAACTTGCCGAAGAAAGCACACACTTGTACTCAGCAGTGATGATAAAAAGTTTGGCGGAACTGGTAAGAGAAGACCAAAAGAATATAAACCAGCGAAGAAAGAGTGCGATGGAAGAAAATATTCCTTTAAATATAAATTGCCAGCATATGGGGTAGCAGTGTTTAAGTTCTAATTTGCCGAAGGCAGGGGAGACGCCCACTGAAGGGTGAATGAACAGACGCCCCAGAGACGTTCCTATACTGCCAAAATGCTTAGTAGTCGCCGCGAGCAAAATGCCCAGACCGGCATTTTCACGCGCTCCGAATCGCATTTTGACAGTATAGGAACGTCTCTGGGGCTGTTTTGTTGCAATCCGAGGAGTGGTGGACGATAAGATTGGATTGTCTACAATGATTCCATCTATCCTGTAATTTGAAAAGTACAAACAGCAGAGCCTTTGAAAAGTTTCAGAAATCCAGTTGTCAATTCTTTAAAATTTAGTTTTCCGAAATGTCTGCTTCTACTATATTCTTCTTCAAATTTCCTAACAAAAATTCTAACTTTGCCGTAGCTATATTACAGAAATATCTATTCCATGATCTGTAAAAATATGTATTAAAATAAGTTTGAGTTGTGGGTAGGTAACTAATCATATGTATTTTGATAAAATATTGAATGTTAATAAAAATGAACTTATGCACTTCAAGGCGATTTGATGATATACATAAGCAGACTTCCTATAAACTTTCGGCATATGGTAAAAGAATTGGATTTTATAATACTGGATATCAGACAGTCAAAGTTACAAAAGAAGAATTTGATGAAGAATGGGATAAAGCTAAGCCAGAAAATAGGACGATTAATAGTGCGGTACACGGAGATGAGAGATGTTTTTTTACAGGAAATGATAATGAAATTTATTATTATGAGCATTGGGATGAAATAATAACAGATATGTATGAACGAGGAGATTACATGAATTATTGAGAGTAAAAAATATTAGCTAGAAACAAATGCAGTATTTTTACAGAATATGGAATGAGTATTTAGTTTGTCTTATTTAACTCTTTCGGTGGGTGTTTCCTTTGTCTGGAACAAATAAGCCTATCGTCCGCTATTAGTTGGATTGCAACAAACAGAAAAAATTAAAGAACCATATATCCCAGATGCGGCTTCGGAGCGAGTTTAAGATGCGGGTGAGCATCTTAAGCGAAGTGACTATAGAGCAGATGGATATATGGTTCTTTGATTTTTTCGTCTCGTTTGCCTGTGCAAACACGCTCTAGAAGTTATATTAGAAAGCCTGGCAAATAATTGTCTGAAAATAGAAAGGATTTTTATGAATCATATAGATTTGAAGTTTCAAAAAGATAGTGAAGGGAAAAAGATTCTTTCCCCTGTGTTACCTGAATCCGGATTAAATGAATCTAGATTAGATGTTGAGATTACGGATGAGAATTTTGGAAGAATTTATCCGGTTTTTCAGCAGAAAGCAGGAATTTATGGGAAGTATAGTGAATATATGACAAGGCATGGATGCGCCTGCTGCTCATTGACAACAGTATTGGCTGCTTTTGTGGACAGGTACAGGGAACTGACGCCAGATAGAACAATTTCTGAGGCGGAGCGGAAACATTTTCCTGAAAAAGTGTATGAAGAAAACTATGGAAAGGTGATGGCAAGGCAGATGCCAGTTTCTCTTTATGGGATTTCTGTTATTCTCAAAAAAGAAGGCGTGTCTTGCCAGTACATAGGAAATTTTGAAGATGTGGCGGCACAAACACAGATAATGGAGCATTTGTATAAGGGGAAGCCTGTTATCATAGAAACAAGCCGAATGCGTAGAAAAGGGAAGCGAATCGTCCGTTTTTTTGATAAAAAATATGCCGGTTCCTATCATACGATGATTTTACTTGGAATTGATGAGGAAGGGCAGGTTGTTTTTACAGATTCGGCAACAAGGGACTGGGCAGGAGAAGTCCAGCGATTGAAGCGGGCTGAACTATCAGAATTAATCTGCTATATGTTTCCACAAAAAAATACAGAGGATACGCATGTATATTTTAGCAGGAAGAAAAACACAGGGGGATATATCCTGATTAACTAAAGGCGTTATCTGTTTTTTACAGAGTATTAGAGCGTGTTTTAAAAATCCTTCTTGACAAAATTTTGAAACTTTACTACAATAAGAAACATGATGTCTGTCCGTGGTAGACGGATATGCTGGCCTATGTATAATTTTCAGCATAGCGGCATCAGTTATTTATGAATTTAAGAGAAAGACGAAGACGGAAAGAAGTAACTTTTATTGATGCATTCCAGAGAGTGACCGGCTGGTGGGAGGTCATGTGCCAGATAATAAGCGAATACATTCCTGAGTTGCACACCGAATGGAACGAAGATTCTTATAGAGTTTATCAATGTTTTTGCAGTATTTTTAAGAATACCGCATAGGAATTTTTGATAAATTATATGGAGAGCGAATCTGCGCAGAATCTTTATTTTTAGTAGGCTGTGACGGAGCAGCGGCCGTTATCCGCAGAGGCGTTGTCAGACGCTTGTATTGAGGCAGAGCTTTTGCTTTGCGAAAAAAGGTGGTACCACGAAGTTATATCTCGTCCTTTTACTAGGACGGGATTTTTTTATTTTATAAGAAATATTTTAAGTTTTATAGCAAGATATTTATAATTATAAGGAAGCTTTTTATCTTGTGAAGAGCGTTTTTCAAACACACGTTGGAATATGTTTTCTTATAAAAATGAAAAATAACAAAATATATGGAGGTTTTTATGACAGTATATGACGAACTGGTTGCAAGAGGATTGATTGCACAGGTAACAGATGAAGAAGAAATTAAGGAACTTGTCAATAACGGAAAGGCTGTATTCTATATTGGATTTGACCCAACAGCAGACAGCCTTCATGTAGGACATTTCATGGCACTTTGCCTGATGAAACGTCTTCAGATGGCAGGAAATAAGCCAATTGCCTTAATCGGTGGAGGTACTGCCATGATCGGTGACCCATCCGGACGTACAGATATGCGTCAGATGATGACAAAAGAGACAATTAACCATAACGTAGAGTGCTTCAAAAAGCAGATGAGCCGTTTTATTGATTTCTCTGATGGAAAAGCTATGCTCGTAAACAACGCAGATTGGCTCTTAGACTTAAACTATGTAGAATTACTTCGTGAAGTAGGTCCATGCTTCTCAGTAAATAACATGCTTCGTGCAGAATGCTACAAACAGAGAATGGAAAAAGGTTTATCTTTCTTAGAGTTCAACTACATGATCATGCAGAGCTACGACTTCTATGAGTTATACCAGAAATACGGTTGCAACATGCAGTTTGGTGGTAATGACCAGTGGAGCAACATGCTCGGTGGAACAGAACTTATCCGTCGTAAATTAGGACCAGATGCTGATGCATACGCAATGACAATCACCCTTCTCTTAAACTCAGAAGGAAAGAAAATGGGTAAAACACAGTCTGGTGCTGTATGGTTAGACCCTAATAAGACATCTCCATTCGACTTCTACCAGTACTGGAGAAATGTAGCTGATGCTGATGTTATGAAATGTATCCGTATGCTCACATTCCTTCCATTAGAAGAAATCGATGCAATGGATAGCTGGGAAGGCAGCAAATTAAATGAAGCAAAAGAAATCCTTGCATTTGAACTTACAAAATTAGTTCACGGCGAAGAAGAAGCACAGAAAGCACAGGATGCCGCCAGAGCATTATTCAGCAACGGCGGAGACACAGCAAATATGCCAGCATGTGCAGTTACAGAAGAAGACTTAAGAGATGGCACAGTAGATATCCTTGCACTTCTTGTAAAATCCGGTTTAGCAGGAACACGTTCTGAAGCAAGACGTAATGTAACACAGGGTGGTGTAACATTGGATGGCGAAAAGGTAACGGACTTTAAGGCTGCTTATACACTTGATGACTTTAAAGGCGAAGGAAAAGTCTTAAAGAGAGGAAAGAAGAAATTCATCAAGATTGTAGCTGAATAGGATTTGCCGCAGGCAAAGAAACGCCCCCGAAGAGAGTCTAACCCCTATATTTGTGACTTTAGTCGCGGCGGTTTGAATGCTCGCTTTAAGCGCTC